>WPCI01103237.1_pt1 | contig 409100 bp, 373 predicted proteins | sample 5399871 | NCBI WGS metagenome assembly WPCI01 (sample SAMN12869469, study PRJNA574797) | sludge metagenome | isolation source: wastewater treatment of pH7 | place: China:Beijing | collected 2019-05-20
CTACGGCCTGTTTCGGGTCAAAGTAGTCTGCGCCTTCGTTGTCCGAAGGTTCCAGGCCCCAGAGTTTGCTGTACAGGTCACTTGATCGAGACCGCACCACTTCTGCGTAGACCTCGGGTGCGAGATCGAAGAGACTCCCGGGTGCAATCTGCGCGGCAAGAGCGGACACCCCGAGCCCAGCACGCCCGCCCTCGACCTCAATGCCCATCAGGTCGAGCATCGTTGCTTGCATGCTCAGCTGATCCACTTGGTTGTGCTGCACACTCACCTGACGTGGGGTCCACATCCGGTTGAAGATGGTTCGTGAATCGAGGTTGAGCAACTCTTGATAGTCACTCCCCTCTGAGATGAAGCGCTCGTGGTCGCCCATCAGCACCACGGCGGTGTCCTCGAGGTAGCCTTGCTCCTCAAGGTACTCGATGAACCCTGCCACCTGCTCCATCGAGCAGCGCGTGATCGAGGTCATCAACACATCGGTCGTTACCGGACAGTAGTCGTAGACGTGAGCTGGCTCGTGCGTGTCGAGGGTCAACATCGTCAGGTTGAACGGCTGGCCAGAGGCGTGCAGTCGATCCACCTCTTCGCGAGCGTGCTCCATGAGCGCGCGATCAGAGAGACCCCAGTCTGAAATCTCGGCGTCTCCTCGCTCGGTCCACGTGTTGAGGTCGAGGACTTCGTCGTAGCCATGGGTAGAGAGGAACAGTCGCTTCGAGGCGAAAGACGCGTCGGCGCCGCCCATGAACACATTCTGGTAGCCCTCGTCAGCGAGCACATCTCCGAGGCAGCGCGCTCCCGGAAGGTAGGCATCTGTTTCTGAGCCGATCAGCTCCAATTTGCCAGCGACCGCGGTCTGCACTCCACGCAGGGGCACTCCGCATTGCGTGCCGGTGATGCCAGCCATTGTCCAGCCGCCACCGTCATATTGCCGCAACTCATCGATCTGCTGCCACCCCTTTGTGGCATGTTCAATTGGCGCAAGCATGTTTTCTTCGAACAAGGAGTCATCCGAGAAGGCGTCCTCCATTGATTCGAGGTAGATCAAAATCAGGTTCTCTGGCGGATCTTCCAGAGAGGCAACCGCCGGGGTGGCGTAATAGGAGTCCATCGTCAACGTAGTCGTGGTCGATTGGACGTACTGTGCGAGGCTGATGGTGTGGGCAAATACCGCCCCGCCAAGCACAAAGGCCGCAATGGAGAAGAGCGTCGGAACCGCACGAGCAGCGAGACGCACTCCCCAAGGCCGCGCGGAAGCCGGCGCCGCGTCACTGTCTGAGAAGGAAGCAAGCACGGCCTGCTTCGCTTCAGCTCGCCAGCGCAGCACCAGCCGAAGCGCATAATAGACCGCGGCAAGGACGGCGACTCCGACGAAAGGCCAGACCAGCCCATTCCAGATAAACGACGAAACGTAGCCTGATTCGGCTCCGGTGGTTTCAGCACCGCCTGCGCCGGGGAGGTGCAGCAGCATCTGATCGACAGAGATATCGCCAAACGTGCGTCGAATCCACGAGGCAGCGCCCAACAGCACCGCACCGAGAAAAATGAGCAGCCAGCAAAGTACCTGGGCCGCACCGAAGATGAACTTCCGCATAATAAGACGCAAACATCCCCACGCTGAAAAATGAACAATTCGGTAACAAATCGTACATGTTTATCGCGCGCGCCGTTCTCAGATTGACTCTTTCGGGCGCAATTTGAGTATTTCGCCTACTCAATCTCCCCTGTGCTGAACAGGTGACGAAGAGTTGCCAGTGACGGCTATTCCTCAGCTGGTGCAGGGGATGCCGCCGCAACTCCCGCAGCGACCAATTGATAAATCTGTGCGTAGTCTGGGTATTCCGGGTCCACCTCGGGCGGAGTGAGATTTACCCGGACAGGATCGAACTGCCTCGCCTTGCCCGCGAGCGAGACGAAGCGGCCCAGCATTGACTCAGGGATATCAGTTGCCACCAGATCCGCGCCGGTGCCAGCAATTTCCTGGAATCTCAGCAGCACATTTGCCGGATCCATCTGAGCCAGGATCGCGGCCTGAATGTCGCGCTGGTGCTGCATCCGGTCGTAGTCGCCATTTTCCAGGCCGTGACGCACTCTCGCGTACAAGAGAGCGAGATCGCCGTTGAGATGCTGCGGGCCGGGCTCAAGGTAGCTGTCGCCCTCGATCCACTCCCCGGTATCTGGATCTTCGTAACTGTTCAGCGGAATCTCTTGCGACACGTCGACGGTCACTCCACCGAGCGCATCGATCAACTTGGCGAAGCCGTTCATGTCGATCAGCACGTAGAACTGCACCGTCAGGCCGGTGGCTCCGGTCACCGCGTCCTTCGTTGCCTCAATTCCAGGCTCGGATCCCCGCGACGCAGCGTCAGCGTAGAAACCTTCATAGAGCGGCTCATCAAACTCTTCAAGTTCGGCATAGACGGCATTCAGATAGCAGGTCGTGAGGCACCCGCCCCAGTCCTCATCGAATGCGTTTGGCGCAACTCCAAATCCGTTTGGATGCACCGAATACATCGGCGAAGACTCAGGGAATGGCATGTTGATGAGCTCCCGCGGGAGCCCGACGATAACCGACTGACCGGTTGAAGCGTCAACGCTCACCAGGGAGATACTGTCGGGACGCATACCCTCTCGATCGGCGCCGGCGTCGGTGCCGAGCAGCAGAATGTTGTAGCGTCCATCCACCGGCTCGACCGCAGGCGCACCTCCGCCAAAGATGTCGCCAATTGCTCCTCTGGCAGACCCCACCGTCGTCGCAGCCCACGCTGCACCCATGACCGGAACGAAGGTAAGCAGCACAGAAAGCACCGCGATCGGGAGACGCCACTTCCCTGATACTCGAACCAGTTTGGTCAGCCGCAAGGTGTCCATTCCGAGTACCACCCAGAGCACCGCGTAGGCCACGATGAGCACCTGAAGGATGAGCAGGACGAGCGAATTCGTAAAGATTGAGAGCGTGAACTCGTTCGCGACTTTCAATCCAATCAGCGCGGCGACGCCGCCCAGCAGCATGAGCACGGTCGCGGTGAGACCGAACCTCCCGAGCTTGCGATTACCCGCGAGCAGTTGCGCGCTCCCTGGCAGCACAAAGCCCAGCACCACGAGCCAGCGGGCGCGCTTGGTCATCAATGGCCCCGAACCCGTGTCGGGGTGACGAAGCGGTTGCTCCAGGTAGAGGCTCATGCGCGAAATCCGTTCAAGTCTTGTCGACTGATCTTCCCATCCGTTCAGGACATGAATTCAAGCGTAGAAGGTTCGTCCGGTTGACAGCTGGTAACCCGCCGAAGACCACGCCCATCTCGCGCAAACATCATTCAAAGATTGCATTCTGGTTGCGACTCTCACCGTATCGTCAGTCAAGTGTATTTCAGACGCGTAAACTAATCATTACGGGAACGCACGCGCAACTAAGGGAGGGTCGTGGCTACACTCACCCTGATCGGAGAACCTTTTCCGGATCTTGAGGCGCGTGCGCAGTATTCAGCCTCCCGATCGCTGGCGGAAGCGCTCGCTGAGACCGCGCCTCGTGGCTGCTCCTCTCGACTGCTCGTAGCCCGCGATTCCCTTGCGTCAAAGCTGCGATCAGCGCGTGCCAGCATTGAAGCTGTGCCAATGAACACCGGCTCACTGCCGATTCTCTGGCGCACCGGTGCGACCGCCCGACCACTCGACGGCGAATTTGTGCACGCGAACACGCCGATGCTTCCGCTTCGTTCGCGCACCGAAGATGACGGCTCTCAGACCTCCGTCTACATTCCGCATACGCTCGCATGGAGCGCCCCAGAACTCATGGGCGGCAACGGCCAGCCGAAGACCTATCGCTCGTACGCGAAACGTGCCGCGAGGCTTGCTGATGTGCTGCTCGCACCCACACACGCGGTCGCTCAAGAGTTGCGTGACCTGCTCGGAGTCGACGTGCAGGTGCTTCCACTTGCTCCACCAACCGAATACCTCGGAAACGAGCAGTCAGCAGCTACGCGCGCTGCGCTCAACCTGCCCAGTCGTTACGTGGTGACCACCGCGCTACCCGGCACAAACGGACGGCTTGAGTGGCTGCTGAACGCAATGGAAGTGAATGCGGCACTGCCGAGCCTGGTGATTGTTCATTTTGACGCCACCCCATTGCCACCGGTGCGGCCTTCGCTTGCCGGGCGCGTGCATGTGGTTCAGGTCGAGGATCTCACCGAGGTCGGTGCGGTGCTTTCTGGTGCCGAACTGATGGCGCTCCCGCAGCGTGTGCTTGGCGCGGGCTATGAAGTGCTCGGCGCGATGGCTTCACATGTTCCCGTATTGCACAGCGATTGCGCGGCGGTGGCTGAAATGACGCTTGATGCCTCGGTGTCGGCAGCGAGCGAAGAAGAGTTTGCTGCTGCGCTGGATCGCCTCACCACCACCGCAAATGCCGATGAGGTGCAGCGCCTTCGCATCTTTGCCGAGGATCGCAAGCGCTCCTTCAGCTGGAATATCACCGCGTGGCAGCTGTGGGAGCTTCACGCGAATATGTAACCGAAGCGCCACACCACGCGCTTTGATCGGACGCTCCTGACTGCTGAGACGGAGGCCCGAGACGAACTACGCGAGCTTTTCTTGCAAGGCCGCGTTCTTTGCGGCAACCTGTGCTTCTAAGTCTTTGGCATAGGCGTCGAGCTGTGACGCGGTCTCAGCGTCGAACGATCCAATGATTCTCGCGGCAAGAAGCCCCGCGTTTTTCGCTCCCCCGATGCTTACGGTCGCCACCGGGATGCCACCGGGCATTTGCACGATTGAGAGCAGCGAATCAAGCCCATCGAGTGTTGCGAGCGGAACTGGGACACCGATCACCGGCAGGGTAGTCATCGAGGCGACCATGCCCGGCAAGTGTGCCGCACCACCGGCGCCAGCAATAATGACTTTGAGTCCACGCTCCGCCGCGCTCCGCGCGTAGTTCACCATCTTCTCAGGCGTGCGGTGGGCGCTCACCACTTCAACCTCGTGCGCGATTCCGAATTCGCGCAGTACCTGCACGGCATCGCTCATGACTGAAAAGTCACTGTCGCTACCCATGATTACGCCGACGAGGGGTGTTTCGCTCATACTTGCAATGTTATCTTGGCCCGAGCCTCAGGGCTCAGTTGAAAGCGGCAGCCGCTGCGCGTGCCTCGGCAAGTACGGTCTCCAGATCATCACCGGTCACGGTGACGTGTCCGACCTTGCGCCCGGGACGGGGAAGCTTGTCATAGCTATGCACTTTGGCCCCGGGATGGGCCGCGAGCACTGCGGGGTAGCGCACCGGCATCGGCCCTTCAGCTGGCCCCCCAAGCACATTCACCATCACTGCGGCTGGCGCGGTCATCGAGGTGTCGCCGAGCGGCAGATCGGCGACCGCGCGCAAGTGCTGTTCAAATTGGCTCGTCACCGACCCCTCGATCGAGAAGTGACCCGAGTTGTGCGGGCGCATCGCAAGCTCATTGACGAGGACCCTGCCATCAGATGTCTCAAACATTTCCACGGCGAGCACACCTGTCACCCCGACGCCCTCGGCGACGGTCATGCCGATGCGTGCGGCTGCTGCGAGCGTCGCTTCGTGCTGCACAGGTGCCGGTGCGAGCACCTCGGCGCACACGCCGTCACGCTGGATCGTTTCGACCACTGGCCAGGCTCGCACTTCGCCGCTCGGTCTGCGTGCAACCAATTGCGAGAGCTCCCGGACAAAATCGACAAGTTCTTCGACCAGCAGGTGGCCACCGTGACCGTCTTCGGCGAGCGCCGTGAACCAATCGCGCACTTCGTCGGCTCGCGAGATCACTCGGACGCCCTTGCCGTCGTACCCGCCACGAGCTGTCTTTGCCACTGCACGGCCGCCGTGCGCGTCGATGAAGCTCTGCAATTCGATCTCGTTGGTGACCGCGGCCCAATCAGGGACTGGAACGCCGAGTTCGCTCAGCTTCTCACGCATCAGGATCTTGTCTTGCGCGAATTGCAGGGCGTCTGGCCTTGGGTGCACACTCACACCGCGCGCTTCAAGCTCACGAAGGATCGTCGGTGGCACATGCTCGTGGTCAAAGGTGACCACATCAACCGTCTCGGCAAATGAGTAGACCGTCTCGGGGTCGCGATAGTCGCCAACTCGATCGGCGGCCCGATCGGCGCTTGATCCTTCGGTTTCTGCGAGCACACTGATGCGCAAGCCGAGGTGAATGGCCGGTGGCACCATCATTCGTGCGAGTTGGCCACCGCCAATGACGCCGATGCGAATGATGCCTGAGCCGTCTGCGAGAGCCATACCTCTATTCTGCCGCATCAGCCGCGCTGCTCGATCATTTGTCGTTCGAGCGGCCTCGCCGCCGGCAGCGCCCTCGAAACGCCTCCCTCAGATTAAGTTGACGAAAGTCAACAAAAACAATATAGTTGACCTTCGTCAACTTATTTGTGCGCCCGGCAATCCCGGCTCGCGCCACCCGCTCACCCACTCCGAAGGCATCACACTTCTATGACCCAACCCCCCAGCACCTCTCCGCGCGCACAGACAGGGGCGATCCCCCTCGTGCTCACCGGGCGCACCAAAAACCTCGCGCTCGCCGGTATTTTCATGAGCACCTTCGTCTCAATGCTTGCGATGAACGTCGTCGGCACCTCAATGCCGCGCATCATCGCAGACATTGGTGGCACGCAGGCGACCTTCACGTGGGTCATCATGGCAACAACGCTCGCCTCAGCGATCTCGACGCCGATCTGGGGCAAACTTGCCGACCTCACGAACAAAAAGGTGCTGCTGCAAGTCTCGCTGATCATCTTCACGCTCGGCACGATCTTCGCAGGAATGGCTCACGACGCCACCTGGCTCATCTCCTTCCGCATCGTCCAGGGCCTCGGCGTTGGCGGCCTTGGTGTACTCGGGCAGATTGTGCTTGCAGAGATCTTGAGCCCCCTCGAACGCGGCAAGTACATGGGCATCATGGGCGCCATCATGGCCGTGGCCACTGTGGGCGGTCCCCTCATCGGTGGCCTGTTCACCGACACCATCGGATGGCGCTGGAACTTCTACGTGGCCGTACCGTTTGCCGTGGTCGCATTGATCATGTTGCAGACCACGCTGCATCTCAACACAGAACGCCGTAAGGTCAAGCTCGACTATGCCGGAGCCGTGCTCATTTCAGCGGGGTTCTCGAGCTTGCTGATCTGGATCACCCTCGTCGGCAGCGAATTCGAGTGGGCATCATGGCAAACCGGTTTCATGGTCGGAGCAGGCGTACTGCTGTTGGTCGTTGCCGTAGTTGTCGAACTGCGCGCAGAAGAGCCACTCATTCCGCTCACGCTCTTTACGAACACCACCTTCACTATGTCAGTGATCGCAAGCGTTGCCGTCGGCATCGCCATGTTTGCCACCATGGTCTACCTCGGTCAGTACATGCAGATTGCCCGCGGTCGCTCAGTGATCGAATCGAGCCTGCTCACGCTGCCGATGATGGCCGGTGTGCTCGGATCCTCGACCATCGTCGGTCAGCTCATCAGCCGCTACAACAAGTGGAAGGCGTTTGTGGTCAGCGGCGCCATCGCACTTCTCGTGGGAATCATACTGATGGGGCAGATCCGCTACGACACCTCACTCTGGTACGTCGGCATCTCAATGTTTGTCATGGGCTGCGGTGTAGGCATGACCATGCAGAACCTCGTGCTCGTCGTGCAGAACACCGTCGCGCCAACCCAGATGGGTGCGGCGTCGAGCGCGGTCACCTTCTTCCGCACGCTCGGCGGCAGCGCAGGCATGTCTGTGATGGGCACCGTGCTCGGCCACCGCGTTACCGAACTCATCACCGAGGGCCTGACCAAACTCGCCCAGAGCAACCCAGAAGCCCTCGCCGGAGCGGAGGCGCTCAAGGGAGGGGCGATCCCGCGGGTCTCTGAACTTCACCCTGCACTGCGTGAGGTCGTGGAGTCTGCATACGGCCACGCCATCGGTGACGTATTTCTCTCGGTAGCTCCCGTAGCTGCGATCGCGATCATTGCGGTGATCTTCCTTCCCAACATTCCCTTGGGCACGAAGAACAACGCTGAGCGCATCGCCTCGCGCCGAGCCCCACGCACTGGACCAGTCGCGGTGCTCGATGAGACCACCGGAGACATTTCAGCGACCATCAACGATGTGCCTGACCGCCCACAAACTTCGCGTAACGGGCTGTAGGCGTTCGACATTGGGCCATAGGCTTGAATCATGACGCAACCCGCTCGAGATGAGGTGGTCGCCGAGATCATCGGCGAGTTCTCGCATCTATTCGCATCTGCGAGAACTCGCTGGACCCGCTACGCGGAAGAGATCCACCCGGAACTTCGCGGCCCGGGAATGATGCTCCTGCAAACCATCCTTCGCCAAGGACCCATCACTGCGACCACCCTCGGCAGCATCCTCGACATGGACAAGGCCATGGTGAGCAGGCAGGTCACCAAGCTTCGGGCGCTCGGACTCGTGGACGCGCGCGAAGCGGAATCAGATCGTCGCGTGATCTTGCTCACCGCCAGCTCTGCGGCGCAGACAGCGCTCGAAAGCATGCACGCGCGCACCTCACATGACTACCGAATTCGCTTCGAGGAGTGGAGCGACGAAGAACTCACGCAATTGCATACGCTTTTGCACCGGTTTAACGTCTCAGCAGACGATCTGCATAGCGAACAGGGCGGACCCGCAAGACGTTGCGCCCGAGAAGAGGCCAGGGAGGACGCTCGCGCGACAGGCGCGACGGGCGGGACAGGCGCAGCTGCGGGCGCAGCCGAAAGCGACGAGAGCTCATAAGCACTCACGAGTCGAGTCCAGTCGGCTGCGCCCGCCGCAACGACGCATCGCGTAAGGGTGACGGCGCAGCGAGACGGCGCAGCGAGACGGCGCAGAGCGCCTGAGCAGAGCGCCGGAACAGAGCGCCGGAGCAGAGCGCCGGAGGCCGCATACCCCCCTGAGGGTGAGCGGCAGGCCGGTTACCGCAGGCGAGCGCGATACAGCACCATAGCGGCAACGTTCGCGGCGATCAGGATCGCGACACACCACGCAAGCGCTACCCAGATCTCCGCGCCCACTCCTTGGCCGGTCAGAAGCGCCCGAATCGTGTCGACGATCGATGTCACTGGCTGATGCTCAGCAAACACGCGCAAGGCGCTGGGCATGGTGTCTGTTGGCACGAATGCCGAACTCAGAAATGGCAGGAATATCAGCGGATACGCAAAGGCTCCCGCACCATCGGGTGACTTGGCAAGCATTCCCGGAATCACGGCGACCCAGGTGAGTGCGAGCGTAAACAAGGTCAGGATTCCGGCAATGGCAGCCCACTCAGCAACGCTCGCCGAACTTCGAAACCCGAAGAGCAACGCCACCAGGATCACTATCACAATCGACACGAGATTCGCGATGAGCGAGGTCACCACATGCGCCCAGAGCACGGAAGATCGCGCAGTGGGCAAGGACTGAAACCTCGCGAAGATTCCGCTCTGAAGATCGTTGAACAGCCGAAGCGCGGTATAGCTCACCCCTGAGGCAACGGTAATCAAGAGAATGCCTGGCAAGAGGTAGTCCACGTACGAGATATCGTCGCGACCGGTGTGAATCGCCCCTCCGAACACGAATACGAACATCAGCATGATCGCAATCGGCATGACTGCGGTCGTGATGATGGTGTCCGGGCTCCGCACAATGTGCCGCAGGGATCTACCCGTGAGCGTGGCGGTGTCGTGAAAAAGATGGTTCCTCATTCGCTCTGCTCCTTCGCTTCACGCGCGGCATCTAGAGGTGGAAGTGTCCCGGCGGCGGTGACGGCAAGAAAGATCTCTTCAAGCGAGGGTTGCTTTTCCACATACTCGACCTTTGCCGGAGGAAAGAGTGATTTCAGCGTGGCGAGGTCACCGTCTGCGATGATTGCTCCCCCGTGCAAAATGGCGATCTGGTCGGCGAGTTGCTCTGCTTCTTCAAGATATTGCGTCGTCAGCAGCACGGTCACACCGGCTGCCGAGAGCTCTCGAACCGCCTTCCACACTTCAAGTCTCGCTTGCGGATCAAGCCCCGTGCTCGGCTCGTCAAGAAACACGATCGCAGGATCGCCAATCAGGCTCATTGCGATATCGAGACGTCGGCGCATTCCGCCCGAATAGCTCGCTGCTCGGCGATCCCCCGCGTCTGTCAACGAGAATCGTTCCAGCAGACGGTCTGCGGTGTCGCGTGGCTCGGCGCAGTGGCGAAGCCGTGCGACAAGCATGAGGTTTTCACGCCCGCTGAGCATGTCATCTATCGCGGCGAACTGACCGGTCAGGCTCATGCATTCGCGCACCCGCGCCGCCTCGGTCACGACGTCGTTTCCAAGCACTCGTGCCTCACCGGAGTCTGCCCGCAGCAGGGTTGCCAGAATGTTGACGAGGGTGGTTTTTCCGGCTCCGTTCGATCCGAGTAGCGCGCACACGCACCCCCTCTCGACATCGAGGTTGACGCCGCGCAGCACCTCAACCTTGCCAAACGATTTGACGATGCCACGCAGCCGCAGTGCGGGTGCTTCAGGGTCGCTCATCTTGGGCTCCGCGCGCTGCGGCATCGATCGCTTCTACGAGTCTGCTGCGCTCTTTATCGATCCAGCGCTTGCCGCCGTAGGCCTGCGCAAAGGTCTCCGCGAATCCAACCGGGTCATCGCCGACGATGTCTGCGATGCTGCTGCTGTCTGCCGCCGCTTGTTCCCAGAGTTCGACAAGATCTTGGAACATCTGCACGCTCTTCTCGAGCGGTGCGTCGCCGTAGTACATCAGGTATCGGTGAATGGCCTCCGCTGCGGTGCGATAGTTCGCGGGGAGCGCCTCAAGCCTTGAACGTGCTTCTCGGTATTGTTTCTTTTGCTCAAGTGGTCCAACGACCATCTCGATCCATTTTGCTGCCACGATGTGCTCGCCTTCATTGTGAGTAAGTTGATGTGTGTGGTGCCGCGAGGTGTCTGCTCGGGCGAGTGCGTGAGAGTGAGCGTGTCGCGCGGGACACTAGTCACGGAGCGTACGGATATGGGACACGAGAAAGTCCCAGGTGCTCCAGAACTCGCGCAGTTCTGCCCGGCCCTGCTCGTTGAGTGAGTAGACCTTTCTGGGGGGCCCTTTTTCGGATGGCATGCGATCTACATCGACGAGACCGCGCTGTTCAATGCGAACCAGCAGGGCGTAGACGGTGCCCTCTGCGATGTCTTCAAAGCCGGTCTCACGCAATCGTGCGGTGATTTCATATCCGTAGGCGGGGCGTGAGGCAAGGATCGCCAGCACGATACCTCCGAGCGTGCCCTTGAGCATCTCGGTCATTTGTTTACTCTGTTTTGCCATGCCCCACCTCTCGCGTAGCGCAATTGCCGCTACCTAGCTCTACTATCTAGTGCCAGATGCTAACACCGATGCCCGCTAGATAGCAATACTGAGTAGTGAGAGAAAAAGAACGGCCACCGAAACTCCGTAATCGAGTATCGGTGGCCGGCAACAGCCGATGGGGGCTGTGGCGATGCGATCCAACGCACACGCCGCAGCACGCTCAACCGGCTGCGAAACGCAGCGGCCTAGAGGCCTGAGTATGCGTGCAATCCCTTGAAGAAGACGTTCACGATGGTGAAGTTAAACAGCACCGCACTGTACGCAACAATCGACAACCATGCGGAACGAGTACCGCGCCAGCCGCGGGTGGCGCGAGCGTGAATGAACCCGGCGTAGAGCACCCAGATCACCAGGGTCCACACCTCCTTGGTATCCCAACCCCAGTACCGGCTCCACGCACGCTCGGCCCAAATCGAGCCAGCGATGAGCGTAAAGGTCCAGAACACGAAGCCGATGATCGCCATGCGGTAGGCGAGGTCTTCGAGGCGGATCGCGTTCGGGAAGCTTCGCAAGAAGGCCAGCGTGTGCTGCCCGCCCTTGAGCGCATTTTCCCGTCTCGTTTGCATCAATTGCAGCACCGAAAGCCCGAAGGAAAGCGTCAAGAAGCCGACCGCGAGCACGGCCACAAGAATGTGAATAACCAACCAATAGGTGTCGAGTGCTGGTGGCAGCGGCACGATCGGCCGGTAGAAGTTCACCTTTGAGACACCGAGGAAGAGTACCGTGAGCCCCGTCACCAGGGCGCCAAGGAAGCGCACATCAACGAAGAACTGAATAAAGAGGAAGATCGCAATAATGGCGGTCGTCGCGGTGAGCGAAAACTCGTACATATTGGCAAACGGCACCCGCTCGGCGGCGATACCGCGCAGCACTGTCGCGCCGAGATGCAGCACAAAACCAAGCACCGTCAAAGCGAAGCCGATCCGCAGTGAGCGACTGCGCACCACGGTCTTTCCCTGAGCGTCTACCTCAGCCGCCACACCGGCACCGTCGCCGCTGCGGTTCGCCAGATCGACCGCGTAAAAGACAAAGGCAATCGCGTACACGGCCATTGCCGAATAGAGCGCGATTGTTGAATACTGTTCAAGTTGTTCGATCGACTGAAGCACGGCTCCCTAGCCTAGTCTCAAGCGGTTGACGCTACCTGGGAACCTGCGAAATGACCCTTGAGCGTTCAGCCTCACCAGAAGCAAGCTATCCGTGCGACTCGTCACTCGGGATCATGAGGGCAAATGGATAGCGATCCGACTTGGTCACCTGAGCCTCGCCCACGAAGCGATCCCCCGTCTCGTAACTCGGATGCGCCGATACGACCACACGGCCACCGGAGTTCACCAAAGCCGCGCCGTCATGCTCGGCAAGCAGCGGCAAAAGGATCGCTTCGAGCGAGGCGACCAGCACGTCAGCACAGAGCACCCCCACAAACTGCTCACCCAGCTCTACCGGAATCGCGGCGGTGAGGGTGATCTCATTCGAGCAGAGATAGTCGACAAACGGACCCGCGATATGGCGTTTGCGCGTCTCGGCGGGCAGGCGGAACCACTCCAGGCGTTCGAGGTCGATCGCGGCTTGCCCCGGGCCAAAGGTCGATGAGGCAAGCAATTGGCGGTCAGGCCCTTGCCACCAGGCAAGCGGGTTGCCCTCGGTGACAATTGCATCGCTCGCACAGAACCCCGCTCCATACAGGGGGCGATCGGTTTGCTCAAGCAGGGCGTGCGCGTCATGCTCGGTCAACGCCGAGAGTTGCGCGCCGGTGAGAGGACCCTGCGCAAGTCGCTCTTCGAGCTGAACTCGCAAGCGAGGCAGCCAGGCCTCAAGCGGCGCGAAGACTCCGTCAACAAACTCATCGAACTGCGCAAGCAAAGCTTCGCGCGGCTCGTTTCTTTGCGTGTTCACGCAGCCTCCCCTGTGAAGCTCGTGGACTCCTCTTTGCCACGATACCTCTCAAGTGTTGCACGAGGATCACCCGAAGCCGAGTCATCGAGCAGCTCGAGGCGAAGCGCGCCGAGCCAGCGCACCGATCCGCGAATGCTCGTGCGCACGACTTCGCGCGCACGCGCCACGTCACCCGCACGGGTGGCTTCGATCTGCGCAAGCAGCGAGTCATGGGTGAGGTGCCGCTGCGCGGTATGCATGTCTTGCAGGGCGAGCAGCGGAGTGAACTCTGTTTGCACTCGCACGTGCTCCGAGGTCAGCCGGACCGATTGACTGAGCGCTGCAAGCTCCAGTTGCACATCGGTGATGCGGCGGCGCCACGCGTCGGCGGGCAGATCACGCGCATCTGCCAGCACACGCTGTGCAACATCGAGCTCGTCCGGGGTGGCGCGGAGACACGCGTATTCTGCGCATGCTGCGACGATGACTTCGTACAGCACACCAAGGTCAGCAAGCGCGACTCGGGGCATCGCCATCAGGGCTTTTGCGTTGACTTCTTCAACCACTCCGGGACTTGAGCGCACGAAGCTGCCCCCGCCACGTCCGCGTTTGGTGTCGATCAGGCCGCGATGACGGAGGGTGCCAAGTGCTTCACGCACGGTGACCACGGCCACGCCGAAGAGTTGGGAGAGTTCGTTCTCGCTGGGCAGCCGATCGCCCTCGATAAATGCGCCAGCTGAAATGGCTTGCATCAAGCGGGTCTCGACGAGTTCGGCCCGACCTTCATCTCCGATCGGAGCGAACGCAGCGGTGCGCAGCCTGCTTGAGCCCGGTGAGGGTGAGCTAGATTCCATCTCCGCTCCTTCCGTGGCCGCTGGACACCTCCCTTGAGTCTGCCAGGCGCAACTTGGATTCTTTCTGAACGTATTGGCGTTTCGAACGCATGACCGTAATCGAATTGTGACTGTTTCCGATCAGCGTAGTTGCTAAACATCTAATTTCCTATGTTAATGTTTCTGAATATTCCGACAATGTCGTTTGAGGAGCGAGCAATGACGCACAGTGACACGCCGAGCCAGAGTGCTGGGTTCGATCTCGGCCAATCGCGTGGCCGTATGCACGAAGAACACACCAGCCTGTTAAAGACCGCCGACGTGGCCGTCTCCCTGCAGGGCCTTGCCAAACATTTCGGCGATCTCACTGCGGTGAAAGATCTCGATATGGATATTCGGGCAGGCGAATTCTTCTCGATGCTCGGCCCATCAGGATCAGGCAAGACCACAGTGCTGCGCATGATCGCCGGCTTCGAAGAACCAAGCGCGGGCAAGATCCTGCTGCACGGGGAAGACGTGACCACCTCTGCCCCCTTCGACCGCGAGGTCAACACCGTATTCCAGGACTACGCGCTCTTTCCGCACCTATCGATCGCCGAGAACGTGGCCTACGGCCTCACAGTGCGCAAAATGAACAAAACCACCCGCGCCAAGCTCGTCGGTGAAGCACTCGAACAGGTGCGACTCAGCCATGTCGCAGACCGTCGCCCGTCACAGCTTTCCGGCGGTCAGCGCCAGCGCATCGCACTCGCACGCGCCCTCATTCTTCGCCCGAAGGTGCTGCTGCTCGACGAGCCGCTTGGCGCCCTCGATAAGCAACTCCGCGAACAGATGCAGATCGAACTCAAGCAGATCCAGCGTGAGGTCGGCATCACCTTCATCTTCGTCACTCACGATCAAGAAGAAGCACTCACACTGAGCGACCGAGTTGCGGTATTCAACGACGGCAAGATCGAGCAAGTGGGCGCGCCTCGCGAAGTCTACGAATTCCCACAAACCGAATTTGTGGCGAGCTTCCTCGGAGTTACCAACCTCATCAACCCCGAGCTCTCGCAGCGTCTCCTCGGCGATGCACGCAGCCACAGCCTGCGCCCAGAGCGGATCGTGCTCACTGACCCGAGCTCGCCAGAAGCGATCGGTGCCCTCACGCTCCCCGGAACGATCGCCGAGACCGTCTACGCCGGTGCGCACACCCGCTATCTGGTCGATACCGAAGCCGGAATGCGCTTCATCGTCGAAACACAGAACTCGCACACCCCACGCACCGAGCCAAGCATCAGCCGCGGCGACAACGTGAGCCTCCAGTTCCAGAAGGACCACGCTATGGCCATCCCCGGCACCGATTCCGCGCAGGGTCGTGACGCTGCCTAGCGGCAGCCCCGGCGCACTCCACACCATCCACACAACCACCCACATCAGCTACTAAGGAGTAGAGATGAAGAAGATACTGGCAGCTCCGGCAGCCATTGCGGCAGCACTGGCGCTGGCCCTCACCGGTTGCGCAAGCGCAAACACCGATGGCGGCACCGGCGAACTCAAGATCGATGTCCCAGACATCCCCATGATCGAAAAGCTCGGTGACTACGAAAAGGAGGTGAACATCGTTGCTTGGTCAGGCTTCGTAGAGCCAGCCTGGGCCGACCAGTTCACCGCAGACACCGGCTGTGTCGTCAACCGCAAGGTTGCAGGCACGAGCGACGAGATGGTGCAGCTCATGCGCACCGGCAACTACGACCTCGTCTCGGCATCGGGCGATGCCAGCCTTCGCCTGATCGTTGGCGGCGACGTTCAGCCACTCAACACCGAGCTCATCCCGAACTTTGGCGATGACATTGTTCCGGGCATGAAGGGTCAGATTTATGACACGCTGAATGGCAAGTCCTACGGTGTGCCCATCGGTCGCGGCGCCAACATCCTGCAGTACAACGATCAGGTCGTCACCGAGACTCCTGATAGCTGGGACATTGTCTGGGAGAAGGATTCCCCCTACGCAGGCAAGATCATCGGCTACGATGCACCGATCTACATCGCCGACGCTGCCATCTACCTGATGGAGCACAAGCCAGAACTCGGCATCACCAACCCGTACGCGCTCGATGAGGACCAGCTTGCCGCAGCAGTCGAACTGCTCAAGCAGCAGAACAAGATCATCGGCGACTACTGGTCCGATCCAGTGAAGCAGATCACCGCGTTCAACGGCGGCGACGTTGCAGTTGGCACTTCGTGGGAAGTGCTGCGCAAGCTCAGCGAGAACCCGAACCTGCAGGGCACCCTACCCAAGGAAGGTTCGACCGGCTGGTCAGACGCTTGGATGCTCAGCGCGAAGAGCGCGAACCCCAACTGCGCATACGCGTGGATGGACTACACCAGCGCACCTGAGGTGAACGGCGCTATCGCCATGAACTTCGGCATGGCTCCCGCCAACGGCGCGTTCTGCGACACGAGCGATGAAGCCGCAGCACACTGCGAGCTGTTCAACGCCACTGACGAAGAGTACTTCTCGAAGGTCTGGTTCTGGACCACCCCGATCGAGCAGTGCATCGACGGACGCACGGACGTCAAGTGCACCAACTTCCAACAGTGGACGGATGCCTGGCTCACTGTGAAGGGATAACCCCTCAACGGCTCGGTGATCCTCGTTGCTGACATTTCGAGGATCACCGGGCCACACCCCATACTTTCGCTGCGGCGTTCACTGCTGACCGCCCGGCCGCCCCACACACATTTCACCCAAGATTGAGGAAAGCCGTGGCTACTCAGCTCTCATTCACGACCCGGCCAAAGCCGATCTCTTCGGCGTTGCACCGGCACCCGAAGGGTCGCCTGGCATCGCTACTCAGCCTCCCCATGGTCTGGCTTGTCGGCGTCTACATCCTCTCGCTTGCGCTATTGCTCGTCACCGCATTCTGGGTGACTGACCCCTTCACCTCAAAGGTGAAGCCAGGCTTTACCCTCGACAACTTCGCAAGCATTTTCACTGTTCCCGCATACCTGGCCACTGCGCTGCGCACGCTCGGCATCGCCGCCGCCGTCACGGTCATCTGCGCGGCACTGTCGATCCCGCTTGCAATCTTTATGGCGAAACTTGCTCGCCCCTGGCTACGCTCAGTGCTGGCTGTCGCGATCACGCTGCCACTGTGGGCGGGCTACCTCGTGAAAATCCTCTCGGTGCGAATCGTGTTCAGCCAAGAGGGCTTTCTCAACTGGCTCTTCGCTCCCTTTGGGATTGAGGGCCCCGGCTACGGTGTCTTCGTCACGATCGTCGCGCTCGTGTACCTCTGGTTCCCATACATGGCCATCCCGGTCTACACTGCGGTATCCCAGATCCCAGCAAACCTCTTCGACGCATCCTCTGATCTTGGAGCCCGCGGGATGCGCACCATCCGAACGGTAGTGGTTCCGCTCCTGAAGCCTGCGCTTATCGCCGGATCAATCTTCACCTTCTCGCTGAGCCTTGGTGACTACATCGCCGCGAAGTTCGTCGGCGGCTCCACTCAGATGATTGGCACGATCATCGCCCAGAACATCAACCTGAACCCGCCAGTTGCTGCGGCCTTCTCGGTGGTGCCGATCGTGCTTGTGCTCATCTATCTGACGGCGGTGCGCCGAACCGGTGCACTCGAGAACATCTAGTCGGAATTCAGCAAGGAGACCCTCATGCTTCGACTCGGCCGCGGCGCAAAGATCACCCTCTCGGTGATTGCCGCCCTCGTCATCATCAGCACCTACGTTCCGCTCGTCGTGATCGTCATGAACTCGTTCAACGCCAACCGCGTTGCCGGGTGGCCCGTCGTAAACTTCTCGCTTGAATGGTGGGAGAAAGCGCTCACGAACCCGGCAGTCCACGCCGCGGTGCTCAACTCAGTTGTTGTGGCCGCATGCGCCACCGTCATCGCGTTGATTCTCGGAACGCTGGCCTCGTTTGCGCTGCAACGTTTCAAGTTCTTCGGCCGCGATGTGGTGAATCTGCTCATCATCTTGCCGATCACCCTCCCCGGAATCGTCACCGGTGTTGCACTGTCCAATACCTTTTATTCAGTGCTGGATCCGATCGGGATCAAGGTCGGATACGCCGGAATGATCATCGCTCACGCCACCTTCTGCGTGGTGATGGTGTTCAACAATGTGATTGCACGTCTGCGCCGCATGAACCCGAACCTTGAAGAAGCGTCAATGGACCTCGGCGCAGGCATCGGACAGACCTTCCGCATGGTGACGTTTCCCCAGTTTCGGAGCGCGTTTATCGCTGGCGGCCTGCTTGCCTTCGCGCTTTCCTTTGATGAGGTCGTGGTGACCATCTTCACCGCCCCACCGGGGGTAGAAACGTTGCCGCTGTGGATCATGAACCAGATGGCACGCCCCAATGAGGCCAATCAGGTGAACGTGGTCGCGACAATCATCATTGTGCTCTCGCTCATCCCGGTCTACTTCTCGCAGAAGGCGTCGGCAGCGGCAGACGCGAAGTAGCGGGGCGCGACCGGAGTCACCAAGATCCGGCCCGGAAAAGCACACGCCTCCCGCTCCGGCATTCGTCACTACGAACTGCCGGAGCGGGAGGCGTTGCATTTGGAGCTGTGCGCATCAGCCACTGGCCTGCGCCTCAAGAGCCACACATCGCGCTCAGGAGCGCAGTCGGGCCTTACAGCCGTTCGCGGTGTTGCTCACGCAGCACCTCGACTGCGCGTTCGAGCGTTGGATCGTCACCGCGAGCGAGCGCTGCGTACTGCAACACCACGCCGTCTTCGGTCTGCACGGCTTTCACCCACATGCGCCGACGCGGCACAAAGAGCGAAGAGAGCAGTCCGAGCACGGCGGCAAGCGCTGAGATCAAGATCCACTGCTGTGCAGGATTTCGCATCACATCGAACGAGGCATAACGGGGTGCCTCTTCGAAAGAGATAGTCCCCATACCGTCGGGAAGATCGAGAGTGTCTCCGATCTTCATTTCAAGTGACTTCTTCTCGACCGCACGGCCGGTCAGCTGCTCCATATTGGTCGTATCTAGCTTGTACACCGATTGCGCAATACCGTCGTTGATCCCGAGGTCTCCGACGAATACGTCAAGCGTCAGCACGGGATTGTTCAAATCGGGAAACACCGAAGTGAACGCGCCCGTATCAAGTTTGGCTTGGGTCGGGTAGAAGAATCCGCGGAGCCCGACCTGGGTCGACTCGCCCTCACGGGTGATCCCGTACGGAACCTTAATCACACCGAGCGAGGTGAGGTTCATGTCTTCCTGTGGAATGAACGGCATCGACTCGCGATACACCACTTCACCCTTGTCATTGCGAATCGTGACAGTGGGAGCGTATCCGTTCGCGATCAGGTAGACCGGAGAACCGTGCACTCGCATTGGATGGTTCACGCGGATCACATCGTCGCTGGATTCCCCATCTGGTGTGGTGAGAGTGACCTTTGCCCGGTACTCCTTCACCTGCCCGAGCGCGACCTGATTCTCGTCATCTTCGGTGATGTAATCCACCTCGAAGTCGTTCAGGGTCATGGTGAAGGGTTCGAGAGTGGCCGGGTTGAAGTAAGTACCAGAATTCGCTGAGTCGTAGTCGATCAGCTGGTTGACGAAGGACTCGCCCTCAACCAGCACACGCTGCCCATTGAAACTGAACATCCCGCCAAGCGCGACACTCACCAGCACGCCGACCAGGGCGATATGGAAGAGGAGGTTGCCGGTCTCGCGAAGGTAGCCGCGTTCGGCAGAGACAGAGATCTCTTCTGTGCCAGCGTGGGCTGAGCGGGCTGATGAGCGAGCTCGCTGAATCTCAGCGCGATAGTGCTGCGCACGAAGCAGCTTCTGCGCCTCAAGAATGGCCCGCTCGGCAAACTCTGCTCGCTCTTCGGCGGAAGCCTCCGGATTAGATATTCTCTGTTCGGAATATCCTGCCATTCGCTGCATGCGGGCCGGCGTGCGCGGAGGCGCACTGCGCAGCGCCTTCCAGTGATGCGCGATGCGCGGCAGCACGCACCCAATCAGCGATACGAACAGCAGCAGGTAGATTGCCGAGAACCACACCGAAGAATAGACATCAAACGCTTGGATCGGGAACGCGTCGAGCACCTTGAAGAGGTCAGGATGATCCTGCTCATACTGCAACACACCGTTCGGGTCGGCGCCGCGCTGCGGCACGAGCGATCCAGGGATCGTCGCTACTGCAAGCAAGAGCAGCAGAATGAGCGCAACGCGCATGCTGGTCAGCTGTCGCCAGAACCACCGCAAATAGCCGCGAATACCAATCTCCGGCGACACAACTTTGTCGCCGTTCCCAGCACCCAGCGAAGCAGATGCGCCGTTGCTGCCATCGTCATAGTCTTCGGGACGCCCGGTTCGCGCGGTCCCTCGGGGATCAGAGGATCGTGCCAAAGTTATCCATCACCGCCTGCAACGAGAACATAATCCGACTCCAAATTCCGGTCAGCATGAGCAGACCGATGAGGATCAGCAGGCCTCCGCCGATCAAGTTGACGGCACGAATATGCCGTTTAAAGAATGTCATGGTCTGCGTCATCCAGCCGAAGCCGAATGACGCCAGAACGAAGGGCGCACCGAGGCCAAGGCAGTATGCGAGGGCAAGCACCGAAGCCCGCCCGAGCGAACCGGACTGCATCGAAAGCGACATCACCACGCCAAGCGTAGGCCCCATACACGGCGCCCATCCAATCGCGAACACAATGCCAAGCAGTGGTGCACCCGCGAGCCCAACGCGCGGCTTAAGGTTCAGACGCGTGGATCCTTGCAGTTTCGAGAAGGCACCCATGAAGACCAGACCCATCGCGATCAGCACAGCCCCCATGATCCGAACAATCAGATCTTGCCAATCCCAGAGCCACAATCCCACAGTGCCCACCAGAATGTTGAGCAGCAAGAACACCACGGTGAACCCGAGCACAAACAGCAGGGAACCAAGCACCATCCGCCGACGATCCGCGCGCAGCGCAGCCGCCGGGTTCGCTGCCGCAGAAGCATTGGAATCGGCAATGCCCGAAACATATGCGAGATATCCGGGGATCAGCGGAAGCACGCACGGAGACAGAAACGAGACAAGACCCGCCGCGAGTGCGATCAGCGAGGCGATCACCAATTGCCCATCGGCAACCGTCTGCTCAAGTCCCACGAATTTATCCCTCGGCGAGTGTCTCTTGCACCAGCGTGCGCAGCTGCGAGGTTGCCGCCAACTGTCCCACGATTCGGTGGGCGACCCGCCCCTCACGGTCAAGCACGAGAGTGGTCGGCACCGCGTTCAGCGGCACCTGGCCTGCGAAAGCGCGCTGCGCCTTGCGATCCCCCGCAGTGTCCATAATCGATGGGTAGTCGATGCTGAATTCTTCAGCAAACTGCACAGCCTGCGCCTCTTGATCGCGAGTGTTGACTCCGATGAATTGCACGCCTTGGCTCTTAAACTCTTCGTAGACCTCGACGAGTTGCGGAGCCTCAATACGGCACGGAGCGCAGCCCGCGTACCAGAAGTTCACGACAGTCACCTCGCCAAGCGTTTGCGCAGAAGTGAACTCATCGCCGAATTCAGTGACACCGGCAAACTCGACGGCTTCGCCGCGATCCTCCGGGGCGAATGAGGTCGTTGAACCGTCACCCGCGACGTACCCCTTATCGCCGCCTTGATTCCACTGTTCGGCCAGTCCGCTGCCCTCAGACGAGCAGCCAGACAGCACGAGCGCCGCCGCAACCGTCACCGCCGCGACCGGCCCAATCCCCCGACGCATCACACGGCCCCCACATCAATCGAATCCTTCATCAGGCCAGCTGCCGGAGTCCGGTAGTCGACTTCGAACCAGCGGCCTCCCCGACGCTCAAAAGTGGTGATGCTCGAAAGCTCGCAGCGACGCTTCGCCGGATTGTGGAAGAGGGGTTCCCCATTAATGTCTCGATGCGCGGCCCAGATCACTGCCTGATGGCTCACCATCACAATGTCTCCGGAACGCTCCGCTTCCCAGGCGTCATCCATTGCCGCGCGCACCCGATTCGCAATGCTGCGATAGGGCTCGCCCCAGCTCGGACGGAAGGGATTGAGGTAGCGGTACCAATAGCGGGGGTTCTTGAACGCGCTGCGCCCCACCGAGCCCTCAAATGCGTTCGTCGGTTCGATGATCCGCTCATCAATCGCGACCGGCAGGTTGAACGCTTGGCCAATCGGATCGGCGGACTGCTGTGCCCGCTCAAGCGGTGAGGCAATCAGCGTGGATACTGCGCGATCACTCGCGGCAAGCTCTTGCGCGGCGGCCTCGGCCATTCGCTGACCCAGTTCGGAAAGTCGGTAGCCAGGCAAGCGCCCGTAGAGCACTCCCTCGGGGTTATGTACTTCGCCATGGCGCACCAAATGCAGCAGTTTGTCGCTCACACTGACATTCTAGGTTTGCCCTCCTGGGAACATGCTGCCACGGGCCCGGATCTCACCCCACGAGCATCGTGCTCAGTCTCACGACTCGGCCCGCAAGGGGTATCGATACGAGAGCAGATCGAGCACTCGTTCACCACCGATCCACAGTCCATCGCGCGCCTCGAAACGAGTGAAGCCGAGCGACTCATAGAGTCGGTGCGCGCCTGACATATTCGGTGCAGTTTTCAGCACCACCGCTTCGAAGCCCGCTGTGCTGGCAAACCCAATCACCGCTCGCATCAATTCGGCCGCAACTCCTTGGCGGCGAGCGCGCGGGGAGACGCCAAGCAGCCGAAGATCAAGCTCCCCCTGCTGGGTGTCCTCGTGCAGCCCCCTTCCATTCACTCGTCGAGTAGTGACACTGCCGAGGATCGACCCTTGTTCGCTGCGAGCAACCCAGACATCGAAGTGTTCGGCCCGCACTCTCGCAAACCTCATCGCATCTTTGCGCTCACTTGGCCCGTAGTCGTGGGAGTATGCGTCGAGGATCAGCTGATCGATCTCTTCGTGTTCCTCTGGCCGAGCGAACTCAATCATTGCGGGACCAGCCGAGCGCTGGGCCGATTTCTTTGGCGAGCTGTGCAAGGATCTGCTTCCAATCTGCAAGTTCAAATTCAAATGGGAGCTCGAAGAGGTAATCGTCGGCTGCCTGGAACGCGATGTCATTTCTGATGAAGTCAATAATCTCTTCATTGCTGCCGGTCACGTCTGGCGCAATGAGGGTTCGCCCTCCGTGCACTCCCTTCGTGCGCGGGGTGCGCCCCTCCACATAGTGTGCATAGCGTTCACGCTGCTGTGCGTTTGCACCCTCGGTCGGCACAATCACACGAGCAACTGAGACGCGAGCTTCTTCCCCGGCAGGGTGAGCCGACCGGAAGGCATCGATCTGTGCGCGCTGTGCAATCGAGAAGTTTTCTTCACCGTTCTCATACGAGGTGATGTTGCTCACCAGCCAGTTGAGACCTGCCTCGCCCGCCCAGGCCGCGGAGCGGAGAGATCCACCGCCGTACCAGAGTCGCTCGGCCAGTCCTACGCTGTGCGGCTCGACTCGGTCGCTATCGAAGTCCCCTCCGATTCCGTTGTATTCAGGGATCGCTCGCACCTGCTCGCCCGCCAGCAATGACCGCAACCGTTCGATGCGTCCGTACCCGTAGTCTTCTTCGCGCCATCCGCTGTCGTAGACCAGATCGTTCACTTCTTCGGTGTACCCGGGGGCATGCACACTCAAGCCTGGGAGCAAACGCCCGCCACTGAGCACATCGGCGGTGCCAAGATCCTCGGCAAGTCGGAATGGGTTCTCGAAACCGACTGGGATCACCGCGTTTCCAAGACCGATGCGGCTCGTGCGCTGCGATACTGCGCCAAAGAAGACCGCAGGTGAAGAGAGCCCGTGTTGCAGGTGTCGCGTGCGCACCCACCCGCTATCGAGCCCTAGCGATTCGGCGTACTCGAAGAGTTCGATGCCCTCGCGGTGCCCGCGCTGCGGATCCTCGCGGTCGAATGGGACGAGGTGGATAAAACCGATGCTCTTGACCGGTCGTGACTGTGCTGACATGTGTGTGACTTTCGTTTGTACAGGAAATGGATCTCAAATCTGGTACTCGGGATTGCCCCGAGCCAGGTGGTATTCGTGCAGAAACTCTCGTGTCCGAGCTTGCACTTCTGGGCCGAAGAACTCTGCTGGGGCTGCGTCATCGAGCACGCGACCGCGTTCGAGAAACAGCACCCTGTCGGCGACCTGCCGCACGAAATTCATCTCGTGCGAAACGATCACCATGGTTTGCCCTTCGGCGGCAATGCTGCGAATTGTGGAGAGCACCTCGCCCACAAGCTCTGGGTCGAGCGCGCTCGTGGGCTCATCGAGCAGCAGCACCTGGGGGCGCATCGCGAGTGCTCTGGCGATTCCGACGCGCTGCTGCTGACCGCCGGACAGCTGCGAGGGGTAGTGCCCTGCGTGTGTGGCGAGGCCGACACGTTCAAGTTGCTGCATCGCTTCGTTCTTGGCTTCGCGCGCCGAGAGCTTGCGCACGATGCGGAGGCCCTCAGCGACGTTCTCGAGCGCGGTCTTTCTGGAAAACAGGTGAAACTGCTGGAACACCATTGCACTGCGACGCCGCAATTCGAGCACCTCGCGTGTGCTCGCCCGTTGCGCGTCGACGATGAGGTCACCGATCACTACGCGACCCCGGTCTGGGCGCTCGAGAAAATCGATGCAGCGCAGGAGCGTAGATTTGCCCGCGCCAGAGCTGCCGACGATTGCGGTTGCCTGACCTTCCGCGAATTCCAGGGAGAGATCGTCAAGGATCACGCGATCACCGTATGCTTTGTGAATCTGTTCGAGCGCGATCATGCGAGCTTGATCCTTCCTGGCAGTGGCCGTTTCATTCTGTGTTCTACGAATCTGGCGATCTGCTCGATCAAGACCGTGAGACCCCAGTAGATGATCGCGGTGGCGAGGAATGCTTCGAAGAAGCGGTAGTCGCGGCCGCCGATGATCTTGGCGTATGCCGTCACCTCAACGAGCGAGACGACGAATGCCAGCGAGGACTGTTTCAGCATCCCGATGAAGTGGTTCACAAGCGTCGGAAACGCAATCACTGAGGCAATCGGAATTGTGACTCTGCGCAGTGTTTGCCACGACGTCATGCCGAGCGAGTGCGCGGCTTCTATCTCTCGGCGATCCACCGCGAGTAGTGCGGCACGGATCGATTCCGAGCTGTAGGCGGCTTCGTTCAGCGCGAAGGTGAGCCCGGCGACAAGAAACGGTGAAATGGCGACGACGTTCCAATCGGTGCCGAATTGCGCGTTGACGGTGAGCACCAGGATCGGTGCTGCGTTCACGTTCAACAGCAATTGCACGAGGATCGGCGTGCCTCGAAGGTACGAGACGATCACAGCGTTCACCTGGCTGAGCACGGGGACTCGCGCCATTTTGATGAGCGCCATGACCAGGCCGATCACCGTGCCGAGCAACGTCGCGAAGACGCTGATCGCCAGGGTGATCGGCACGTAGGGCAGCAACGCGAGGGTGTAATCCCCGATCGCGTTCAGGTCGATAATCTGCACTGGTCGAAGTGGCGTGGAGCGTGCCGGTCGGCTAGCTGCGAGGTGTCACATCGACACCGAAGAACTCATTGCTGAGCTTCGATACGGTGCCGTCTGCGATCAGTTCATCGAGTGCGGTATTGATCTTCTTGATTGTGGCGGAGTGATCCTTCGTCTTGGTGAATCCGTAGGCCGAGTAGAGATTGGTGCCGAATGTGTCGACAAGGTAGTCGCTGTCCAGCGGGGTGAACGTCACCTTCAGCCCTGCGTCTTCGCCATATCCGGCGTACACGACCTGCTCCGAGAAGATGAAGTCGACAAGACCTGCCGCCAGATTCTGGAATTGCAACTGCAAATCGAGTTCGGTGTAGTCGATGATCACGGGATTGTCCGGGTGCTCGGCGTTGTAGGCCTCAAGGATCTTTGTGTAGTTCAATCCTGGTGTGCCGTAGCTTCGCTTGCCTGCCAGATCATCGATGGTCTTCACGTCTTTCAGGCTGCTCTCGGCGGCGAGCGCGATGCCGAATTGTGCCTCAATGTACGGATCACTGAAGTCGTACTTTTCGCGGCGTTCCTCGGTTGTGCTGAGGTTGTTGGCGACCAGATCGAATCGGCCCGAATCGAGTCCAGCGAAGAGCGCGGGGAAGTCGGTGACCTCAAACTTGAAGTCGACGTCGTCGAGCTTTTCGTCGATGAGTTTCAACAGTTCGATGTCGTATCCGGTGAGCTCGTCGCTGTCATCCCGGTAGGTGTACGGGCGCACCGAGCCGCTTGTGCCGACCAAGAGCACCTCAGCGTTACTCTCACTCGCTGCGTCCTCTTCGGCTTTCGCCGCGCCGGGAGCGCATGCGCTGAGGCTCAGGACGGCGACGGCGGCGAGACCGAGGGCGGTGCTGATCTTGAATCGGGATGACATTTCGGGGGTTCCTTTCGTAGTAACTGTGTTGGAGCGTACGCAGTCCCGATTCATAACCGCAAACTATATTTCCCATTATTTCTACTTATTACAACCAGGGTGCCGCGCGGAAGATTCACTCGGCGGAGGGCTCGGATCAAAGAATGCAGCGCATCTGGCCAAGCAGACCCGGGCGCGCCACTAGACTTGTGGAATGCAAGAGCGTGTGTTGATCAAGGATCTCGCTGCCCATGAAGACGGCCCCGTACGCGTTTCGGGGTGGGTCGAGAAGGTACGCGATCAGAAGTTTGTTCAGTTCGTGGTGCTCCGCGACGAGACTGGAGCAGTCCAGCTGGTAAACGGCGGCGTCCTCCGCGAAGCCGATCCCGAGAATCCGCGCTCCGACATTCTGCTTGAGCGCACCGGCACCATCACCGAGCTCACCCACGGCACCTTCATCACCGTCACCGGCGAGTTGCAGCACAACGAGCGCGTCAAGCTTGGCGGAGTGGAGATCCAGATCGACAAGATCGAGGTCATCACCAAGGCACTACCCGACAACCCCGTAGCCGACGACTCGGGAATCGACGTTCGTCTGGACTGGCGCTTTCTCGATCTGCGCCGCCCAGAGCAACAGCTGGTCTTCCGCGTGCAGACCACCTTCCTGCACGCGCTGCGGCAGGTATGGGTGGATCGCGGATTCATCGAAATTCAGACCCCAAAGCTCATGGCCTCTGCAAGCGAGTCGCGCGCGGAGCTCTTCGAGGTGGAGTACTTCGAAGGCAAGGCCTTCCTTGCGCAGAGCCCTCAGTTCTTCAAGCAGATGGCACAGGCCGCAGGTTTCGGAGGCATTTTCGAGGTAGGCCCGGCATTCCGCGCTGATCCCTCATTCACCTCGCGCCACGCGACCGAGTTCACTTCGATTGATGCCGAGCTGAGCTGGGTGGAGTCGCACGAAGACGTCATGGAGCTGCACGAAGAGCTCATGGTCGCTGGAATCAGTGCGGTCAAAGAAAAGCATGGCGCTGAGATTGAGAAGCTCTTCGGAATCGAGCTTGAGGTTCCGGCTCGCCCATTCCCACGCATTCCACTCGCTGAGGCGAAAGAAATCGTCAAGGAACGCGGCTACGAAATTCCTCGTGCCGACGCCGATATGGATCCAGAAGGCGAGCGCCAAATCGCTGCCTACGTCAAGGAGAAGTTCGGGCACGATTTCGTGTTCCTGACCGACTACGCAGCGTCGATCCGCCCGTTCTACCACATGCTGAACGAAGAGGATCCGTCGCTCACTCAGAGCTATGACCTGATTTATCGCGGCACCGAGATTTCAACTGGTGCGCAGCGCGAGCACCGCGTTGAGGTGCTTGAAGCGCAGGCGAAAGCCAAGGGGATGGACCCTGCCGAGCTGGCCTTCTACCTTGATTTCTTCCGTTATGGCGTGCCACCGCACGGCGGCTTTGGCATGGGCCTGAATCGCGTGCTGATGCTCATGCTGCACCAGCCATCGATCCGCGAAACTACCTACCTGTTCCGCGGGCCAAACCGTTTGCTTCCGTAAACAGCATCGAGCCGAGGCAGACCCGGCTGAGACGAACACCCCTGAATGTGCGCACTTCACGCGCGAATTCAGGGGTGTTCGTCATTCCGGCGCGCACGAGCACCCTCGCCCAGAAATACGCAAGGTGTGCAAGAAATTTACCTAGCTGTGATCATTTCAACGCAAAACACACCTATCCTGAATCAAATCGAGTGACACTTCGAGAGCTACCGCACGTCAATTCAAGATACGGAACCCCCAACTCGATTTGCCCGGGGAACACTTTTGAAACAGATGCGCAAAGAGGCGCAAGTGACTTCCGGGATCATCTCAATACATCTCAGCGAAGAGAGTTCGATCATGGATCACACACAACCATCCCCGTCGTCTCACAAGAAACGCAAGATCGCTGCCATCGCAGCGGGACTGCTCGTGATTGGCATTGGCGCCACCTACACCCTTGCCTCCTGGACAGACTCCGAGTGGGTGTGGGGCGGCGCAGGCAACACTCCTGGCGTATCGACAAGCAAATTCGAGGTGCAGCAAAACGCGACCTCGCCCTTCGACAATCTGGCAGCTCACTGGAACGACCACGAAACCAACCCAGGCGGAGGCCTCACCTTCACCGCCGGCGCCCTCTCACTCTCACCAAACACCACCGTCTATGCGCCAGTAGCGTTACGCACCACCGCAGACTCAGCCGGGGCAACCGTCACACTTCAAAAGGCGGTCACCGCGGCGATCACTCCCCCCTATGACGCGACCGTGTCAGACCCCAACTCCGATCTCTGGAAGTCGATCAAAGTCACTGTCTACACCCAGTCGGTATCCACTCCGACGACCGCGCCAAGCAATAGTTGTGACGCCGCAAGCATCGGTTCCTGGGGCACTGCAATCGCGGGAATCACTACGCTCGACACGACGGCAAGCGCCTCACAAACGCTCGCCGCACATGCTGGCTCCACGCAGCACTACTGTTTCGTACTGCATTTTCCGGCGACCCTGCAAAGCGGCCTTGTCGCGACTACCCTTGATCAACTGCAGGGACGAACAATCGCACCAGCGTGGGAGTTCAAGTCGATCTCGACTCCATAGCGGCACCCCGCAGCCTGAGGAGCGATCATGTTCCGCAAGTTCTTCGGAGGCGCTGTCACGACACTCCTCGTCGTGGCAGCGCTCGCACTCGGCTGCTGGTTTGCCTTCTCCGCCTTCAGCGGAGCGAACATTGTCGTTTTTCGCACTGATTCAATGAGCCCCACGATGCCGCAGGGGGCACTCGCGATCACCGTTCCGGTGCGTGCCCCCGAAGTGCGGGTCGGGGATGTCATCACCCTGCAGCGCTCTGGCGAGTCACTTCCGGTGACTCACCGGGTGATCCAGGTCGATGAGGTGGTTCCACGGTCGGCAAATGATGCCGATATTCGAGCGGCATCCCCCGGCTCCGGAGCGCCTGATTTGCGCAGCCCAGACGCGAGACAACTCGTGATGCAGGGGGATGCGAACCTCAGCTCCGACCCGCAGCCGTACGCCATAACTGAGGCCAGAAAGACCATCTTCTCGATCCCGCACCTCGGTGCGGCAGTCATGCTGATGCAGTCTCCGATCGGGATGGGCACCCTGATCCTCGCCGTTGGCGCGCTTGTGACCTGGGCATTCTGGCCACGAGCACACGCCGATCCCCCGCAGGGTGAATCTGCTCCCGCCACTCACCCACTGCCGAGACACGCGAGAGAGGAAGCCCAATGAGTTCATTGGCCCGTGCAGCAGCGCTCGCCGGTGTCTTCGGCGTCGTTGCTCTCTTCGGCATGGGCCTCACCGCGAGTCGGGCGGCAGCGATATTCACGCATCTCACTGAAACGGGGCGACCCGGGTTCTTGCAGCTCGCGATTGACCCGCACTCGCAATTGCTCGCAGAACTGGTGCCGGGAGACTCAGCCAGCTGGCTCGTGCAAGCTTCACTCCGAGACGCCAGTTCAAGCACTCTGGAGCTTGAACTGCAAGGCGATGGCTCCATGATTGCGAACTCCGATATGCGGGTATCGGTGACCGCTTGTGACGGCAGCTTCCAGGCTGCGACCCCGGGTGCGCACTGCTCGGGTGCGCGTACCACCGTGCTCGATACGGTTCCGCTGAGCGACATCATTGAGCAAGACCATCAATTTGAGGTCGAGGCCCTGCATCGCGGTCAGCCACGCGAATTTCTGGTGACGCTCTCTGTGCCTGCGGCCACGCCGCTCAGCCGTTTCGAGGGGCAGCACTCGAAGATTGGTCTCGGCCTGCACGTCGCAGGTGAGGATGTCACAGCACTCCCACTGCATCACGGGGGATCACCCGCACTGGCGGCGACGGGTGAAGACGTCTCCGCCCTCGCCACGCTCGCGCTCGGAACGGTGGGATTTGGCCTTGCCCTGCTCACACTCCGGCGCCGGCAGGGCACACCAGAGCGACGCACGGCAGCCGAGACACGCACAGTGCGCCACGCCACTGCGCACGAGGTTCGGGGCCACCATGGCTAGGCGGCTCGGCACGGTTGACCGCCGAAGACACTCAGCGCCCGGACGGGCGCGAACGACTCGGCGATGGTTGAGCAGTGCGGCGGCAGTCACGCTCACCACGTTCGCACTGGTGGCCCAGAGCGGAATTCCCACCGACGCAAGCTGGACTGATGCCGAGTGGGCACACACGAACGTGCTGACGACCCCAAATTGCGCGGCTGCAACGAGCCACTTTGCAACACGCGGAGAAGGCAGAGCGCTGAGTGGTGCGATGCTGGGCATCAACCTTGACACGCTCGTTGAGGCCAGCGGTGTGGAGGTGACCCACAATGGAGATCGCGCGGTGGAAACCAGGGGAGTCGCTACCGCACTCGGGAACGATGCCTATGCACATCCACTCAATGTTGTCGCACTCTCGGCAGTTCAGGTAAATCTGGGCCAGGGCCTCCTCCAATTGCCGTTGAACAACAGCACCGGGGTGCTGAGCCAGTACGGGCAGGCACAGAGCACTGGTGCCTCTGTGGGGGCGGCCGGGTATGTGACAAACACGGGCGCCATCGCCACCGCACCGGGGAATAGCTACCCCGCACTTGGCACCCTCAATCTCAAGAGCCTGCTCAATTCGACTGGGCTTGATCTGGGCACGCTCGTCAGTGGCGTAACCGACCTCAGCCTTGAACTTGGTGCGGTTGCCGGCAGGGCTGCGCTGAATGGCTGCACCCAGCTGTGGCAACAGTCGGCGACGAACGCACTCAGCCGGGACTATCTCGCGGCTGCCGTGCAAACGAAGGTCTCTTCACCAGCCGTATCGGCGCTCGTCAGCGGGGTCAGCGGAGCGATCACCTCACTTGAGCAGAGCGTGAATCAGATTGCTGGAAACACCGGGGTGAGCAACTCAATCGTGAGTGGCGTGACCACGCTGCTCAACAGCCTCATCTCCAATCCGATTCTCAGCCTCGGCAATGTGTCGGCATCTGCCTCCGCCACTATTGATACCAGTGCGGTGCGAGCGCTGCTCAACGAAACTCTGGCAGATAGCGGCGGCATCGTGTCCATCAGTCTCAGCCAGGGGACAGTGACGGTGAACACCGCTGCCCTATTGGCGGCGGCATACCCGGGGAGCTACGGCAGTGGGCTCAACAATCTGCCTCCTAATAGCGATCTCCTGACGAACAAGAACGTCGTTCCCACGCTGACTGCGGCATTGAACAGCGCACTGAACAATTGGATCGCGCGCGTGAACACCGCCCTGAACCAGGCCGTCGATGCGGTGTGGGTGACGGCAAGCACGACGATCGCCCTCCGCGTCGAGGTGTGCACGCTGGGATGCGTGCAGGTGGCGATTGGCACAATATCCGCTTCAGTGCAGGGGAGCCTCAAGAATCTCTTGGCTGGCACGGTGCAGGCCACCACGAGCACGAACCTCAATCTCGGGCTGCTCGGCGGTGTCGTCTCGGCAATCGTCAATCCGCTGATCAACACCCTGCTCAGCGGTCTCGTGAATGGCTTCGGAAAGATTGCGGGCGATGCGGTGAATGCGGTGCTCGCCCCACTCCGCGCATTGCCCACGGTCGTCACAACTCTCACGCAACCACTCGTCAACACAGTGTCGAACGTCTTCACACAGCTCTATGTGAGTGGGGTGATCCAACTGCTGGTGAACGCGCAGAACTCACCGGCCCCGGTGAGCGGAGTTGGCGCTGCCCCCTCCGACTGGTCGACGCTGCCGAACGGACGGTATGAGGTGGCAGCGCTGCGCGTTGGGGTGCTCGGCGTGATTCCCGCACACGCGGTTCGACTGTACCTTGGCAGGGCCTCGGTCGGGGTGAACTGCCTCGCTGAACGCCCGGCGTCAGCGGGCAGCCCCTGCCGCCTGTACTAGTGGGAGTTTCTCTCGGTGACTTACGAGATTGTGAAGTCTGTTGCCACGCGCGCGGCAGCAACCGTCGGCATGTACTGCAGAGCAGGCTGGTGATCGGGGTGCTTGGCGTAAAACTCCAGGCCCTCAGCATCGTCGAAATCGGCGATCAGGGTCAGATCAAAGTTCGCCCCATCGAAGAGTTCATTACGGTGCAGGCTGAGTGCGCGCACACTCGAGATCTTCTCGCGCAGCGGATCAATCAACGCGATCGCTTCGGCGGCTTGCGCGTCGCGCTGCTCTTTCGTCTCACCGTTGAACTTCCAGGAAACAATGTGGCGGAGGGTCATTTTTCGTGCGTTCCTTCTGTAGGGCGTCGGACAAACAGCCTCGGAGTGCGGGAGGCTTTCTCGATTGCAGCGCTGAGTCGAACTTCATCGACTCGCCAAATTGCGTGCCGTTTTCCGTTCAGAAATACCACCGGGATATCTTCGGCGTGCAGTCTCGCCAACTGCGGATCTTGAAGAATGTCAACTTCTTCGAGCTCCGTTCGAAACCCCCGAGACGCACACTCCGATCGAACCCGCTCAATCACCTCTCGCGCATCGTCACAGAGGTGGCAGCCCGGTTTGGAGAGCAAGCTGATTTCAACGGTCTTCGGCACACTCCAATTCTAGGCCGCGGCATGGCCCACTGTACGATCAGCCTCGTCGCACGACCACGAGCGAATCCTCGATCCACGCTGCCCGCCCCTCGGGATCGGCCACCTCCCGCTGCACCAGTTTCGCAGTTTCAATCTCATAGCCGGCTTGGTTCTGCCCGCTGCTCGCCTCGCCTGAAAGACCCAAGAGCCGTAGCTCGTCCTCGGGCTGATAAAACGTGGGACCGGCGGGTCGCCTGCCGTCTGTACTGTCTCTGCCAGGTACGCCGCCTCCGCCAGGTGCACCGTCTCCCCCAGGTGCACGGCCCCCGTGGGCACCGCCTGCCGCCGCGGCCCAAGACGGTGGTGACGCATGCGAGACCAGCACAAGCCGTCCACCCGGCGCGAGCCTCGAAAGCGCGGCCCGCAGAATCTCCGCACGTTGCAGTTCAACGGGTGATTGGAAAAAACTCGCCGTAATCAACTCGTAGCGTGCGCCATCGTGTGGTGCTGAGTGAATGGGGTTCGCCGATGCCGCCCACTCGTTCAAATCACGCGCAATAAATTCAGCTCGCTCCACGCCGCGAGACTTCGCCTCATTCCGCGCTCGCGCGACGGCAGTCGGCGAGAGATCGATCCCGCTCGCTTCCCAGCCTTGCTCGGCAAGCCAGAGCACATCACCACCCTCGCCACTCCCAAGGTCGAGCGAACGCCCCGGGACCAGTCCAGAGACAGCCTCTGCCAGCGTCGCGTTCACCTTTCCTGACCAGATCGGCTCAGTACCCGCGTACCGCCGTTCCCAGAACTGTGCTGGCGACTCGGCACCGTCATGATCGTGCGCCTGGCGATCCTGCGCCTGACGATCCTGGGCCTGGCGATCCTGCGCTGCGAAAGCATCGTGCTGCATATTCATTGCTCCTTGTGTGCTGCGACGGCCAGATCGAAGTCTTCTTCAACGAGTGCAAAGTTCACCGCTGCCCCGGCCATCGCCCCAGCAGCCATCGCTTGCGGAACGGCAGTCGCGGGCGACACCACATTACCCGCTGCCCAGATTCTCGGGTGGCTGGTACGCCCCGCCGGGTCGACCGTGATGAATTCCCCGAGTGGACCGGCACTTCGTGCAAGCGTCAGGCCTGCCAGCATGTGGTCATGCGGGCGAAGTGTGCCCGCGGTGAATATCGCGTCGATGGGAAGTTCTCGACCGCTCACGGTGCGGAGTGCAGTCACGCCAAGATCGTCGTTGCGCACTTCTGAGATTGCTTCGTCGACGATCTCGATCCCTCGCGCGCGCAACCGTGCTTCGATGATTGGATCAAGTGTCCCCAGCGCCTCGCTGCACACCACCAGCTGTTCAGTCCACTGCCGCAGGAGGAACGCCTGGTGAAGTCCCACTGGCGAACGAGGAACCACGGCGATCCGGGCTCCGCGAACTTCCCAACCGTGGCAGTACGGGCAGTGCAGCACGCGTGCACCCCAGTGCTGCGCGAGTCCAGGGATCTCGGGCAGATCGTCACTCACCCCGGTGGCAAGCACGAGGCTGCGCGCTTCACAGACCGTCCCGTCTTCCATGGTGACCTCAAGCGTCTGGCCGAGATCCCGCACCGAAGCGACGAAGCCATCGTGAAACTCGACCCCATAGCTCGCTGCTTCACTCCGACCTGTGGCGAGGAGAGCTCCTGGCGAAGTGCCGTCGTGGCCGAGCACGTTATGCATCTGCGCGGCAAACCGGTTTCTGGGTTGCCCGGCATCAATCACGAGTGTTCGGCGCAGGGATCGCCCGAGAGCCTGTGCCGCGCTCAACCCGGCCGCGCCCCCGCCAATGACTACTGCATCCCATTTCGTTGTTTCCATTGCACAAGGATCGCCCAGAGTTGGCCAATTTCGCAAAGGTGTTTGCAGAAATAGCAAGATCCTGAAATGATGCACGCATGCAAGAACTTCAGCGACTCGGCCCCAAACTCCGGGCAGCACGACAGGAACAGGGATGGACCCTGGACGAACTCGCCGCTCAAGCTGGCATGTCTGCGAGCACACTTTCCCGGCTCGAATCAGGCAAACGACAGGCAAGCCTTGAATTGCTTCTGCCGCTGACCAGACAACTCGGCATCCGCATCGATGACCTCCTCGAAGCGCCAGATCGTGACCCGAAGATCCGCCGCCCCGCCACCACGCGCAATGGCATGACCGTCGCTCCGCTCACACGAGAAGAATCCACAGTGCGCGCCTTCAAGCTGACCTACCCAGCAGACGCCGAGGCGCACGAGCTCCAAGTGCACGACGGACACGAATGGGTCTACGTGCTTTCAGGTGAACTCGAACTCACCCTTGGCGATGCCCAACACCTATTGGTGCAGGGCGAGGCCGCAGAATTCGACACCACCATTCCCCATCGAATGCGGGCTTCCGGCGCACGCCGCTGCGAAGTCATCAGCATCTTCAATATCGCCGGAGAACGACTCCACCTACTCAGCCCCTAGTGTGCCGCTCGGGCGAATCCGCCCCGCACACACAGAAAGCGCCGCACCCAGAAGGGCACGACGCTCTCGCAATTCGCCGAGGCGAACTACTTCTTGTTGCGGCGCTGGTGACGCGTCTTACGAAGCAGCTTCCGGTGCTTCTTCTTCGACATACGCTTCCGGCGCTTCTTGATAACTGAACCCACAGTAACCTCACAAAATCTCAGGGCCGCGCGATCTGAGGCCCACAAAAAATCAATCTTACAACGTTATGCACGCAAGCGAAAACGCGCGACGAGCTCTTTTACCCGATGCTCGGCGTTTGCCATCGCTCGACCAATATTTTCGGCGGCCGTGGCAAGCTCCTCAGGCAGCACCTCATCGTCGCCCAAAGGCGCCTCAGGGTCAGGCAGCAGCTCTCCCGTTTCTGACCGATATTCCACGGTCACCTCGGTGTCAAAACCGACTGAGAGAAAGGGAATGATGAAATCCTCGATCATCTCAAGCGGCTCCGGATCGAGCGTGTAGAAACGATGCTGTCCCTCTTCACGCACGGTCACGAGCTCTGCCTCGCGCAGCACTTTCAGATGCTTCGACACGGTCGGCTGACTCAGCTCAAGCTGAGCCACGATCTCTGAGACGCTGATCTCGGCATCCTGCTGATGGCGCTCAAGAAGCACCTGCAAAATGTCGCGTCGGGTGGCGTCGGAGATCACCCCGAAAATATCTGGCATACCCACCAGGGTAGTCCAGCAACGGCCTCAGTGTGTCCGAAATTACTTCACAGGGGTAGCATGACACTCTACGGACCCTCACAATCCCGAGCGGCCGTCACATTTTTGCCAATCAATTCTGACCAAGAGGAAGCTATTGTGAGGGGACTTCTCGCGTCGCGTCGCAAGGTCGCGCCTCTCTCACAAAAAACCTGGCTGCACGCCCTGATCCAGTCCTCTCCGGCGCGGTTCGCGCTCCTGGTTTTCACGGCACTGATCCTGCTCTGGACTGCCCTGCTCTCGCTTCCGATCGCGAGCAAGAGCGGAACGATGACGCCGCTCGCTGACGCCCTCTTCACAGCCGTCTCAGCGATCTGTGTCACCGGACTCAGCACAGTCAACATGGCGGACCACTGGTCGCTCTTTGGTGACCTCGTGATCTTGCTTGGCCTGCAAATTGGCGGCATCGGCGTGCTCACCCTCGCGAGCATTCTCGGCCTCACCGTCACCAGGAGACTCGGACTGCGACAGCGCCTGCTTGCCGCAAGCGACACCAACCCGGCGCGCACCACCAAGGGTTCAAGCGAAAGCCAAGCGATCGGTCTTGGCGAGATGGGCGGACTCCTCGCAGCCGTCGCGCTCAGTCTTTTGGTGATCGAAGCGGCGCTCACGCTGCTGATCACACCGCGCATGCTCGTGGCGGGGTACGGCTTCTGGGATGCCCTCTGGTACGGCTTCTATCTCGCTGCCTCAGCATTCACGAACACCGGATTCGTGCCCATGGCAGAGGGTCTTGCTCCCTACGCAACAGACACCTATCTCTTGGTTGTGCTCGCGATGGGCGTGTTTCTTGGCAGTATCGGCTTTCCGGTCATCTTCGCGCTCTACCGAGTGGTGGTGCGCGGTGGCTGGCGCTCACACAAGCGCCTCGGCTTGCACGCGAAACTCACCCTGACCACCACGATCGCCTTCGTCATTCTCGGCTGGATCGCGATTGGCGCGCTGGAAGCAGACAACCCGGCGACCTTTGGCGACGAAAATTTCTGGCAAACCCTGATGCAATCGGGATACATGTCGGTCATGACCCGATCCGGCGGACTCGGCGTGATCGATCCAACGGACATGAACGGCTCCACCATGCTTGCCATGGACATGCTCATGTTTGTCGGCGGTGGATCGGCTTCAACCGCGGGCGGCATCAAGGTCACCACCATCGCGGTGCTGTTTCTTGCCGCCTATGCCGAGGCTCGCGGTTACCAGAATGTGCAGGTCTTCGAGCGCAGCATTCCAAATGAGGTGATCCGCCTCGCGGTCTCGATCGTGATCTGGGGCGCCACTATCGTTGCCGCCTCGACCATCACCTTGCTACACATGACGAAGCTACCGCTGGATCTTGTGCTCTTTGAGGTGATCTCTGCCTTTGGCACCTGCGGCCTATCGACCGGACTCTCAGAAGCGCTCCCAGACTCCGGAAAATACGTTCTCGCCGCTACCATGTGGGCCGGCCGTGTCGGCACCGTCACCCTCGCCGCTGCAATCGCAGCTACCAGCCGCAGGCGAATGTTTAGCCTGCCAGAAGAAAGGCCGATCGTTGGTTGATATTCGCAGCGATGCCCCCGTCATCGTGATTGGCCTTGGACGCTTCGGCGCGGCCACCGCTGGACAGCTTGACCGCCAGGATCGCGAAGTGCTCGTGGTCGATACCGATATGCAGCTCGTGCAGAAATGGGCAGACCGAGTCACCCACGCCGTGCAGGCAGACGCCCGCTCGATGGAGGCACTTCGCCAAATTGGTGCCGATCAATTTCAGATCGCCGTAGTCGCAACGGGCGCCTCAATCGAAGCGAGCGTGCTCATCGCGGCAAACCTCGTGGACCTGGGGATCCCTCAGATCTGGGCGAAAGCGATCTCGCAATCGCACGGCAAAATCCTGGAGCGCATCGGGGTCAATCATGTGATCTACCCGGAACGAGAGGCCGGGGAGCGAGTCGCTCACCTGCTCAGCGGAAGCATGCTCGATTTCATTCAATTTGATGACAACTACGTGATCGCCAAGATGTACCCACCACGTTCGATTCGGGGGCTCTCGCTGGAGGCTAGCGGCGTGCGCACGCGCTATCGCGTGACCGTGGTCGGTGTGAAGACCCCTGGGCAGCCGTTTACGCACGCAACCCAGCACACGGTTGTCTCACCGCGAGATCTGATCATCGTGTCGGGCACCGCAGAAGACGTCGAGCGGTTCGCCACGATCGGCTAGCGCGCCCGCAAGCCGCCTAGCCTTCGGCGGCGAGTTCTTCTGAACGTCGAATATTCGCGGCAAGCGCTCGATCATAAATCTCACCGAGCTTGGCGTCTTGCATCACCAGGATCGCCTGCTCAGTAGTGCCCTTCGGGCTCGTGACCTTGCGCCGAAGCTCAGCAGGATCCTCGCCGCTTTGGCGCAGCAACTCGGCAGATCCAATGACGGTCTGCTGCGCAAGCAGGCGTGCCTGCGGCGCATCGAAGCCGAGGCGCTCTGCCGCCGCGGTCATCTCTTCGGCGTACAGGAAAAGGTAGGCGGGGCCAGACCCAGAGATCGCGGCGACCGCGTTAATCTGATCTTCCCGCACGATGAGCGCTGCGCCGACGGTCTCAAACATGCGCCGCACCAATTCAAGTGACTCCGCCGTGGTCGCGGTGCCACCGGCAATTCCGGTGACGCCGAGGCCGACGAGCGAGGGCGTGTTCGGCATGGCACGCACGACCGCCGTGCCCGCGGGCAGCACCGCCTCCATGCTCGCTGCAGTCACACCCGCAGCAACGCTCACGACGATAGCGTCGGAGCGAAGATCTGCCGCAATATCCTGAAGCACCTCGGTGATCTGCCAGGGCTTCACCGCGAGAATCACCACTCGCTTTTCGCGCACCGCCACTCGATTGGCATCAGCGGCAGTCTCATTCGAGTAAGCCTGCACATCTGGTGCCTCGGCAAATGCTTCTGCGCTCGCTGCCGATCTGGTGGTGACCGCGATCGGGCCGTCAACAGTCACACCAGGGGCGCGCAATCCCGCAAGGATCGCTCCCCCCATGGAGCCAACTCCGATCATCGCGATACTGGGTAGCTGCTGAGACACATTCGCTTCGCTCATAGTGACCAAGTCTAGGATGGGAGACGATCCATCGAACAAAGGGGATTCGGAATGACGGCGAGCAGCGAAGACGTAGCGAACATCGAGGCAAGTCTGCTTGAGGGTGCCAGTATTCGTCGCGTGATCGGTCTTCAGGTTGCGCACGCCGGTGAAACGCTCGTGGTGGGGGCAAAGGTCGATATCGACGCTGAGCTCACCATGAAAGAGGTGTCCGTGATCCTCGCACAGGCGAAACGCCGCGTGCAGACGGCAGTGCCCGAGGCGAAGGTCATCTATATCGAACCCGATGTGTGGATCGACCCGGACGTGACCCCACCGACCACGAGCGCGATCGTGATGCTCGGCCTCGACTGAGCCCCCTTCGAGCCTTCTCGATCCGCCGGCTCGATACTCGGCTTCTTGTGAGTGCGGCAGTTATCTGCGCTCAGCGAAAAAGGCTTGCAAGAGATCCTGGCACTCTTCGCTACGCACACCACCGATCACCTCTGGAACCGCGTGCGGCAGTCTGCCGTCGCGAAGAAGGTCATAGACGCTTCCGACTGCACCCGCTTTCTCGTCCCAGGCCCCGAACACGATCCGTGGAATCCGGGCCGCGAGGATCACTCCAGCGCACATCACGCACGGCTCAAGTGTCACCACAAGCGTGCAGTCACTGAGCACCCGGTCATCACGCACTCTGGCCGCTTCGCGGATCGCATTGATTTCGGCGTGCGCAGTCGGATCTTTCTCGCGCACACGAGAGTTGCTGCCGCGGGCGATAATGGCGCCGCTTGCGTCGAGCACGAGAGCGCCCACCGGAATTTCTCCGGTATCGCGGGCGATCCTCGCCTCCTGGAGCGCAGCATTCATCCACTCAAGCTCTCGTTCGCTTGGTGGAATGCTGGCCACGGTGAGCACCTCACTCATTTTCTGCGCAGCTTGCGGCCGACGGCTCGACTAAGCTGGACCCATGCGCGTTGTCATTGCGGATCATCCGCTGATCACTCACAAGCTTACGGTTTTGCGCGACAAGCGCACGCCTCCGCCTACCTTCAGACTGCTCGTCGAAGAGCTGATGACCTTGCTCGCCTATGAGGCGACCCGCGAGGTCAAGGTCGATCCGATCGAGATCGAGACGCCAGTCACCACGACGACGGGGGTGCGGATCAGCCAGCCCACACCGTTGATTGTGCCGATCATTCGAGCCGGTCTCGGCATGCTTGAGGGCATGGTGAAGCTCATTCCAACTGCCGAGGTGGGTTTCCTCGGCATGAAGCGGAATGAAGAAACGCTGGTGCCCGAGACCTATGCGGAGCGCCTGCCCGACGAGCTTGAGGGCCGCCAGTGCTTCGTGCTTGATCCCATGCTGGCGACCGGCGGTTCGCTCGCTGCTGCGATCAACTTCCTTTTCGATCGTGGCGCAGAAGATGTCACCGCGATCTGCATCCTTGGCACCCCCGAGGGCATCAACGCAGTGCGCGAGACGGTCGGTGACCGGAACGTCACGCTCGTGCTTGGCGCACTGGACGACGGCCTCAACGAGCAGGCCTACATTGTGCCGGGTCTCGGTGATGCGGGTGACCGTCTCTACGGCACAGTCGACTAGGACGGGGCTGGGAGATCCCGTGCGCTGGTGAGGATGTGTCGGGCTCGGATTTCACAGACGCACCCGCCGACGCAGCGTCGTCTACGCTTCGCAATACAGACATGTTTCAATCGCCCTCGGCACCTGCCGGGGGCGATTGACGTTTACGGGCCGCAACGCACACAATCGCTGTCACATGAGGAAATAATTTGACATGAAGCGCAATGCTTTGGTTAACTCTGACTTATGACTGACACGAATCGTCCCCAGGCCACCCGCGAGGTGAACTTTGGGCAGGCTGGCATGATGATGTGCCGCCGTAGTGTCATGTGCTGTCGAATGCACCTCAGCTAGGCGAGAGAACGGCAAAGCATCGCTTTGCACGCCTAGCGTTCGGACAGAGATCCGGACAACCTGCCTCCTTCCTCGCATCTCATGAGGATCGTGCACAGCGACCTTTCCGTCGCTCACTCCCGGCGAATCTCCGCCACTCAGCTCGGCCCGCGTGTCACCTCACGCACGGCATCGACTGAATCAGCACACGCGGCCTCGCAGCGCCGCCGCCACCGCAGTGGCACCCGCAGAAAGACAGCATCACATCATGACCACCATCACCCGCACCGCAGCAGACGTTCGCCCCGACCTGGCACAGGCTCACACCTCGGAGCGACGCGTTCCAGAAGGAACCGAGGTTCGCGGTTTCGCACTCTACGTCGGCCTTGCCGATGACAAGATCGCCGAGGGCGATCCCAAGCTTGGCGAGATTGTTGCTCAGATCAAGCAACTCGTCGCACAGCTCGCTCCCACCGCTGGCACCTACGCCGCAGTTGCGCTCGCACCGGAGGGGACCGGCGGCCGCGACGTTGACGTGGTGCGCCTTGCGCTGGGTGATCCAGCGGCCATCGCCCGCCAGAAGCAGCAGCACGCACCGAGCGAAGAGGATCGCGCGGCAAGCGGCGTGACGATTGACCTTTCACGCAAGCGGGTCCTGCTTGACAATATTGCCGCCCCGTTGACGTTTCGCGAGTTTGAACTCCTGCAGTACTTCGTGCTTCGTGAGGGCTTGACGGTGAGCCGCGAGGAACTCATCGAGAAGCTCTGGGCCGATGCTCCTGAAGATGAGACTCCGAACGAGCGCACCATTGATGTGCATGTGCGTCGTCTGCGGGTGAAGCTTGCGCACTATCAGGACATCGTGCGCACGGTTCGCGGCACCGGGTACCGCTTTGACCGTCACGCAGATGTCTCTATTCTGCACGCGGCCACCCCGAGTCCAGATATTTTTTAGGCACCTGTTCTAGCCAAACTGCACAGTGTTTGAGCCAAAAGTTGTGGAGTGCGGTTGGTAGAACTACCAAAAGTTCACATTCCTGCGGTAGTTTTTTTTAATAGCCAATACGGTTCCCAACAAGAGAAGAGGGTCGTCATGTCGACTTTGCCTCCCGAAGCAAACGGTGAGCAGCCTGAGCAGCCAGCCGCTCCAGAGCAGCCAGCCGCTCCCGAGCAGGTAGCGCCCGCAGCACCAGTGCCACCGGCAGCACCAGTTCCACCCGCACCTGCCGCACAGCCTGCTGCACCGCAGTACCCGGCACCACCTGCGCCACCAGCCGGTGCATACCAGGCGCCTCCAGCTGGCGCATACCAGGCACCCCCAGCCGGTGGCTACCAGCAGCCGGGCGGCTACCAGCAGCCAGTCGCCGACCAGTCGGCAAGCAACCTCGCCGTGAACTACTGGCTCTCAGTGTTCTTCGCCTGGATCCCCGCGCTGATCTTCTACATTGTCGACAAAGACAAGGGAAACCAGCGCCTGCACGCCTTCAACGTAGCGAACCTGAACTTCTCGCTCGTGCGCACCGCTGTCGGCCTGGCCTCCGCAATCCTTGCCTACCTTCCAGTCATCGGCGGCCTCATCGCCACCCTGCTCTGGATCGGTGGCCTCGTGCTCTTCATCTTCCACATCATCGCCGCTGCGAAGGTGACGAACGAGTACCGCGGTGGCGGAAAGACTGATCCATTCATCTTCAATGTTCCGATGGTGAAGTAAGCGATTCTCGTTACGCACAGGGTCCGTCTGCACAAGCAGATGGACCCTGTGCTTTTCCCCGGCACGCTCTATGCTGTAGAGCGTGAATGAACGATGGCGTGAAGTCGCAGGAGCAGCAGGACTGCTCGATGCCAACGGCAACCCGAAACCGACGATCTTTACCGAGATGAGCGCACTTGCGCTGCGCACCGAGGCCGCGAATCTGGGGCAGGGTTTTCCCGACGAAGATGGCCCCGAATGGATTCGTGAGCTTGCTGTCGCGGCGATCCGCGATGGAGTAAACCAGTACCCGCCAGGCCGCGGCACCCCCGAACTTCGTCACGCTATCGTCGCTCACCAGGCACGGCACTACGGCATTGCACTCGATGCTGAACGCGAGGTGCTCGTCACGACGGGCGCAACAGAGGCCATCGCCGCCGCGCTACTGGCACTGACCGGTCCAGGCGACGAGGTGCTGACGCTTGAGCCCTTCTACGATTCACACGCCGCGAGCATCGCACTCGCCGGCGCCACCCACGTGACGGTGCCGCTGCTCCCCCGCGACGGCCGCTTCAAACTTGATGTGCGCGCGCTCGAAGATGCGGTTACCCCGCGCACCAAGGTGATCCTCGTGAACACCCCCCACAACCCGAGCGGTACCGTGCTTAGCTCCGACGAACTTGAGGCGATCGCTCAGACCGCACTGCGCGCGAACGCTCTCGTGATCACAGATGAGGTCTATGAGCACCTGACCTTTGATGACGCCGCCCACGTACCACTCGCAAGCTTTCCCGGAATGGCCGAGCGAACGCTCACCATCTCCTCCTCCGGAAAGACTTTCTCCTTGACTGGGTGGAAAATTGGCTGGATCACCGGACCAGCAGCCCTCATTGATTCCGTGCTCGCGGTGAAGCAGTTTCTCACGTTCACGAGCGGGGCCCCATTTCAAGGGGCGATTGCTCGCGCACTGACCGAGGGCGATACAGATATTGCCGCCCTCGGAGCCACTCTCGCGGCTCGTCGCGACCTCTTGCTCGAGGGACTGGAGCGGGCCGGGTTCGCTACAGTCCGACCTGATGGAACCTATTTCGTCTGCGCAGATGCAAGCCCGTTCCTGAGCGATGAGGTGCCCGATGGGGCTGCGTTTGCGAGATGGCTCCCAGTGCAGCACGGAGTGGCGTGTGTGCCATTGAGCGCGTTCTGCCACGAGGGTTCCGTTGCCGCGAAGGAACTGGTGAACTGGGTGCGTTTCACCTTTGTGAAGCGCGATGACACGCTGCATACCGCGATTGAACGCTTGCAGGGGTTGCGCGCGAACTAACTCGCACGCACCCCCTGCAAGCGCGTCTGCACTGAGGCTACTTGTTCGCGGCAACCACTGGGTTCTGCAGCGAGCCAATGCCTTCGATTCGGCATTCGACAACATCGCCTGGCTGCAAATGCTCGGCCGGAGTCATGAACTCTCCGCATCCCCATGGGGTGCCGGACAGGATGACATCTCCTGGCTCGAGCGTGAAGTTCTGTGAGCAATACGCGACCAGTTCGGGCAGTCCGAAAATGAGTTCGCGGGTGTTCGAGTCTTGCTTCACCACGTCATTGACCCGGGTCGACAGCGCGAGTTCGCCCGGCTGTGGGATCTCGTCGGCGGTGACCACCGCCGGGCCGAGCGGGCAGAAGGTGTCCTGACTCTTGCCGCGAACCCACTGTCCGTCGCCAAACTGCATATCTCGCGCTGAGACATCGTTTGCAATGGTGTAACCGAACACATACTCCATCGCGTCATCACGTGAGACGTTCTGAGCCCGCTTGCCGATCACCACGGCAAGTTCAACCTCCCAGTCAACTCGCTGGGTGCGCGCCTGGTCGATCACAACGTCGCTGTCTGGTCCGGTCACGCTGGAGGGAAACTTGGTGAACACGAGTGGGGCTTTCGGCACCTCGGCGTTCGCCTCTCGAATATGGTCCATGTAGTTCAGGCCAATTGCGACGATCTTTCCCGGCACGAGCGGTGCAAGCACCTTGCCGTGCAGTTCGGGGCCTTCTGCCTTGAACTCAGCCTTGCGCGCAAGCATCTGTGGCAGGGTCACTCCTGCTGGCGCGGCCGCGAGCCAACGCTCGTCTTGCTGCACTGCGAGACGAGGACCCTCTGAGGTTTCGATTCTGGCGATGCGCATGCTGTCTCCTTTGTCGCTCACATCTACTCTGGTTAACCAAACTGGTGTTACCAGATTAGGCAACCAGGGATCCCGCGTCAAGTACAGTTGTCGAGAGCACCCCACACCGCGCCAGGGCAAGGAGCAAGCGAATGACGTCCCTCGTTGAACAATTGCGCGAGCTGATTGTCCTTCGCCAGTATCGCTCAGGCGAACGCCTTCCCTCCGAGCGCGAGCTCGCCGCGCACTTCGACGTGTCGCGACCCCGCATACGGCGCGCGATCGCCACCCTGATCGAGCATGGCGTGCTTGAAGCTCGCGATCGATCAGGCATCTACATTCGCGCCACCGACGCAGCCGAACTGCGCGCAGCTCGGCTACTCATCGAGCCGTGGGCAGCGGGCGAAGCTGCCCTGCACGCATCCACCGAGGACCGCGCGCTCCTGCGCGAACACCTGCTCGGAGCGACAGCCGCACTCGAGCACGAAGCCGATTTCGTCACCTACGACCAGGGCATTCACGATCGCGTGCTTCAGTCCAGCAAGAACAGCGTCGTGATTGAGCTCTACACAAGCCTCAGCCAGCGCATTAGCGCGTCACGCGGACGCACCGCCTCACTCATCTCAACCCGCGAACGTGCGCTCGCGGATCTCACCGCGCTCGTCGAAGCAATCGAAGCTGGTGATCCGGCAAGCGCCGCAGCAGCCATGCGCACGCACCTCACGCACTTGCCTTCAACCGACTAGCGCGAACGATCCGCTACCGCGAGATCGCGAGCCCGCCGAGTTCCGCTCGAATCTCGGCAGCATGGGCAATAAGCACTTCGAGGGGAGTGCGAACCGCGATCGCGCTGACACTCACCGCTCCATCAATCGAACCGGTAGCCGAAAGCGAAACCGGAAACGCGATGCACGCCACTCCGCGCTCGCTCTCTTCGCGGTCAAGCGCGTAGCCGAGTTCGCGAATGCGCTCAAAGTCGGCCCACAACGACGCCGCGTCAGTGAGCGTCGAATCAGTGCGCGCGTCGAGTGTCTGAGTGTTCGCCCAGGCGACAAATCCGTCAAAATCGCGGAATCGGTCGGCAAGCAGCACCTTGCCCACTCCGGTAGCGTGCGCAGGATTTCTGCCGCCGACCACCGAGGTCAACCGGATCCCCGCAGCAGGCGAATCGACCTTTGCCCGGTACACCACCTCGCTGCCGTCGAGCACTGCATAGTGCACCGTCTCACCGAATCGCTCACTGAGGCGAGCGAGCACGGGTTCGATCCGCGCGTGCTCCGGCCGCTGCTCGTGCACCGAAAATGCCAGCCTGAGCAACTCGTCGCCCACCACGTAATTGCCGCGGTGATCCTTTGCCGCAAAGCCTCGTTTGCGCAGCGTGGAGAGCGCCCGATGCACACTCGACTTGGGTGAAGCAAGCGCGGCGGCAAGCTCCTCCAGCGCTATCCCGGCGGGATGCTTGCCCAGTTCACTCAGCACCAGAAGCACCCGATCCGCTCCGACCGCCCGTTCCTCAACCATGGTTCTCCTTCGCGTGAGATCAGTGTATCGGCCCACCGCAAGATTCCAATTAGTTGACCAAGGTTCTAAATAATGGAATATGCTCAAGGCAATGCACTCATCTACGGAAAGGACAACGATGTCTCGCAAGGCAGTAATCACAGGCGGATGCAGCGGCCTCGGAGCGGCCACCGCACAACGGCTGGCCGAGGACGGAATCGAGATCATCACCTTCGACATCTCGAATGACGCAGACGTCACACTCGACGTCAGTGACTCCGCGGCCGTTGCGGAAGCCGCAGCGAAGGTCGGTCCAGTCGACATTCTCATCAATAGCGCCGGAATTGTCGGCGAGGGTAAACCCACCTGGGAAATCACCGACCGCGACTGGCATCACACCCTCGCCGTCAATCTCACCGGCACCTTCAACCTGTGCCGCGCCTTCGCACCCGGCATGATTGACGCCGGGTGGGGCCGAATCGTAAACATTGCGAGCATGGCGGGCAAAGACGGCAACCCTCACATGGCCCCCTACTCAGCTTCGAAGGCAGCGGTGATCGGCCTCACCAAAACACTCGGAAAAGAACTCGCCCCACACGGAGTACTCGCAAACGCAATCGCCCCAGCAGTAGTGGCGACACCCATGAACGAACACACTGCGCCAGAAGTGCTCGCGCACATCACCAGCCTGATCCCCATGGGACGCGTCGGGCGAGCCGACGAAGTCGCCGAGTTGATCGCCTGGCTCGCTTCAGACCGGTGCAGCTTCTCCACCGGAGCGGTCTACGACATCAGCGGTGGTCGCGCCACCTACTAATCAGAGGCACACCCTGCGATCGCTCCGCCGACACCGTGCTCGCGCTCACCAGCGCAAGCGCATCGAGAGCTCGGCGGGGCGATCCGGCTGCGCCAGACACTCCCCCGCATCAAACTCCCACGGGGTCGCCGTCCACGGCTCCACACACGCACCCAGTCGATCAGCCTCGTACACCACCCACACCGGAGCGTCCGAGTCAACCACTAGGCGCCTGCCATCTCGCCAGCACACCTCCGGCGACGCAGTAGCGCCAAGATAGATCTCGTCTCGCGCAGCGGCACCCTCGCCGTGCACCGCAACCTCAATAGGCACGCCCCCGGCTCCAATTCGGTGCGAAAATTCCGCCCGGATCACCGGCTGTGCGCCATCCGTCTCACGTCGAAACCACGGGTGAAACCCCAAGGAGGTCGGTAACTGCGCGATCGGCCTCGCGCACGCATACACCTCAAGCCAGTGCGAAGTGAGCACAAACCGCTGCTCCACCGTGCCGCTCCACAGCTCGTGCTCAATCTCAATCGAAAGCGACAGGGTGCGCGCATCTTCCAGGCCCACCTCCCAGCTCTCACCAAACACCAGCCCGTGCGTGCCAGGCCGGGCACGACCAGCCCACGGTGCCAGCAGAAACGACCCGCCATACCAATCGGGCTCCCCCGCTCTCGGGCCCTCGTCTGCCAGAAACTCGGCGCCCGAAACTTCAAGAGACACCAAGCGCCCTCCGCGACTCGGATCGATCTGCGCCCTGGCAGCTCCGGCGCGCAACTCCCGCAACATCACACCCGGTCAGGCTCGCAGCAGCCAGCTCGGAGCCGGACACGCAAGGACCTCGCGCGCCGCACCCAGCGGCATGCCAGTTTCGGGATCAAGCACGAACGCGGTGACGCGATCCTCGTGCTCACACGCAACCAGCAACTGCTCGTCAGCAACAAGCAACGACTGCGGCCACCGGCCACCAGCCGCGCACTCACGAAATTCACCATCCTTCGACCAGAACGCCACCGTGTCGCTTCCGCGATTGGCCAGTATGACGCTGCCAGCCGGATGCGCGACGACATCGCTCGGATAGTTTCGCTGTGTCGCGCCCCCGGTTTCGATACTGCTGGGCAGCACACGCCAAGATCCGCTCCCGTCGCGCAACAGCAACTCACTGCTGAGCTCGGCCGAAACCGCAACGCTTCCGTTTGCGAGCGCGACCGCGTGCCTCGGACCCGAGCCCTTCGGGGCAGGCACGCGTTCCGGCTCCACCATCGCGGCCACACCCGGATGCTGCGTCGCGGAGGCAAGTTGCTCCTGCGACACTCCCACAAAAGCGTCACTGCCGAGATCAACCACCACCACCCCACCAGCGCTACCGACACCAGCAAACGGCGCTCGATGCAATTGGTGCGGGTGGGGCTGAGCCTGTCGATCTGTATCGGGACCAGCACCCTGCCACATCAGCCCGCTTGCCGATCCGGCGAATTCACCCGTCTCGGCAAGCGGGATGCAGCTAACCGACCCAGACCCATAGTGTGCGATCAGCAGCATCCGGTCGAGCACCAAGAGATGGCAACTATTGTCACCACCGCTCGGGGCGCGGTCGATTCGGCGCGCCCCGAGCGCTGAGCCGTGCTGGCCAGGCAACACGCGCCATGCAAGCACTTCATCACCGGTAATGCCGTACAGGGTGCCACTCGGCGCGTGCACGGCAAGCGCATTAAGGCCGGGTACGGCGTCGAGCAGCACGAATCCATCGGCGCACCAGGCGCCCAGGCCGTGCGTACGGCTGGCAATGAACAGCTCAGTCATCGATTTACGCGTCGGGAATCATGACGACAGCGTCAATTTCAACGTCAAAGCCGCGCAGATCCACTGGCACGGTGGTGCGCGCCGGATACGGCTCCGAGACATACTCGGCCATGACCTCGTTGAACTCATCAAAGAAGTTGAGGGTGCTCAGAAATGCGCCCACGCGCACCGCATGCTTAAGCGAACTTCCCGCCTCATTTGCCACGGCTTCAAGATTGTCAAAGACCTGACGTGTCTGCTCTGCAAAGGTTTCTCCGACACGATTTCCTTCGGCGTCGAAGGGACCCTGTCCGGAGAGGAACAGGAGGTTTCCTACGCGGATTCCCGCGGTGTAGGTGCCGCTCGGGGCGGGTACGGTTGCCGGTGAAATCGGTTCTCTCGACATGATGTGTGTCCTTTCTTTGGGGTGACTAATTTGGCATTGGGGTGCTTCGGCGAAGCCCCACACCTGGAGTGGCGCCAGTGAGTTGTCCGTTTCGGAGCACACTCACGCCGTTCACAACGACGTCGTCGATACCGCTCGAAGCCTGCAGCGGATGGGCATAGTCGGCAACTCCAGCGACGGTCAACGGATCCACGACGATCAGATCAGCCTGGTAACCGGGTCGCACCATTCCCCGACCGGCGAGATGAAAGCGCTGAGCCGTGCGCGTGGAAAGGTGGATCGCGGCCTCCTCCAAGCTCCAATCTGCCCGCTCACGAGTGAAACGACCGAGGAAACTCGCAAACGTAGCCCTCGCGCGGGGATGCGGATGCCCCCCGATCCAGATACCGTCAGAACCGGCAGTATGCCGATGGTCGGGGAGGAGCCTCGCGAGTTCGTCTTCACTGCGCTGATCACGCACCGCGACAATGCAGCTGACATTCATCTCGGCGGCGATCAGCACCTCAATCACAAACTCCTGCGGAGTGAGTCCTGCCTGCGTTGCCGCCTGCGCGACCGTGAGCCCTTCAGCCCATCGGTGTGTCGCCGCATCAATATGCGCGAAGGTGAAGCTCTCTGGCCACTGCGCGCCATGTACCGAGCTCGCCTCATGCGAGGGGAACCACCGCTCAAGCAGGTATGACCGTTCTGCCGGGTCCTGCAAGCGCGCGACCACTTCTGCTCGCGGGCTCGCGAGCATTTCTGGCGGTAGCAACGGCATCGCCGCGAGTGTGCAGCCACGAAGATACGGGTAGGTATCAAAGGTCACACTCACCCCGCGCTCGGCCAGCTCGTCAAGGGCGGCCAGAGTGAGATCGGCCGGTCCATGGAGGTGAGAAATGTGCACCATCACTCCCGTTGCCTCAGCGATCTCCGCTGCCTCAATGAGACCGGCGCGCACATTTGATTCGTATCCCCCGCGCATATGACTCACGTAGACCCCGCCGAAGCGAGCAACTGGCCTGGTCAGTTCGGTGAGTTCCGCAGTGTCCTGAAAAATGTTGGGCACATAGTCGAGACCGGTCGAGATTCCGAGCGCACCATCTTGCATGCCCTGGCTGACGATCCTCGTCATGTCGTCAATTTGCGCCGGAGAAGCCGGAGAAGACTGATAGCCAGACACCAGATGCCGAACCGTGCCTGCCGGCACGAGATACCCGACATTCAGTGCCGTGGCACCATCGTAGCTGCGCAGGAGCTCAGCAACAGTGTCACCGCGATAGTGCGGATGCGGCCCAAGCAACGCGCCAAAGTAATCGCTCGCATAGCTTCCGTCACCCGGAGCATGACCGACGCCGTCCTGCCCTCCAATGATCGATGTGACACCGTCCCGGAGAAGACCCACTTGCACCTCAGGAGAAAACACCACCGCTTCAGCGTGCGAATGCGCGTCGATACAGCCGGGCATCACCACCCGCGCGGTGGCATCGATCACCTCAGCGTCGGAGGTGAGCGCAGCCGGGGGCGAGTCAGGGTGGAATACCGAGATGATCTGCCCATCTTCAATCAGCACATCAGCTCGCCGACGGGGCAGACCAGACCCGTCGATCACTTCGCCGCCTCGAATGAGAATCTGAGTATTCACTCCGCCTCCGGAACAATCTCTTGCGCCATCTTGAAAGCCCCTGCCGTGAGCCCACCATCAACCACCAGCGTGTGACCATTCACCCAACTCGCCTGATCCGAAGCGAGATACATAATGGCTGAGACGATGTCTCCGGGGGTGCCAACGCGGCCTGCGGGATACCACTGCGCAGCTTTTTCCAGCACTTCCGGATCGATCGCAGCTCGTTGCTCCCAATACTCGGTGGCAACTGTGCCAGGGGCAACCGCGTTGCTGCGAATGCCCCGGCCCCCAAACTCCACCGCAATCGCTTGGGTGAAATTCATCACGCCAGCCTTCGCAGCGGAATACGCGGTGTTGCCGTAATAGCCGAGCCCATTGACCGATGAGAGGTTCACAATTGCCCCCGCCCCTCGCTCAAGCATTCCCGGAAGCACCGCCCTCGTGCACAGCATGGTGCCGAGCAATGTCACTTCAATATCGCGGCGAATCTGCTCAATACTCAGCTCAAGAAACGACGGCTCGGAACAGTGCATCGCGTTGTTGACCAGCACATCCACCCCGCCACACTCGGCAGCAATCTCACGAGTCATCGATGCCAGCATCGCCGTATCGGTGATATCGACGGTGACGGCGAGCGCGCCGGGCAGTGTTGCAGCCTGTGCCTTGACTGCGTCGGCATTAATGTCGGCAAGCACCACGTGCGCACCCGCCGCGGCGAATTCTTTCGCGGTGCTTGCACCGATCCCGGAGCCGGCACCGGTGATGAGCACAGTTTTTCCGGAGAAATTCATGGTTGTCCTGTTCCTAGAATCGAGTACGAATAATGTCGACTACGCGCGGATCCGCTGCCGTCGCATCATCAATGACAAGCACCATCGACCACTTATCGAAAGTGGTGCACGGGTGCGACACCCCCAGACGCACGACATCCCCCACCTCGAGAGAAGCGCGCTGATCCAGTCGAATATGCGCGTGCTGATCGTTGAGGGCGATGATGCTCGCCCCCGCGCTCTCTTCGACCGCGCCCAGGTGCCGCCGGTCGACGATCACCGGCAACCCCTCGTCATCAGGCACATCTCGACGCCCGGCATCAAGGTAGGCGAGAGCCGCTTCTGGATGAGAAATCACCCGAGCCCAGACGTGAAGCGCCGCACGCAGCTCTGGGCCGCTGCGAGTTCTGCTCGGAGTCATCTCGACGTAGATGCCGTCGTCGTGCGCGAGGGTCGCCCCGGCACGAAGCACGATTTCGACGCCAGGAGTCTCAGCGAATTTCGCTACGACCCGATCAAAATAGGCGCTCCCACCGGCAGAAATAATCGGCTGGTCCGTCATGTACAGCGGCAGCAGCGCCTCGTGCGTCGCACGAATCTGCGCGAAAAAGTCATCAAGCAGCGCAAGATCTTCGGCTTCGGTGCCGTGAGTAATCACGCCCTCGTATCCGGTCACCCCTGCTAGCGACAGTGTTGACGAGGCGGCGACCGCATGCGCAACCTCCACCGCTGCCGCCACGCTCCGCGCACCGGTACGGCCGCCGGAGGCACCAAGCTCAACGAGCACAGGCAGCCGCGAAGCCGCCCCCGCGAGCCCTCGTTCCATCAGCTCGACCGCGGCAAGCGAATCAACCCAGGTGTACACCTGCTGCTCGGGGTGGGCGTCAAGGTGTGCACCCAGCCACGCGAGTCCCGCCTCACGCAGCAAAAGATTCGCAAGCATCACGCGGGGCACACCGCTCAGCAGTGCGACCCGCAGCTGAGCTTCGTTGCCCACGGTGATACCCCAGGCTCCCGCTTCGAGTTGCGCAAGCCACAAGGCCGGAGACATGGTCGTCTTTCCGTGTGGGCACAGCTGGACACGGTGCTGTGCGCACCAGGCAGCCATTGCGTCAATATTTGCCTCGAACAAGGAGCGATCGAGCGTGAGTGCAGGCGTCGAAAACTCAGAAAGCGCGGGCGCGATCTCGGCGATCTCGGCGATGGAGTGGGCGCCCCAGCGCGCCGGGATCGACTTCTCGAATGGGCCGATCCGCTGCTTCCGATCCTCGGCAACGAAGGCTCGCAGCGGATCAAGTTCACTGCGTTGCATGAGATCCTCCACGGCTGTCTTGTCCTACCGACTCGTGTCTGCGCTGATCACGCTGCCGCAACCAAGCGGCGATCTCGGCGAAGAGATATTCACCCTGGCCCGGAGCAATCGTGCTGGTGCCAAGGGTGGGTTCGTAGCCTCCCTGTTCGAATGCGGCGGCCGTCGGCAAGTACCCGAGGGAGCGGTTCGCGAGGCTCACCACCTTGACCAGCCGATCGGGGAACTGCCGCTGCAATTCGAGCCCAAACTCGACAAACACCTCAAAAGGCAGGAATACGAATGTCGTTGTGCCCAGCTCAGCAACGTTCACCTCCACTTCGAGTGTTGGTGTGAGATGCTGCCCTACCTGCACCGTCCAGAGCGCATACGCGACGGGCGGGCGTCCGTCGAGTGCGTCGATCGGTCGACCAGCGTTTGCTTCAACCATCGCCTTCGCTTCTGCGAGCGTTTCGGCGCTGATTGTGCGCTGCGCAAGTTGCACGCGGAATGATGCGAGCGACACGGTAGCCGTGTCGTCTTCTCCCGAATCGGCAACCTGGTGAAACGCGCGTGCGATCCCGCGACCGACCCGCTCGGTTTCGGCGAACCCGATGGCCCGCCCAGTCTCGTGCGCGTTGAGGTGGTTGATATTGCCAAACGCCCCGCCGGCGTAGACGATCGGCACGCTCCCGAGTCGATCCTTGAGCGAGCCGCGAAGGCTATCGACGTAGTCGGAGGAGGTCAGCCACTCGTGTCCCACCAGGATGGCGGGGTGCAGGGTGAAATGCACAAGGGCGCCAATCTCGTGCCCAGCCGAATCAAGAAATGTCCACACGGTGAGCTGATCGTCGGTGGGTCCTGCTGGCACAGCCTCTGGCGGCACAGGAGCCCAGTTCATATGCGCCTGCCCGTCAGCGGTCAGGAGCCGACGGTTGAACGCATAACCGGGAGCCTCGGTTCGATGCACACGCATCGTGACAGGGGCAAGCTGCGCGCTCGCTTGCACAATCCCCTCGGCAACGCGCGGTGCAACTTCACGTTCCCACTCGGTGACACTCGAATAGTCTGCCGTGTCGAATCCGTTCCCGCCCGTGGTGGCCGGACCAGAGTGAGTATGCGTCGCGAAATACACCACCGCTGCTGGGTCTACTGAGGTGTTCACGAGCGCTGCGCGCACTCCCGCCACCAGACTGTCGCTGAGCGCGACGAGGTCGAAGCTGACGAGGCAGCTGCGCACACCGTCCGCACTCTCAAGCGACAAGATTGACGCATAGAGCGGATCATGCACTCCTCGGTTGCGTGAGTCGGCGCGGGAGTTTCCACCCATCGGCACTCCGATTGGTGGGGTGATCTCTACCTGCGCAAATCCAGCTCGCATTATTTCGTCCCCTTCGCCAGCGCGGCGACTGCCGCATCCAGGTGGCTGAGCGAGGCCTGCACGATCTCGCTGGTGTGGGCGGTGGAGAGATACCAGCGTCCGCCCGGCAGCACGAACTCACCTCGACGCAGCAGCGCAACAATGAGTTCGTCATATTTGCTCCAGTCAGCGGCGTGATACTGCTCGACGCTCTCGACCCGATCAACTCCCCAGGCCATCTGCACCACGGGGCCAACGGCGTGCGCGGATGCCACCACGCCGTGCGCGGCAAAGATCCGGTTCGCGCCTTCGGCGAGCGTGTTCGCCAGCGCCGCCAGTCGCTCATAGGGCTGGTCGCGCTTGAGCACGTCAAGTGTGGCGCAGGCTGCCGCGAGCACAATCGGGTTGCCGTTGTACGTTCCCGCGTGCACAACCCCGTGATTGACCTGATCGATCACGTCTGCTCGCCCCGCGATTGCCGCGAGCGAGAAACCAGATGCTACTGACTTTGCGAACACCGAGAGGTCTGGGGTGACGCCAAAGTATTCGCAGGCACCACCGAGCGCGAGGCGAAAGCCCGTGATGACCTCGTCAAAGATCAAGATCACACCGAGTTCTGTGCACATCTCACGAAGCGCCTGCAACTGTGTGTGGCTCGCGGCGAGCACGCCGGTGTTGGCGAGGACTGGCTCAATGATGACCGCCGCAACATCGTTGTCGGCTTCAATCAGCTCACGCGCCCGATCGACATCAAGCCAGGGTGCGACGATCACGTCACTCATTGCGGCTCGCGACTGGCCGATCGTGCCAGTTCCTGGCCTGGGCGTGTGTGTCGCGCCCTCACCTCGGTAGCTCAGCAACACATTGTCGAGCCAGCCGTGGTAGTTGCCGACGAACTTCAGCACCTTTTGCTTCCCGGTGAAGGCACGCGCCAGTCGAAAAGCTGACTGATTGGCCTCGGAACCGGTATTGCTCCAGATCACCCGCTCCGCACCAGGAACCGCATCAAGCACTCGCTCGGCAGCTTCGTACTCGGCACGATGCCCGGATCCGAACGTTTGCCCGAGTTCCAGCTGAGCTCCCACCCTCGACACCACTTCGGGGTGCGAGTGTCCAAGGAACAGCGGTCCCCAGCCGAGCACATAGTCGGTGTATGCGTTGCCGTCGATGTCGAAGATGGTTGCACCCACACCGCGCTCGAATGTGAGCGGATGCGGCGGCATGTGCGCACGCAAACCCGTGCTGACCCCGCCGGATAGGCTCTGCTTCGAGCGGTTCCAAGCTTCCAATGAACGAGGCCACTCTTCGATGAGTTGCATCTACCTCTCGCCTTTCTGCTGTCTCGGGTTGCTCCCGACAGCGAACGTTCTGATTGTGTGAACTACTTGACGGCCCCGGCTGTCAAGCCGCCAACAAGCTTCTTTTCGATGATTGCGAACATGATCGCGACCGGAAGGATCGCCAGCACTGCCGTCGCGAACAGGTACTGATACTGGACTTCGTATTGCCCAATGAAACTGGTGATGCCGACCGAGAGTGGCTTCTTCTCATCGCTTGAGATCAGCGTGAGCGCGAGCACATACTCGTTCCAGACCGCGACGAAAGTGAAAATCGCGGCAGTGACGATGCCGGGCCCGGCAAGCGGCAGAATGACTCTTCGCAGCACCACAAATCTGCTTGCTCCGTCGATCTGTGCGGCTTCTTCGAGCTCTTCTGGGATCGAGCTAAAGAATCCGACCAAGATCCAGACGGCAAAGGCCAGGTTGAATCCGGCATTTGCGAGGATCAGCGAGCCCCAATTGTCGATGAGGCCGAAGATCCTGAACTCGCGATAGATCCCGATCAGCACCGCGAGCGGCGCAATCATCTGGGTCATCAGGACGACGAGCAGAAACACCACTCGACCTTTGAAGCGGTGCCGGGCGACATAGTACGCGGCCGGAATGGCCACGACCAGCACGATCGCCGTCGAGCACAGCGTCACGATGAGCGAGTTGCGCAGATAGACGCCGATGGGCGCGACCGTCCACACGTCAATGAAGTTCTTCCACTGCCACTCCTGCGGGAAGATCGTCGCGGGCATCAGGAAGAGTTCGTTGCTGGGCTTGAGCGCCGTGAGCAACATCACCACGTAGGGGGAGACTCCGACGAAGACGACTCCTGCCCCCAGCAGCATCAGGATGGGGATCCGAATGTTTCGTTTCGCTCTCACAGCAGGCCTCCCGAGTTCTTGCGCTGGTATCGGAGGTAGACAAATACGATGGCCAAGAGGGCGACGAGGTTGAGGAGCGAGAGCGCTCCCGCTTCACCAACCGAGCGGTTGAGGAAGGCGAGCTCGTACATAAACGTCATCGTGGTGTGGGTGGATCGGTTCGGCCCGCCGCCGGTGATCAGCCAAATAATCGGGAAGGAGTTGAACACTCCGACGATATTGAGCGCGATCGCAACGAGCACGGAGTTCGCGACCATTGGTCGTGTGATGTGAAACCAGGTTTTCACTGGACCGGCACCGTCGAGTTTCGCGGCTTCGTAGACCTCTGCGGGAATCGCTTGGAGCCCGGAGAGCAGCACGTATGAGGTGAACGGCACGGAGACGAATACGCCAACTGCAATGAGTGCGACCCAGGCGGCTCCCGTTGATCCGAGCCAGTCGATCTGCGTGGACGAACCGAACTTTCCGAGCACGGAGTTAATGGCCCCGTAGTAGTAGTTGAACATCCACCGGAAGATGAGACTGGTCATCACGGTCGATGCTGCCCACGGAATGATGACGGCGTATCGCACGATCGTGCGACCGAAGAATTTTTGATTGAGCAGCAGCGCGATGGGCCAGGCGAAGGTGATGGTGAGTCCAACGACCAGCACGAGCCAGAGCAGTGTTTGCAGTACCACGTGCCCCAGATCCGGGTGCGCAAAGAGCGACTCGAAGTTTTCTACGCCGTTGAATCCTCGGCTCAATCCAGCTCTGGTGATGGTCGAGAATGAGGTGCGCACCATTTCGATCATCGGGTACACCACGACCACCAGGATCAGGAGCAGCACGGGACCAAGCCAGAGCAGCGGTTCAAAGCGCTTCCAGCCTTTGTTCCGGTTCTCGAGAATGTGGTGCCCGGTGCGTATCACTCTAGTATCGAGAGACGACAAGACAGACCTCCTTGCGAATGCAGGCGAGCGCGATCAACCCGGATCGGAAGGATCGGGCTCGCCTGCATCTTGCAGTGTCAGAATTTACTGGGCGACTCGCTGGATCGAGTCGAGGGTCTGCTGTGCAGATTCACCGCGCAGCGCGTTTCCGATTTTCGCCCGGGTTTCGGTCGAGACATCGGCCCAGAGTGGATCGTTTGAGGGGTAGAAGCGCGCATTGCTGAGCAGTTCGAGGAATGGAGCTGCAACCTCGTTGTCCTTCATGGATTCCGCACCGCTCTGCGTGACCGGGAGCATCCCCTCGGCTTCGAGGAACGCACGGTAGTTGTCGGCCTCATAGAAGAAGGCCAAGAAGTCGCCGGCGGCTTCAACGTTCTCGCTCGTGTTGAACACCATCAGGTAGTCCTGCACTGCGAGGGTTTGGGATTCTGCCCCGGCTTCCTTGGTTGGCGTGGGGGCAATGCCGTAGTCGACCGTTGATCCTTGTGCTTCGAGCACCGCTGGAAGGAACGCTGCGCCTTCAAGGATCCCGATCTCGCCCTCTCCGAACATGCGGAACAGGTCATCGCGGCTGGAGACCCATGGACTCTCCTGGGTGACTCCGGCGTGGTACATATCGGCCATCGCTTCAAGCGCCTCGACGTTCTCCGGTGAGTTGATCACCCACTCGTCGCCTTCTTTCCAGTCACCGCCGTTATTCCATGCCCACAGCGAGAACTCTGCTTGCGCCTCTGGTTCGCCAAGCGGCATGCCGTAACCGATCTTGCCGGTTTTCTCGGTGATCGCGGTCGCTGCTGCCTGCAGTTCGGCCCAGGTGGTCGGCGGCTCGGTCACGCCTGCTGCCGCAAGCAGTTCCTTGTTGTAGAACAGTGCTCGGGCTGAGGCGATGAAGGGGATACCGTAGGCTTCGCCCTCGTATTTTGCGTTCTCGAGCAGCGCGGGAACCATGTCTTCGTAGACTTCTGCGGGCAGAGCGTCTTTCGTTGGCACGAGCATTCCGTCTTCGGCGAAGTCTGAGAATGGTGCACCGTTGAGAATGTCTGGCTCTTCGCCGGTGGCGACGAGAGTGCGCACCTTGCCGTCAAGGTCTGCCCAAGCAACGGTCTCAAGTTCGACCGTCACTCCTGGGTGTTCTGCTTCGAAACGTTCGATCAGATCGTTCCAGTAGGGAACTGTCGCCGAACTGTACTCGGGGGCAAGGAAGTTGATGACGGTGCCGTCTCCGGCGGAGTCGCCTCCCTGTGAGCAGCCAGCGGTGAAGAGCAGCGCTGCTGCGGCTCCGATCGCTGCGATCTTGGCTCCATACTTCATTGTATTTACCTTTCTGCGCGGCTCAGCGTCGAGCCGACTTTGTGGGGGTGAGGGGGAACAACACGCTTAGGCGTTGCGGAGCGCGGCCGAAATCTCTTCGCATGCCTGCTTCAGCGCGGCCGACATTTTCTGCACTTCGAGGCGGTCAATTGGGCCAGCAACTGAGACGGCTCCAATCACTTTGCCGTTGCCGTCTCGCAGTGCGACGGCGATACATCCGGCACCTTCTTCGGTTTCGCCGGCCTCCATGGCGTAGCCGCTGGATCGGGCCTGCTCGACTGCCGTGATGACGTCTGCGCGATCGGTCAGGGTGCGATCGGTCTTTTTCGGGTAGGGCCCGGCGCCGAGCCGCTCGTCAACTTCTGCCGGATCGACTTGCGAAAGGAAGGCACGGCCGAGTGCGGTCATGTGCAGTTCGGCGACGGTCCCTTCTTCGGCCCGCATGCGCAGGCTTTGCGTCGATTCGATGACTTTTTCGTAGATGAGCGCGTTCCCGACAAGCAGTCCGAGGTTTGCGGTCTCTCCGACTTCATCGACAAGTTTCTGCAGCGGCGCTTCTGCGACGGTTCGCACGAGGTCGGATTGTGGGGCTCCGAGCATGCGCAGCAGCACGGCTCCTGGGCGGTAGCCACCTTCGGCACTGTCTCTGCTCACCCACCCACGCGCTTCGAGAGTAATGAGCGCACGGTAGGCGGTTGCTTTTGCGAGGCCGAGATGCTCCATGACCTCAGCGAGTGAGACGTGCCCGTGGCTGACAACGAATTCGGCAACGGCAAGGCCTCGATCGAGACCTTCGAAAGTTCCTTCAGCCATTGTTCCCCCATGTGAAACCATCAGTTTCATTCAAGGTATCAGCATGTGGAGGATTTTGAAACCATTAGTTTCAAAAATGTTTCAGCGAGCGTTTCACTCCCTCTCACCACGAAAGCGCCCTCGTAAGTATCGGAACTTCCAATACCCACGAGGGCGCAGGGAATATGCTGACGCAGAGTGCTTCTTGAGCGTTGCTATTGCTGCTGCTTCGGCGGAAGACGCAGCCCGCTCAACCCACCATCGACCACCAGTGTGGTGCCAGTCGTCGAACCAGCAAGCGGACCCGCAAGATACGTCACCGCTTCAGCCACTTCCTCAGCCCGCACCAGACGACCGTGCGGCTGCCGAGCTTCAAGCGCCGCGCGCTCCGCCGCAGGATCGTCGGCTTGATTCATCAAGTTTTGAATCCACGGCGTATCTGCCGTTCCCGGCAGCACCGCGTTTACTCGGATACCCTCCGCCAGGTGATCCGCTGCCATCTGCAGCGTCAGCGCAGACACGGCCCCCTTCGTTGCGCCATACAGCGCACGATTGGGCACACCGACGATTGCGAGCACCGATGAGGTGTTCACGATCGCCGCATGTGCGGATTCCCGCAGCCACGGCATCGCCGCACGCGACACCCGCACCAGCCCGAGGACGTTGATATCGAATACGCGATGCCACTCCTCCTCGCTGTTCTGCTCGACCGTGCCCTGCGCGCCGATCCCGGCATTATTGACCACAATGTCGATGCCACCGAGGTGCTGTGCCGCCGCGCTCACTGCCGCCTGCACCGCCGCAGTGTCAGAGATGTCAGCCTGAAACGCCGGCACACCATCTGCGACGGAATCAATATTCCGGTCAAGGATCGCCACCTTGGCGCCCCCCTCACGCAAGCGGGCAACGATAGCGGCTCCGATTCCAGAGGCCCCACCGGTCACAATGGCCGAGAGGCCAGAAAAATGGCTCGTCATGCGCTTACTCTCCTCTGCCAAGCAAGGCGGGTGCCGCGGTGAGCACGGACCCATCAACTCGAATTTCCACTTCACGCAAGTACTCACTCACGCCATCAAGGTTCACCTCGACACCGAGGCCAGCCGCATTGGGTGCGCCGACCTTCCCCTCGCGATCACGCAGCAGCGGATCAACTGTCACTGCCTTGGCGAGAGGGCTCAGCGCTGCCGGGAATTCGCAGAGCACACTGCTCTCATGCCCAGCGAAGGAGTGCAATGACGCCGAGAGCGCCAAGTGCGAGGTGAAGGAGTGGTTGACGTAGATCACTCCCTCCCCAGCAGCAAAGTCGGCAATGTCTTTCGATGCCCCGATCCCGCCAACGCGTCCGGTGTCGATCTGGACATATTTGATTCCGCCGAATCTGATGAGGTTCTTCGCCATTTCAGGATTGTGCGAAGCTTCTCCGCCTGCGAGCGCCACCTGCGGCGAGCGCCGCGCCAATTCAGCATGCGCAAGATAGGCGTAGGGGCTAAAGGGTTCTTCCAGCCAGAGTGCAGTGACTTCTTCGAGCAGCGGGATTCGAGCGGCTGCCGCCTCGACGTCTTCACCCCAGATTTGCCCGGCATCGACCATGAGCTGAGCGGATCGAATTCCCTCTCTGGCTGCTTGCAATTGCGCCCGGTCGGCATCGAGGGTGCCCGATCCGAATCCTCCCCATCCAAACTTCACGGCGCTGTATCCCGATTCGACGGCTTCGCGTCCGCGCTGGTAGGTCTCTTCGGGTGTTGCTCCGAATAGCAGGGAGGCATATGGGGTTTTTGAGACATTGTGCTGGTAGCCGAGCAACTGCCATACCGGGAGTTCCAGTCTCTTGCCGAGCAGATCCCACAGCGCCATTTCCACGCCTGACCAGGTGTGCGCCGCTTGCAGCAAGTCCATGCTGTTGCGGCGCATGTTCTCGCTCAATCGCGTGATGTCTGCGGCAGATTCGACTGTTTCGCCAATCACCGATGCGGAGACAGGCTGGCAGACGCCGTGTGATCGGGGAGTCACAAAGGCGGCAATGGATACGAGGGGTGATGCCTCGCATTCCCCCCAGCCTTCGAATCCATCGGCCGAGCGCACGCGAACCAGCAGCGCGTCTTGGCTGCCGTCTGCATCAAGCGTCACTACTGGCATCGCCGCGTAAAAAAAGTCGACCGCGTTGATCTGCACGCCGTCCTCCGTTCTCTCATCGTTGAGTGTCGAATCGCCAAAAAATATGGATTGTTAACAGTTAACCATATGATTACGCGAAATCGGACTCCCACTGCACTTCAAGATGCCACTCCACCACTTCACCGTCTCGAAGCAGACGCAACGCATTCCCCTGACGCGCATCATCTCTCGTGCGCCCCGGGGTCGACATCATCTCAATGCCGAAGACATCCCCCTGCCACGGAGAGCGGGGCGGCTGAAAGTGCCGCCAGAACAAGAGGTGACGGGTGGCAGCAAGATCCGACGTCACCGTCACCCTGCCACGCAACGCAGGCACCTCAAGGGTGATCCGAGGATCTGCCAGAGTGATACAGAGATGATCATGCGACGCATCAGCGCACTCAGGGATCAGATCTGTCCGCTCCAAGCCATTGCGAACCGACTGCGCGAGCGGCCAAGAAAATTCCTGATCCGCGACAAAACGATTCGCTCCCGGCTCAGACATCTCAGCGGTGATGAACGCCCGCTCAGCCTGCAACGTGATCTCAGCGCCCGCACACACCTCGCGCGAAAAGCAAGGGTGCTCGCCATAGCTCACTTCACGATCGACACCACTTCGGTTCACAACGCTCGTCGACACCCGAACGCTACCCCCGGAAAGACGCAGCGTTCGCACCGCCCGCAGCCCATCAACTTCAAGCTCGCACACCAGCCGATCGGCATCGTGTTGCAGCACCCGCCACGCGTAGCGCGAGAAGGTGCCGTGCATCTGCTCGTCAGTGTCATCCGCTCCGGGGATCCCAGCATTCGGGAACATCCCGAACCAGCCGCCCGCAAACACCTGCTCGTCAAAAGGATCGAACCCGGCACGGGCCTCCGCCGGGCGGGTAAAGGGATGCAGCGGCGCATCGGGGCGTTGCCACAGCAGATTCACCCCACTTTCGCACGGCACAATCTCAGTCAGCACCATCCCGTGCGCAGGCACACAACTCACCCGCAGGCCATCATGCTCCAAGACGATTGTCGAGTCCATGCTCACCCACCAAGCAGCGCGGCAAAGCGAAACAGCGATCCGGCGAGAGGTTCACGCTCCCAATCAGCAGCGGTGAACTCCTCGGCCGCGCTTGTGACGTACAGGTCGTTGCCGACAAAGGCACACGCCGTCACCTGGCTCACCGGAAGCGCATACTCACCAAGCTTTTCGCCGTCAAGCGACCAGCGGTCGACTCTCCCCGCGCCAAAACAAGCAACCCACAAGTTGCCATCAGGCCCAAGCAGTAGCCCATCGGGCAGCTCGGATTCGTATTGCACCAACACCTCGCGCCGGTTCCAATCTTCACCGCCACTACCCGTAGGCACCCGATACACTCGCCGCTCAATACTCTCGGCGAAATACATCCAGTCACCATCGGCACTCCACGCGAGACCATTTGGAATGGTGAGCCCTGAAGCGACCGTGCGCGCAGCACCGTCAGACTCCACCACGATCAAGCGACCACTGCCAGCAGTCTCGTCCGGGCTCATTCTCCCGACATACAGTCGACCCCAGGGGTCGACCTGCGCATCGTTCGAGATGAGCTCCGCATCACTCAAGAACGGCTGTTTCAAAAGGGGCGGCAACGGCTCCGCAGCTGCGGTTGGCAACGCCCAACGAAACACCCCGGCCGCACCAAGCAGCACCAAGTCACCCGAGGCCGTCGGCAACGCCGCACCAAGCGGCAGCAGACCGCTCTCATAGGTGCGGATCTCCCCGCTGTCAGGGTCAAGCAGGAAGATCCGACCGCTGGGAATATCCACCCAAGACAGCTGACCTGTCGCCTCCGACCAGCGTGGAGCTTCAAGCAGGGTGCCAGCAGGAGCGTTGGGTACTCGTTCGCACTCGTACTCGCTCATACCGCAGTCAAGCCGCCATCAACCGTGAAGATTCCTCCCGTGCAATACTCCGCCTGATCGCTGAGCAAGAAAAGACTCATGGCAGCGATCTCATCCGGACGCCCAACTCTGCGCTGCGGGATGCCCTGAACCTCCTGCTCAAGTTTCCGCTCATCACGCATCACAAAATCGTTGATCGGCGTATTGATCAGCCCCGGCCACACCACGTTCACACGGATCTGCTGCGCCGCATACTCATGCGCCATCACCCGGCCTAGCCCCGTGACCGCCGCCTTGCTCGCGCTATAGGCGTGGTGCCCCAGTTCAAGGCCGAAATGTCCGGTTGGCGAACCAATCAACACGACACTTCCCGCACGCGGCGCAGCCGCCAGCATCGCAGCAACCACCGCACGCGACACCCGCATGGCCCCACCCGAATTCACGTCAAGCACCTTGCGCCAGACCTCATCAGAAAGATGATCGACAGCCGCATCAGATTCTGGTTCGATACCAGCAGAAGCTACGAGACCATCAGGCGCACCAAACACCTCGACCGCCGCCTGCACCCAAGCGTCAACGCTTTCGCTGTCACTCACGTCCACTTGCCACGCACGCAAACGCCCACCGTTGCCAGCCCGCTGCAATTCAGCGAGCGCATCAAGACTGAGATCGGCCACGGAGACACGGCAGCCCTGTTCCAGCAGCGCCGACACCGTCGCAAGACCGATACCGCTCCCGCCGCCGCTCACCAGCACATGCTGGTCTTGCAAGCTCCGGTAGCGAACTCTTGGCTCACTCACCTGGCGCCTCACTCCCCTGTCGCCTCCCGAGCAAGCGGATCGGCGAGGCGAGCACGTGCTCATCGAGCATCTCAAGTGCCGCCGCCAGGTCACCGCCCCGGATTACTTCGAGCAGCTCAACATGCTCGTCGACGATCACTCCCGGATGCTCATGCAAAGAGCCGAGCTGGTAGAATCCGGCACGAATACGCGGTTCGATTGTCGACCACAGCTGCTCCGCGTGATAGTCATTCGACATATTGATGACATAGCTGTGGAACTCGACGTCGAGATCGACCAGCTTCTGCAACTGCTCCTCGCCGCCTTCGTTCACCGCCTGCTTCATCAGGTCAATAATGTGCTGCAAGGCTTCAAGATCCCGCTCTTGCAGCACCTTCAGCGCGCCCTCAAGCGCAAACTTCTCAAGCACATACCGAACCGGGAGCAGAATTCCGCGCAGATCAGCGTCAGAAATCTCCACCACGATCGCGCCCTTGTAAGCTTCGACGACAATCAGCCCGTCTTTCTCAAGCTGACGCAGCGCCTCACGCACCGGACCACGACTAATCCCGAACTCCCGCGCAATCGATTCCTCAGCGATCCGGGTTCCAGGGGGAAACTCCCCGTGGATCACCCGACCGCGCAAAATATCGGTCAGTTCTTGCGAAATAGTGAGGCGGTCACGCAGCACGCGCGACTCCTTCGCCTTGTTCATCAGTCAACTCCGATCACATTCGGCAACAGCTCCCAACCGCCAACCCTCGGGTGATCTCCCAACAACTGGAAGCCCTCGGCGAAGGGAACGCCAGCCTCTTGCCCGCGCTGCTTTGCGATGCGGGTCGAGTCGTCGTCCATGTCGGTTTCGAAGATTCGCTCCATCCAAGCTACCTGGCTTACGTGCTGCGCGAGCATTTCTTTTCGACGTTCAATCACTGATGTGACATCAACGTAACCTTCGGGCACAAAATTCTGCCCCAAGTAGGTATCCATGATGAACGTCGTAGGTACCTCCGCAGGCGGGAAGGCCGTCTTGATCAATGGCACGCTCGCCGGGATCCGCGCATCGCGGGCGATCGTGCCTGCGATCCGGTGATCCGGGTGGTAGTCCTGCTCGCTCAGAATGAACATCAGATCGGGCTGGGCTTCGCGAATCGCGTCGATGAAGCTCAGACGCGACTCCCGGTTGCTGAACAGGAACTCATCGTCATAGCCCATCCAGATCAGCTTGGCGCCGATGAGGTCGCAAGACGCCTGAGCCTCCTCCTGGCGCATCAATGCGATCTTCTCGCGGGTGCCCGTGGGGTGCCCGATGTCACCCTTTGTTGCGATCGCGATGAAGATCTCATGCCCCTGATCTGCAAGCAGAATCAGAGTGCCGGCGCAGAAGTTCTCGATGTCATCCGGATGTGCACCGATTGCTAGTACCTTCATAGTCTTCTCTCTTTCTTCTCTTACTCAGAGGGAGGTGGATGATCCGCGATTCGGATCGAAATGCGGGACCGCGGCAATGAGATCCCTGGTGTATTCGGCGTTTGGTGCGGCGAACATCTGCTCAACCTCACCCTGCTCAACAATCTGGCCCTGCTTCATCACAATGATGCGGTCAGAGAGATACTTGACCACCCGCAGATCATGCGAAACAAAGATGTACGCAACATCGAGGCGATCGCGCAGTTCAAGCAGCAGGTTCAGAATCTGCGCCTGCACCGACACGTCAAGGCCGGAGGTGATTTCGTCACAGATGATGAGTCGAGGCTGCATGATCAGCGCACGAGCCAGGCTGATCCGCTGCCGTTGACCGCCACTAAAGACCGCTGGATAGCTCTTCGCATCAGCCGCCCGAAGTCCCACTTCTTCAAGCACCTGAGCGACACGGTCGTCGCGATCCTTTGGCGTGCCCCACCCTCGCAAATCAAGGGAGTCCCCAACGGTCTGCCGCACAGTCAGGTGCGGCGCCAAGGAACCGTATGGGTCCTGGAACACATATTGCACGTCATCACGCAATGATCGAAAGTCGCGACGCGAGCGCACTGGCCTGCCGTCAAAGTGCAATTCTCCTGAGGTCAGCTGTTCGATCCCGACCAGCATCCTCGACACCGTGCTCTTCCCAGAGCCGCTCTCGCCGACCAGACCAACGATCTCTCCGGATGACACCGAAATCGACACATCATCAACGGCAACCAGTGGGGCGCGCTGCCCGGGAATCCGGTACTCACGGCGCATATGTTCGCCTCGCAGAATTTCAGACATCTGCGTCTCCTCTCGTGGCAAGGTTCACTCGAACGGTGTGCTCTGGGCTGCCCTCAACGGGAACCATCTGGCTTGCCGGTCGCGTGGACGACATCTTTGGACGCACCGCAGTGTAGGGCCGCAACGGCTCATCTTTCGTACTGTGCAGCGTGGGTGCAGCGTTGATCAGTCCACGCGTGTATGGGTGCTGAGGGTTGTTCAGAATGCTCTCCACCGGACCGGCTTCAACGATCTGTCCCGCATACATCACCATGACACGGTCGGCCACAGCGCCGATCACCCCGAGATCATGACTCACAAAGAGGCAGCCGAAACCGTCGCTCTCGATCCGCTCCCGAATCAGGTTCAAGATGCCCTCTTGCACACTCACGTCGAGGTTCGTCGTCGGTTCATCAGCGACCACAAACTTGGGGCGGCACGCCAGCGCCATCGCGATGCACACGCGCTGCTTCAGGCCACCGCTCAGCTGGAACGGGAATGAGTTGAAGCGTTCGCGAGGGTTGGGAAAGCCCACGTCTTCGAGCGCGAGGATCGCCCGCTCTTCAGCTTCTTTTTTGCTCAGCGGCTCGTGTGCTCTCAGCACATCGACAAGTTGCTTCTTGATCGTGCGCGTCGGGTTGAGTGCGGCCGAGGGATCCTGGAAGATCATCGACAGCTCTGCCCCACGAAGCTTGCGCAGCTCAGCATCACTCAAGGAGGTCAGGTCGGTGCCGGTGAACTTCACTTCACCGTGTCGCACATGCAGGCCCTCGGGCAGCAACCCCATCGTGGTGAGTCCCGTCAGCGATTTGCCCGAGCCCGACTCGCCCACGAGCCCGACGCACTCGCCGGGGCGAACCTGAATACTCAGTTCATGCACCAGCGCTGGCGCATCAGCCGCGGTCGAACCGAGGGTCACCGAGAGGTCTTGCACATCAATAATAGGAACAGTGCTTTGTGTGGCGTTCACAGTGAAGACATCCCTTCAATCACACGGTTTGCAGAGGTGAGCGGGCCAGCAGGTGCACCGCTCTGTTCGCTCACAAGCGGATCCTCGCTACTGCTATCAACTGCACGCAGCTTCTGGCGCTTGCGCACGAGCGATTCAAGGGCAGTGCCCAAGCCGATCATGGCCGCGCAGGTGATTGCGATCATGATGCCGGGCAGGGTCGTGAGCCACCAGGCGTCTGCCATGTAGGACTTTCCTTCAAGCAGCACTCCACCCCAGGAGGCTGTGGGCGGCTGGATGCCTAGTCCGAGGAAGGACAGGGTCGATTCCATCACGATCATGGCGGAAGCTTGCAGGGGGGCAATTGTGAGCACGACAGGCAACACGGTGGGTCCGATGTAGCGGAACAGCACTCGTCCGCCTCCGGCGCCAACCATTTCGGCGGCACTCACATAATCCTTCGCCCGCTCACCCACGGCAACACTGCGCACTACGCGCGCGGCTGAAGCCCATCCGGCCAGCATCATCAGCACAATCAACACACCGAGCGACGTACCGACCGCGCTCACGATCACAATCGCGAGGATCACATAGGGCAGCGCCATCTGCACGTCAATCAGCCGCTCCACTGCCCAGCGCAGGCCGGGCTGCGAAGAGCTGGCGGCGAGACCGGCGAGCACACCGATCAGGATCGAGCCGGTCATACCGATGAGCGCGACCGGCAGCGAGATTCGCCCGCCGTTCACGATTCGGCTGAGGAGGTCACGACCAAGGCTGTCGGTGCCGAGGAGGTGCCCCTCGCTCAGCGGTGGCAGCAGTCGAGATGCGAGGCTTTGCGTGTAGGGGTCTGGAAGGAAGAATGGTCCGACGAACGAGACCAGAATGATCACCGCGAGCACACTCGAGCTGATCCAAAACAAAGGGGTGGTCAATTGCACCCATGACGAGCGAGGTTTCGTGCTCATTATGCAGCCTTTCCAAGTCGCACGCGAGGGTTCACCACGGTGTAAAGCAGGTCAACGATGAGGTTGATCATCACAAAGGTGATCGCCGCAATGATCGTGACGCCCTGGATCAGCGGATAGTCTCGCGCGTTCATCGCGTTCAGCGCGACGCTGCCGAGCCCCGGATAGTTGAACACCATTTCAGCCACGATGACGCCACCGAGCACGGTGCCCATATCGACGCCGATCACAGTCATCAGCGGCAGAACCGCGTTGCGATAGACGTAGACGAAGCCGATCTTTGACTCCGAGAGACCAAAGGCGCGAGCTGAGCGAACGTAATCTTCACCGAGTTCTTTGCGCACGCCGCTGATGAGCACGCGCATCTGCGAGGGAAGAATGCTGAGGGTGAGCGCGGTTACCGGCAGCACGAGGCTCTTCCAACTGTCCAGTCCTCCCGGCGGGAGCCATCCAAAGTTCATCGCGAACACTGAGATCAGCAGGAGTGACACCCAGAAGAGGGGGGCGCTTTGCCCGACGATTGCCAGTAGCGAGCTGAACCTGGCGATCAGGCTCGTGGGGTATCGCGCTGAGAGCGTGCCGAGCACGGTCGCCAATACGAAAGACAGTGCCAGGGCGATGCCGCCGAGCATGAGCGTGTTTCCAAGCGCTGGCAGCAAGATGTCGAGCACAGGGACTTCATAGCGGAAGCTTGTTCCGAAGTCTCCGCGGAACATTCCGCCAATCGTGTTGAACAGCTGCACGATGATGGGTTTGTCGGTTCCGAACTGCTCGCGATACGCCTGCAGCACCGACTCTTGGGTAAATACCTGCCCGCGAATGCGTGCGGGATCACCTGCGGTCAGTCGAAGCGCGAAGAAGGCCCCCACTGAGATCACACAGACAACTATCGCGGCCTGTCCGATTCGAGAAAGTACATATCTCAAAGTGGGTGCCTCCTTCGGCTCCTGTCAGGGTTCTCGGTTTCCCGAGAGAGAAAATAGGGGTTACTTGGCGATCGATACGTTTCGCAGCAGTGGTTCGCCCACCAGCGGGTTGCGTTCGTATCCGGTCACTCGATTGTTTACGAGGGTGGTCCAGGTCTCATCGCTCAGCCACAGCGTGAGCTGGTTGTCCCACATGTAGGTCGCGGCATCGTTGATTGCGGCGTTGCGTGCCTCACCGACGGTTGCGTTCTGGGTTGCGACGAGCGCATCTACCTGTGGATCGGCGAGGTGAAACACTGCTTCTCCGGTTGCCCCGGTGAACGTTGCGAGAATGAAGCTCGGGTCGTTGTTGAACGATGCCAGGGTGTTCATGCTCAGGTCGTACTGGGGGTAGCTGGTGCGGAACTCGCCGACTTCAAGCTGAGTGACCTCAACCTCGATCCCCACGTCCTTCAGGTTTTGCGCGATCGCTTGGTCGATTTCAAGCTGTCCTGGCACCAGGGTGCTGGTGGCCATGGTCAGCTTCAGCCCGTCGGCCTTGCCTGCTTCGGCGAGGAGACTCTTTGCCTTCTCGGGATCGAACGCGAAGGTGTGTTTGGCTGCCTGGTAGCTCTCCAGCGTCGTCGGGATCGCGTTAAAACCAACCTTGTTCACACCGTGCATGATGCTGGATGCGATGCCTTCGCGATCGATTGCATAGGCGAGTGCTTCGCGTACCTTGAGGTCAGCGAGCGGTCCATTGTGCTGATAGATCATCACGATCTGTGACGGTGGTGAGACAGATTCAATCGTGATGTCGCTATTGTCCTTGACGGCGTTCACGTAGTTTGGCCCGGTTCGCGTGGTGATGTCGATCTGTCCAGCAAGCAGTGCATTCTGGCGGGCATCTGCGTCAGCGATGTAGCGCAGCACGACACCGTCGTTCTTTGGTGCGCCGCCCCAGTAGTCGGGGTTGGCCTCGAGAGTGATGTCATCGTTGGCGTATGAGACGAACTTGTATGGGCCGCTGCCGTTTGCGCCCTTTTTGAAGTTCTCTGGCGACTCGATGTCTGCTTTCGAGAGAATTGAGACCGCTGCAAGCGAGTTTTCGAGCGGGCCAAATGGCTGCTCGGTGCGCACGGTCACGACGTCACCCTCAGCGCTTGCTTCACCTGGGGTGAGCAGGATCGACTTGGCCAGGGTCTCTGCTCCGGGCTGCATCAGTCGGTTGAGCGAGGTGACAACGTCATCGGCGGTCACTGGGGTGCCATCGTGGAACTTTGCATCGCTGCGGAGGGTGAGCTTCAGCTCGGTGTCGCTCACTCGTTCCCATTCGGTGGCGAGGTTTGGCTCGATGGATCCGTCAGCGCCCATCGAGAGTAGGGTGTCAAATACGAGCGAGGCGACCTGCTCGTCGACAAGACCGAAGGAGGCAGCTGGATCCCAGTACGCTGCCGTGGGCGGTTCAGCATTGGCAACAATGACTTGGTTGCCCCGGTCTCCACCTGCGCTTCCTCCTTCGGTGGCTGGTGAGCTACATGCGCTCAGCATGAGGGCTGCAGAAGCGAGTACCGCGATCCCCGCGAACTTCCAACGACTGCGCATTACTCGTTCTGGCTTCATGGCCTTTCTCCTGTTCATCTTTGAACTCTTGGACTGAGGCAGGTGTAAGAAGTATCTGCCGATTACCGATCATAGCGTAGACTGTCAACTGTTAACAATCTTGTGTTGAAACTGTTAACCTTCATCAAAGTACTGCTACCTGCCAGCTCTCGAGGAAGAGGGCGTGACGAGAGAAAGTGTTCCCATCAATGAAGATTCGTAACGTAGTAAGCGCGGGGCTGATCGGCGCTACGCCCAAGGGTGGCTGGGCGAACGAGCTGAACCCCGACGACTCCCTACACACGCTGATTGCCATGCACACCGACGAGGGACACACGGGGCTCGGCAGCGTCTTTACCCATCAAGATCTCGTCGCGGGAGCACTTTCAGTGCTCAACGAATTGCTGATCGGCATGGAGCTGGACTCCCCCACCGCCGTGACTGAACGCCTGCATCAAGCAACATTCTGGATGGGTCGCGGCGGATCGATCACGCACACAATCAGCGGGATCAACACCGCCCTGTGGGATATCTTCGGCCAAGTAACAGGCATGCCAGTCAGTCGCCTGCTCGGGGGAGATCACCGCACGAAGGTTCGCCCATACGCCTCTCTGCTCATGGACGCACCTGAAATCATGGTGCCGCGACTCGAAGGATACGCCTCGGAGGGATTCCGCGCCTTCAAGATCGGCTGGGGCCGCTTCGGCCGCGACAGCGCAGCAACGGATCGCAGCATCATTGCGGCCGCGCGTGAAGCGGTCGGCCCGGATGCCATGCTCGCAGTCGATGCTGGCGGAAGCGACGGCTTCTGGCCACACGGCTACAAGTGGGCGATCAACACCGCGCACATGCTCAATGACTACGGAGTGGCGTGGTTCGAGGAGGCACTCTCACCAGATGACCTCGAAGGCTACGTCGAACTCACCAAGCATTCTCCGGTGCCCATCAGCGGAGCAGAAACTCTCACCCGCCGGCAAAGCTTCACTCGCTTTATTGACGCCAGAGCTTTTGACATCGTGCAGCCAGACGTCACCAAGGTTGGCGGCATCGACGAATCTATGTCAATCGGCAGACGCGCCGAAGAGGCCGGAATGCGCCTGATTCCACACGGCTGGAACACCGCAGTAGGTCTCGCCGCAGACCTGCACACGGCCGCTGCACTCCCGCGCACCGACTACGTCGAGTACTGCACCGGCTCCGCCTACATTGACGACATTGTCGAGGGCGGTTGGTCACTCGACGAAGACGGCATGCTTGACATTCCCACAGGCCCGGGCCTTGGTATCACCTGGGATCGCGACGAAATCGCGAAGTACACTCGCGGCGCATCCCTCTTCCTCGACTAGGCACGAACGCCGCTACCCGTTGCCGCGCTCGCTGCCCTCTCCGGTAGCGAGCGCACGCAGCGCACCGGCAATCTCACTCATTGCCGCGTCTACCTCGGGAACGATGCTCATCATGTCGTACCCACCGTGCACGAGCCCGGCGAATTCAAGGTAGTTCACCTCTACTCCCGCTTCGCGCAGCAGCGTGGCATAGGCCCGATTCTCGTCGCGAAGCGGATCGTATGCGGCGGCGGCAATAATCGTCGGTGCCGTGTGCGCCAATTCTTTTGCTCGCAGCGGGCTCAACAGCGGATCCGCCGCATCGGCAGGATTTGGCGCGTAGCAGCGAATCGCCCACTCGATATCTGCCCACGCGACGAAACATCCGGTGCCGTTCTCACGACGCGACGGATATGCGCTCGTGTCGGTGTCGAGATCCACCACGGGGTAGAGCAGGACCTGCCCGTCTACGCGCTCATGGTCTTCGTGCGAGAGAATCGCCGCGAGATTGCCGCCAGCGCTGTCGCCGCCGACAAACACCTGACCGTCGGCACCGCCGAGTCGCTCGCGATGCTGCGCTGCCCAATGCAATGCTGCCCGGGCGTCGTGCACGGCTGCCGGCCAGATGTGCTCGGGAGCGAGCGCATAGTCGATCGAGAGCACCGTGATCCCCGCTCGCGCGCACAGCGCTCGCACCACCGCGTCGGCAGTATCGAGACTGCCCGTGACCCATCCTCCGCCGTGGAACCAGACGAGCGTCGCGCTGCTGTGCTGGTGAAGTGGGCGGTAGAGCCGTGCCGGAATGTCGCCCATCGGCCCTGGCACACTGAGCGATTGGGTTTCTGCGACCTGATCTCGTGTGGAGTGCGGGGCGAAAGAGATGATGTCGGCCTCGTGGAACCGTCTCGCGTCTGAAATCTTCACGGGTCCAGCCCCGGGTCGCGCGTACTCGGTATCTGCTTCTTTCTCGGCCATCAATCTAAGAATTTCTGGTGCGATTGGCATGCGAGTCCTTTCCTTTTGTTCTCAGGCGCTGTTCCGAAGCGCTGTGCTGAATCGCTGTGCTGACGCTCGCGGCACCGCGCTCGTCACTCATGCGCGACACCGGCGCCCTCCCGGCGCCCTGCCGGCGCTCTGCCCGGCGATGCGGCAGCAGAACGAGCAGCGCGTGTCGCGGTGTACTCATGAGCACAACTGTATGATCTCTCGTCAGCGAGTCACTTCTTCGAGGAGTTCAACCACGTGCCGGTACGGCATTCCAGTCGCCCGTGACATGCCGATCTCACACGTTCGATTCGCCGACACATAGGCATCAAACTCACCGGAGCCTTGCTGCGCCTCTCGGAGCTCTGCCGCTTCTGCATCAGTAGCACTCTTTGTAAGTTCTGGGTGCAGCATGCCGCGATCGCCCGCGAAGGCGCAACAGCCCCACGCGTCTGGCACATACACCTCAGTCGCCACAAACTCAGCAATGCTGGTGAGTGCTGCCGTGGCACCGAGCGCCGTCGTCGAGCAGCTCGGGTGCACCGCGATCCGCGCAAAGCTGCGTGTGGGTGTGAGCCGAGGCAAAGCTTCCCGCGCGAGAAACACGGTCGCGTCTTCGATTCGCAAGCTGCCATATTCCGGGTGCGCCTCAAGCGCGGATCGAAGCATCACTTCGATTCCCTCTGTGCACGACGCCGCATCGCAAATCACGGGCAGCTCGCCTTCCCGACTCGCGATCCACAGCGCGCTGAGGGTGCGCTCCGAAATAGTGCGATACCCGTCGAGGTGACCCTTTGACTTCCACGGGGTGCCACAGCATAGACCGCTCGCCTCGCTCGGCACCGCGTACGCAATCCCGGCACGTTGCAAGACCGAGCGCACGGCACTTCGAGATCCGGGATGTTCCGTTTCAGGCCCGAACATTTCACCAATGCACGCCGCAAAGAACACGACTTCCGCGGTCTCTGGCGTGCTCCCAGCTGCAAGCGCCTTTCGTGCAGAGGATCCTCCCGAAGGCAGCCCGCCATCGTAGAGCGGCACCGTGTCGTCGCCCAGGAGCGCTCGCCCAACCTTCGTCACCCCGCGCACCAACGGAGCAGGCACCGCCTTGGCCACCGTCAAGGCCACCCCACCGAGTGAAGTCACCGTTCCCCAGTGCTTTGCTGCAGTGTTCCAGAGCGCATTTTCGACCGGGTTGGCAGTCTCTGCCCGCAGGCGACGCACCAGATCTCCGGTGTTGATGTTGACCGGGCAGGCAATGCCGCACATGCCGTCAACGGCGCACGTCTGCACGCCGTCATACTCGTAGGAATCGCGCAGCTCTGCTTCGAGCGCCGTATCTCCGCGCTCCTGCGCCGCAGCAATCTCTCGGCGCAACACAATGCGCTGTCGCGGAGTCAGGGTCAAATCTTTGCTGGGGCAGCTCGGCTCGCAGTAGCCGCATTCAACGCATCGATCCACCTCAGCCTCGACCTGCGGCGAGACCTTGAGGTGCTGCACGTAGGAGTCGGCCTCTTCTGAGAGCACGACTCCGGGGTTGAGCAGCCCGGAGGGGTCAATCAGCCGCTTGATCGCCCACATCATGTCAGTGAGCTCGTCACCGTATTGCCTTCTCACAAACGGTGCCATCACCCGCCCCGTGCCGTGTTCTGCTTTGAGAGACCCACCCTGCGCGAGGATCAATTCGACCATGTCTTCGACAAAGCGCTGATGGCGGTCGATCCCGGCCTGGGTGTCAAAGCGCTCGGTCAGCATGAAGTGAATGTTGCCGTCTTTCGCGTGACCAAAGATCACTGCGTTCTCGTAGCCGTGACGATCAAAGAGTTCGGCAAGACCCTGGCAAGTCGCGAAGAGGTGATCGACCGGCACGACGACGTCTTCGAGCAGCGCGGTCGTGCCGGAGGGCCGTGCGCCGGCAATCGCGGTGTAGAGTCCTTTTCTGACGTGCCAGAGGGAGGCGCGCTCGGTTGGGTTCTGCGTCATTTCGGGAGCCGAAAGCAGCGGCAGTTCGGCAAGCTGCGAGATCGCTTCTGCGCTGCGGGCCTGCAGTGTCTGCGCGTCAGCCGCATGGATCTCGATCAGGTACGCGGCCTGCTGATCCACCACGATGTCTGCAATCGCACTTGGCACGTCGTTCAGCCCTTGCGCAACTCGAAGTGAGGTCGAATCGAGCAATTCGATAGTGGCAAGCCCCATCTCGACGAGTTTCGGGAGCGAAGCAGTCGCGTCGGCGAGCGAGTGGAACACCAGCAGCCCGGTCGAGATGGCTGGCAGGATCGGCACGGTCGCAAATCTCGCCTCGGCGACAAAGGCGAGTGTGCCCTCGCTTCCGATCACCAAGTGTTCCAGGATCTTGACCGGATCGTCGAAGTCAAGCAGTGAGTTGATCCCGTAGCCCATCGTGTTCTTCATGCGGAAGAACGCCCGTACCCGCTCCGAGAGTTCCGGTTGCGAGCGCAGTCGATCTCGCAATTCGAGCAGCCCCTCGTAGATCAGGGGCTCACGCTCGCGCAGTTGGGCGTCGGCGTTCTCGACGCCGGTATCGAGCACGGTGCCGCTCGGCAGCACGAGCAGCAGCGATTCCACGGTTTGGTAGCTGTTCTGCTCGACACCGCAGGCCATGCCGCTGGAATTGTTCGCGATGACTCCGCCGATTGTGCAGGCGATTTCGCTCGCTGGATCGGGGCCGAGCTTGCGTCCGTGCCGGAGCAGGCGGGTGTTCACCTGGCGCACGGTAGCGCCTGGTTCGACAATGACCTGCTCGGCAGTTGCTCCGAGCCGAATGCCGCGAAAGTTGCGTCGGGTATCGACGAGCACTTCGCCGCTGACTCCCTGTCCGGAGAGGCTGGTGCCGCCCGAACGGAAGGTGACGCTGAGTCCGGCACGCTGCGCTTCGGCAAAGATGGCCGAAACCCCCGCCGCGTCTTTTGGCACGAGCACTTCTTGTGGCACCAGCAGGTAGTGCGAAGCGTCATGTGCGTAGGCGAAGCGGTCGATGGATCGGCTCAAGTGTTCGGTGCCCTCGTTGGTGAGCGCGCTGAGGGGTGAATCCACTCGTACTTGCGAAGCCATGAGGTGAACTCCTTTGTCACTTCTGCACGGGCGCGGCAACTTGGAGGGGCCGGGATCGCGCGTCACATTTAAGATTGTCTGACAACTATACCTGATTGACGACTAGGGTACGCTACTGCCATGACCGCGAACCCACCGGCCCCCGTGCAACTCGGCGCAGCACTCAACATCAGAGGCGTTGTTGATGCGGTTGCCGGTCGGCTAAGAGAAGCCATCTTCGCTGGCACACTTCCTCCTGGAACCGCCGTCACAGAAGCACTCGTCGCGAGCGAATTCGGCATCGCGAGACCGAGCGCAAAGGCGGCAATTGAAAAGCTCACAGCAGAAGGGCTTCTCCAGCGCACCGCCAACCGAAGCGCGCGAGTGCTCACCATCGACACCGACGCAGTGCACGACATCTACCAAACACGACGACGCCTCGAAACCTCAGCACTCCGCGAACTCGCCGAAACCCGGCTCGCACCAGAGCGCGCACGCGAAGCCAACGAACGCATCCTCGCCCTGCGCAGCGGTCACCCGAGCGAAATCGTCGAACACGACCTCGAATTTCACCTCTCCATCGTCGATGCGCTCGATAGTCAGCGAATGAGCCTGCTGTACCGCAGGATTCTCTCCGAAGTTCGCCTGTGCATGGCACAGGTGCAAGGCAGGGGCCTCTTGCACCCCGAGCTCATTGGCGACGAGCACTCGCTCATCCTGGACGCACTCGAACGGGGCGAAGAAGCCGCTGCCTGCACACTTCTCGCGACACACCTCAATCGGGCAGAAGCACTCCTCATCGACTCGCTCAACACCGAGGACGCACCGGAACGAACGCCCCCAGCGTCAACGCGAGGCTAACGCGCGCTCCATCCACCATCCATCGTGTACGAGGCACCCGTCACCATCGCAGCATTGGCGGAAGCAAGCCAGCCCACCAGCGACCCCACCTCTTCCGGCTCCACGAGCCGCTTCACCGCACTCTCGGTGAGCATGATCCGCTCCACCACTTCACTCGGAGCGATCCCGTGCACCTTCGCCTGATCGGCGATTTGCTGTTCCACGAGCGGCGTGCGCACGTATCCGGGGTTCACGCAATTGCTCGTCACACCGTGCGCACCACCCTCAAGCGCCGTGGCCTTCGAGAGCCCTTCAAGCCCATGCTTCGCGGCGACATAGGCAGACTTGTATGCACTCGCTCGCAGCCCGTGCACACTCGACACATTGATGATGCGCCCCCAGCCACGCTCGTACATTCCGGGCAAAACGGCCCGGATCAAGAGAAACGGTGCTTCAAGCATGATCCGCTGGATCAGCCGAAACACCTCAGGATCAAACTCTTCAATCGGCGCCACTCGCTGCATGCCCGCGTTATTCACCAGAATGTCTGCATCAAGCCGGAGATGATCGAGTGACGTGGTATCGCTCAGATCCACCTGCCAAGCCTCTCCGCCCAGGCTCGCCGCCGCAGCCGAGGCCGCCTCGCCGTTCACATCAGCGAGAACGACGGTGGCTCCGCGATCCGCGAACTCTTTCGCGCAGGCCAAGCCGATCCCACTCGCACCGCCGGTGATGACTGCCCGCTTTCCGACCAGATCTTGCGTGCTCACTCATTGCTCCTTTGCATTCGCCCACGCCAATATGACCCTTCTACGATAGGGCGTGACGCAGCCCAGTGACGAACAATTTCGAACTACTGTCGCAGCGCTTTTCTTGCGAGCGAGTTCCCGAGAAACTGCAGCAGTTGCACGAGCAAGATAATGACGGCGGTCGCCACGAGTGTCACGTCCCAGCGGAACACCTGATATCCACGCGTCAACGCAAAGTCGCCAAGGCCGCCGCCGCCAATCGCGCCCACCATTGCAGACATATCGACAATCCCGATCACGATGTAGGTGTAGCCGAGCACAAGCGGCCCAAGCGCTTCCGGGATCAGCACCGTCGTGATGATTCGAAACGGTCGCGCACCAGTGGCCCGCACCGCTTCGATAACTCCCGGATCCACCGCGACCAGATTCTGTTCGACAATGCGAGCAATCGAAAACACGCCCCCGACGATCATCACGAAGATACCGGCGTTCGTCCCGATGATGCTCCCGGTCACGACTTTGGTGAGCGGGCCGAGCACGGCAACGAGAATGATGAAGGGGATCGGCCGGAAGACGTTCACCAAGAAGTTCAAAGTGGCGTTCACTCCTCGACTTGCGAGCACGCCACCCGGGCGAGTCACTGACAGCGCGAGACCGAGCAGCAGACCCAGAAATCCTGCAATGAGCAGGGTAAACGACACCATATACAGCGTCTGCCCCAGCCCCTTCAGCAGCAGCGGCCACAGGGTGTCCCATGTTGCGTTCACAGCGCAACCTCCTCGATTGTTGCCTCGGCTCGCAATTGCGTCAGCGCCGCCTCAATGTGTGCACCGCGCAGCCCGAAGGTAATCGAGCCGAACTGTCTCCCCTGCACCAGATCGATCCCGCCAAATGCCAGCGAGAACTCAACTCCGTGCGCGTGCACAACTCGCGAAAGCAGCGCACCGATGTCACTCCCGTCATCGATCTTCACGGTGAACAGTCGCTCGGCACCGCGATCTCGCAGTGCGTCGACCTGCTCCTCGCTCGGCACATTGTGCACCACAGTCGCAAGAAATGCTTTTGCCCGATCAGACTGCGGATTCGAAAAGACATCAAAGGTGCTGCCAACCTCGGCTATCTGTCCGGAATCAAGCACGGCGACGCGATCGGCAATCGCGCGAACGACCTCCATCTCGTGCGTGATCACCACCACGGTCACACCGAGTTCGCGGTTCGTGCGGCGCAGCAGCGAGAGCACGTCTGCGGTCGTTTCCGGGTCGAGCGCGCTGGTCGCTTCATCGGCCAGCAGCACCGAGGGCCTGGCGGCGAGCGCTCGGGCAATGCCCACTCGCTGGCGTTGACCGCCCGAGAGTTGCTCCGGGTAGGCCCAGGCTTTCTCGGTCAGCCCTACGAAATCAAGCAGTTCCCACACCCGCTCTTCTCGAGTGCGCTTGTCCCATTTTGCGACCCGCAGCGGAAACTCGATATTGCCGAACACGGTGCGTGATCGCAGCAGGTTGAACTGCTGAAAGATCATGCCGATCCCCTCGCGCACCTCACTGAGCTGTCGCTCTCCGAGGCCGCTGATCACCCTCCCGTCGACTGTGACGGTGCCGCTCGTGGTTGTTTCGAGCCCATTGATGAGTCTCACCAGAGTGCTCTTTCCGGCACCCGAGTATCCGATCACCGCAAAGATCTCTCCGCGAGCAATGCTCAGGTCAAGGTTTCTCAGCGCTGGCACCGCATCAGCCGCGTTGCGCGAGCCGGGCGCAGCAAAGGTCTTTGTGACTCCTGCAAAGCGAATAATCTCATCACTTGCATCACGTGTAGCACCCGCATATGACATGAGGACGAGCTTGGCGCATTGATCTTCACGGAGCGACTTGAGAAGTAACCAAGTGAAATATATTTTGCCCGCCAAGTGCTTCTTCGGCGAGCATTACCAAGCTGGCAAGCCCGCCCCGAGGCTTCGCCGATTGCTTTGCCCGCTGATTTCAGCCACACACCCCAGGAGCCGCAGCATGTCTACCGAAACCCCAGAACGCCCCGAAAAGCCAAAGAGTCGGCTTGGACTCTGGATCGGCATCGCCGCCGCAGCCGTCATCGCTGTCGTCGCGGCCATCCTGACCCCAGCGCTGCTCAACCAAAATGCTGCCGCAAGCAACACGGGCGAAGCTGCGGCACAAGTTGAGACCGTGAAGCTCGGCGTGAACGACATCGCCGCCGGACACTGGGAAGTGCTTGTTCAGCTCGCCGAGCAGGAGGGCATCGAGGTCGAGCTGGTCTCGTTCACCGACTACAACACGCCAAACCCGGCCCTCGACGCTGGTGACGTAGACATCAACAAGTTCCAGCACCTTCGCTTCCTCGCCCAGTACAACGCCACCCAGGGCGGCGACCTGGTTCCGCTTGCTTCAACCGAGATCTTCCCGATCGGCTTCTTCTCGAAGAAGTGGTCAAGCGTTGACGAGATCCCGGCCGGTGCCGAGGTCACCCTCTCGAACAACCCAGCAAACCAGGTGCGCCCCCTGCTCGCCCTCTACAACGCGGGCCTGATCGAGTTCACCAAGCCTGCCGATTGGAGCGTCACAATTGACGATGTCGACTACTCGAAGTCGAAGCTCGGAAAGATCACCCCGATTGATCCCACCCAGACCGCAGCTTCGCTTGACTCGGTTGACATCGCCTTCGTAGACACGCCGTACCAACTTGCTGCCGGGCTCGGTGAAACAGAACAGATCTACGTTGAGGATGCCGACCGCGACGACCTCCAGCAGTATGTCAACGTCTTCGCCGTGCGCGCAGAGAACGCTGACAACCCGGCACTGCAGAAGGTCGCTGAGCTCTACCAGCACCCCGATGTGATCGCCGCGATTCAAGCAGAAAGCGGCTACCAGGGAGTGTTCAAGCAGCTCGACCAGAAGACCCTGCTGAGCGTGCTCGCCGAGCAGGAAAAGGAGTTTGCGCAGCAGTAACCTGCCGCACACACGACAGAGAGGGGCTCGGATTCGGGCCCCTCTCTGTCGTGTGTGGGAAGAAGTTCTCCCGGAGAACTTTGGCTACACCGCCCGCAGCACTACCGCGCTGCCCTGGCCGCCACCACCGCAAATACCGACTGCGCCAAGCGATCCGCTGCCCGCTTCAGCAAGGCGACGCGCAAGCGTGCCCACGATGCGAGCACCGGAAGCACCAATCGGGTGACCAAGCGCAATCGCGCCGCCGTGCGCGTTCACAATCGCAGGATCAACCCCGAGCTCCTTGGTCGACTGCAGCCCAACCGACGCGAATGCCTCATTGATTTCTACCGCAGCAAGATCGCTCGCGCTCACTCCGTCGAGTTTCGCAAGCGCAGCCTGAATGGCCCGCGAGGGCTGCGAATGCAACTGCGTGTCGGGACCGGCAACAAACCCGGTAGCTTCAATGCGTGCGATTGGAGTGAGGCCAAGCTTCTGCACGGCAGCCTCACTCACAATCACGAGCGCCGCGGCACCATCGGTGATCTGCGAGGCGTTCCCAGCTGTAATCGAACCGTCTTTCGCAAACGCTGGACGCAGACCCGCAAGCGTCTCGGCGGTCGTGTCGCCGCGCACGCCATCATCAGCAGCAACGACCGTGTCACCACGGCGAGAGACCACGGTGAATGGCTCAATCTCGCCACTGAGGAACTCAGCCGAAGCAGCAGCCCGCTGATGCGAGAGCGCCGCGAACTCATCCTGCTCGGCACGGCCAAGACCAAGCGGGGCGTTGCCGCTTTCGGTGAGTGAACCCATTGCGATCTTGCCGAAGGCATCTGTCAGACCGTCGTTGTCTACGGTATCGATCAGGGTCGCATTCCCATACTTCTGCCCCGCACGCATTGAGATCACGTGCGGTGCAAGCGACATCGATTCCTGTCCAACGGCGACCACCACATCGGCTTCGCCCGAGCGGATCAGGCGCGCCGCCTGCGAAACTGCCTCGGTGCCAGAGAGGCACACCGCGTTGATGGTCTGCGCGGGAACGTCCATGGGGATACCTGCGCCAACTGCGGTCTGACGTGCCGGATTCTGGCCAGCGCCGCCCTGAAGCACCTGTCCAGCGACGAGCTGATCCACCTGATCGGCTGCAACGCCTGCGCGTGAAAGCGCTGCTTTCACGGCGTGGGCGCCGAGCACGGTTGCCGGCTGGGCAGCGAACTGTCCGGTGAATTTCACAAAGGGTGTGCGGGCGTACCCTGCGATGTATGCGGTCATGATGATGTTTCCTCCTCAAGGTCTACGGTGAATGCTGCGCCGGTCATGGCGCGAATTTCTTCGACGTCGCATCCTGGCGCGAGCCGCTTCAGCACCAACGCGCCGTCGATCACGTCAAAGACGGCGCGGTCGCTGATGATCCGGTTCACGACCCCTGCTCCGGTAAGCGGCAGTGAGCACTCGGTCACAATTTTCGGGCTGCCATCCTTGGAGACGTGGTCAGTGAGCACGATCACCCGCGGCGTACCAGCCACAAGATCCATCGCACCGCCCATGCCCTTGACGAGCTTGCCGGGAATGGTCCAGTTTGCGAGGTCACCGTTTCCTGCGACCTCCATTGCGCCCAGGATCGCGGTTTGCACGTGTCCGCCACGAATCATGCCGAATGACGTTGCCGAGTCAAAGATTGACGCACCGGGCACAAGTGTCACCGTCTGCTTGCCAGCATTGATCAGGTCAGGATCGGCCTCCCCCTCGTAGGGAAACTGCCCCATCCCGAGAATCCCGTTTTCACTCTGCAGTTTCACGGTGATTCCATTGGGGAGATGGTTCGCGACGAGCGTCGGAATGCCGATACCAAGGTTGACGTATTGCCCGTCTTCGAGCTCTGAGGCCGCGATCGCAGCCATCTCATCTCTCGTCCACACGGTTAGGCCTCCTTCGCGGTTTCGCCGTCGGGCCTGGGCCTGACGGTCAATTGTTCGATCTCTTTGCCCTGATCTTCGCAGCGCACGATTCGTTGCACGTACACACCAGGGGTGTCGATACGTTCTGGGTCAAGGTATTCATCGCTCAAGGTCTCCACTTCGGCCAGCGTGATCCGACCGCACGTCGCCGCGAGCGGGTTGAAGTTGCGCGAGGTGAGCCGGTACCGGAGATTGCCCTCGTGGTCGCCCATATGCGCCCGAACAAGCGCGAGATCGGCAACGATGCCGCGCTCAAGAATGACTCGTTTACCGTCAAAGACGGCTTCTTCTTTGCCCTCGGCAATCGGCGTGCCGACACCGGTCGGGGTGTAAAACGCCGGGATTCCAGCGCCCCCTGCACGCATGCGTTCGGCGAGTGTGCCCTGTGGCACAAACTCGACTTCGAGTTCGCCGCTGAGATATTGCTCAGCGAAGAGCTTGTTCTCGCCAACATAGGAAGCAAGCACCTTGCTCACCTGCTGATTTTCGAGCAGCAGGCCGAGTCCCTTGCCGTCCACGCCCATATTGTTCGAGACGATGGTGAGATTCTTCGCTCCCGTGTCGCGCAGCGCGCGGATCAGGTTCGTCGGGTTCCCGCTCAAGCCAAAGCCTCCAACGGCGATGGTCATGCCGTCACGAACGATCCCCGCGAGCGCCTCGCTTGCGCTCTCGTAGATTTTTGAAGCCACGCTGCCTCCTCATCTTTCTCTCTGGCGTCCACCATGTGGTCGCCTAAGCTGTGACACCTTCTGAGCGTATTCCTCCATGAGGAGAAACGACAAGATCGCACACCTTTCCAAGAACTATTGCTCGCCAGGTGGCCCACGGTTCATGTAACGTTCACAATGTGAACGCATCAGAATCGATCGCTGGCGCCCAAGTCGTCGCCCGCATTGCCGCACTCCTGCGCGCACTCAGCAGCAAAATGCCCAACGGCGCAGGCACCAGTGACCTTGCGCGCCTTTCACGCATCTCTCGGCCCACCGCACACCGGCTGCTCACCTCACTCGCAACCCAGGGCTTCGTCGACCGCAATCAGCACACCGGAGCCTGGCTACTCGGGCCCGAGCTGTATCTCATGGGCGCCCTCGCAGCAGACCGCTACGACATTTCAGAACTCGCCAGAACACACATTGCCGCGCTCGCTGAAGCGACCGGCGAAAGCGCGTTTCTCTCAGCTCGACGAGGCAATGAAACGGTCTGTCTCTTGCGGGAAGACGGTTCATTTCCGATCCGCTCATTTGTGCTCTATGAAGGCAAACGCTTTCCGCTCGGAGTCGCCTCGGCAGGCATCGCGATCCTCTCGTTCCTGCCCGAAGAGCAGGTCGAACGTTACCTACACGAACACGCACACACCCTAGAGGCCGAGCACGGCACCGCCCACTCCGAGACGCAGCTGCGCACCCGGATCGCGCAGACGCGAGCCCGCGGCTATGCCCTCAACCCGGGGCTCGTCGTCGAAGGCAGCTGGGGCATGGGCGCAGCCGTGTTCGACCGTTCCGGATCACCAGCTTGGGCGCTGAGTCTCACCGGGATTGAACCCAGATTCTCGCCAGAACGCCAAGAAGAACTCGGCACCCTGCTCCTCCAGCATGCCCACCGGCTGACCAGAGCGCTCGCTGGCGCGCGCTAGCGTGTCGAGCGCCAGCGTGGCGAGCGCACACGCAGCTTCATCAGCGCACGGGATTTCCCAGACACGCCCGCGACCCGAGCTTGGCGCGCCGCACCAAAAGCGAGGCATCGGTGCAAGCTCTAAACTGTCTAGGTGACTGTCGGCCCGATCTCTGAATCCAAGAAAAACATGTACCGTCGACGCAGAGTCGCTGCCGGAGGCCTTGCCGTGCTGGTGCTGCTCGGTCTCTACAGCACCGCCATTGCGATCACCCCCCTCCCAGAACTCAGCCCGAAGCTCTCAGTTGACGCGGAGATGCAACTCGACGCTGATGCCTCGCTCGCGCAGCAGGCGGTCGATGCGCAGATGCTCCCCAGCGCCACCGGATGGCTCGGCGACGACCACGTGTGGGCGAACGACGAAGCTCCGCGCCGCATTGCGAGCATCACAAAACTCGTGACCGTGCTCGTCGGCCTCGAGGCCGCACCGGTCGAGGCCGGAACCGCTGGCCCAAGCTATACGCTCACCGAAGCTGACGCGGCACTCATTGACGAGGTGCTCGAACAAGACGGAACGTTTGCACCAGCTCCGGTCGGCCTCGAACTCACAACCAAGCAAATACTTGACCTGATCCTCGTGCCCTCAGCAAACAACTATGCGATCTCGTACTCGCGTTGGATCTTCGGCAGCAACGAGGCCTTCGTCGAGGCGGCAACCGACTGGCTCGCACGAAACGGCCTCACCAGCATGCACATCGAAGAGCCCTCCGGCCTCTCCGACAACAATGTCGGCAGTGCGAGCGACATTGTTCGTCTCGCAAAGATCGCGCTCGAACAGCCCCTCATTGCCGAGATCGTCGCCCAGTCGTCGGTGGATATTCCCGGCCTTGGCGAAATCACCACCACCAATCGCTTGCTTGCCGATGCGGGTGTTCTCGGCGTGAAAACCGGCACCACCTTTCCCAACGGCTACAGCCTCGCTGCCGCGAAACGTCTCGACATCTTTGGTCGTGAACTCATCGCGGTCGCGGTCACGCTGGATCGGCCGGATGGTGAAGCCAGAGCCGCAGACACCAGGGCAGTGCTTGAGGCGATGGCGCTCTCCGGCCAAGAAGTCGCTCTGATCGAGCAGGGCACGCCCCTTGGCACAGTGACAAGCTGGACCGGAGAAGAGATACAGCTCTTGGCTGGAGAGGGCCTGACCGCGGTGCTCGTGCCGGGCGAGTCAGCGAAGCGCACCATCGCGCTCGACGGCGTCGCTGCTGGCGAGCGCGGCTCGACCGTTGGAACGATCCGGGCAACGACTCCCGCTGGAAAGAGTGAGGTTTCGGTGGTCACCGCCGCCGAGATTTCAGAGCCAGACTTCTTCTGGCGCTTCGCTCACCCCGGGGTGGTGTTCGGCGGCTGATCCCCGGCGAGTCGGCTGCAGCTACCTGAGTCGCGCTTCAACCAGGGCCCGTGCTGCCTGAAGCGTGAGCGCGAGAGAAGCAACATCAATGCGTTCGTTGTGCGCGTGGATCCGCTCTCGATACTGTTCGTAGCTCCACTCTTCCGAGAGCAACCCGAAGCCAAAAGCTGGCACTCCGGCCATACGGAAGAGTCTCGCGTCGGAGCCGCCCGCAGCCATCACCGGCACGACCGGCGAGCCATCAGTGTGAGCAATCGCTTCGCAGATCGCTTCAAAGAGCGGGTGCTCCGCCGAAGAAGCCGTTGCCGGCCATCCCTTCAAATGCTGAATCTCAACCTCAGAAACTTGCTCGCCGAGCATTTCACGCAAGAGCTCATCGACCTGCTCATCGCTTGTTCCGGGGAGGGTGCGAATGTCGAGATCGATGTGGGCTTCATCGGGGATCACATTGTGGCTGTTCCCTGATCGCAGCACTGTGGGTGCGATGGTGATGCGCGAAATTGCGTGCGCATACCCAGCGATTCCGCCAAGCTCAAGGAGTGCTGCATCGATTCGCACGGGGTCAAGCAGGCGCGTTCTCAACGCCTCATCGGCAATGCGCGCCTCGACAAATGGCTGCCACAGGGCGCCAAGCTCGATACTCGGCTCAACCTGCGCAAGCCGTTGCAGCACGATCCCGGCGCGAACTGCCGCACTCTGCGCACCGTAGGGAATAGATGCATGCCCCGGCACGCCACGCACCACAAGCCGACGCCCGGCCGATCCCTTTTCGGCCACATCGATCGCGACATGCTCCCCCAAGCGCATCCCGCCGGTCTCGCTGATTGCCTCGGTGACTCGCACAGTGTCTGGATGCTCGCGTAGCAGCCATTTCAGGCCGTATTCGCCCCCGGCTTCCTCGTCGGCGACAGCAAGCAATACGAGATCGCCTCGCAGCGGCTGTGCACTGCGCGCCACTTCGCGAAACACCGCAGTGAATACCGCGGTGAGGTAGAGCATGTCGACCGTGCCCCGACCCCAAACTTCGCCGTCGAGAAGCTCCCCGCCGAAGGGGTCGCGTGTCCAACGTTCGGGAGTGGCTGGCACAACATCGAGATGGCCAAGCAACCCAAGAACCGGAGCCTCCGGATCGGTCCCGCGCAGCCGCACGATCAGCGAGGCACGACCGGGTGCAGATTCGAGCACTTGCGCCTCAACTCGGCCCTGATCGATCACCTCACGCAGAAATCTGAGGAGCACGCGAACACCGCGGATCTCTTGCCCCGAAGCCTCAGTACCGTCGTTCACGCAGGCGGCACGCACGAGGTGCTGCAGGAGTTCTGTGGTGTCATCGAGCAGTGAGCTGTTGAACAGCGTCTGGTCTTCTTGACTTGGCACTCCCTCAGGGTACCCGTAGTGGCGTGGGGAATGAGCCGAACCCGACGGGAAGCGCTTTCTCAGCCAATTGTCGATAGCTTTGAGACATGTCACCTCGCGTCCTGTTTCGCAGCTTCGCAACAGCAGAAGCAATCACCTGGGCAGGCCTCATTGCCGCGCTCGTGCTCAGAGGCACAGGTGTCACCGACGCCGCGGTGCCCATCGCGGGAGGCATTCACGGTTTCGTGTTTCTCTCCTACTGCGTGGTGACGGTGTTCATGTGGGTCAACCAGCGCTGGGGCGCGGGTACGGGCATTCTTGGCCTGCTGCTCTCGATCGTGCCGTTCGCGACTGTGCCGTTTGAAATCGTGCTTGACCGCAAGGGCAAGTTGGCCGGAGAGTGGCGTCTGCGCCCCGGCGGCGAGAGTCCTCAGGGGTTCATTGAGCATGTCCAGGCCTGGGTGCTCCGTCGCCCGCTGCTCTCTATCGGGTTGCTCTTTATCGCAGTAGTTGTAGTCTTCTCCGTGCTGCTGTGGCTCGGCCCTCCCGTACCGAAGGGGTAGCGCTTCACGAGGCGCATCGATTGCCAGAGTCGTGTGCCGAGAGGCTGGATCGCCGAGCTCGCCCGGAGCTCTTTTGTTTCCGCCGTTCATCTGAAAGAGTGGCTGCATGGAGACGCACACTGTAGAACTGACCGGACATCTTGCTCGCGCAGCTCGCGCGCTCGTCGGCACCTCCGCCTCGCATACGGCGGGAGTTGCAAAACTGACAAAATCGCAGCTTCGCGACTTCGAGAAGAGCATTGGGGTGCTCGACGAGGATCAGCTCGCGTCATTGCAGGCAGCACTCGAACAACTCGGTGCGATCTTCATTGCTGACGGCGAGCAAAAGCGTGGCCACGGTGTGCGGCTGAAGTTTTCTGCCGACAAAGTAGAGAAGATCGAGGCCTGGGAAGACGAAGGCGGTCTGCCCGCTGACGACGACGTGTGATCACCGCAGCAAGTACCATTGTGACTCTATGAGCAATACGCCGGCAATCGCCACAGTACCTATTCGCAAGGGTCGAGTGCCCAGCGATGTCGAGCTTTGCGCCAGGATCTGGACGGATGCTCTTGAGGCACGCGACGGGAGCGTCGACCGCGAGACGATGTCACAGCGCGTTCGCGAGGCATGTACGAATCACATCGTGCGCTTCGGTGTCGCGGAGGGTGCGCGCCAGGGATTTGTGCTGGTCGAGGCGATCCCTGATCAGCCTGAGAACGCGCTCCTGCACTACCTCGCGGTCGACCCCTTCGGATCCGGAGGCGGCGTCGGACGTACGCTGCTCGCGGATGCGATCGAGCACGCTCGGCTCGCCGGGTATCGCGCGCTGCTCCTCGAGGTGCGAGATGTGAACGAGCGAGCCATTGAGCTCTATACCAGGCAAGGGTTTGTGGCCTACGGCGCACCGGTGCCTCACCCGAGCGCGGGGTATCCGATGCAGAGTTACCGCCTCGACCTGAACGACGTGCCGGCCGAGGCGCGTGCATGAGATTCCGTGCGCTGGTGAGGAAGCGTGGCGCGCGGATGTATCAGGCACACCCTAGCCCGCTCGCACTCGCGTGAGGTGTCGTTCGCGTTCTGTGAACACCCCCTTGACCAACATACCCCCTATGGGTATAAGTTGGGGGCATAGCTAGCCTGCAAGGAGACGATCATGACGCACCCCCACGGTCACCCAGAGTCCAGCAGCGACGCGAGGGATCACGCTCCATCGGGCGAGCACGACGGGCATCGTGAGCACCACTCGGATGAGCCAGCGATCATGCACGACGGACACGCGGGTCACGACGGGCACGCAGGGCCTGATGGGCACGCAGGGCCTGATGGGCACACAATGAATCACGTGCACGCAGGTCATGATGAGCGTGCAGAACACACTGATCACAGTGAGCATCTTGGGCACGCGAGTCACGACGGGCACCCGGAGTCCAGCGAACACGACGTGCACGCAGGCCACGGGCAAAGCGAGCACGCAGGCCACGGCGGGCATGGCGACCACGTCGGCCAGTTTCGCAGGCTGTTCTGGATCATGCTCGTAATCGCGGTGCCCACCGTCGCGCTCTCGGGCATGTTCGCCATGATCGTGGGGTACTCCCTGCCCAGCGTTCCAGGGCTCAGCTGGGTCTCGCCGATCCTTGGCACGCTGATGTACGTCTGGGGCGGCACACCGTTTCTCGTCGGAGCCGTCTCGGAGATCCGCTCACGCAAACCGGGAATGATGCTGCTCATCGGGCTCGCGATCACCGTAGCGTTTCTTGCCTCTTGGGGAGCGAGCCTCGGAGTGCTTCATCATGAGCTCGATTTTTGGTGGGAACTCGCGCTGCTGATCGTGATCATGTTGCTTGGTCACTGGATCGAAATGCGATCGCTGGCCCAAACCACTTCTGCCCTTGACTCGCTCGCCGCCCTATTGCCAGACGAAGCGGAACGGATCGAAGACGGACACGTCGTCACCGTTGCCCCGACTGACCTCACGGTCGGCGATATCGTCATCGTTCGACCCGGCGGGAGCGTCCCGGCAGACGGGCGAATCGTCGAAGGCCGCGCATCCATGGACGAATCAATGGTGACAGGCGAATCGCGAACCGTTTCACGGGAAACAGGAGACTCGGTCACCGCGGGCACTGTCGCAACTGATTCCGGCCTCCGGGTTGAGATCACGGCAACGGGAGACGACACCACCCTCGCTGGGATCCAGCGATTGGTGACGCAAGCGCAACAGTCTTCCTCGCGCGCGCAGCGGCTGGCTGATACTGCCGCGGGTTGGCTCTTCTGGTTCGCCCTTGGGGCAGCTGCGATCACCGCGACCGCCTGGACACTGCTCGGATTCCCAGACGATGCGGTGATTCGCACCATCACGGTGCTCGTGATTGCCTGCCCGCACGCACTCGGCCTCGCGATCCCGCTCGTGGTATCGATCGCCACCGAGCGCGCTGCTCGAGGCGGGGTGCTCGTCAAGGACCGCCTCGCGCTTGAGAGCATGCGCACCATTGATACGGTGCTTTTCGACAAGACCGGAACTCTCACCAAGGGAGAACCAACAGTTACCGAAGTATTCGCGATCGACGGCTTCGACCCCGACCACCTCCTTGCCATCGCAGCAGCAGCGGAATCCGATAGCGAACACCCACTCGCCAAGGCAATCGTTCACGCGGCCGCACGCGCGCAACTCACAGTGCCTGCAAGCCAAGATTTCAGCTCTTCGCCTGCCGTCGGAGTTACCGCGACCGTCGCCGATGCTCAGGTTCGTGTCGGCGGCCCGCACCTCTTGAGCGAAGAACATGCGAGAGAGCTCCCAATTGCGGCGCAGTGGCGCGGCGAGGGAGCGATCATCTTGCACGTGATGCATCACGGAGAAGTTGTCGGTGCGCTCAAACTCGCCGACGAGATCCGCCCAGAATCTCGCGATGCCGTCGATGCCCTGCACAGGCTCGGAGTCGAGGTCGTCATGATCACGGGTGACGCCGAAGCCGTCGCGCAGGCTGTGGCGAAGGAGCTCGGGATCGATCGAGTCTTTGCCGGAGTGCGTCCAGAAGACAAAGCCGCGAAGGTGCATGAACTACAGGCAGAAGGACGAAGCGTCGCCATGGTCGGCGATGGTGTCAATGACGCCCCCGCGCTCGCCCAAGCAGACGTGGGGCTTGCGATCGGAGCTGGCACAGACGTGGCAATTGCATCGGCTGGAGTGATCCTTGCAAGTGATGATCCAAGATCCGTGCTGTCGGTCATTGAGCTTTCGCGGGCCGCGTATCGGAAGATGAAGCAGAACCTCTGGTGGGCGGCCGGATACAACCTCATCTCGGTGCCACTCGCAGCCGGGGTGCTCGCCCCGATCGGGTTCGTACTGCCGATGTCTGTCGGCGCAATCCTGATGTCGCTCTCCACCATCGTGGTCGCGCTCAACGCGCAATTGCTGCGTCGCCTCGATCTGCGCCCGGAGTCAACTGCCAACACCGTGTTGGGGCGCCGCTAGCTGCCCGCGGCAGCGAGTTGCCCCGTAGCGGTGAGTTGCCCCGCGAACTCAGAACGGCAAGACTTGAAGCCATGAGCAACCAGGATCTCAACCAAGCAGCCCCCAAACGCTCGGGATTTCCGGCATTCGCAGCACTGGTCGTGGTCGCCCTCATCGCTGTGCTGTTGGTGTGGTTTCGCACGCCAACCATTCAGGTGCCGTCCTTCAACGATGAGGACACGCTCATCACGCAGCAGTGCGCCAATGCGGGCCCTTCCCGCTTCGCCGCACCGCGAGCCTGGCCAGGGCAGGACGTCTCGGGTGACGCGAACATGATCCCGTTCAGCCTGCAAGTGATGAAGAATGACCTCGAATCGATACAGGCCGGTTTGGCTTGCAGCCAAGCCCGTGACGCGCACACAAACACCCTGATCGTGACGACGTTCGCAGCGAGCACGGCGATCCTCCTGGGATATGTGGCGCTGACCCGCCGCAGGATCGAAGCATCTCGATAGCAGCGATCGCGCTCCCCGCGTGTTCGGCCCGTGGGAGCGGCAGTTCAGTGCAGCTCAGGGGTTGCATGCTTCGGAATGGCTCGGAATGGCTCCGGATGGCTCGAATGGCTCGAATGGCTCGATATGATTCGGCGACACTTGACCGCATTCTCGCGCGAGCAGCTAACGTGGGGGCATGAAGACACTGCGTGTGTGGCTTCCCATGTGGGAATGGGATTGCTGCGGAGAGATTATTGTCGAGGGGTCGCGTCAGGTGTTTCAAGTGGACTATTTGCCAAGCCCACCTGGCCCAAGATATAGCGAGCTAGCGCGACTGAACGTCGACGCGGTGGAGTCACATCACGAGTATGGCGGGGCACACCGCATAGAGGGTGTCGTCGCTGCTACGCACGGCGTAGAAGATGGGCGACTGCTCCCACTCACCCGAGTCCCCTGGCCACCACGTTTCGGGGAGCACCTGCCCGAACCCACAGCACCGATTCCTCGCTACGACGGCTACCTGATCGATCTCCATCTAGAAACTCATTAATCACCGGGGCCGCCCATAGACCCCGGCGGCTATGCGACCGCGAATGTGCTGGCCGCAGCGGCGCTCAGCGCGAGGGACACTTCCGCGGGTGAGATGCCTCCTGCGCTCTGCAGCAGGATCGCGCCCGCCATATCGCTCTGCAGCAGGGTCGCACCCGCCATGTCGGCCGGGATCACAACCACGATTCCGACTGCGCTTCTCGCCCATTGTGCGTCGCGCGACGAGAGTTCAGACCAGTTCCCGTGGAACGAGACGGCGAGGCCGAAGAAGCATGCGGGTCTCCCGTCACTCACCCCGTTCCGGAGCGGCGAGCACGCGCCCCAACACAGGGGTGGTGACGGCGACCCCCACACGAATCAGCAGCAGGCCGAGCAGCAGTACGACGATGATTGCCGCAGTGAACAGCGGTGCGACCACAACCGCGATTGCGACGACGACGAAGGTGACAGCGACAGATGCGATGGCTGCACCGATCACAGCGATATTCGCCGAGGTCGTCACACGCAGACGGCGCATCCGATTGACGGCTGCCCTGGGCATTCCGATCCTGTCTAGCGCGACATACAGCTCGCGATTCTCCAAGACTCCCGCAGTCTGCGTCACCGCGATCTGACATGCGACAACGATGAATGACACCGCGACGAGCACGAGAAGCATCGTTCGCGCATCGGCAAACATGAGCAGTTGATCGGGCGTCATCACTTCTCGGCTCGCACTGCGGCTGATCGTGTCGAGGTAACCCAGCAGTGAAGCTGCGGGGATCAAGATGAAGGTTGCAAGCGCCAGCGTGGAAACGCTGCGCCAGGCGGCACGCGGGTCGTCCTGAATGCCGCGCGCTGCAACCAGCCGTGCCGGATCAGAGGTACGTGCCGCGACGCGTCGCGAAACCATCGCAACCGCGAACGGACCTACGACACCGAGGACGGCCATGACCGCGAGAACGACGGCAGTCAGTGCGGCAAGCATCACGACCACACCCCATCCAGGTGACATCAATTGCGTCACCAGGACGGCTGCGCCGACCACGATGAGGGCGATCACGACACGGAACCAGCTCATCTTGGGTGCGTCCTGTCTGGTGCGTACGCCGAGCGGAGAAAGTACCACGCGACGAAGGCCAAACAGCGCGCTCAACGCGGCGATGATCACCAGTGCGGGTGGAATGGTCGCCATCAGCCACCAGGGCAGCCACAAATCAGATGCGCGGAGCGGCTCACCGTGAACGGAAACCAGGGAAAGCGCAAATGGAAGCCCAGCAGCGCATACCGTGCCGATCAGCACGCCGATTGCGGCGACGACAGTGACTTCGGCGATCGCGATCCCACGCACGCGGCGGGCCGTAACGCCCAGCAAGCGTAATGTTGCGAGACGGTCGTCTCGGCTGCGGGCAGCGAGTCTCGCGGTCGCGGTGCCAAGGGTGATGAGCGGGACCACGAGCAGCGCTATGAGTCCGAGTGCGAGCACCTGATAGCCGATCTCACCGGTGGCAACGTTCCAAAACGCGAACGCGAGCATAGTGACAGCGAATGCCAGCAGCGCGGTGACCCCTGATGCCACGATCTGGAGTCCGGTGATCGTCACCGAACCACGCGCCGGTCGGGTCAACAGCAACACGGCGTGCACGTTCATACCTCCCCCTCGATCTGTCCATCGCGCAGACGAATGATCCGATCACAGCGGGATGCGACCTGCGCGTCGTGCGTGACCACGAGCAGAGCCCGGTCTGGCCCACAGCCCGCCTGGAGAAGTGCGTCGAGCACGCCATCCGCGGTGTGCGAGTCTAGAGCTCCGGTTGGTTCGTCGGCGAAGATCAAACTCGGGCCGGTGACGGGTGCGCGAGCAATCGCGACACGCTGCGCCTGCCCACCGGAGAGTTGTCCAATACGGCGCTCTCCGAGCCCGGCCAGCCCGAGACGCGTCAGTTCGAACTCAGCTCGTGCAGACGCTTCGGCGCGTGCTGTACCGGCGAGCAGCAACGGGAGCGCCACATTCTCCGCAGCCGTGAGTTCGGGGAGCAGCATGCCCTGCTGAAATACGAATCCGAATCGTCGTAGCCGTAACGATGATCGCGCATCTTCCGAGAGCGCCGCGAGATCGTCATGCCCACTGCCGTCGGAACGATTCAGGATCACGGTTCCCGCATCCGCCGGGAGAATCCCAGCAAGCACATGCAGGAGCGTGGATTTCCCCGATCCGCTTGGCCCCATGATCGCCACTGACTCACCGGGCGTGATTCTGACGTCTGCTCCAATGAGCGCCCGAGTTCCCGCGAACGACTTGCTGGCGCTCTCAGCTCGGAGCAGCCAACGCAAGGCGGGTCGCGCGGCCTCGGTGCTACTACCAGGATTGGTATTCATCGTGAAGGTTCTCCAGCGTTCGTGGTTGTTTCAGCGGCACTCTCCACAGTAGAAATCAGCACCTGTCGTTCGATACCAACCCCGGGTCGAACTCTGGTGTCGCGACGCCGTCAAATGTTCCACCCGTGGTTGGTGGTCGCAGTTCAATCGCCCCGATACAGTCAAGGTGCAGAGCTCCCTGAGTGCCTTGCCTGGGAAATGTTCGGGGAGTTACGAGACGATGGAGAGGCGAGGGGGGAAGATGATCAGCGATGACGCGGCACCTGTCAACGCAGCGCTCGATGAGTCGATTCTCCGGCGCCCACGCATCGTGCGGTGGTTCATCGAGCGACCGCGAATCGCCGACGTGTTCGTGATCCTCGCGTGCACCTTGCCCACTCTGGCGGCCCTGATTCTCTCCCCACCGCCATACGCCTGGCTCGGTTACGTGTGTGCAGCAGGTGTCGCGACCGCTTTTTGGTGGCGTCGCAGCCACCCGCTCACCGTGCTCATCGTCGTCGTCGCCCTCGCAACACTGAATCCGATCTCTGCCATCGGCATGACGACAGCGTTCTTCGAAAGCATCTTCGCCCTCTTTGCACTCGCCAACTACTCGCGCCTCTCGAAGACGATCCTCGGCTACCTGCTGAGCCTCGGCACGATCCTCGCAACCGCGGGGCTCACGATAATGCTGGGACTCCGTGAGGACTGGCCGCTCTCCCTCCTCCAACCAGCATCACTCATCGCCGTCGCCCTCGGATTCGCGGCACGTGCGAGCAGGACGCGCCGCCAAGCAATTGAAGAGCTCGTGAAGCTCCGCGAGGATCGTGCAGCAGCAGCCGAGCGTGCCCGTATCACTGCGGAGATGCACGACGTAGTCGCGCACTCGGTCACCGTGATGGTCGCGCTCGCCGGAGGTGCCGCAGCCGGTTGGGAGAAGCATCCCGAGCGCGCCCGCAATGCGCTGGAGCAGCTTGGCGACGTTGGTGCGCACACCCTCGAAGAGATGCAGCGCATTCTCCACATACTCCGTGAGAACGATGCCGACCTGGATCGAAATCTCGAAACCTCCGGCCATAACCTCCCCTCGTTCGAAGAGCTCATCGAGGTATTCACGACGGCTGGAGTCCCGGTCACTTTGATCGTGGACGATGAACCCGCGTCCGATCTCGCCCTCAACGACCCCGCGCTGCAGACCACTGTCTATCGGATCGTTCAGGAATCGCTCACCAACGCTCTTCGCCACGCGAACGATGCCACCTATGTGGAGGTCCGCATCACCTCGGACGGTGAACGGGTCGACGTCTGCGTGACTGATAATGGGCGAGGTACGGAGTCGGGGTCGAGCGTTGGCGCAGGAGTTGGCCTCCGAGCCATGCGCGAACGAGCGGTCGCGTTCGGTGGCGAGTTTTCCGCCGGCCCCGTGCTTAGTCGAGAAGACGCGCCGGGTCGCGGGTGGCGAACCAGAGTGTTGATCCCTGTACGAAATGGAAATCAATGACCGGGCTGCCCACCACGAAGATTCGTGTCATTGTCGTCGATGACCAGCCGCTCGAACGCGCGGGAATTGCGCTCATCCTCGACTCCGATGATGAGATCGAAGTCATCGAAGAAGTCGGCAATGGTGTCGAGGCCGTTGCGGCAGTTGCTCGTATACAACCCGACATCGTACTCATGGACGTTCGCATGCCGGTCATGGACGGGCTCGCCGCGACCCGCATCATCGCCGACCAGCATCCCAACGTGCGGGTCATTGTGCTCACGACCTTCGACCTGGATGAGTATGCATTCGGCAGCCTCCAAGCGGGCGCGAGTGCGTTCCTGCTGAAGAGCGCCAGGCCAGCAGCGCTCATCGAGGCGGTCAAGACCGTCGCATCCGGTTCCGCTGTCGCAGCCCCACGGCTGACGGCGAAGCTCATCGAGCACTATCTCCGACCGACTGAGTCGCAACAACACGCACGCGAAAAAGAGCAGAGCGAGGTGCTGAATGTGCTCACTCCAAGAGAACGCGACATTTTCTCCGCGATCGTGCGGGGACTGACCAACGCTGAGATTGGCGATGAACTTGTGCTCGCCCCCTCGACGATCAAGTCACACATCAACTCGATCTTCGCGAAACTCAGCCTCCGCGACCGCGTTCACGCCGTCATTCTCGGGTACGAACTCGGCTTCACCGGCGATCGTTAATCGGCCCGAAGCCCACCGAGGCAGGTACTGCTGTCGAGGCTCTCTGCGGAGAGAGCCTGTGCGGCTCAGGGAGAAGTCTTAGAAGTCCCAATATTCGTCGCACCCTTGATTTCATGCGGATCTTCGGGGCTGTGGAGTTGTCGTGCCCTTGCCGTGCCACTGTGGAAACGGGCGCTAATCGGGTGCTGACTTCTCACGAGTTCTCGCTCACGAGCTGGGCGCCCGGGGGTGCTTCCAGTGTAAAACTCAAGCTCGAGAAGTGCTATCGCTCTTCGTCGGTCGGTTTCGCGCGACGGCGCGCCTTCCAGTCTTCGAGCGTGATGCAGCCATCTGGGTTCGCATCCGCCTCAGCAACCCGCTGCTCCAGAATCGCCCACTGGCCCGCAGAGACATCATCGCGAAGCCTAGCTCGAACTACTTCACGAAGCTCAACCAGCTCAGACGGGCTGAGCCGGTGGAGCATCTCCATGAGCTCCTTGTTGACCATGTCTCAAAGGTACTCGGCGGATCTGATGTCGAACTGGCCTGTTCACTGTTCGCACAGCCATGCTAAGCTCCACAGCAGGTTCAAGAGTTGTAGCTTTCAGTACCTGGCTGGCTACACGGCAACCCCCTCCATCGGGTGGGTGCCCCAGGGGAAGAACCGGCTCGTGCGAATTCGTTCGAGCAAGCCGATGGAACCCTCTCTTCATGGAGTGTTCCGGATTGGAACGATCCTATGTCTCTCGAAATCATCTCCGATAGCGGCAGCGATGACCTCGACCCGACCGGAGGGTGGGGCGACGTACCCAAGGCCGACCGCCCTCTGTGGTCTCGTTACATGGTCGACCACCTTCCGTGGTTTCCCGGAGTCACCGTCATGTGTTTCATGGCCCCGGGCGTGATGAATGGCAATACACGGGCACCCGAGATCTGGAAGCAGACGGCCCAAGACCTGCACGCCGCCGGGTTCACACCGCTGAGCTACTACTTGCTCGCCGAACTGCTCAAGTCGAAGCACCACGGCTCAATTCTTGATCAAACTACACACGGTCATCTCTTTGATACTTGGTTCACGGCGGGCGACCGGCCTACTACTTTCCGCCTCGCTGCAACCGCATGGAAGCCCTGGCTCGAGCATGTGGCGGATGGCGAGTCGCCCCGGCGGGCGCTCGAGCACATGCTCAAGGGTGAAAAGTTGGCTCCGTTGGGCACTGTCGTTTCGTTGTCAAACGGCGAAGTAATTAGCCGAGCGAACGACTAGCAATGGGTCTGGCCGTGCGGTGCGCGGGCTCTTCACCCTTCGCACCGCACGGCTCCGCGAATCCCGACCGTCGAAGCGTCCACAGGGCGAGCGCCTTACTGAGCCTGAGCGAGCCATGCGCGAATGTCACTCATGGGAACTGGCGCGAATTCGTGCGCATCGGTGCCGACATGGAACAAACGACCACGGGCACCGTGGTCGTTGTCGTGGGTGTGGCCATGAATGAGCGGCAGCCCATTGTCGACAGGACGCAGCTCGGCATATCGATCCTCACCGTGCGAGTCACCGGCATATGGGAAGTGACTGATAAGCACTTCCCGGCTGTCAAGCATCGCCGTGAGCTGCTCGGGCAGAACCTCCCAGCCAGCTCGCTCAAGTAGTTCGAAATTGAGAGCCTTGTTTTTCACACTCGCCCGGTAGTGCGACCAGAACACGTCGTGATTGCCCGGGACGATGAGCTTTCGCCCGTTGAGCTCAGCGGTAAGCCCGATCGAATATTCCCGCTCACCGAGCGCAAGATCCCCCAGGTGGAGCACTGTGTCGTCTGGTCCCACAACGCTGTTCCAGCGGCGGATCAGTTCGCGATCCATCTCTTCGAGATTCTGAAATGGTCGTTCGCAGAGCTCAATGATTCTGGCGTGCCCAAAGTGAGTGTCGCTCGTGACAAAATCGATGCTTGCAAGGTCGAATACTGGTTCATGTTCAGTCATCTTGGAACTCCTACTTTCTCCTCCCCTACTAAAAATGGTGAGCGGGCCAGCTTACGTCCAGCTCAGGGCAAGGTCAAGAAGCCACCTGTACCGTACAGCCCGCGCGTAGGTGTGTCCCTCGGCATTCGCCCACGAATTCGTGACACATCTCCGTCAAGTATTAGATAATTCAGGTTCTTACGAATTAGCTAATACATAGCGTCAAGGACAGCTCGATGACACGAGTACAGAGCGGCTGGCTACAGGTTGTGGATGACGCCCTTCATATCGACGAACCGCACCGGCGGGAGCCGCGAGCTTCCGAGCCTTCTGAGCGCATCGAATATCGTCTGAGCCCTACCGAACCCTTCTGCAGGCACATGCTGAAGAACCGTCGGACCCGGCTCAACTTCGTGGCCTTCTTTGCTCAGCGCCCCAGCAATCTTCACGAATGGGTTCTCTCGAGGGCCTTCAACGAGCATTTGTTCAAATCGTTCGCGAGCCTGCTCTATAAGGTCGACCCATGGCGCTCGCAGCTTGATGCCTCCGAGCATGCGCTCATGTTCCTCGCAGGCATCGCCCAAGGGAACAAGTGTCCACCCGGGCCAGTAACGCGCAAACTCGAGATCGCACGGTATCACTTCGAAAGTTGTCCACCAGTAGATGGTTCGCGTTTGTGCATCAATATGCACTCCTCGCTCAGCCCAGCTCGGAGATCCATCACTGCTCGGGAGCTTCCACCGCGTTCCCCATCCATCACCATCCGCGCCAGCATTAATTGCTCCGCGCGCGAAGGCAACGACTTCCTCCGCGCCGTAACACGCAATATCTTCGAAGTCCGCATCTGTCCGCCAAATGATCTTGCGGCCATCTTCGAGCGTCACTGAAATCGGTTCCCCGATTAGTTGGTCCGATCCCGGCGCAAACCATTCGTTTGAGCGCAAGTCGCGACGCTCTTCAGCACTTCGATTCCTAAAAATCTGCGTCGGGTCCGCCCCGGCGAGCCGGATCACCCCGTGCACGTCTTCGGGCGACCACACTCCGGTCCACCCTGGCCAAGTTTGCTCGAGCAGGTGATTCATAATTCGAGGCGCAACGAGAGCTTCGCCTTCTTCACTCCACACCAACCGCTGATTTGGCATGTCGATCAACATCGCACCTTCAGCCCATGCCGCGCCCATCCATTCCTGAACCGTCGACACTCCCATTGGGAGCATGGAGCGCACCCGAGCCAGGGTGGCGTCGGGGCCCGCAAGCGCGGCATCCTGAGCAAGAGTCTGGGCCGCCCAATGGTCGTAATAAAGCTCGACCTCGCCAATTCTTTCGATGACGATAATCCCAGCTCGCGACCCCATACAGCCTCCCTACGCTTAGCTTTCGTCAAGCTATAGGGGACCACCGACATCTTCAGTGGCGTCGATCTGAGCAATCCACCGATTCACGACATCGACCGCATCCTCCATCGATGTTTGCACCCCAGCAGACGCAGCCTCGCCTGCATAGTCGCCACGCCAATGAGTGAACGCAGTAAGTGTTGGTGGCCAATCTCGCGACGATAGACCAAGCGAAGCCGCCTCAGAGGCACGAGCCGCAAACACCGCAGTACCTGCTTCTCGAAGCTCTCTCAATGTTGGGCTGCCAGTCGATTCACACAATTCTTTCAAAAGCAACAGGTCAACCAAATCGCGTGGCCGATTGTTCACCGAAGTAGGCGGATCATGAGGGTCCGATGATGCATGCAGCTTCTGTGCAATTTGGTGGCGTAATGCGATACCAACGAGCAGGTCTGGGTCAGGCAACCCGAAGGGCTGCAAGGATGGAGCCTCAACGAGCTCTTGTTCCGCACCAATGCCCGCTTCATCGGGTGAAACCTCAAATTGAACGCGTCGCCATGTAGTTCCTCGGAATTCAATGTAGATATCGAATCGTCGAGGCTTAATGATCTTGTTGGGAACTTCAATAGTTGCAACTGTGCCGCATCTCAGTTTTAGCGGCCCCCAGGGCTCGTCAAGCACATTCTCAAGCTTTTTGAAGAAGACATCCATATCGCCGCGGATCAGGCCGTCGACATCTTTCGTGGTTCGTGCGACGCTGATCAGCCTGTGTTGAAGTAGCGTCCCACCCTTAAGTAGGAACAATTGACGCCCATCTTCGGCGATTGCACGTTGTACTGCGGCAATCGCGACTGATGAGGCGACGAGCCAGCCTAGTCGCCCGGCTTTGCCCTCATCTCCGACTTTGCCTTCCGCTTGAGCGATCCATGCATCTAGGACTTTCGGAGATACCGGCTCCTTGGCTTTGGGCTTGAGCTCACGCACGACCTCTGCCAAACGAGAGCGCAGTGTGCGATCATCCACGATGCGCCTCCAATGCTGCTGCGAGTTCGTCTCTTTCCGCCGATTTGAGATACCCCTGCGCATGCCCTCGTTCAATCGCTTGAACGAGAAGGTATGTTGCAGTGCCGTATGCGATGCACTGAGCAATTGCAGTTGCCGCGGTCACTGCCGGGATCTCATCTCTCCAATCAACCTGACTCGGTTCGAGGTCTTGATAGTGCACGACATAGAGCCCAGTTTCAGCGCGGCGAAGCCTTCGACGCTTTGCAACTGTCACATGGATTCGGTTGGGGTTAATGTCAGAGATCTCGTACATGTCGAGGGCGGTCTCGTGCGACAGCACTGCTTCGGGTGCCCGCGTCCAGAGCACGGCAAGCATCTTGGGGTCGTGTTCGCCCACTGGGTATTGCGGGAACCGATACACCCCATGTGCCGCGCGTTCCAGTGTTCCGCGGTGCGCGAGCATCTGCATCGCCTGGGTCGATACCCCCACTTCGGCTGCTTGCTGCACAGTAACGAAGCCGTGCTGCAATTCGGCAATCTCCCACAGATCGTCGCGCGCCAAAGTTTTCACCGACATGGCAATAGTATAACGAAACCGTGATAGTTTTGCCACAGATTGCTTTGTGTAACGAGGTGTCAAAAGTATCCCAAAATGGATTACTTTTGACACCGGTCAGCTCTTCACAGACCCCGGGCAGGGGAACTCGCCGCAGCTCTCGTGACATCAGGTCGCTTCGTGCGAACAGTTGCCTTCGCGGCACGGAGTGCGGCCTCAGCGCAGGCGTAATCCGTACGTTGGCCCACATCGTCGAGCAGGGCCCCAAGTGAAGTATCGGCAGTGACCTGGTAACGGTCACGGTACGCAGCAACCACGCGAGCGGAACGTCGCCAGGCACCAGCCGATCGTGGGTCCGACGGTGCTGCACCAAGCCCGACAACCCAGGGAACACCATCGGCAAGCGCGGTGTCGAGGGCGGCATCGGCACGGGATTCGATCAAGTCACGTCGCTCCTCAAGCGCCTGCCGCATTTCGTTGCTCATCTCACCGCCAGCCTCGGGGATCAGCCCAGCAACCAAGCGAGGTGCCGCTCCCCCACGACTGGCGCGCGCAGGCCGGACCGTCGCCACAGCGACTCGGTGTCGCAGTACGGCAGCAATGTCATCGGCATCGTCAAAGCCTCGAGCTCGCACGAGTCGCGGCAGCAGCGCATCAACATCATGGCGATACGCCTCAGCACGGCGAAGTTCAGCAGCCAGCGGCCCGAACGCATCCGACGCCACAACCGCAGAAACCTGATCCGCCCCAAGACCCGAAGCCCGCACCAGCGCCACCCAACGATCACGCTGAGCGGCAGCAGAAATCGTCTCGTATTCTGCGGCAAGCTGCGCGATCGTGCCCCATACTTCCTGCTCGACCACGAGCGCCTCGTGCGCCGACGGCTCAGCACCGACGTGCTGCAGCACTCCGGCGAGCACGCTCCGCCCGGTCTCATCAGAGGAATCCACCGGGTGTGGCCCGCTGTGCAGCGAGTCGGGGCGATCCACCGCGACATATGCCCGGTTCAGCTCGCGCCCACGTGTCATCGCGACGTAGAAATTCTCGCGCGTCATCGACGCATCGACCAGCACGTGCGCGGTATCGGTCGTGACGCCCTGGGCGCGGTGCGAGGTGACGGCGTACCCGAGTTCCAGATGCTCGGCCACATATGCGGCGGGCAGCACGACCTTGCCACCCCGCGTTGCGCCGAGCCGCCGCGCGACCACGGAACCGTCGGAACGCACGTCAAGCACGTTCCACCGGTCGCCGTTGCGCACCCATCCGCGCCCGGCCAGCAGGCGGCGCTCATTGCGGCGCGTGATCACGCTGTCACCGGTGGCGGCTCGGCTCCCGTCGTGCAGCGATGCTTCGCGGGGGGCCACGCACGACGCCCTCGAGAATGAGGTCGGTGCGAGCGCGTGCGTTCAGCTGGCTGACTGATTCGTTCGAATCTGAGACGAGGATCGACGCCCGCCCGGCCGCACGGTCCGCCCGCCAGGCGGCATACGCCTCATCACCCATCGTTTCGGTCGCTCCATCGACGATACGTCCGTGCATTCCATATTCATCGAGTACTTCGGCGCGGCCATTACGCAGTTCGAGCGAGGCTGCCTTCTCCCAACCGTGGGTGAATCGGTGCACCTCCGTGAGCTCGGGTACGTCATCGAGGCTGTGCGCAAGAAGGCCGAACGCCTCGCCCGCGTCAACCGCCTGCAGTTGGGCATAGTCACCGATGAGCAGCACCTTCGCTCCTGCATCTGCGGCGAGCGCGGTGATACGGTCAAGCGTCAGGGTGCCCGCGAGCGACGCTTCGTCGAGGATCACCAACTGCCCGGCGGCAAATCCTTCACCGGTGGCGAGGTGTTCATGCCACCATTTCGCCGTGTTCTCGGTGGCGATACCGAGATCCTCCGCCAGCACCTGCGCGGCTCCCGCGGACGGGGCCAGCCCGACGACCGAACCGCCCTCATGCCCAGCTTCCCACGCACGGCGCAGCGCCAGCATCGCAGTGGTCTTGCCCGCACCCGCGGGCCCAATGAGCAGGTCGACTACTCGACCAGAGCACGCCACCTTCACAAGCGCTGCAGCTTGGCCCTCATCAAGCTGCAGCCCACGAGCAGGCCGATGCACGAACTGCTCAGCCACGACAAGCGGCACCGTTGGCCCAGTGAGATCATGACTCCGCGCGAGCAGCCTGTCCTCAGCGTCGAGCAACGACGATGACGTAAACACGGTCGAGTTCACGGGACGGAACACCGATGTCTCGTCAGCGCGCTGAAATTCGAGCGGGCCCGATGCCAGCTCGTACGGGGTGAGGCGCACAGAGAGCTGTACGGCGGCGTCGACGATGAGCCCAGTGACGGCTTCGCGATCCTCTGTCGAAATGAAGCGGTAGTTCATGGTCTGGCGGGCGGCTTCGGCGGTGAGGTTCCAGCGTCGCCAGGTGGATCGCTTCTCGCCGACCGCGGTCACGACGCTTTCACCGAGGGAGCGGATCACGTCGAGCGGAATGTCCTCGGCACGCAGCAGCAAGGGCTGACCGTTTGTACTGGCGCGGCGTGCCCACGCGGTGGCATCCTCCCCCAGGATCTCGCCCGCGCGTTCGCGCCAGCTCACGGTGAGATCGGCCAGCGAGTGCACCGTCTTTTCGGGCCTGGTCGAAAGCGTCGCTTGCGCCCGCAATTTCATAATCACGGCGGGTGTCGGCCGATGTCCGTGCTGCTCAACGTAGGTGTCGATGAGACGGTCGGTCTCGACGTCGATGTGGCCTGCGCGGGTGGAGAACTCCGTCATGAGTTGCTCGGGCACTCCGCTGATGACCCAGCCGGGGTTGCGGTTGCGGCCCATGTCGCGCTGCTCCCATTCGACGCCGAGTGCTCGCGTGAGGTGGTCGGCAAACACGGCTTCGTGCATTTCTGAGAGCGCCACGGTGGCCGCATGCATGGGCCTGCTGTCGAGCGAGCGCCATTTGCCATCAAGCACAGTCTGCACTTTATTGCTGATCACGACGTGCGTGTGCAGGTGAGGATCGCCCGCGCGTGAGTCGTAGTGGTCGTAGGCGGTGGCGATGACGCCGCGCACATCCACCTGCGCAACCGCCCCATTGCTACCGCTTGCGCCAGCGCACGTAAATGCAACTTCGCGCTCCATGTACGCAACCATCTCTGCAACCGCTGCGTGATGCACCTCAGCGATGAGCTCCTGGGTGCGGCCGTCGGCCACTGCCCAGAGGATGCTGGCCGACTTCGGAATCGAGAAAGTGAAATCGAACCCTGCCACCGCACGCTTCGTTCCTGCCGCTGCTTCTTCGGCCTCGATCTGGGCGACCGCTTGTGCACGCTCGAGTGCGCTGAGGGATTCGTCAAGCGCACCCGCCCGCGCTTCGACTCGCTGAGAGATGTTCTTGTAGGCCGGGTAAGCGCGCCCCAATGGATCTCCGGTGATCGGATCACGGCCCATGCCTACCAGCAGTTGAAGCTGCTGCTCGCTCACCTCACTCCCGGCTACGATTTCGCCGGATCCAAGCACGTCGAGCCCGCTGCCCGTCCAGCGCCCGGGAGGCGTGCCCTCGGCCGAGTAGTAGCGAGTGAGCGGCGTCGAGAGCGATCGGTCACCGTCGCCCGCAGCGACGGTGCGCAAGAGGTATTTGTAGCCTTCCCCTGCGCTCATCACCCGCATCGAAACAGTCATGACCGATACCTCTTCCTCGTCATGAAGAAGGTGATCAGCGGCGGTCACAACCTCGATCTGCCAGAGGCGTGGGGGTCCTAAATAGTCCGCTCGTACTTCCGCCGAAACCAGGAAAGGTGGACTCGCGGACAGCTGATGAAGAGTTCACTTCACCGAGTCCTGCCGTCGCAGACCCCAGCTTTCAAAGATTGCCCTGTGGCGGGGCAATCATCATTCGGTAGTTCATAAGCCCGCCGCATCTCCATTTGAAGATCTCAGTCGCCTTCGTCACGCGCAGGCAGCAGCGCTTCCAGTTCCGGAGTTCCATATGTCAAGAAGACCAAAGAATCATCGTCGCTCTCGTCCCATGTCGTGCGGTCGAATGTTACAGGCACTCGCTCAGCCAAGGAGAGATTGAGATACTCGTCAATGTCGCGCACACCTCCAAGCTCATTAAATGAGAATCTGGACAATTTATCGGCAGGGAGCGCAAGCCGGTAGATATTTGGGTACTGTGCGTCGGGTTCGATTGCAACACCGCTGAGGCCATTAGTCGTCAACAGACGTCCCAGATCCTCCGGTCTTGTCGAGCCAAGCAGTTGTGGCGGTTCCTTGATACGGCTCTCACCAGTGGGTTCGCCCAGATCGTCGTTACCCACCGGTTCGTTCTTGATGTCCTCAACCTGTTGGCGGATATCGCCGACCTCAGACTCGATGTCGGTGGGCGTTGTGTGCCCAGTCAGGGCGAGGCGCTCGATGGCCCTTTCAATGTTTGCGAGCACGGGTGCGGCGTCGCCAACGATGTCGGTGAAGTCTCCATAGTCCTCTGCGATGCCCTTGTACACCTGCTCCTCGACCGTGTCGGCGTAGAAGTAGTTGCTGATGCGGATGTCCTTGTAGGAGGCGCCGATGCGATCAACGCGGCCGATCCGCTGCTCGACGCGCATGAGGTTCCATGGCATGTCGTAGTTGATGAGCCGCCCGGACGTTTGCAGGTTCAGGCCTTCGCTCATGGAGTCGGTGCCGATGAGAACTTCCAGCTCGCCACTGCGGAACATGGTCTTGATCTCCGACTTTGTGACCTCAGACCAGGTCCCGGAGTCGGCGTCGTAGACCTCACCACCCCGGCCGGAGTAGCAGCCGAGCCGCCGGTATCCTGCCGTGATGAGTCGTTCGCGGACGTAGTCCATGGTGTCGGCGTACTGGGTGAAGACAACCACTGACGAGTATGTGTTCAGTGCCTCGGTCACGTCAGCAACAAGCTTGCTGGCCTTGCTGTCTTCGCCGGTGATGCTGTCGAGGTCTTGGAGGAACGACTTGAGTTCGGCGATCTCGTCGCGGAGTCGGTCGGCCCTGGTGTCGAACGCCTCCGGCTCGAACAACGATCCTTCAACATCGACATTGTCGTCGTCGGTGAGTAGCTCAGCGAGGTTCTTGCCATCTTCCAGGACACTCAGCCGACGACGAAGCGACCGCTTGATCGCCTCGAACGATGAGGTCAGGCGACGGCGATAGACGGTCATGATGAAGCCGAGCGCCTGATTTCCTGCCTCAGCCATGTAGGCGTTGTAGTGGCGGCGGATGTACTCCTCAATGCGCTCGTACAGTCGGCGCTCGTTCGGCTCCAGCGGGATGAACTCATCTTTGACGTGGCGGTACGGGATGACCACGTCGTCGGGGATGATCCCTGCCGCTTGGTACTCGCGCATCGTCTTTCGGGTATTGCGGAAGACTCGATCCCGCATTGGCGTGTGTCGGCGGAGCCACTTATCCATCCACTCGGAAGTCTCGTTCGGGAACTTGACCTTCAGGTCGGCACTCGGCGGGTTCCCGGCCAGAGCCGTGACCACGTACGCCCCCGTCCAGCCAAGGGCGTCGTCGATTTGCTGTTCGAGGTCAGCGTCCCGCTCGGCCTGTGGGTCGGAGAAGTAGTCCTCCAACATCGCGCAAAGCAGGTCCCAGTGGCGATGCATGGGGTCGATTGCCAGAAGTTTGAAGTATCGGATGAAGTCGTCGGCGCTGACGCCCCATCGACCCTTGAGTCCAAGCAGAGAGATCAGGTCCCAGGCTTCGTGCGGGTTCATCTGCATCGGTGTAGCGGTGGCCAAGTACAGCGCACGCCACATCTCCCTGTCGCGCATCTCTTGGAGCAGTGCCAACAGCGAGTTCGGAGTATCGGTCGGCTTGGAGCCGCGTCGCCGGGCGTGGTGGGCCTCGTCAACCAGGACGACATCCCACGGTCCGGCATCGAGAATCTGACGTCGGCGGTCTCGGCGGCGAGCGAGGTGTGACGAAGCAAGCACGATGGGGAACGCCGACCATGGATTGGCGTTCGGAGCATCGGGGATCGGCTGGTCGTAGCGATCCACGAAGATGCCCTTGTCGAAGCGGGCAACATCGAGGTTCATCTTCTCATGGAGCTCCTCTTGCCACTGCTTCATCACTGACGCGGGCACGAGCAGTAGCGCCTTCTTCGCCCGACCTGAGGTGAAGAGCTCACGCAGGACCATGCCTGCCTCGACGGTCTTGCCGAGCCCTACCTCGTCGGCGAAGAGGTAGCCGCGCGGGTAGGTGCTCACGACACGGTAGATGAGCTCTGCTTGGTGCGGGAGAGGTTGTGCCCATGCCGATCCAACACCGGTCCAGGACGATTCGGTTGGTGCGTCGCGCAATGCGACGAGCTCATCCCAGGCCGCCTCGACATCGAACTCATCGGTGTCGTCGGCCTCCGAGAGTGGTAAGACGACGCCGGGCGGTAGAGGTGGTGTGTCGGGCGCGTGCTCGATGAGGTGCATCCGCACTGCCGTCGGCAGGTCGATGACGGCCCATCCTGCATCGGCGTTGTCTGTCCAGTGCTTCTCGAAGTCGAGCACTTTGTGGACACCCAGGTAGTCCCAGATGGGGACATTCCAGGATGGATAGGCGTCGAAAGTCTCGTGGTTTTTGGCCCAGGCCGTGACCGAGGAGTTGTTCGAGCCGTTGAAGGCGACTCGGTTGCCGTAGCCATCCGCGAAGATACCGTACTTGGTGTGGAAGTAGCGACCCGACTGCTCATGCGTCAGTAGCTCGCCGTTCTCTCCTCGTGGGACACCGACACGAATCTCAAGTCGGTCCGTGGCAACCATCCACGCGAGCACGCTCAGATGCTCGCTCTGAACGATCCGTGCGCCAGCAAGTTCCGGGTCGGCGAGGAGCCTCTCCGCCACTATGTCGTCGAGGGGCTTGCCTTCGATGACGGCGTCCACGTCTCGTTGGGCGAGTTGCGCTCCGACGATCAGTCGCATCTTCCCGCCGTTCGCGAGGAAGTGGGCCGTGCCCTGGGCTGCGTACTGAAGCTCGGCTGCCGACCAGTAACCCACGGCTCTGTCGTAGGTGACTGCCCTTGACAGCAGCGGCAGGTAGAACGTCTCGAATGGACGATCATCCGGCGAGTAGGTTGCCCCCAGATCAACCGTCTGGAACGAGTCAGGCGACGAGACCGGATCGTGGGGAAACAGATCAGAGATCCCCGGCGTCACCGGTGCGACCGGTGGTCCAGGCAGTAGAGCGTCGCTGTCGTCCGTAGCCATGTCACTCCACGTCGAACAGTGTGTTCTCGTTGGGGTCTTCCAGTGCGGCCATCTCCTCGGCCTCTGGTAGCACAACATCATCGAAGTAGAGGGTGCAGAGTGTGTCGATTAGCCCAGCCTCCGGCATCACCCAAGCGCCCTTGACCTTGGTTCGCGGGATTGCGTTCGCCAGACCCTGCAGGGTGGCAATAAACCCGACGTCGCTGGTGTATCCGTGACGGTCGAGGAACCGCTTTGCGGCCTGTTGGCCGTCCACCTCGGCGATGTAGAGCGCGGTGTCAACGGCATCGATGACGTACTCGAACGATGATGCTTCCGGTGCCACGCCAGGCAACTCAGAATCTGCACCGCGCCGCAACCGCTCTTTGGGCGTCAACAGCGTTACTTTGCCCGCCGACTTAGAGACGACCTTCGCCCGCTCCAAATCATCTACATCCAGGCCGCCCACCGCCAACGCGAGGAGACGAGCTGTATCGAACGGGAACTCACGTGCTCCGAAAGTATCCCAGGCCATGAGGACGAAGTCCGTGAGACCATCGACCTTCGCCGCTTTCCCAACCAGGCGAGATCGGCGAAGGTCCACGATCTCCTCGCGCGCCAAGGCCAGGGCGTCTTCGGGGCGGAGCAGCTGGTCACGGCCATCGGAGTCTGGTGTGGACGAGTAGACGGGCCAGTTCTGCGAGATGACCGAGAGCGTCGGACCGTATGTTGAGAGAAGTAGGTCTACACCGTCGATGCCGTCGTGTTGAAAACGCGTCGCAGCGTCTCGGGCAGCCTGACGAATGTCGTGCTCGATGTCATCGAGATACACCTTGTGGTCGTCTGCGTGGTCGGTTCGCTTCCGACACACAAGCATGATCGTCGAAGCAGCCGAGTTCATGTTCGCCTGGTGCATGGAGTGCTCGAACTCGGTGTTGACTGGCCACGACGTTTCGATCGTGAACCCTGCTTGCAGGAGCCCCATCCCAAGCATGTCCCAAGCTTCCGCGCGCTTGTGAGTGAACATCACCGAGAGGACGCCGTCATCTGAAAGTACGCGTCGCGACTCGGCGAAGATAGACGTCATCTTCGTTTCATAGTCAAGGTCCGCGAGCTCGCTCTTGCGCTTGCCCATCATTGCGAATCTGGCGGGGTTTGCCACGGCCTCGTTGTCCTTGTCAGTGAGGTCATCGTGGAAATAGTCCGGTACCAGTCGCCCGAGCGTCCGCTTCTCCCAAACATAGAAGTAGTCGGCCAGCTCCGCGTACATGACATTGTCGTAGTAGGGCGGGTCCATGCAGACGTGAGTAACAGAACCGTCTTCGAGCGAGAGGCTCGCTGCGCTACCTTGAGTGACGGAGACCTCACGATGAAGCCGTACGTTTGTTCCAAGGTCCGCCGCTCCCGTCTCGTCCAAGAGGCGCGCGATTCCGCCGTACGCATCATCGAGCTGGTCAAGACACCACGAGTACAGCGCGGTAGCACCTTCGAACTCGGCGAACGTCCACTTGAAGGAAAAGTCGTGACGATCGAAAACGCTTCTCATTCCTTGGCGCGCGACGTTCCACGAGGAGAGCCGGGAGTTCCAGTTGAGGGCCTTGCCCTGCATCAGTGCCAGTTCGAAAAGAACGTCATCTGCCCTATCGCCTATCGCGTCGCGCACCTCGGGGATAAGCGCCGCGAACTCTTCGCCGAAAGTTCCGTGGACCAGCGCTTGTCTCGGAGTGTAAAAATCGATCCAGCGGTCGAGTCCGTAGTGCTTCGGACGGAGGTCGTTGCCATCGGGAAACTCCTCTGTCGGCAGAATGCCGGATGAGAGCCACCTATCTTTAACACCGTCGAAATGCTGAGCCGCTGCCCGCAACGCGTCGGTATCGGCGCTACTCGGGGCACGGAAGGTTCGTTCCCCCGACGGCTTTCGGATGGCCACTGCATAGAGAAGTTGCTTCATCTGGCCGCTCTGAGCGGCCGTCTTGATGTAGTCACCATCAATGACCAAATTGTCGTAAGGCGAGATCGCCTTTCCGCGCGATATGGTCCCTGCGCTCGCGTCGACCCTGTCTACATCCCGACCAAGGGCGACTTCGAAGAGCGGTTCCGCCAATTCGGCCCCGTCGACAGAAGTGACCAGCCTTACGGCTGCTTCCTTGCCTGTTGTCTTCCTCAACCATTTGTCAGTGAGCAAGGGAACGAGACGGCCGGTGCGAGGACAAGGGACAGCATTCGCCCAGATGTAGGCGGTGACGCTTTCCCCTTCGTTGAGGGGGAAGAACTCCTTGAGCCGCTGTTCGACTCGCTTGACGAGAACGCTTCCCCAATTCCTGATCTCTGGAAGCAGGTCGAGACCACGGGTTGCGGGTATCTCGACCCCAGCTTTGAGCACGCTGGCTGCGACTCCGTTGAGGTCGTTCGCAACGACGGGTAACCCCAGGCGACTTGCCGCCCAAGGAATCGATCCGCCACCAGCCGTGGGGTCAGCGATGATCGGAAGATCACCCCAGGTGTGGCGTAGGACGGCATGGAGCAGTTCAATGTCAGCACGAGCAACCGGATTACGGAACGCTTGGCGGTAGCCGTACCCGTTGCCTTGTAGTTTGACGCCCGCAGCGTTCGCGGCATCGATCATGCGCCGCCCCTTGACCGGGTCCCCCAGGATTCCGACGAGTCGAAGCAGCCACGCCCGGTAGGCCGATTCGGTGCGCACCTCCGGCGCGTCTGGGAACGCCGCGGCTAGGTCGTCGGTCCATGTTGGCATGACCCCGGCGAGTGCGACGGCGGCGGACGCTACCAGGGGTCGCCGGGCCCACCAGATGTGCAGAAACGAGAGCGGCGGTAGGGCTGAGGCGGCTCCACGCTCTCGCCGCGACTCGATGCCGAGCTCTGCGACGGGTAGCCAGTCCTCGATGAGAACTCGTGGTCTTGAAGTGGTCACGTCATGTCCTTAGTCGGCGAGGAGGGTTCTGAGTGCTTTGCGGGCGCGGTTACCGTCGAGTCCCATGCACTTGGAGTACCAGTAGTAGGTCTCTTCGATGCTCATGGCGTTGATTCCGGCGACGAGTGCCCGGACTCGCTCGTGCTTGGCAATGGGTTGGCTCGCAAGCAGGACGAGTGCCAGACGGACTCCCTCAGCCTCGCCAAGGCGGATTGGTGCTTTGCGCTTGAACGCGAGGACGCTCGGTTGATGCCCGGTCTTGCGGATCGCAACGAAGAGCGCATCGACCACGCGACCCGCCTGAACGGGTGTGGCGGTGGTCACCGGCGCGGTGATCGTGCCGCCGTTCTCGCCGTAGGTTTCTTCAAGCGTCACGCCGAAGGTCTCGCCTCGGCCTGGCGTGACAACGAGGCGGAACCCTCGCACCCCTTCGACTAGCGCGAGGTGTGATGCGGGGCGGATGCGCTTGACGGCACTCACTTGGTGACCTCGGCTGTCATCGTGGTGCTCTTCATCCCGAGGTTCTTGATGACCGTGTGAATCTGGCCGAACTGGGCATCCGTGATGTCCAGAGCCGGGGTGAAACGGAAAACGAGGGTTACCTCGCCCGCTACCTTGACCGCACCGGTGATGGCCTTCTTCACATGGTTGTACGCAGACTGGAAATCCTGCCGGTCAGCGGTGCCCTGGAACTGGACCCCGCCGTTGACTCCCTTGAACTCCGCGCGGACCGTTGCGCGAACGGTGATGTGCTGCTTTTGCAGCATGCCGAGCGATGCTACGGCGAGGTCAATGTCGCTGGTGCCAGACGCCTCATCCGCTGTGACCTTCAAGGTCATCGTGCTGACCGTCGGCACGGTGAAGTCGGAAATCTGATCCAGCAGGCTCTGCATTGCCGCGCCACCTGGTCCCGAGGCGTTGAAGGTCTTCGAGTTCGGGGTGCGGGTTGGCACCTCGATCTCCTCCACATCCGCCGCCTCCCGGCTGAGGATGCGCAGGCCGTCGAGACCTTTGTCCTTGATCGCGGATGGCGACAATGCCCGGACTCCGGGGGCAGGCTCTGCGTCGAGGACAACGAACCACTTGTAGTCGCTGGCTTGTACTGCAGTGGCGAGCAGTTCGAGGACATCGGTCTTGGTCGGCTCGCCTCCACATTGGGCTTCGAGGCGGGAACGAATCTCGGCCCCCGTGAGGTCATCGTTGGTGACGACGGCACGCAAGTCGGTCTGGGTTGGCTTGCGCACGAGCAAGCCTCGTGACTGGGCTTCGGATGCTGTCATCACTTCGGCGTCGGGTTTCATCTCCGGCGAGAACCCAGCCATCATGCTCGACGTGTATGTCTTTCCCGTGCCCGCGTCATAGTAGACCCAGTTCTCGTTCTTCACGCCGTTCACGATCGCTTCGCGGATCAGGTTCGGGTTTCGAACGATCTGGATCGTGTGATCGGTCCAGAAGTAGTCGGCGATGGAGCGGGTCGTCGCCGAACTCGCGGCGTGCCAGGTCTTCGAGCGGAGGTAGGAGGCTGTGAAGGGACTGCTTCGAATCTTGTCCTCATCTTCGAGCAGACTCAACACCGCCGAGGTCGCGTTCTTCGTGTCGCCCTGTGCCTGAGTGGGAAGCTCCCGATGGCGCAAGTACCCCGTGGTCTTGTCGCCGGAGGGGAAGTAGATGTGCTTGTAGCAACGCGTCACAGCGATGCGAGCGTTGAGAGTGGCCTCCTTGTTGTAAACCTCCACTTTCTTGCGCACCTCCTCGCTGAACTGTGAAAGGCGCGCGGTGTCACTGGCAAGGTTGTTGGAAGCAATCAGGGCGCGGGCACGGTCCTTCAGAACCTCGACCTGCTCCTCGTCTGGGACTGCGAACACCACAGCGTTGCGATAGGTTCTCGGGCTGCCGACGGAGCCCACTTTGTCAAGCATCTCGACAATCGCTGCGGGCGGCTGTTCTGCGCCCTTCTGCGTGACGGCCACGACGTTGTAGTCGAGCACCACGACTCTCAGACCCGCCTCGTCGTGGACCTCGGCAGGGCCAGACGGGAAGTGGACGGCTTTCGCGCCGCCATCGTTGGCAAACGCATTGCGGATCAGGGTGTCCACCATCGCTGCTACTGCCGTATTGGCGACGTTACGCTTCTCGGTCTCGATGATGGCGTTGACGTTCGGCTCGATGTTGAAACGCCACCGGCCACCGTCAAACGACAGGTGCCAGAAGACCTTTTCGGATTCCGTGAGCGCTTTCTCGAAGATGGCCGTGTCTTCACCCGGACGGAGCGTGCCGACGATCCAGTCATTGCGTCCAGCTCCTGCTGTTGCCACCATTTCCAGGGAGTGCGTGAACACGGTGCGCGCTACGCGGGTGGCGTATGCGGGTTTGCCCGGGAAGACATCAGCATCGACCGCCGCCGCGTGAGACTGCTTGCCTGCGAAGTCACCCTCTGCCACCGAGGCGTATTCGGCCCGTCCGAGTCCATCAGTAAGGTGATTGAGGACCGGGTCCTTGTCGAAGTCAATGTCACCAACGTTGATGATCGCCGTGTCATCATTCGTGTCATAGATGTGCGCGACGACCTCTGCGAGCAGTTTCAGCGCACCGCGCGCCCGCTGGAACTGGGTGATGTTGCCCAGTCGCTTGTCGAGCACACGGACTAGCTCAGGGTGGAACGGATAGGTCGTCGTGACCAGCTCGCCATAGGTCGCGGGGTGTTCCGCGCCGCCCGCCAGCTGCTCGGTCTTGCCCAGAGACTCGTAGAGGCCGCGGTATGCGTCTCCTGCTGCCTTCGCCGCACTTTCGTCGACCGACTCGAAGATGCGCTTCTTGAGAATTTCGCCGATCTCGTTGTCGTCTGCCGGACGGATCACGGCGGATGGCTGGACGGCGCGGGTGAGCACGTCGCCAGTCTCTTCCGCAGCCTTGACTGAGGCAGCGTTCGCAGTGTCGGCGCGTTGCTTCTCATCCCCAGTCAAGTCACTAATCTCGGTCGTCTCGGCACCGAAAGCGTTAGTCGTCGATGCCAAGGTGATGATGACGGACACTTTGTTGGTCGGGTCGGATGCGACCTCAAACAGATTCCCGAGGAACACCGGAATTGCCCGTGCCATGCGACGCACGTCTTCGCTGCCAGAGGAGGACACCGCACGCAGGTATTTGGCGATCTCGTCCACGATGACGATGGTTGGGTTGCCTCCAAAGGCAGTCTTGATCGTGCCGGTGCCCGGAGCGGTCCGCTGGGTATCGTTCGCGGCCATCGCGTTGTACGCAGCGTCACCGATCTGAGCTGCCATCTCGCCCCACAGCGTGTAGGTGCGGTGCCCATCGGTCTCGACGCCGGCCGTGGGATCAAGCGCGTCACCGACGAGCGCGGCCACCTGAATCGGCCCATCAGGCAAGAGCGTGGGGTCGATGAACTCCGCGATGTTAGTCGGGCGTGCCCCACCGGCGAGGTGGTAGACGGCGGTGAGGCCGTGAGTCTTACCGCCGCCGAACGAGGTCGTCGGACGGAGAACCCCGTTCTCCCCTGCGACGCCCTTCGCTCCCGTGACACGACCAAAGGTCTTGGTGAGAAGCGTCTTCAAACCAGAGGTCGGATAGGTCTGCGCGAAGAACGCTTCCGCGTCACCGTACACCGGGTAGTGCTCGGCGTCTCGGACAACTTTGTCGAGCTGTGCCGCGAAGTGGTTGTCGGCAAGGCCTCCTTCAAGCACGTCTGGTCTTGGGACGCAAGCCTGACGAAGTGGAATCAGTCCATGATTGTTCATGCAGACCTCCTAAACATGAAAACTTACTGTTGCCCGGCTGAAAATGATTAAACGTTGACGTTGCGCGGAACTCGTTGGATATATCTCACCGTCAACCACCGAATACCCTATGAATCAACTAAGGGCTTTACCGCGGCGGCTCCACCCCTTCGAATCCAGTCGTCCACTTCGCTGACCTGGAATTTCCACAGACGCCCGACCTTGTGAGCAGGCATGCCTTACTCCGCGATCCAGGTATAAACGGTGTCCTTGGTGATACCCAAATGGGAGGCGATGTCGTCGGCAGACAGCCACGGCTCAGTCACTTCGGTCCTCCATCTCGACCCAGTCGGGCCGCCATTCCCGATGATACCGGAGCTACGGTGGGTTGAGCAGGGTTTTTCCGGGTCTAACCCGTCTTTAGCATCAAAAGCGAACAGCCATCAGGTTGATCTGCCACCATTGCTTAGTGCGCTCTCCGACAGACCTCTTAGTTGTGTTGCACAGCAAGCCGCCGGGGAGCGGCGCTCTCACCTTAGGTCGCATCAAACTGGCCTGTGATGCTCTCGATTTTGCATCGTTCACCGTGACCAATCTCTACCCTGCGGAACTGCCAAATACGAACACTTTTCCAAACGTTGAAGTTGACCCAGTTTGGACCTATGGCAGGGAGGAGATCCTGGATCTCCTCGATGCCGAGACGACAGGTGCGGTGCTGTTGGGTTACGGTGTCAGCCCGCCCAGCGGGATTCAGAGGCGGAACTATCTCGACCAAGTCTCTTGGCTATCTGATGAATTGCGTCGTCGCCCCATTAATGTCTGGACGTTTGGTGGTCGGACTTCACACCCTTCACGATGGCACCGCCATGTACACAAGGAAGCGCCGGGAAAGTCAATCGAAGATACCGCTCGACAATTTCTGACGAGATATGAACTCTGACCTGCCCAAGTCCGGACCGGGCATATCTAGACCGTTGCGTTCTTCTGAAGCCACCGGCCAGCGGCGGCCCGCCATTTCCCCGAGCTAGCGTTCCACGACAACGTGTGTCCTGCCGCGAAGAATTGAAGCTCGACAAGGTCAGGGCGTTGGTCATGCAGCGTGGTGCAGAGTGAAGCGGGGACAGAGTCATCCTCAGTCCCTTGAAGAATGAGCATCGGGACCGTGAGCTCGCTCGCACGTTGGAGCCAATCAAACTGGCCGAACGGGATTCCATGAGGGAGCCCCACGAGGCGAGCAAGCGCGTCAAACTTCAACCACGGGATGGCACAGCGTGCCGCTGCGGAGGGCAAGCCGCTGCGCGCGCAGTTTGCTTCGATCACCCTCATCCAATCGAGCACTGGAGAGTCCAGGACGAGCCCGACGATTTGGGGTGAGTGTCTGGATCGACTTGCAAGCTGAAGCGCGATAGCTCCGCCCATCGACCAACCAAACAGCACGATGCGTTCAGCTCCTTGGCGAGCTGCATAATCAAGGGCAGCATCGACATCTTCTGTCTCAGTTGTGCCAAGTGTTGACCTGCCGGTACCGGCATTGGGCCCTTCACCGTCATTGCGGTAGCTCACTATGAGCGACGTGTAGCCCAGCTCAGTAGCTACTTGCGCACCGCGGAGCGTACTCGCACGCGTGCTTCCGAGGCCGTGGATATGGATCGCCCAGATTTTCGGGTCTCCTTCAATGAGCCAGGCTGGTGCGTCCCCCGCTGGAGTCTGAATCTGCACTTCTCGCGCGTCCAGCCCTGCGTCTTCTGGGGTCGCGAAGTAGATGCCGCTCCATGAGACGCGATCACCTGCTCGCGGGCTGCGCTCCTCAGAAGTTCCGGTGATCCTGCGCGCGATTCTCTCCGGGCCACGATCCTCGACCTCGTCACCAAGTTGAACCCAACCGCCTCGCTCGAACCACAGGTTGTAAATCCTCTTGGCTGAGGTGTTTGGCGTGCGATCTAGCACGACCTTGAGATCACCGAGATCGTGCTCTACGCTCCGAACAACCAAGTCGAACGTGCGCGGTCCAACCGGTGCAGTGAGCTTGCGGGCTATCACCCATCCGAGTGCTGCAGCACCTACTCCCGCCAGCGCGCTTCCAACACCGATGCACGCTCCAACGACTTGCCACGCCTTCACGATGACTCCGTGCTGGATTCAGAATCACCACTCGATTGCTGAGGCTCAACCGGCGCGACTACCCCGAGCAAATGTGCCTCGGCTTGTTCAAGTAGCTTGAGCCCAGATTCACCTACGATGAACTTTGCTCTCGGATCAATCATGGCGTCGCGGATCTCGACGATACTGCGATGTAGCCGGGCCTCCGGGTCATTAATTGCCTCCGATCCAACCAGGCTCCGGCTGAGACCTGGGCGCGCTCGGTTAGCTTCTCGCCAGATGGGATTGAGCTGAGTAACAAGCGCATCAGTTTGTACTGCTCGAAGACGTCGCCGCAGGAATCGCAACGCGGGCTGCGCCACAAACCCTGCACAAAGAAACAGGAAGGTGAGCACCACCAGCAGGCTGTACGCGGGCTGGAACTTGTGCTTCACCTCAGGCGCACCAGCTACATGAGCGACATCCATAATGACGACATCAATGCACAATTCAATTCCAGCTGCGGCACCAACCGCGAGCAGGAAGGCAGGCACTCGCATCAATCCGCTCGAGAGCCGATACTGCCTGATTGCAAGCACCAGCATGGCCCCGCCTACGATGCCGCAGTGCGCAAATACAGTGATTAAATAGACGCCAACAACGAGCTGATCCCCCAAATCGATCATGGACTTGGTCGTCGTCTTGCCGCGTTCAATGAAGCAGAACAAGATCGCTAGGAAGCAGAGCACGACTACGAGCGCCGGGACGCCGACCGTGATCTTGGCGCCTCTCACCGAGTCGACCCTGCGGCAGCTTGCAAACACAGAAACCTACCCCGAATCGGGCACGTATCCTGATGACGGCAACGGGTCAGACCATGACTCGCTCGGGCTGTTTCAGATGCGCCCACAATCGGGTGGGGCTCGGTTGCCGACCTGATGGATTCCCAGTACCAAGCAGCCGCGTTCTTCGGTGGGCCTACCGGCCTGAATTACCCTTCACCCCGCGGGCTGCTCGATATTCCTGGGTGGCGGAGCATGGGCAAAGGCGCGGCGGCACAGGCAGTTGAGGTTTCTGCATTTCCGGATCGCTACAACAACTACGAACCCGTTGCCGAGAGGATCCTCGTGATGCTTACTCGAGGTAGCTCAGCGTCATCGGCTGCTGCACCGACAGCTTCGAACACTATGAAAGTTTCGACCGCAGCGCGATCCTCTCTTGTAGTGTTTCCGCTCCCCGAGGGGCACCTGGATCCACACCGGTGATTTCGGACCGCGCACCGACCCGATCACTGACGAGAGTGCCTTCCACACTGGTACCGACCTCGCCGCTCCCGACGGAACTCCCATTCTGGCTGCGGCTGATGGCACCGTCACGGTGGCCGAGTTCTCAGGCACCTGGGGCGGAATCATTGTCATTGAGCACCACCTCGATGGGGGCACGGTCGCGACGGCCTGCGTGCATATGTGGCAGCACGGCATTCACGTGAAAGTCGGCGATCAGGTCATCGCAGGCCAGCACATTGGTGATGTTGGATCGTCAGGGCATTCGACCGGCACACACCTGCACTTCGAGGTTCGCCCGGGCGGCACAAATGCCGAAGCTGTCGATGCGGCGAAGTGGCTCAACGAACACCACGCTGCAGATCTGCCCGAGGCCACGGCCGGTGCCGGATGCTCAGCTATGGGCGGAGGCTCACGATGAATGTATTCCCTGACTTCGGCGGCCTGGGCGGCATCATCGATCTGAAAACGGTCATCGGCGCTTTGCTCACCGTCATTCTCGTCGTCGCCGTGCTCATGATCATCGTGAGCTCCATCGTCTGGGCACTCTCCACCTCATCCAGCAACCCTGGTGTCGCTGCGAAGGCCCGCGCCGGGGTCTTCGTCGCACTGGGAGCCGCGATCCTTGCGGGCGGCGGAGTCGCCTGGATGAATTGGCTCATCGATCTCGGCGGGCATTTCTAAGGCCCGCTGAGACTAGACATTCTGATCAGACTAATCGTCTACTTCCACAACTTCGAAGTCGGCCTCGTCATTCGACAACGGGTGGTCACCAGGGTTCGACAGGTGGAGGATTTCGCCACCGAGGTCATAACACGAAACCAAGTAGAGACCGTGCTCATTCGCGTCAGCCTCGGTTTCGAAGACCTCATCGTCCTCTTCTACGGTACCGTCTGGGTACTGCATAACAATCTTGTACGCCACTCTGCGCTCCTATCCTTCGCTGTCCGGTGCGTGCTCAGGTTGATCTTCATCCTCGCTGTATCTGGCGTAGTTGCGATGGGAACACTTCCCACACGCGACGAAATGGCCTTCCTCGTCCTGCAGTAATTGCGCAGGCCCTGAGGCTGCCAGGATTTCACCGCACGACTCACACACTCCAAAGTTCGCGGTGTCTTCACTGTCATCGATGGCATCAGCGGCTACTTTCAATCTACTTCGCATGTACATGAACACGGCGACGCCACCTATCAGGCTTACGACTCCCGCGGTGATCAGCGAGGGGATCGAGAGAGTGGACATAGATTGCTGGGTAGGCGGCTTGGGCGAGAAAGCCCTAGGCGCATCAACCCTTAGCGCATCTATTGAGGATGAAACTGCTTTACCCAACGTCTGAGTAGCGGTGCTCACAACTCCTTCATATGTAAAAGAGCCCCTCACGTAGCCGCCATTCGTGTATTGGTTGCCAAAGAACGGATGGCCTACCGGTGCTCCCATCTGCACGCCCTCTCAGTCACAGTCTCATCATCTTGAAGATCCACCCGGGCTGGTGTCCATGCAAGAACGCAAGGTAACTGCAAATATACCGACCTAAAAGAAAATGCAACCTGTGCCACAAGTTGTTCGAGTCAGTGGCAGGTTTCGCATACCCGGAGGACAATATGATCAATGCAGTCTGTGCAATTTGCCAGAGAAGACTGAGTAACGCCCAGCATTAGCAACCCAAAGGGTACGGTTCATGTATGTGGATCAGATACGGCCGCGTCAGCGCCGAACACCAGGGCCTCACCTCGCAGTCCTTTCAACTCGCGCGCCCGATCCGCAACACTTGTGAACTCGCCGAAGAGTTTTCCAAACAAGATCCGTCCGTGGCAGAGAGCAAGTGCCAGTGTCGAGGCACGCGACAGAAGTCATTGAATACTCTGGAGAAATACCTCGCGAAGCCTCGACAGTCCGGTGAATATATGTCGCTAGAGCTCACTAGCAAGTTCAGTGTGGTGAGGTCCACGGCTTATGCGGTCGACGTTCGAATGAAGTGAACGCATGACAATTCGTGTGACCGTAGAGGGAAAAAACGTGACTGTGGACAAGCGCATCTTCACGGATCTGCTAGAGAACTCAGTGGTGCGAAATCGGGCACCATACCGTGATGCCCTCCTGAGAGGCCGCATCTCATTGTCCGATCTTATAAAGCTCTCCCGCACGGCTGATATTCCATACTCTCTTTTCTTCGCCCCCACCGAACTCGTAGCTGCACAGATGAAGGCCAAGATGGACAAGCTGCTGCGCGCCGTCCCAGGCGAAACCTTCACTGTCAACTCACGCACCCAGGTAGACATTCGCGATGTAGAGCTCATTATCAAAGACCTCTTACAGAAGCAGCGCACTCTGCAGATGAACGATCGGAGCGTGAAAAAGAACCCAATTGTCGGGATACTCAAGAAGCAACGAGGCACTGTCGAGGAGGAAGCCAATGCGCTCGTTGACGCGATCGGCCTCGACCGCGAAAAACTATGGGCACTGAAGACAAACGAAACCGCAATCGAGAAAATTATCGATTGCTTGGAGTCAAACCTGATCCTGGTCTCGCGTAGTGTTCGCGGATTCATGCCCCAGCTCGTTGAGGTCCACTTCAGTGGGATGACAATTCGGCACGCCCGTGCACCTTATATCTTCCTCGCTGGAGGTGACCATGAAGATCAACAGGAGCCTGTCGGCCGACAGATCTTTACGCTCGTTCTGATGACGGTCCTAGTAGCGCGTGGCATCTTTGCTCCAGTTACATACGACGCTCAGAGCACCGAACCGAACTCCCGCCGAGAATTCGACATCGCAGGAGAGATCCTCATGCCCGCTTCGGAAGTACGAAAGCTTCGTATGGATTCACTCGATGACGTAAGGATAGCTGCGAAGCGATTTAAAGTGACCCCGACCGCCATGACGATCCGAGCTCAACGTCTGAACATGGTTAGTCCGGAAGACTCCGCGAACTATCGAGACGAACTGACTCATGAATTCGAACAGCGCGCAAAGTGGCCACCTCGGACGCCTCATGAATTTACGGGGGTTAGGAAATACGCCAGCCGTGAGCTATCTCGTCGCCTTCTCGGGGCAGTTGAGGCAGGAGACCTTAACCCGAGCGAGTTCTGTCGAGTAGTCACCCTCAAGAAGATAGATCCGAGCCAGCTAGGCGAGTTCAGAGAGTCGTTATGAACGACGATTCATTCTATTTCCTCGACAATAATGTCGTCTCCCACCTCGCGGTGCGGCACCTTCGGAGCGCGCTATTCGAAGAACGATGCAGAATTCCAAGTGAGGTACTCTACGAGGCACGGGGACATCGTAGCCACAACCTACTCAGCAAAGTTGAATACAAGACAGATGTGGCAGTACTCGGCATGCTGTCTGAAGTGCTTCAGACTGTGCCTTCTTCAGATACGAAACTCATCGATCTTTACCGCAACAAGGGAAACGCGGACCCGATCTTGATTGCCTGTGGACTCCTCGAAACAAGGAATGCCTCTCAGATGCTTGTGCCTCCTACATGGTTCGTGGTTTCGAACGACGATCCGGTTCGCCAAATAGCGGAAACCCTTGGCGTCCGAGTCATGGGCAGACCGGAATTTATGGCGATCATCTCAGACGCACAAAGGATTTAGTTGAGGAGCAACCCGCATGAGCGATCTGCCGGAACCACACATGGGCACAGGTCTGCATAGCTCTATGATTCTTTTCGAAAAGTATCGGTACCCCCGACTCATCCTCTGTAGGTTGATTCCGGACCATACGCACTCCACCTACCCATGAATGGCTGCAGCGCTTTTTCTGTGAATTCTGGATCCTTCGGTAACCGCAACCTCTTCAAGAGAGGGTCAATCCGGTCGGCTTGGACACGAGCCCACTGCGCCCATTCGAGGGCGCTCCTGCGTAGCTCTTCGTCTGGATACGTCGATGCTTGCCGTTCTATTGCTTCCACATACGTACGTATTTCTGCAGCTTTCTTCCATTTCTTTACCTGTTTCAAGAGTTCGTCGCTTCTATGACTCTCGATGAGGTCATGTACCGCCCGCTCACGAGCAACTTCCCACTGTCCTTCCCTCTCGATCCGAGCACGCTCCGCAGATTCTCTCCTGCCCTCTTCTGCTTCGTGCCGAAGCTCCAGCTCTTGCAGTAGCTGCGCGAGACAGCCCTCAAGGAAATTGCCGGTTGCGTCCTTCCACTCCCTCCCCCAGAAGCTAACTCCGTGTGTCTCGATGCGGATGATAAGCCGCTCTGTCGGAATGTAGTCCCACTGCGGCACGACGTAACCTCGGCCCGCACGAGCAAGCTCACTCTTTGAAGCAATGTGTTCCTTGCGCTCTTCAATCTGAATGATGCTCAACCTGTACTCGTCTGGTCCAAGCACAAGCATGAAGTGTCCCTGGTTCCGGTCTTGCTTCTGCACATAACCCCAGCGGTCCTTCGACGGAGGCTTGATAAGCCTGGCAGAGTGACCACGTCGCTCAGCTTCGGCAACAAGTGCCTGCGCAAGACGAAGTGCACGATTCTTCTCGCCAGGACTAATCTCAAAGTCTTCACGAACACGGAGCTTCTTAATCACTTCAGAGGCACCGTGAAGCGACGCGGGGACAGTCACCGGGTCAAGTACGCGTATGCGCCACTCAGGCAGCGGATGCAGCCACACGAATGCTATCTTTTTGCGCCAGTCACTTTCTACAGTGACCTGCATACCCTCTGGAATCTTGTTGAATCGCTCAGCAGTCTTTGCCAGCTGCTCGTACCGGCGATGCTCGTCGTATTCGATCTCTATCCGCTTGTCCGAGGATGCGAGCAACGCCTCCATCATTGCGACTGTGGGCCCTTTTCCACGGACCTTTGGTTTCTGTGAAGCCGGTGCAGGCGTGCTGCCCGACCGCCTTGGTGTCTCCAGCGTTGAGAGGGCCGGAAGCAGCCGCTGTTCTTGCGGCGGGTAGTCGCCGTGTTCAAGGTAGTGAACACCATCCTTAGTCAGGGACACCTTCCATTGTTTGCACCGTCCCGCACCCATACCAAGACTTCGAGCTGCGCAGGGTTGAGAGGAGGACGAGACATTCTTCCATTCTCCTCACCTGTCAGGAGAGATCAAGGCAGGGATGCGAGGCATCCACTCACCTGTCGAGTCATCCAGGTGTGCTCTGAACTGTCTAGGCATCAAGCGTGCACCTGGCTCACGACCCAGTTTCGTTTGCCGCCCCTGGCGGTAGCCAGCGCCAAGGAGCCACCGTGTTCGACCTCATCTTGACAACCGCCTCAGTCCTACCGATGGACATCAGCATCACCCCAAACGACTCCGGTCACCCCGGAACCGCGCAACTCCGCACCATCGTTGGTGCCGTCATGACGGTCGGGCTGATCCTCTCGGTCCTGGCGCTTATCGTCTCTGCGATCGTGTGGGGGTTCGGCTCGAATTCATCGAACCCGCACCTTGCGAGCCGCGGCAAGCTGGGCGTGCTGATCTCGTGCGGCGCAGCAGTGATCTGCGGCGCATCTGTGACGCTCATCAATTTCTTCTGGAACGTCGGCCAGCAGGTCTAAGGCCTGCCACCCACGAGCTCAGGGGGCGTCCGATGGGTGTCTGCGATATCCCAGTCATTTCCAACGTGTGCGACACCATCGGTGAGGGTGCCGCCACGCTGGTGTCAGCGCCATTCGACTGGCTGGCCGCCACGATGGGGCTAGCCGCGGGTTGGCTCATTGAAGCCATGTGGAAGGTCTTCGACAGCACCACCCTGGTTGACGTGCAGTCGCAGGGATACCTCGATGTCTACAACCTACTCTTCGGCATCGGCGTCTTCATCGTGCTGCTCTTCTTCTGCTGCCAACTCATCCTCGGTCTGGTCAGGCGCGAACCCTCAGCGCTGTCTCTCGCCGCGCTCGGTGCAGCGAAGGCGGTGCTCGGATCCTTCGTCGTAATCACGTTGACCGCCACCGCACTCGAGATCGTGGATCAGCTCTGCGTCGGGCTCGTGCAAGCTGCTGGCGAGACGAGCGAGTCCCTGGGCGAAAAGATCATGCTCCTCACGGTCGGGCTCACGACCATCAGCATTCCTGCTCCAGGGGTCGGAGCAATCGTCACGATCTTCCTCGCGGGGCTCATGATCTGCGCGGTGGCGATTGTCTGGTTCTCGCTCCTGCTCCGCAAGGCACTGTTGCTGGTCGCCATCGTGCTCGCGCCCATTGCGTTCGCGGGCGCAGCCTGGGATGTGACTCGCGGGTGGATCGGCAAGTGGGCCGCCTTCGTCGTCGCCCTGATCGTCTCGAAGCTCGTGCTCGTTGTCGTGTTCCTTATCGCGATCACGCAGATCTCGACCCCCATCGAGGCCGACCTGGCGTCCGTGACCGAGCCGATCTCAGGCATCGTGCTGCTGTTCATCGCCGCGTTCGCACCCTACATGGTCTACCGCTTCATCTCGTTCCTTGGCTTCGACCTCTATCACGCCATGGGCAGCGAGCAGGATGCAAAGAACGCTGTCAATCGGCCTGTACCTATGCCTTCGAAACCGCACGGTGATGGGGTCAAGAAAGTGCTCGATGGTGGATCGGGCAGTGGCAAGGGCACCGCGACCAAAGCTAGTGCTTCGAGCGCTCCTGCCACGACCGGCACGACCGCTGGCACCACCGCTAGCTCTGGTGGTGCCGTGGCTGCCGCCGGGCCGGTCGCGGCCGCCGTCATCGGAGCCCAGGTTGTCGCGGGAGCCGCAGCCGCGTACCTACGGGAAGGGATAACTCACCATGCTTCGAGATGGCAATGATCGAGCAACTGGGGAGCTCTCGCCAGTCAAATTTTCACGGCTCACACGTCGAGGCATTCTGCTAGGTCTCTCGCTGCCCCAGCTCGTTGCGCTCGGGCTCGGCATTGGCACGCTGGTGTGGGCGTTCTATTCCGGTGGCGGCACACTTATCGCGTTCTCCGCTCCCGTTTGGCTTGCCGCGGCGGCGGTTGCGTGGATCCGGGTCAGCGGGCGTGCTGTTGTCGAGTGGATCCCGGTTGTGTTCTGGTGGCTGTGGAAGTCGACGGGAGCGCAGCTGCTGTACCGTCGGCGAACTGTGAAACCGCGACCCGTCGGCACGTTGGCGCTGCCGGGCGATTTGGCTCGCTTGCGCGAGTACGAGGATCCGGTCACCGGAGCCGGAATGGTGCACGATCCAGCGGCCAGCACGCTCACCGCTGTGGTGTCAGTCTCACACCCCGCGTTTGTGTTGCTCGATCCGGGCGAGCAAGAGCGTCGAGTCGGTTCGTGGGGCCGCGTGCTCGCCACAGTGTGCCGTACTGGGCGGACCTCGATGCTCCAGATCCTCGAGCGCACGTTGCCTGATTCAGGTACGGGGCTTGCCGAGTGGTGGGCTTCGCACGGCACCGCGGATGATTCGTGGGCGTCGACGACGTATGCCGAACTCATTGAGCGCGCGGGCCCGGCGGGCGAGCGGCATGCGACGACGCTATCGCTGTCGCTCGACATGCATACGGCGGCCCGACCGATTCGCACCGCTGGTGGCGGAGTGCGTGGCGCTGCTGCGGTGCTGCGTCAAGAGATGTCGACATTAGTTGCCGCGTTGCGGTCGGCCGACATCGCCCCTTCAGAGTGGCTTACATGCGGACAGATCGCTGTCATCTTGCGATCAGCCTACGACCCAGCAATTGCTGCCACGCTCGAGCGCCATGGTGAGCTCGGACAGTCACTCGCTACGGCCGGGCCACTCGCAGTAAATGAATCGTGGTCGCGGCTGCGCACCGACTCGGCCTTCCACGCGGTGTTGTGGATCTCGGAATGGCCCCGGTCGATGGTCTATCCAGGATTCTTGGCCCCGGTGCTGTTGTCGTCGGGGATCCAGCGGTCGTTCTCACTCCTTTGCACACCGATGCGGTCGGATCAAGCCGCGCGTGACATTCGCGAGAAAAAGACCGAGTACATCTCGGATGCGGCACAACGCCAGCGAATCGGCCAGATCGAGGATGCATCGCAGACAGCCGAGTTTCACGACGTGCTCCAGCAGGAAGCCGACCTCACCGCAGGCCACGGCGTTCTGAGGTACACCGGCCTGATCTCAGTATCGGCTCGTACGGCAGACGAACTCGAAGTTGCGGTGGCCGCAATCGAACAGGCTGCGATCCAGGCATCGTGCGAGACCCGTCTCTTCGTCGGCCAACAGGCTCAGGCATTCACTGCCGCGGCGCTGCCGCTTGGGCGGAGCGTATAGCGGAACATCCCCTCGCGTACATGCAACAGTTCAGCGGAACACGTCGAGGCTTGCCACCCTAGGTAGCTACTTGAGCAAGTCCACCCATCGGCAGCTACCTGGTGCAAATTGACCCGGAAAGATTCGCTTCGCCGCTCACCTGTGCATCTCCGATATGGTGGACTTGGCGCGGAAGATTGCGATCTAATGATGCAATTTGAAGCTCCGATCCTGCACTGTGCAGTTGCCAATGGAGGTGAATCGGGGAGTCGATGAAGGATCTCTTACCAACAACACGGGATATGAAGCTCATTGCGTTCAAGGCCCAGCGTCAAAAGAATTTACTCCCAGCGCACGCAGTGCTCACCTCAGTGCTCAATAGCGAGATCACTGTCCTCCGGGAAGCCCTCACCTCGGAGAAAGACAAAGAGAAGCAAGAAGGGCTCAACACACAGCTTCGCGACGCCCTCGTTCGGAAGCGCAAGCACGAAGAAGAGGTCTTTGAGTCACTTGCTCTAGAACTCCGTGACTACATCATTGATCAACCAACCCGGATACGACTGTTTCATCGCATCCGGCCTGAGGACGGCCGAGTGCTAATGCGGTTCGAGAGCCGCCGACGCATTACGACCCTATTTGACCGCTATGTTTCGTTGCTGCTTGCCCGAACCTTTCAAGTGAAACTACACGGTCGAGATCAGCTCGTCAGGAGCCTACTGAATGCGCTAAGAATCACCGTCGGCTCAAAAGGCAAGGCACATAGGTCTGTGATTCAGTTAGATATTGCAGATTTCTTCGGATCAATCGATCATGAAATTCTTCTCAAGAAACTACGCTCCCATGCTGGCGTACCTCGTTTTGCGCTCAGACATGTCGAGTCCGTGCTCGATGCATATTCGCGCATAACTAAGAAACGAGTTGGACTGCCTCAAGGCGTCCCGTCCTCGTCAGTGCTTTCAGAGATCTATCTCGAGAACTTGGACAATGGCCTCAAAAGACACTCGTCTGTGGTGTTTTACGGAAGATATGTTGACGACATAATCATCGTCTGCCAGGGCCACGACGCCAACAGGATTGATGCAACCATTGGCAAGAGCCTTAACCGGCTAAACCTCACCAAGAATGCAGCCAAGTCCAATACGTATTACTACCCTGCTGGGCGACGGTGCGGGTTTGACTACCTCGGTTACGGATTTGAATTCGACAACAACACCGGACAGCTCTCTTCAGTTGACCTTTCGACAAGAAAAGCAGCACGCTATCAAGCTGGATTCAACAATCTCAGTACCCATCTCGCGAATGTGACCTGTGGAGCTGACCAGAAGGGAATCGACTTGTTGCTGGATGCATTCAGCTATCTGTTTGAGCCCCGAGCAACAGTCGCAGATGAGGATTCCTTAAGGATCGTTACCGGGCTCGCGTACAGCTCACGTTTTATACACCAAGAGGGACTCAAAGCGCACCGAATGGACAGTCTTCTACGGGCCTCATCAGCACAGCTGCGGGCGGGTCTCAGCTGGGTGTCACAATGTGGCCCTCCATCTCAACCGAAGTGCTACTGCTGCCAACGCAAAGTCCATAGGTTTAATGAGCTCGCCCGCCTGGCGCAGATCCAGCTAACGAAGGAGCACGTTCTCGGGGACCACGCGTCCCCTCATTCGGATGAAGAAACCCGTCGAGAGGTGGCGAAGCTGCTTTGGAACTTGCACGTAGCGAAATAACAAGACTAAGAGCTCTAATTACCGAATGTCTGCCCTTTGAACTTCCTTTTGAAGCGAGCACCCATTGGTTGTATGACTGGCTCGAAGAACGCGCTCTGAACGTAAACAAGAAGCGCATTAAGGTACTGCTAAAAAGCAGGAAAGACATCCTCCTGCTTGCTTTGATCGGCGGAAGAGAAAAGGGCAACAAGCTCCCGATATTCGCATCTATCGAAGAACCACGTAGGGCAGCTATCCAGGCCTCCGAAGTATCTGCCTCATGGCAAGCCCCCGCCCGTTTTGTGGTCCGCAGAGATCAGCTGCGGAGTCGGAACCTTGATCTCTTGTCCCTCGGATCTCAAATCGCAGTTGCTTACATATACGCGAATTTCAAAGATTCACTGCTCTACTACAGTAGCCGGGCACACTCTTCACTAAGGCACCCCTCTCGCGTAAACCAGCATGGAAGAATGCTGGGGTCCGGTGCGGCCACCGGACCTAATGAGCAGAATCGCTACGTAGAAACCTCCAGCCGAAAACTGAACACTTACAACTCTTTCTTCGCCTACGAGAAATACGCGTTCATAGGCCAGTTCTATGATTCGCCCAGGTGGCATGCGTTGGAGGCCCGTTGGACATACTTGCGCCGACTCGATGTATCAAACTGTTTTGCGAGTATTTATACGCATTCATTCGCATGGAGCACAGGAACAGACCTGCACAGCAAATCTCACCTTGGCAAAGTTTCAGATTTCCATAGACTCGACCTTGGACGCGCATTTGATAGCGTTATGCAACGCTCTAACTGGGGCGAAACCCACGGTATTTGCGTAGGCCCAGAAGCATCTCGGGTCTTTGCCGAGATTATCTTCCAAAAGATGGATCTTGAAATTGAGGATCGCGTTGCCGCGGCCGGTATCGACCGCAAGAGCTATGAGTTCCTCAGGTATGTCGACGACTACTTTGTCTATTCAAGTGACAAAAGCACGTTGGAAGCTGTATCTCGGATCCTGGAGTCAGTACTAGCAAGCCACGGCTTTGCGCTTAACTCCACAAAGACCGTCGATTATGTGACACCATTCACAACGGCGATTTCATTGAAGAAAGCAAACCTGAAGGCATTTCTCAAGCGGTCACTGCCCCGCAAGGGCCAGCTGCCCCGCTTTGACGCGCGGGAAGTAGGTGTCCAGCTAAAATCACTGCTCCTCGACGCAGAAAATGATGCCGCTGCTGCGGGATCCGCACTTTCCCTAGTCGAAAGAGAAGTGAAGAGGTTTGCCAAGAAACGGGCCAGAAAATGCTCTAACCTACAAAGTGCCCAAGAACTCTCACGGTACACCTGGGGATACATTCAAGGCATGCTGCACCAGTACCTCTCTCACCCTTCAGCAACGTCCGCAATCAAAGTCGTGCGAACCCTTCGCTACTACTGGAACATAACTGACAATTTTACTGAGCTGTCTAGCTCTGAGCGTCGACACCTACACTACGAGGCGTCAGAACGGCTCCACTTTGCCATTTCCAAAGCAATCTCACGACTCGCCGCAGCGAGTGGGACCGAAATTGAGATCTGTCACTTTCTATCCCTCGCCTCGGCATGCAACCTAGATCTCGCTTCGAACGAAGAGCTTGCAACTGCAGTACTAGCGAAACTTGAAACAGAACTTCAGCTACTCAGAACACCAAAATCCAACCAAGCATTCCTGTTCTTAATGCTCTCCTCCCTCAAGTACTTCTTAGATAACAAAAGGGTTTCCCCCGCAGCGAGGTCAGCATTCTTGGACTTTGCTTTGCGCCTCAGCGAGCGCATCCTGTCACGAGACTTCATACCCGCAGCAAGCGTAAGGGGCCAGGCATCTCAGGAATACTTCGTGCTTGCGGTACTTGAGTGCAAGTTCCTGACTTCAGATGAACGGTTCAAACTCCTCGCACAACCCTGGTTACTTGAGTTCATCGAACAGGAAATTGCACTCCCGACGAGCAAGGAAACAAAGTTTGCGAAACGATTCCTTCGACGCTGTCTGTCTGAAGCGGAGAACGAAAACTTCAACTTAAACGCATTCGAATGGGGCGTCTCCGACTTTGACCGCATTCTTTACGAAAAGGAACCCCAGTTCATATACTAGGCCTCAGGTCCCAAGGTTTCATGACCTGAAGTTGGAGGGGGGACCCTCCAGACAATCGCGAGTGCGTCGACCCACACAATGTTGAAGGCGACCGATTCGGAAGCCACTGCCAGTCCTTCCTGCAGATGAGAACTGCTGCAAGGAAGGACTGGCAGCAGTTTGCAAAACACGCATCATGTCGCGGATTTTTCTGCGCGACTACCTCGGCTGGCAGGAACAGACCTCTAACCTGCCCAAGCCCATTCCTCCAGCAATACTGATCAATGCACCCGCCTACTGGGCGGTGCTGCCTACCTCACTACAGATTAGGTAACCGATCAAAGGTAGGAGGCAGGCATGCCCACGTACTACGACCCCGGCGCTGACGCCGGTGAAGTGTCTGATGCGCTACGCGGTCTTGCGCACGCGTCAAGATCGTTTGAGCATCCGCAAGAGCTGTACAGCGTAATCGGTGATTTGCTGTCTGGCATGCGCTCACTTAAGCAGGTGTTCGACCTGCTGGCCGCGGCTCACTTGGGCAACCGTGACCGCGCGTTCGATGACTACGGCGATCATGCCGCTGGCTGGAGAGATGCTCAAACCGCTGCCGACAAGCTTCGAGGGGTCGCATCCCTGATCGATCAAGCCGGGAGTCAGCTCGATGAAGCATCTGGCGCTGCTGGCCGTATCGCGTGGCGTCTCGACCGCACTACCGGGGAGTTATCACCCACCCGTTGGATCAACGTGGTCTTTCTGCAGGGCCAGGAGGCTGACGAGATCCTCGACGTGATCGACGCTGACGGCGTTCTCGCGGGGCTCGACCATCTGAAGCATTGGGACTACGGCGACGAAACAACCAATGCAGCGCTCGAAAACGGCTACGTGTACGACGCACCACCCAGCGGTCCGCTCGAAGCAGAGATACAAGACGGCGAGTATCAAGCCACAGCTTCGGGCACGTTGCTCTATACCGGCCTTACGCCCCGGCGCCGGAGGAGCTATTAGACGAAGAACCCATGGGCTGTTCCCCAGAACGCCAGCGGGCATCTTGGTTTGAGCCCGCACGCATTGCAGCGCTCAAACAGCAGCGAGGCCTCGGGCTATGAGCCAAGACGAAAGCGAAAAGCTTCACACATCAGTGCTGGTGGCTCCGGCTTCCGAGAAGCGTCAAATGCGGAAGGAACGGGCCCGTGCCGCCGCAACCCTGCAGACCGAGCAGCGTCATACAGATCGGGAGGCAGCACGCACCAAACGTGAGAGCGAATTAGCCGAACGATGTGCCACAACTTACCTACCTGCAGCTGGCGATATCGGTGCCTCACAACTACGTTCGCCAGGCCGCTTTCGCCTACCGCGACACCAAGACACTTCAGCCACGCTCGCAGGCGCGTACCCGTTCTTGGCTGAGGGCGGCCTCGGCTCTGATGGCGTATTCGTGTGTCAGGATCTCTACTCCGGTGGGTCCTTCGTCTACGACCCTTGGGTGCTCTACGCGCGCGGGCTCATCACCGCCCCCAACCTCGTGCTCGCAGGCATTGTCGGATCCGGAAAATCAAGCCTTGCAAAGAGTCTTTACACACGCTCGCTCCCATTCGGCCGACGTGTATACGTGCCCGGGGATCCGAAAAGGCGAGCACACCGCCGTCGCCGAGGCCGTCGGCGGCAAAGCCATCGTGCTCGGCCACGGGCTTTCGGCACGACTAAACCCACTCGATGAGGGTTATCGTCCGTCTGGCTTGGGCGATGAGTCTTGGGCGTCTACGGTCGCCGCGCGCCGCCGCGATCTCATCGGCGCGCTTGCCGAGACTGTGTTGACACGCTCGCTCACTCCCCTGGAGCACACCGCAATAGACACAGCGCTGACGGAGGTGGTGCGCACCAACGACGTGCCGACCCTGCCCATGGTGGTTGAGCACATCTTGACTCCGTCTGCAGAGGCGGATTGCGATGGGCGTCTTTCGGAAGACGGCCGCCAGGTCGGCCACGCGTTGAGACGATTGATTTCGGGCGATCTCGCTGGGCTCTTCGATGGACCATCAACGGTCAACTTTGATCCAACACTTCCGATGATCTCGCTCGGTCTGTCGCGAGTAACGGAAAATTCCACGTTGATCTCGGTGCTCATGACCTGCTCGTCGGCATGGATGGAATCTGCACTCCTCGGCCCCAACGGCGGGCAGCGCTGGTGCATCTACGACGAGGCGTGGCGGCTCATGTCACATCCAGCCTTGTTGCGAAGGATGGATGCGCATTGGGGGCTGGCACGTCACTATAGCATCGCAAACATGCTGATCTTCCATAAGCTCACCGACCTTGAGAATGTTGGCGACCAGGGGTCAGCGATGCGCGCGCTGGCGAACAGCCTACTGGCGAACGCCGAGACGAGGATCATCTATCGACAAGAATCCGACCAGCTTGGAGCAACAGCGAAAGCGCTTGGACTCACCGGAACCGAACAGAGGCTGCTCCCTGGGCTCGGCGTTGGTCAGGGCCTCTGGCGCATCAAAGATCGCTCGTTCGTTTGCCAGCACCAGCTTCATCCAAGTGAGTTGGAGCTCTTCGACACCACCTGGCGGATGACCTCATGATGCACAGACGCCAAGCACTACCTCACGCTGAGGTGAGTCTGTTAGAAACCTTAAGCAAATAGATCACGAGAGTCGAAAGCCGGGAGTACAAGTAATCTTGCCCTTCTGGTCCAGGCACAGGATGCTTATCCGTCTCATGATGCCTAATGCGAAACTCATTACCAATTTTGGTCAGGGCGAACATTTCTTCCTCAACCTTTTGGCGAAGTGGCTCAGAGGAAATCTTTGCGAGTAGCGCGGCAATCTTTTGCTTCTTATCACCGCCAGGCTCAATAGTCTTGAGCCGCTCAAATGCATCCCAAAGTTTTTCAATACCGCTTTGACGATCTTGTAATTTTGGTGAACGATACAGTTCTCGGGATTGAATAATTAGCGCATCGAGCTCGACGTCACCGGTATTGGGCTGAAGGTCCAGGATCGCCGCCCTCAAATCTGGCGTACCGATACGTTCGATCTTGCCCTGATTCGTGAGCTCGAAGAGCGTTGAGCCAGCTCGCAGCATGTCATTGATTTCATTGCGGAATGTCTTCTTGCCACTGCGAAGATCAAACTCAAGTTCGTAGTGGCGCATAAAGCCATGCCAGTGCTGGTTCTCAGGAGCCGCGACACGCGTCGCGAAGAACTCGATGAGGTCGAAGAGAACACCGTCACTTGTTGATTCGTTTGGTGGCCATTCCAGCTCCGGAATTAGGGCCTGCATCGTATTAGTCGCCCGCCAAATGTCTGTGCCGCAAATTGCATTTCCGTCCGGACAATACTCAGGAAATAACTGAGCGAGCATATTTTGGGTAAGCGCACCCATCAGAGCTGCAGCGATTCCTCGCTTGGTTGCATCGGGAAGGTTTTCATGCACGCGCGGTCGAGCGCCTTCGGTTCGTTCACGATAAAGTTCCACGCAGTTCGCCTCTCATTCACTCGAAGCTTCATTCTCTCGCAGTCGCTACCGGTATTGCTCATACTGCACCCCGGTCCTACTTAATTCGCATTTGCTACTGCCCAACCTGACGGTTTCGGTACCCCGTGGCACACCTCATCAGCATGAACGCGTGCCCAGAAACAAATTTCGGACCAGATCTTCCACCGCTCAATCTGCCAGTTGCAATCGTCACCATCAGCGAAATGGGGGTAGTTAGCGTCAGTGTTGATGGAGTGTCTTTCGATCTGCCCGATCAAGCTGGAGCTTGGAGCCGGGCGCGGTTTGGGGAACTGCTCGATTCGCTCACTTTAGGGCGGACTCGCACGGTGCGGATCGAGGTGCGCGAGAGCGACGGGTCGGTCTTTACCGACATCATTCATGCCGTACGACCCAAAGCCGTCGTCGATGAGCCGCCACCGGCCGAAAATACGCTGCGGCGAGCGCGACACCGCCCCGTCAATCAGCTGGTGGAGATCAGCGGGTCAGGGTTCATTCCTGGCGAAGACGTCACTGTGGCTCTGGGTGTCTCGAGCGCCGAAGGGTCGGTCGATGGGCACGCTCGAGGTCTCATCGATTTGAATCACTTGATCGATCACCACACGGAGGTCATGCTGATCGGTCGTATCTCCGGTGTGATCATTTCTCAAGGACTGCCCTCGTGACCGCCCCGCACTCGCAGGGTCGTGGCCTGGGCAACGAGCTGACAAACGCGCTAATGATCGGTCCCGTCGCCACATTTGGGGTTGCGCTGGTGCTGCGTGCTGCCGGGGCAGCTGCTGCTCTTCTCACGGGCTTACCGCAACCGGGGGTCGGGATAGCTGGCGGGGTCAATGTACTTTTCGACCCGCTTCATCCAGCCGACGCACTCCAATCTGAGTCACTCAATCCGATTGCTTACTGGGTCGTCGCAACGACTTTCTTACTCACGCTTGGCGGTGCAATCGGCTGGGTCTGGCTGCGATGGCGTCGTAATGCACGAGCTGTTGAAATGGATCCACACAAGCTCGCGGGCACCGCCACCAGTCACGAGGTTGCAGCCAACGCTTCAGCGAAGGCACTCCTCCGGCGGGCAGACACGCTGCGTCCTTCGCTCGATCAACCGGCCCCCTCTGACGTGGGTTACCTACTGGGCCAGTCACGGGGAAAGCAGATCTGGGCCAGCGTGGAAGACTCGATCCTGCTCATCGGCCCACCTCGCTCGGGAAAGGGACTGCACATTGTAATCCCGGCGATTTTGGATGCCCCCGGTGCTGTGGTCACGACATCGACGCGACCCGACAACCTCACTGCGACGCTCAAAGCACGCGAGCGCCTCGGCCCAGTGGCGGTGTTTGATCCGCAGCAACTTGCCAAGGGGATTCCCGCCGGGCTTCGATGGTCGCCTATCCGCGGGTGCGAGGATCCGCTGACGGCTATGATTCGCGCGACGGGTCTCGCTGCTGCCACCGAACTGTCTTCAGGTGGCGTCGAGGGCGGCGGGTTCTGGAAGGGCAAGACCCGCATTGCATTGCAGGCTCTGCTGCACGCCGCGGCAATCGATAATCGCAGCCCCACCGAGCTCTTCCGGTGGACACTCGACCCCTCAGCCGCGGCCGAAGCAGTCGCGATTCTGACCAGTTCGCCCCGGGCCGCGACCGGATGGTCGGAGTCACTGGAAGCGATGCTTGATGCCGATCCCCGCACTCGCGACAGCATCTGGCAGGGGGTATCGCTGGCCTTATCGGCTCTGGCGGATCCACGAGTGCTTGATGCGGTGAGCCCAGGCGAGGGCGAACAGTTCGACCCTGAAACTTTCATCCACGATCGCGGCACGCTCTACCTGCTGGCGACGGGAGCGGGGGCAGGGAACAGCTCTGCCTTGGTGGCGGCGTTCGTGGAAGATCTCGTCGAGACAGCTCGGCGCATGGCAGCTCGTTCCCCTGGCGCGCGGCTTGATCCCCCGCTGCTGCTCGCGCTCGATGAGATCGGCAACCTCGCACCGCTCCCCTCGCTGCCGACGCTCATGGCGGAAGGCGGCGGCACAGGAATCACGACGATGCCGGTACTTCAGTCCCTGGCGCAGGCCCGCGACAAGTGGTTCGAGAATCAGTCTGCCGCGATCTGGGATGCAAGTATCGCGAAGATCATTCTCGGCGGTGCTTCGAACTCACGTGACCCACAAGACCTCTCCACCCTGATCGGCGAGCGTGACGAGTTCACCGGCTCGGTGACGCTCGGCGACTATGGATCCCGCTCAAATCAGCGGTCTGTGCGTCGCGTCGCAATCTTGCCTCCAGATCGGATCCGCACGCTGCCATTCGGCACCGGGGTCATCCTGTTGCGATCCGCGCCTCCGATCATCACTGATCTGCACCCGTGGCCTAAGCGAGCCGATAGCAAGCAGCTCAAGGCTGACCGCGCTGCGGTCGAAGCGCTCTTGGAGCGACCTGATCAGTAGCGGTGCACCATGGCCGCTGACGCACACCTTCCTGCTGCAGTGACCACACCACGCAGGTCACCCGAGCAGACAGGAAGAGAACATGTCGATCCACACCCAAGAATCTGTCTCAGGATTCATCGCCACCGTCCCTAAGCTCACGACCTCAGCCAACGGAAACCACCGGCTTTACTTCCGTTTTGGGCAGGAGCACTTCCGCCGTGAGGACGACGGTAGCTTCACCCAGCTCGAGACGAGCTTCCATCACCTCGTCATGTTTGGTCGCTCAGCAGAACTGGCACAGGAACGGTTCTCAAGGGGCGACAATTTCATCGCCGAGGGCTACCAGCAGCCCGTGAGCTTTGAACGCGAGGGCCAGGCTGTCGAAAGCGAAGAGTTTGTGGCCAAGCGCATCGGTCACGATATGGCACGCACCCGGTACGTCGTCAATCGGTCGCCGCGCACTTCGACTTACCGTGACGACCCTTCCCGAGGCCAAAGCCAAGCGTGCGATTCACCTGCCCGGCGAGCGGTGTTCGACCCACCGGCCATTGGCCTTTGAACCGCTCACGAGGCGACGCCATGAATATTCAAGATGTGCCGAGCGAAGGTAGCAATCTGATCGCCGAACCGCCCCACCCGATTAACTGGAACCTGCTCACGTCACACGATCTCGAGCAAGAGTTGCTCGAACTCAATCGTTGGGTGAACTGGCTTCGTTTGGAGTATGGGATTCCAGCCTCGGTGATCCCGCCCCTCTGGCACCGCCACCCAGAACTGTTGTGGGAGCTTTCGGCGCTACATCTGCATTGGCTCTGCGCGTATGACATCAATCAAGACGGTTCTGCCCCACTGGGGTGGCATCGTGACTTCGCCGATGCCCGGCAAAGGCTGCGCGACTGGGTAGCCGCAAGCGGCACACGGCTCGATCGCGACCGCCCAACCCGGCCGACCTATTGGCCGGGCGAAGATCACCTGGTCGAAGTCGTTGAGCAGATCATCGCCGACCGCGACGCCGATTTCGTGCAGTTCGTGGTCGATCAGGTGCAAGCTCGCGAAGCTGCCGAAGACGCGTTCTACGCGAGCATTGACGATCTCACGGGGGAGTTTCACGACTAATGCCCGTCAACGGCTGAGCGCTGTCTACTACTCGGCCGGTGACTGGCCCGGGGCAGCCTTTCTGAAACAAAACTATGCCGTCTCTCACAATCCTTGTTATGGTGAGGAATATGGGTGCACTGATCAAGTAGAGCGGGACACCGTGTTGAGCTTGCTCCGCGGTGGGTCCTGAGCACGTCTGGACTCGTCTCCAGACGTGACGCGACCCCGCTCTTTGCGTGCGCACACCGCACGCCTCACATGACGGCACTATTGAACCTGCTTTGAGGTCTCTTCATTGCCGTTGGAGAGACATTCCAATGACCCATCTCACTCCTGTTCCTGCAGCGCCTCGCAGGGCATGCACCATACGAAACGGCAGCGTTCGGTTCGCCGAACGAACCGTACTCACCGGCATCGATCTCTCGATCGGCCCGACCGAACGGATCGCGATCATCGGCGACAACGGTGCCGGAAAGTCGACGCTGCTGCGAGCGGTGGCCGGGAGCGTGCCACTCAGTTCCGGTGAACGCCAGGTCACGATCCCGGGGGGCATCTCGCTGGCCGAACAGCACCCTGAGTTCCCACCGAACGCGACGGTAGCCGAGGCCCTCGACGCGCTGCTCGCTGAGATTCGCGGACTCGAGTCTCAACTGGCCGACTTGTATACCCGCTTGTCCGACGCTCCCGCTGCCGAACAGCAGGCATTACTCGAACAGATCGCAACCGTTATCGATCAGCTTGAGGCTCGCGACGCGTATGGCATGGAGCAGCGCCTTGACTCGGCCTTAGACAAGCTCGGGCTTGGCGGGCTTGATCGCGCGCGGCCAGTTCGTTCACTCTCGGGCGGAGAACGTGCTCGGCTTGCGCTTGCAGCGGCGCTCTCCTCGGAGGCAGAGCTCTTGCTGCTCGATGAGCCAACGAACGATTTGGATGACGCCGCGATCGTGTGGCTTGAGGATCGCCTCGCGACTCACCGCGGCGCGCTACTCATTGTCACCCACGACCGAGCGTTTCTCGATCGTTTCGCGACCGATATTCTGCACCTCGAACACGGCTCCGTACGTCGCTACGGCGACGGCTATTCAGGCTTCCTCAAGGCCAAGGCCGCTGAACGGCAGCGGCTCCTGGAACTCCACGAAGATTGGCAACAGGAGCTCGCCCGTAACCGCCAGCTCGTGGTGTCAAATGCGTTCCGCCTTGATGCGATCCCGCGCAAGATGGAACGCGCGGCGTTCGGACATGGTGCGTTTCGGGCACGTGGCCGGGATCACGGGGCCATGGGCAGAATTCGCATAGCAAAACAGCGCGTCGCTCGTCTGCTCGACGAACCTGCAGAAAAGCCCGCGGAACCGCTGCGCTTTACCCCACCGGATCATTCATCTGTTTCTATTGCAGCTACGGATGCGGAGCCGTTGATCTCGGTGGAGGACGTTTGTGTCGGGGCTGATGGGGATGGACCGCAGTTGTTTCTTGCGCGACTCGAAATTGCTGCGGGTGAACGCGTCCTGGTAACTGGGCCGAATGGTGCGGGCAAGACCACGCTGCTGCGTGTGCTTGCGGGCGAACTCGATGTCGATCGTGGGCTAGTGCGGCGGCGCGAGGATCTTCGTGTGAGCTGGCTGCGCCAAGAACTCAGCCTCACCGGTAGCCGGTCCTTGTTGGAGGCGTTTGCTTCTGCGACACACGACTATCTTGATGCGGCGGCGGATCGTCTGTTGTCGTTCGGCTTGTTTGGTCTCGAGGATCTCGAGCGACCAATCGGTTTGCTTTCGATTGGCATGCGCAGACGATACGAAGTCGCGGTCGCTCTCGCCGCACCGAGCGATCTACTTTTGCTCGATGAGCCGACCAATCATCTTGCTCCAGAACTCGTCGAACAGTTTGAGGAGGCTCTCGAAACCTATGAAGGCGCAGTCGTAACTGTCACCCACGATCGTAAATGGCGTGCGCGAGCAGAATTGGATCTAAGTACGCTGCAGCTCCGTGTTCAAGATGGAATCGTGTGTGGACCCGACTCCTAGACCCACAAGGCCATCAACTGTCAGCTGCGATGTGCGCGTAGTCGCAGTAATTGAATGACGCTGTACGGACCCATGACGATGAACTTCAGGGCATTCCAGATACAGATTACGTTCACGAGATGCAACCAGTCCGGCCCACCGTTCTCAATAATGCCGGAGCACCACACCGCGATCAGCAAGTAGGGCACAGCCAGCAGCATTGCTGACATTCCCCACTTCAGCCCATGGCAACGCCGGATGCGGTTGAGTAGGAGATTGCTCGGCATACATTGCTTCATGAACGAGTGAACGTAGATGCCGATGATCCAGATAAAGCGCATCATGACAGGGCCTCGTGATCTTGAAAAGTCTCCGAAGAGGAGGCGACGTATGATCGAGTTCCCTTGAGGGCCGCCCCGAAGGGCCTGCTATTTGTGGAGGTGCCTCACATTCCAATGTACGCCTGCCTTTGGAGAACCGAAAGGGCCGCCGGATGCATTGAATCCATGCGGAAACGAGCTTCTCGATAGGGTTGGTGGGTGATTGCAGCAGTACTTGGTGAAGGACGTCCGATCGTAGCTATCCACGGTTTCGGGGTCGACCATCGGATAATGCTCCCGCTCAGCGATCTAATCGAAGGTAGCGGATGGCGGATCATCTTCCTTGATTTGCCGTGGGCCGAAGCCGCGAAAGACAACGGGGCGAATAATCCGCGAGAAGTTGCAGATGCTGTCGTTGCAGAGCTGAAAGAGATACTCGGCGCTGAACCCTTCACTGTCGTGGGTAACTCCTTCGGCGGTATGGTTGCCCGTCATGTTGCTCACGTGTTCGCCGATCAGTGTCTTGGGCTTGCCACCCTCGCCGGTGCATTTGAACTTGACCGTGACGCGAGAGTTCTGCCTCAGCATGAGGTCATTGTTCACGACGAGCATGTTCTGGAAAGCGCAGAAGATGCCCGCGAAGATTTCGCTGAAATGGCTGTGGCGCATACCGAAGCCACGCTCGCTTCGTTCAAGAACTTTGTGCTTCCAGGCATTCTCGGTGCGGATAAGGCCGTTCTGACGCGCATCAGTGCGACCTATTCCGACGGCTATGTTCCGGAAGCCGCCGCCGCTGAGCCCTTCACACGTCCTTCGCTACACGTGTTTGGACGACAAGATCAGGTTGTCGGTTTCGAGGATGGACTTTCGTATCGCGAGCACTACTCGCGCGGCACATTTGCGGCCCTTGATTGCGCCGGTCACAACGCTCATCTTGAGCAACCCGAGGTCGTTGGTGCGCTACTGCGTGAGTGGCTCAAGCGGGTCGAGGTAGACGCGTCTTAGCCCAGACGTCGCCGCGGTCAGCGAACCTTTGGCTCAGGCCGCGACCTCGGCCTCTCCTTGAGCGCCTTGGTTACAGGAGGAAACAAACCTCCAACCCGTGTTCGCTTTCCCCCACAGCACCCACTTACATTTAGCTGAAGCGCACCTTCCGAGTGAAGTCACTCTGAAGGAGACCCTCATGACCGCACTCGCTCCCCTTGCCGCTGACGATCGCTCGGCCCGAATGTTGCTGTCGATACTCGCCGCACCATGCGACGACACCACGGGAAAGCTCCTGGAGGCAGTCAGTTCAGTCAAGCTGGTCGCTCTTGCCGATGGGGACGGCCCGATTCCGGGCATGGATCCCGTAGAGGCTGCAGTTTGGCGTGATCGGCTGCAAGCCGCTGCTGCGCGAGAAAACACCGCGGGGCGAATGATCGATGCAGCTGAGCATTGTCTCATCATTCCGAGTGACTCCTACTGGCCAACTGCGCTCAACAATCTCGGTTATCGCGCCCCGTGGGCGCTCTGGGCTCGCGGCAACACTGAGTTGCTCACGCAGCCCCTCTCTCAGCGCGTCACGGTGACGGGAGCTCGCGCCTGCACTGGTTACGGCGCACACGTCACCGACGAACTCACAGGTGACCTCGCACGCGACGGCCGGACGATTGTCGCGGGTGCCGCTTACGGAGTCGAAGGGGCCGCCCATCGCGCTGCTCTCGCGCAAGGTGCAGGCACAATTGCCGTGCTCGCATCAGGCATCGCCCGACCGTATCCCGCCGCTCACAGAGAGCTGCTCGAAAGTATTGCCAGCGAAGGGCTTGTGCTGTCAGAGGCGCCACCGTCAATGGCCCCCACGCTGCAACGCTTCATCGATCGCTCGCGCATTCTCGCGGCGATCTCGGGAGCCACGATCATCACAGAAGCCGGATCCCGCTCTGGTGCCTTGCGCACGGCGGCGGAAGCATCACAGCTCGGCCGCGCGGTCTATGCAGTGCCCGGGCCAGTTACCAGCGCAGCCAGCGCTGGTTCCAACCTGCTCATTCAGAACGGTACGGCCCGGCTCGCCTGAAGTGGGTTTGATGTCACCCGCATGATCGGCGACAAGACGAGTGCCCCTGAGCGAACTTTGTTCCGCTCAGGGGCACAGCCAGCTGTCTCGCCTGGCGCTCGCGCGCTGTAGCTATTTCCTGGCGGTGGGGATCTCAATAATGAGGCTGGTGCGCAGGTCCTCCTTATTGACTCGGATGAGTCGACCGACCCGGTAACCGCGAATGCTCCCGTCTGCGATGCGACGTCGAATGGTCTTCACTGAGACGCCGAGCACCTCGGCAGCCTCCGCCAATGAGATGAGGCCAGATGTGAAGGCCTCAGATCGAGTTTGAGCAGTCATGATGTTTCCTCCGTTTGAGCGAATGAGTGTCACTTCACAGGTGTCTCTACTTGTCCCAACCGGTCTACTCACCCTCCTCGCTATTCTTCTGAGCCCTGGCAATATTCGCGCTTACGCGCTCGCTCATACGCTCAGCCAGCTCTTGATCATGCGTCATCGTGGCGTGCTGATATCTCAACACGATGTTGATGTCAGCGTGTCCACCTCGCCGCATCAGCTCAGCGAGCGTTGCGCCTTCCTGCGCAAAGATCGTGAGCCCGGTGTGACGCAGATCATGGAACCGGTATCGGTGCGGCAAGTCTTCGACATCATCGCGCGCGTTGTCCCAGATATGGCCCCGTCTGGTGTTCGACAGCGGAATACCTCCCCGAACATCGGCAGACAGCAACGGCGACTTTGCGCCCGGGGCCACATGGCTCTCCAGATGATCCTGAAGTCGAGCGATCATGAGAGTCGGGATACTCAGGGATCGTCGACCGGCTTCACTCTTCAGGTCTGTGTAACCGCCGGTGGTGGCGTTGAGTTGCCGCCGTACGTGCAGTGTGGCACTCCCGTTCTCGTGCCACTCAATGTCACGCCGCTGCAGGCCCAGGCATTCACCGCGGCGCAGCTGACACCATGCGGCGAGCAGCACAGCGATCGCCCACCGGTCTGGGACAGCCGCGTAGAGCGCCTCAACCTGAGTCGGGCTCGCCACATCTTCATCTGGGTCATGATCGGCGTCATGCCGCACCGATTCTTGCCGCAGTATCGTGATTTGTGGTGGTGCCACGATGATGCCATCGCGAGCAGCCTGCCGCAGAATCATCATCAGCACGATGAGCACCGGCCTGGTAATCCCATTGAACTTCGATTTTGGATTGAGCGGAGCTGGAATCTGATCGAGTCGATCAGTCATCTGCTTGATGCGCGCGACATCAATATCGCGCAACGGCGTCTCACCAAACTCAGGAATGAGATACCCGCTGACTTTGCTCTTATACGAGCGAATCGTGCCTGCCGCACGCTTCTTGCCGCTGCGGTTGGGCTGGGTGCGGATCATCTCAAGCCAGCGAGCCGAGTACTCCTCGAACCCCAATGCCAGCGCCTTCTCTGCCTCAAGTTCCTCCTGGATACGAGCAGCTACCTCCCCTGGCGGTTCCCAGAGCCCTCGCGCCATTTTGGTCTGCACGCCCGCCAACCAGATGCGGGCATCTGTCTTGGTCAGAAAGGTCAGTGGTTTATTCTGATCTGTTCTCGCGGTGTAGGTGACGCCATCGAGCCCGGGGTAGCGAACTTGCCATCGGCCAGAGGGAAGTTTTCGAAGCCGCCCCCATGCTTCTCGTTTCACTGTGGCATTCGACTGTTTTTTGGCATTCATGACGTCCTCCCGTGGTCTCGAATGGGTTCGTTTAGGCCGTCGTGCCCCTCCGTGCCCCTTGTCAATCCAGTGACCCAAGATCCGCATGATTCCGCAGATCCTGAGACATTCTGCGTTTGCCAAGGGGCACGATGGGGCACGGCCTGGAGGGCACGCCAAGCCAAAATCTGGGTTCGCGAACACCTCCTCATCCACCCACCAGGTGGGCGCGTGCCCCCTGCATGCCGCATCGTGCGGATATCCCTGTTCATCGTTGTTCTCTTTTGTCTTTCGATTTGGAGACACGAAAACGCCCCTGACCTGCGAAAATTCGCGGATCAGGGGCGTGAACAGGTCTCATTTAGACCTTCGAAATGAGGACTCTTAGAAGTCCCAGTCCTCGTCCTCGGTAGCGACGGCCTTGCCGATGACGTACGACGAGCCCGAGCCAGAGAAGAAGTCGTGGTTCTCGTCAGCGTTGGGTGAGAGCGATGAGAGGATCGCCGGGTTGACGTCGGTCATTTCCTTCGGGAACATCGGTTCGTAGCCGAGGTTCATCAGGGCCTTGTTGGCGTTGTAGTGCAGAAACTTCTTGACGTCCTCGGTCAGCCCGACGTTGTCGTAGAGATCCTGCGTGTAGAGCACCTCGTTCTCGTAGAGGTCGAACAGCAGCGAGAACACGTAGTCCTTGAGTTCCTGCTGACGCTCTTCGCTCTCTTTTGCGAGGGCGACCTGATACTTGTAGCCGATGTAGTACCCGTGCACGGCCTCATCGCGAATAATGAGGCGGATCAGGTCGGCAGTGTTGGTGAGCTTGGCGCGGCTCGACCAATAGATCGGCAGGTAGAAGCCTGAATAGAACAGGAACGATTCGAGTAGCGTCGAGGCAACCTTGCGCTTGAGCGGATCTTCGCCCTCGTAGTAGTCGACAATGATCTGTGCCTTCTTCTGCAGGTACTGATTCTCGGTCGACCAGCGGAAGGCGTCATCGATCTCTTGTGTCGAGCACAACGTCGAGAAGATTGATGAATAGCTCTTGGCGTGCACTGACTCCATGAAAGCGATGTTTGTGTAGACCGCTTCTTCGTGCGGGGTGACCGCGTCTGGGATCAGCGAGACAGCGCCGACGGTGCCCTGGATGGTGTCAAGCAGGGTCAGCCCGGTGAAGACGCGCATGGTGAGCAGCTTCTCGTCTTCGGTCAGGGTGGCCCACGACTGCACGTCGTTTGAAAGCGGCACCTTTTCGGGCAACCAGAAGTTATTGACGAGACGGTTCCAGACCTCGAGGTCTTTCTCGTCTTCGATGCGGTTCCAGTTAATCGCCTGAACAGCATGTCCTAGCTTGAAGTTCATCGTTCCTTCTTCGAGTTGTGAGAGATCCGGTGGAGCTGCGTGTATTCCGAAGAATTACAGCATGCAGCTGACGCACTCCGACATGTCGGTTCCTTCAAGCGCGAGCTGGCGAAGACGGATGTAGTAGATCGTCTTGATGCCCTTGCGCCATGCGTAGATCTGCGCCTTGTTAATGTCTCGTGTGGTCGCCGTGTCCTTGAAGAACAGCGTAAGCGAAAGGCCCTGGTCTACGTGCTGGGTTGCAGCGGCGTAGGTATCAATGATTTTTTCTGGGCCGATTTCGTAGGCGTCCTCGTAGTAGTCGAGGTTCTCGTTGGTCAGGAATGGTGCCGGGTAGTAGACGCGACCGAGCTTGCCTTCCTTGCGGATCTCAATCTTCGACGCGATTGGGTGAATCGAGCTTGTCGAGTTGTTGATGTAAGAGATCGAACCGGTGGGTGGCACGGCCTGCAGGTTCTGGTTGTAGATACCGTGCTGCTGCACGCTCGCCTTGAGCTCAAGCCAATCGGCCTGGGTCGGGATCGAGACGTTCGCATTGGCGAAGAGCTCCCGCACACGCTCCGTTGCCGGAGCCCACTCCTGCTCGGTGTACTTGTCGAAGAACTCTCCCGAAGCGTATTTTGAATCGGCGAAGCCTTCGAACACCTGTCCACGCTCAATCGCGATCTTGTTCGAAGCGCGCAGCGCGTGGAACAGCACCGTGTAGAAGTAGATATTGGTGAAGTCGATGCCCTCTTCGCTGCCGTAGTGCACGTGTTCGCGCGCCAGGTAGCCGTGCAGGTTCATTTGACCAAGTCCAATAGCGTGCGACTTGTCATTGCCGTCTTCGATCGAACGCACTGAGGTGATGTGGCTCATGTCGCTCACCGCGGTGAGGGCGCGGATCGCCAGTTCGACGCTGCCGCCGAAGTTGTCGCCGTCCATCGCCATAGCAATGTTCATCGAACCCAGGTTGCACGAGATATCTTTGCCGATGGCCTTGTAGCTCAGGTCTTCGTTGTAGCTGGTCGGAGTGTTGACCTGAAGAATCTCGCTGCACAGGTTCGACATGTTGATGCGGCCCTTGATCGGGTTCTCGCGGTTCACGGTGTCTTCGAACACGATGTAGGGGTAGCCCGATTCGAACTGCAACTCGGCGATGGTCTGGAAGAAGTGACGCGCACTGATCTTGGTCTTGCGAATGCGCGCATCGTTCACCATCTCGTAGTACTTCTCGCTGACGGCGATGTCACCAAACGGCACCCCATACACACGTTCAACGTCGTAGGGCGAGAAGAGGTACATGTCTTCGTTCTTCTTCGCGAGTTCGAAGGTGATGTCTGGCACCACGACACCGAGCGAGAGAGTTTTGATGCGGATCTTCTCATCGGCGTTCTCGCGCTTTGTGTCGAGGAACTTCATGATGTCAGGGTGGTGCGCACTCAGGTAGACGGCGCCCGCGCCCTGGCGTGCACCGAGCTGGTTTGCGTAGCTGAAGCTGTCTTCGAGCAGTTTCATCACGGGGATGATGCCCGAGGACTGGTTCTCGATCTTCTTGATCGGTGCGCCCGACTCGCGAATGTTCGAGAGCGAAAGCGCGACTCCACCGCCGCGCTTGGAGAGCTGCAGCGAGGAGTTGATCCCGCGCGAGATCGACTCCATATTGTCTTCGATGCGCAGCAAGAAGCACGACACGAGTTCTCCGCGCTGGGCCTTCCCCAGGTTCAAGAAGGTGGGAGTGGCCGGCTGGAAGCGACCCGAAATAATCTCGCGCACATAGCCGCGTGCGAGTTCTTCGTCGCCCTGAGCGAGGCCAAGCGCCACCATCACGACGCGGTCCTCGAAGCGCTCAAGGTAGCGCTTTCCGTCAAAGGTTTTCAGCGCGTAGGAGGTGAAGAATTTGAACGCCCCGAGGAAGGTCGGAAAGCGGAACTTCATTGCGTAGGCTTCATCGGTGAGCTGCTCGATGAAAGGGATCGAGTACTGGTCGATCAGCTCTTTCTCGTAGTAGTCATTGTCGATGAGGAAGCGCATGCGCTCTTCAAAGTTGTGGAAGAACACGGTGTTCTGGTTGACGTGCTGCAGGAAGTATTGGCGGGCAGCTTCGCGGTCTTTATCGAACTGAATCTTGCCGTTTTCGTCGTAGAGATTCAGCATCGCGTTGAGCGAGTGAAAGTCCATATCGCTGACCTTCGAAGAGATGTGCTCCTGGTCAATCACTGCGGTTGCTCCTGCTGATTCCAAAACCGTTCCAATCCTTCTCTGACGGCGGTGACGTCGTCAGGTGTTCCAAAGAGTTCTAAGCGATACAGGTAGGGCACCTGCAGCTTTCTGGCGATGATGTCGCCCGCGATCCCGTAGGCCTCGCCGAAATTCGTGTTTCCCGCTGCAATGACGCCTCTGCAAAGATTTCGATTGTGCTCGTCGTTGAGGAATCGAATGACTTGCTTTGGCACGGCCCGAGTTTCTGGTCCTCCACCGTAGGTGGGGACGATGAGCACGTATGGCTCGTCGACAACTAGGGGCTCGTCTTTTGCATAAATCGGAATGCGCTTCGCCGGAAGATCTAGCTTTTCGACGAAGCGATGAGTGTTGCCTGAAATGCTTGAAAAGTAGACCAGGGCCGACATTTCTTGCTCTTCTTGGGCTGCACCGCGCTCAGTGACCGCCGTTATTGCGGATCCTGTGAAACCAGCTTCAGGCTTCACTGACCCCACCCGAACCTAGTCTGCGAGACGGCTGGCGAGGGCCGAGATCTTGTCGGGGCGGAAGCCCGACCAGTGTTCCTCGTCGGTAACGACGACGGGTGCCTGCAGGTAGCCCAGTTCTTTCACGGTCTCAAGCGCTGCTGGATCTTCCGAAAGGTCGACAATGTCGTATTCGATGCCCTTGCTATCAAGCGCTCGATAGGTCGCGTTGCACTGCACGCAAGACGGCTTCGTGTACACAGTTGTTGCCATAATTTCGACCTTTCTTCAAAACCTACACGCCCCTGCCGAGGCACTACATATAGTGTGCCACACAAAGCCAAACCCCAACATGGTGTAGTTACATCAATGTAGTTTTGCACGGACTTTCCACCAGAAAACTCGGTCAACTGGGGAGAAATCTTGGCGCAATTCCGCGCATTCGGGGTAGTTATCCACAGGCTACGGAGAGGCAGAATTATTTTGCCCCCACCCCGAGCGCGGCGTGTCGCCAATTGCCACAAACCACATCATCTAGTGCGCTCCGAAGAACCCACTACTAGCACTTGTGTGCTCAGTCACAGGCTACGGGGAACCACCGACATTCATGGGTGATCACACGTGGTGGTAGGGGCGACCACCGGAAATCTCCTGGGCACGGTACAACTGTTCGGCGAGGATCAACCGCACCAGCTGATGCGGAAAGACAAGCTTCGATAGGCTCCACACGAAATCCGCACGCTGGCGCACCCGATCATCCACGCCATAGGCTCCGCCGATCACCACCGCCAACTGCCGTGAAGCGTCAAACGCGCCCTGCAGACGCTTCGCCAGGGCTGGCGAGTCAACATTCTGACCCCGTTCGTCAAGCAGCACGACGTACGCATCTCGATCCAACTTCGCCAGAATCCGGTCCGATTCTTCCGTGCGAGCAGACACCCCCTCGCGGGCAGAATGCGGCAAGAGCTGCCAAGTGACTTCAAAGGGCTTGCGCAGGCGCTGCTCATAGCGGTCGATGCCGTCAGACACCCAAGCCTCATGCTTCTTTCCCACGGCGAGGACGCGAACCGACACGATTCAGTCCACCCGCACCGTGTGCAGATATTCAGCGATGCGCCCGATCGCCTCGGTGAGCACAGGCACCGTCGGCAACGACACGAAGCGCAGGTGATCCGGCGTGGGCAGATTAAAGCCGCGACCGTTTGTCACCATCACATGCGTGGCCCGCAGCAGCTCGATCACAAAGTGCTGATCGTCATGAATCGGGTAGCGTTGCGGGTCAAGCTTTGGGAAGAGATACATCGCACCGCCTGGGAGCACGCAACTCACGCCGGGAATCTCGGTGAGCAAGCGGTGCGCAGTATCGCGCTGTTCTCTGAGCCGCCCGCCCGGTGCGCACAGCTCGGCGATTCCAGACCAATTCGATGAGGCCGAAAGCGCAACAGGGATCGCATACTGTCCTGGCACGTTTGCGCACATGCGCATATTGGCGAGCAGCGTCAACCCCTCAAGAAAGTCAGCCGCCATCTTGCGATTGCCCGAGGCAAGCAGCCATCCCGAGCGATACCCGGCCACCCGCTGCACCTTTGAGAGACCGCTAAAGGTGAGGCAGAGCGTCTCCCTCGTGTGAAGCGCCGCGTGCTCGTGTGGGGCGTCACCGTAGAGAATATGGTCGTAGATCTCGTCGGCCATCAACACGATGCCGTACTTCTCAGCGAGCGCAGCAAAGCCTCGAACAAGCTCGGCCGAGTACACGGCACCGGTCGGATTATTCGGGTTGATCAGCACAATCCCCTGGGTGCGATCGGTGATCAACGCCTCAATCGCAGCGAGATCAGGCATCCAACCATTCTGCTCGTCGCAGGGATAGTGCACCGCTTTGCCACCCTGCAGCGTCACCTGAGCAGTCCACAGCGGATAGTCGGGTGCGGGCACGAGGATCTCATCGCCGGGGCTCACGAGGGCCTGCAAGACGAGCGAGATCAACTCGCTGACGCCATTCCCAAGCAGCACATCGTCCGGGCTGATGTCTGGCACTCCGAGCGCGCAATAGTGCTGCGCGACCGCCTCGCGCGCCGGAAGAATGCCTCGCGAATCGCTGTAGCCCTGCGCCTCAGGCAGCCCTGCCCTCAAAGCTTCAACGATTTCAGGTGGTGCGTCGAAGCCGAAGGGCGCAGGATTGCCAATATTCAATTTCAGAATCTTGGTTCCCGACCGTTCGAGACGCTCCGCCTCTTGCAGAATCGGACCGCGCACGTCATAGCGCACGCCGCTGAGCTTGCTCGACTGGGTGATGGTACGCACGTTCAAAATCCTACTGCGGTCCGCAAACGACCCGACGCCACCACAGTCAAGACTTCAAGACATCAAGACATCAAGACATCAAGACATCAAGACATCAAGACATCAAGACATCAAGACATCAAGACATCGCGGGATCGCGGGATCGCGGCATCACGGGATCGCGGCATCGCGGCATCGCGGGATCGCGGGATCGCGACACCACGGCGTCACGACATCACGACATCACGACATCTCAGCTTTGCTGTGCGTACAGCTCGGCATATGCTCCATCGAACTCCAGCAGTTCTTCGTGCGTGCCCTGCTCGATGATCCGCCCGGCCGAGACCACATAGATCCGATCAGCATCAACCACGGTGGAGAGCCGGTGCGCGATGGCAATCGTGGTGCGGCCGCTGCGCGCATCATCAAGTGCGCGCTGCACGATCCGCTCGTTCACGGTGTCAAGTGCGCTGGTGGCCTCATCGAGCACGAGCACTCGCGGGTTCTTGAGCAATACTCGCGCAATCGCGATCCGCTGCTTTTCACCGCCAGAGAGCCGATAGCCGCGTTCACCCACGACGGTGTCGTAGCCGTGCTCGAACGACACGATCGTGTCATGAATGTTTGCGAGCTTGGCCGCGTTCTCGATCTGCGCCTGCGTTGCACCCGGATCTGCATATCGAAGGTTGTCTGCGATACTCGCGTGAAAGAGATAGGGCTCCTGGGTAACCACGCCAATGCGGTCCATAAGCGACTCTTGACGCAGGGTGCGCACATCATCTCCCGCATAGCGAACACTGCCCTCGCTCGCCTCATAGAGTCGGGGAATGAGCGATCCGATTGTGGTTTTTCCTGATCCGGAGGCCCCCACAAACGCGACGAACTCACCCGGTTCAACCGTGAACGAGACTCGTTCGAGTGTGGGTCTGGCGTCGTCGCTCGCATCGGGGTAGCGAAAGGTGACGTGATCGAATTGCACTCGACCAGCACGACCGTCTTGGTCGCAGGGTTCTTTCGCGTCTTCGGCATCGAGAATCGCCGGTTGCAGGTCGAGGTATTCAAAGATCCTGGCGAAGAGCGCCCTCGAGGTTTGCAGATCGAGCGCAACTCGCATGAGCGCCATCATCGGGAAGAGGAGTCGCGCCTGCACAGTGGTGAAGGCGACGATGGTGCCCGCGGTGATTCCCGAATCGAACCCTTGCCCCTGCGCGTGGGCGATGATCCAGCCCGAGACAAGGTAGACAATGGCAGGCACGGCTGACATGAACACCTGGATCACGCCGAAGAAGAGTTGCCCGCTCATAGCTTGTCGCACTTGCAAGCGGATCTGGTTGTTGTTTTCGAGGGCATAGCGCTCAGTCTCTGCCCCCTGTCGTGAGTATGTTTTCGCGAGCAACACACCAGACACCGACAGCGCTTCTTGAGTGATCGCGCTCATCTCGCTCAGCGATTCTTGTGTCTCGCCCGCGATTCGAGCCCGAATCTGGCCCACCTTTCGCTGTCCGGCGACAAGAATCGGGAGCAGCACCAGCGCGATGATGGTCAGCTGCCAGCTCAACAACAGCATCGCCACAAACGCGGCGATCACGGTGACCGTATTTCCAATCACACTCGACACCGTGTTCGAAAGCACACTCGCCACGCCACCAACGTCGTTCTGCAGGCGCGACTGGATCACACCGGTCTTGGTCCGAGTGAAGAATCCGAGTTCCATCGACTGCAAGTGCGCGAACAGTTTGACCCGCAGATCACCCATCACGCTATTGCCCACCTCTGCGGTGAACTTCGTCTGCACGATCCCAAGAATCTGACTGATCACAAACACCAGCAGCATCATCGACACCAGCCAGATCAGCACCGACATGTTGGGGGAACCGTCAGGAGGAAACAGGCCATCGTCGAACACTCGTTGCGTGATCAACGGCGGCGCGATACCGAGTGTCGCAGATATCAGCACGAGCGAAACGATGACGGTTAATTGCCCACGATAGGGAACGAAGAGCGCGCCAATACGAGCTGCGAGTCCTTCGACCTCAGGAGCCTGTCGGTTGAGCTCGCGTTGTTTCGCGATATCGCCACCGGAGACGCGCGATCCGCGCCCCTGTCCACCACCCGGTCCCATGCTCATGGTCATAGGGTAACCCTCGCCAGTGGCTTCAAACCTTGATTGGGCCCGTCTTGCTTGGACGCTTCACAAAGAAGAACGCAACCACTGCGCCAAGAAGAATGACGCTCATCGGCATCAGGATTGACTGTGCCATTGCCGTCGCAAAACCTTCGCGCAGAGGTTCAGGGAGCGCACCCACATGCCCCTCGGAGAACCCCCCTGAAGCCGAAGCCGCCTCGCCGAACTGGGCGGTCAATCGAGCCTGCATGAGCACGGCCATGGCGGCCGAGCCAAGCACCGCACCCACCTGCCGGCTCGTGTTGTATACCCCGGACCCTGCACCGGCAAGCTTTGGCGGCAACGCAAAGGTCGTAATCGAAGCCAACGGCCCCCACATAAAGGCGTTGCCAAGGCCGAGCACCGCGCTCGGAATCAGCAACAGCCAAATCGGAGTGTCTGGGGTTCCCATCATGGAATAGAGCAGTATGCCAGCAGCCACTCCCAGCAACCCCACAATCGGCAAGCGTCGAGGCTCATGTCGATCGATAAGCAGCCCCACCGGGCGCGCCAGCGCGATCGAAAGCACGGCCATTGGCACCATCATGAGCGCAGATTGGGTCGGAGTGAGCCCGCGCACAAGTTGCAAGTAGAACATCAGCGGCAAACTCATGCTGGTGACCGAGAACCCGACAGTCACAATCACGATGGTGCCAACCGAGAAGTTTCTATCCCGGAATATCTCAAGCGGGATCAAGGGCTCGCCGCGCTGCACTCGCTGCCAGACAAAGAAGAGCACCAGCACCACTGCCCCGGTAATGATCAGGCCCCAGACTGAGATCGGCCCCCAGATCATGCCCCAATCGAAGCTCTCACCCTCTTGAATACCAAATACGAGCAAGAACATGCCGACTGCGCTGAGAACCACCCCCAGCCAGTCGAAGCGATGCGCATTCGTAGGCAATACCGGAACAAAACGCAGCGTCAACACAAATGCGATCACGCCCACCGGGATATTGATGAAGAAGATCCACTCCCAGCCGAGGGAATCGAGCAGAAACCCGCCAAGGATCGGGCCGATCAGTGTCGCCGCGCCGGCGGTCACTCCCCAGATCGCCATCGCCGATCCTCGTTCTCGCGGTGCGAAAATGCGCGTAATGACGGCCATCGTCTGCGGAGTCATCAACGACGCGCCAAGCCCCTGGAATACGCGCGCACCAATCAGCATCTCGATGTCACTTGAGAGGCCACACACGAGCGATGAGATCGTGAACATCACGAGGCCGATCAGGTAGATGCGGCGCGGACCGAAGCGATCACCGAGCCGACCCGTGATGAGCAGCGGCACCGCGTAGGCAAGCAGATATGCGCTCGTCGCCCAGAGCGTTGCCGTCATTGTGGTGTCGAGAGCACTCATAATTGACGGGTTTGCAACCGAGACGATCGTGGTGTCGACCAAAATCATGAAGAAGCCGAGCACCAGTGTCCAGAGTGCGGCCCACGGCCGAATCTTGGGATCTGATTGGGGCGAAGAAGCTTCTGGATTACTCACCCAGCAAGACTACGCCCCAGCACCGACATTCACGGGCATGCGGGAATCCCGGGGCGACCGCGGTCGTGTTACAGTCTCGCCATGAACGCACCGAAGCTGCACGCCAATGCCGGCGCTTTGCCGCTGACACAAATTGGTGCCGGACTCGTCTGCGCCCTGGTGGGATTCACGGCCGCATTCGCGGTGGTGCTCGGTGGATTACAGGCTGTCGGTGCGACTCCGGCGCAGGCCGCATCTGGACTGCTGGCCGTGACAGTCGCAATGGGGCTCGCCTCGGTACTGCTGTCCTGGCGGTTTCGCATGCCCATCACGTCTGCCTGGTCAACCCCCGGTGCAGCACTGCTGCTGAGCACCGGAGCGGTCGCTGGCGGGTGGCCCGCGGCAATCGGCGCCTTTGTCTGCTGCGGAGTGCTGCTCACCCTGACCGGGCTGTGGCCCGGACTGGCTCGGCTGGTGCAACGCATTCCGGTTCCGCTCGCGCAAGCCATGCTCGCTGGGATCTTGCTGCCCCTGTGTATCGCACCCGTCACCGCCTTGGCAGTCGATCCGCTCTCAGTGCTGCCAATCGTCTTGACCTGGCTCGTGATGACGAAGCTGCGGGCGAAATGGGCGGTGCCAGCAGCGCTGCTCGTAGCGATGATTGTGATCGCACTCCACTTGAGCAATAGTGGCGAGGTGCCTGCGGCGAGCGCGTTCCTCCCGAAACTCGAGTGGACGACACCAGCGGTCACACTTCAAGCGCTCACGGGCATCGCGATCCCGCTATATATCGTCACCATGGCCTCTCAGAACATTCCGGGGGTCGCAGTGATGGCCGGATTTGGGTATCAGGTGCCGTGGCGCCCGGCGATGGTGGTGACCGGTGCCGCAACTATCGTGAGCGCACCCCTGGGCGGGCATGCTGTGAATCTCGCGGCGATCAGCGCGGCACTTGCGGCCGGTCCGGAGGCAGGCGAGTCGCAGCGACGCTGGATCGCCGGGGTCACCGCGGGGATCGCCTATATTGTGCTCGGCCTCGCCAGTGCGGGCCTTGCCGCTGCCGTGCTCGCCGCTCCAGCTGAGATCATGCAGACCGTTGCCGGTATCGCCCTCTTCGGAGCCTTCGCTGCTGCCTGTGCCGGAGCCATGGCTGAGGTGCAATTGCGGCTTCCAGCGGCGGTGACCTTGCTGGTGGCTGCTTCGGGGGTGCAAATTGCCGGGCTCAGTTCGGCGTTCTGGGCCTTGCTTGCCGGATGCCTCATCGCTGCAGCAATTTCGCCGTGGCGGGCACGCCGTCGCCCGGCCGTGTGATCCACGAAGGTCGGCCACTCAAGTCACGCACAGCCCTACCCAGATTGCGCACGGAACACTTGAACTCAGTTTGCTCTTGCGATACTGAGCTTCATGTCAATCACACAAGAGACTGCGTCAGCCCCTCCTGCGCCACGAGCAGCCCGCGTTCGCTATGTCGGCGTTGACCTTGCGCGTTTCGTCGCAATCGCAGGAATGATGGCTTCGCACCTCGTTGCGATCCGCGCAATGCTTCCCGGCGTGAGCGATCCAGATCGTGCCGTGGCAAAGGCCGTGGATCTGGTCAGCAACGGCGCACCAGCGGCACTGTTTGCTGTACTTGGCGGTGTCAGCATTGTGTTTGCAACCCGCAAGCATCTTCGCAACGAGCAGCGGGGCAAGGCAATGGCCTCGATCGCGGTGCGCGGAGCAGCCCTGGTGGTGCTGGGTGTGCTGCTGGGATTCGTCGACAACACGATCATCGTGATCCTCGCTTACTACGGTGTCGCCATGATCCTGGTGTCGCCCCTTGTCGCTGTGCGCAGTTGGGTGCTCGGCATCATTGTCGGCATACTTGGGTTGTTCTCTGGCTGGATCAACGTCACCGTGCGGGAGGCGCTTGAAACGCGGGTCGAAGGGCCACACATCAATGTCGATTTCCTTTCGACTGATCCGCTTGGGGTGGTTCGCGCACTGTTCTTGACCGGCGAATACCCGGCGGTCACCTGGGTGGTGTACCTCCTCTCGGGCATGCTGATTGGCCGCGTGCTGGTCGCTGCTGCAACGAAAGGTACGCTGGGCCGTACCGCCGCCATCCTTGCTGGAATTGGCGCCTCGGTCGCGCTCACTGCCCACCTGATCTCGCAGTGGGCCCTCAACAATCTCGATAGCATCGGCATCCGCGCGCTGGAACTGACACAGGAGCAGTTGCGTGACTACATCCTCGAGGCCGGCGGCACTGGGGCCCCGCCAACCTCACGCCCGCTTGCGCAGTTGCTCGCGTTGCCGCACTCCGGCTCAACGATGGATCTGATTCGCACGATCGCCTTGGCAATCATGGTGATCAGTGTGCTGGTGTGGCTGTGTGACCGGGAGCGCCCACAACGCACCGTCATCGAGCAGGCAGCACCAAACTCCGGTCGCGCGGATTCACTGCCCGCACGCCTCCTGGATGTGGTGCGCGCTACCGGTGCGGCGCCGCTCACGATCTACTCGCTGCACATTGTGGTGTCTGGGCTACTGATGAGTCAGTACTTCGGCAGTGGTGCAGTGTTCTCGGATGCGCTCGTCATTCCCTGGTGGGTCATAGGGCCCGGAGCGTTTGTCATGCAACTGTGCGGCGCGCTGGCGATCGGGGCGATCCTGTCGGTGACCAAGCGGCGCGGCCCACTCGAAACGCTCCTCTCGAAGGTCGTCGGCTGGGTGGTGCGGTAACCGCAGTACCGGTCAGGCTTGCTCGCGGTCTGCATCCTCGATCGCGGCTTCCAGCCGCTGCAACTTCCCGTCGAGTTCGCCGTCGAATCCGGGGCGAATATCTGCTTTCATCACAAGCGACACCCTCGAACCAAAGGGAAGCACTGCCTCGGTAGCGCGCTTGACCACGTCAAACACCTCGTCCCATTCACCCTCGATTTCGGTGAACATGCTGCTGGTGCGGTGCGGAAGTCCTGATTCTCGGACTATCTTCACCGCAGCCGCGACGGCGTCTGAAACTGACCCGCCCTCGCGTTCGGGACGGCCTACAGCTGGGCCGCTCGGAGCGACAGAAAAAGCGAGAATCACGATGGGTCCCTTTCTGGGTTTGCGTCTGAGAAACAGGGTATCGAGGATCGCCACACAGTCGAATCAATCACCCGCATACGCGCGCACATCAGCATCGACCCAGTCAAGTGAGCGTTCGACAGCGCGATTCCAAAGCCGCAATCGGCGATCCCTCTCTTCACCATCCATACGCGGCACCCAACGTCGCCCCTCACGCACCAAAGCGGCAAGCTCATCAAGCCCCTGCCACACCCCGGTCGAAACACCCGCCGCAAATGCCGCACCGAGCGCCGTCGTCTCAAGGATCTCCGGACGCACCACATCAATGCCAAGCATGTCTGACTGAAACTGCATCATCATGTCGCTGACAGACCCGCCGCCATCAACCCGAAGCTCCTGCAGGCGCACTCCCGTGTCAGCCGCCGCCGCATCAATGACCTCAACAGTCTGATACACGCTCGCCTCGCTCGCTGCCCGCACCAGATGCGCCCGTGTCACAAAACGGGTCAGGCCCACGATCACGCCTCGCGCGTCAGGTTGCCAACGTGGTGCGAACAGTCCCGAGAATGCCGGCACAATAAACGCTCCGCCGGTGTCTGGCACGCTTGAGGCGAGCCCTTCTATCTCAGTCGAATCCCGCAGCATCCCGAGATTGTCACGCAGCCAGTGATGCAGTGAACCGGCAACTGCAACACTGCCTTCAAGCGCGTACACGGGTGCCTGACCGGCAAGCTGATACGCGACGGTAGTCAGCAAACCATTATTCGAGAACACTGGTCGTTCACCCGTGTTAACAATCAGGAATCCCCCGGTGCCGAAGGTGTGCTTGGCGCTTCCCGGCGCAAACGCAGCCTGACCAAATGTTGCCGCCTGCTGGTCACCGAGCACCCCAGCAATCGGCACACCTTCAAGCCCCGGCACCCCTCGAATCTCGCCAACCACTTCGGACGACGAAACGATCCGCGGCAGCATACTCCGCGGAATATCAAAGACAGCAAGCGCCTCTTCGCTCCACTCGAGTGTGTGCAGATCGCACAGCTGCGTGCGGCTCGCATTCGTGACATCGGTGACGTGCACACCCTGCCCAGCCGCACCGCCCGTGAGGTGATAGATCAGCCAAGAATCAATCGTGCCAACACGCAACTCTCCCCGCTCCGCACGCTCACGCGCACCCGGGATCTCGTCGAGCAGCCAACGCACCTTGCCCGCAGAAAAATAGCTTGCGAGCGGCAGCCCGGTGATCCTGCGCAATCGTTCAGTGCCGAACGACACCCCGGTGTTCGGGTCTGTCTCCGCGGCAAGCGCATCAACAATCGGCTGCACCCTGGTGTCTTGCCAGACAATGGCGTCTGCGATTGGTTCGCCCGTTGCCGCATCCCACACGACCGTGGTTTCACGCTGATTCGTTATGCCGACCCCGGCGATACGGTCGCGACCGATACGCGCCTTTGCGAGCGCGTCATGCAGCAACTGCCTCGTGGTGTGCCAGATCTCCATCGCATCATGACCCACCCAGCCGGGCTTCTCGAAAATTTGCCGATGCTCGCGCTGCGCACTCGCGACCACGCGCGCCCGCCGGTCAAACACGATCACTCGGGTGCTGGTGGTTCCCTGATCAATCGCAATGAGGTGGTCCTTCACGTCAACCCACCTTCCCACCGCACCCAACACCGGGCGCGGCACATACAGCGCACAAAGACCCACCGGGTCTTTGCCCCAAGCGCTTTGGTGCCTGATCAATCGCAATGAGGTGGTCCTTCACGTCAACCCACCTTCCCACCGCGCCCGACACCGGGCGCCTTCGTGCTGCCATGCCATACCGCGAGCCTACTCGCGTGTGACTTCCCTCTGCCAGGAGGAGCGCCCTCACCTTCTGCGAGGCAATCGGCACGGTAGAGCCGTACGCTGCATGAACATAGACTGGAGGGCATGCAGAACCGACTTCGCCTGGCCTCCGTAAACGTGAATGGCATCCGTGCCGCGTTCCGCAAGGGGATGGGCGATTGGCTGGAGAACCGTGACATCGATGTGCTCGCTCTGCAAGAGGTGCGAGCAGACGATTCACACCTCGAAGAGCTCCTCGGTGACGGCTGGCATATCCTGCATGATCCCTGCCAAATCAAGGGTCGCGCAGGGGTAGCAATTGCGAGCCGGGTCGCACCAAGCGCACACCGGGTGGGGTTGGGGTCCGAGGATCTCCAAGAATCGATCCAGTCGAGCGGTCGCTGGATTGAGGCCGATTTCGAACTCGGCGGAAAGCCCTTCACCGTGGTTTCCACCTATGTGCACTCCGGCGAAGTTGATACCCCTCGTCAAGAGGCGAAGTGGGCGTTTCTCGACGCCATGGGCCCGCGCCTGACCGAACTCGCGGCAACACGCGAGTACGCCGCAATCGTTGGCGACCTGAACGTGGGACACCGCGAATTCGATATTAAGAATTGGAAGGGCAACGTGAAACGCAGCGGCTTCCTGCCGCGTGAGCGCGCCTACTTCGATCGCTTTTTCGGTCCGCTCGGTGAATCCGTGACCGGTGTTGACGGCTCATCGGGTGACGGCTTCGGATGGATCGACGTCGGTCGCCGCTGGGCTGGCGAGGTGGACGGCCCCTACACCTGGTGGTCGAACCGAGGCCAGGCATTCGTCAACGACACCGGGTGGCGTATCGACTATCACATGGTCACCCCGCAGCTTGGCGAACGTGTCACGAACTATACGGTGGATCGTGCCGCAAGCTACGACGAACGATGGTCGGATCACGCAGCCGTCGTGGTCGACTATCAGGCCTAACACTCTTCAGAGGATCGATCCGCTTGATCCTCCCCTTCTACCCTTCCGTGCTTCGCAGCCATTCGCTGCCACACATTGAGTTCGACGCAGTGACGGCGTCGAGACGAGAGAATTTTTGAAATGACTGACCACATCAACTCACCTTCAGCCGAGAAGCCCAAGCTTTTCAGCGGCATGCAGCCCTCAAGCGATTCACTGCAACTTGGTAATTACATCGGCGCGCTCAGCCAGTGGACGCAGATGCAAGAAGATTTCGATGCGATCTTCTGTGTCGTGAATCTGCACGCCATCACCGTGCCGCAGGACCCCGCCGAGCTCGTGCTGCGCACCCGTCGCACCGCGGCCCAGTACATTGCCGCGGGCATCGATCCAGAGAAGTCGACGCTGTTCATTCAGTCGCAGGTGCCTGCGCATGCGGAGTTGGCGTGGGTGCTCAACACCCTCACCGGTTTTGGTGAAGCAAGCCGCATGACACAGTTCAAAGATAAGTCGCAGAAGAACGGTGCTGATGCGGCTTCGGTTGGGTTGTTCACCTACCCCGTGCTCATGGCTGCCGACATTCTGCTCTACCAGGCAGCAAGCGTCCCGGTGGGCGAAGATCAGCGGCAACACGTCGAGTTGACTCGAGACCTCGCAAACCGCTTCAATTCACGATTCGGCGCCACCTTCGTGGTTCCCGAGGCGCACATCGGGAAAGAAACCGCCAAGATCTACGATCTGCAAAACCCTACGGCAAAGATGTCGAAGTCGGCCGAGACGGAAGCTGGCATGATCAAGGTGCTCGATCCTGCGAAGGTCACCACGAAGAAGATCATGCGCGCCGTCACTGATGCCGACAACGAAATTCGCTTCGACCGCGATGCAAAGCCTGGAGTCTCAAACCTTCTCACGATCTTCTCGGTGCTCTCGGGCCGCACAATCGAGTCGCTTGAAAGCGAGTTCTCGGGCCGCGGCTATGGCGACCTGAAGAAGGCCGTAGCCGAGGTGGTCGATGAGTCGTTGACGCCTGTTCGCGAGCGCACCGAAGAACTCATGGGCGATCCTGCTGAGTTGGATCGGCTGCTCGCCCGCGGCGCCGATCGCGCAAACGAGCTTGCGACCGCAACGCTTGAGCGCGTCTACGATGCGGTCGGGCTGCTCCGCCCCTAGGGCGTCTCTGCACACCTGCGCGCTGGCGAGGAAATGCCGGGTGCGAGGTCTCGGACACGCCCCAATTTCACAAAGCTGCCCATCGCACATACCTATGACTCGCTGCGCTGAGCCATGACATGCATAAACTGATGTCATGGCTCAGAAGCTCAGAGAGGCGCTCCGCCGCACACCGTTCGCGATGATCTTCACGATCGCGCTTCTCGCTGTCGGGGCGATTAGCGGCGCGCTCTTCTCTCCCGCTTCTGCGGAACCGTGGTTTGAGCAGGTGGCCACAGGCATACCGGCATTCGCAGAGGGGCGCTGGTGGTCGCCGCTCACCTCGATGTTCTTCGTCGGCGAGCCCTGGGTGTACGCATTCGTGGTGCCGCTCGTACTCTTCAGCACGGCCTGGGCCGAGTGGCGTTTTGGTACGCGCCGCACGATCGCGCTCTTCGTGACTGGGCATTTGGTCGGAGTGTATGGTGCCGCCTTGCTGGTTTGGCTGCTCACCCTTGCCGGTTCGAGTTGGGCTGGCATGTTGTACACCCACTTTGACGTTGGGCCGTCGTGTGGGGCAATCACCGCCCTGGTGTTCGCGATTGCCACGCTGCGCTCACCGTGGCGGCTACGCGCACGGGCGCTGATCATTGTCTGGATCGCGGTCTCAGTGCTGTATCTCGGCCAAATCTATGATGTTGAACACGCGGTCGCGATGGTGGCCGCGCTCTCGGTGAGCGGCATGGTGCCAGCATTTCGGCACCGCGGTGGTCGACCGACCGAGCGAGAGTGGCGTTTTCTCGCCTTTGCCGGTTTGATCACAATCGGCGTGACCCAGGTGTTTGATCTTGCGGTGCCGTTTGATGGCCCGCTCGGATCAAGCACCCCGGTCGCTTCGTGGATCGATGTCGCAATCGACGTGCTCGTGATCGGGTTGGTTGCGAATGGAATTCGTCGCGGCTATCGCGTTGCCTGGATCGCCACGCTCTGTCTGGCAGCATTTAACTTTCTCTCTGCCGCATTGCTGCTGGCTCTCGTGCCTCTGCTGATTGAACTTGAGGTATTTACCCAACCGCGAGACGTGCTGGGACTTATCTTGGCGCCTGTGATCCTGTGGCTGGGCCAGGTGATTCTTCTGGTGGTTGGGCGCGGCGCATTCCGCGTGCATGTGCGTTCCTCACGCCGAACGCTCGATGCTCCGGCGGTCAGCCCGGCAGAGAGTGAGCAGCACCTCAAGCGGTTCGGCGGCGGCACGATTTCGTGGATGACCACCTGGCCGCTCAACCGCCATGCTGCCCTCGCAGACGGGAGCTCAGCGTTTCAGAGCCACGCTGGGGTGGCCCTGATGCTCAGTGATCCGATTGTGTCTCAGGCAGCACGCGCCGACGCAATTGCAGAGTTCGCAGACGCTGCCCAGCGTGCGGGATTGGTGCCCGCGCTCTTCTCAGTGAGCCAGACTTCCTTCGATGCGAAGCCTTCCGGGTGGCGTTCCCTGATCGTCGCGGAGGACACCATCGTGGATCTACCTGGGCTTGCCTTCACCGGCAAAGCCTGGGGCGCGGTACGCACGGCGATCAATAAGGCCGGTCGTGAGGGAATCACATTTCGGATGACGAGACTCGCAGATGAACCCCGCCACGTCGTGTCGCAGGTGCGCAAGATATCTGAGCAGTGGACGGGCGACAAGAGCCTGCCCGAGATGAAGTTCACGCTCGGCACCGTGCAGGAAGCGCTGGATCCTGAGGTGATGGTAGGTCTGGCTTTCAACGAAGCTGGCGAAATGCAGGGAGTAACCTCCTGGCTTCCGGTCTATGGTCCGGGAGTGGATCATTCGCCAGATGTCACGCCTCAACCGATCGGATGGACCCTTGATGTGATGCGTCGCGCCGATGGCGCATTCTCACAAACCATGGAGTTTTTGATCGCCTCGTCAACGAAGCACTTCGCCGAGGCTGGGTATCAGTTCGTGTCACTTTCTGGGGCACCATTCATCCACCCGGAGGATCGCGAACTCACCCCAGTGGATCAGGTGCTCACACGAATCGGGGAACTCATCGAGCCGGTCTATGGCTTCAAATCACTGCATCGCTTTAAGCAAAAGTTCAATCCTCGAGCCGAACCGCTTTACCTGCTGTACCGGGACGAGGGTGACCTGCCAAGAATCGGACTGGCTCTCACTCGCGCGTACCTGCCGGATGCTTCGCTTCGCGATCTGATCGCTTCGGCCGCACCGGCCAACGATCCCGCGCCCGCCAACGATCCCGCGCCCACCAACGATCCCGCGCCAGCCGCGGTCCCCACGGCAGAGGCAACCCCGGCAGAGGCAACCCCGGCGGCTCAGTCAGCCCCGGCAACAGAAGCGACCGCCCCAGCCGTGGCAGCGAAGGAGCACAGCGCAGAGGGCGCCCCCGAGCACCCGTAGCTGGCGACCGGGCATCCATAGCTAGCGACCGGGTACCCGTAGGTAGCGACCGTGCACTCGTAGGTAGCGACCGAACAGTGCTCTTCTCAGCAGCAAATCCCCTGTTCACGCGCAGCTCCCGCGTTCTCAGCGCCCTCTCCGCGACGTGCCCACCGCGTCTAGGGAATGTGCACGAGCACGATTACACTTACGCTATGACTGCCTCACAGCCAGCACGCCGTGCTCGACGAAGCGACGGTAGCAAGATCACGATTGTGATCGAGATCTTTGGGATCCTGGCACAGCTCTTGCTTGTCTATCTCGGTGGCGTGTATTTGTTTAATGACGCCGAAGATCCCTTCACCGATGGGATCTTCCTCTTGATGTGGTGTCTCGTTGCGACCCTCTATTTAGCGGGAACTGTGTTCTGGCTCAACGTTGATCTTCGGATCAACCAAGGAGATCCTCGCTTCCTGCGCAACGTCTCCCGCAGCCCAATCATTGCAATCTTCTCGACGGTCGTCACCTTCTCGTCGAGCATGGTCGGCCTATCCGCCGCAGTCGTGTTGATCTCGGAATCAACCAGAACCTCTGCACTTCACTTTTACGAGATTGTCGCGGTGTGGGCGATGCTTGGCTCTTGGGCGATGTTCCAGTGGGGGTACGCGCGGATCTACTATGGCGCGTACCAGGCTCGGGCATCCGAACGCCCCCTGCGATTCCCTGGCACCAAAGAACCTCGCCTGGTCGACTTCGTCTATTTTTCGTTCACCAACGGCACCTCTTTCGCGACCTCAGATGTGGTGGTGCGCACCTCGCGTATGCGCTGGACGGTCGTATGGCACACCACGTTCAGCTTTTTCTTCAACGCACTCATCATCGTGCTCACGATGAACACCATCTCGGGCGGCTTCGCCATCCTCTAGCTCGCAGCGACCTCGCACGAACCTCGCACGGACCTCGGCCCAGCACGTTTCGAAATCCGGATCCTGGGAATACTTTCCTTGAAGTCGCGTTAGAGTAAGAAGCGTGTTCCGGGGTCAGTGAGAATCTGAACCGGCGGTGAAAGTCCGCGAACTCCACTCCTGTGGGGCCGAACCGGTGAAATTCCGGTACCGACGGTGATGCACGAGCCAAGGTCAGTGAATGCTGGCCGAGACTGCGTGCGAGTCCGGATGAGAGGAACGCAAGGGGCCGCCTCCGTGCGGTTGCCTCGCGAACCCGGCGCGCGGAAAGTTATGATGCTCGGTCGCGAAATTCTCGAGACGGCGATGCGTCGCGCCTTCGAGCTCGCATCACTTGGCCCAGCAGAGAATCCCAACCCGCAAGTAGGTTGCGTTATTCTCGATCCCTCGGGCACGATCGTCGCAGAAGGCTGGCACCGTGGCGCGGGCACCCCTCACGCTGAAGTTTCTGCGCTGGCAGCTCTGCCAGAAGAGTGGCGCACCAGAGCACACGAGTTGACTGCGGTTGCCTCACTTGAACCGTGCAATCACACGGGACGCACCGGTCCATGCGCGGTAGCTCTCGTGCAAGCAGGCATCGGCAGCGTAGTGTTTTCCGTTTCAGACCCGGGTGACGCTTCGTCTGGCGGCTCGGCAACTTTGCGCGCCGCTGGCGTTGAGGTGCTTGGCGGTGTGCTCGCGGCTGAGGGAAATACTCTCTTGTCGGGCTGGCTGGCGCGGCAGGCAACTCCCCAATCTGCCTCGCGACTCCTCGCAGATTCTGAGCCAGCGGCACCTTCATCTCGTGTCCACGTCATCGTGAAATGGGCTCAGACGCTCGATGGCCGCGCGGCAGCCGCTGACGGCAGCAGCCAGTGGATCACCGGCGCCGCCGCAAGGCTCGATGTGCATCGTCGACGCGCTGCAGCTGATGCCATCCTCGTCGGAACCGGAACCCTGCTTGCCGATGATCCGGCGCTCACCGCACGAAGCGACTCTGACCCAAGCGGGCTCCTCGTGCCTGCTTCCGAACAGCCGATTCCGGTCGTGCTCGGCACACGCGAGATTCCCTCCGACGCCCGTGTCAGGCAACATCCGGCACTCGCCGCGAAGGGGCTGAGCGATCCACTGCAATTCAGTGGTGAAGACCTTGCGGCACACTTTGCCGAGTTGCATGAGCGTGGGGTGCGCAAGCTCTTTGTCGAGGGCGGGCCAACCGTGGCGAGTGCGTTGTTGCGCGCTGGCCTGGTGGACGAGGTGCTGGTCTACGTGGCACCAGCGCTGCTCGGCGGGCAGCGTCTCGCAATCGGCGACCTGGGGATCGCAAGCATGTCGGGCATTCGACGGCTGTCTCTCACCAACGTGGAGCGGCTCGGTGACGATCTGCTCATTCAAGCATCCATTCATGACAACCCAGAGAACGAGGAGGGCCACTAATGTTTACCGGCCTCATCGAAGAAATCGGAGAGATCGTCGCGATTGAACCGGTCGGAGCATCGCTTCGACTGACCGTGCATGGGCCAAAGGTCACGAGCGACGCGGCACACGGCGATTCGATCCAAGTATCCGGCGTCTGCCTCACCGTTATTGGAAATTCCAATAACCAGTTCACGGCCGACGTGATGGAGCAGTCGATCAAGATGTCGACCCTCGGCAGCCTCGCTGTGGGCGATCGAGTGAATCTCGAACGCGCAGCCAGAGTCGATAGTCGCCTCGGCGGACACATCGTGCAGGGCCACGTTGACGGCACCTCAGCTCTGGTCTCTGTGACACCGCACGACAATTGGCGCACGCTTCGGTTCTCACTCTCACCAGAGCTTGCCCCCTATCTCGTCGATAAAGGCTCAGTCACCCTTGCCGGGGTCTCACTGACCATCTCAGACATCTCAGCGCCAGACGAGGCAGAAGCATGGTTTGAAGTGTCGCTCATCCCGGAGACGCTGGTAGCGACCACCCTCGGGCTCCTCACTCCCGGAGACCGAGTCAACCTTGAAACAGACATTCTTGCCCGCCACGTCGCACGAATGATGCACTTCGGCTTTGGCGCGCCCGGCGCCTCAGCCACAGAAATCCCTCACTCAGCACTCTCCCGCGAAGGAGCCACCTCATGACCGACCAGACCCCCAAGGATTCCAGCATCAGCCTGGGCATCGCGTCCATTGAAGATGCGATCGCGGCAATCGCGGCAGGTCGTCCCGTTATTGTCGCCGATGACGAGAACCGCGAGAACGAGGGCGATGTCATCCTCTCCGCAGAACTCGCGACCTCCGAATGGGTGGCGTGGACCGTGCGCTGGTCATCCGGGCTGCTCTGCGCACCGATGACGAATGAGATTGCCGACCAGTTGGATCTCCCAATGATGGTTGAGCGGAACGAAGACGTGCGTGGCACCGCATACACCGTCACCGTCGACGCTGCCGAAGGCGTGACCACCGGAATTAGCGCGAGTGACCGTGCGACGACGCTTCGTGCACTGGCAAACCCGGAAGCAAAGCCAAGTGATGTGCGTCGTCCCGGACACATTCTGCCGCTCCGGGCAGTGGATGGCGGTGTGCGCGCACGCGCGGGACACACTGAGGCAGCGGTCGAATTGATGCGGCTCGCCGGTCTGCGTCAGGTGGCAGTGATCGGTGAAATCGTCGCAGAGGACGGCGAAATGATGCGTCTTCCTGGCCTCATCGAACTCGGCAAAGAAGAGGGTGTGCTGGTCATCACGATCGAACAGCTCGCCGCATACCTCGACAAGATCGATCCTGACCACACTCCGAACACCCCTTCAGCGCACCGCCAGGTCAGCTTGCGGGCAGACACACTCGTGCCAACAGTGCACGGTGAGTTCCGGATGCGTGCCTACCGTGATCGCCGCAACGGCGTTGACCACGTCGCCTTGATTGCAGCGAACCCGGATGGCAGCCTACTCGGCGATGATTCGCTGGTTCGGGTGCACTCTGAGTGCATTACCGGCGAGGCATTCGGTTCGCTTAAATGCGAATGCGGGCCTCAGCTCCAAGCAGCAATGGATCTGGTGCACCAGCAGGGTGGGGCGGTGATCTACCTTCGCGGCCAAGAGGGACGCGGGATCGGCCTCGCAAACAAGCTCCGCGCATACCAATTGCAAGAAAACGGTGTGGATACCCTCGACGCTAACTTGCAGCTCGGCTTGCCAGCTGATGCCCGTGACTACCGGGCGGCGGCTGAGATTCTTGCGGACCTTGGTCTGCGCAGCGTTCGGTTGCTCACCAACAATCCAGACAAGGTTGAGCAGCTTGAGCGCAGCGGCGTCACCGTCAGCGAGCGAGTGCCACTGCATGTGGGGTTCAACGAGAACAACGCGGGCTACCTGGCTGCCAAGCGTGACCGAATGGGTCACATTCTGCCTACCGATTCGAACGAATAGAAGCGAGGAAGATCAGCATGAGCGGTGAAGGTTCCCCCAGCCTCAAGGTCGACGCAAGCGGACTGCGTGTCGCTGTCATTGCGGGCAAATGGCATCCCGAGGTGATGAAGGGTCTCATTCGGGGCGCGCACAACACCATCGTCGAATCTGGCGCTGAGCATGACCTGTTTCAGGTAGCCGGTGCGTTCGAGTTGGCCCTGGCAGCGCAGGCGGCGCTCACTCCTGTGGCCCAGGGTGGCGGCGGCTATGACGCAGCAGTGTGTCTCGGCGTCATTATCCGTGGCGGCACTCCGCACTTCGATTTCGTCGCCAACTCGGTGACTGATGGCCTCACCAGGGTCCAGCTTGACACCGCAAAGCCAGTCGGCTTTGGCGTGTTGACGACCGACAACGATGCCCAGGCGATTGACCGCTCGGGTCTTCCTGGATCACGCGAATCGAAGGGTGTCGAGGCCGCCGAAGCCGCGTTGCACGCAGCGGTCACACTCCGAAAAATTCGCGGCTAACGAAGCAGCCATGCGCATTGTGCTCGCTTGGTTTCGCGATCTGACATCAAGAAACCAAGCGAGCACGTTCGTTCGCAGATATTCTGGCGCGTAGGCCACCATCCGAGGAGTCCGTCATGCGCCCTATCCACACGCAGCTGCCCGCACCCACCGCCGGGATGCTGCAAGCAAAACGGCCGACCGGGGTCACGATGGCGTTCGTGGTGCTCCTGATTGCGCTCATTGCACAGTCCTTACCCATGCTGGTGCAGGCAATCATCAACGGGGTGAATGCTGCCCTGTCAGGAACAACGTATAGCTACTCGGCGCTCTCATTCGACAACGCCAATGCGATCATCGCGCTGTTCTCCTTCGGAGTTGCCATACTTTGGCTCTGGTTCTGGCTGGCAGTCAAAGAACGTCGCAGCTTTGCAAGCCTCGGTTTCGAATCTCTGCGTCACGGTCTGCGGCTTGGCGGGCGCGGCATGCTGATCGGCATACTCATGATGGCAGTATGCGTGCTCGTGCCAGTCCTCATCGGGCAGGCGACGTTGAAGTGGGCCTCACCAGATGGCACTGCATACGGTTTCGTTGCCATCATGCTGCTTGGGTTCCTCGTGCAAGGATCCACCGAGGAGATTCTTACCAGAGGGTATCTGACCCAGGCGGTTGCGCGCCGATTTGGCCTGTTGGTTGCCGTCATCGTGCAAGCCGTGTTCTTTGCTGCGTTGCACGGCATGAATCCCGGCATTGGAATTCTGCCAATTGTGAATCTGGTGCTCTTCGCGGTGTTCGCCAGCCTGATGTCACTGGCCGAGGGCAGCCTTTGGGGAGTGTGCGCCCTTCACGGCGCGTGGAACTGGTCCCAGGGCAATCTTTTCGGCGTTGCGGTTTCTGGAAACCCCGTCGAAGCGACGCTCATGGAGTACGCACCGCACGCGGGAGCCAGCGATCTGCTGACCGGAGGCGCTTTCGGGATTGAAGGCAGCCTCGTCACCACAGCCGTCTATCTCGTTGCCTCGTACCTTGCGTGGCGCGTGTGGCAGAAACGTCGCGTGACGACGGTCACACCATCAGTCCCTGCGGCTGTGTGAGCTATCAGCCGCAGGTCATAGGCTGGTGGGGTGGCAGAAGACTCTGATCAGCAGACCGCTCAGCACAATGGTTCCGGCACAGCGCAGCGCCGATCCTCGTCGACTTCTTCACGAAGCGAGCAGCACGCGCAGAGCGAGCAGCACGAGCAGCACGAGCAGCGCGAGCAGAGCGAGCAGCGCGAGCAGCACGCACAACACGAGCAGCGCGCACGCGGGGCGCGACGTTCGCGCAACGCCCGCCCTGTGAAGGAAAACAAAGGTCCTCGCGCCTCGATCTCGCAGTTGTTGCCCTACCTGCTTTCGCAGCGGGGCCCCCTCACCCTCGCCCTCGTGCTCGGCGTTGTCGGCGCCGGAACCTCACTCGTGCAACCAGTCTTGCTCGGGCAAGTCATCGAACGAGTGCAGGCAAGCCAGCCTCTTGGTGTACTGCTGGCGGTTTTGAGCGCCCTCGTCGTGATCGATGCCTTGCTCAGCGGGTTCCAGCACTACGTCTTGCAGCGCATGGGTGAGGGCATCGTTCTGCACAGTAGGCGGAGTCTGATCTCTCGCATCTTGCACTTGCCGATCGGCGAGTTCGACCGTCGTCGCACAGGTGACCTCGTCTCTCGGGTCGGCAGCGATACGACGCTGTTGCGCGCGGTCCTCACCCAGGGCCTGGTTGAGGCCATCAGCGGCTTGCTGGTGTTCGTTGGTGCCTTGATCGGCATGCTGATCATTGATCCCGTGCTCTTTGGCATCACGTTCTCTGTGGTGCTGGTGGCTCTCGTGGTGGTCGTGCTTGTGTCTTCGCGGATCCGCCCCGCAGTCACTCGTGCCCAGCAGAAGGTGGGCGATCTGGCCGCACAGGTCGAGCGTTCGATCTCTTCTATTCGCACGATTCGAGCGGCCGGAGCCACCGAGCGCGAACAGCGAGCGACCGAGGCAGAGGCCGAAGAAGCATATGTGCTCGGACTGAAGGTCGCGAAGATATCGGCTCTCATCGTGCCGATCTCGTTTTTGGCGCTCCAGCTTTCATTCTTGATTGTGCTCGGACTCGGCGGCTACCGGGTTGCCACGGGGGCAATCGGGATCGCACAGCTCGTAATGTTCATTGTGTTTCTTTTCTTGATGGTTGCGCCACTCGGTCAAGCCTTCGGTGCGATCGCCGCAGTGAACCAGGCACTCGGTGCGCTTGGCCGCATTCAAGAGATTGCCTCGAGCCCCACTGAGACTGAGCATGACGCTGCACTGTCGCCGATCGGTCGGATCGCGCCACTCAAAGAGGTATCGCAGACGCAGGCTCCCGCGATCAGTTTCGACCGAGTGAGTTTCACCTATCGCTCAGCTGCCCCGCAGCGGATCGATCCGCGGGATCTTGTAGCTTCAGGCCGCACCGGCCGCCGCGACGCCGAGGCTGCACCTGCCGAGATCGTTGAGACTCCGGTGCTGCACGAGGTGACCTTCGCGGTGCCCCGAGGCTCGCGCGTGGCGCTGGTCGGACCCTCTGGTGCGGGAAAGTCCACGGTGCTTGCCCTGATTGAGCGATTCTACGACCCGGAAGATGGCGTGGTGGCGTTGCACGGAGCTGACTTGCGCACACTGGATCGCGCAGAGTTGCGTTCGCACCTCGGGTATGTCGAGCAAGATGCACCGGTCTTGGCTGGCAGCCTTCGCGAGAACCTGTTGCTCGGCGCCCCCGATGCCAGTGATGCCGCGTGCGAGCGTGTGCTTCGTGCGGTGAATCTCGGCGGTTTGATCGACCGCACTTCTGATGACCTCGCGACCGCGCTTGACACTCAGGTTGGTGAGCGCGGGATCATGTTGTCAGGTGGCGAGAAACAGCGTCTCGCGATTGCACGAACGCTCTTAAGCGCGCCCTCGATTCTGCTTCTCGATGAATCGACAGCAAGCCTCGACGGAGTAAACGAGCGTCTGATGCGTGAGGCCCTCGACTCAGTCGCCACGGGGCGCACTCTCATCGTGATCGCACACCGGCTCTCCACCGTGGTCGATAGCGACCGTATCGTCGTGCTCGACGAGGGCCGGGTGGTGGGCGAGGGCACCCACAGTGAGCTTGTCGAGCGTGTGCCGCTGTACCGCGAACTCGCGAAACACCAGTTGCTCGTTCCCGAGCAGGAGTAGTTTCGGTTCACGAGGATCGCCGGTTCGGGCATGTCTGTGAACTCCCGCGCGCTGGCGCGGATGTCGCTGGGGCGGATGCCTCGGGTGCAGATGTGTCAGGTGTGGATGTCTCGGGCGCAGATGTCTCGAACGCAGACGTCTCGAACGCAGACGTCTCGGGGGCAGATGTGTCAGGTGCCGACCTCCCTGCCGTGCCCTATTTTTTCGGCGGATCCGCTTCGAGTTTTGCGAAGAGAACGTTCAGTTTCGGTTCGATTACGGGTCTGCACACCTTGGCAACCCAGCTGAGCGAAAGCACGAGCGTGAGTGCGATGCCGAGCGCGACAAGCATCAGCACACCTGCCTCACCGAACTCCCCAAACCATTTCACGGCTCCCGAGGATCGCAGCGCCGCGACGACAAGCCCGTGCAACAGGTAGACGTAGAGAGTTCTGGTGCCCCACACGGTAATAATGCTGTGTCCGCGCGGCACCAGCACGAGCAACGCGAGCGTCATCACCGCTGCGAGGACGATGAGCAGCAAGCGAATCCCGGCACCGCCGAGCGCAATCGCCCACCACTCGCTCGGCGACCAACCGAACACGGGGGCATGGTCGAAGAGCCATGCATAGTTGTCTCTCCACACCACCCAGGTGTCGATTCGCCACTCCTTCCGATGTGGCGCGAGCAGGGCAACGCCGAGTGCAAGCACCGCGAGGGTAGCCGCGGCGAATCCTCTCGTCTTGCGAGTGGGGGTAAGAAACCACTGTCCGCTCAACCATCCGCGGTTCGTGACGAGCCATCCGGCGACAAAGAACGGGAGGAAGCAGAGGGTGCGTGATGCTGAGAACTGGGCACCGATCGCGGGGCTGAGGCCTGCAGCAAGTGCGAGAGCGATCGACCACAACAGTGGATGTTTCAGTCTGACGATGTAGGGCAGCAGAATGCGCATGGTCGCGAGGGTGACAAGAAACCAGAGTGTCCAGGCGGGGGCGACGAGCCAGTTTTTCGAAAGACCCTTGCCGCTGGCGACAAAGTGGATGAGCGCCCAGATCGCTTCCCAACTCACCCAGGTCACCAAGAGCTGCATCGTGGATCGGACAGTTTTCGGTGTGGCATCGGCCTTGGAGAAGAGACCGGAAAGGGCGATCATCGCCGGCATGTGAAAGAGATAGATGAAGGCGTACAGTCCCCAACCGAGTGGGGTCTGGGTTCGGATCGTGGAGATGACGTGCGCGATCACGACGAGCAGGATCAGCACGAACCGTGCGTTGTCCCACACCGCCACTCTGACGCGAGGTGCGGTGTGGGACGTTGCTGAGCTACTCACGCGATCAAGCATAGATCGCGTGCGCGACGCTTCGCTTAGGACGCGAGTGCCGCTGCTTCGTTTGCTTGCTTCATCTCAATGAAAATCTGCGAGTTGAAGCGATAGGAAGCACGGACCTCATCAACCATGCGCTGACGTCCGGCCTCATCGAGTGATTCACCCAGGGTGTTGAGCACGTCACGGTAGCTCTGCTTAAACTCGGCGATATCGCCCAGTTCCGTAAAGTCGTAGAAGGCAACACCGGCGCGTTCGAAGCCGAACTGCTTCTTGACGCGCTTCGCGATCATCTGTCCGCCAGAAAGGTCGCCAAGGTATCGGGTGTAGTGATGCGCGATCAGGCCGGGCAGCCAGCCCTCTGCAGTAACTTCGCGAATGCGTGCCGCATAAGCTGCGGTGGCCGGGTGCGCAACGATCTCGTCGCGCCAGTGTGCACCGAGCAGAAATTCGAGATCTTCGACGAGAGTCTGTTCGCGTACAAGCGCCGCAGGGTGCAGTGCCGCGTAGCGTGGATCGTTCGCCAGCATCTTCGCTGACTCTTCGAGTGCCTCATACATGAAGAAGTGCTGCACGACGAGATCGATGTACTCTTCACGCGTCGCGCGCATTCGCATGATGTCTTCCATCACGCTGGCGCCCTCACTGTCGGAGTGATCACCCCAAGTGGCAGTGCGGATCTGATAAGAGAATGATCCGTCGTCTTCTTGCTTTGCATGCGGGTGTCCGCCGCCGCCGTGTGCGGAGTGCTGAGCGGCACCGTGAGCCCCGTGACCGTGCTCACCGTGACCGTGACCGTGACCGTGACCGTGACCGCCGTGACCGTGCTCACCGTGGCCCGTCGCTGCTGGGGCGTGTTCTTCGCGAGCTGGAACGCCCAACTTCTCACACGCACGCTTATAGAGAGCAACTACTTCACGGCGAATCTGCGGGCGCTCATTGATCGCGCCGCTTGGCCACTCGATACGCACCTCGTGCGCACCGCTGGCGTCCTCCACCTGCCACACGCCTGCCAGGCCATCCAGTCCAGTCATTTTGCTGGCTTTGGCCTCAGGGTACCCGTAGGCACGCACGATCAGCAGATTGTCTTCTGGGTGATCCCCGTTCATATGCCCTGTTACGGCATCGATCACGCTCACATCAAAGTTACTCACAATTCCATCGTAGTAAGGTTTACCTCACTTTGCACTATTCATCAGATGAACTATGCTGTGCGCGACTTTTCACCTCCTGGCGATCCCTGCCTTACTCCCAGCACACCAGGGTAAGATTTGAACGTTTCTATGCCTATAGATCGAGAGAACGGGGACCAGTGGCTGCAACACGCACACGACGCAGAGGCGTCGCCGCTATCTCGCTGCTTGCCGCAGCTGCCCTCGCCCTGACCGGCTGCACCGGGAACGGATTCGGTGGCGGAGCAGGCGAGGTCAACACCATTGACGCTGGCCTCGCTGGCAGCATTGACGAGGCAGTCGCCACGGCAATGCAGCTCAGCAATTCTTCTTCTGCCATCGTCGGGGTCTGGACGGGTTCAGGCGACTACGTACATGGGTACGGCGAGGGCGTGACCGCCGGATCACCGATCCGCGCTGCACAAGCTTCACAGCCTGTCATGTGCGCGCTGCTGCTCGACCAGGTGGCACAGGGCAGAATTTCGCTTGATCGCAAGATTTCGAAAGACCTCCCGCGCCAGGTTGGTCTTGACGACATCACCTACGCCCAACTGTGCAACGCCACTTCTGGCCTCGCCGATTTCAAGGCACCGGCGATCGTTGACATCTTCGCAAATAACCCGACCCGCCCGTGGTCCGATCGTGAGTTGCTCGCACAGGCGCTTCCGCACTCGCCAACCAACGCCCCCGGCACCGAGGTTCACTCCTCAGACACGAACGCACTGCTGCTTGCGCGCGCACTGCGCGAAGTGACGGGCACCCCTCTTTCGCAGCTGATCGAGGATCGGGTGTTCAATGAGGCCGGAATGTCGAGCACCGAGTACCCGAGCGACATGGCGACGCAGACGGATCTGCCTCACGGCGGCATGACCGGACTCAGCTACCCCTCCAGTGGTGGTGCACCCGTGTGCACCGTGCCGGGAGAGGCCGAGGGCGAAGTCGTGGCAATCGATCCGACGCCAGTGCCTCAGGTCTCACCGTCGATCCTTGGCGGAGCGGGAGCCACAGTCACCACGGTCACCGACCTCAAGTCGTTCTATGAGCACTATCTCGCAGGCGCCTACGGCGAGAATTCGGCTGAACTGATCAGCAATCTCACCATCCCAGCCCCCGCAGAGGGCGCTGAAGCTGCGCCTCCCGCGGAGGGTGAAGAAGCTCCGGCTCCTCCCACCAACGGCTGGACCTTTGGGCTCGAAAAGCAGGGACCGCTGTACGGTCTCAGCGGAGGAATCACCGGCACGATCACGGCTGCGTACCATGATCCTGCGAACAAATTCACCGTTGTCGTCTCGCTGAACAATTCGAGCGCTGGTGCAATATTCGCTCGCACGCTCGCCTTCGAGTTGGCTGCGATTGCCGGTGAGCCGGTCGAGTGGACAGTGGAGGATCAGGCCGCAGCGCTTGCTGCTCGCGCCGTGTGCCAGCCGGCAGCAGGAGAAGCACCCGCGGCGGAGTAGGTGTAGACGCGCTCCACTTGATAGGGTTGTTTCGTTGAGGCCTTGTGCCTCTTCGGGGCCGTCGTCTAATGGTAAGACATCAGCTTCCCAAGCTGAGAACGCGGGTTCGATTCCCGTCGGCCCCTCCACATCTCTGTGGTCGCGCGCATTCAACAGCCACGACACACAGCACAAAGTCCCCCTGCACCTATGCGCAAGGGGACTTTGTGCTGTGTGGGGCTTCAGTCACGCTCGCAACGAGCGCGACGGGCGGCGGCTAACGCAATTGACCGTTGAAGGTCCACTGCGTACGCGGCACTCCCTCGACCGTCACCCAGGTGTCCGGGCGAACTCCGTTTGCCCCGGTGCAGTGCGCAGCGACCACTTCGTCGATCGCCACGGCAAGCCGCGCGGCAAGCTCGGGATCTTCTTGCAGACGGTGCTCAAACAACTTCACATTCACGAGTGGCATCGCTTGTCTCCTTCGTCTCTTCGTGCCCGATCATGACCAGACGCGTGCGAGCAATGCTTGCCGGTCTGCGCGAGCCGCAAGCGCTTCCTCCATGGTGACCGGCACAAAACGAACCTTCGTACCGGGGGCCATCCGGCCAAAGAGATCCATGTCGGCACTAATCACCGTCGCCGCCTGCGCGTACCCGCCACCAGAGACGGCATCGCAGTGCAGCACAATCGGTTGCGTGCCGCCAGGAATCTGAATCGACCCCACCGCGTACCCGGCATCGGTAATATTCGAGGGATCCTGACCAGCCCCAAACGGCTGTTCCTGTTCCTTCCACTTCGCGCCAGGCCCGTCGAAACGAAGCCCCATGCGATCGGCAACCGGAGTGAGCGTCCACTCCGCCTCGACGAAATTCTTCAGCCCCTCGTCAGTGAGCTTGTGGTCGTAGAGTCCGAGCATCACTCTCACATGCATTTCTCGCGAGAACTCCGGGCGGAGTTCCTCGGGAGTCACGTCGATGTGCGGCAGGTCGCTCTTGCCGGCCTCGCCCACCGGGAGCACGTCACCAGCTTGGAGCCCGCGCCCCTCAAACCCGCCGATTTTTCCGATCGGATACGTCGAGCGTGAGCCAAGAACCGCCGGCACATCAATGCCACCCGCAACCGCAATGAAGAATTTGCTGCCGCCCTTGAGCACTCCGAACGAGAGCTCATCGCCAGCAGCGAGGGTGATCCTCGCATGCTGTTCAACCGCCTCACCGTTCACCTTCACATCGATAGGTGCTCCGGTGACCGCAATCACGGCGTCTACGTCGGTACGAATCGTTGGGCCCATATAGGTGCACTCAAGCACGGCATCGTCGGGAGTGTTTCCGACGAGTCGGTTCGCCAGAGCGGCCGAGTACTGATCCATCGCCCCACCTTGCGGGATGCCGAATCGGTAGTATCCGAACCGACCACGGTCTTGCACCGTGGTGGCGAGTCCGGGAGCAAGAATCTCAAGCGACATTGAGTGCCTCCAAGAGTGTGCGATTGTAACCGTCTGGATCTGCGAGCGCGTCCGAGAGGGTGAAGGTGACGGGAGCCTGCTTGTAGCGATACGTTCCCGCCGCCACTTCGGCTTCGATTGCACGATATTCGGCTTCGTCCACCGGACGATACTTGACGATGTCGCCGGTGCGGAACAGCACCATGAAGTCCTTGAAGTCGTGCAGTGATTGCGAAGGATCAAAAATCGGCGTTGGGGTGATCCCGAGCATCTGATAGCCGCCCGCACCGCGCACCGAATAGTGGGCGGTGAAGCATCCGCCGATGCCGATCGTCAGTGGCGGGGTGTCTGTGCGGGGGCTCAGGTACTTCGGCACCTCAAGCTGGCGCTCCCGCGGAGTGAGCTGGAAAAGGAAGGGAAGCCCGGCAACAAAACCGACCATCGACACCAGCCAGGGGGTCTCGTGGTGGCGCCGAATGAACTCTTCCGCGTTTTCCAGTCCGTTCACCTGCGCGGCATAGTCGAGGTCAGTGCCCGAGGGTTCCTGGTGGAAGCCCTCCCGGAATCGCGCTTCAGTTTCAGCAGTGTAGGGATCGTTGTACCAGACTGGAACCTCGATCACCCTGGTCTGCAGCTCCTGCACGGTTGCCTGTCGAACTTCTTGTTCGAGCTTCTCTACGGTCTGCTTCAGGGCGGCGTGGTCGAGCTGATCGGGGTTGAAGCGGATCAGCAGCGACGCATTTGCCGGGCAAATATCGACGACGCCGTCGAGCCCTTGCTCTTCCAGCCCCGTCGCGATTGAGTTCGCAACGAAGTTCGCGGCCAGCGACATATCTGGCGCGATTTCGACGAGCAGAAACTCGTCACCGCCCCAGCTGTATCTGGCTCGTTCGGGTAGTGTCATGCCTTCTCTCCTAACAGTCCGGGAACTGATTCGATGTAGGTCGTGTAGTGGCTTGCCGCCGCAAAGTCATCGAGTGCGACCAGCCGTCGCATCATCGGGATCGTGGTGCGAATGCCCTCAATTTCAGTCTCTTCAAGCACCCGGCTTGCCCGTGCCAGTGCCTGGTCGCGATCCGCTGCCCACACAATGAGCTTGCCGATGAGCGAGTCATAGAACGGCATCACGGTCTGCCCCGCAGAGAATCCAAAGTCACTCCGCACGCCCGGTCCGCCCGCGAGCTCAAGCTTTTCGATCAGCCCTGGGCTTGGCATGAAGTTGTTGTCGGGATCCTCGGCGTTGATTCGAAACTCGAATGCGTGCCCGCTGAAGGTGATGTCGTCCTGCCCGTACCCCAGCGGCTCGCCCGAGGCGATTCGGAGCTGCTCACGCACGAGATCAATGCCGGTGATCGCTTCGCTGATAGGGTGCTCTACCTGCAAGCGAGTATTCATTTCGATAAACGCGACCTCTTGGCGGGCCGGATCGTACAAGAACTCGACTGTGCCAGCGCCCAAGTAACCTGACTGCCTGGCAAGCTCTACCGAGCTCTCACGCATTCGCTGGCGCAGGTCTTCGGGGATCCCGGGAGCCGGAGCCTCTTCGATGACTTTCTGCTGGCGACGCTGCATTGAGCAGTCTCGATCGCCCAGGTGCACCCAGGTCTCACCGTCGCCGAACACCTGCACCTCAACGTGGCGGGCCTGCGTGACAAAGCGTTCAAAGTACACTTCGTTCGAGTTGAACGCAGCCAATGCTTCAGCCTGGGCCACCTCGACGGTACTGCGCAGTTCTGCCGGAGAGTTAATGCGACGAATGCCGCGCCCTCCTCCGCCAGCCGAAGCCTTCACCACGAGCGGATAGCCGATAGCTTCGGCGATTGATTCCAGATCGCCCTCGGTATCGAGCGCTCCCTGAGTGCCCGCAAGCACCGGCACTCCCGCTGCCTCGGCCGCCTGACGCGCGCGCGACTTGTCGCCCATCAGGTCGATAGCTTCTGGGCTTGGCCCGATCCAGGTCAGCCCTGCGGCCTGTACTTTGCGGGCGAATTCGGCATTCTCTGAGAGAAACCCGTAACCGGGATGGATCGCATCGGCCCCAGTCTGCGCAGCAGCGGCGAGAATCGCATCATGATTCAGGTAGCTGAGTCCTGCGGGCGCGGGGCCGATCACGACCGACTCGTCGGCGAAGCGCTCTGCGTTCGATCCTCTGTCTGCTTCACTCACAACCGCAACGGTCGCAATTCCCATTTCGCGCGCGGTGCGGATGATGCGTACCGCGATTTCGCCGCGATTTGCGATGAGTACTTTTTTCATTCTTGGGGTTCTCCTCAGAGACGGACGTAGCAGATTATTCGATCGTGGCGATGACGTCGCCCGGGCCGATCATTCCGTTATCTTCAACATGAAATTCAACGATCTTGCCGGCAACATCGGCCCGCACCTCATTGAACTGCTTCATAATCTCGATCAGGCCGATCGCCTGGCCCGCTTCGACGGTGTCACCCACCTCGACAAAAACTGGCTTATCGGGTGCCGGGCGACGGTAGAAGATGCCTGGGAGTGGTGCAATGATCTGCTGGCTCATAGTGGGGGTTCTTTCTTGTGTGTGGGAAGTAGGTCTGGCGCTGACTGCTGAAAAGGGAGCGCTACTGCGCGAGCACTGCTCGCACGGCTTCGGCGACCTCAAGCGCGTTGGGGGTGTCGGAGTGCACGCAGACGCTGGAGAAGGAGATGTGCAGCTCGGTTCCGTCATTTGCGAGGACGATGCCGTCTTTCATGACCCGGCGAACGCGCTCAGCGGCCGCAAGTGGATCTGTGGCGTGGGGCTGTCGCAGAATGATGAGCCCGCCCTCGCTGTTGTAGTCAAGGTCAACGTAGAGTTCGCCAATAAACTCGACGCCTTCGCGCTCTGCGACTGTCTGATGAGCAGTGCCAGCGATACCGAAGATCGGCACCCCGTAGTCTTTTGCTACTTTCACGGCTCCGAGCATGAGCGCTTCGTCGCGGGCGAGCATGCCGTAGAGCGATCCGTGTGGCTTGATGTGGTTGAGGGGCAAATCGTACTTCTTGAGAAACCCGCTCAGTGCGCCGACCTGATAGCGAATCAGGTTCTCGGCTTCTTCCGGGGTGATCTTCATCTCGCGGCGTCCGAAGCCGACGAGATCGGGGAGGCCGGGGTGGGCTCCGACGCGGACGCCATGTTCTTGCGCGAGTCGCACGGTTTCTTCGAGAACGTTGGGATCTCCCGCGTGAAAACCGCAGGCAACATTCGCCACGTCGATGACCTGCATCAGCGCGGGATCGTTTCCGAAGGAGTGCAGGGCAAAGGATTCGCCCATGTCTGAATTCAGGGTGAGTTCGCTAACAACCTTGGTAGTCATGCCTACAAATTACGCCAATCGTCCACGCAAATAGATTGTGCATATGCCAGAATGTCTGCAACAGAGTTGTGCAATTGCGAGAGGCCCGAACCATGCGAGTAGCTGATCTGCTGGCGGATCCATCCCTCCAACTTGGATTGGAAACCCCCTCAAGCACCAAACGGCTTGCGCACGAAATCAGCAGATGCGCTCCCGCGGAGTATCTCGATCCCACTCCCTTTCTTGATGAGAATGTGCTGCTGCTCACCTCCGGTATCGGGATGAACTTCACCGAGCCAAGCATCTGGGACGCGTACGTTGAACGACTCACTCGGGTGCCAGTTGCCGCTGTCGCCTTCGCCGTCGGTCCCGCCTATAAGGAGCTTCCCAAGGGACTTATCGCCGCCTGCACAACGCATGATGTGCCGCTGCTTGAAGTACCCGCGACAGTGGCCATGCTGAAAGTCTTCCAGTACATCGAGACCATGCTGCAAGCCGAACTCTTCGATCTACAAGATCGCGGCTGGTCACTCGCCGACGAGTGCGCGCGACTCGCGAGTCAGGGCGCAGAGGTGTCTACTCTGCTCGCCGCAATCAACAGCACGACAAAAAGCCCCGTGGCCATCTATGACGCGTTCGACACACTGATCGCCCAGTACCCAGAATCGGCCACCTGGCATGAGCATCTCAGCGTCACCGCCCAACAGCCCGACGCGCTCACGATTCCACTTCCGATGGGCCTCAGCCGCCCCTGCCAGCTCGTCGTCCGACTCTACGGCGCCTCCACCGAGCTCGAACGACTCCTTGCCCCTGCCTCATCGATCCTCGCCATTCAGCTGAGCCGCAGTGTGACCGTTGATGCGAGTAGCCACCAAGACATGATGCGCTTCGTCAGCCGCTGTGTGGCCTGGTCAGAGGCCACCCGCAGCGACGTCGCAAAAGCATTCCAAGATCTCGGCCTGAGCGGTCGCGCAGAGACCGCGCTCGTGGTTGCAAACATGTCTGGCGACTATGCGGCCACCGCGTGGAAGCTGCGTCGAGCCCTGCATGACGGATTTCATGAGGTGCGCATCGCTGAATTTGATGAGCGCCTATTTGCGCTCGTCCAGCACCCGAGAGGAAACTTCGATGAGATCGCGCAACGTCTCCTCAACATCGACGCCGATCTGCCGCTCGTGCTCCGCTCGCCGACACAGACCATTGATGAACTTCGCGTGGCGCTGGTACACGCGATCGACCTCGTGAAACATATCTCTGCGCCAACCATGGCGCCACGACTTGGCCTCAGCGCCGTGGTGGCCGCCGCCGCAGGTCGCGGAGCGCGCGAAGCAGCCCTCCAGTTTCTCAGCCCGCTCATCGCCCACGACGAGCAGCGGGCAACCGAATTGCTGCCAACGCTTCGCACGTGGTTGCGCAACGATGCGCAACCCTCACGCACCTGCGAAGAACTCTTCATCCATCGCAACTCGCTCAGTTACCGGTTGAAAAACATTGAAGAACTGCTGAGCATCTCACTCAGCTCGCTCGACGGCAGGGCCACCTGTCTCATGGCCCTGCGTCTCGTGGATCTTGAGGCCTACTAGCAAGCATGCGATGCCCCCACCGAAGCATGTTCGGCAGGGGCATCGCATGGCTTCCAGTGTGATAGCTACTGGTTAATCACCTTGATCAGACCGGTGCGGCTCGTTGGACGAGCTTTCCACAGCAGGGCGTACACGAGTGACGACACAATCACCGTGAGAATCGGACCCCAAGTGGAACCGACTCCGGCGAGTTCAGGGTTGAAGCTCCCCAATTGCAGGAACACCAGGCCAACAACAGTGCCCGAGATCCAAGCGATCAGCCCGTTCGAGTTGAATGGACGGTAGTGCTGGTCACCGATATCGCCGTGCTCCTGGCCCTTCCCCTTCGAGAGGCCGATGTGCGCCAGCGCGATCGCCACCCAGGCGGTCACCAGCACACCCTGCCAGGCGAGTGCAAGCAGCAGGTACTGCACGATCGGCAGCAACATCATCAGGTAAATGATCACGGCGGTAATCAGCACCCAGGCAATGTTTGGCAGCTTGATACGCAGCCGCTCGCCGAAGGCGCGCAAATTCGCGGCGCCCAGGTAGTAGTTCGCCGTGTTGATGCGTGTTTGCGAGACCCAGACCACGATCAGGCCAAGCACACCCATGAGCGAGACAAGACCGCCAGCAAGACCAGTCTCGGTGACCTCAACGCCGGGAATGGTGAAGGTGAGGAAGATACCAACGAATGCCGAGAAGCCGTACGCCAACACGTAGAACACCCAGCCGAAGGTCACGTTCTGGTGGAACTTGATGTCCTTGCGCTTGCCCAGCGATGCATAATCCATCGTGAACATCATCATGATCCAGATACCCATGTATCCGGCGAAGGTGGCGAGCCAGCCTGGGCCACCGAGGGTGAACGGCAGGTCAACCGCCGGAGCGTGCGTCAGCCAGTCATCCTTGAAGCCGTACACGGCGCCAGCCCAGATCACCGCAGCGACAAGACCGAAGAAGTAGATCGGCATCAGCCAACCATTGAGCTTGTCGAGGAAGCGACGAACACCGCCGATGATCAGCGGCGTTGAGTAGATCACAACGACGAGGCTCCACATCCACATCTCACCGCCGAAGAAGGCCATGAACGCGTACGCGATAATCGAGCCCTCGAATACCGCGTAGTAGATCGCGACGAGCGCAAAGATGATGGTCGCGATCGTCGATCCCGCGGTGCCAAGGATCGTGCGCGAGAACTGCGCCACCGTGGTGCGGTTGTTGATCGCGTACTTCGAGAGAATCGCGTTGATGACGCCATAGGCAGCAATCGTCAGCACCAGGCCGATGATCGCGTTCATGGTGCCGTATGCCGAAGCCATTGCGGCACCGATGTATACGAAGAAGAACGCACTCGCCACGCCATAGAAGGCCATGGCGAGTGAGCCGCGACTCATTTGATCTTCGTCATTGCCCGTTCGGGCCATTGCGTCGGTAGCTTCGACGTCCTCGTTGCTACCGGTCAGATTGAAACTCAATTTGATTACCTCCGTTGGTATCCAAAAGATGGGGGGAAGATCGTGTCAGGGTGCGAATAAGTGATCTCAGGTGAGAGCTCGCTCACGTGGCATTCGCCCGAGCTCAGACCTGCGCAGCTCGGTATACCGCTCCATAGGCACGCTGACTATTTTGTAAAGCTTGTCGAACAATGGGAATGATGCAGATGCCAGAATTACTGCGCTGTAATGTGGCAATTGCACGGGAGGGTGCTGCGGGTGAGTGGGAGTACCACCCACCCGCAGTCCGTCACGGCTCAGCGTCCGTGAGAGTTATCGTGAGGCTGCTGCAGCCTCTGCTGGCTGCCAGTGAGCCGCAGATCTGCGCTGCATCTGCTCGCGATACTGTCTGGTGGTTTCACTCAGCAACTCGCCAGTTCCCCAGTCGAGAATGACGCCGTGCTGACGAATCACATCAAGAAGATCAAGCTCGCCCGCCTGGTACTTCTCTGAGATCTCAGCCGGATCCGCCTCGAGCCAGGCATCGCGATGCTCCCGAATCCATGCACGCTTTGCCTTGGTCGCTTCAAAATCAACCTCGAACTGGTCAAGATCCCGGTCAATCTCAACGATCACCACACCGTAGTCGATCGCTGCGCGCTCCACTGAGACATAGTCGTCGATCACATCTTCGAGCACTTCTTCGGGGGTGCGATCCAGCGGATCACCGAAACCACCACCGCCCGCTGACGGACGGTAGAAGGTGTCTCCCGGCTCAACTGGCACCGAGGAGAAGATCGACCCGAGGAAGCGTTCGCGTTCGGTTCCGCGGTTCATCCAGACACCGTGTGGAATCGACGGAAGTCCGCCCTCGATACCCCAAGTGATCGAGCGAGCACGGTCGCAGCAGTAGCTCATCACTGAGGCGTCAGCGTCAGTGAGCGTGCCGCCCTTCTCAACTCCGCAGCCGCCGCGATAGCGTCCGGGACCGCCGGAGTCTCGGCCAATCTGGTGCATGGTCGTCACCACGGGAGTCAGCCGCTCTTGACCCTCACACGCCTGCACAGCAAGGCCGACCCCAAACACGGGAGCCGTTGCGCTTGAGCCGTCCTTGCTCACTCGACCGCCCCAGCCGCCAGCCATCCAGTCGTACCACATGAAGTACGGCTTGGACTCGGATCGCGCATCACGGCCACCAACGAGCAGGTACTCGAGGTTAAAGGCACAGGCCATCGCACGTTCCGGCATCACTTTCGACCAGAGCTCGAAGATGCCGTTCATGATCTTCTCGTAGGGACCCGAGACTGTACCTGTCACAGCAAGCGGCCACCCCGCGTTGATGACCGTGCCTTCCGGACCAATCTCGGCGGTCACCGCCGCATAGAAGCCGGAGTTCAACGGCACATCGGGGAAGAAGGTCTTCGTTCCGGCGTAAATTGCCGAGAAGGTGGTGCCGTACCCCGAGTTGAGGAAGGCTCGAATCGCCGATCCGCCCCTGAGTGAATAGTGAATCCCCTCACCGTCGAGTGTCATGGTGATCTCGACGGGCACGAGCCCCTCTTCCGCGCCCGGATCAAGATCCAGGTAGTCGACGGTGCTCCAGGTGCCCTTGGGCAGATCTTTCAGGCGGCGGAGCACGGTGCGCTCCACATAGTCTTGCGTCTCCTGCATCGCGGTCTCGACCGTTTCGGTGCCATATCTGGCAACCAGGCGCAGAATTTCGCGCTCACACACCGCGGTCGCTTCGGACTGCGCGTGCAGATCGCCCATCGCCTGTTCTGGTGCACGAGTGTTCGAGACAAGGAGCTGCGCGACGTCATGCAGGAAGATGCCCTTGGACCAGATGCGAACCGGGGTGATGCGCAAGCCCTCGCCGAAGTGTTCGGTCGCGGCAACGTTGAACGATCCTGGGACCGGCCCACCGATGTCAGCCCAGTGCCCCTTGTTCTGAGCAAAGGCAATAATGCGTCCCTCAGAGAACACCGGCCGAATGAACGAGACGTCATTCAGGTGCGTACCGCCACGGTAGGGATCGTTCACCGCGAACACATCGCCCTCGTAGATGTCATCGCCGAACTCTTCGATCACCGACTTGCACTGGAAGTGCAGCGTGCCGACGTGCACCGCGATATCTGCAGATCCCTGCATCACGGTGTTGCCGTACTTATCGCAGAGCGCTGACGAGAAGTCGCGGGAGTAAATCACGAAGGAATAGCAAGTGCGCAGGATCTGCTCACTCATCAGGTCGACGCTGGTTGCAAACGCGTTCTTCAGCACCTCAAAGGTGACCGGATCGAGTTCGCGACTAGGTGCGGTTGTCGGGTTCATCAGTTGACCTCCTCGAGGTAGATACGAATGTTGAGCCACTCATCAATTTCTGCATAGGTGGCTGGTGGAACGACCGTGGTGGAATCAAGCTGGTTGATGATCGCCGGGCCTTCGAACTTCGTGCCCGCGGCGAGCGCGTCACGTGTAAAGACGGGGGTGTCTACCCAACCGTGCTCACCGAAATAGACGTCTCGGCGTTCGCGTGCTTCTGGAGCTCCCTGGCTCACCACCTCGGCCGGCCGGAACGCGGGCTTCGGGGTCTTGCCGACTGCGGTCAAGTGCAGTTGGTAGACCTCAACCGGTGCATCATCCTGACGGAAGGAGAATTCGCGCTCGTATTGCTCGTGGAAGGTTTGGATCGCTCGCTTGAGCGCCCCAGCTCCGCTGCCCATTGGTACTTGCAGTGAACGCCACTGGCCCGAGTACCGCATCGAGATCTTGCGCTGCAGCATGGCGTTCTCTTGTGAGACTCCTTCGTGCCGCAGTCGCGCCGAGGCTTCGGTCTCAAGGGCAACGAACGCTTCCTCGATGCCCTCTTCGTCTGCCGAGGAGGCAAGTCCGGTGTACATCTGCGCGAGGTCGTGCTGAATGTCGACCAGCAGGCAGCCCATTGCTGAGGTGACGCCCGGGTTCGGGGGCACGACAACGGTGGGAATGCCCAGTTCGCGCGCAACGTCTGCTCCGTGTAGCGCTCCGGCACCGCCGAAGGCGAGCAGGGCGAAGTCGCGTGGGTCGTAGCCTCGGCGGATCGAAACAAGTCGCACGGCGTCTGCCATATTCGCGTTGGCGACCGAGACGATGGCCTGTGCGGCTTCTTCCAGTCCCATGCCGAGTGGTTCGGCGATGACACGTCGGATCGCGTCTTCGGAGAGCGACTTATCGAGGTGCTTCACGCCTCCAGCGAGCGAGGTGCCAAGGCGGCCGAGCACCACATTCGCGTCGGTGTTGGTGGGCTGGTCACCCCCGGTGTCGTAGCACGCGGGTCCCGGGTCTGCACCTGCGGACTGTGGCCCGTTTCGGAGTGATCCGGCGATGTCGATGTGTGCGAGAGATCCTCCGCCGGCACCGATGGTCAGCACTTCAATTGAGGGGAAGATAATCGGGTGGCCGTATTCAACTTGCCATTCCTGGGCGACGCGAAGCTCGCCTCCTGCGACCAGGGCGATATCGGTTGAGGTGCCGCCCATGTCGAGGCTCACTGCGTTCTCGTAGCCGCACTGCTGCGCGATGTGCTTTGCCGAGATCGCTCCCGCGGCAATACCTGAAGCTGCCAGTCGGACCGGGAATTTCTCCACCATGCGCGGGGTCATTGAGCCGCCGCCCGAGTGCAGCAGCAGCAGGTCGCCTCGGTAGCCACCGGCCTTGAGCTCGCCCGCGAGTCGATTCACGTAGCCCGAGACCAGTGGTGCCAGCACCGCGTTCGAGACGGCCGTGTTAAACCTCGGGTACTCGAAGATTTCTGGGAGGATCTCTGCCGAGGTAGAGACATTTGCGTCGGGGATGACCTCTTCGAGGATTTCGCGCATGCGGCTCTCGTGGCTTGGGTCTGCGTAGGAGTTCACAAAGCACACGGCGATCGTTTTGACCCCGCGACGCTTGAGCAGTTCAGCGAGTGAGCGCGCTTCTGCTTCGTCCAATGGCACGATGGTGCGACCTTGGTAGTCAACCCGCTCGTTTACTTCGAAGCGGTCACGACGGCGAATGTATGGCGCGGAGACGTCGTTGTAGGCGTCCCACAGGTCGTCTTTGGTGCCATCGCGAATTTCGAGTACATCACGAAATCCCTTGGTGGTGACCAGTGCGGCCACCGGGAAGTTCCGGGTGATGAGTGCGTTTGTAGCGACGGTGGTTCCGTGCGAGAAAAGCTTCACTTCGTTGAGGTCGATTTCACCTCGCTCGACACCGTTCATGACCGCGATCATCGGGTCATGTGGTGTCGATGGCACCTTCGTGACTCGCATCTGCTGGGTCTCGTCGTCGAAGATGCACACGTCGGTAAAAGTTCCACCGACATCTACTGCGACACGAACACTGCTCATTGCCCCTCCTGGAGTTCGTCATTGATTCCGTAGCTCAACAATCTCGCCCACTTGTTCGCGGGTCACTAGAGAATCCTCAGCATTCTGAATGAGAGATTGTAGAATTTACAAAAAATTTGCAGTCTAGAGTCAATAAACCTCTATTTCGCACAAACCTGGAGTGAAATTTCATGGCGATGACACAAGAACCCCCCGAAACCGCCCTCGACACCAAGCAACGTCTCGCTGAAGTTCAGACCCAACTCGACATCACCAACACCCTGCTCGGAGCGGTCTCATCGGCCGAACCCGTGCGCACACTCGTGACCAGAATGGGCATTATCTGCCACGGCACGGCGATCATTTATGACTTTGAGGGCAACGTCATCGCGAGCACCGGCGAGGCTCCCGCGCAGCTCATCTGGAACGAAGTCTCCACCACCAACCGCCAAGAGCTGTCGCTCGAAATCGGACGCTGGTTCGTGCGCACCAGAAGAGTCGCGCTGCGTGATGGAATCCACGTCATCGCCATCGCCAGCCGAGGAAATAGCACCCTCGAAGACATCGGCGAAGTGCTGCTCGATACCGCCGAACGACTGCTCGGAGCGGTCTATGGCATCCAGCACGGTGCGACCCTGCGCGACCGCCGCGACAACGAGCAGCTTCTCGCGTCTCTCCAAGACGGAATCTTGCCCTCACGCGAACACCGCTTCTGGGCCAGACTCGGCCAGTTCAGGTTTCCTGCCTACACCCAATTGCGCGCAATCGAATGCAGCCCACTCGACTCCTCCTCCGCAAACGAGTCACACGTCACCACCCTGCTCTCAAAAGCACGCGCAGAAAGCGTTCCCCTGCTCATCACCCTGCGCCGCGCAGATGTCGACGCACCCGCGACAGTGTCGGCGCTGGTGCAAGACCTCCCCGCAAGTGAACAGTGGATCGACTCACTTGAGGGCCGCATGCTCACTGGCGTATCAGCGCCCTTCTCGGCGCTCGCCCAAGTTCCCTCTTCGGTGCACGAAGCAGAAACCGCCCTCGGCATCGCACGCACACACGCTGCCGTGCACGAGCGGATGCGACTGCACAAGGCCGTGCGAATCGATCGAATCGACCTCACCACGTGGATGCTCTCTCACGTTGATCCACGCGCCCTCGACGAACACATTGAGCGCGTGCTCGCACCACTCCAGCAAACCTCCCTGCTCGACACCCTCATCACCTATCTCGCAGCCGAGCAAAACATTGCGTTGACCGCAGCGGCGCTGTTCGTGCACCCAAACACCGTCAGATACCGTCTCACTCGAATCGAGGAGGTACTTGGTGCCGCCATCGGTTCGGCACCTGCCATCAGCAACCTCGTACTCGCGCTGTACCCGCAGATCCTCGGGCGAAGTGAAGAACTGCGTGAATTGCACAGCAGTTGAAATTCCGGCACCCTGATCCGCTCTCCTATGATGAGGAGCACCCCCAGTCGCGAAGGAGCGAAGATGAGTAACGGCACCCCCACCGCAACCACGACAGTCACCGTTCGGCCCGTGAGCGAGCAGGACCGAGACGCTTGGCAAGCGCTCTACCGCGGATACCGCGACTTCTATCAGGTCGCGCACGATGACCACGCGATCGACACCGTATGGTCATGGCTGCACGATCCGCACCACCAAACAAGAGGTCTGATCGCACTGGTCGATGGGGTTCCCCTTGGCATCGCGCACTTCCGCACCTTCGCTCGGCCGCTCTCGGCTTCGCACGGACTCTACCTCGATGACCTCTTCACCGCGGCAGAAGCCCGCGGCGCGGGAGTCGGAGCCGCACTGCTCACCCGGCTGTCAGAGATCGCCCGCGACGAAGGCGCGACGGTCGTGCGCTGGATCACCGCAGCAGACAACGCCACCGCGCGGAGGCTCTACGACCGTGTATCGACGCAGACACCGTGGGTCACCTACGACCTCGCCCCCGCATAAGCCTTCACCGCTACGCTTGAGTCATGCGTATCGCCACCTGGAACGTGAACTCTATTCGTACCCGCGCCCCTCGAGTGGTGGACTGGCTCATTCGAGAAGACATTGACGTGCTCGCGATGCAAGAAATCAAATGCAAACCAGAGCAATTTCCGGTCGAGCTCTTCGAACAAGCCGGGTACCAGCTTGAAATCCACGGACTGAACCAGTGGAACGGCGTCGCTTTCGCGAGTCGACACGAAATGACTGACGTCGCGCGCGAATTCACAGGCATGCCCGGCTTTGGCGCACCCATCAAAGGTCAGGAAGCCGTTCAGGGCGAGGGAGCGAACGGGCTGCCGTTAGAAGCCCGCGCCCTCGGCGTGACCGTGGGCGATTTGCGATTGTGGAGTCTCTACGTGCCCAATGGTCGTTCCCTCCAAGACCCCCACTTCGAGTACAAGCTTGAGTGGCTGAGTGCGCTGCGCGCAAACGCAGAGCGCTGGATCGCAGAAGACCCAGAGCTGCCGCTCGCGCTCATGGGTGATTTCAATATTGCGCCGCTGCCGAGCGACATGGGCGATCCAACGTTCATCGAGGGAGTCAGCACTCACGTGTCGCCAACCGAACGACAGATGTTCGAATCGTTCGCCCCGGTCGTGCAGGATGTCGTGCGCCCGCTTGTGCCAGAGGGGTTCACCTTCTGGGACTACAAGCAGCTGCGTTTTCCACGGAACGAAGGCATGCGCATTGATTTCATTCTTGGCTCACAAGCATTCGCCGATACCGTCACTGCCGCCTCGATCCATCGAGAAGAGCGCAAGGGCGATGGTCCGAGCGATCATGTGCCGGTCGTATGCGACATTGATCCCACACTGCTCGCCGACACCTTTGAGGACGAATACGACCGACCGATGATTTTCGGCTAGCGAGCACCCACACAGCCGAAGGAGCCAACACGCATCGAGTGTTCAGTCGGGCACATCAATGTAGTCGCTCCCCCGTGCCGTGACCGTGGCACCACCGGCACTGAGTTCCGCCGCAAGCGCCACCAGCGCAGACACGTCTTCGCTCGCCACCGCAAACTCGCGCTCGACCACATCGCTATATGTCGCTTCGCCAACAATCCAGCCCCGTCGCCTTGACTCGGATTCAAGTTGAGCAGCGACGTCATAGTTGCAACGCACCAGTAGGTGCTGCCTCGGCGCGCGAGTGACCCGCTCGGCGTGCAGTACCGCATCGGCCACTGCGGCACGATACGCACGAGTGAGCCCACCGGCACCCAGCAGGACACCGCCAAAATATCGAGTGACCACCGCAACCACATCGCTCAACCCCGCGCTCGTGAGCGCATCAAGCATGGGTGCACCAGCGGTGCCACCGGGCTCGCCATCATCATTCGAGCGCTGCGTGCGCTGCCCGGGTCCGAGCACAAATGCGCTGCAGTGGTGGCGCGCCCGCGGGTGCTCCTCGCGCGCCGCCGCAATCACGGCACGCGCTTCGGCCTCGGTTTCAACCCGCTCGATTCGAGCGAGAAACCGCGAACGAGAAATCTCGAGTTCTGCAGCGGCCGGCTTCGCGATGGTTTGGTACTCCACCCTCCCATTCTTACGCGCTTTCAGCGAAGCTTCGATCCCACGGACCCCCTCTTGGAACCAGCAGCCGAGCACATCACCGCGTTGCAGCGCATGTCACCGCGTTGCAACGCATACGAAACACCGAATGATCCGAAGCGAAGCGACCTTGGCGCACGCGCCAGGCGCTGTCATGCGCGGGATCTTCAGCACACCGGCAATCCGTTGCGCACTATGCTCAGAACATGCCAGTTCGAGTCGATGCCTGGGTGTGGGCAGTCCGCCTTGCCAAGACCCGGAGTCAGGCGACGGCAGCAGTCAAAGCCGGACACGTCAGGGTGAACGATACGCCCGCGAAACCAGCTCAACCGGTCAATATTGACGATATCGTCCGTGTGCGGCTCCACGGATTTGAGAAAATCTACCGAGTGACCGCGCTGGCAACCCGGCGCGGGAGCGCCAGCGAAGCCGCAACCCTCTATGAAGATCTCACCCCTCCGCCACCTCCCAAGGTCGAGCGTCCCGCAGAGGTGACCCGTGAGCGAGGCGCGGGGAGACCGACCAAACGCGACCGGCGCGACATCGATCGCCTGCGTGGGCGCGAGCAATTCGACTAGTCCGCACGCGTAGGGGGTGCAGCCAGCTGGCTGCACCCCCTTCTCTGCATCGCGCACCACGAGTGCTGCGGGATCCGCTACTCCTTGGCTGCGAGCGCGTCCTTGAGCTTGACCTTGCTGCCGGTGCGCAAGATTGAGCCCTCGTAGATGCGGGCACCGAGCCACCACACAATCGCAATCGAGACCAGCAGCACCCCGAGCGACACAATCGGTTCCCACCACTCGGCGATCCCGAGATAGAGGCGCATCGGCATGCCCACGGGCGCCGAGAACGGCACGTAGCTCATGATCGCCAGAATCTTCACGTCGGTGCTGAACCCAATGATGGCGACATACGGAATCATGATCAGCCACATCACCGGGCTCACCGCTGAGCCAACGTCCTCCTGCCTGGAGACCAGTGAGGCAAGCGCCGCATAGAGCGAGGCGAGCAATACGAACCCAAATGCGAAGAGAATCGCGAACCAAATCAGTGCGGTCCCAAGCTCACCCAGCAGAAGATCCTGACCGGTTGCCAGCATGCCTACCGAACTGAGCGCAGCAATCGCGACCACCTGACCCATTGCGAGAATGCTGTTGCCGAGAATCTTGCCCGCAAGAATTGAACGCGCCGACACGGTTGCCAAAAGAATTTCGACAATGCGGGTCTGCTTCTCTTCAACGACGCTCTGCGCGATCGTGGTGCCGAACGTCACTGCGCTCATCATGAAGACGATGCCGAATGCCACCGCAATAAAGTACGCAAGCAGCGGGTTCTCGGTGGTAGGAGCAAGCAGTTCCACCTCAGGTGAGACTGAGAGTGATTGCACCAATGACATCGGCGGGCTGTCAGCGGCAAGCACGGTCACTCCAGCGGGACTGCCAGCATCCGGCACGACCGCCGCGTCGACTGATTCGTCGAGCACCGCTTGCTCCGCGGCCGCTCGATCCGGCACGGTCACCACATCAAAGACATCGCTGCTGACCTGTGCCGCAGTTTCCGTCACCACGGCGACCTTGGTCGGCCCGCCGAAACCACCTGTTTTTGAACTTATCCCGCCAAAGAGCACCGCACCGAGCACCAGCAGGAGCAGCACGCCCGTCGAGACAAGGAATGCCTTGCTGCGCAGCTTTGTGGTGATCTCACGCTCGGCCACGAGCCAAGTTGCTTGGACGGCGCCCAGCCGTTGCGCGGGGGCGCCGGTCAACGGTGCCGATCCCGCGGAGTGTCGCGTCGACTGTTGAGTGTGCTGGTTCATCGAACGACCTCCTGAAAGATTTGAGCGAGCGATGGAGTGATCTTGCCGAAGCGCTGCACCTTCGTCTCAATTGCCGATCCATCGACCGCCGCAACGGCTCGCGCCAGGATGCGCTGGGCTTCAGCCTCATCGTCGGTCGCGAATCGAACGTATCCGCCGTCAAGGTGCGTCACCCTGACGCCAGCTTGATCGCGCACCCACCCGGCATCGGCCGAGACACCCGCAAGTTCAAGTTCAAACTCGTTCCCGGAGTGTTCGGCGCGCAACGATTCGCGGGATCCAGCGGCGAGAATACGGCCCCCACCGATTACCACCACGTCATCGCAGAGGCGTTCGACAATGTCGAGCTGATGCGAAGAGAACAAGACGGGGATTCCCTGAGCCGCGTAGTCGCGCAGCACGCCAAGCACCACTTCGACAGCCATCGGGTCGAGGCCAGAGAAGGGTTCGTCAAGCACGAGCGCATTGGGGCGGTGCACGAGCGCGGCCGCAATCTGAGCCCGCTGCTGGTTGCCGAGCGAGAGGCTTTCAAGCGTGTCATTGCCGCGCTCACTCAGCCCGAGTCGTTCAAGTAGCGTATCGACTTCGCCACGCGCAGCTTGGGCCGAAAGCCCGTGCAGCCTGCCGAGGTAGACAAGCTGTTCAGACACCTTCATTTTCGGGTACAGGCCGCGTTCTTCCGGCATGTACCCGAAACGGGAGCGATCGCCCGCCGTAATTGGATTCCCATCAAAGATCACACTGCCCGAGTTCGCCGCGAGCACCCCAAGCAGGATCCGCATCGTGGTGGTTTTCCCAGCGCCATTGCCTCCCACGAAGCCCGTCATCCGGCCCCCGGCGACACTGAAACTCACGTCTTCGAGCACTCGGCGTTCGCCGAAACTCCGTGTGATCGAGTGCAACTCAATCATGTTGCCTCCTCATCGTGATCGTTGGTGATCTTGCGCCTCGCAAGTTGTCTGTGCACTACGGTACGGCTTCAGCCCGAATCAGGTATCCCCCTGGAGTCGGAAGCTGAGAGAGGGAACCGTTTGGTGCTTCCCCCCGTGGGCTGAGGCGACTCATTCGCAAGGTGACTAGCCTTAGAAACTATGAGACGAAGCGAAGGGCTCGGCTGGGTGCGGCCTCCCGTAGATCGAGCAGATCTGCGCAATGACGCGCTGCTTGCTGGACTCCTCGCGCTCGGATCGATCACCACTTCGCTGCTGTATCAACGCAGCGGTATCTATGCGAACGTCGCCCCGGTATGGGTGTGGATCGTCGGTCTTGGCTTGTGCAGCTTGCCACTCGCGCTGCGCCGAAAGTATCCGATCCCCGTGGCAATCACTGTCGGCATCGGCTTCTTCGTCTGCGGGCAATTTGCCGTGCCAGAGGGCCTGATGGTGAATATTTGCTTCTTCATCGCGCTCTACACGGTGGGTGCCTGGGAGTCCCGTCGAACTCTCGCCATTTCGAGCCTGATTCTGATCGCGATTGCGATGTGCACGTGGCTGATCGTGTCACTCATCATCTCTTCTTCAGACCCAGACTGGCTGCCTGGGGTGTCGCGGGTTGGCTTGTTCTCTGCATTCGCGACCTTCGCAGCGATCCAGATTATCTTGAATCTGTTCTACTTCTCCGGCGCCCTGTTCTTTGGCATGAATTCGTGGCGTGCAGCACACACTCGCGCGATCCTTGAAGCTCAGGGGCAGGAGCTTGAAATAGAACGCCGCACCAGTGCCGCCCAGGCTGTCGCACTCGACCGGCTGAGTATCGCGCGTGAACTGCACGATGTGGTCGCTCACCACGTCTCGGTGATGGGGTTGCAGGCCGCCGCAGCGCGGATGTCGCTTGATCGAGACCCTGAGAAGGCAAAGCAGGCCCTGAGCGTGGTCGAAGAGAGTGCGCACACGGCAGTCACCGAATTGCGTGCACTCGTACATACGCTGCGCAGTCCAGAACCCGATGAGCCTGGTTCAACGGTGGGGGTTGCCCGGATTCCCGCGCTGGTGGCTGAAGCTCAGGCTTCAGGCACCTCGACCACCTTTATCGTCGCCGGTGAGCCGCGAGCATTGCCCTTGCTGGTCGATGTGGCGTTGTACCGTGTAGCGCAAGAAGCACTCACAAATGTTCGCAAGCACGCGGGTCGGGGGGCCAGCGCCGAACTTCGTCTGCGGTTTTCCGCGGATCGCGTGGAGCTTGAGGTGACCGACAACGGAGTGCGGCAGTCGCTCACCCCCGCAGGCGCAGATTCAGCGCACCAGCTCTCGGCTGGCGCGCCGTTTGGTTCTGGTCTCGGTGTGCGTGGGATGCGCGAACGCCTTGGCGCGGTTGGCGGCAGTCTGGTGACTCAGCGACGGGAACTGTCTCGCGGCCCGGAGACGAGCGGATTTTTGGTTCGGGCCACCGTGCCGCTGGCGGCTTCTTCACCGTCCGAGGCGATGAACACCGACGCGGGCGCGAACACCGCCGCGATGACGAACTCCGCCGCGGTGGCGAACACCGCCGCGGTGACGAACACAAGGGAGGCTCAGGCATGATTCGGGTCCTGCTCGTTGACGACCAAGCGCTCGTGCGTTCGGGGTTCCGGGTGATCCTCGAAAGCCAGGAGGATATCGAGGTAGTTGGAGAGGCCGAGAATGGACTCGAAGCGCTCCAACTTGATGCTCAACTCCAACCGGATGTCATCTGTATGGATGTCGAAATGCCGCAACTGAACGGTATTGCTGCCAGTCGAGAGATCATTGCGCTCGCCCAGCAAGACGATCGATCTGCCCCCTCCATCCTCGTGCTCACCACCTTTGGCCACGAAGAGTATCTCTTTGACGCACTGGCCGCTGGTGTGAGTGGATTCCTGCTGAAAACGTCGCGCGCCGAGCAATTGATCAATGCAGTGCGCACCCTTGCCGGCGGAGGCGCGTTGCTCGGGCCTGACGTCACTCGTGCGGTGATGCAGCGCGTGGCAGCGCTGACACCTACGCATACCGGAACCGGTGCATCGAGCGAAGCGTTGCCCACGGCTGAAGACTCAGGTGATCGGCACGCCGGGAGCGCCAGCCCCACGCCAGATCACGCTTCAGCCCATGCCTCACCTCATGGCTCACCTGTGTCCGGTATGCCGCTGAGCAATCGTGCGGCAATGGACACCGCAGGGCTGACGGACCGCGAGCGCGAAGTGCTCGCTCTCGTGGCGACCGGACGATCAAACGGTGAAATCGCGAGTGAGTTGTTTCTCGGGGCAGCGACGGTCAAAACGCATGTCTCGAATTTGCTGCAGAAACTCGGTGCACGAGATCGCGTGCAACTTGTCGTTTGGGCGCACACTGTCGGCTCGCGAGAAATGTGAGCTACTCGCTGGAGCGCTGGTTCTTGCTCCGCAGCTGCCCCAAAATAGGCAGCCGTTTCCGGCTTCTTTGCGCGAAATCGGCGGTTCAGGTCGATAGGCGCATCAGGACTGCGCTAGCGTCGAAGGTATGGAACGCGAACTGGACAACGAGCACAACGTCGCCGCGGACCGGCTAGATGATACGCCGATTTTCGACGAGTTGCTTTTGGGCTACCGCGAAACGTACCCAGGCATCTTGCAGCCGCTCGTTGTGCGCGCACGTCCGCACATGCGCGCCGCATCGCGTCATTCCTAAGTAGTGGAGCGGTTACCCCGCGACACACTCTTCGCTCTGCTCGTTCATCACCCAGGTATCAGCGGACCGTTCAAGCACAATCGTGCCGCACTTTCCTGAATCCACGTATCGTGAGAACAGGGTCGCCTCATTCTCACTCTCTGACACGACGGTAACCTCAACCTCGGCGCTTGATCCGACTGCCGCGTACGCCGCGGCGGTAACCGTAATCATTTCTTCGCAGGATCCGAACGTGGCTCCCAAGCTTTCCGACATCTCTGCGAGCATGCGTTCGATCAGTGCGTCTGACATCATCGAGCAGGCAAGTTTCGCGTCGGGCTGGCGTGAGGCGGCAAGCCAAGCGAGATACGCGTCTTGCGGACTCTGCTGCGCCGCGGGTGGCTGCGTCTCTTCTTGCGACGGTGCGAGCGGTGCGGACTGATCCGCTGGCTCGACAACTGAGGGTGCGGCACAGGCAGTGAGCGCCAGGGTGGCGGCGACTGCGGCCGTAAAGAAAACTGAGCTGAGTGTGCGCATGACCTACATTCTGCGTTGGGGGGGGTACCGATGTCCTGTGCTGTCCATTCCGCGACGATCTCATGCCGCGAGGACGTGCATCACACGCGAAGCTGACGCCGAATCTGAGGCCCAAGACACTAGGTACTGTATCGATGGATCGAAGACATGTGTCAACAGGCACGCGCTGACGGCACAACCTCGAAGGGGGGAAAGCGACAATTTTTGGTCAATCGAATGAGTTTTTCTGAGTCTCTGCCCAGGCACTATTGACAGATGCCCTGCCGAGTGTTCGACTTTGGGCGTGGGCAAAAGCAGTGAGGATTTGCGATGAGAATTCGAAGCAAAGAGACAACGGCAACGGGAAGCACTGAGCCACTCAGCTCGCCGCCTCGGGTGTCACCCCGCAAAATCAATCCCTTCACCTTTGGGCTCGTCGGCACACTTGGCGTGCTCGTGGCATTGCTCATCGGAGCAGTGATCGGCCAACTCGCAACAGTGCTGATCTATATCGGTGTCGCACTATTCCTCTCACTCGGCCTGGACCCCATCGTCTCGTTCCTGGAGCGGAAACTGCCCAGACCAGCTGCCGTCACGACGGTCGTGCTGGGCGTCATCATCGTCTTCGCTGGAATCATGCTCGCCATCATTCCCATACTCATTGACCAGATCTCGACACTCGTCAAAGACGCCCCGCAGATGGTCAAGGACTTCACGACAAGTCCCTGGTTCTTGCACTTCACCGATCAATATGGCGACTCAGTCGACGAAGCCATCCAGGGTGCCCTGAAATTTGTCCAAGATCCAAACAACCTCACACAAATCGGTGGCGGCATCCTCGCCGTGGGCGCTGGCATCGCAGGGGGTGTGACGGGAGTCATGATCGTATTGATCCTGACGCTCTACTTCATGGCTTCGCTCCGCTCTATGAAAGGCGTCGCAGCGCGATTCGTGCCAGCATACGCGCGCCCTCGATTCTCCGAACTTCTCGAAGATGTGTCAGGCGCCGTTGGCAGGTATGTGATCGGCCAGGTCAGCCTCGCGACAATCAATGGCGTGCTGAGCCTGATCTTCTTGAGCATCGTAGGAGCTCCAATGCCCGCGCTGCTCGCACTGGTCGCATTCATCGGCTCACTGATCCCCCTGGTCGGCACGCTCAGCGGATCAATCATCAACACGCTGCTCTGCTTGTTCGTCTCACCGACTACCGCATTGATTACCGGCATCTACTACCTCGTATACATGCAGATTGAGGCGTACGTGATCAGCCCTCGAATCATGAGCAAGGCAGTCGCTGTCCCGGGAGCGATCGTGGTCATCGCCGCAGTCGGAGGCGGCAGCCTCGGTGGCGTCTTGGGAGCACTCGTGGCGATCCCGATTGCTGCCAGCGCCATCATCATCATCCAAAAGGTGCTGTTCCCCGCACAAGACGCAAAGGTGGCTCCACCGAAGCAACTCGACGCGCAGTAGCGCGCACGCCGAGGCAGATCGAGAAGCTGCGACCGCGGGCCACTCACGAGCCACCTCGCTTGAAAGCGGAAAGCTCCTACCTAGACTCTGGGAAGATCTAGGTAGGAGCTTTCAGGAACCGGAAACTCCGCCACTGAGATTTTGGTGCCTCGGAACCAAGTTCAATCGTATGGGCATTCCGCACAGTCGTGGGGCTACCTTTTGGGGGAAGAAAACCCTCGGGTGCCCGGATCCCCCGTCGCCACGGCACGCATCCCCGCACGGAGTCGGCAAGGAGTCCGCAACAACAGCTCTGGGCATGAGTTCCGAGACCACACCCTCGTGCTCGGGGAGCGCTTCGGGGAGCACGCGGAGTGGTCGTTCTTTGAACTCTGGTTCGTATGGCTTGGGCATGATATTCCGATCTCCCTTGATGAAAGATCGGAACTCAGCCCAGGCCAAATCAGTTCGATGGGAATAAGTAGCCAGGCAGTTCATCGGGTCGATTGTCGTTTGAGCCAGGAAGCTTTTGCAGGCCCAGGGCGGATGAGTTCTTTAACACTTCAAGTATGTGGGTGCCATAGCCTTCATTGCCTGTCGGGAACCGGCAGGAAAGCTCGATTCTGGAGTAGCCGGAAAATTCCTCACCCCGGAGATAGTCCAGTACATCAGAAACTCTTGCTTCCGAGATTTCAAGAACAGTTTCCCGCATCCCACTTTCCGGAAAGCCTTCCCAGAGGCGAGCGATGAATACTGGCGGACGGTCAAGAACGGAAATATTCCGCCCGTCCGTAGCCTCTATCCTCATTGCTAAAGATTCTTCTGTACTACGTAGGCGTTACTTCCCACGGTTCCCGAACCTGGACTAGTGATTTGCCAAGTCGAGCTGGGACTCCAGTAGCCGCTTCGCACGACAGCGTTACCATCAGACACCTCAAATGCATCCGTGACTAAAAACGTACTATCGTCAGCCATGAGCGCTGCTGGCGTTGTGTTGAGCAAAATGCCCTCATTGTATGCGGCAACGTCGTCAACGCTGGAAGACACTTCCCCTTCAACGTTTTCGAGAGGACTTTCCGCATGAGCCGGAACAGAAACGGCCAAAAGAAGAGAAACCGAAACAGTAAAGATGGAAAATACTCTTGTCGGCCTCATCAACACACCATTCGTTCGCAGAAGTTCCAAGGAAACCTTCCCTGTGCAACGACCTGTGCAACGAATCTACCTCGAATAGGGAGGGCTTCGATTACTCGTTCGTAACGAAACTGCAGCAAGACAGCATTCTTTGTCTTTGCCCCACGTTCCAGTTGTGGTCACCCTTGAACCTCCGAAATATTCATAACGGCAGGGGAGCTCCGATACCTGCCAATGGAGCTGAGATATGCAACATCTCGGCGATCGGGGCTCGCTACACTTCGAACCTTGCTCGACGGCGGACAACAGCGCTCCTGCGGAAACCTCGCCAATCACCATCATGCAACTCAAGCAAGGCGAGCCGTTGCGACACACCCCTAGAACCCGCAGAGGGCTGGGGGTCATGTATTTCAGTGGAGCCGACTTCGGGATTTGAACCCGAGACCTGTTCTTTACGAGGGAACTGCTCTACCCCTGAGCTAAGTCGGCGTTGCCGAGTAGACCCGGCACAAGAACCTACTTTACACCAGATCGCTCGGCCTCCGCACACTCGCTATTCGCAGAGCGCAGCTGTCGGCTTCGCAACGCCTACGCCTACGCCACGCAGCGTGCCCCTTCCGCTGGCACGGCCCCGGTCAAGAAGTACTGCTCGACAAGGTCGTTCACACACTGGTTCTCACCGTAGGCGGTATGACCTTCACCCTGATACACGAGGAGCGTGCCGCTCTCCAACTGCTGCGCGAGGGATTCGGCCCAGCGCAGCGGAGTCGCTGGATCCCCTGTCGTGCCGATCACCAAGATTGGGTCAGCCCCGGACGCTGTCACCGCTTCGCGATCGCTCACGCCCTTCACCGGCCATGCCGCACAACCCACGTCACCGTACCCTTGGAAGGCTCCGATGGTCGGTGCGATCTTTTGCAGTTCGGCCGCGTCGGCTCGCATCTGCTCAAGATCCAATGGGAGTGGACTCGGGTAGTCGAGACAGTTAATCGCGCTAAAGGCCGTCATGAGGTTGCTCGTATAGACCCCATCAACGCGGTCGTTGTACGAGTCAGCAAGCGATAGCCCAAGGTCGGCATTGCCGTTGCTCACCGAAGTGAAGAGTTGATCAAGATAGGGCCAGTTCTGCTTCGAGTAGAGCGGAAGAATGATCGCGGTCAGCAGTGTGTCCGCCGAGAGGGAGCGCCCGTCTTTCCCAGCCAGCGGCTGAGCTTCCATTGCGTCGAGCAGCGCGCGCCAGGATTGCATGGCCTGATCCACCGTTCCGCTCATGGGGCAATCGCTGCGGGTGAGGCAGTCCGTGACATACGCTCGGAGCGCCAGTTCGAATCCCCTGGTCTGCTCACGAACCACTTCGGCTTCGGAGCTTGTCGGATCGATCGCCCCGTCAAGCACGAGCCTCCCGACGCGGTCGGGGAAGGTATCGGCGTAGCGCGCACCGATGTAGGTGCCATAGGAGTAGCCGAGGTAGTTGAGTTTCTCGTCGCCGACAATCGCGCGGAGCATGTCGAGATCTCGCACGGTCGAGCCCGTGTCAACGTGACCGAGCAGTGCGCCGGTCTCTTTCAGACAGGCTTCGCCATAGGCCTTGTTCTCTGCGAGAGCGGCGTCCACCCATTCTTGGCTGCCTGGTTCGAGGCCATCAGTAGCGCTCTTTCCGTACAGCAACTGATCAAGTCCGGCGTCGTCAAGACAGTGCACCGGAGTCGATGATCCGACTCCGCGTGGATCCCACCCAATCACATCAAATGCCTGCTGCAGGGGGGCGCCAACCGCATAGTCAATGCTGTTGGCGATGTAGTCAACGCCTGAGGCTCCCGGCCCTCCGGGGTTCACGAAGAGCGTGCCCTGTGCTTTTCCACTGAGTGCGGGTTGCTTCACGAGAGCGAGTTCAATGCGCTCCCCCTCTGGTTCATTCCAATCGAGTGGAGCGTTCACCCGAGCGCACTGCTTCCCTTCGTAGCAGCTCACCCAGTGCGGCTCTTGTGCCGCGAAGTTCACTCCGTTGACCTCGGGAAGCTCTGAGCGCTGCGACGATCCGTTGAGCAGGCCGAACAGCGCTGCGCAAGAGCTCAATAGGAGTGCCGCGGTGACGGCGACGGCGACCATGGCGAGACGGCGGCGCCGCCGAGGTCGGAACGGCGCTTCTGGCTCGTTCATTGGGTCAATCACTGGGGGACCTCCTGCGTCGGCGGGGCGACGATACTGGCAAACATTGCCTCAAGCACGAGCCCGGGGGTGACACCGCGCGCGAGACGCGCGCGCGAAGTCTCGATGGCATCGATCACTTGCAGTGTGCGATGCTCACCCCATTCTTCGGCGAGACGGTGGATGGCTTGATGGTGTTCTTCGTTTACCGCGGGAAGCTGCGCATTGAGCGCCACGAGCAGCACGTCCCGGTACAGCGAGAGTAGGTCGGTGAGGATTCGATCGAGTCCGTCTCGCAGGCTCCTGGTGGCGCGACGCTTCTGGTCTTCTTCAAGGGCCTTCATTTGCGACCGCAGCGCCGGTGGGATCGCGGCACCCGGCGCAAGACCCATGTTGCGCATTGCACCGGCGCGTTCATCAGCGTCGAGCATGTCGGTGAGTGCGGTGGCATCTGCCTGGGCCACCTTGAGCAATTCGGCGGCGGCGCGCATGCCCCCGCCGAGCGTGGTCACGCGGAGGGCAAGTTCGACGGTGCGTTCTCTGCGTTCGAGTGCGGCAGGATCCTGAGCGAGTCTGCGCGCCATGCCGATGTGGCTCTGCGCCAGCCGGGCAGCGCGTTCGGCGAGCGCAAGATCGGCGCCATCTCGTTCGTGAAGCAATCGGGCAATCTCAGCGGGAGCGGGCGTAATCAGCCGAAGTGAACGCGCACGGGAGCGAATCGTGGGGAGGAGGTCCGCCTCGCTCGGCGCGCACAGCACCCAGATGGTGCGCTCGGGTGGTTCTTCGAGCGCTTTGAGCAGCACGTTCGAGGTGCGTTCCGGCATTCGGTCGGCGTCTTCGATCACGATGACTCGATGCCGGCCCTCGGCAGGCGCGAAGTGTGCATTCGAAACAATATCGCGCACGTCATCAATACCGATGACCACTTTTTGAGTGGTCAGCACGGCTGCGTCGGGGTGTGTCCGAGCGCGCACCTGAGTAAACACAGCTTCTCGCTCTTGTGCACTGCGAGCTATCAGTGCCGCTGCAAAACGCAAGGCAAGGTTGGAGCGTCCCGAGCCGGGCGGGCCCGTAATCAGCCATGCGTGCGACAACTCACGTTCAGCGCCCGGTGCGGCGGCCTGTTCCAGCACACGCACGGCCTCGGCCTGCCCGATAATCTCGCTCCAATAGCTCACAGCTCCAGCGTACCGTTCGGCTGTGACACCTTGCCGTGAGCGGGCGGTGCATCCTCAGCGCACACCAAGCACTTTGTGCGCGCTGAGGGCGTGTCTGTGAAACCCGCACGCGCTGCGATGAGTCGAGCGCGGGATTTCACAGATACGAGCTAGTTGAATGCTTCGCCACGCGAGGCTCGCTCGACCAGCCACGGTGAGGGCAAGAACCGTTCACCGTAGCGCTCCGCAAGCTCCTTCGCTCGTGTCACAAACCCCTGAATCGAGCCCTCGTGCTGGCTCACGAATTGCAGCGCACCCCCGGTCCAGACGGGATACCCGACGCCGAAGATCGAAGCAATATTTGCTTCAGCCACACCGGCAATGGCTCCCGCTTCAAGACAGTCTGCTGCCTCAAGTGCCTGCGAAAACAGCAGCCGCTCCTGCACGTCTCCAAATGGCACCGAAGCGTTCGTCTGCTGACGGGTTTGGACATCAGCCTCACCCCGCGCCTGCTCGGAATCAGGGAGTGTCAGCGAGTGCTGCTCACACTGAGCAATCGGGCTCACCGCATACCCTGCCTGAGCGGCGGCTCGCTCGATGCTCACGCGGGAGACCCCGTCTGCAGCGATCGCCACGGTCTCTTCGGCGATCCGACGCGCCAGTCTTGGCATGAACGTTTCTGAAACAGCCGCAATATACGCCACCGCCTGCGCAGACTTTCCGCCTGTCGTCAGCGCTTCGGCGAGTTGCGGGGAATTGTGTGCTGACTGCCATTCCACAGCGGATCTTGACACCATTGCCAGATCACTGAACGTCGCCTTGATCATGTTTTTCGAGACCTGACCGTTGGCCAGGTGCACGAAGTATCGTGTTTCGACAGCGAGTGCAGTGTCAATGTCAACATACGCGCCCTCGACGGCCGCAGCCAGCGCCGCGCGCGGCGCAGGAAGTGGAGCTCCACGCAGTTGCGCCCGCAACATGGCAGGCATCGCCGGGAGCTGCGCAGCGAAACTCGCGGAATCAGGCGATCCGCCTGGCAGCCGGAACCCGGGCCTGTCCCAGGGTTGCAGCGATTCCGGGTGTTCGAAGATCCACGCGCGAGCCGCACCCGCGAGCTCTTCAACGCTTTCGACGATTTCGTCAACCAGGCCAACGCTGAGCGCGTCGCGAACCGTGAACCGTCGTGCGGGCAAGATGACCTCGGTGAGGGCTCGCTGCACCCCGAACATGCGCACGGTACGGGTCAGTCCCCCGCCTCCCGGCAACAGCCCGAATCCCACCTCCGGAAGTCCGATCCGGCTCCCTGACACGTCTGCGGCGATGCGGTGGTGCGCGGCAAGCGCCACTTCAAGACCTCCACCGAGCGCCGCACCATTGATGGCGGCCACGACCGGTTTGCCAAGTCGCTCAAGCCGACGCAGCTCGTGCTTCATCGCATTGACCTGCGCCTCTTGTGCGGCTGAGCGCTCGACCGAATATCTCGCGAGCGCATCGAGGTCTCCGCCCGCGAAAAAAGTCTTTTTGGCCGATGCGAGGATCACTCCCCGCACCTGATCTACTTCTTCGTACAGCCGCTCGACCACCTGCTGAAGCGAGGCTTCGAAGGCGGCGTTCATGAGGTTGACCGATCCGCTCGGATCGTCCATGGTGAGCGTAACGATGCCATCGCCGTCACGCTCGTAACGAATCGCTGCTGACAGCGGGGCTGAGGCCTGTGCGTTCATGTGTGTGCTCCTGACCTAGACGCGCTCAATAATGGTGGCGATGCCCATGCCCGAACCGACACAGAGCGTGGCGAGACCGCGTTTCAGATCTCGCCGTTCCAGTTCGTCAAGCAGGGTCGCAAGAATGATGCCGCCGGTTGCGCCAAGCGGGTGCCCAAGAGCGATCGCGCCACCGTTGACGTTGACTTTGTCATCGGGAACTCCGAGGTCCTTTTGCCACTTCATGACAACGGCAGCGAATGCCTCATTCAGTTCAAAAAGGTCAATGTCAGCAACTGTGAGCCCTGCTTTCGCGAGCGCCTTTTCGGTTGCGGGTGTGGGGCCGGTCAGCATGATTGTTGGCTCAGACCCCACCACTGCCGTCGCAAGAATGCGAGCGCGAGGCGTCAGCCCAGCGGCCTCACCGGCAGCTCGGGAACCGACCAGCACGAGCGAGGCACCGTCCACGATGCCTGAACTATTGCCGGGACCGTGCACATGGTTGATTGCGTCGACCCAGTGGTACTTCTGCAGCGCAACCTCGTCGAATCCGGCTTTCTCCCCCATCGCCGCGAAGCTTGCGGGGAGCGCACCGAGCGATTCAACGGTCGCACCGGGACGGCGATGCTCATCGTGATCAAGCAGCACGACACCGTTGATGTCGCGCACGGGAATCACTGAGTGTGCGAAGCGCCCCTCTCGCCAGGCAATATCTGCCCGCTCCTGAGACCGCGCAGCATAGGCGTCAACGTCTTCGCGGCTGAAGCCTTCAATGGTTGCAATCAGATCAGCGCTGATGCCTTGGGGAACAAAATAGGTGTCATACGCAGTCGTAGGGTCTTGGGCTTGCGCCCCGCCGTCGCTGCCGATCGGCACCCGGCTCATCGACTCGACGCCACCGGCAAGCACCCAATCTTCATAGCCAGAGGCGACCTTTTGCGCAGCCATGTTGACCGCTTCAAGCCCGGAACTGCAAAACCGGTTGATCTGCACACCAGGCACTGATTCGGGCAAGCCCGAAAGAATCGCTGCGGTACGCGCGATATCCCCGCCCTGCTCGCCGACCGGTGACACGACTCCGAGCACGACATCATCAATCAGCTTTGGGTCGAGCGCCGAGTTTCTCTCAAGGATCGCGTCGATGAGTGGCACGATCAGGTCAATCGGTTTGGTGCCGTGCAGCGAACCGCCACGGTTCTTTCCGCGCGGAGTTCTTACCGCGTCGTAGATGTAGGCATCCGTCATTGCATCCTCCAATTGGCCTCATTGCACTGCATGAACGGCACATGTCTATGCAATCTGCATCGTCCTTGAACCTGCACGCTGGGAGCGTCAACATCAGTATGCCTGAAGAGTTTGCGTGAGGAGGATACTTCTTTCGCGCAATGACAAGATCGGGCTGCCCGCGGGGGCAGCCCGATCTTCATTTCTCACATTGGGTGACGTTACACGTGACGTTACCCGTGATGTTACCCGTGACGGGCTCGCGTGCGCTTGCGCCCGGCAAGATAGCTCGCGCCGCCGAGCAACGCCATCAGCGCAATAGCGGCCAGCAGCCCGCCAGCCACCTCTGCACCCGTGTTCACGAGCGGATCAGCCGGCTTCACGGTGACGGTCGCATCATCGATCAGCACGGAGTCTTCGGTCAGTGAGGACTCAGTAGTGACCTCTGCAACGTTCACCAGCTGATGATTTGGCTGCTCGTAGGCGGCCTGGAGCACGTTCACCGAGAGAGTGAGTGTGACCTTGCCATCCACCGCGAGAGGCTTGGTGAGCGTCCAGGTGACAATTCCACCCTCATGCGACACCGTCACACCCTCAGGGAGATCCGGCGATTCGCGATAGCTCAGGCCTGCTGGCAGCGAGTCGGTTACGGTGATCGGCCCGTGGTCAGGGTGCGGCCCCTTGTTCTCGACGGTAATCGAGTAGGTGCCGACCTTGCCGACCTTGAACTCGCCAACTGCCTGCTTGTCAATCACGAGCGTCACGAGCGGACGAACAAGAATCGGATCTTTAGCCTCGTTGTTCTCTGGCACAGGATCTGCCTCGTTCGCAGCAGTGATCGCAACAAGGTTCACCACCCCGTCTGCCACCTCGCTAAAGGCAGATTCGTGCACCACTGTGTTGAGCACAAGCGGAGCCGCCTGCTGCCCCACTTCGGTTTCACCCAGGTAGCTCGCGACGACAACGGTCTGCTGGGTCGCATCCCACTGGTCAGGGGTGATCGATTCGATGGTCCAGCCAGTTGGCTTGTCGTTCTCATCGAGCACGGCGCCCAACTGGTCGGTGACCTCGAAGCCGAGCGGCATGGTGTCAGTCACGGTGAATCCGCTGGAGAGCGAAGGTCCGTGGTTAGTGACCTCAATTGTGAACGGCAGCGGATCGCCAATCACTACTCGATCATGCTCGTCTGCCACGGGGTGCGACTTCACGATCTCAAGATCCGCCGAACGCGACACCTGCACACTTGCGTCATCGGTGTTGTTCTCGGGGCGTGAGTCGCTGGTTGCCGACGTGACAGTCGCCGTGTTTACGAGCACGGAGTCTTGCACGATAGTCGGGTCAATCTCTGCGACGAACTCAATCACAGGAGCATTGCCGCGGTTCGCGTCCGCTGCGGTCGCTGCGACCTGTCCGCCCGCGAGCGTGAAGGTCACGATCTGCGCGTCACCCGGCGCCACCGGCGCCGCGTCCATGACCCAGCCGTTGACGGTGGAGCTGCCGACAGGCACGGTGATACCGATTGGGAGCGTGTCAGTGACGACAACTGGGCCGCTCGCATCGCTCGTGCCGAGGTTTGCTACCTGCAAGCGGTACCACACTCGCTCACCCGCGGTCACCGCTGCTGGTTCAGCAACAACGTCGCCTCCGGCCTCGGTGATGACCTGCTTGACGAGGCTCAGATCCGCATCGTTCACGATAGTGACGCTTGCCGTGTCGCTTGCGCTCTGCACACCGGCGACAATGTCGTCCGACCAGCTGATCCGTCCGGTGTTCACGAGCGCGGGAACGCTCGGATCCTGCGTTGGACGCAGCTCTGGAGCAAGCAGCGTTTCAATCTCGATCGTGGTTGCGTTGTCTGCGCCCACGGGATGCAGAGCGTGGTTTGCCGTGTAGGTGCAGGCACCGGTCGGCACGCCATCGTTCTCCGTGCAGGTCCAGCCGTCTCCGCTGATCGACACGAAGCTCGCACCGGCAGGGAGTACGTCGCTGAACGAAACAGCAGCAGCGGATGGCCCTTCGTTCGTGACGGTAATACGCCACTTGGCTACCGTTCCTGCGACCTTTTGAGCGCTATCGACCCAGTCGCCTGCATCGTTCTGCACCTGCTTCTCGACCTTCATCGCCGACGAGATGCCGGTGGTGATGATCTCGTCGGTGGCGCGGTTCGGATGCGGATCCGGATCCGGCTCGGTCTGGTCATCTGGACCTTCAACCGTCGCCACATTCGTCAGCGAGCTTCCTGCGCGGAGCGCCGGATCAATCGTCACATCGAAACTGACTGTCACAGTCTGTCCCACATCGAAGACGTCAAGCGCCTCGAGCAGGTTCCAGGTGAGGGTCCGGTTCCCAGCACCGCTTTGCGCTGGCTCTGCGCTCAACGGCAGACGTGAGGTCGCCGTGGTGCTTGCCGTGGCACTTCCCGAGACATATGACAGACCAACCGGGAGCGAATCGACAATTTCGATATCCCCGCTAGTCGAGCTCGGGCCGTGGTTCGTGACGGTCAGCGTGTAGGTCACCGTGGTGCCCGGCGTGAACGGACCGGTGCCTTCGTGTCGTTTCTCGATGCCGAGGTCAACGATCTTGGTGGCATCGGTGCTGTCTCGATCCCGGTCAGAAGGAGCGTTATCGGCGGTGGCCTCCACCCAGTTCACTACGGCACCGACGACTGTGGTCTCGGTTTCGTAGCTCACCACGAAGGATCGCGCCTCGCCTGCTGGAATCGATCCACCTTGCAGGGCAAAATCGTGCCAGTTCGTCTGAGCCACAGCTGATGGGGTCCAGGTGCCGCTGAGGTTCACCGGGTTGGTGCCTGTGGTCGAGAAGAAGATACCGTCTGGCGCTTCATCGACCACGTGCACGTTGCGCGCATCCGCTGCGCCCGAGTTTTGCACGGTCACGCGGTAGTACACCGGGCTTCCCGCCACGAACGCATCGCTCGGGTTCGTTGACGGATCCGCTTGACGCCATCCGTCAACCGCGTTCGCGTCTGGAACAACCCGGCTCTTACGCACCTCGATCACAGTCGAGTCATCAGTGGGAGTCGTTACCGTGCTCGTGTTGTTGTCGGGTGCGGTCGGTGGTTCTGGCGTTGCTCCAGGGATCACACGGGCCGTGTTCTGAACCGATCCCACGTATGAGGTCAGGATCGTTCCGGTCATCGACACCGTGCTTTGCGAGCCGAGTGGCAGCGAAGCGCCGAGGTAGGTCCACGTGATGATGTCGCCAGCCTGCGCTGGGAACTGCGCTGCGGCACCGCTACGGGTCACGCTTGCCGACCACGAGCCGTTCGACGGATCGGCGACGTTCGCAATGCCCGTGGGCACTTCGTCAGTGATCGTGATCGGAGTGTCGTCCGGGCTCTGCGAGTCCGACGGGCCGAGGTTCGATACTGCCAGCTGCCAGGTGAGCTGAGTGCCAACCACCACTCCGGCTGCAGGAATCTGCACCGGCGAGGTCACTGTCTTCACAATCGTGAGGTCAGCGAAGGTCGTCGTCTCGAGCGTTGCCTCACTGCGGTTGTTCTGCGAGGCGTAGCCCGGCGCGTCCTTGTCCGACACGTAGTTCGGATCATAGGTGGCACCCGGAATGACGATCGCCGAGTTCTGCACAGTTGTCGGCAGCTGCGAAGCTGCGACGTTCACTCGGACAGTGATCTGCGGGAAGCTCTGCCCCGAGGCGAGTGATTGAGTTGGCACGGTTCGAGCACAGTCGATTTCCGTGGCACCATTGGCCGCGCGTGGGCCGACGGTGCAGCTCCAACCATCTCCCGTCGCACCGGCGACAGTGATGCCCTCCGGAAGCGGTCCGGTGGTGTCCTTCACCGTAATCGGTCCCTCTGCGGCGTCAGGACCATCGTTCTCGACGACAAGTTTCCACGCGTCGACATTGCTGTTTCCTGCCACCACGGGACTCGTTGGGATCCGAGTCTTGGTGAGCGTGAGGTCGGCCTCGCCAATGTATGCGGTGGCCTGGCTCTGCGGGCCGACATACGAGGTGAGTGTTGCGTTGCGAGTGGCATCGGTGGTGTCAGTGGCAGTCGCACGCAGAGTGTTCGTGTGAGGGCTCACCTTGCTTGCGTTGCCGATGACGCCGGTTCCAGGGGTGGTGAGTGCCTCCCTTGTTGGCTTCGCGTCAAAGGTAATCACGATGGATCGGTTCGCACCCAGTGGGGTGCCTCCCGCGGCTGCAATCTGAGCCTCGCTCCACGTGATTGTCTGCTGATTGCCACCGGTCACGGCTGCCGTGCTGACCTGCGGCGTGCCTGCCAGCTCGACCGAGGCCGCACCGTTGATGCTGATCCGCGCGTTTCCGACGTATTCCCAGTTCACTGGAAGCACATCTGTCACGCTCACGTTCTTCGCAACACCAGCTCCCTGGTTGCGCAGGGTGAGCGTCCAGCCGAAGTTCTCGCCTGGGTGCGCAAGACCGTAGGTCTTTCCTGCGACAGGGTGTGAAACCGTCTTCGTCGGCACAACATGCGGGAAGTTCGGGGTCACTTGAGCGGTGCTCTGAATAGTTGCGGCGATCGCGGCACCACCTGGCATCTTGCCGCCCGGACGGTAGGTCCATCCGGTCTCGGATCCAGTTCCGTACGAGGTGAACTCGACAACCTTAGCGGTGTTCGTGAGGGCCAATCCCACACCATTTGTCGCGTTGGCAGCCGTTCGAAGTTCTGCTGATGGAGCAAACTTCGCCTGGTAGTTGAGGTCGATGTATCCGCCAGCCGGGATCGGTCCGAGGTCGGTCCAGGTGATCGTGCCGTTTGCGCATCCCGCAGCAGCGGTTGCGGAGTAGCTCCCCTGATGCGAGACCGAGGTCACGCCGACGACGCCCGCGGGCATGCAGTCAGTGATCGCTGCGTGGTAGGCAGGGGTGTTCCCCGTGTTCGACACTCGGACCCGGTAGGTAAAGCCCTGATCAGGGTTGCCGCTCTTGGAGGTCCGGTACTGGGCGTCTGCCTCACCTGTCAGCTTGACCTGTTTCGCCACGCTGAGCATCGGGTTCAGAATGGTGACGTTCGCTGTCGCGTTCGGCGTCTTCTTTCGAGTCTCGAAGACATCGGTCGTCGGGTTCACGTTCCAGCTCGCCGACACCGAGTTTTGTGGTGCCGTGCTCACAATCGTGTCGCGGATCTTCGCACGGTAGGTGATCACGATGGTGCGTGGATCATCGGACGTGTGAATGGTGACGCGGTCTTGTGCGGGCCAGGTCAGTGTCTGCCCGCCAGCCACGGTGCCTGCCACCTTGGGTTGGGCAGCGATAGTTGGTCCGTCGACGAATGTCAGCGAAGCGCTATCTGTGACGAACTCAACTCCGGCTGGGAGCTTGTCTTCGATCTCAAAGAAGTAGTAGTTCGCGTGCGCCGGGATCTGTGTCGTGAGGGTGTAGGTCACGGTTTCGCCGACCGGAGCCCGAGTTGGGCTCACGGACTTCGTCTGGGTGGCGCTGGCGATCTCAACGAGTCGGCTCGCGCCGCTGCTGCGCGTGCCCGAGCGGTCGCTTGCGTCTGGCAGCGTCTGGCCTTCGATTCGCGCGCGGTTGAGGTAGCTTTCGCCACCGGCAGCGCCCGGATCGATGATCGCGTCGAAACTCAGGGTCGCCGGAGCGCCCGCATCAATTCGGTCAATGTTCCACTTGATGAGGGTTCCGGTGCCGTTTGGATCAATAGTCACCGTGGTGTTCGTGTTGCTCTCTGCTGCCGAGCACTTCACCACGGGGGCAAACGGATTGGTGACGGTTCCTGCCGAGGGCGTGAAATCCTGCTGCGGCAGGGTGAAGCCTGCTGGCAAGCAGTCGTACACGACTGCGTCATAGAGCGCGGGGCGTCCGGTCGTGTTGCCCGCGGTGAGCTTGAACGTTACACGGCCCTCTGCGCCTTGAGTTCCCTCTACCTCTTTCTGCAGTGTCGGGAGTGGATCGACGTAGCGTGTGACGGCTGTAGCCGTGAGATCGGCCTGGCTTGGTGCGCCCGAGGTGACGGTCGGCTTGTCGTACCTGAAGTGTGCGGTGTTCGTCAGGGTGTTGCCATGCGCAAGCGTGACCGCATCCTTTTGTGCTGGCGTCCACACGGTGATCTGCACACGGAATACCTGCTCTTGGGCAGTGTTGTTCGTGTAGAACTCCGGGAGCGTCAGCTTGCCCGTAGCCTCATCACAAATGAATGCGTTTGCACCCGTGCCACAGCTGATTGGAGTGGTGCCGCTCGCGCCCTGGTAGAACTTGGCGGAATTTGCCACGAACTCGTATTCGAGGCTTGCGTTGCCGCGCGCGAACACACCCGCATCGAAGAGTTCAGCGTGGGCAACGCTGGTCTTTGCTGGGATGGTCGCCGCGTACTCGAAGGTGGCATATTCACCTTCGACAATTGCATTATCAGGTCGGGCGCTCGCTTGCCCGCTGGTCTGGCTCGAATTGTTCGGGTCGGCTGGAGTGGAGCCGGTGGGCTTCACTTCGGTCGAAATCAGGGTCTTCGTGACGGTCGCGTTTGGCAGCGTGACATTCGAGATGTCGCTCGCATGATTGGCCGATACAGCAATCTGGTCGGGTCCAGCGACACGATTGGAGACTGGCTCTACCGTCTGGCCTGCCTGACCAAGCGTGCTTCCGCCTGTTGGCACGTTCTCCGAGCCGGCCTCCAGTGTGGGGACGAGCGCCGAGGAGGTGCTTGCACCAGAGTTATTCACTACTGACATTTGCGCAATCGACGCGGTGTTGATGTAGTCCTGCGTGATTTGCGCGGCAGTCGTCGTGGAGCCCTCGCCGGGCACCTCGACGGTGTAGCGAACGCTGAATCCTCGTTGCACGGCGGGCACGGCCGGGGTGGGAGTGCTTCCCGGAGTGCTCGGGTCCGCCGGCACTTCTGGAATCTCCGGAGTGCTTCCCGGCACGGTTCCGCTCACATGCCAGACCACGATGCTGCGATCTCGATAGCGCTCGTTCAGGTCGGTCGGGTAGTCGTCGTCGCCCGGGTTGTAGACGTGCGCCGTGAACGCGGGAGCGTTCTCGGCCAGATCCGCACCGTCAGCCCACAGTGTTGAACTGCCGTTGAAGGTGTGCGTGGTCGAGTTGTATCCGCTCAGGTGCTCGGCACGCACGCCCTCTGGGAGCGCGTCGTAGAGCCAATAGTCCTTCGTGTTCACCGCCGGTGCGGTGATGTCGAGCCTGAAGGTCACTCCATTGCCTTGCACCACAGGCTGTCCGTCAACATTGCTGTTGGGGGCCTGAGGTCCAAGGTATGGCTGGGTGCTGGTCTTTGGATCGATGTAGTTGTTGCTCTCGATACCCTTCACCAGGCGCGCAGAGGTATCGAGCGCGATTTCTGCCTCATCACGCAGGAAGTAGATCTCACCATCAACGTTGTTCTGCTGGTACTTTGCAAGGTTCTGTGGAAGATCAACCTCACCGAAGGCAGAGATGTCCGTGACCTTGACCTTGAGGTAGATCTCAAGCTTCGAGTTCAGCGGCAGGAAGCGGTCGGTGTCGCTCAGTCCACAGCTGTTGCCGAGGGTGAAGGTGAGGGCATTGCCGTCGATGCTGATTCCCGAGGTGGGAGCGAAGGTCTGTACCCACTCAAGGTCATTTTCCGGTTCGCAAGTACCGACCTTTGCGTTCGGTGCCGAAGGCACGATCCACATATTGTCGGGGCGTTGGTCGCCATCGTTATCGCTGCCATCGAATTCGACGCCTTCTGGCAGGAAATCGGTGAACTTCGGGTTGCGCACGTCGGTGCCGCTCGGTGGGGTGATCTGCACCCGGTACCAGACCTCATCGCCGGGGGCGAAAGGAGTGACGGCTTTTTTGACCCAGAGAGATGGATCGGGGCCACCGTTCGCTTTGCTCTTTGCGATGTCAGCCGCATCGGGCACTCCGCCTTCGCGCGACAGCACTGTCTTGCTGAGCTTGGTGTAGTTCGCCTTCAGCGATGCTGACGAGTCGTCACTGGCATTCCACACGCCAGCGGCAGTATCGCCCGAGACGATGTTGCCTTCGACGGTGCTTCCCGCCGAGGTGACGTTTTCGAGTGCCGGGATGGAAGTGGTTTTGCCGAAAATATCGACCGCGTTGTAGACGGTATCGCCCGAGGTGGTTGCGCCTTCTTCGCTGCCGCTGACGTAGGCGACGCCTTGCTCAGCGGAGTACCGCACGATCCGGTCGCGGGAGTTTGCTTCGAGCAACGCTGGATCAATCGCGAGTTCGAGGTAGAAGTGGCCGCTCTGGCTATCGAAACCGAGCGTGCTGAGCTTCGCTCCCTCAAGCTGGGTGGTCTGCGGCTGCGTATTGCTGCTGCTTGGATTCCACGCACAGGATGCGCCGAGGCCAGCGGCGGTGAGTGCCGCGTTCCAGTCCTCTGCCGTCTGGTACGGCTGTGCGCTCGGCGACTGCGGCTTGCCAAATACGAGATTCGGCACCGGGTTGTCTGCGGTGCTCAGCGGGTTTGCGGGATCGTGAGCGACCTCAACGTTTGCGGGGAATACCGGGCAGAGTCCATCTGCAAAGTCGTCAAAGAGTCGGTACGGTGCAGCATTGGGGCTGGGAACCTCGGCGCTGGTGTACTCGCTTGTGGCGAGGTGAAGTGTGTAGCGCGCAAATCCGCCTTGCTTGAATTCAGAGTCGTTCACCGACTTGATCACTCGCAGGTCGACAGCTTCGATGCTGTGGCTTCCCCAGTCGGAGGTGTCGGCCCCGTCATAGCTTCCGTTCGCCACGGCGACGTTTGTGAAGGTCTGTGGGTTGCCGTCGCCCTTGTCTTCGGTGGGGTCGGCTGGATCTTCATCACCGTGACGGGTTGAAGCGCCACGGTTGTTGTCAAGGTTTGCGCCCTGCTCGCCGCTCAGGGCATCCGGAGCTGTACCGCCAAAGTCAAGCGTGTTCTCGAAGAGTGGCACACCCGCGCGGTAGCGAATCACGGTGGTCGCGGGGATTCCTTGCCCGGAGACGTCCGCGGGCTGCGCCTGTGGGGTCGTTCCCGAGTCGTTGCTGTTCATGTCCCAGATTCCGGCGGGAATCTTCCAGGTGACCTTCGTGTACACCTTGCCGACTTCAAGTCGTGAGGTGCCCGATGCGTTGGCATACTTCGCGGCAGTTTCTGCGTCCATCAGGATGGTCTCTACCGAGTGTTCTTCCAGACAGTTCTCGCCAACTGTTGCGGTGTTGAGTGGACCCGCCTCGGGGTACTCCTCCGCTGAGCCGCTCGTTCCATTGGCGTTGCTCGAATGATCTTTGATACCGCACGAGCCGAGGTATTCAATTCCGGCGGGCAAGAAGTCAACGACCTCTGCATCATCGAGGTTTGCTTCGCCGGTGTGATCAATCGTGAGTCGGTACACCGTGCCGTTTCCGCCGTGCACCCCGCGGAGGACCTTGTTGTCAGGGTGTTCGGTTTGCGCCTTCGAGACGCGCAGGCCCTTGACCGGAGCCTCAAGCGTCACGGTTCCCGGAGTTGAGGTGTGTGAGTTTGAGGCAGCGAGGGTCTTGGTTCCGGGGAATACGGGAATCAAGGTGGGAGAGTTGCTCGTGAATGCCGAAATAGTCGCGTTCAGCGTTGATCCGATGGGGAAGAGCTTCGCGTCGGGGCGAACCGTTAGTTCGTGCTGGGTCGAGGCACCTGCTGGCAGGTCACTGATATTGGTGTAGACCGCGTACTTCATGCCTTCTGGCACCTGGCAGGCATAGCCGGGGCCGCTCACCGGTTCGAGTCCGAGTGCCACACAGTCACTTGGGAAGCGCGCGTACACGCCGGGAATGATACGGGTGGAGGAGCTCAATGGGTACACGGTGGGTACGCCGAGCGTGCTGTTGCCGACTGGGGTGACTCCCTCGGGGAGCACGATGCCCAGGCTCAGGTTGTATGCGTCATTGTTGCCCGGGTCGTCTGCCGCAAATGGGCTCTTGAGGGTGACGCGCACGGTGACGTCTTCACCCCAGAGCGGCGTGTTCACGACGCTCGCGTTCACCTCAGGTGCAGGCGGACCTGCGGCAATCGCGCTTTGCACACCGATTCCCGCAACAACTAGCATTCCTGACAGCAGCGCAACTGCCGCGCTTCCGGAAACGAACTTTTGCATCCGCTTCGAAAAACGCGCGACAGCACGCGGCTGAACCGATCCCTCGGCCATTCAACACCCCTAATATCCCCATGAGAGGGCACCCCGAAATGAGCACGAAAGACACCCTTATGTTTTCGCGCACGCCGAAGCGCCAGAGAGGAGTCTCCCCAAATGACTCCTTTTCCGACACTACGTTGGAGGGTAAGAGGCTTCAATTTTTTAGGGGAGTAGATTTGGGTGAAGATATATTTCAGCCTTGCGTCCGGCAATTAATGCGATGCTCCGCAGTGACTCACAAAGCAGGCAAATAGTGCTCTTGAACTCAGCATCGTGGCGTGCGCGCGAATCTGCGCACCAGGCTCGAGCCGATACACTCACCTCCGCACATCTCGCTCGACGCGCAACACGAGAACGGCACCCCGTCGAGGACTTCCTCTGGACGTACTACTCAGTCAAACCCGCTGAACTGCGCCGCTGGCATCCCGGCGCCGGAATCGTGCTCGAAGGAACAGATACGGACCGCAGCACTTGGCGGTACTACACCCCGCACGCAAGAGGCATCTCAATTGACCTCACTGCGTTCTTTGCCAAACGCGGCGGCACCGTCGACTACGTCGAGCAACTCCTGAGCGCAACGCTCGACCACACCCCACAATTCGGCTGCTTCGGACTCCATGAGTGGGCAATGATCTACCGAATGAGCCCAGAACAACTGCGCCATGTCGGTCTCCCGCTGCGCATCGGCCACGAGGCAAGCGACCACGTCGTCGAAACCAACCCCATCAGTTGCAGCCACTTCGATGCCTACCGATTCTTCACCCCAGAAGCCGCACCGTTCAACGCGCTTCGGCCAAGCCGAGACACACAGCCCATGCTTGAGCAGTCAGGATGCCTGCACGCCGGGATGGACGTCTATAAGTGGGCGGCGAAACTCGGTCCGATCGTACCCGGTGAAGTGCTGCTCGATGCCTTCGTGCTCGCGCGCGACATTCGCGAGGTCGACATGCGAGCCTCACCCTACGATGTCAGCGGATACCTCGGAGCCGACGGAACTGCCCTGCACGAAGTTCCCATCGAAACCCCCGAGGGCAAGCGGCAATACGCACAATTGCAGCGCGGCTTCGCCGCTCGCGCAGACACGCTCCGCCATCGCGTGCTCGAAGCAATCACTCTCGCCAAAACGCTCAGCTGAACCCGACCGAACCATTCCGCAGCGAGCGGCACTCCAGGCACGCACGGCGAGAAGGCGTGCCCCCGCGCACCTCACTCAGCCGCTGAAGATTCCTCAGCAATACTCCGATGGTGCCGAATGACCTCGGCCACCACGAAATTGAACCACTTTTCGGCAAACTCTGGATCGAGCTGCGCATCGGCTGCCAGCGCGCGCAAGCGCGCAATCTGTCGCTCCTCGCGCCCCGGATCGCTCGCGGGCATACCGTGCTCCGCTTTCAGCTCGCCCACCTGCTGTGTGCAACGAAACCGCTCGGCAAGCATGTGAATGAGCGCAGCATCGATATTGTCAATGCTGCTGCGCAACGCGAGCAGCGTAGCTTCGGGCGAATGGTCACTCACAGGCGTTCTCCGATCCTTGTTCAGTCGAGCAGATCGTGACGCACTACAACCTGCTCGCGCTCGGGGCCGACACCGATCGCCGACATGCGCGATCCGCTCATTTTTTCAAGCGCAAGAATGTAATCCTGAGCGTTCTTTGGCAGATCCTCAAAGCGGCGAGCGCCCGAAATATCTTCGTCCCAGCCAGGGAACTCCTGATAGATCGGCTTCGCATGGTGGAAGTCGGTCTGGTTCACTGGCATCTCATCGTGGCGCACGCCGTTCACCTCGTACGCGACACAGACCGGGATCGATGCGATACCCGAAAGCACGTCGAGCTTGGTAAGCACGAAGTCGGTCACGCCGTTGATCCGCGCCGCGTAGCGAGCCATCGGAGCGTCATACCAGCCGCAGCGACGCAAACGACCCGTCGTGGTGCCGTATTCGTGGCCGACCCTGGCGAGCTGCTCACCCATTTCGTCAAAGAGCTCGGTGGGGAAGGGCCCAGCGCCGACTCGGGTGGTGTAGGCCTTGATCACTGCAATCACGCGATCGATCTTGTGCGGCGGCAGACCGCTGCCAGTCGACGCGCCACCGGCGGTCGCATTCGATGAAGTGACGAAGGGATAGGTGCCGTGGTCGATATCGAGCATGGTCGCCTGACCCGCCTCAAACAGCACCGTCTTGTCTTGCTGAATCGCCTCGTGCAGCATCAGTCCGGTGTCGCACACCATGGGCTTCAACAGATCACGGAAGCTGAGGAGTTCTTCGACAACCTCATCAACACTGATTGCGCGGCGATTGTAGATCTTGACGAGCACCTGATTCTTGAAGTCGAGTGCGGCCTCGACCTTCTGCCGCAGGATACTCTCGTCAAAAATGTCTTGGATCCGAATGCCAACCCGGTTGATCTTGTCGGCGTAAGCCGGGCCGATACCACGACCGGTCGTGCCGATCTGCCGTTTGCCGAGAAAACGCTCGGTGACTTTGTCAAGCGTGCGGTGATACGCAGTGATCACGTGCGCATTCGCGCTGACTTTGAGCTTCGAAGTGTCAACGCCGCGAGCGTTCAGTGCGTCAAGCTCCTGCTTGAGCACCGCGAGGTCAACCACCACGCCGTTGGCGATGATCGGGGTGACACCGGGTGTCAGAATTCCTGAGGGAAGCAGGTGAAGCGCGTATTTTTCGTCGCCGATAACGACGGTGTGACCGGCGTTATTACCGCCGTTGAATTTGACCACGTAGTCGACTCGGCTGCCGAGCAAGTCAGTTGCTCGTCCTTTGCCTTCGTCGCCCCACTGGGCACCGGTGATCAGTACTGCGGGCATCTCAGCCCCTCCTTATTACTGGCAGGCAGTTACTGACCTAGTGTATCGAAGCGTTCAGCTATCCACGCAGCCGCCTCTGAGGGCGCGTGTCTCTCACCCATCACACCCGAGTGATGCGTCGGCCACCAGCGCCCGGTGAGCGTGAACCCCGCAGCGCGGTAGCGACGCATCAGCGAGGCGGTGAAAGGCGCGGGCGCAACCTCGTCAAAGCGCGCCGCATCAATGCGCAACGGGGGCTGCTCGGCGCGCGGGGTGAGGTGCGCGAGTTCGTTTCGGCGAAAGGACTCGAAGAGCAGGCGCCACACTTCGCGCTGTGCTGATCCACCAATACGGTGCGGTGCGAGCCCTCCCCACGAGTCTTCCCGGCAAAGTTCCACCAGAGTGTGCGTGCTGAGGTCTCCCCACAGACGTTTCGCGGCGGGACTCAAGCCCTCGCCTTCGATGAGCTCCCGCAACCGCGACTCCTCGACCGAAGCACCGAACAGCATCAATCCCAGAAGTGCTGAGACAGTCGCGGAACCTGGCATCCAAGCTCGCATACTGCGCGCCGCAGCGATACTGCGATCCATTCGGGTGACCGGGGCGAACGCCGCCGTACCGAGCAGCACGGCCTCGCTGTCTGGCGCATCTGCGACCGAGGCATACATGGCCGCGAGCGCGCCTTCAGAGTGTCCGGCCGCAACCCAACGGTGTGAAAGCCGCCGGTCAATGCGGTGACGAGCACGCATTGCTGCCACCATCGACTCCCCGAGCGAAGCACCAATGAGGTACGGGTGTGCGCCCGCGCTGCCGATGCCCTCATAGTCCGGTCGAAGTACCGCGATCCCTCGTCGAAGCAGGCGACCGCAGAGCGCATCACCCTGCGAGATTCTCCGCCATTCAACGTGTCCAGGCGCTGCGCGACTTGGAGCGGCAGCGGCAGAGGCCCCCGTGGTCATGTGTCCGTAGACGACGACGGGATACCCGTCGCTCGGGGCAGGCGTGTCTGGCAGGTGCAACAGTCCGCTCTGCTCTCGTTGCACGCCATCGATACTTCGTGCGGAAAAGACGATGGCTTGCCCCGGGAGAGACCGCATCACCACTTCCCTCTCGGCAGGAGCTTTCGCACCGGTGCCGGGAGCACTCCGAGCAACGCACCCGTTCGAGCTTCCGCTTCGTCAACCACGTCAATGAAGAAGCGGGCGACGGGTTCGAGTTGCTCGGTGTCGATCCGGTCAATGGTGTCGGCGTCGTCGTAGAGGTAGAGCGGCCCCGAGACGAGACTCACAGTCGGCACTCCGGCGACAAAGGTGAATGACGCGTCTGTCGGTATGCCGCTCGCCGAAATCTCGAACATCGCGGCCCCGAGCACACTGGTTGAGACCAAGTGGTGTTTCCGCACGAGTGTGGTGATGCGTTTCGTGAACGAGGGGTTCACGTTCACGAAGATCCCTCTCGGTTCGGTCTCGTGCACCGTTTCGAAGGCTCCGTCTGCCCCTCGAATTGCTCGGAGACCGACATGTTCAATAGTTGCGTTCATCACGATGTTCCATCGCGGATCCGGATCGAGCACATGCCTGCGCGTGAACTCCATGTGCGCGTGATACCCGGTGAAGTGGGTGTCAAAGGTGATGAAGAGCAGCGTCTTTTCTCTGCGTGCTCCCTGGGCGGCAAGTGCACCGTAGTGTTCGGCAAGCGCAATCACTTCAGCTGTGCCCGAGGCGTCTTCGACCGCGCCTGGGCTGACCGAGTCGTGATGGGATTGGATCATGATGGTGTCACGGCTGCGCCCCTTAAGCACGCCGATCACGCTTCGTGAGGTGACACGATCCCGTCGCAGTTCAAGTGTGAGTTCGGCGCTCCCCCCGCCGCGGACCGCGAGCCGTCTGCGCAGTTGCTCGCCGGTGCGCTTGGTGATCCACACCCCAGGAAGGGTGAAGAGCGTCCGCCGATAGTACTCATTGTGGTAGCGATGTGATTCGGGGTAGTCGCGCAGCACTCCGATCAGCCCGACCGCCCCTGCTTTCGCAGCTTCGACCATTACTTTTGCGAGGGTGGTGATGTAGGGGTTGCGGCTGCCGAGCACATCTTTGCGGCGCACGCGACGGTCGGGGTCATACAGCGAGAGCGAAAGCGGGAGCGTGTGTGCCGTGGTCATCGTGAATGCCAGGTCGAAGAGCACGACCGCGCCCTTCACATCGTGCTTTCGCAGCGGATCAGCACCGATGTCGACGATTGGGGCCCTCAATCGGTGCTGCACGCGCCCGGTCCAGTCGTGTGCAGCGAGTCCGGAGTGCAGGATGGGCGAGCACTCGTACTCTTCGCCCGCGATGGTGAGTTGGTGCTGTTCGGCTGACCAGGAGTATGAGTCGACGTCGAGGTATTCCGTCTCAAGTCCGGCGCGTGTGAAGCGCTCGGCCACATACTCGGCAGCCCGTGCCCCGCCCGCACTGCCCGTGGCGCGAGGTGCCATGGCAACGAGATCTTCGATTGTTTGATACATCGATGAGGCTTGCAAATTCATAGGCCGATCGTATGACTATGATCAGAATTATTCGCAAGTCAGTGGCAATCCTTCGATTAGGTAAGAAAGACTCGGCATTTTCGTCACATGATCAACGTTGATACTTCACCACTCCCCGGAGCCCCGCGCCTCCTCGACGAACTCGATCTGGCAATCGTGCACGCCCTCCAAATCGACGCGCGCGCCCCGTGGACTCGTGTCGCTCACGCCGTTGGAGCCGATAGCGCGACCGTTGCTCGGCGATTTGCGCAAATGCGCGAAGAACGGCTCGCCTGGCTTACCTGCTGGCCGAAGGCTGCTCAGTGGGAGTCAAGCGCCGACCTGGCGATGGTGCTTCTCGAAGCGCACGCGAATGTGGATGCGATCAGCGCCCTCCCCTGGACGCTGAGCATCGATGAAACATCTGCCGGCGTCGTCGTGCTTGTGGCAACCGGTGCTGGACTGCGCAGTCTTGGCCCACGCGTGCGTGAACTCGCGGTCACTGCGGGACTCGGCGTCGCGGGTGTCGCACCGCGCATGCACGTCGTTTCGGCGGTGCGTGCGGAGGATTCAACGTGGCACACCGGAGCTCTCGACCTCACAGGGCAGCGGATCCTCACCTCCTCAGCTCCCGCTGACCCCGCAATCGCCCCCAAACGTGAGACCGTTGCCGAACTCCTGCAAGTGCTGTCCGAGGACCCTCGAATGAGTGCCGCACACCTCGCTACCAGCCTTGGTGTTTCCGAGGCCACCGCGCGTCGCACAGTGGAACGCGCTGCCGCATCAGGCCGCTTGGGTCTCGGCTGCGACCTTGCAGTACCGTCGGCAGGGCTGCGCAGAGGGGCAATGCTGTGGGCACGATCCTCGCACTTGCAAGCCGCGGGGGGACGAGCCAAAAGTTTGGCTTCAGCGTACCGGGTGCTTGAGGTTGTCGGCCCTGCCCCGCTCTGCATCAGCGTGCGGGCGGCAACACTCACGGCGCTGCCCGAGATTGAGCGCGCTCTCGGCGAGGACATCGAAATCACCGACCGCTGGACCGTGCTCAGCAATCGTAAACGCAATGGCCATCTGCTCGATGAGTGGGGTCGCACCTGCGGTGCCGTTCCCGTGCACTGGTAGCTGAGGAAGTCGCTCTCGGCGTTTCGACACTACTGAGCCGACTCGCCCGCCCGTTCACGCAGCAGCCCGTCGAGTCGGTAGTTGGAGAGCGGGAGAAGGCTCACCAGACACAGCAGCGCAGGAACAATTGAGACGCCGAGCACAATCGCCCACTGCGCCCCCTCGCTCTGCTGCACCGCTGCTCCGTTCGCTTCGGCATACCCGCCGAGGCTCAGGATCACGCCGAGCAGCGCCGGGCCGAGGGCGAGCCCGAGCAGTTCAAACCCTGACCAGAGCCCGGAGATCATGCCGATACGGTTCACACCTGAACGCTTCGCATCTTCAGCCGCGACGTCAGGGAGCATCGCGAGCGGAAATATCTGCGCGCCCGCATAACCGATTCCGACAACCGCTGCGGCAATCAGCAGAAGCACTGTATCGCCGGTGCGGCTAGTCACAAGCGCGAGCAGACCAATCGACAACACCACGGTCGCGATCGTAAAGCCTCGCTTCTTTCCGAGTTTCACGCCGATCTTCGACCAGAGCGGCGCGAAGATGACTGCTGGCAGCACAAAGCAGGCAAAGGCAAAGGTTGAGGCGCTCGGATCGTGCACGACGTGTCGGGCCACATACACCACTCCGCTCAACACCATTCCGATCGCCACGGCTTGCAGCACGAACGCGATGACAAGGTCGCGAGTGTCACGGTTCTTGAGCACGATGCCCAGCTGTTCGAAGAGCTTGCCGCCTGCCTCTTCTGTTCTGGCAAGGGGCACTCCCTTTGTTCCGAAATAGAGTCCGAGCGCACCAGCGAGGATCAGGACGCCCATCACCACCGCCATGATCCGGTAGCCGGTGATGCCCTCAGCCGCCTCAACAAGCAGTGGTGCCGCCGCACCGGAGACCAGGATCGCAATGCTGAACACTGCCACCCGCCAGGTGGTGAGCCGGGTGCGTTCGCTGTAGTCGTCGGTGATTTCTGCTGCCATTGAAAGAAACGGCACTTGAAAGAACGCATAGATCGTTGCGCAGATCAGTGAAATTGCCAGCACCCAGAGGCCCGCGGTCACGGGCGGAGTCGTGGGTCCGAGAAAGATGACCACGAACACGGCCGCGAGCACCACTCCGGCTCGGAGAACAAACGGTCGCCGCCGGTCAACGGGATGCGTCGATCGATCGCTCACTCGTCCGGCAATTGGGTTCAAGAGGAAGTCCCACGCTTTCGGCGCGAACACGATGAGGCCCGCAAGCCCAGCAGCAACACCGAGGTAGTCGGTGAGGAACGGCATCAGAATCAGTCCGGGTACGGTGCCATAGGTGCCTGAGGTAATCCCGCCAAGGGCGTATCCGATGCGCACGCGCGGCGACAGCTGAGTCATGCACTGATCGTAGGGCCGCACTCAATTTCTGAGCGGGCAGCGAGGGAATCACGCATTTTTTATGGTCAGATGCCCTGAATCAGTCAGATAGGTGAAGGAATGCCAGAATTCGAGAAGCACTGCCCACGCTGCCAGCGGATCGATCCTCGCACTCCTCGCACTCTTCGCACTCCCCGCAATCCCCGCAATGCTTCTCCAGCCGCCCCTCCTTCCTCACCGCTCGGCCTTCGTCTTAGACTGCACTCATGACGAAGATCAGTCCCGAGATCGCCGCATTTCTGGCGACAGTCACCCCCGCAACACGCAAGCGCGACGCCGACACACTGCTCGCGCTCTACGCGAGAGCAACCGGGCTTGATGCCGAACTGCACGGCACCATCATCGGCTACGGCAGCTACGACTATCGCTATGAGAGCGGTCACAGCGGCACCGCCGCGGCAGCAGGGTTCTCGCCCCGAAAGGCAGCCATGTCGATCTACCTCTCAGACGGAACGGCAGCCCACAGCGAGCAACTCGAACGTCTTGGGCCACATCGCGCCGCAGTCGGTTGTCTCTATCTGAAAAACCTCGAACACAACGACCTCACGGTCTTAGCAGACATTGTGCGCGACTCATTTCTCACGCTGAGTGCGGGATTCTACGGGTCCCGAGCCCGCGATGGACAACGCGCTTCACCGAAGCACTAAGGCGCGTCTGCGAGTTTCCATGTGCTGGCAAGGAAGTTGCGCGCAGATTTCACAAAGACCCGCTAGGGGACGAGGATCAGCTTCCCGCTTGTCCCCCGGCCAGCGAGTGCTCGATGCGCCTCGGCCGCATCCGCGAGCGCGAACCGGTCACCAATTCGCAGATGCAGCGCGCCGCGCTCGATCGCTTCAAAGAGTTCCCGGTAGCGCCAGGCACGTTCCTCGGGCGTGCGCATGAAGTGCACAAGTGACGGTCGAGTGATCGAAAGGGATCCGCCTGCGTTCAAACGCTGCAGATCAAACGGCGGCACCTGGCCACTCGCGCCGCCAAAGAGCACCAGTTCACCACGCACGCGCAAGGAGCTGAGCGAAGCGTCAAAGGTGTCTTTGCCCACACCGTCATAGACCACCGCAACGCCCTCGCCCGAGGTGAGTTCGCGAAGCCGATCCGCAAACCCCGCATAGTCGAGCGAGTAGGCGGCACCTGCCGCAAGACTGAGTTCGCGCTTGGCCGCACTTGAGGCAGTCGTGATCACCCGAATGCCGCGGTCGACAAGCAATTGCGTCAGCAAGAGGCCGACGCCCCCCGCCCCAGCATGCACCAGCACCGTCTCACCCGGTTCGGGCTTCGCCGCTGAGGTCGCCAAGTAGTGTGCGGTGCAGCCTTGCAGGGGCAGCGCGGCAGCGGTCGTAACGTCGATGTGCTCAGGCAAGAGCGTCGCTTGATCGGCTGCCACCACGAACTGGTCGGCATAGCTTCTGGTTGCACCAGCGGTTGCGACGCGGTCGCCCGGAGCAAACCCGAGCGCGCCGGCGCCGACTTCAATCACCGTGCCAGCAGCTTCACTTCCCGGCACGAAGGGGAAGTCCACGGGATACACCCCGGACCGTTGATAGATCTCAATGAAGTTCACACCGACAGCGCCGGTACGCACGAGCAATTCGCCGGCTCCCGGAGTCGGAGCTTCGATCTCCTGCAATTGCAGCGTATCTGGCCCGCCTGCCTCATGTACCACGATCGCGCGCACCTGCGCCCCCTTTTTCTCGCCTGACTTCACCCTACGTCGCGTGCGACGCCCGCGATAGAGCGTTTCCTCGTCGTTACGAAGCGTGACCCAACACGAGATTCTCGGGTGTCTCACCGGCTCGCAGATGTGCGATTTGGCGGCGGATCAACGCGCTGACTCTGGGCATCATCGCCGTAGAGTCACCCCCCGCGTGCGGGGTGATGAGCGCGTGCTCGCACTTCCACAGTGGGTGGTCGGCGGGAAGCGGCTCGGGTGCGGTGACGTCAAGTGCCGCGCGCAAGCGACGGGCCTGCAACTCGGCAAGCAAGGCCTCAGTGTCGACCACTCCGCCGCGGGCGACGTTCACGAGCAATGCACCGTCGGGCATCTCAGCGAGCGCCGCAGCATCAATCAATCCCGCAGTTTCCTCAGTGAGCGGCACCGTCAATATCACGACATCGGCTTCGCGCAGCGCTGCGTGCAGCTCCGTGAAGGCCTGCACAGGCACATCTTCTCCGGCAAGGTTGCGTTCGGTGCGCGCACTGCGCGCGATCCTCGAAACCTGCACTTCAAACCCCGCCAGGCGCGCTTCCACTGCTTTGCCAACCCCGCCGTATCCGATGATCAGCACACGACAATCAGCGAGGCTCGGGAAAGTGCGCAAATCCCACACCGCCGACATGCCCTCACGCACAAACTGCGCAATGCCGCGTTGCGCAGCAAGGGTCAATCCAATCGCCAACTCGGCGGTAGAAGTCTCATGCACGGTCGTGGCATTCGCAAGCGGAACGCCCTCGGGCAGCACCTCACTGATGCCGTCGAACCCGATGGACTGCCACTGCACCAGACGGGTCTCTACCTCGGCGACGCGAGCCAGCCGAGCATTGCCTCCGGCGTAGGGCGGCACCACCAGATCGATCTGTGTGCGCGGTGGCGGTCCGTCAAGATCCCACTCCAGAAATTCGACCCCTTCGACCGCACCGACGGCCTCCCGAAGTCCCGGATCGCTCGGCAACGAAACCACCACATCACGCATGCATCGAGTCTAGCGACCGCATAGTCAGCCGTTCCCAGGTGACTTGAGAGCCGAGATGACTGCGGTGAGTCGGCGATCACGTTCTGCCGCGAGCGACCGGGCCGACTCCTCGTCGTAGTGTGCAAAACCAGCCAGCGTTTTCGTGCCAAGCCGACCATCGGCGACTGCGGCGACGAGAGATTCGGGTGGCGCAAAACGATCACCGAATGCACCCTGCAAGGTTTCAAAGATGGAGAGGTAGGTGTCGAGACCACCAAGGTCGGCATTGGCGAGGGGGCCGAGAGCAGCAAGTCTCGGCGCGAACGAGGTGCGCACCACCTCATCGATCGCTTCAAGTGAGGCACCGTCCTCAAGGCAGAGCATCGCCTCCCGGATCATCGCAAACTGAATTCGATTCGCAATGAAACCTGCCCGGTTCTGCACTTCCACCGGGGTCTTTCCCGCCGCTCGCAACAGTGCAGTCACGGCGGTGAGCGTGTCTCTGGTGGTGTGCGTACCAGGCGCCAATTCAACGCATTCGATCTCATAGGCAGGGTTGAACCAGTGCGCGGCGAGCACTCTGCCCGGATGGGGCACGCACTGGGCAAGCTCATCAACATCAAGCGAAGAGGTGTTTGTCGCCAGAATCGCGTCTTGGTGCGTCACTTCACCGAGTGCAGTCCACAACCGTTTCTTCAGTTCAAGACTCTCCGGGGCGGCTTCAAACACATACTCGGAGTGTGAGATGGCATCCCACTCACCTCCGACGGAGTGGACTCTGCCGCTACCTTCACTGTGGAGTCGCGTGAGCAGTGCTGCTGCACGCTCAGCGTCAGGCTCGATCACCGAGACCTGGTGGCCTGCTCTCGCGAGCGCAACGGCGATCCCTCCACCCATGATTCCTCCGCCGATCACGGCAACTGAAGTGTGTGTCTGTGGATTCTGTTCTCTCATAGCTCCCTTGCTACCTCCGAGAATCACTCTAGCGTTCAAGCCAGCACCCTTCTCTTGCACCTCTCCGACGCTCTTGCACGTCTCCGACGAAGCTCCCAAGACACAGGCGCACCCTCAGTGACAGAATGGAGCCATGAGCCCCGCAGCACGCGCCTACACTGAGTTCGATTACACGGACGCACACGGCGTCGACATTCGCGCCTATGTGTGGCTGCCCGGTGACGAAGGCCAGCACAACGACACCGATGTGATCGCATTCAGCGCCTTTGACGGTCAGCCGCACGCCATCGTGCAGATCGCACACGGTATCGGCGAGCACGCCCTGCGTTATGACGCCTTCGCGCGGGTGCTCGCTGCCAATGGCTTCGCCGTGTACGCCGACGATCATCGCGGCCACGGTGAGACCGGGCGCAGACAGCACGACGGCGACCTCTCGAAGCTTGGCAGGCTGGGCCCCGGTGGTCTGCGAGCCGCCGAAGCCGCGATCCTGCAGCTCTCCTCACTCGCACGCGAACGGCATCCGGGGCTTCCCCTCATCATGTTTGGCCACTCCTGGGGTTCGCTCATGACGCAGCGGATCATCAACCACGAAGCCCGCCCCTTCGACGCAGTCGTGCTCTCTGGCAGTGCCTACCGCACCCCGCTCATGATGGAATCGGGAGACCTGAACAAGAACTGGCGCAGCCCCCAGGCAAATGGGTTTGAGTGGCTCAGCCGCGATCCGCGCACGGCCAAGGCGTTCATCGCTGATCCACTGTGCTTCGCGGCAGACATCGCGAAGCTTTTCGGTCTCGCCGATGCGGCTCGACTCTTCGGCACCCCCGCAGCGGGAGTGGCCGACGTGCCCATGCTGATTGTCTCGGGTCGCGATGATCCGCTGAGCCGAGGCGACGGCCTGCGCAAGCTCGCCGACGCCTACCGGGCCAGGGGGGTGCGCGATGTGACCTTGCGTCTCTTCGACGGACGTCACGAGTTGTTGAATGAAACCAATCGCGATGACGTGGTGGCCGAAATCGTGACCTGGATGCTTGACCGCTTTCCTGTCGGCGATTAGCTCCGCCTGTGAAATCCCGTGCACTGACGAAGATGTATCGGCTGCGGGTCATTCCATCACGATCGGGCCCGCACGATCCCAGCTCACGCCGCTACGCTTGAAGTCATGGCGCAACATCACGGCGAGTATAAGGTTCCAGGCGGCAAGCTGGTGGTCGTTGACTTCGAGTCCGAGCGATCCCCTTCGGCGGAGGCTGGCGGCGAGGATCGAGAGGTCATTGCCCGGTTCAAGCTCTCTGGCGATTTCTTCCTTGAACCCGACGATGCGCTGCCGATCATTGTGGCTGCAGTCAATGGCCTCGATGTGCGCACCGATGTCACTCAGATCAGCGCCGCGATCACTCAGGCGCTGCCAGCTGACACCCACCTGATCGGGTTCTCAGCGGAAGCCGTTGGCGTCGCCGTGCGCCGAGCGCTCACGGGTGCTGCACAGTGGCGTGATTACAACTGGACAATTCTGCACGAACCTCCCGTGTCTCCCATGATGAATGCCGCACTCGATGAGGTGCTCGTCAATGAGGTCGGCAGTGGTCGGCGAGGTCCCACCCTGCGCATCTGGGAGTGGGATGAGGCGGCAGTGATCATCGGCAGCTTTCAGTCGGTCATGAACGAGGTTGACGAGGATCAGCTCGCCGCTCGCGGCGCGCAATTGGTGCGCCGCATCTCGGGTGGCGGAGCCATGTATATGGAGCCCGCGAGCAGCATCACCTATGCGCTCTACGTGCCGGAAGAACTGGTGCGTGGCATGAGCTTCGCAGATTCCTACGCGTTTCTCGACGATTGGGTGCTTGAGGCGCTGCGCTCGCTGGGTATCGACGCGAGCTATAAGCCGCTCAATGACATCACGAGCCCGCTTGGAAAGATTGGCGGTGCTGCCCAGAAGCGGATCGCCAATGGCGCAGTGCTGCACCATGTCACGATGGCCTACGACATGGATGCTGAAGCGATGACTCAGGTGCTCCGAATCGGTCGCGAAAAGTTGAGCGATAAAGGCACCACGAGCGCACAGAAGCGTGTCGATCCGCTGCGCAGCCAAACCGGCCTTTCCCGAGAGGCCATCATTACTCACATGCTTGAGGTCTTTACTCAACGTTATGGTGGCACTGCTGACAAAGTGAGTGCTGAGGAGTATGCTTTCGCGAAGCGACTCGTGACAGAGAAATTCTCAACTACCGAATGGCTCCGTCGAGTGTCGTAGAGGTTTTTCCTAAACCTCGCTCGTTCCGCAGTTGACGCGGTCGGCCCCTGTGGGCGTCGGCAACCGGGTCTGCGACTTCACACACCGCAACCCAGATGTCGCCCTCCCGTTTGGTGGCATCTCCGAGCCAATGGAGGCACCACATGTCCGTCGAGCACAACACCCGTCAGATTGAAGATGGCGTGGTCACTGATCTGAGCGAGAAGATGAGCTACGGCCGCTACCTCGATCTCGATACGCTGCTCTCTGCGCAGCACCCAGTGAGCAAGCCAGAGCACCACGACGAGTTGCTCTTCATCATTCAGCACCAGACCTCTGAGCTCTGGATGAAGCTCGCCATTCACGAGCTGGTAAGCGCTCGTGAATGCCTGCGAAATGACGAAATCGGTGCCGCACTCAAGCGAATCGCCCGAGTAAAGCACATCCAGAACGTGCTCACCCAACAGTGGTCGGTGCTCGCCACCTTGACCCCAGCCGAGTACGCCCAGTTCCGTGGCGACCTCGGCAACTCTTCGGGGTTCCAGTCGGTGCAGTACCGCGCAATCGAATTTGCACTCGGAAACAAGAACGAGCGGATGCTCAAGGTCTTTGAATCAGAGCCAGAGAATTACGCGCTGCTGAAGGCAGAGCTGGAGAGCACGACGCTCTATGACGAATTCTTGCGGCTCCTCGCGCGACGCGGTCTGCATGTCCCTGATGAGGTGCTCCATCGCGACGTCACCAAGGCATACGAGATGAATGAAGAGCTCGTCTCAACACTGACAAAGATTTACGAGAACTCCAACGAGTACTGGGATCTCTACGAGACCTGCGAGGCGCTCGTTGATCTCGAAGACAACTTCCAGTTCTGGCGTTTCCGTCACCTGCGTGTGGTGACTCGCACGATCGGCATGAAGATCGGCACGGGCGGATCCAGCGGCGTCAACTTCTTGCAGCGCGCACTCGATCTCACGTTCTTCCCTGAGCTCTTCGCGGTTCGTACCGAAATCGGAGCTGCATAGTTTCGTGTCAGATCGCATGATTGTCACCTGCCGAGACGCCCTCGGCAGGTGGCGTCCTGCCGTCTTGGATACCGATCACACGGCGAGCGGTATCTCCCGCCATCGGATCGATTTCGATGCAGTTCAACCGGGTGACACCCCCCGTACTGACGGCGTCATCACCGGAGGGTTCACCGACTGGCACGTACATCTGCATCTGAGCGAATGGCACAGGCTCGCTGATTCCCCCATCAGCACTGTCTGGGATCTCGGCGGTGACCCCGCACATTTGCACAGCCTCGCCGAGACTCGCTTCGGCGCGCCCACGGTGCGCTATGCGGGAGCATTCCTCACCCCGCTCGGCGGCTACCCTTCAGATCGTGATTGGGCGCCCAGCGAAACCTATCGAGAGATCACAGACACGACAGCGGCTGTGTCCGCAGTGCAGGAGATGGCCGCTGCGGGAGCTTCTGCCATCAAAGTGGCCAGCAATAGCACTGCTGGCCCCGTGTTCTCAGACGAATTGTTCCGCACGATCGTGCGGGCGTCCTCTGCGCACAAGCTCCCCGTCATCGCGCACGCCGAGGGGCCGGGCGAAGCCATCCGAGCCGCCCGCCTTGGCGCAGCTCGCCTCGCACACGCCCCCTTTTCAGAGGTGCTGAGCACGAGTGAGATCGCCGCACTCGCGGCACAGACCTCTTGGTGTTCAACGCTCGACATTCACGGCTGGGGCAGTTACACCGACGCACATGCGATCGCGGTAGCAAACGTCGCGGCGTTTGTTCGCCACGGGGGCACCCTTCTCTACGGGACCGATATGGGCAACGGCCCGACACCGGTGGGGTTGAACCGGCGAGAGCTCGCTTCTCTTGAGGCTGCAGGACTGAACGCCGAGCAGCTCCTGAGCGCACTCACCCCTGGCGATCCGCTCGCCCACGATGCGGTGCTGGTCTGGGTTCCGAGAAACGATCGTGGCGAGCTAGACATTGCTTCGTCTCGCCCGCTCGCCACCCGACCGCACTAACTTCTTCCCGTCGCGGGGCCTACCCCTCGACGAACCGCTTTCTCTCCCGTGCCACCGCAAGCGCCGTGGCACACAGTCCGGCCAGCCCCCACAAGGCGAGCAGGAACGCAGTGATACCGACGCCTCCCGTGCCCATCGCTATCGCCTGGAAGCCCTCGAAAAGCGCCCCAATCGGGCTCGCGTCGCCAATCGCTTGCAACAGCGGCGGCGCGGTCGAGATCACGCCGATCGCAAAGGCGATCACGAGAAGTGCAAACGAGAGGAACCTGCCAAACCCGCCAAGAAGGGCCGAGAGCCCCTGGTTCACCAGCGAGAATGCGAGTCCTGCCAACGTAGCGATCCCAAAGAAGCTCAGTCCTTGACTGAGGCTATAGCCCAGCAGCATCGGCAGAATCGCACCGACTACGGCACCCTGCACCGCACCAATGGCCGCGGCTGGCCAGGCGCTGCGCATGGTCACGTAACCGACTCCGCGCGCCGCCTTGCGTGTGCGCTGCCAGAGCGGGGCAAGCACCAGGAATGAGGCAAAGGCTCCGGCCCAGAGTGCGATACCCGCAAACAGCGGCACACCCGCAGCGTTGAAGAGCTCGTCACTCGCTCCCTTTGCTTCGACTGGCTTGGTCGCGATCTCAGCGAGACGTTCACGCTCAGACTCGGAGTAGCTCGGAATCTCACTGACCGCAGTCCTGAGTCCGCTCGCGAGTTCTGAAGTGCCGTCAGCTGCCTGATGTGCGCCCTGAGCCAGGCCCGTGATTCCCCCAGCAAGCTGCGAGGTCCCTGCCGCCAGCGAGGGTGTGCCTGCGGCCAATTCCGCTGCGCCACTCGAGAGCTGTTGCGCGCCCCCGGCGAGCTGTGCTGCGCCATCGGCGAGCGCGGCCTGACCAGCTGCCGAGGCTTGTGTGCCCCCGGCGACTCCATTGCCCCAGGCGATAAGCCCACCGATCTGCCCTTGAGTCTGGGCGAGCGTGGCAAGCAGGCTTTCGACCGATGCGAGCGCATTCGCTTTGTCCTCTTCTGTGGGGAAGGGAATCTCATCGTTGATGATCGCGTCCCTCAAACGCGTCATTTGCGTGACAATGCTTCCGGTCGCGCTGTCGATCTGACCAAACAGTCCGTTGACGGTCGAGACATAGCTGTTCACGGTGCCGGCAAGCTCGGCTCCGCCCTGTGCTGCGGCTCGTGTGCCTGCGGCGAGTTCACCGGCTCCGGTGGCGAGGCCGCTCGCTCCATTTGCGAGCTCTCGTGTTCCGCTCGCAAGCTGCTGGGTTCCGCTCGCGAGTTCGTTCGCACCGCTGGCGAGCTGGTCTGCACCATCTGCGAGAGCGGCCCCGCCGTGCGCGAGTTGCGTGGCTCCATCTGCCGCGCCGCCAATGCCCTTGCCGATTTCATTCATGCCAACAAAGATTCCACCGACAAACTGTTCGCCAAGCTGGGCGTTCAGCACGCTCGTTGCAGTGCTCGTGACGATGTTCGAGAGGGCAGCATCGAGCAGCCTCCCGCGATCACTCGTCTGAATGTCGATCGTTGCTTTCTTCGCGGTCTTCGTGTCTTGCGAGGCAGAGGTCGCTGCCGCAGAGAAATTCTCGGGGATCGTCACTACCGTCGCGTACCGACCGTCTTTCAGGCCGGATGCTGCGTCCTCTTCGTCGGTCAGTTCCCAAGTGAAATTGGTCTCGGTATCACCGGCAATCAGTTCTGCAGCGAGCACCCGGCCAAGCGGTACGAGTTGCTCGTCAACGGTTACGGGCTTGTCGAGATTCACGACGGCTGCAGTTACCGTATCGAGTCGATCGGTGGGATTCCAGAGCCCCCACAGCAGCACCCCTGCTGCCGTCAGCGGCACCAAGAGCAAGCCGAGGATGGTTCGCCAGTTCACTGCCTTTGAGCCGCGCAGTCGGCCTACTCCCGCGCTCATAGCGCGCCTCCCTCTGTCGCCGCTGTCAGGGCGACATGTGATGTGCCGCTTGCCACATTCGCTTCGGCGGCTGGTGCGGTGAATGCTTGTCGAATGATGCTGTCGGCTGGCAGCACCGCCTGTGCCTGTTGCATGGTGCCGAGCACCAGATAGATTTCGCTTCCTGTGCCGGAGTGCACCGGACGAAGCGGTCTGGCATCAACTCTGCGCAGATCGACAACGATCACTTCGGGACGGTCGGCGAACGCGTCGTCGAGCGTGCCGAGATCGGCCCAGGCTGATCGGGTGCGTAGCGATGATGCGCGTTCTGGGAGCAAGAGCCCAGTGACTTTGAGCGTGCCCGCTTTGATGGGGCCGCGTCCGGTGAGCACGGCGGCGAGCGCCGCACTGCGCGGATCCGCTGGATCAAGTTGCAAGGCTTCGCCCTGGGCGAGGCGCAGATCGGGAATCCGGCCCACTCCGGGCAGGGCGAGGTTTGCGCTGGCAATCTTCGCTTCCGGCATGTCGCTTGGCCAATGTGCGTGTGCGAGTTCGCGCGCCAGACCTTCTCCTTCGACGTCAAAGGCGGGGAGCATCTTGTCGAGCCAGCGTGGCATGCGCCAGGCACGATCTCCGAGCAGTTGCAATACTGCGGGCACGAGGGTCATGCGCACGATGAACGCGTCGACGAACACGCCGACGGCAAGTCCAAGCGCGATGACCTTGATGGAGGGGTCCCCTTCTGGCACGAAGGCAGCGAATACCGCAAACATGATGATGGCGGCAGCCGTGACGACGCGTCCCGATCCCACGAATCCTCGCTGAATGGCTGCGCTACTGGGTGATCCGTGCACGACTTCTTCACGGATTCGTGACACGAGAAACACCTCGTAGTCCATTGCGAGCCCGAAGAGCACGCCCATCAGGAGGATCGGCATGAAGCTCAGCACTGGTCCTGCGTGATGCACGTTCAGCAAGTCGGCAAACCATCCCCATTGGAACACCGCAACCACAGAACCGAATGCGACGCCTACCGAAAGCACGTATCCGAGAGTGGCCTTGATGGGCACCCATACCGAGCGGAAGACCATTGCCAGGAGAATCAAGGAGAGGCCGATGACCAGAATGCCAAATGGCACGAGGGCTTCGAGCAGCAGTTGCGAGACATCGATTGCGACAGCCGTGAATCCGGTGACGGCGATACTCACCCCGTATTTTTCCAACCATTCATCATGGTGGGAACGAATCTCTGAGACAAGCGCAGCGGTGCTTTCAGCCTGCGGCCCTTCTTCTGGGATCACCTGAATGATGCCGGTGTCTGCTCCCTGGTTGGGGGTGGCCAGCGGCACATCGGCCACGCCGGGCAGCGCGCGAACCTCGTCGGCAAGATCCTCCATGAGGCCGAGTGGATCAGTACTTGAAATGATTGATCCGGTGAGCAGCAGCGGGCCGTTGGCTCCTTCGCCGAAGTGTTCCCCGGTGAGTTCGTAGGTGATGCGTGCGGGGTTGTCTGCCTCAAGTGTTTCTGCACCTGGCAGTGCAAGTCTCAGTCCGAATGCCGGAATGGTTGCGGCACCGAGGGTCACGAGCACGAGCACCACGGTGATCAGCGGCTTCGCGGTCACGACGCGCACCCAGCCACCGAAGAAGCGATCCGCTTTGCTCACGGCGAGCGGCTGCGCAGGAGCCGCTGCTGCCGCTGCTGCGTCAGTCGCGATGCCGTCTGCGATGCTGTCTGTAGTGCTGTCTGCGGTGCCCTGGTCAAGGAGTCTGCGCTGTTTTTTCGAGAGAATCCGTGTGCCTGCCATCGCGAGCACGGCGGGGGTCAGGGTCACTGCAATGAGCACCGCAACGGCGACACCTGCTGCGGCAGCGACACCCAGCGCGGTCAAGAATGGGATTCGCGCGACCGAAAGGCCTACGAGAGCAATAATCACGGTGAGTCCGGCGAAGACGACCGCTGACCCGCTTGTCGCGGTCGCTCGGGCGATGCTCTCGCGCATGTCAACACCAGCTCGCAATTGCTCCTGGTGTCTGCTCACGATGAAGAGCGTGTAGTCGATGCCGACCGCGAGTCCGAGCATGAGCGCCAGCATTGGGGTGGTCGATGTCATGTCGATAAAGGCGGTCGTGAAATAGATGCCCGCGACCGAGATACCAACTCCAAGGATCGCGATGAGCAGCGGCATTCCGGCAGCAATGAGCGATCCAAGCGTGAAGAGCAGCACGATAAACGCGATGATCACGCCGACAGCTTCGGTGGCAGAGAAGCCTGGAATTGCGATCGAGAGGGCATCTCCGCCGTAGGACACCTCGCTGCCTGCTGGGAGCGCGTCACGGAGCCGATCGGCTTCAGCCTTGATTCCGGCGACGGTTTCGGCGGGCACGTCACTCGCGGTCGCCTGCATCTGAATGGTCAGCAGCGCTGCTTGCTTGTCGTCGCTGAGTCCACTCGGGGCGAGCTCTGCAAAGGGGGTAGACACAGCGGTGACGGTGTCGAGCGTTTCCAGCTCTTTCGCGGCGTCAATGATCTCGCCACGGAATGGCTCACTATCGGCTTCTTGCCCCTGGGGAGCCACCACGATGATGGTCGCGCTCGTGCCACTGACCTCTGGGAAGGTGCGGCCGAGCGCGTCGATTGCTGCCTGCGACTCGGTTCCGGGGATGGTAATCGGCGCATCGGCTCCCTTTGAGAAGAACACCGCTCCCGCTCCGAGTAGGGCGAGGATCGCAAGCCAGATGACCAACACCAGCACTTTGGCCTTGGTTGCTCGGAGCCCGAGGGCATAGAGCATTGACGACATGTTGGGCCTTCCGCAAAGATTTCAATACAGTTGTGTATCCAAATAGATACAGTAATGTATCGAGCATGGCTGCGGCTGATGAAAGACTGAATGTTCCCACGGGGGCCGACCCTGCGCTCACGCCGAGCGCACGTCGACAGGCCACGAGGGACCGCTTGCTTGAGGCGGCCGCGGAAGCGTTTCGCGAATCTGGGCTTCAAGGCGCATCGGTTGAAGCGATCTGCACACGAGCTGGTTTTACCAGGGGCGCGTTCTATTCAAATTTCGAAAGCAAAGAACAGCTCTTTCTCACTCTGCTCGAGCGAGAATTTGGCCGCCGGATTGCGCATCTCAAGGCACAGTCTCTGCTCCTTGAGCCCGAGTTGCGGGAGTGTGGGCCAAGCCTCGGCCCCGAGGCCGTTGCCGCCTATGTCGTAGATTTCTTCATGCCAGAAACCGATGCCACAACGTGGTTTGTGCTTGAAACTGAGTTCTTGCTCTTGGCCATGCGGGACCGCGATATCGCGAGTGAATACCTTGAGTTCATGCAGCGCTTTTACACTGAAATTGCCGAGGCGGTCTCGCATGTCATTGGGGTGGCAGGGCGTCGCTTCTCGCTTTCAGCGGAGAACGCCGTGCCTCTGCTCAGCAGTGTCTACGAACGCGAACTGCGCGCGGCAGCGCTCACCGGTAATGCCAGCCTCGGCAGTTACGACAGGCTCGGGCACCAACTCGCAGAACTGCTCTTCGCGATCACTGAACCAGTCACAGACGCAATCGACGCCGGTGCCGACACTGCGAGCTCGCTCGTCAATGACCTGCCAGCCAACCTAGAATAGGTGTGTGCTGCTTTCAGATCGAGACATCAAAGCCGAACTCGCAACCGGGCGTATTGGGCTGAGCCCGAGCGACTCAGAGATGGTGCAACCATCAAGCGTCGATGTGCGCCTTGATCGCTATTTTCGCCTCTTTGACAACCACAAGTACGCGGTGATCGATCCGGCAGCTGATCAGCCAGAACTCACCAGACTGATCGAGGTTGATCCCGAAGAGGGATTCATTTTGCACCCCGGTGAGTTCGTGCTCGGCTCAACCTACGAGAAGGTTTCGCTGCCTGACGACATCGCGGCACGCCTTGAGGGCAAGAGTTCACTTGGTCGCCTCGGCCTGCTGACGCACTCCACCGCCGGATTCATCGATCCCGGCTTTGAGGGCCACGTCACGCTCGAGCTCTCAAATGTCGCCACATTGCCTATTCGACTGTGGCCTGGCATGAAGATCGGCCAGCTCTGCTTCTTCAAACTCTCAAGCGCCGCCGAACGTCCCTACGGGGCCGGGGCCACCTATTCGCGCTACCTCGGCCAGCGCGGCCCGACCGCATCGCGATCGCACCTGAATTTCCATCGCACCGATGTCACCGTGACCGAAGAGGGTGCCCTCGGCGGCTAAGCTCGGCGAGCACTGACTCCACGGCGAGTATTCACAAATTCCATCGCAAGTACGCCGGTACGTCGGTACGCCAGTGCGCCAGTACGTCAGTGCGCCTGTACGTCAGTGCGCCCGTGCACCCGTGCACCCGTGCACCCGTGCGCTGGCCTCGCACCGCACGGGGTCTTGGCTCAGCTTTGACTGTCTCGCGCTCCACGGCGAGCGAGCATCTCGTTATACGCATGCAATTCGGCCTCACCGGATCGGTCGGCCGCGCGATCCTTGCGTTTCTGCTCTTTCTCATCGCTGCGTGACCATTGAATGGCCACGATCAGCGCAAGCGTCAGTGTCGGCAGCTCACCGATACCCCAGGCAATGCCGCCTCCCGTGCTCTGGTCCTCCAGCGGGGTCGCCCCCCAGCTTCGGCCCATAGCGCCATACCAGTCAGCGAGCATCAGTCCATTGCCGGTCATGATTGTGACACCGAAGAATGCGTGTGAAGCCATCGTGGCAAAGAGCGTCACGATGCGAAGCGGGTACGGGAAGCGGTACGGAACAGGGTCAATGCCGATCATTGACAGGTTGAAGAGGTAGCCCGAGATCAAGAAGTGAATGATCATCCACTGATGCCCCACGTGCTCTTCTGCCGCCCAGCGGGCAATCGGCGTGAAGTAGAACACCCACAACGATCCCGCAAAAATGACCGCGGCCACTGCTGGGTGGGTAATAACCTTCGAGTACGGGGTCTGTACCATCCAGAGGATCCACTCCCTGGCGCCCCAGGATCCATCGTTGCGCTTGGGCACTGCACGCAGTGCGAGCGTCACTGGCGCGCCAAGCACCAGCACGAGTGGAATCAACATGGTCAGCATCATGTGACCGAGCATGTGCACGCTGAACAGATACTGTTCGTAGGCATTCAGCGCACCGTTCGTCGTATAGAACAGCAACGCAAGACCGGCGAGCCACGAAATCGTGCGGCCAATTGGCCACTTATCACCGCGACGGTGCAAACGAATCACGCCGCCAACATAGAGCAGCGCACCGAACACGCACACGAGCACCCAGGCAAGATCGAACTTCCATTCGGTCAAATAGCTCATTGGCGTAAGTTCCGGGGGAAGCGGATCACCCGTCAACCACTCGGCGGGCGACACATCAATCGCGCCGGTCTCACGAGCGGATTCCAGGGCCACTGGAGTCGCGGTGCGGCCAAGGGCTGCCGCAAGTCCACTCGCGGCACCCATGACAGCGAGTTCCATCACGACGAGCAACGCGAACACTCGCCCACCATGAGTCCCTGGAATCTTCCGGATCGCGCGCTGACGCCACACCACACCGAACAATCCCAGCCCGACAAGCGTCGCCACTTTCAGCAGCACAATCTTGCCGTAGCCGGTGCCCCAGAGCTGCTCCCAGTTCCCAACACGCATCCACGCACTCACCGCACCCGACGAGGCAACACCGATAAACGCGAAGAATGCCAGCGTGCTGTAACGCTCCACGAGTGTCGCGAGCCGAGCACGATCCACCGCCTTGGCGACAAAGACAAGTGTGACCAGCCCGCCAAGCCACACTGCAGCACCCACCAAGTGCACGAGGAGAGAGTTCACCGCTTGTGAGTGGTTCGCCGCGCCAGCTGCGTGCCCTTGTGAAGCAATCGGGAATGTCGTGGTGAGGGCCACCACGAGGGTCAGAAGCACGAGCCGCCGATCACGCACCGCGAAACAGAGCACCGTGGTGACGGCAGCGAGCAGCACAAGTACGAGCCAGTAACGCCCCAATTCGATCTCAGTGACGAATTGGCCAAGACCCGCACCGAACACCGCGTCACCGGAAAGCGGCTTGCCGAGCACGTCGGCATAGGTGAAGATCAGGGCTGCGGTGGCCGACACAGTGACGACCGCGGCGCTTCCCGATGCGAGATCCATTGCGATACGCGACTCTTTTTTGTCGCTAGCGAGCGCCCACACCACCATGACAAGCGCGCCAATCATTCCGGCCATGCCGATGTTCATGATGCCGCGTGAGATTGGAATGCCGTAGCGCACGATCGCGCCGGGATCGAGCAGGCTTCGCTCCTGAGCTGCCCCACCTACCGACAGCGCGATGTACAAAAAGACCAGAGTTGCCGCCAGCAGAACCGCGGGCGCGAGAATGCGGAGGGATCGAGGCACGCGACAAGCCTACGCCCTACCGCTGGGAGCAACATCGGCAGTCTCCGCATGGTCGCTCTCGCTGGCCCCCGACCGAGGAGGCTCGGCAGATCTTCTCGCCCGTGTTCAGGAACGCACGAGACCCCAGGCGCACACGAAGCATCCGGAACGCACGAAGCCCCCCCCGGAACTCACGAAGTCACCGACACACACGGAGCCCCGGCACGCACGAGACCCCCGCAACGCACGAGACCCCCGCAACGCACGAAGCCCCCGGCAATCGCCGAGGGCTTCGTAGAAAACTTGCGTCAAACTTACTTGACTGCTGCCTTCAGCTTCGAGCCAACCGAAACCTTCACGCGCTTGCCAGCGGGGATCTCGATGGTCTCGCCGGTGCGTGGGTTGCGGCCGGTGCGTGCCGAGGTGGTAGCGGTCTCGAACGAGATCCAGCCTGGGATAGCAACCTTGCCGCCAGCGGCAACGGTCTCGGAAACGGCGGCAAAGAGGCCGTCGAGCACGTTCGACACGGCTGCCTGGCTCTGGCCAGTCTCGGCAGCGATCTTGGCAACGAGCTCAGTCTTGTTCAGCGACATAATATTCGTCTTCCTCTCAGGCCCGCGTTTTCTGCGAGTGCCCTTGCTAATAGGTGCCCCAGGATGTTGGGGAGATCGGTTGATCGCGTTCGAATCTACCTCAAAAACTCTCAGAATCGGCGGAATCAAGCGGATAATGACGAGAATTTCGGCAGAATTTGAGCTGCAATCGTCATATTTTGCCTACAGGGAGTGAGATAGCCCCTATATATAAAGCACGATGAACTGGGCTGTTGCTGTCAGGAGATCACGATCCGCACTCCCGCGCGAGCCACCACACCTCAGGTTCTGGAGCATTTCGAGATTGCGCGAATCTCCTGAATAATCTAAGCTTGATCTTTGGCTGTGCGAAGTCCCATTGCACAGACCGCTTCGACGCGAAGCTTGGACACCCGTTCAAGTGGAGGTCGCTGCAGACAAGAGATCTTGGGTGAGGTCATCTCGGCCTCACGGTATTGGAGGAAACACCATGGCAGCAGTGTGCCAGGTGACCGGCGCCGTTCCCGGCTTTGGTCACAACATCTCGCACTCGCACCGTCGTACCAAGCGTCGGTTCGATCCAAACATCCAGAAGAAGACCTACTTCGTGCCATCACTCGGCCGCAAGGTGACGCTCACCCTGTCGGCTAAGGGCATCAAGGTCATCGATGCTCGCGGCATCGAGGCAGTGGTCGCAGACCTGCAGAAGCGTGGGGTGAAGTTCTAATGGCTAAGCAGCAAGACGTACGCCCGATCATCAAGCTCCGCTCAACCGCGGGTACTGGGTTTACCTACGTGACGAAGAAGAATCGTCGCAACACTCCTGACCGTCTCGTGCTGAAGAAGTACGATCCGGTTATCCGTAAGCACGTCGAATTCCGAGAGGAGCGCTAATCATGGCTAAGAAGAGCATGATCGCTAAGAACAAGCAGCGCCAGGAAGTCGTTGCGCGCTACGCAGAAAAGCGTCTTGAGCTGAAGAAGGCTCTCGTTGATCCCAACGGCACCGATGAGAGCCGTGAAGCTGCTCGCGTTGGCCTGCAGAAGCTGCCTCGCAACGCTTCGCCAGTGCGCGTGCGTAGCCGCGACGTCATCGACGGTCGCCCCCGTGGCGTGCTGTCGAAGTACGGCATCAGCCGTGTTCGCTTCCGCGACATGGCACACCGTGGTGAGCTTCCAGGCATCACCAAGTCGAGCTGGTAATTTCCCGCCCGACACATATTCGTGCTGGGCAGTGAGCGTCAGCTTCCGCCCGTCGTGAGATTTCACGAACGAGTTCCCAGATGAGGTCAGTCGCATGTGCGGCTGGCCTCATTTGCGTCTGCTCCCGAGTCTGTATCTCGCGGGATCACCTCGCAGCGCTCAGGCGTAGTCTTGTGGGGTGAACAACACAGACGTGCCGGGTAAGACACCGGCGGTGATCAGATATGTGGCAATCGGCGACAGCTTCACTGAGGGCGTCGGCGATGAAGTCGGCGATGGATCAGTGCGCGGCTGGGCCGACCTCGTCGCCCAGGGACTTGCTGACTCAACCGGACAAGCGGTGCAATACGCAAATCTTGCGATTCGCGGGAAGCTGCTTTCCGCCATCGTTGCCGAGCAACTCGAAGCTGCCCTCGCCCTCTCCCCCACGCTTTTGAGCTTCAATGGCGGAGGGAACGACATGCTCCGTCCCCGCACTGACATGGACTGGATCATTGCTCAGACCGACGCAGCCATGCGTAGAGTTCTCGATAGCGGGGTCGAGCCGCTGCTCCTTGCCGGCGCGAATCCCACGGTCGGGATTCCCAGTGGAGAACGGGTCAACGCGAAGGGAACTGCGCTGACCGAGGCAGCGGGCGAACTCGCAACTGAGTTGGGTATTCGTTTTTGCGACAACTGGAATGACTCAGTCCTCGCCCGCCGCGAGTACTGGTCACACGATCGGCTCCACCTCTCAACGATTGGGCATCACCGCGTTGCCACCAATGTGCTGCATTCGCTCGGACATTTTCAGCCCGAGGATTGGGTGCTTGATGCCGACCCAATGACCGCTCCCACTGCCCGTGAACAACTGCGCTACGCTCGCGAGCACGTCCTTCCCTGGGTCACTCGTCGACTGACCGGCCGTTCCAGCGGAGATGGCCGAACGGCGAAGTTCCCCGACTACATCTGGGTGTATCCCCGCGTCTAACAAAGCCTCCGCGCGAGTGGGCGGCCAGGGGGGGCACCCACTCACGCGAAGGCAGCTTCAGTCAGTGACCTGCGCGACGCAGGATCACCACTCCTCCCAATAGCAGGAGCAAACTCCCGCCGACTCCGAGCCACAGCGGCGTCAGTGCATCCGCCCCCGTATTGCTGAGCGCATCGAGTTTCGGCGATTGCACCGACGGCGACTGCACGGGCACCACCGGCGGCGGTGCGAGTAGCGTGGGGACAAGGGTTTTGGGCTTTTTCTTCAGAGGGATCATTGCATCCGCGATGACGCCAAAGTCGCCCACGGCATCACTTTCTGCATTCACCACAAGTTCGTGTGGTGTTGCGTCCAAGATGTAGCCTTCTGGCGGCGTCGTCTCGCTCAGGGTGTAGTTTCCCCAGGGAAGCCCCTCAACCGAGAGCTTTCCATCTGCACTATTCGTGTCACTTGGGTCGTTATCGGCGAGCTCCCGAGAATATCCATCGGGCCCCGTGAGCAGCCACCGCGATCCCGGAAGAAGCGCGCCGCTCGTATCGTCTGTTTTCTCCCATGTCACTTTCCCCAGTTTCGGCGCATTCTCGAGCGCTCCGAGGCTGATCGAAAGGCTTGACGGCCCGACTTCAAACTCATGCGAGGTGTGATCGAGCTGGTATCCAGATGGGGCAGCGATTTCGGAGAGCTGGTAGCTTCCCCACGCCAGATCATGCATTTCGAATTCGCCCGGGGCGAGGTCGCTGAGTGTCATTGAACTGCTGCAGGTTCCGAGCGCCGAAAGCACGAGTGAGCTGAGCTTCGAGCCGGTGTCTGTGATGGTCTCACAGTATCCGTCAGGACCCGTCAGCAGCCACACCGAGCCTGGGAGGCGAGTCGACGCATCACCCTCGCGAGATTTTGCCCAACTCACCTGGCCCACTTTTCGTTCGTTCTCAAACTCCGGCCAGTCTGGTGCCGGGCCTGTGGCCGGATCATGCGCCATAAGCGTCTCATTATGGGTGTCAAGAATGTAGCCGTTCGGGGCGGTGACCTCAGTAATGGTGTACTGCGGTTCACTCACATTTGTTTCAGGAATAAGACCAGTCACCGCGAACCAGCCAGCCCGAGGGTCTGTGTCGAGGCCGCTGTATCCCGCTTCACCGGTATTGTCGACGACCTGTTCTGCGTAGCCAAGGGGGCCCAAAAGCATGAACGTGGCTCCGCCGATGGGAGAACCGCTACTCACGTCGGTCTTCGACCATGCGACCACACCCGGTGCGACTTCAACCTGAACGGTCTCTGCCGCTCTCGCTTTCGCAGCCGCCTCTGCATCGTCCGGAAAGCCGAACGAATTGGAATCATCGGCAAAGGCCGCCAATTGATCCTCGTCGTTATAGACGTATTGATACGCCACCAGGGTGTGTCCGGCCACTTCAACGGGAACTCTGAAATACACGTTCAGACCACCCGGCGGAGTCTCACCAATATTGGTAGAGGTGAATCCGGGGAGCCCGCCAGTGCCATCAGCGTTCGCCGTGCCGACGACGACCACGCCATCACGATCAGTGACCAATTGGCCCGTGGTTTCGTCAAAGAGCACTCCGCGAATCGTGTGGGCAGTATTCGCTTTCAACCCCGAGAAGCTATCCGTGACACTGACCGAGTCCCGCAGCACGCTGTCGTTCCCGGTATACGGCATGAACTTCTCATCAGCAACGTTTCCCGTGCTCGCCTCGGATCGTACGATGGCGCCGGGCATGAGCCCACTCCCCGTGCCGCCCGCTTCTGTACGAGTCAGTGACTGCGACTGCGACCAGGGAGCCTGGCCCGTAATGACAATGCTGCCTTCGTCGCCGTAGCTTGGGTACCGGCCAGCCGAGGCATCGATATCGACGTAGAGATAGATTCCCACATTCACGAGGGGCGGCACGTCATCAAACTGCACAGTAATTGAGGTATCTGAACAAGCGATTACGGTTCCCGTCACCGGCTCACCAGTGGTTCGTGTGGCCTGCTGATACGTAAACTTTGCCCCGGGTTCCCACACCCCAAAGTAGGTTTCTGGGTTCATGTTTCCCGGTAGCTGGCAGTCGATCCGCTGACCAGGTGAGGTGAGCTTCTCGGTCAACACCACCGTGCTCGAGGCGGCACTGGTCACCGGACTGTTCAACCACACGCGAATTTGGCTCTCATTGCTCGAAGCCACCCACTCCACTTTCTTTTTCGCGTTTGTCGTGTCATTCGTTGGCTGCGAGCTGCTTGACGTGGCCGCAGTGAGCGCTGCAGTCACTTCTTTGCTTTCACCGTCAAGATTCAGCACAGCAGTATTGAAATAGCCTTGCCCGTTTCCACCATCAACGACCGCCGCAAGCGACCAATCGGTGACTCGCAAAGAGAGATAGAGGCTCACGCTCACTCCACCCGGGTCGTTCGGAGCGGCGGACTTCGCGGAGATCCACTTCACCGTGAATACCAACTCCTGAGGCGAACAAGACTCGACTGTCTGCTCGACCATCCCCGTGCGCTCAGCGAACTCCGCATCATCGATAGGAACGGCGTCCCCAGAGGTAGTTACCGGAAATACCAGCGCATAGGGAACCGCTGAACAATCGATCGCAAGCCCCGGGCTCGGATGCTCAGTGAAGGTCAGGGTGTGCGCGGTGTCGGTTGAGTTTCGCGGAATATAGCCGGATCGCACGATCGCACCGACCTGAGCGGACGCATCTCGATCAACCGGATTCCCGAGCCACCACATGAGTTTCTCTGGCGTGGTGGTTCCGACAACCTCTCCCGAGAGTGGACGCCCCCAGGCGACATTGCCTACTTTTACAGAGGCCTGGTCCGTAGCCGACACCTGTTGATCGTTCTGGTCGGTTCCGACAGCTGTGGCAGTGTTTTTCATGAGTGCTGACGCATCAATGTCTGCCTGAGTGAGCGTGTAGCTCGCGGTAAAAGTCGTCGACTCTCCCGGCAGCAAGTCAACGGAAACACCATCGGGGTTGCACGTCTTATCGCTGGTGCCAGGGCGGGCCGCGCACAGTGGCGGCGAAACGATCCCATCAGCAGCGACTCCGTCACGCTTTGGCCCCGGATCAGACACAGTCACTCCTGTCAGCGCCTGCTGACCGGTGTTCTTCACCACCATCTTGTACGTGATCACCTTGCCAATCGAAGCCGCAGTCGCGGGGAAGGCAGTCGGCGACGCAGTCTTGGTGATCGAGAGTTTCGAAACTGGATCAGCTATCGGCAGAGTCACATCAATATCTGTGGGTAGGGATCCGCTAAAAGTGACAGTCTGGTCTTGACCGTCTGAATTCTCTCCGACGAACTCTGTCGTGAAGAAGAACGAACCGCTCACATCGACTCGGCCATCGACATAATCACTCAGCGTAAACGTCACCAGACCGTTCTCGTCAACTACGGCGGTCGCCACCACAATCGAAGCGCACTCACCTCCCCCTGCTTCGCAGAGGGTGATGTCAAAGCTCGTCGCACCGCGCCACTTCAGTTCTGCTGGCAATTGCAAGGTGAAGGTGTCGCCAGCTGCTGATCCGTCAGGAACGACCCACTTTCCCTTGAAATTCACCACAGAGCCAACATTCACCTCGCTTGAACCTTGCAAGGTGATGTCGGTGATCGCGTTCAACAGCTCAGCGGCACGAGCTACCGGAGACAATCCAGTCAGCGAGGCCAGCACCACCGCCACCACCGCAAGCGCGCCCAGCAACGGTGTGGTGAACGCGGCCCGGTGCCGATGCCTCCGGCGCGAGCTTGTTCCCCTTGTTCCCGAAGCCACACGAGCAAAACTGCGGAAAAGCACCTTCACAAAAGATGAATTTCGCATCGTCCCCCCTCGTCTTCATACCAACGGTTTCCTGGCCAAATATGGCCCGGGGGGTGGCAACACTCTGAGGCAAGGATGCGTTTGCTGCAAAGCAAACCCATCAAAATAGATGATGAAGCTAGCAACTTTGAGCAGAATCTCGGAATGCTGAGTAGGGCAACCCAAGTGCGCACACCCGCCGCTAAGTATGACTATTCACCCTTTCGGATGAGCCGAAATGGTACCTCGGGATGATGCGGCAGCCCTCGAGCACTTGCCAAACTGGAAACATCGGCCGCGAAGCGGCACGAAAACTCGGCACCGCTGCCCTCAACCCCCCTAATCCCGAGGGCCGGCACGAGTGCCGCCTGCTACCCGCCACGGAAGGTCCCATGACTTCTCTCACCCGCGCCAGCCTCAAAAACCGGCTCCTCGTCGGTCTAATCACCGCAGCCGTCGCACTCTTCGGCCTGTTCTCAATGAGCGCGCTCAAACAAGAACTCATGCCGTCAATGACTGCCCCCATGGCGTTCGTCATGATCGACGCCCAGGGACTCGCGCCGGAAGAAATGGCTCGCACGGTCACGGAACCAGCCGAGAAATCACTGATGGCAGTTCCTGGAGTCAAGAACGTCACCTCGACCACCTCATCGGGATCGGCACAACTGCAAGTCGAATGGACCTTCGGCAAAGACGATGACGAGACCATGCGCGCCGTGAAGGGCGCGATTGACGGTCTCAAGCCTGTGCTCCCGAAGGACGCAACCAGCCAGGTCTTCTCGGGTGGCACCGACGGCATCCCCGCCATGATGATCAGCGCGGGCAGCACGAAGGAAAACTCCGACTTCGGTGAGACACTCGCGCAGACTGTCGTACCCGCGCTCCAAGGAGTCGCCGGAGTGCAGCGAGTCGAACTCGCTGGCCGCGAAGAACAACAGCTCATGATCGATCTGCGTCCAGCAGATGTCGACCGTCTCAAGATTCAGACCGAGATGATCCCCGCCGTGCTCCAGGCCTACGGCACCTCGCAACCCGCAGGCTCGGCTCCGAGCGCAGACGGCAAGATCGCCGTAACCGTCGGCGAAGGTCTCAACTCCGTCGAATCGATTCAGGCACTCCCCTTCACCACCCAAGACGGAATTGTCCGTCTCTCTGACTTTGCAGATGTGCACCTCGAAACGGTGCCGCAGGGCGCCCTCTCGCGAGTCAACGGCAAACCTGCGCTCACCATGCAAATCATGCCGGCGCAAGGTGCAAACGTGGTCGACATCTCGCACGGCGTCAACGCCGAACTCGAGCGCCTATCAACCTCGCTCAAGGCAGACTTTGTAACCGTCTTCGACCAGGCTCCCTTCATCGAGCAGTCGATCCACGACCTCTCCGTAGAGGGCGGGCTCGGCCTGCTCTTTGCAGTGCTCGTGATCCTGGCGTTCCTCGGCTCCTGGCGATCCACCATTATCGCTGCCGTCTCCATCCCGCTCTCGCTGCTGATCACCCTGATCGGTCTGCTCTGGAGCGGCAACACGCTGAACATCCTGACGCTCGGCGCACTCACGATTGCGATCGGTCGCGTGGTGGATGACTCCATTGTGGTGATCGAGAACATTAGTCGCAGACGCGGCAGCGGACCGCTCACCATCGAAGCAGTCGTCGCCTCAGTGCGCCAGGTAGCCGGCGCAATTACCGCGTCAACCCTCACCACTGTGGCAGTGTTCCTGCCCATCGCATTTGTCTCGGGAATGGCCGGACAGATGTTCCGCCCGTTCGCCGTGACGGTGACCATCGCGCTGCTCGCCTCACTCGTGGTCGCGCTCACTGTGGTGCCCGTAATGGCGTTCTGGTTCATGCGCAATCGCCCGGCGAAGGGACACGCACCCGCAGCCGAAGCGGAGCTTGCAGAGGTTGATCACGAAGACGACCTCGCCGAGATCCACACCGCTCCCGATCGCTTGCAGCGCGCCATCATGCCTGCACTCTCAGCGACTCGACGCCACCCCGTGATCACCATCTCGGTGTCGGTTCTGCTGCTGGTTGCGACCCTCGGCATGAGCTCCTTCATCCGCACCGACTTCCTGGGCTCCACCGGCGCAGAAAGCCTGCAACTCGTTCAGACCCCGCCAAAGACCGCCGAGGGCGATCTTCTCGAAGCTGCGAAACCAGTTGAGCGAGCGCTTGCTGACATCGAGGGAGTGCGTGACGTGCTCACGAACATTCCGCTCGCAGCCTCAGGCGTGTCCCCTGAGATCACCTACGAAGTGATGCTCGCCGACGGTGCAGACACCGAGACCACCGGCGACCTGATTCAAAAAGCGATGGAGCGCGTACGCGACATCGGCGAAGTGCAGCTGCTCACTCAGGATTCCTACACCGGCGGTGCCGGTGGCGGCATCAGCTTGCAGATCCAGGGCAACGACCCGAAAGCGCTGCGTGAAGCGAGCGAAGCACTTGAAAAGAAGCTCAAGGGCGAAAAGGGCGTGCAGTCCGTACGCAGCGAACTCGCCGGCGAGCAGCCGGTCGTACGCGTGAAGGTCGATGAGGCAAAGGCAGCCAAGATTGGCTACGATCCGACCACAGTTGCTCAGGCAATTCGAAATGCCCTCGAAGGTCAGACCGTCGGCCAGCTTATGCTCGACGGGCGCGACCGGTCGGTGATCGTTCGCACCCCGGGCAGCGAACGCACCGCAGATGCGCTCAGCACCCTCATGCTGCCAGTCACTCCGCAGCAGACCGCTGAGGCGCAGAAGCTCGCGAGTGACCGTCTGACCGAGCAAGCGAAAGAGCAGGCAGCTCGCGCTCAAGACAAGGCAGCCGCAGAGCTGAACTCGCAGATTTCCGAAGCGAATTCGCAACGTCAGGCACTGCTCGCCCAGATCAATGAGCTACATGCCCAGCTGGCTGCGCTGCAGAACATGCCGATCATTCCCGATCCGGTAAACCCAGACCCAGATGCGGCCGCACGAGAGAAGGCTGAGCAGGAGCGCGCCGAACAACTCGCCGCACTGCAAGGTGCAATCGAGAGTGCCCAGCAGGGCGTCGCAGGAATCAACGAGCAGATCTCGGCCCTGCAGTCAGCGCGCGGCGAAGCCTCGGACGCGCTGGCAGAACAAGAAAAGGCGGAGGCTGAGCAGAAGGCGGCACTTGAGGCGACCGGCACCGCAGTTCCACTCTCGGCGATTGCTGAGGTGACTGAAGAGCTCACCGCACCAACCATCACCCGCGCGAACGGTGACCGTCAGGTTGCGCTGAACGTGACCCCGAAGAAGGGTCAGCTCGACCTCGCCAACATTGCCGTGCAGAACGCAATCGACACGGTTGATCTGCCCTCGGGCGTGAGCTTCGAGCTTGGTGGCGTCAGCGCCGAGCAGGACGAAGCATTTGCCCAGCTTGGGGCAGCAATGCTCGGCGCGATCCTGCTGGTGCTACTTGTGATGGTGGCAACCTTCCGCAGCTTCCGTGGACCCTTCGTGCTCCTGGTATCGATTCCATTCGCCGCAACCGGTGCGCTCCTTGGCCTGCTGGTCACCAACACCGCTCTTGGCCTGCCCGCCATGATCGGCCTGTTGATGCTGATCGGTATCGTGGTGACAAACGCGATCGTGCTGATGGATCTCATCAACCGTTTGCGCGAAGCCGGAGCGTCGCTCGACGAGGCCGTAGAGCACGGCACTCGCCTACGCCTGCGCCCGATCCTGATGACCGCAGCAGCGACCATTTTTGCCCTGGTGCCGATGTCGCTCGGCCTCACCGGTGGCGGAGTATTCATCTCGAAGCCTCTGGCGATCGTGGTGATCGGCGGCCTGATCTCGTCGACGCTGCTCACCCTGATCCTCGTGCCGATTCTCTACACGCTGGTCGAACGACGCTACATTCGCAAGACGCAGAAGCGTTCCGATCGTCGTGAACGACGGGCCGAGAAAAAGGCCGCGAAGTCGGGACTGATGCCTGCTCCAGCGCTCGACCCAGCCGTCGAGCTCGGGATCACCCCGGCCGAACCAGACGCCCCTACCGCACCGATCGTGCGCGATGATGCGGCCCACGGCGATCAGCCAGACACAGATGTGCACCCGAAGGGATCTGCGCCGAGCAACTAGCGCCTCGCAGCGCACGCCTCGCAGCGCACGCCGAAAGGTCGTTACCTTGGTCGCGTGACTGCGAGCGGCATCGCTCACCAATCGCCCGCTGACTTGCTTCTGGCAAGTTCGCGGGCGATTGCTGTCTCGAGGTGTCGACTCGGGTCACGAGAACGTGCACAGCTGAAGGCCGCGACGCGTGTCAGATCGCGACGCGTGTCAGATTCCGGCAGGCGACTTCAGCCCCGACCCGGTGAGCACCACGACGTTCATCTGGTCGGGGCTGAGTGTCTCAGACTCGACCAGATGGTCATAGGCAGCCGCCGCAGTCGCGCTTGTCGCTTCCACAAAGAGACCCGTCTGCGCCAAACGTGTTCTGGCGAGAGCAATCTCTTTTTCCGCAATAGCAATCGTTCCACCCGCCGTCACGCGAAGCGCCGCAAGCATTTCGGGAAGGCGAAGGGGTGCGCGGATCGCGGTGCCCTCGGCGATCGTCGGGAGCACCATTCGTGTACCCGGCTCTTCGCCTCGGAACGCCGAGTCAAGGGGTGAACAGTTCACTGGCTGCGCTGCCCACAGCCTCGGCAAACGTGAGATCTGGCGTGCACTCAGCAACTCACCGAAACCAATCGCAAGCCCCAAAAGCAAGCTCCCGGCACCCACTGGGAGGATCACATTATCAGGGGCTCGATATCCAAGATCTTCCCAGAGCTCATAAGCGAGTGTCTTCGTGCCCTCAAGAAAAAACGCCTGCCAATTGTGACTTGCATAGCAGGCTCCGCGATCCTCGGCCGCCGCGTCAATCGCTGCCTGCTGAGAGGCTTCTCGTGGCCCTTCGACCAGTTCAACGCGAGCCCCATGAGCTTTCGCCTGCACCAGTTTCGCGGGGCTGGTGCCGGAGGGCGCGAAGATAGTGGCATCGAGTCCAGCGGCCGCGGCATATGCGGCAATCGCTGCGCCGCCATTGCCTGAGCTGTCTTCGAACACACGGGTGACACCCTGTTGACGCAACACCGAGAGCATCGCACTGGCACCGCGGTCTTTGAAACTGCCTGTCGGTGAAAACCATTCGAGTTTGAAGTTCGTGCTGCTCCCGTTCCATGGCACCGCCACGAGCGGAGTGCGCCCCTCACCCAGCGTGACGGGCGCAGCACTCGCGAGGGCGAATGCGCGCCGGTAGCGCCAGAGACTACGCACCTCACGATCGATGCCTTCAGGGGATATCCCGGCCCCCGGAGTGATGACAAACGGTCTCCCCGACTCGGATCGCCAGCGTGGCATCTCAATCGAGTGTGTCTCACCAGAAAGCGGCTCAAGATACTGAGGCTGCGCAGTCGGCCCTCCGGTAGCCCCGAACAACTGCCCCAGCGCCATCGCTACACCTGGTTTCTGCAGCGTTCACATACGCCGAAGAGATCGACCACATGCTCGATCTCGGTGAATCCGTGTTCGGCGCCCACCCGGCTTGCCCACTCTTCGACGATCCGCGCCTCAATCTCACGAGTGTCGCCGCAGCGGCGACAGATCAAGTGATGATGGTGCCCGGTCGAGCACGAGCGAAAGAGATTCTCGCCGTCAAGGGATTGCAGCGAGTCAGCTTCTCCTGCCTCAGTGAGCTGTGCAAGATTGCGGTAGACGGTGGCGAGACCAATCGTTGATCCCTCGTCTCGCAGCACTGAAAACAACTGCTGTGCGCTCACAAAACCCTGTGCCTCGGCGAGCCGGGCGCGAACCGCTTCACGCTGCCAAGTGTTTCTTCTGGTGGTGCTCATCCGGTCACCTCCCTCACTCTTTTCGACGAAATCTGCCGCCACAAAAGGGCGACCATGAACATCAGCGTAGTCGCAAGTCCGATCGATCCGCCCGCAGCAAGGTTACACTTGCGCGATACCCAGAGCCCGAGCAGCCCAGACGCCACTCCCAGTACAGCCGCGACTGGTGGCAGCCACTCGATTCGGCGCACCAGCAATCGGGCCGCAGCGGCTGGTGCGATGAGAATGGCAACGCCGAGGATCGCACCCACGGCGGGCATTGCGACGACCACCGCCGCAGCGATGATCCCGGTCACGGCCAACTCGATGGGCCATACCCGGTACCCTGCCGCCGCGTATCCCGCAGGGTCGAAAGTGTGGAACAGGATTCTTCTGCCAAAGCCGATCGCGAGGAGCAGCGAGAGGAGCAGCACCCCGACGGTCGCCCAAATGTCAGTGCCAGTCACGGAAAGTGGTGACCCGACAAGCAGCGCCTCAACCGGTACGCCGAGACCGGGGTTCAAGCTCGTGAGGAGTGTGCCAAGCGCGAAGCCGAGGGCCAGCACCACACTGCTCGCAACCTGTTTGCCCTGCCCGGGAACCCGAGAAAGCGCGGTCATCAACAGCACCAGCAGCAGCGCAAAGAGCGCTTGACCGATCAATAGGTTGTAGCCAAGCACCGCGAACACCACGCCGCCCGGGAAGGTGGCGTGGCTGAGCGCCACGGCGAAGAAGGATCTGCGTCGCAGCACGATCAGCGTGCCCGCGACGGCGCTCAGCACTCCTAATAGGCAGATTTCTAGCGCGGCAAGTGCGAAGTAGTTCATGCCTTGACCGCCGATCCGCGTCGATCCCGCCTCGGGAGCAGCCGCCACAGCACGGCGAGCAGGTAGCACGCGACAAGCAGCAGCACAACGAGCGCCCCCGGCGAAACTGACACGTCATGCTGCACCGACCAGACGAATGAGCCCCACAGCCCGGCGATACCCGCAAGGAGAGGAACGAACACCGCGAGCGGCACAAGCAGAGAAAGCTTTCGGGTGAGCAGGCGCGCAACGGCCATTGGCACGGTGAGCAGGGCAACCACCATCAGCACACCGAGCGCTTGCACCCCGGCCACAACAAGGAGCGCGGTTGCTGCGGCGAGCGCAAGGTCGGTGCGCAACGCGGTGAACCCTGCCGCTTCAAATCCCGCCGGGTCGAAGGCGCGAAACAGCTGTGCGCGACCGGTGGCCAGCATGAGGACAATGGCAAGCGCCGCGACGGTGAGGATCTGCCAAAACTGTGCGTCGGTCACGGTGAGCAGGTGCCCGAACAGGAGGTCTTGCAGTTGCGCAACGTAGCCGCGCTGTTTCGAGACGAGGATGATTCCGAGGCTAAAGAGTCCCGTAAGTCCGACCGCGATGGCAGCGTCGCTGCCTGCTCCGCCGCGACGGTCAAGCAGGGTGAATACAAAGGCCGCGAGCAGTGCCGCCCCGAGTGCCCCCGGCAGCAATCCTGAGGTTCCGCCGATCATGGCGCCGATCACGAGGCCGGGGAATACGGCATGCACCATGCCGTCACTGACGAATTCCATTTCGCGAAAGCTAATTCCAAGGCCCACGATTCCGGCCGCGATTGCGAGTGCGGCAACCGTCAAGAGCGCACGCATCATGAAGGGCAGTTGGAACGCCTCAAGCAGACTGATGTCCATGGACTCGGCTCTGTCTACTTTGCTTCGTTTGTTTGGCAGGCATCGTGTGCGCTGGTCACGATCACTCTGCCTTCGATTTGCGCGGCAGCATCTTGGAAGCTGTGCTCGACGGCTTCGAGTGTGAGGGCGTCGCGAACGGGGCCGAAACTTGCCGGGTGTCCGGGTTGTTCGGGGGTGTGCCCTGCCGAGAGCAGCAGTGCGTGGGTGCAGGCCTGCTGTGCGATCTCAAGATCGTGGGTGCTGACAATGACGGTGCGACCTTCACTGCGCAGTTCGCGAACGAGTTCGAGCAGGGTGTCGCGATTTTCGCGGTCGAGTCCGTTGAAGGGTTCGTCCAGCAACAGCAGCTGCGGGTCGGCGACGAGGGCGCGAGCGAGAATGCCACGCTGTTGCTGTCCGCCGGAAAGTTCACCGAAGAGCCGGTGTGCGAAGTCAGCGAGGCCCACCCGTTCCAGGGCGGCGTCGACCGCGTGCCTCCCGGCTTTGCCGAGTGGTCGTAGCGCGCCCCGGGATCGATAGAGTCCCATGTTCACCACCTGCCTGAGGGTGATTGGGAGTTCAGAGTTGCGGGAGTCAGATTGCGGAAGTGAGCCGATGTCTTTGCGGGCGGTCACTGGATCAGTGCCGAGCACGGTGACGCTGCCGGCGGTTAGTTCGGCGAGACCGAGGATCCCTTGCAAGAGGGTCGATTTTCCGGATCCGTTTGGTCCGATCAGTGCGACGGCGCTTCCTTGGACGATTTCGAGGTCAAGGTCAGCGACTCGGGCACGTCCGGCATAGCCAAAAGCGGCACCCCGCAGGATCACTGCGGGGTGCTGAGTGTGTAGTGGGGGTGTGGTCACGCGGTTTCCAAGTTGCTTGGGATCGGATCGACAGTGACTCCCCATGCGTCGAGGATCACCTGTGTGTTGTGCAGGGTTGCACTGATGTAGCTTTCTGCGCCGCTGCCCTCTGGGCCGAGCGAGTCAACGAAGAGCGTATCAGCGTCGATCACATTGACCCCGGCTTCTTGCGCCACGGTGCGGGCAAGTTTCGGGCTGAGTGACGATTCGACAAAGATGGCTTTCACGCCGCTTTCTTTGATTGCGGCAACGAGTGCGTCAACCTCGGCAGCACTGGGTTCGGCGTTGTCCTCAAAACTTGGGAGCAACGATCCGGCGTAGGCGATGCCGTAGTCGTGGAGGTAGTAGCGCAGCGAGTCGTGTCCGGTCACGAGTACTCGTTCGGCCGCGGGTACCTTCTCGAATTGCTGTGCGACCCATTCGTTGAGCTCGTCAAGCTGTGTGCGGTACGCATCAGCACGGCTGGTGTAGTCCTTGCTGTGCGCGGGGTCGGCTTCTGCGAGACCTGCCGCAATCGCGTCGACCATTCCCTGTGCGTTTGTGGGTGAGGTCCACAGGTGCGGGTTGATGTCACCGTGGTCGTGGTCGTGGTCGTGTTCGTCGCTGTGTGCGCTGTCTCCGCCTTGACCTGCTTCGGCTGATTCTTCTTCGCCGTGGTCATGCGCGTGATCGTGCTTGTCGGTTTCAGCGTGTGCATCGGTGCCTGAGTTTCCTTCAGCGGTGATGGCTTTCGCTTCGGCGAGGTCAACGCCGCTGCTGGCGTCGATGATGGTGCCGTTAAATCCGGAGGCATCAATGGAGCTGTCGATGAACTCGTCGAGGCCAACACCGTTGATGATCAGCACGTCTGCGGAGCCAATTGCAAGCAGGTCACCGGGGGTCGGGTCAAAGTGATGCGCTGACCCTCCGGGGGTGAGCAGGCTCGTCAACTTGATCGAGTCACCTCCGATGACTGAGGCGAAGTCGGCGAGTTGTGTGGTGGTGGCAACTACCTGTAGTTGCTCGCCGGAGGTTGCCTGGCCGCTGCTTCCGCTTGCACAGGCAGAGAGGCTGAGGAGTGCGGCGGTGCCGAGTGCGACTGCGGAGAGGGCTGGAGCGAGTTTCACGAGGGGCTTTCTAACTTGGTTCGGGAGCGATACCAGGATCAATCTTAATGAGAACGAGAATCACTATACTCCTTCGTGGGAACCGTTCGCAACAAGGGCTGGGCCCCTCTCCCCGCTCCGCTCAGACGAAACGCGTAAGGTGAAGTGCATGATCACCGCCCTTGAGTTGCGCAATGGACTCAGCACAGGCCAGTGGAGCGCACGCGAACTCGTGCAACACTCACTTGAGCAGATCTCAGCACACGACACTCTTGGCGCATTTACCGAAGTCAATCCCGAACTCGCCCTCGCCGAGGCACAAGATGCCGATCGCATGATCGCGCACCTTCGCGACGAGGAACGGCAGCAGCTCCCGCCACTGCTCGGCCTCCCCACCGCCCACAAAGACCTCGTCCGCGTTCGCGGATTCACCAGTCGGCACGGCTCGGCAGCCGTGCCGCACCTCACCGCAACGAGCGACGACCCGATCGCCCAGGTGATTCGCGATGCCGGGGCAATCTGCATCGGCCTCACGCAAGTGCCTGAGTTTGGGATTGCCGGGTACAGCGAGAATCTCATCGCACCACCCGCCAGAAACCCCCACAATCCTGCGCTCACCGCGGGTGGATCTAGCGGCGGAACGGCAACAGCGATTGCCGCCGGCATGATTCCAGCAGCAATCGGCAGTGACGCCGGTGGATCAATCCGCATTCCATCGGCCGCCTGCGGACTGGTCGGCCTCAAGCCAGGCAGAGGCGTGATCACGGCTGACGCCTCTGGAAACCGCACCGATCCGCTTGGCACTCCCGCACTGGCCGTCTCGGGACCAATGGCAAGCACCGTCCGCGATGCGGCCCTCTTCTTTGATGCCGCCAAGGGTGACCGGAGCGAGTCAACCCTGCGCTCGATAGCAGAAGCGGACTCAGTGCGTGGTCTCAAGATCGGGATCAGCACGGCGTCTCCATTTGCCTCACGTCTGCCGATCCACTTCGATACCGCGGCCACTGACACGCTTGACGCCGCAGCGAGACAACTCGAAGCTCTCGGCCATCACCTTGCACACGCAGAGATCCGCTACGCCGAAAACTATCCCGAAGCGTTCACCTCTGTGTGGACTCAGTCGCTCGCGAGAATTCCCTTTGCGCCCGGTGCCGAGTCAGAGCTCGGCGAACTCGCCAAGTGGTTTCTTGCGTCAGCCCGCACCACAAGTCGCGAACAATTGATCGCGAGCGTGGCAGCGATACGGGCCTTTGCGCGCGATACCGCCGCCCAGTGGAACAACTACGACGTGGTGCTCACCCCGTCTCTCGCGTTCAGCCCACCTGCGACCGGCGCATTCTGGGCGCTCGGACCCGAGGGAGACTATCGGCTGCAATGCGAGTGGGCACCGCAGACCTCCATGGTGAACGTGGTCGGCGTCCCAGCGGTCACTGTTCCGCTCTCCCGCGACAGCGCCGGACTTCCGCGCGGCGTGCAATTGATTGGACGCACCGGCAGCGAAACACAATTGCTGCAATTGGCCGCTCAGTTGCTCGGCGAATAGTCGCGACTACCGCGCCAACAGTTCTCGATACACCTCTTGCAGACGCTCGGCCGATACTTGCCAGCTGTGTCGGAGCGCGTGCGATCGTCCAGCAGCCCCCAATCGCGCTGCGTGCAGCGGATCATCAAGCAAACGCTCGATTTCGGCGGCCCAGATCGCTGGGTCATCACTCTCAATGAGCACGCCGGTTTCGCCGTCCACTACCGCTTCGCGAAGGCCACCCGTCGCGGCCGCGAGCACTGGCACGCCGGAGGCGGCAGCTTCGAGTGCAACGAGCCCGTAGGTTTCCGAGTGCGATGGCACCAGCACGAGTGCCGAGAGGCGAAAGCGCTCTGCGAGCGCCGAGCGCAGGAGTGCGCCATCAAAGGCGGTTGTCGTGATCATTCCAGCTTCCGCGACCGCCTCATGCAGTGAACGCGCGTACGCTTCACCATTTGGCGGGGCAGCGCCAATGAGGCGAAGATTCGGGCGGCGCTCTGCGGGAATGGCGGCAATGGCGGCAATGGCTAGGTCAAAGCGCTTCAGCGGATCAAGCCGGCCAGCGACCAGCACCTCCGGGCGGCCGCCGTGAGACATCCACGCGGCACGTTCTGCACATTCTTCGCCCTCACACGGATGGAACACTTGTGTGTCGACTCCGGGCAGCACCACTCGAATACGCTCGCTCGTTCCGTCGAGCCGCTCAAGCACCGTGCGTTTCTCGGCCTCGCTGACCGTAACGACAAGATCAGCTTCACGAGCGAGTCGACGCTCTGCAGCAAGGCGGCCAGGAGCTTCGGGGCGCTCCCCATCCCCCAGGGGGGTATCTTCTGCGGCAGCAATCGAGTGATAGCTCTGCACCAGCGGAATCTCGAGCGAGCGAGCTGCCGGAAGCGCGGCGAGACCCGAGTACCAATGCTCGGCATGCAGAAGATCGGCGGGGTCTTCTTCCAGAGCAGCCTGGAGCGCCGCACCGAACGGCCCTATCAACGCTTCGTGCTCGCCTTTTGCCAGCAAGCGTGGCGGCCCAGCCTCAAGCACATGCACCGTGAGGCCGGGATCGATCTCTGTGGTCGAGGGCTGTGCGGCATCGCTGCGCCGGGTAAAGAGACGCACCCGATGCCCGAGCTTCGCGAGTTCCATTGCCTGCGCGAGCACCACGACGTTCATTCCACCGGCGTCTTTTGTGCCCGGCTCGTCAAGCGGAGAGGTGTGCAAGACCACGAAGGCGATGTCGAGTCGATTGGGGTTCACCCTTCGACGCTACACCGCCAGAAGATTCTTTGATGCTGAAGTGGCGGGAATACCGACAAGGGGTATAGGGTTAATTCAGATGAGATACCCCACGGGGGTATAAATCACACGAGAAGGATCATCATGACCACCACCACCTACACCGTCACCGGAATGACCTGCAACAACTGCGAGCACCACGTTCGACAAGAGGTCTCCGAAGTCGAAGGGGTGACCGGCATTGAAGTGAGCCACCGCACCGGCGCGCTCACCGTGACCACAAGCAACGAACCCGTCGATGACGCAGCAATCCTCGCAGCAGTCGCCGAGGCCGGATATACGGCGGTGCGTGCCTCATGAGCACCAGCGTCGAACTCGACATCGGAGGCATGACCTGCTCCTCCTGCGCCAATCGAATTGAAACGAAACTCAACAAACTCGACGGCGTCGAAGCCACCGTGAACTACGCAACCGAAAAAGCTCGCGTACACGTCCCAGAAGGCTACGATGCCGCCCTGCTTATCGCAGAGGTTGAGAAGACGGGATACTCGGCCCAGCTTCCGAAACCGCGTTCCCAGGCAGAGTCAGCTGACCACAACGCCCCCGAGGGCTTCTCCCCCGCAGAAGACCCCGAACTCACCTCACTCCGGCAGCGCCTGATTGGATCAATCTGGCTCTCAGTTCCCGTGATCCTGATGGCAATGATCCCAGCACTGCAGTTTCACTACTGGCAGTGGCTCTCCCTGGCCCTCGCTGCCCCCGTGATCATCTGGGCCGGATGGCCCTTCCACCGCGCGGCCTGGGTCAACCTGAAGCACGGCGCCGCCACCATGGACACCCTCGTCTCGGTGGGCACAAGCGCCGCCTTCCTGTGGTCGCTCTATGCCCTCTTCTTCGGCCACGCGGGGATGCCTGGCATGACCCACGGTTTCGACTTTGGCCTCCAGCAAAGCGACGGTGCCGGAAATATCTATCTTGAGGTAGCCGCAGGAGTCACCATGTTCCTGCTCGCCGGTCGCTACTTCGAGAAACGATCAAAACGACAGGCCAGCGCCGCGCTGCGCGCCCTCCTCGAACTGGGCGCCAAAGAGGTGGCGATCCTCGAAAACGGAACTGAACAACGCGTGCCGATCCACGTGCTTCAGCCTGGCGACGAATTCGTCGTGCGCCCGGGCGAGAAGATCGCCACAGACGGCATCATCGTCTCGGGCAATAGCGCGATCGACACCTCAATGCTCACGGGTGAGTCCGTGCCCATCGAAGCCGGGCCAGACGACACCGTCACCGGTGGCACAGTGTCCACCAGTGGCCGCCTCATCATTCGCGCCACCCGAGTCGGCAGCGACACCCAGCTCGCGCAAATGGCAAAAATGGTTGAGGACGCGCAGTCGGGTAAGGCGCAGGTACAGCGCCTCGTTGATCGCATTTCAGGCATGTTCGTGCCGATCGTGATCGTGATCGCACTGGCCACGCTCGCCACCTGGCTCCTGCTCGGTTTCGCTCCCGCCCAGGCATTCACGGCCGCCGTCGCGGTGCTCATCATCGCCTGCCCATGCGCACTTGGCCTTGCCACCCCCACCGCCCTGCTCGTCGGCACGGGTCGCGGAGCCCAAATAGGCGTGCTGATCAAGGGGCCGGAGATCCTCGAATCCACCCGCCGCGTCGACACGATCGTGCTCGACAAGACCGGAACTGTAACAACCGGAAAAATGTCACTCAGCGACGTCATCGCTCTCGGAGACGAAGATCGCACACAGCTCCTTCGGCGGGTGGGTGCGGTCGAGGGCGCGTCAGAGCATCCCATCGCACAAGCCATCGCTCGCGGCGCCAGGGCCGAACTGGGCGTGAGCGTTCTCCCCGAGGTCGAGTCCTTCATGAACACGGCGGGCAAGGGAGTGAGCGGAATCGTTGACGGAACACCCGTGCTCGTCGGCACCCAGTCGCTCATGAAGGACTGGGCAATCGCAGAAGACGACACCGCCAACGCCCTCAAACAAGAGCTTGAAGCCCACGGGAACACCGTCGTGCTCGCCGCGTGGGATGGCCGCGTGCGTGGCGTCATCTCCGTCGCAGATACTCTGAAGCCCACGAGTGCGCAAGCAGTCGCGGAGTTTCGGAAGCTCGGGCTCGAACCGGTGCTGCTCACCGGAGACAACCGAACCGTGGCTGAACAGATCGCGAAATCAATAGGTATTGATCGGGTGCATGCAGAAGTGCTTCCGGGAGACAAAGTGGCCGTCATTACACAGCTGCAAGCCGAGGGCAAGATTGTGGCAATGGTCGGCGACGGTGTGAACGATGCTCCCGCGCTCGCTCAGGCTGACCTCGGTCTCGCCATGGGCACCGGAACCGACGCGGCAATAGAGGCAGCTGACATCACACTCGTCCGCGGTGACTTGCGCAGCGCGGTTGATGCCATCAGGCTCTCGCGACGCACGCTCCGCACCATCAAAGGCAACCTCTTCTGGGCGTTCGCATACAACGTAGCCGCTCTTCCACTTGCGGCACTCGGACTGCTCAATCCAATGATTGCCGGAGCCGCCATGGCGTTCTCAAGCGTCTTCGTAGTGGGAAACAGTTTGCTGCTGCGTCGCTTCACGAGCGTCACACACGAAGGATCGTAAGCCGGACGCACCGCTGCCAGCATGCGGCACTCGCCGTACCCGCTGGCACGCGGTGCGCTCTGGCCGGAAGAGGTTCGCGAAGGTAGCCTCATAGAGAGGGAGGAACACTATGGATCAGCCGCGCAACTGCGAGGAAAACTTCAGCGCAGGACACCCCGAAGCTCCGCATGAAACCGAGGAGTCCGGTGCGCACTCGCACGACCATGGGCTCAGCGGGGCCACCACTGGGACTGCCAAGCATCGCAAGCGCCTGATCCTCGCCCTCTCCATCACGCTGACGGTCGTGCTGGTGCAGTTCATCGGTGCGATGATCTCGGGATCGCTCGCTCTGCTCGCCGACACCGGGCACATGCTCACCGATGCAACCGGGATCGCGATTGCCCTCATCGCTAGCCTCATCGCGGGTCTCCCCGCTACCTCAAAGCGCACCTTCGGATTCTTGAGAGTCGAGGTGCTTGCAGCGCTGCTCAACGGCATTGTGCTCGGAGTCATCGCGATCTTCATCTTCGTGGAAGCCATCTCACGCTTTGGCAGCGAGGTTGAAGTGCAGACCACGCCGATGATTCTCGCGGCGATCATCGGCGGCCTCGCCAACCTCACTTCACTCCTTCTGCTGCGCGGTGGGCAGAGTGAAAGCCTCAATGTGCGCGGTGCCTACCTTGAGGTGCTCGGTGATCTGCTCGGTTCGGTCGCTGTCGTCATCGCGGGTGTGATCATTCTCTTCACCGGCTGGAACTGGGTTGACCAGGTGGCTTCCATGCTGATCGCTGTCATTATTGTGCCGCGTGCCTACACACTTCTGCGCGAGGTGGTCGAGGTGCTCCTCGAAGCCTCTCCAAAGGGCTTTGACGTAGACGCTGCCCGCACGCATATGCTCGCCGTGCCAGGGGTGACCGAGGTGCACGATGTGCATGCCTGGACGATCACCTCAGGAGTTCCAGCTTTTTCTGCACACGTCACTGTCTCGGACGAGGCGTGGGGTGAGCGCGAGTACCATGCGATTCTCGACGAGCTGAAGGCATGTTTGCGTACACACTTCGAGATCGATCACACGACGCTCCAGATTGAGCCGGTCGGTCATCGTCAACCGGGACCGCTGCGGCACGACTAGCGAGGTGCGCTGGCTGTCACAGTCAGCGCACTCACTCCGTATGGCTGTCTTCACGCAACTGCTGCGAAAGAATCACTTGACCGAATTCTGTACGAGTGACCGCGAGGTGCGCTCGCATTTCGGCGGCGGCAAGCTCCGAGTCCCCCTCGCGGATCGCTGCCAGGATCCGCTCATGCGCATTCAGGCTCGCGTCGCGCATGAACTGAAACCCGAGCACGTCGATCGAATCGAACATCTTGAACCGGGCCTCTTCGACGGCGTGATAAATCTCGTCATTGCCGCAGGCACGGGCGATCGCAAGGTGAAACTCGGTGTCTGAGTGCCGGCACTCATTCTGTTCGGTTGATCCCGACAGGCTCTCCTGAGCTGCGTCAAGTGCGGCAAGGTCATCCTCGCTGCGCCTTGTGGCCGCCAGGCTGGCGGCAGCAGACTCAACCACCATGCGAAATTCAACAAGCTCCATGATCTTGTCTGTGCTGGCGACCACTGCCTCAAGCAAGAGCCGACGATCGGCCGGAACCTCTTGCACGGTCGCCCCGCCACGAGAGCCACGGTGCACCACAATCTGGCCGCTGCCCTCAAGCACCCGGAGTGCTTGACGCAGTGTTTCACGTGCAACGCCAAGCATCTCCGAGAGCCGCCGTTCCGATGGCAATCGATCACCCTCTCGCAGGCGACCGAGTGCCATCTCGCGGCGAAGATAGTCGACGACATCGGTATAGCCGTCAATCTGGCGACCCGGATCGAGACGTACCTCAGCGGAATTCGACTCGGATTGGCCGGGCATTCCGCCTCCTCAGTAACTAGAGCGGGAGCCCCGGGGCATCTGTTCCCAGGATCTGCGTACCTGTGAAGAATTCTAGTAGTTCGGCGTCTCCGTGTCCGCCAACGCCAGAATCTCCGAAGAAACTCTGCTGGGATTCGGCAGCCATATCGAGCACACTTGTCCCATTGATCTTCACTTCACCCGCCAGCAGTCTTGTTCCCACGTTGCGCCCTGCCGCCTCGTCTGCGGTGAACACATACCCGGCAAGACCCACCTGACCACTATTTGCCCGGCGCACGGCCTCATCAATTGAGTCAAAGGGCTCCACCACGAGCAGCGGCCCGTAGAGCTCCTCACTCAGCTCAAGCCCCTCACCAGCAATCAGCGTTGGTGCAATGAACCAGCCGCGTTCGGGTGCCACTCCCGCGACGATCGTGCGTGCACCGGCCGCGACGAGTGCATCCCGCTGTGCCAGCAGTTCTGTGCGCCTGCCCGCAAAAGCCACCGGGCCAAGCGTGGTTTCCGGGTCGAGGCTTGAGCCAATGCGGGCACGAGCGAGCGCGTGTTCGAGAGCGCCAAGCAGGGCATCAAATTGCGCGCGAGCAACAAGCACCCGTCTCGGTGCCTCACACCACTGCCCGGAGAGCTTCAAATTGCCCAGCGCAAGTGCCTCGGCAGTGGCAGCGATGTCAGCATCTGCCAGCACAATCGCCGGATTATTCGACCCGAGTTCGAGCCGCAAACGCGCAAATCGCGGTGCTGCCGATGCTGAGATAGCACGCCCCGTCGGGGTCGACCCAGTCATTGAGATTGAGCGGATCCTCGGGTCAGCCACGAGCGCTGCGCCCAAGCGACCACTGCCCTGCACGAGTGACACGACCCCCTCAGGCACACCAGCAGCTACTGCCGCTTCGACCACCAGCTGTGCGCTCCACGGCGAGGCAGAAGACGGCTTCAGCACTGCGGTGGAACCTGCGGCAAGCGCGTAGGAGAGTTTCTTCACGGCCATGGCTGAAGGTGCGTTCCACGGCGCGATCAGCGCGGTCGGCCCCCACGGCACCCTGCGAAGCCGCACATCGCGGTCATCTGCGGGCAGTTGACGTTCGTCACCCAGGGCAACGGCACGGGCAGCCGCGCCGCGCACGGTATCTCCGGCCGATCCGGCGAACAGTTCGGTGACTGAAATCGGGACGCCCGAGTTGAGGGAGTCGAGAGGGGCGATTTGTGTAGCCCGCGCATCAAGTTCGCTTGCGAACGATTCGAGCACTGCCGCGCGGCCTTCCGGGCCGAGTCCGTACCATTCACCGCGCTCATGCGCCTCATTGGCCGCACTCACGGCGCGATCAAGTTGCTCCAACGAGGCGCTGCGGTTCTCGGCCAGCCACTCCCCCGTATTTGGGTCGTGCAATGACTGTTCGGCGGGGAGCGTTTCTGCACTGTGTTCGGGCGCTCCACCTATCCAGGTGCGTAGTTCAGGAAATTCCATCTCTAGATCCGATCGAAGTAGCGGGCGCGATCCCAGTCGGTAACAGCGGCCTGCGCGGTGCGCCATTCGTGCTCGGCGAGTGCCGTCAGCAGGACTTTGCAATCCTCGCCGATGACTTCACTGACAAAGCTCGACTGCTCCATTTTGAGAGTTGCCTCTTTCAGGGTCTGCGGCATTTCGGGGTCTTGCCCGACCCCCTCGGGCACTCCCGTCGATGGGGCACCAAGCTGTGCTCCACGCTGCATGCCGTCTCGTGCCGAGGCGAGCACCCCGACAAGCGTGAGGTAGGGGTTGGTATCGGCTCCCGGAATGCGGAACTCGAAGCGTGTCGCAAATGCGCCGTGCCCTACCACCCGATTTGAGACATAGCGGTTTTCGCGACCCCAGCTGCGACCGTAATCGAAGGTGTCATCGGTTGCAGTGCGCCGGTAGGAATTGATGGTCGGTGCGTACATCGCCATGAATTCTGGGGTGCGTTCAATGACTCCTGCGAGCGCGTTTCGCATCTTCTCGCTCATCCCAAACTCACCGTCGGCATCCCAGAATGCCGGGCGGTCGTCATTGTCGAGCACCGAGAAGTGCACGTGACAGGACGATCCAGCTTGCTCCGTGACAGGCTTCGCCATGAAAGTTACGGAGTATCCTGCGGCTCGTGCCGAGTCTCGAACGGCGAGTTTGTAGATCGCGTGACGATCAGCCATTTCGAGCGGATCACCATACTCGAAGGTCATTTCCCACTGACCGCTTCCCCACTCCGATTGGGCTGCTTCGATTTCGATTCCGCTGCGTTCGAGGTCGTTGCGCAGTTTCCGGAAGAAGGGTTCGTAGTAGTTGCCCTCTCCGAGCAGAAAGTCATTTGGAGTGAGGGTGGTCGGCTGCAAGTCCCGGAATCCGCCAAGGCGCAGTTCGTAGGGATCGTTGCGGAAGAGGTAGAACTCGAGCTCGGTTCCGGCTTTGGGCTTGAGTCCGAGTTCCCGGTAGCGTTCCACTTCGCGGCGCAGCATGACTCGCGGTGATTCATCGAGGGGTTCCCCCGTGCCTGGCCACACCGGATCCGCCATGCAGATGGCGATGCCGTCGAGCCAGGCCGCACGGCGGAGCGTGCCAAGGTCAGGCATCAGGGCAACGTCTGGGGCTCCGTTGTGCAGGGAGCAGACGCGCACCTTGTTGGCTGAGATGAGATCAAAGCTTTGGTCGATATCCCACGCCCAGGCGCAGGTACACACCTCGACGCCATTCTTGATGATTGTCGGAAACCGCTTGACCGGGATTCTGCGACCGATCAGTCGGCCTTGAATATCTGGTGTCGCCACGATCACCGTGTGAATGCCCTCGGCTTCGAGGGTATCTGGGTGCAGCAGGTAGTCACTCATCGGGTCAACCATCCTCCGTCTACTGGCAACTGGATGCCATCGATCCAGCTTGCCTCATCTGAAAGCAGCCAAGAGACCGCCGAAGCGATATCCGATGGCGTGCCGATCCGCTTGACCAGCAAACGCTGCCCCATGAACTCCATCGCTTCCGGGCTGGTGACACCTTCGAGGTCAAAGAAGTTGGTCGCGATGGGTCCGGGTGCAACACAGTTCACGCGAATGTTGCTTTCGGCGAGTTCGACCGCGAGCGCCTTGGTGAGCATTGGCACTCCACCCTTGCTTGCGTTGTAGTGCGGTTGCGCGGTGGTTCCACTCGTGACGACCACCATGGCTTCTACTGTGGAGAGGTTCACGATTGCACCGCCGCCGGCGGCGGCGATCCGCTGCGATACCTCTTGTGCCACGAGAAATTGACCTTTGAGGTTGACGTCGACGACGAGGTCCCAGGCCTCTTCCGTGAGGTCAGCGAGGGAGTGCGTGGTGACAAGGCCCGCATTATTGATCAGCAGGTGAATCGCACCCCAAGTGTCCACTGCGGCGTCTGCTGCTGCTGCGATTTGTGCGCGATTGCGCACGTCAACCTGTGCCGCAATTGCTGCGCCGCCTGCTGCTTCGATCATGGTGACGGTGTCGCGAGCCGCGTCGAGGTTCACGTCAGTGATGACCATCTTTGCGCCCTCGGAGGCGAGGCGAAGCGCGGTTTCCCGGCCGATCCCCGAGCCGCCTCCGGTGATGAACGCTACTTTTCCTTCGTGACGAGTTGTCATACGTGTTTCTCCTTCGTGAAATAGGTGTCGTGTGAGGGCGCTGTGCGCTGCCGTGTGACTATTGGGGTTGGCTGCGACGCACTCGCGCGTGACTTGCGGTGTCGACGAAGCGCTCAAACAGCGGATCGCCGGAATAGCATTCGGGGTGCCACTGCACGCCAAGCACGTCGGCTCCAATGACTTCGATGGCCTCGATGATGCCGTCTGCTGCTCGACCGACCACGCGAACTCCCTCACCGAGGGTTCCGACGGCCTGATGGTGATACGAGTTCACCTTCGCGGTGTCGCCGTAGATCTCGTGCAGGATGCTGCCCGGCTCTATCGACACGTGCTGCTCGCGATTGCTGCGGTCTAGCTCACCGTGAAAGTGCTCTTCTTGTTCGTCTGAGGCTTCGAGATGCTGAATCAGTGTGCCGCCAAAGGCGACGTTGATGAGCTGCTGCCCACGGCAGATTCCAAGCACTGGGATTCCCTCATCGGTTGCTGCTCGAAGCAAGGCGAGTTCGCTGCTATCGCGTAGCCCGGTGCCGGGGCGCGTGTGCGCACCGGGTGTCTCACCGTAGAGTTCCGGGTTGACATCTTCGCCGCCGGCAAGAATCAGTCCGTCGATGCGTGGGATCAGCTTCGCTGCGTCTACCTCGAGCGGAATATGAACCGGCATGCCGCCGGCAAGCCGGATCGATGCCGCATACTCTTCGAGGTAGATATCTACGGGTGCGTTTGCGAATCCGGGGGGTGCCCCGATGAGGTTCGCATCAGCTCGGCGTCCCGTAATCCCGATGAGTGGTGGCAGTGCGGGAGTGGATTCCATCATTCTTTGTCGAGTCCTTCGGTGATTTGGGCGTATGCTTTGGGGCTTCGCGCACGCATGATTCGCGCCTGCACAATGCCGATGACGGGTGTGACTGCGACCACGATGATCGTGATCAGACTTGGCAGTCCCCAGGTGAGTTCGCCTGCTGCGTCAACGTCGCCAACCATGAGCGGTACGTTCATCAGAATGAGCACGACGGAGACTGCGAGCCCGGCAAATCCGAGCATGGGCGCGATCCAGGCTTTCCAGGGATTGCTCTCGGTGCGGTGACGAAGCGAGTAGACCACCGCGGCGATTGAGGTGCCTGCCATCAGCAGCACCAGCGCGATTGTGCCCATGCCTGCAAAGAGCGGGAGTACGGCCAGCGGGTCGAGACCAGAGAGCACGATGCCGATCATGAGTACGGCGGCAATCGTGACCTGGGTGATGGCAGCCTTGTGTGGGGCTCCTGTGCGCGGGTGCACTTCGCCGAGGGCACGCGGGAGCAGCCCGGTGTTGCTCATGGTGTGGAAGTAGCGAGCAAGCACATTGTGGAGCGAGAGGGCGGCGGCGAACAGGCTGCCGATCAGCAGCACGGTGGCGAAGATCGATCCCACGGGTCCGAGATAGGTATCGGTGATTCTTGCGAGCATTCCGCCCGGATCTTCCGCTGCCATCGCAAGCACTTCTGATTCGCCGGCGCCAATCACGAGCGCCCAGGCGGTCAGTGCGTAGAACAGTCCGATTGCGAGTGCCGCACCGAGGGTCGCACGCGGGATCGTGCGCTCGGGGTTGCGCACCTCACTGCGGTAGACGACTGCGGATTCGAAGCCGATGAAGCTCGCGATCGCGAACATGAGGCCGATTCCTGGGGAGCCAGAAAGGATGTTCCCGAGGGAGAAGCTGCCGAAGGTGACGCCTTCGGCTCCTCCGGTTGCGAGCACGACGAGTACGAGGATGAGTCCGACGAGCATTTCTGCGCCGAGGGCGATGAAGAGCACCTTTGAGCTGAGTTCGATGTGCCGGTATCCGAGGATCCCTACGAGCACGATTGCCGCGAAGGAGAACAACCACCAGGGCAGTTCCGGTCCCCCGATCATCGCGATACTCGATGAGACGGTTCCGCCAAGGAGCGAGAATACTGAGGCTTGCACTGTGGTGTAGGTGAGCACCGCGAGCCAGGAGGCTGCGACGCCGGGGGTTTTCCCGAGCCCGTGCGCGATGTAGGTGAAGAAGGCGCCTGACCCGGGCACGTGCTTGCTCATTGAGATCAATCCGACTGAGAACAGCATCAGGATTCCGGCAACCACCAGGAACATCACGGGCAGGCCAATGCCGTTGCCGACGACGAAGGCTCCGGGCATGACGCCGCCAACGACGGCAAGCGGCGCTGCGGCGGCGATCACCATGAAAATAATCGAGAATGTGCCGAGATTGCCCGTGAGACGGCGTGACTGTGTGCTGTCGATGCTCGTCGCGGTCGGTGTGGTGGTCATTTTTTGTCTCCTCGCCCCATTGCGAATGGATCCGCAACACTGCGGAGTGGCCTAACGCCTAGACCACTGTACCAACACGTCGAGGCGAATGTATAGAAACTTCTTTAGAGCATCTGTTCGCGAAACCTTCAATTTGGGATAATTGACAATCAGCTGGGAAATACCCGCCTCTCCAGAAAGTAGAAGTGACATGACTGGTACCGTTCGCAATGCGGTAGCTGAAGCAATCGCAACCCTTCTGTTCGTTTTCACCATCATTGGCGCCATCCAAAACGCCGGTGACCTCACCCCCCTCGTCATCGGCTTCACGCTGATGGTGCTGGTGTACGCAACCGGGCATCTCTCGGGCGCACACCTCAACCCAGCGGTTTCGCTGGGAGTCCTGCTGCGCGGAGCAATGAGTGTGGGCGAGTTCGTCGCCTACGTCGTCGCACAGCTGCTCGGCGCTGCCCTCGGCGCACTTATCGGCATGGCGGTATTCCCCGCTCCAGAAGCTGCGACTCAGATTGAGGTTGGCCCCTCATTCCTCGTCGAAGCGCTCTTTACTTTCGCCCTCGTCTACGTGGTGCTGAACGTTGCCACTTCGAAAGACAATGACGGCAACTCGTTCTACGGTCTCGCCATCGGCAGCACCGTGTTCGTCGGTGCAGCAACCGTTGGCGGCATCTCGGGTGGCGGCTTCAACCCCGCAGTCGCATTCGGCCTGGCAATCAACGGCCAGTTCGATTGGAGCAACATGTGGCTCTACGTCGTCGCTCCACTCGTGGGCGCCGTCGTCGCAGCACTCGCGTTCCGTCTGCTGAACGCACACGACCTGAAGAAGGCACAGGCCTAATTCTGCGCATTGCAAGACTGAGGGGGCTGACCTAGTTGGTCAGCCCCCTCAGTGTGTCTCCTGCAATGCGCGCAGAACACTACTTCTCAGCAGCCGCGCAGTCCATCACCGCCTGAGCAACAGCCTCAGCCACCCCAGGGGTGAAGGGGTTCGGAACGATCAGTTCTGGGCGAGGCTCAGCCACGAGATCCGCAATCGCCTGAGCTGCAGCAAGCTTCATTTCAAGGGTGATACGACGGGCACCAGCATCAAGCGCACCCCGGAAGATTCCGGGGAAAGCCAGCACATTGTTGATCTGATTCGGAAAGTCACTGCGGCCAGTGGCAACCACCGCGGCATACTTCCCTGCCACAGCAGGATCAACCTCTGGGTCGGGGTTCGAAAGCGCAAACACAATTGCCCCCTCAGCCATGGCAGCAATCTCAGACTCGGCCACCTTCGCAGATGACACACCGATGAAGACGTCAGCGCCGTGCAACGCCTCAGCCGTTCCCCCGGCCACTCCACGCGGATTGCTGCGCTGCGCCATATCGAGCTTCATGTGCGCAATATCGTCACGCTCCGTGTGCAGCGCACCCTTTGAATCGATCACCACAAGGTCGTGAGCCCCGGCAGAAAGCAATATCTCGGCCACAGCGATCCCCGCGGCCCCCGCACCGGTGATCACAATCTTCGCCGTCTCCAGATCCTTATCGACCACGCGCAGTGCGTTCTTCAGCGCCGCGAGCACCACAACCGCGGTGCCGTGCTGGTCATCGTGCATCACCGGCATATCGAGTGCGTCGATCAGCCTCCGCTCAATCTCGAAGCATCGCGGTGCTGAAATATCCTCAAGATTGATCGCCCCGAAGCTCGGCGAAATACGCAGCACAGTCTCGACAAACTCGTCAGGATCGGTCGTGTTCAGCACGATCGGAATCGAGTTCACCCCGCCGAAACGCTTGAACAGGGCGCTCTTGCCCTCCATCACGGGCAGTGACGCGCTCGGCCCGATGTCGCCAAGACCCAGCACAGCCGTGCCGTCAGAAATGACCGCCACTAGGCGGGATGCCCAGGTGTGGGTCTTTGCGAGCTCCGGGTTTGCGGCGATCGCTCGGCTCACCTGAGCCACGCCGGGAGTGTACGCGATCGAAAGCGCTCGCCGATCGTCGAGTGCTTCGGTCAGCTCGATGTTGAGCTTGCCGCCCTCATGAGCGGTGAAAATCTCTGCTTCTGAAATGCTCTGCGCGGTAGCAAGCGCTTCGGCCTGTTGTTCGATGGAATTTGGGGTACGCAAAATGAACCGACCCTTCTGTGTTCGGGTAGTCAAATGAACGCCTTTCGGCGCGCGATGACACTGGCAGATACACGAGCGAGACCTAAACTGGCCCTGCATACAATCCGGCTTGTGGCCGTGTCAGGCAGCTTGCGGGATCCCTCCGCAATGCAACACTCGGAACTTGGAGTCTAACTAGCAGCGCATGCCGCATCGGTGACGTAGTGTGCAGAAATACCGCTAGTTTTTTGCTATGCCCAATTCTGGGGCAGGCAAACCATATTCATTTCGAAGCGCTGATTGTGCCGCATACCATCCAGAAAGGCCGTGCACACCAGGGCCTGGTGGGGTGGAAGAAGAGGCCAAATACACCCCCGGCACTGGGGTGCGATGCGGATCGAGCGAGATCGTCGGGCGCGCCAGCAACTGCCGCAAACTCACGGCACCCGCACTGAAATCACCGCCGTGATAGTTGCGGTTGTACCTGGAGAGTTCCTCGGCAGTGGTCATGCGCACGCTCACGATACGATCCCTAAACCCGGGAGCAAATCGCTCAATCTGCGCGATCACACGCTCACGCAGATCAACATTCGACCCCTTCGGAACGTGAGTGTAACTCCAGACCGCATGGAGTCCCGCAGGGTTTCGACCGGGGTCGAACTCGTCGGTTTGGGCAAGCAACACGTACGGACGCGCGGGGTGCTCCCCCCGGCTCACTGCCAGCTCAGCCGCTGCGCCCTCGGCCCTCGTTCCACCCAGGTGCACGGTCGGAGCCGCAGCCACGCGCGGATCTGCCCAGGGAATTGGCCCGTCAAGCACGAAGTCAACCTTCGTCGCTCCGTCTCCATACGCAAAGCGACTCAGCGCACGGCGATACTTCGCGGGCAGCACCGACCCCGCAATCGACACCATTCCCCGAGCTGAGGTGTCGAAGAGTTTCACCTCATAGTCGTCCAGCTCACGCACATCGTCAATTGCGTGATCCACTCGGATCTCGCCACCGTGAGCGAGCAGATCTGCGGCGAGCGCATCCGTGATGGCGCGGCTCCCCCCTACCGGAACCGGCCAGCCACTCGTGTGTCCAAGCGCGCCCAGCATCACACCCACACCTGCCGTGGCCAGATCAGGCATCCGGCCGATGCTGTGCGCAGCGACGCCACTCATCAGCGCGGGCGCGGCCTCCTCGCGAAAGCGAGCGCCCCACAGTAGCGTGCCCTGCTCGAAGGTTCGCAGTCCGGTGGTTGCCGCCGCGAGAAGGTCTTTTGGCATCCGCAACATTGTCGGCCCGAGTGCAAAGTCAACGACTCCGCTCAGTCTGCGCAGGAGCGGCCGATAGAACCGCGCGTAGGCAGCACCATCGCGCCCGAGTTCTGCTGCGGTGCGATGCAGGTCGCGGTAGGCGATTGCAGCTCGTCCGGGGCCCTGAGGCGATCCACCAGCTGAGCCATCGAGCGGGTTTGCATACGAGGCTTCTGGCACCACGAACTGCATCCTGCTGCTGAGTTCAAACTCTCGAAAGAATCCGGTGGCAAGTGCCATCGGGTGAATCGCCGAGCAGACATCGTGCAAGACTCCCGGCTGCACGAGTTCAGTGGTGCGGGTGCCACCGCCAATCGTTTCGGCGGCTTCGAACACCGTCACCGGCACACCGGCACGAGCCAGGGTAACCGCCGCCGCAAGCCCATTCGGACCCGCACCGATCACTGCGGCCGGGGAGGATCCTGCGCGTTTGGCACTCATACCCATAGCCTACCGAGCCGCGCGTTTGCGTGCGGCAGCGCGCTCCGCGAAGCAGCTCCGCTCAGTCGAGCAGCAGAGCAGGCTCCTCAAGCACCGATGCCACATCAGCGACAAAACGCGACACGACATCGCCGTCAACCACCCGATGATCGAATGATCCGCCAACGGTCGTCACCCAGCGCGAGAGCACCTGCCCGTCAACCACCCAGGGCTTCTGCTTGATTGACCCCATCGCGAGAATCGCGACCTCATCACGGTTAAGAATCGGCGTGCCGAAGTCCATCCCGAACACACCAAAGTTGGTGATCGTGATGCTGCCGTGTTGCATTTCGGCGGGCTGGGTGCGGCCAAGTCGCGCGGTCTCGGTGAGCTGTTGAATCGCCTGGGCGAGCTCGATCAGGCTGAGATCCTGCGCGTCTTTAATGTTGGGCACCACGAGACCGCGCGGAGTCGCTGCGGCGATACCGAGGTTCACGTAGTTCTTCACGATGATCTCGTCGTCGGTCCACTGCGCGTTCACTTCTGGGTTCCGACGCACTGCCCACAGCAACGCCTTCGCAAAGATCAGCAGAGGCGACACTTTTACGCCCTCGAACTGGCTTGATTGCTTCAGCCGTTTCACGAACTCCATGGTTCGCGTGGCATCGACGTCGACGAACACGCTGACGTGTGGCGCCTGAAATTTCGATGCGACCATGTTTTCCGCAATCACCTTGCGCACTCCCTTCACGGGGAAGCGATGCTCGCGTTCTTCGAGGGTCTGCGGCTTCGAGGCCTCACGGAAGAGCCCATCTCTCGCGGTTGCCCGCAAGACGTCTTCGCGCAGGATCTCGCCACCGTGTCCGGTTCCGACGAGTTCTCGCAGATCCACGCCGAGATCTTTCGCAAGCTTACGAGTGGGTGGCTTCGCGATCACGTTCCCCGTTGCGACCTCTGGGGCGGCTGCCTCACTCACGCTCCCGCCGCGTGTGCCACGGCGGCGGCTTTTTGCGGGGGCAACCGTGCCGTATCCGACCAGAACAGCACCGCCTTCGTCTGCCGGGAGCGAGTCGGATGCGCCGGTGGCTCCGGTCGGGCGGTCTCCCGCTGCCACTTCGGTGTCGTCTCCGGGGAGTTCGTCTGTGGCGCCCTCGCTGCGAATACGCAGGATCGCCGAGCCCACTGGCACCGTCTGCCCCACTTCAGCGAGCAGTTCCGTGACCACTCCTTCGAATGGTGAGGGCAACTCGACCAGGGACTTTGCGGTTTCGATCTCGCACACCACCTGGTTCAGTGCCACGGTGTCTCCGGGCGCGACCAGCCAGTTGACGATTTCAGCTTCGGTCAGTCCTTCGCCAACATCTGGCAGGGGAAATGTCTGCTCGCTCATCGTGTGACTCCTTGCACGTACTCTCAGAATCCCATGGCGCGGTCGACGGCTTCAAGCACGCGATCCGCATCGGGAAGATAGATGCCCTCCAGTTTGGCTGGCGGGAAGGGCACATCGAAGCCGCTGACGCGCAGCGGTGGTGCCTGTAGTGAATAGAATGCTCGCTCGGCGAGGGTTGCCGCAATTTCGCTGCCAACGCTCGCGTTTCCTGGCGCCTCTTGAGCGATCACCACGCGGCCAGTCTTCTTCACAGAGGCGACGATTGGCTCGTAGTCGATTGGCGAGATCGTGCGCAGATCGATGACTTCGAGCTTGGTGCCCTCGTTCTCGGCGATGTCGGCTGCCTGCAACAGCGTGGTGACCATGGCGCCGAATCCGACCACAGTGCAATCGCTTCCCGAGCGCACAACTGCGGTGCGATGGAGCGGTGCGGCGAGCGCGTGCGGATCAACTTCACCTTTTTGCCAGTACTTGGCTTTCGGCTCAAGAAAGATGACGGGATCATCCGAGAGGATCGCCTGTTGGATCATCCAGTATGCGTCGTGCGCGTTCGAGGGTGCGACAACTCGCAGACCAGCGGTGTGCGCGAAGTACGCTTCTGGGCTCTCTTGGTGATGCTCGACCGCACCAATATGTCCGCCGTATGGCAGCCGAATCACCACAGGCATCGACTGCTTTCCGTCGCTGCGATTGGTCAGTTTCGCGAGCTGCGTCACAATCTGATTGAAGGCGGGGAACACGAATCCGTCGAATTGAATTTCAAGGACGGGGCGATACCCGGCCATTGCGAGACCGATCGCGCTTCCAACGATGCCTGCTTCGGCCAGTGGCGTATCGATGACGCGTGCCGAGCCAAAGTCTGCCTGCAGGCCATCCGTTACACGAAAGACACCGCCGAGCGGGCCGATGTCTTCACCCATCAGCACGACTCGCTCGTCTGCTGCCATCGCCGCGCGCAGGCCGGCATTGATTGCCTTTGAGATGGGTAGCTGCTGGCGTTCGGCCAGCGTCTGAATAGTTGTGCTCATTATCGGCCTTCCTCAGCGAATGAGGCTTCGTAGTCGGAGAGCCACTCTCGTTGCGCATCCATCAGTGGGTGGGGTTCACTGTAGACGTGGGCGAACATATCGTCTGGACCGGGTTCGGGCATGGTCAGGATCTCTTCGCGGGCCGCCTTTGCGATGGCATCGGCCTGGGCTGCGGCCTCTTCGAAGAAGTCGTCGCCGATGCCGAGCGTGCGCAAGTACCCTTCAAAGCGGGTGATGGGATCGCGGAGACGCCACGACTCAAGTTCGTCGGCTTCGCGGTAGCGCGTTGGATCATCACTCGTGGTGTGTGCACCCATCCGATAGGTGAGCGCCTCAATATATCCGGGGCCTTTGCCTGCGCGTGCTTCGTCAAGAAAGCGTTTCGCAACAGCAAACCCGGCGAGCGGATCATTGCCGTCGATCTGCACCGCTCGCAGGCCGAAGCCGAGGGCTCGACGGTAGATCGGGGTGCGTGACTGCCTCGCGACTGGCACCGAGATCGCCCAGTTGTTGTTCTGCATGACATGCAGCACTGGTGCTTGAAAGCTTGCCGCAAACACCATTGATTCACTCACGTCACCCTCACTCGTGGTGCCGTCGCCGTAGAAGACGACCGTTGCAGCCTTGGTGGCGATCCCCGCCTCCCCCGGTGCGAGTGAGGTGCTGCCGGCGGCGCGTTTGGCGTCGAGCACCTGGCCCATCGCAAAGCCAGTGGCGTGCTGCGCTTGGCTCCCCAGCACGAGTGTATAGAGGTGGCAGTTTCCGTTTGCCGGATCGGTCACGTCCCAGCCACCGTGGGTGACTCCCCGAAATTGTCCGGCGATTGACACCAGTCGCACGCCACGCACATAGGCGACGGTGTGTTCGCGATAGGTCGGGAAGAGGTGGTCTTCCGGCTGGGTAGCGTGTGCGATTCCCACCTGTCCCCCCTCTTGTCCGACGCTCGGTGCCCAGAGTGCGAGCTGACCTTGACGTTGCAGGTGGGTGCATTCTGTGTCGAAGGCTCGCACGGCGACCATGTCGAGGTACCACTGTCTGAGATCGGATTCGTCGAGGGTCTCAAGTTCGGCCGCGAACTCGGCCGCGGTTGCTGAAGGAGCGTACCGGCCCTCGTCATCGAGGAAGCGGATCGGCTCCGGGTCGGTCATTTCGACGCCAAAAGTAGTCGTTGCGCTCATTGCGCCAAGTGTAACGAGCGTGCATGTTCAGACGAGGATATTCCTTGCGTTCTCTCGGTTTTGCTCTTGGCGCGCCTTCACCCGAACCTCAGCTTTGCTTGCGAGACTGAGGGCATGCGCACAGTGATTCGAGTCTTGGTCAGCGCCTTTGCGCTGTGGCTCACCACCTTGATTGTTGGCGGCAGCGGCGATCACGGGGTGTGGGTGAAGCCGCTGGGGACTGGGCCCTACGATCACTTGATCACGCTGCTGCTTGTCGCGCTTGTCTTTGGGCTGGTGAACGGCACACTCGGCAAGGTGGTGCGGGTAGTGTCAATCCCGCTCTACATCATTACGCTCGGACTGTTCGGTCTGATCGTGAATGGTTTCTTGCTGTGGGTCGTGGCGTGGCTGTCGGGTCTTGCCGGTTTTGGCCTTCAGGTCGATGGGTTCTGGTGGGGCGTGTTGGCAGCGTTGGTGCTTTCGTTGCTTTCAGGCGTGCTCAATGGGCTGCTTGGCACGAGCAAGAAGCGGGATCGTCAGTAATTGCCCTGACCGTCAGGAATTGCCCTGACCGCTCGTCACATATTGACGGGTAGGCAATCGCTGTCGATATCGACCACGATGTGCGGGAAGGGGTAGTCGACGTCTCCTTCAAAGTAATAGATCGCTTGCATGTCTACGATCCCTGCGCTCGTTTTTGAACCGCCGACTCCCACTGCGTTGACGCCTACATTGTCGGTGTTGAATTCAATGTTGTCGAGGTACTCCCACCCGTCGGCTTCGAGCCACCCGCGCAATTCGATCACCCGTGCCATCGCCTCATTGCGACTCCCCGAGTAGTTTGCTTCTTCGGGCGAGAACCACGAGCCGAAGAACTGGTAGGCCTCGCCACCTGCGTCGCTTTCGCATGCCAGCCGCACGTTTCCGCCGACAGGGAGATTCCACTCGCCTTCCCAAAGCTGGTCAAGAAGCGCGTTGCTGGATTCAGCAAGCTCGCTATTTTGCATGTGCGCTGGTGATTCGATTTTTGACGCAGGTTTTTGGTTGAACAATGCGTCCATCACTCCGCTGCTTGCGCATCCGCTCAGTGCCGGTGCGAGGATCAGCCCCGCGGCCGCGGCGGCGATTGTGCTACGCCAGGTAAGCCCGCTCACTGGATCTCCCTTTCTTCGACTGTCAGACGCCTGCATGAAACACGCGCCGAACACTTCGATCTTTCCACAGTGCCGCTGCCTCCGCCCGCGGGGTAGACGGTCAGGGTCGGCACAGGGTGGCACAGAGCATGGGAGAATAGACACTGGCCGATTCACCGCCCCACTACACGGAGTGTTCACTATGACGCAGCTTCCCCCGCAGCCCATCAGCCCGCTTGACGGAAGGTACCGCGGCGCGGTCGAGGGCCTCGGTGACTTTCTCTCCGAAGCGGGCCTCAATAAGGCGCGGGTACATGTCGAGGTCGAATGGCTCGTGTATCTCACTTCGCATTCCCTGCTGGGCTCGACGCCGCTCGATGCTGGCGATGTGACTACGCTTCGCGCCTGGGCCGCTGACTTTGGTCAAGCAGAAATCGATCGTCTCGCAGAGATCGAAGCTACGACGCAGCACGACGTCAAGGCCGTCGAATACCTCGTTCGCGAACAGTTGTCCCGTCAGGGTCTTGACCGAATCGCTGAGCTCACTCACGTCGCCTGCACGAGCGAAGACATCAACAACCTCTCGTACGCAATCACCGTGAAGCAGGCCGTCGCCGAGGTGTGGCAGCCGAAGCTCGATGCCGTGATCGCTGAGCTCGCCCGCCAGGCAGAACAGTACCGTGACCTCCCGATGATGAGCCGCACGCACGGCCAACCGGCCACTCCGACCACGCTCGGCAAAGAACTCGCTGTCTTTGTGCACCGCTTGAATCGGCAGGTCGCTCAGATCGCTCAGATCGAGTACCTTGGCAAGTTCTCGGGTGCCACGGGAACTTTCGCTGCGCACATCGCGGCGGATCCGCACGCCGATTGGCAAGCGATTTCTCGTGAGTTCGTCGAGGGTCTCGGCCTCGACTGGAATCCTTTGACCACGCAGATTGAGTCGCACGATTGGCAGGCCGAGCTGTACTCGCGTATCGCTCATGCAAACCGCATCCTGCACAATCTGGCGACCGATATCTGGAGCTACATTTCCATCGGCTACTTCCGGCAGATCCCGGTCGCTGGAGCCACCGGTTCCTCGACCATGCCGCACAAGGTGAACCCGATTCGTTTTGAAAACGCCGAGGCCAACCTTGAACTTTCAAACGCAATCCTTGATTCGCTCTCGCAGACCCTGGTCACGAGCCGCTGGCAGCGTGACCTGACCGACAGTTCGGCACAGCGCAATATCGGTGTGGGCATTGGGCACTCTGTGCTCGCGCTCGACAATATCAAGCGCGGCCTCGGCCAGATTGACGCGGCACCCGAGGTGCTCGCTGCCGATCTCGATGGCAACTGGGAAGTGCTCGGCGAGGCGATTCAGACGGTCATTCGCGCCGAGGTGACTGCTGGCCGTTCGACCATCAGCGACCCTTACGCTGCGCTGAAGGAGCTGACTCGGGGCAAGCGCATCGGCCAGGCTGATCTGGTCGAGTTTGTTTCGGGCCTTGAGCTGGGCGACGAGGCAAAGCAGCGGCTGCTGGAGTTGACTCCGGCAAGTTACATCGGTGACGCCGCAAAACTGCTCAGCTACTTGAACCGCTAGCCGCCTGGCGCCTGGCGCCTTAATTCTCGGCTCGCACGAACCCGTGAGAGCGCGGGTGTCCCACTCCCGCGCACTCGCTTCGCCGCGCATCTTGCGCTCCCCGTTGAATACATTGTGTGCCAATGGATACCTGGGTGGGGTGCGACGGCAGCGCACGCAAAGCGCCATACATCCACCGTTCGAGAGAACCGGCCCTGCCTCTGCCCGATTCGCATAGTGGTCGGTAGCATGTATGCATGAACGTGCCCATACGAGGTGGTGTGAGTTCGCCCGCTGAAGGGCGGCGACGCATTTCGGTGCTGACCGTACTCGACCAGTTCTTCTTTATTTTTGCCGGTGTTGCCTCTATCTGGCTCGCTTGGCTCCTCCTCACTGAGAGTTTCCACATCGGCTGGTGGGGCATTGCGGTGTTCGTAGTGTTTTGGGGCATGCTCGCATATCTGGTGCTCCCCCGCATTCACCGCATGCTCACCACCATCTACGTGCCCGACTATTTCATCGGTCGTACTCGCACGAGCGACGGACTTCTTGGCGATCCCATCAACCTCGCCCTTCTCGGCGAAACCGAGCAATTGCATCGCGCCATGACTGATGCGTCGTGGACGCTTGCAGACGAGGTCACCCTGCGCTCTTCCTGGCGCATCATCACTTCGACTCTCACTCGAAAGAGCTACGACGAGGCTCCCGTGAGCCCTCTCTTCCTCTTTGGCCGCATGCAAGATTTCGCGTACCAGCAGGAAGTTGAAGGCAACCCCGCAAAGCGCCACCATGTGAGGTTCTGGCGCACTCCCGATGGCTGGCTTCTCCCTGGGGGCACCCGGGTCGATTGGCTCGCGGCAGGCACCTTCGATCGAGCCGTTGGCTTCTCGCTCTTCACCCTGCAGGTGACGCACAAGATCGAAGCCGACATTGACATTGAGCGCGACCATATTATTGCGAGCGTTCAGGCGGGCAACCCGTCCATCCCGGTGCGCATCCTGCGCGAGTTTTCAACGGGTTATCACTCAAGAAATGGTGGTGGCGACAGCATTCGCACCGATGGACATTTACCTGTGATCGACCTGCGCGCACTCGGTTCTGCCGACGGGATGGAGCACACCGTTGCTGAAACTTCATACGATCTGACTGGCGATCTGACTGCACCGCAGGCGCTCAATGACTTAAAGGTTGATCAATGAGTCAGCATCTTGACCGAAAGCGTCGCGCCTCCGAGCCTGTCGAGCAGTTGCTGACTCGCAGCGAGGGTCCTCACGTGCCCGTGCACAAACGACCGATCTCGACGAGTCTTGGCGCCTTTTTTGTGTTCGCAAGAGGGTTCGTCGGGTTGTTGTGGATTGGCGCGTTCGCCTTGGTCTGGCCGGAGATTGCTTCCGAAGAAGGGGTGCCAGAAGATCTTCGCGGGGCCATCTTCTGGATCGTGATCGTCTTTGGTGGATTGGCCTCGCTGGTGTCGATGTCCCTTGCGGCTGCGGTGCATCGCGGGAGCAATTGGGCTCGTTTGCTGGTGCTGTTCGGGGTGACGCTGAGCATCATCACGGCAGCCGTCGGCTACTTTTCAAACGGTGAGAAGATCACCATCAACACCACGCTGTTGACACTCGCACTCGACATTCTCGTGTTGTTAGCGCTGTCGAGCCGTGACGCTCGAACATGGGCCCGAACGCCCAGACATCGCGGCAAGCGTTCCCAATAGAAGCGAGCTATTCGCGCCGTGTCCTCTTAGTGCCAGTTGCCCTTGTCTGGCTGCTGCAGATCCTTGCGAGCCTCGACGTCGTCTTCGCTTGGCTTCCCACCGAGGCCGATCAGGGCCAAGGTCACGAGCGACACGATAAACACGATGACCGCGACGATTCCGGCCTTCGCGAAGTCGACAACGCCCTCGGGGGTGCGCAGCACGAGCATCACAATGAGTCCGGCGAATACGGCGAGCACTCCCGAGAAACCAACGAGTTCAAGCGGGCGCAGTCGATCACGACGTGTTGGCTCGTGGTGCTGCGGATCAGGCTGCTGGGTTGGGTCAGTCATCTTCAGTTCCAGGTGCTCGCTTTAGTTATTCTCTGAGGTCACAACGGATACCGGGGTTTCAGCCTCACGGGTATCGAGGGCGGCAATCGCGAGGAAGACCCCTCGAACGATTGCGTACGCGCCGAAGAATCCGATCACGGCGACCGGATCTGAGCTCGTCATGAGCGTTGCAACGGCAAGTGCCACGCTGAGGAGCAGTGACGGCAAGGCAACGCGGGGCGGCTGCGTCTTGCGAACGAGACGCATCGTGGTGATGAACGCGGTGAGCAGTGCCCACACGGCAACGATGAGCGCGAGCGTCGTCGTGTCGACGACTGCGAGCAACGATCCCGCCGCGGCGAAGGCGACGATAGCACGAGCTGCAATCCACCAGCTCTCAGCGGTACCGCGGGCGGCGGAATACTCCAAGAGGGTTGCGGCGCCAATGAGCACGAAGCCGACGCCAAGGACCCAAATGTTGAAGTCGAACTGGCTGTGCAACGGTGCGGTAAAGGCAATAGCCACACCGATGGCAACCAGCACCGCTGCGCGAATCAAGTGCGCGGTGCGAAGTGCGCGAGCCTCCTGGGACGCTTCAGCCGCAAGTTCTCGCTTCATCCCCGCCTCCGTATCCCTGTTCATATCAAGCACAGTCTACTCCCCCTTTCTACGCGGGATCTCAGCAGCGCACCGGTACTGGGTGTATGGTGCGCCGAAGACGGATTCTCGAGTCAGAGGCCCGAAGGCATATCTGTGAATCTTGAGTAGTGACCCTGAAATGCCACCGTGACAATACCGGTGGGACCATTTCTCTGCTTCGCCAGAATGAAGTCCGCTTCACCCGCTCGCGGGCTGTCGCGGTCGCCTGCGGCCTCACGGTGCAGCAGAATCACCATATCCGCGTCTTGCTCGAGCGAGCCCGACTCGCGCAGATCGCTGATCGCTGGCATCTTGTCTGCGCGCTGCTCAGAGGCACGGTTCAGCTGTGAAAGCGCCACCACCGGCACTTCAAGTTCTTTCGAGAGCAGCTTCAGGGATCGCGAGAACTCACTCACCTCTTGCTGGCGGCTTTCCGACTTCTTGCCAGAGGAAAGCAACTGGAGGTAGTCAATGACGACCATTTTGAGTCCGTGCTGCTGCTTCAGACGTCGGCACTTCGCTCGGATTTCCACGAGAGTCAGGTTGGGGCTGTCGTCAATGAAGAGCGGTTTTTCTGCGATGCGGGCCTGCGTCGCCGCTAGCTTCTGAAAATCACGATTGTCGAGGGTGCCCTTGCGTAGCGTCTGCAGCGGCACGGACGCTTCAGCCGACAGCAGGCGCATCGCGATCTCGGCTCGCCCCATTTCCAGGGAGAAGAACACGGTGGGTGCGTCGGCGTGGACCGAGGCGTTGCGAGCAACGTCAAGGGCAAGGGTGGACTTACCCATTGCCGGTCGAGCGGCAATGATGATCATCTGCCCGCCTGCGAATCCGTTGGTCAGCGCATCGAGTTCGCTGAATCCGGTCGGCACCCCGAGCATCCCTTCCGGGGTATCTCTCGCCTTGGAAATCTCTTCGAAGGCAGCGTCAACGGCAAGCGAAAGGGTGACGTAGTCCTCAGCCTGGTCTGCGCCAGTCACGGTGTAGATTTCGGCCTGCGCGGTGTTTACCAGGTCGACCGCTTCGCCCTCACCGGCATATCCCATCGCGGTGATCCTGGTTCCTGCCTCAACCAGGCGACGAAGCAATGCTTTCTCTGCAACAATCTCAGCATAAAAGCTCGCGTTGGCGGCGGTGGGCACAATGCTGGTCAGCGTGTGCAGGTATTCCACTCCACCGGCACGCTGCAGCTCGCCCGACTTGGTGAGCTGGTCAGTGACCGTAATGACATCGGTCGGATCGCCCTGCGAGTAGAGCGTGAGCACGGCTTCGTAAATGACTTCGTGCTTCGGCACGTAGAAATCACCGGGTCGCAATTGTCCAGTCACATCGGCGACGGCGTCTTTCGAAAGCAACATGCCTCCGAGTACGCTCTGCTCGGCGAGCAGATCGTGCGGTGGCACCCGCTCGAAGCCGCGAGAGTCATCTTCGTACTCTGGGGGTGCGTCGGGGATGCCGAGATGTGAGATCGACAATCCGTTCTCCTTTCGTGGGAGGTCTGGCCGGGTGGTCACTTATGCCTGTCGTTCACCCAGTAGACACCATGCCTCCGACACTCACGCTAGAGGGCTTCGAAGACGGCGGCAAACAGAGCGAAAAGTGCCCTGTGGATAACTTCGTGGATAACTCACCACATTTCCCCGCGTGTTATTCACACTTCTGGGGATAACTTGTGGAGAACTTTCTCCATCGTCCGGAATTTTATTGTTTGATCAGGTATTTTATGGATTTTTGCTTGTGGAGTTATTCAACCCTCAGGTGCACCTTGAAGCTTTGCGCTCGAACTTGCCTGTGGACAAACACCCGAAAAAATGCCGCTTGTCAAGTTTTTTCCGACACGCCGCTAGATATATTTCCACAGCGCCGTGAAAGCCCCGGAAATACGCGGTTGTCGTCAAAATGCAAGCTTCATGTGAACGGTGAGTGTCTGGGTCATTTCTGACAGAAAGTACCTGACAACGCAAAAGCGGGGTTGCACCGAAGTGCAACCCCGCAAAAACTCGCGACTCAGATTAACGAGCTGCGATCACCTGAAGCGTGACCTTTGCGTCAACGCCCTCGTGCAGGTGGACAGTTGCGTTGTACTCGCCAGTCGTCTTGATGACGGGGAGAGTGATCTTACGCTTATCAACCTCGCCAACGCCAGCCTCTGCCACAGCAGCAGCTACAGCAGCAGGCTTGATCGAACCGAAGAGACGTCCCTCAGCACCGGTCTTCGCGAACAGACGAATCTTGTTCTCCTGCAGCTTTGCCTTGAGTGCCTGTGCATCCTCAACCGAAGCGAGTGCGCGTGCCTCACGAGCCTTACGGATCTGTGCAACCTGAGCCTCGCCACCGCGGGTCCAGTGCACAGCGTAGCCCTGGGGAACAAGGTAGTTACGGGCGTAGCCGTTCTTTACCTCGACCACGTCACCGGCACTGCCGAGACCCAGAACCTCATTTGTCAGAATCACCTTTGCCATGATTCTCCTCCTTAGCGGCCGCTGCCGGCGTAGGGGAGCAGAGCCATCTCGCGGGCGTTCTTCACTGCCTTTGCGATCAGTCGCTGCTCCTGAACCGACACACCGGTGATGCGACGGGCGCGGATCTTGCCGCGCTCAGAAATGAACTTGCGGAGCGTTGCGACATCCTTGTAATCGATGACGCCAACAGTCTGCTTCTTTGCGGGTGCGGCGACCTTAGCGTTCTTGCCGCGACCCGGCTTGCGGCCTGCGCCGCTTGCCTTACCTGCCATGATGATCTCTTTTCGTGTACTGCCCGTTTCCGGGCGAAGCTAGTTAGAAAGGCTGCTCGTCGTCAAAGCCCGAGCCGAAACCGCCGCCCTGTGGCGCAGCTGGCTGACCACCTGGGTTGCCCCATGGGTTGTCGTTTGCCTGTGCTGCCGCGGGACGACCCCAGTCGCTCTGCCCAGCGGGCTGACCGCCGCCGAAACCGCCGCCCTGTCCGCGCGACTGCGAACGCGTCACCTGCGCGGTGGCGTATCGCAGCGAAGGACCGATCTCGTCGACATCGAGCTCATAGCTCGTGCGACGCTGACCATCCTTATCGTCATAGCTACGCTGGCGCAGGTTGCCACGTGCAATGACGCGCATTCCCTTGGTCAGCGAATTCGCGACGTGCTCAGCGAACTCACGCCAGACGGTCGCGCGCAAGAACAGCGCTTCGCCGTCCTTCCACTCATTCGACTGACGATCAAAGGTGCGGGGAGTCGAAGCGATCGTGAACGACGCGAAGGGAACACCGCTATTGGTGTACCGCATCTCGGGATCAGCGGTGAGGTTGCCCACCACCGTGATCACGGTCTCGCCGGCCATGACTTACGCGCCCTGCTTCGCAGCGCGAGCGGCCTTAGCCTGATCGCGCTTTGCCTGAGCTGCACGCTGTGCGATGAGCTCGTCGGAACGGAGCACCTTGGTGCGGAGGACTGCCTCGCTGAGGCCAAGCTGACGCTCGAGCTCTGCGGTTGCCTCGGGGGTAGCGGTGAAGTTCACGACGACGTAGACGCCCTCGTTGTGCTTCTTGATCTCGTACGCGAGACGACGCTTGCCCCAGATGTCGACTGCCTGCACCTCTCCGTCAGCGTTACGGATAACGCCGAGGAACTTGTCGATGCTCGGAGCCACGGTGCGCTCATCGATACCGGGATCGAGGATGACCATGAGTTCATAAGGATGCATTACTGACCCACCTCCTTCGGACTACGCGGCCACAGTATTTCTGTGACAGGAGGGTGTTTATGCATGTGCCCGGTGATGCACTCAGAATGAGGATCGCCCAGACAACCTTTACATCCTAGCAGGATGTCAGCTGTCTGGGCGATCTTCGCTCTGGATCGTGTGTGATCCTATTCGGCTGCGACGGTCTTCCCGGCAACCCAACGGGTGTGCGTCGGCTCGTCCACCACCCCGGTCAGGAGTTCGAGTCGTGGTCGAATCGCATCCGTGCGCGCCACGGGTGGCTTGCGGCGACCCGCACGATACGGTGCAATCCACTCTGCTCCGTCACCGCGATAGTCCTGGTCGGCTGCCGCATGCAGCGTCCAATGCGGATCCCAGAGGTGGGTGCGCCCAAGCGCTACGAGGTCGGCTCGACCGGCCAGCAATATTGAATTCACGTCGTCATACGACGAGATAGCGCCGACTGCCACCACACCCGCTCCGGCAACATGCGCAACCCGGTTTCGCACCTTGTCGGCAAATGGCGTCTGGTAGCTCCGCCCATACTCAGGTCGTTCCTCTTGCACGACCTGCCCGGAAGAGACATCGATTGCATCCGCTCCGTGCGCAATGAATGCCGCAGCAATATCGACAGCATCGTCTTCGTTGATGCCTCCCGGGGCCCAATCCGTCGCTGAAATGCGCACCAGGAGCGGACGTTCTGCCGGCCACACCGCACGCACGGCGTCGCACACCTCAAGCGGGTATCGGAGCCTGTTCTCGAGTGATCCACCGTATTCGTCCTCGCGGCGATTCGCCAGTGGCGAGAGGAACGATGAGAGCAGGTATCCGTGTGCTGCATGGAGTTCGAGCACGTCGAATCCAGCCTCAGCCGCCCGCTTCGCTGCGGCCACATAGTCGGCGGTGATCCGGTCAAGATCCGCACGAGTGGCTTCACGCGGCATGTTGCTGCCTGGCCCATAGGGGAGTGCAGACGGTGCGATCACCTCCCAGCCGCCTTCGCTCAGCGGATCATCAATTCCTTCCCACATGACCTTGGTCGATCCCTTGCGTCCGGAGTGACCGAGCTGCGCACCGATTTTGGCGCTCGTGGTGCGATGCACGAATTCGACGATGCGCTGCCATGCATCACGCTGCTCATCGGTGTAGAGGCCACCGTCTGCCGGTGAGATTCGCCCGTCTGCCGAGGGCGCGATCATCTCGGTCATGACAAGTCCCGCCCCGCCGACGGCACGTGCGCCAAGGTGCACCAGGTGGAAATCACCGACGACACCCTCGTTCGCCATGTACTGATCCATCGCCGACACCATAATGCGATTCTTTAGCGTGAGCCCGCCGAGTTGATAGGGCTGGAACATCGCTGGCACCGCCTGCTCCCCACCGTGGTGATCGGCAAAGTCGGCTTGTACCTTGGCTGCGAACTCTGGATCGCGCATCGCGAGATTATCGAAGGTGATGCGGCGCGAGCGTGTCAGCAGGTTGAATGCGAATTGCAGCGGCTCTTGCTCGGCATATTGGCCGATGTTCTCAAACCATTCGAGCGATGCCTGAGCTGCTCGTTGCAGTGAAAGCACGACGGGCCGGCGCTCTGCCTCGTAGGCATCGAGAGCCTGCGCGATCGTCGGCTGCTCGTGCATATTTGCGGCGAGCGCCAAGGCGTCTTCAAGCGCAAGCTTGGTGCCCGATCCGATAGAGAAGTGAGCCGTGTGTGCCGCATCACCCAGCAGCACCACATTGTGATGACTCCACTTTTCGTTGCGCACCGTATTGAAGGTGACCCACTTTGAGTTGTTGGTGAGCAAAGTGGCACCGTCAAGCTCTTCGCTGAAGATGTCGGCGATCTTCGCAACCGAAACCTCGTCGCTGACTCCAGGAGGGAACACCTGGGACTCGCTCTCGTCGAATCCCGCCGCACGCCACACGTCTTCGTGCATCTCCACCAGGAAGGTGCTCTCGTTGTCTGCATAGGGGTAGGCATGCACCTGGATGATTCCCCAGGGAGTGTGTTTCACGTAGAACGTAAAGGCTTCGAGCGCACGGTCGATGCCGAGCCACATGAATCTCGTCTTGCGAGGATCCAGTGTGGGTTGGAACGTCTCGGCAAAGTGCGAGCGGATCTTGGAGTTGATGCCGTCAGAAGCAATCACCAGATCGTGGTCACGCGAGAGTTCATCAACCTCGGGTGCCTCAGTGCGGAAGATAAGTTCAACCCCGAGCTCACGCGCCCGATCTTGAAGAAGCAGCAGCAATTGTTTGCGGCTAGAAGCAGCAAATCCTTGGCCGCCCACGGTGAGCACTTCGCCGCCAAAGTGCACATCAATGTCACTCCATCTTGCAAAGTTCTGCTGGGTGATTCGGTAGAACTCCGGATCGGAGTTCTCGATCCCACTCAAGGTCTCATCGCTGAACACCACGCCGAAGCCAAAGGTGTCATCGGGGGCGTTGCGCTCCCAAATCGTGATTTCGTGGCTCGGGTCGAGTTTCTTCGCGAGCACCGAGAAGTAGAGCCCGGCTGGCCCACCACCGATCACTGCAATCTTCTTACCCATTTCGGTTCCTATCTGACGGTTCGGTGACGCTCCGCTGCGGCCGAACTCTTTGACGGATCACCCCTGATCCGCTGGTGTGTTGTTGTGCTGATTCGCCTGCCGCAGCAGGCCCTCTTGCATCACTGTGGCGACGAGTGTCCCGTCACGAGTGAAAAACCGTCCAAGGTTTAGGCCTCGACCGCTTTGCACTCCCGCAGATTCCTGCAAATACAGCAGCCACTCATCAGCACGGGCTGCTTGGTGAAACCACATCGCGTGATCAAGGCTCGCGGTGGTCAGGCCGGGAGACGACCAATGCGAGCCGAGGTCACGAAGTGACGGTTCCAGAATGGTGTAGTCGCAGACATAGCTGACGGCGAGCTGATGCAATCGCATATCGTCAGGCAGTTGTTCGAAGGCTCGGAGCCAGACACCACGGTGCTCAGCTCGTGCTCCGTCACTCTGCGTGTACAGGGGACCTGGCACGTGCCGAATGTCAAAGCTTCGACCGTTGCCCCAATAGTCGTCAGCTTCGGGTCGCCCACTCGGGTTCTCTGCAAGATATTCGGCTGCAGATGGCAGCTGCTCGGGGGCGACGACTTCTGGCATTTCGGGGGCGAGGATCGGCCCCAACTCAGGCACTTGAAACGACGCAGTGCTCATGAACACCGGCTTTTCATGCTGATAGCCGCGCACATGCCGGGTGGAATATCCTCGGCCGTCGCGCACGAGTTCAACTTCGTACCGCACTTGAACACCGATCTCAACCGGACGAAGGAACGTGCTGTGCAGTGAATGCAGTGTTCGATCGTCGGCAATGGTGGCCAGCGCCGCTGCCGCTGCTTGCGCGACCGAGTCACCACCGTAGGCTTTCGGCCAGGGCACGTATTGCGGGGTCACGAGGAAGGCACGGTCACACTGCTGCGCCTGAGTTTCTTCGAGTTCTATTGCGCTGAGAAATCGGCTGCTATTTGGCAGATTCTCTGTGCTGATAGGAGAGGTGGAGCGCTGTTCACTCATGCGGGGGCTCGCTTTCGTGGTCGCCGGTCATGTGGATGCGGTTGCGAAGCTCGCCGATGCCCTCGATCGTGGTGCGCACTAGTTCTCCGTGACGCAGCCATCGTTTCGGTTGCCTGCCCAGCCCGACACCTCCCGGCGTGCCGGTAAGTACGATGTCGCCGGGGGAGAGGGGGGTGAATTGTGAGACGTACGATACGAGGTCTGCGGCGTCAAAGACGAGTTCGCGTGTGTTGCTGTGCTGCATCACTTCCCCGTCGATGTCGGTGCTGATTTCAAGCCCAGCGCGCGGATCAATCTCATCTGCCGTCACCACAACGGGGCCGACCGGGGTGGTTGCTGCCCATGCCTTCCCCTGAAACCACTGCAGCGTTCTGGCTTGCCAGTCTCGGTATGAGATGTCGTTCGCGATGGTGTAGCCGAGGATCGCGGCGCTTGCTTCGGAGCGACTTGCGCGCCTGAGTGGTGCACCGATCACGACGGCCAGTTCAGCTTCCCAATCGACCTGTGTTGAGTCGCCACCCACTTCGATTGGATCGGTGGGCCCAAGCTGGGTGTCTGCGTACTTTGCAAAGAGCGTGGGATATTCGGGCACGTCACGCCCAGTCTCGGTGATGTGGTCGCGATAGTTCAGTCCGCAGCAGATGATTTTGGAAGCTTGCGGGAGCGGGGTGTGCAGTGTGGTTTCGTCGCGAGGTGAGCGCGCTGACTGGGGGTGTTCGAGAGCCTGCTGCACCTGAGACCGCCAATCCGGTTCCCTCAGCAATTCGCTGAGGTCGGCGCATTCAAGGAGCACCCATGTCTCACCGCTCTGCACGGCAGCACGGGTGCCGGTGGCGGTTCGAACTGTGGCTAAGCGCATCATTGCTCCTTTGGAATCTGGCGATCCGGTCGTGCCGTTTCTGGATGAAACGGGGCTTCCATTCGTCACAGAATGACCATAGTATGACAGAATAGACGCGAACGTCACAATAGTGAAATATAACTCGGGGGCGGCAGCGGATAGTTCCGGCGCTCCGGGCACCAAGACCACACAGCGAAGTGTGATTTCCACAGCCAACACGGCACGTCCCCACGATCAACAGCAGCACCGAAAGAGGCATCATGTCCAGGATCATCGTGAACCCACCCGAGCTCGTCTCCCCGATTGGCTTCGCACACGGCGTGAAGGCCGGTCCCTTTGTCTATCTCGGCGGGCAGACCGCGCTCGACGCGAACTACAAGATCGTGCCAGGCGGCATCCTCGAACAGTTTGAGCAGGCTTTTGGCAATGTGCTCGCAACACTTCGCCATGCCGGGGGCAAACCGAGCGATCTCATCGATGTCACTATTTACCTCACAGACGTTGATGACTACCAACGCAACGGCAAAGCAATCGGCGCGAAATGGCGCGAAATGGCTGGCACCGAATACCCAGCCATGGCCGGGATCGGCGTCACTCGCCTCTGGCAGCCCGAGGCACTGATTGAAGTGCAGGCCGTCGCCTACATTGCCGACGACACCGCTGACCCCCAGTAAATCTGCATCGGCCGCTCCCACCATGCACCTGCCCGACCATGGCGCACGATAGCCTGGGGGCACATCGACGATGCCCGGCGCTACCCGTTCATTCACGCCAATTGCGCCGGATCTGACAGGGAGAGGCTTTCGCATGGCCAGCGGTGGTTCACACACTCTGCTCGTCACACTGCTCGGCGGTTTCGCCAGACGAACAGACGACTGGCTTCCGATTAGCGGCATTGTCACACTGCTCGGTGCACTCGACATTGACGATTCAAGTGTGCGCACGGCAGTTTCTCGCCTCAAGAAGCGCTCCTGGCTTGAAGCCGAGCGCCGAAACAAGCGCATCGGCTACTCCCTCACCGACGAGGCACGTTCGGCTCTTGAGGCTGGCGATCGAGTCATCTGGCACGCTCGCCAGCCCGCACGACTCGAAGACGGCTGGTGCATCACCAGCTTCTCCCTCCCAGAAGCTCAGCGAGCAAAGCGTCACCTGCTCCGCTCCCGACTCATGTCGCTTGGGTTTGGCAATGTTGGTTCGGGGACTTGGATCGCCCCGGCACGAATGGCCCCCGAAGCGAATCATCTGGTTACGAGTCTGGATCTGCGAGAGAACACCGCTATCTTTGTCGGACGGCACGAAGGCGGCCAGGACATTCAACAGATGGTGCGCGAGAGCTGGGATCTGGAAGAGATCCATGAGCGCTACCGAGAGTTTGTCGCCACACACCAGCAAGACTTCAATGCACTTGTTGCCGCGCACGGGCAAGCGATCGACCCGCGCACCGCATTCGTGCACTACATGCAGATACTTGACGACTGGCGTGTGCTGCCCATGCGCGATCCTGGTCTGCCCCGCGAACTGCTCCGTGCCGATTGGGCCGGAGACGATGCAGTCCATCTGCTCGAACGAGTGGTCGACACTCTTGAAGCCCCCGCCTTCGAGTTCGTCCGAAGCGTGATCGACCCTCCCCGCTGAGCACTCAGGCCTTCACCGGGCGATGCTTACTTGGCGTAGTCGTCGCGCAAGCGGAATCGCTGCACTTTTCCTGTGGTGGTTTTGGGCAGCTCTGAGACAAAGTCGATTCGGCGCGGGTATTTGTAGGGTGCGATTTCGCGCTTGACATGATCCTGCAACTCGGTGACCAGATCCTCGCTCGCAGCGACTCCCTCACGAAGCACAATGGCGGCCGTCACAATGGTTCCTCTCGCAGCGTCCGGGGATCCGACCACACAGCACTCCAGCACTGCCGGGTGAGTCAAGAGCGCTTCTTCAACTTCGTAGCCCGCAATGTTGTACCCAGCGGAGAGAATGATGTCGTCGTTTCGGCCCTGGGACCACAGGTAGCCTTCAGCGTCTCGAATATAGACGTCACCCGTCAGATTCCATCCGCCCTGTACATACACTTCTTGACGGTATCCGCCGAGGTATCTGCAGCCGGTGGGGCCTTTCACCGCGAGTCGTCCGGGGACTCCATTTTCTGCGGGTTTTCCTTCATCATCAAGCACGTCAACGAGATAGCCGGGCACGGCTCGGCCGGTTGATCCGGGCCGAATTTCATCATCGGCGGCTGAGGCGAATACGTGCAGCATCTCTGTCGAGCCGATGCCATCAATGATTGAGATGCCAGTGGCATTCTTCACTTCGTGCCAGGTCGTTGCCGGCAGGTGCTCGCCGGCAGACACTGCACGTCGGAGCCCGGAGAGCTCCCCGATTTTGCCCCCGGCAATCATGGCCTTGTACGCGGTCGGTGCAGTCAGGCACACGGTCACCCCGTGTTCGGCAATCAAGTCAGCAAGCACAAGCGGGGGAGCGGCTTCGGTAAGCAGCACCGACGCGCCAACCCGAAGCGGAAAAATCACGGCACCGCCAAGACCAAAAGTGAAAGCAAGGGGCGGAGTTCCAATGAATACGTCGTCAGCGCGCGGCTGCAAGACGCGAGCCGAGAACGTATCAGCGATTGCCAGAAGGTCACGGTGAAAGTGCATCGTAGCCTTTGGGCGTCCGGTGGTTCCCGAGGTAAAGGCCAGCAGGGCGACGTCGTCGGCAGAGGTATCAACCGCAGCAAAATCGTCGGGCATCCCGGCGATCACTTGACCAAGGCCGACCGGGCTCGGATCCTCGTCACCGAACGACACCACTCGCAGACCGGGCACCGGAACCTGCTCGATTTCTTCAAGGAATCGATAATCACACAGCGCGAAATCGAGCTCGGCAACCTCGCAAATTGCCTCCAGCTCACGAGTTCTCAGCATCGGCATTGTCGTGACCGCGACGGCCCCTGCCTTCAGCACGCCAAACCAGCAAGCCACCAACCAAGGATTGTTGGGCGCACGCAAGAGCACGCGGTTGCCCGGCACAATGCCGTAGTGCTCGGTGAGCGCTCTGGCGATGCGGTTCGAGGTGTCGCGCAACTGCGCATACGACCAGACTCCGCCATGCTGTCCTCGAAGCGCGGGACGGTCGCCGCCGAGTCTGTCGGCCACACTGTCGAGCAGTTCGACGCCAGCGTTCAAGCGTTCGGGGTAGTGCAGTTCTGGCAAGGTGAAGAGAAACTCTGGCCAGGTCTCTGCTGCGGGGAGATTGCGCCGACAAAAATCATCAAGGTGGGCCGAAGGCGCAAGAGCGACTCCGTGTGGCGATGGCGACATTGCCATTTCAGCCTCCGAACGTCAAAGTGAGATTTCGGCGGAGACATCATTGTCCCGCTAATCATCGCTAACAATATGCCGATTCTGTGACGTTCGTCAACAGATCGGCGCAAATTCATTCATTCGCCCAGAGAGTGAAGAGGTGAGACGCATTGCCGCCGCGGAGGCTATCCGACCATCACTTTCGAGACTAAGCTTCAGCACCATGCAACCCACACTCGCATCGGTGCATAACGCGCTCGAGATTCTGCACCTGCTGCGCCAGCGCGGTCCGATGCGCCTCTCAGATATTGCCCGGGAGCTTGGCGTCAGTGTGTCCACCGCTCATCGCCTCGTCTCCACCCTTCGCGAGCAACGCTTTGTGCGCCAAGAGCTTGGCACGAAACGCTACGAGCTTGGATCCGCGATGTTGTTCTCTGCAGAAGTGACTGCGCTGGATCACTGCGTTGCGGTGAGCGCCCAGTCAATGCGCGAGTTGCAAGAACGCACCGGTGAGACCGTGCACCTCTCGGTACTGCGCGGCGCAACCTGCCTGTTTGCTGCCTCGTACGAATCACAGCGAATGGTTCGAGTGACGAGCCGAGTTGGCCGAGGACCGTTGGCGCATACCGCGGCAGGGGGCAAGGTGCTGTTGGCTGCGCTGGATCAGGATCGGCTCTTTGAGTTGCTCCCGAACGAGGATCTCACCACAGCCACCGATCGCTCGATCTCCCGCAGAAGCGATCTACTGATCGAGCTGGAGCAGACAAGGGTGGCAGGCTTTGCTCGAAACGTGGGGGAGTCGGAAGCAGATATGTACGCCATCGCCGTTCCGGTGCATCGACCCCATGGGGAGGTCGTCAGCAGTCTGACCATTGCGGCTCCGCTGTCGAGGATCCCTTCAGCGCACAATTCACACGCACTTTCACCCTATGAACAGGATCTCTTGCGATCCTTGCGAAACGCTGCTGCCCAGATTGAGTCGCTGCTCGCCTTCTAGCATTTCCACTATGCGGAAATAATTCTTGGAAATTTGCGCCGATATTAGCGTTGGGAATCACCACCCGGAGCGCCATCCGGGTATCGAGAAAGAAGATCCCAGCATGAGTGAATTGCTAGACCCCAAGGGCCGTCCGTTCAAGAAAATCAGTGTGCAGCGCAAAGACGAGTTGCCGCTGGCACCCGGTCAGACATCAAAGGCAAAGCGCTACTCAGGTGTCTCGGTCGAAACCACCGAGGTCGTTGACCTCTGGTTCGGCAGGGTGCACACCGGAGTAGGCGAGCACTCAGGCGCACACCACCATGGCGAAGCCGAAACCGGTGGATTCGTGCTTCAGGGCAATGGCTACATTCGCTTCGGAGAGCGCTACGAAGAAATCATCTACTTCAACGAGGGTGACTTTGTCTACGTTCCGCCCTTCGTGCCCCACATCGAAGGCAATGTGAGCCGCTCGAAAGAACTCATCTGGCTCACCACTCGCAATCCAGACAACATCGTCGTGAACCTTGAAGACCAAGACGTCGCCGACATCGAACTCAAGTACGTCGACTAATCCTCGATCACACTCACACACGGTTTGGGGCTCCCGGAATCAGCTAGATTCCGGGAGCCCCAAACTCTGTCACCGAAACGTGAATGCGTCAGAATTCTGACAGTGACAGCCCTTCAAGGATGCGAGTCGCCTCACTGTCACCGCTGATTGTCGCCGGGCAATCCACCTCGGCGTACATCGCCGTTCCCTGTGGCAAGAACACCCGAAGCAGCATCTGCCGTGTTCGTTCAGTCCCGTCAGTTGCCGGATAGGTAACCGCATATCGCTGCATTTCGACCGTATAGGCCCAGTCGACCTCCACCATCGCAGTCCCGTCTTGCAGCACCTCCGGACTACCCGTGGTGTTCCACGGCAGGCCGATCTGCAGCGCTGTCGGCACGGTCTCTTCGGTCGCATCGCGGTCGTTTGTAGCGGTGAGACCCTCCGGGCCCAGCCCCTGGAAAGTCAAGAAGGAACAGCCTGTGGATTCGCTCTTCATCTCGTTGTAGCCATCTTGATCAAAACGCACAACATCCCAGCCGCTCTCGAACGGAATCGCCCAGTAGGGCCCGGCAGAGAAGTTCGAGGAGTCGTCGAGCGTCACCTCGTCTTGTGCTTCAGGAACGAAGGGTTCACTCTCGTACTCATCAGGCAACACGGGCGCGCTTGGCTTCGATGATGAGATCCCGAGCGCCCAGATCGACGCGAAAATACTGCCAACGATGACTACCAGCAGCAAGAACGCTCCCACACCGATACCAATCCAGCCAGCCGCTGGCAGACCCTTCTTCTGAGGGTTCGTCGGCGGGGTGAACGGAGCGCCTAGCTGGGGTTGGTGCATCGCCGCATACTGGTACTGCTCGGGGTGCGGCTGAGCCTGTTGCGGATACGGCTGCTCTGGATACGGCTGCTGCGGAGCCTGTTGCGGGTACGGCTGCTGCGGCACCTCGTGAGCAGATGGCACCGAATGAGGTGGAAGCTGCGGCGTGGATTGCTGGGGATCATTTCCCGGGTACATCTGATCGCTCATTCGATTTCCACTCTCAGTCACTGGCTTCAGGGCTATGCATTCAGCCTACTTGTGGGAGGAAAGCATCGGGCAGCAATCTATGCGATCAGCTCAGCAGGCGCAAACGAAACCGCTCGATCCGGTCAATCGACTGACGCTGCCCACCGACGTGGACAATTTCGTCACCGTCGACGGTGAGTTGAGTCGCGTACGCGCGCAAAGCGGCAACCTTCCGATCCAACCACGGCGAGATATCGTGATCCTCGGAAAGAGGCTCCTCATCATTCGGATCAGCAGCCGCCCCAGCCGCGCCAGCCGCCCCAGCCGCAGCAACAACTGCGGGATCACCTCCGGCGTCATCCGCGACGATTTCCCAGAACGGCACACCGAGAGCCGTCGCTACCGCGCGACTCAATTGATGCGCGCGTACATGATCCGGATGCCCATAACCCCCGCCGTCGTCATAGCTCACAATTCCTTGCGCACCAGAGAGATAGGCTCCCGCGAGCAGGTCATTGAGCACCTCAATGGCTGGCACACTCGTCAGCGCATCGTCACTGACGTCAGAGGCGGCAGTCGCCCGCCCGTCTTCGCCCCACTCCATCCCAGAGTCCTCGTAGATCACCGGTGGGAGCCCCTCTGCTCTTGCCGGTTCCACCCCAAGGAAGGCATGACGGTCAAGCCCAAGCATGCCCAGCGCGGTCTTCAATTCGTTCTGACGCACCACTGCAAGACCGTGCGCCTGCACAAGCCCCTGCAACGGGCCAGCCATCACCTCTCCCCGTTCACCACGGGTCAGGGTAATCAACAGCGGCTCACGTCCAGCCTCAGCCAACGCCGCAAGCGTGCCCCCTGTCGCAATCGTCTCGTCATCTGGGTGCGCATGCACAAACAACAGACGCGACCGGCCCCGAAACCATCCGTCAACCACAGCTGCACTCCTCTGTTCTGCCTGCATCAGCTACTCACTCTGCTCCGCAAACCAGGCACGGAGCTTCTGCTCGGCAGCTTCTGCCCCGATCGGCCCCTCATCAAGTCGGACTTCGAGCAGGAACCGGTACGCCTCGCCCACCACGCGACCCGGCGGGACACCGAGAATCGCCATGATTTGATCGCCATCAAGGTCGGGACGCACTGCTGCCAGCTCTTCCGCCTCCGCAAGCTCGTCAATACGTCGCTCAATATCGTCGTAGGCGTGCTCCAAGCGCTCGGCCTTCCGTCGATTCCGCGTGGTCACGTCGGCTCGCGTGAGAATATGCAGTTGTGGCAGCACCTCTCCTGCATCCCGCACATAACGGCGCACCGCAGAATCAGTCCACTGCTGATCGCTGTATCCAAAGAAGCGAAGATGCAGCTCCACCAAACGGCTGACCCGCTTGATCGTGTCATTGTCAAAGCGCAATTCACGCAGCCGCTTCTTCACCAGCTTCGCGCCCACCACGTCATGGTGATGAAACGTGACACCGCCGCGCTCAAAGCGTCTCGTCGCTGGCTTACCAACGTCGTGCAAGAGCGACGCAAGTCGTAGCACCAGATCTGGAGCGGCAGACACCTCACTGCGCCGTGCAATTTCCAGGTCGATTGCCTGTTGCAGCACGGTCAAACTGTGTTCATAGACGTCTTTGTGTCGCCCGTGATCGTCTTGAGTGGTCAGCAACTGTGTGAGTTCAGGCAAGAACCGCTCAGCAAGGCCCGTTTCAACAAGAAGCCGGATGCCGGGCACCGGGTTCGGAGTAGAGAGCAGCTTCACGAGCTCGTCACGGATCCGCTCTGCAGAAATAATGTCTAGCCGCTCAGCAAACTCAACCATCGCCGCCCGCACCTCGGGAACCACCTCGCACCCGAGCTGCGAGGTGAATCGTGCGGCGCGCATCATTCGCAGCGGATCATCGGTAAACGAGACTTCGGCTGAACCAGGAGTCGCGATCCGGGAAGCAAGCAAATCTTCGATCCCATTCGACACATCAATCAGACGCATCGACGGCAACATGAGCGCGAGCGCGTTCATGGTGAAGTCACGGCGCACCAAGTCGCCCTCGATCGAATCGCCGAACTGCACCTCTGGTTTTCGCGAATCGCTTTGGTAGCTCTCTGCGCGATAGGTCGTGATCTCTACTTGCTCACCGTGCACGCTGGCGGCAATTGTGCCGAAATCTCGGCCGACATCCCAAATACTTGACGTAAGAGTTTCGAGGATCGCACGAGTCTGATCGGGCCGAGCAGAGGTGGTGAAGTCGAGGTCTGTCACGTCACGACCCAGCAGAGCATCACGAACCGGTCCGCCGACAAGGGCAAACTCGTGTCCGGCGGCATCAAATGCTGCTGCGAGCGCCGCAACGGGGCGCGACTGCGCGATCGCGCGCATGGCGACCATGGATTCGGCGAGAGAACGCATCCCTCCAGGGTACCGGCTGCAACGGTCACTAAACTTGCCATATGTTCCGTGTGCCCAAGTTGCTGCCATGGCGCGGCATTGCGTCGGCTCTGACGGCGAGTGCTGCCGTGTTTAGTCTCGCGGTCACGGCAACACTTGCATCGGGCGTTCCCACGGGTGCCCACGCGGCAGAAGAAGACACCGCCCCGGCTCAACCGCCCGTGACGCTCGTGGTCGCTCCCGAAACTCCACTCGTTCGCAGCAGCGCAGAAGAGTTCCGGTTCCAACTCGTGCTGAAGAACCCCGGAGCACAGCCATTTGGTGCCGGAGAAGTGATCCTCTCCCTTGATAATCTTCGTGCCGAGTCTGCGACAGATCTGCTGCCCTCCACACGTCGTGAATCACTTGAACTCAAGAGAGTGTCCGTTCCAGAGACAGTTCCGGGCGAGAACCAGAAGGTAGAAGTTGTAGTGTCTCGTGACGAGATGCCGCTGCTATTTACCCGGCTCTCTGGCGTGTACCCGCTGCACGCTGAGTTCGTACCGACCACACTCGCAAAGCGGCAGGGTGACCTGGCTCCAGAGGCTGAGGAAGATCCCCTGACCGCAACTTCGCAGCTGGTCTGGAACGGGGTCGAAGCGGCGAGCCCGATCCCACTCACTCTTGTCGTGCCTCTCGTTCTGCCAAGCACGGTGCAGGCCCTGCCAAACCGGGACGAAATCGCCAGATCCGCACCCAGACTCACCCAGATCTTCGAGGCGGCCGAGCGTCACAATGCGACTATCGCCATCGATCCTCGGATTCTTGCTGGAATCAGAGTCCTCGGCACAGACGCACCCGCATCTGCAACCGCGCTGCTAGAGAAGATCGAGAAAAGCGCAGCACCAATATTCCTGCTGCAATTCGCAGACGCAGATCCGGCAGTGCAGGCCGCACTCGGCTTCACGGAATTGCTCTCACCCATTGGATTCACCCGAGCATTGTCGACAAACGGCCAGCCGACTCCGCAGCCGAAGGCCGATGAGCTGCTCGCAAATCCAGAGGGCGAAGTCGCCAAGTTCGACGGATTGCTCGACCTCGCAAACGCTCGACCGGGGGCCTGGCCTGCCGACGGTGAAGTGGACAGTGCGACGCTTGCCCTCCTGCGCGATGCGAATCTCACCTCTCTTGTGCTTAGCTCAAGCAATGTGTCTGCGGCCACCAGCAACCGAGTTGCGCTGGCTGATTTTGATGCGTTAATCGCAAACGATCAGCTTGAAAACGCAGCACGCAACGCGATCGCAGCCGCGACCGAGACGGAACGTGCAGCTGGCACGGCGGCACTCGCAGCCCAGCTCGCGCTTTCTGCACAGCTGGGCGAAGCGGGGGCGGTCCTCGCAATTGACCGAGCAGCCCTGGCGGACACGACAACCCCACTGGCAATCTTTGAACAGATCGATTCATTCACTTGGTCGCAGTCGGTGTCAGAGCGCCACCAAGCAGCTGGCACGGCGACTCTGCGGGCTGCCTCCCCTTCAGAAGAACGCCGGGAACTCCTTCGAGCGACGCTGCTTCGTTCCGAGCAGATCGACGCGCTCGCTCCGCTGGTGGCCACCCCAGATTCCTTGCTCGAGTACCAGCGCGAACGGGTCCTCGATTCGCTCTCTGCAAGCAACGTGAGCCCGCTGGTCGATTTCACAGTGGTTGATGAGCGGATCAAGGTTCGTGACGAGACCCTGCTACGCGGTGTGCAGCCCGTGATCACAGAGAACACGCAACTCGTTGGCACGCTGTCGCATGTGCCCATCACGCTGAACAATGCCCTCCCGTTCGAGACGGTCGTGAATCTACATGCCACCCCAACATCGGCTGCGATTTCAGTGTCACAGCGTGATTTTGAGGTTCGCGTGCCAGCAGACGGCACGGCGAACGTGCTGGTTCCTGTGCATAGCCGAATCTCTTCTGGAGAGACGGGGCTCGTGCTCGAAGTGCGAGATCGCACACACACAGACGTGTTTGCGAGTTCGCTGCTGCCGCTCACGCTGCGCACCACTATCGAGACCGTCATGATCTGGGTCTTTGGTTCGGCTGCCGCACTGCTATTGGGCTTTGGCATTTGGCGTTCGGTGCGCAGAAGGCGGTCTGCTGCCGCCCGATCAGTGACGGCAGCGTCCACTCGATCCGCGAGTGAGCAGAGTGCTGACCAGTAGCCCATCCAGTTTTCAGGAATAGTTCTCACCTACGATTGGTTGCAATCGTCAGAAAAGCTTTCGCGAACGACAAACAACGCCGCACGAGGAGCAGCATGCATCAGATCATTATCATCGGTTCGGGTCCAGCGGGTTTGACCGCAGGGATCTACGCGGCGCGCGCCGGCCTCGAGCCTGTGCTTTTTGCGAGTTCCGTCGCACCCGGTGGTGAACTCATGAACACGACCGAAGTCGAGAACTTTCCCGGTTTTCCCGAGGGCATCCAGGGTCCTGAGTTGATGGAGAAGATTCAATCTCAGGCTGAGCGCTTTGGTACGAAAGTCGAATACGCGGATGTCACGGAGCTCGAGCTCGACGGAGATGTGAAGCGCATCACCACAGCCGACGGCATCGTGCACGAGGCCAAGACAGTGATTTTCGCGACCGGATCTGCCTATCGCAAACTTGGCATTGAAGACGAAGAGCGTCTGAGTGGCCACGGTGTCTCATGGTGTGCCACCTGCGACGGATTCTTCTTCCGGGAGAAGACCATCGCGGTGATTGGCGGGGGCGACTCGGCAATGGAAGAAGCGACCTTCCTCACTCGTTTCGCTTCGAAGGTCTATGTGATCCACCGTCGCGATTCGCTGAAGGCATCGAAGATCATGCAGCAGCGTGCCTTCGACAATGAGAAGATCGAGTTCATTTGGAACGCCGAAGTCACGGCGATCCACGGCGAGACCGAAGCGACCGGAGTGCGCCTGCACGATACTGTGACCGGCGAGGATCGCGACCTCGAACTCGACGGACTCTTCATCGCAATCGGAAACGATCCGCGCACCCACCTCGTGCACGGAAAGCTCGACCTTACCGAAGACGGCACCATTGCCGTCGAGGGACGCACCTCAAAGACTTCGGTTCCCGGAGTCTTTGCTGCGGGTGATGTGATCGATTCAAGCTATCGTCAGGCGATCACGGCGGCAGGTTCGGGCACGGTAGCTGCACTCGACGCAGAGCACTACCTTGCAGCTCTCGAAGACAACTAGGCAAAAGGAGTAGACGACTATGTCAGAAGCAATCAATGTGGGTGAGCAGACGTTTGAGAATGTCGTTCTGAAGAGCGAGATTCCTGTGCTGGTCGATTTCTGGGCAGCCTGGTGTGGACCATGCCGCATGGTGGCACCTGTGCTCGATGAGATCGCTCAGGAGCACGAGGGCAAGATTCGTATCGTCAAGGTAAACGTTGACGAAGAGCCTGCGCTCGCTGCGCAGTACCGAATCACCTCGATCCCTGCAATGAAGGTGTTCAAGGGCGGCGAAGAAGTTCGGGAACTCATTGGTGCAATGCCAAAGCAGATGATCGAGCAGCAGCTTGAGGGCATCCTCTAAGCACGCACCTTTCACTCTCGGCGCGATTCGCGCTCATCTCATGCGAATGAGGTGAGTCGCGGGTCGCGCCGTGTGCGTCTGTGGCGATGCACTGAGAGCCGAGGCTCTAGGCAACATGCACCCAGGGACGAAGTTTCGGGTCAGCCCGTGCCGCACGCACTATCTCCCGGGTCATCGGCGCAATTTCGCCCTCACCAAAAAGCAAGAAGCGCAGCAAATTGATAAGCGGATTCCCCTCGGTCCAGCGGAAGTACACGTGTGGGGTGCATCGGTACTCGCTCCCAAGGAAGAGTGTGACCGCCGCAATCGCATTCGGCACACTACTCGCTTGAATCGTGAGCACACGGTTTCCGTGGCGCTCCACTCCACGCACCAGCAATGCGCCTTCGAAATCCGAGCTATCGGTCACTTCGATCTCAATGAAGAGCACCTCCTCATCCGAGAGGTGATGCGCGATCCTCGCGTGCTCCAGCTTCTGGGCGTAGCGTTCGGAACTGAGAGTGTTCGGCTCATGGGCGATGACATGAATTGAGTGTTCTGCGGCACGACTCAGAAACTCATGGGCGGCCGGATCAACGCTCACTGAGGTCGCTCGAAGCTCTGTCGAGCGAGCGATCCTTGAGATGAAGCTGATGATTACAATGCCGACGATGAAGCATGCAGCGATCTTTATTCCATCGGGGCGCTCAATAATGTTCGCAATCGTAGTGAAGACGAACACTGCGCTGACAATACCGAAGCCGATGGTCGCTCGGCGCTCATGACGTTTTCGCGCAAGCAGGGTGACCGCGATCGCTGCTGAGGTGATCAATACGAGTACACCCGTCGCATATGCACCTCCTTGCGCGTCAACGCTCGCTTGGAATAGGAGAGTGATCAGAAACGCTATTGCGCTGAAGACGAGCACCAGGGGACGCGTCGCCCGCGCCCAACTTGGCGCCATACCGTAGTGCGGCAAGTATCTTGGCACCAGGTTGAGGAGGCCAGCCATTGCCGAGGCACCTGCGAACCAGAGGATCGCGATCGTTGAGAGGTCATACACCGTGCCGAAGCCATTCCCCAGATACTGATGCGCAAGATAGGCGAGTGCCCGGCCATTTGCTTCTCCGCCCGCCTCGAATTTTTCTGTGGGGATAAGTGCGACCGTGGTGATCGATGAGGTAATCAAGAAGCCGCTCATGATCAGCGCTGAGGTGGTGAGAAGTCTGCGCGCACCGCGAATTCTGCCGTCAGGGTGCGATTCAGAGTCTGTGGCATCTCCGCGAATTTGCGGCATCACTGCGACACCGGTTTCAAATCCTGAAAGCCCAAGTGCAAGCTTCGGAAACACGAGCAGGGCGACAGCAATCACAAAGAACGGGTTGCCGTGCTGAGTGGTGAGCACGGTCCACCAGTCAGCGAGCGCAACGGGGTGCTGAAGCAAGTGCACGAGCGACACAGTCACCACGACAAGGTTGAGCACGAGGAATACCCCAACGAGGACGGTTGCGATACGAATGGCTTCACCGAAGCCCCGCAAGAACACGACGCCAAGTCCAGCAAGCAAGGCGAGCGTCAGCACCACCTCCTGGCCTTTCAGTTCGTCCGGAGCGAAGGGGTTTTCTACCAGGTGGGCGGTGGCATCTGCCGCTGAGAGCGTCATAGTGATCATGAAGTCGGTAGCTGCGAAGCCCAGGAGCGCGAGAACAACAAGCTTGCCGCCCCATTTCGGAAGCAGTTGTGCAAGGATCGCGATGGATCCAGTTCCGTGTGGGCTTTCCTTCGCCACTCGTCGATATACCGGAAGTGCCCCGGCCAAGGTCACCAGAACAAGTACCACCGTTGCAATCGGCGCGATGGCACCGGCTGCGAGCGCAGCGATGGCTGGTTGATAGCCGAGCGTCGAGAAGTAGTCGACCCCTGTGAGACACATCACCCGAAACCAGTGGGCACGCTTGTGTGTCGCTGGTCTGCCATGCGGGCCCGTATGTTGACCCGGAGGCTCAGCGGTTTCTGCGAGCAACCATCGGCGAACCGAACCTCGTGCATTCATAGCTGAAGCGTACGCCCAAATTTCTGGCCGAGTGTTGTTAAGTTTTGCGCGTTCTCAGCGATATCACGGTCGCCGAACACCCGGATGAGTCTCCAGATACGCGTCAAAGGCTTCGCGGCTCGTGCGTCTTGGGACATAGCCAAAATCTTGCTTCAATGCGTGATTGGCAAGCACTGGCCGATATCTCAAGAATCTCACTTTCTCGGGGCCATGCTCAGTGAGGCGCAGTGTCCGCCCCAACCAGAGCACGGCGCCAAGCAACCAGGCAGGCAAGGTCAGCAGCGGCTTACCGAGCACCCCCGCGATTTCCGAAACCGAGAGGGCCCCGTCACCTGCCACATTGAAAGCCCCGGCCGGAGCGCCAGTAGCGGCACGCACCATGACCTCTGCGACATCATCGACCCAAATGAACACAAATGGAGACTCACTTCCCGCGATCCGCAAGATCCGCTTTCCATCCCAAAGCGCCGTGATTTGGTTTCGCACCGAAGGGCCAAGGATCGTCCCGATGCGAAAAATCGCCTGTGACAATTCCGGATGCGAGCTGCGGTACTCAGCGAGCATCTCTTCAACGAGCCGCTTATGCTTCGAGTACGGAAATTCGTCATTTCCGCGCAAGGGCACCGCTTCATCGATCCACTCCGGTGAATCCGAGTGGTAACCATAGGCGGCTCCAGAGCTCGAGACGACAATCCGCTTCACACCGTGCGCCACACAGGCCTGCAACACATGTTCGGAACCCGTCACATCAACGCGATACTCCAGCTCAGCATCACGGCCAGGATTGACGATCGCCGCAAGGTGCACGACCGTGTCAATCCGATGTTCAGCAATCGCAGTCGCAATCGATGCCGGGTCGGTCACATCACAGTGCACCTGCACCACGCGGTCAGGGAGCGTGTCATTTCGACGCACATCTGCCGCAACCACCACATCGACTCCAGCACGCTCGGCCAGCGCCGCTGCGACAGTTGCGCCCAGAAACCCTGCCCCGCCAGTGACCAGCACTCTGCTCATGATCGGTGCCCTTGGGTGTCGTCCGTCAGCACCGCACTTTTTCCGCTGGGATCGCCCTTGATCGAACCTGTTCTCCGTTTCGTGTGCGCACCCCACAGTGATGCGAGGAGCAATCCGGCAATGATGTCCCAGATACCCCACCATCCGGCAACAATCGCCATGCCACCAAGACCGCCAAAGAAGGCAAACACGAGTCCTAGCCCCAGCCCGGCATTTCGAATACCGACCTCGAAGGTCACAGCTTTCCGTTCTCTCGTGCCGAGGCCGCCCAGATACGCGGTGCCATATCCGATCGCCAGCGCCACCGCGTCGTGTACGGCAACCACCAGCAAAATGATGCCAAGGAAAGCAATGAAGTAGCTCCAGTTTCCGGCGAGTGCACCCACAATGAAGCCCAGCAACGCAATCAGGCTGAACCACTTCACCACAGGCTGCACGCGGGCGGCGAATCCTGGCAGCTTCGCCCTGATGAGCAGACCGAGGGCGAACGGTACGCCGATAATCAGGAATATTTCGAGCAGCATCTTCAGCGGATCCAGCGAAACAGTTTGCAAGAGACCTCGTGCGCTTGGGTGCAGAGATCCCCAGAACGCAATACTCAGTGGCATCGCCACGATGTAAATAAGGTTGCTCACAGCGGTCATAGACACCGAAAGAGCGACATTGCCCCCGGATCGGTGCGTGAGCACCTGAGAAATGTTTCCAGGTGGGCAGCAGGCAACGAGGATCATTCCCAGTGCCATCGAGGGAGTGACCGGGAGGATGAGCGTCAACCCGAAGGTCACCGCGGGAAGGACGAGGAGTTGCGCCAGAATCGCCACAACAAATGGTTTCGGGTGTCGCATCACCACTTTGAAGTCACTCGGGGCAGTATCAAGGGCGATACCCAGCATGATCAACGCAAGCACGACGTTGAGAATGATCAAGGTGCCGGGCGTGAAGTTGAGTGCAATGTCGTCGATATTCATCATGCCACCTCGATCTTGCGAATAAGTGCAGCGGTTTCTGCGCGGACAGCTGACCGGTAGGCGTCTTTGTTGACGTAGTACGACATTCGCTCAAGGCCGAGGTAGCGATACCCGGCGGTGAGGTCGGGCCACCGTTGATCCTGCACTCGTGTGCGGAAGCGTTGCGAACGAGCCGGCTCTTTTTGTTCTGCGTTGAGGTAGGCAGCAATCAGTGCGGCCTGTTCGGCTCGTCCCTGCCAACCAAGTCCGGAGGCTTCGACCATGCCCATCACGTACAGTCCGTTGAAGCTTGGTGTGAAGATGTTCAGGAAGAGTTCTGGTGCTGATTTTTGCCAGTTGAGGTGTTGGCGATCCACCATCGGGTAGTCGAGGTGATACCCGGTTGCCAACAAGATCAGATCGTAGTTCGCTCGCTGATCATCGGTGAATCTCACCCCGTCTGCTTCGAATTCGGCAATGTCTGGCATGACTCGCAGATCACCCTGGCCCAGGTGCTGCAGCACGAGCGTGTTCACAATCGGGTGTGATTCGTAGATCTTGTAGTTTGGTTTTGGGAATCCAAATCGCACTGGGTCTCCCGTGAATGCCCGCAGCACCCTGGTGTCAATAAACTGCTTGATCCTTCGCGGCAGAGGCTTTCCCTGATTCAGGGTGTCACTCGGCTTCCCGAACAGATATCTCGGCACGAAGTAGTACCCGCGGCGCACGCTGAGATCCACGCTCCTGGCATGGTGGACGGCGTCGACAGCGATGTCGCACCCAGAGTTTCCTGCGCCCACAATGAGCACCCGTTTTCCGCTGAGTTGTGAGGGATGCTTGTAGGCGCTCGTGTGCATGACTTCTCCACCGAACTCCCCGGCAAAGCTCGGGATATTCGGCTCAGCCAGCGTGCCATTGGCGAGGATCACTCCACGATAGCTGCGAGAGACTTCGCCGTTCGGTGTGTCAATCTGCACCTCCCATCCTCCGTCTTCACGGGGATCGATCCTGGTGACGCGAGAATTGAATTGAAACCGCTCTCGCAATCCGAAGGCGCGCGCATACGCATCAAAGTAGTTTTTCAATGCCCGGTGCCCCGGATAGTCGGCAGCTCCCGGCATCGGGAACTCGGAGAATTCTGTGGTGGTGCGCGAAGAAATCAGGTGCGCAGATTCATACATTGTGCTGCGGGGGTTAGTGATATCCCACAGTCCGCCAATATCGTGCGATGCCTCGAAGCCGTCAGCCGAAATACCAAGCTTTTGTAGTTCTCTTGCCATGGCAAGACCGGAGGGTCCAGCGCCAATGATCGCGTAGTCGCTCACGTGCACTCCTTTATGCGTCGTATGCAGCTCGCCTGATTGTATGCCAGATTTGCGTAGCCCATCTGAAGCTTATGGATCTTGTCACCAAGGGAGCCGTGGTGGGGGAGCCAATTGCCACTGGCAACACACAACGCGGGAACGCCAGAGTGCCGTAGCGCGGGATCGCGGGATCGCGGGATCGCGCAGTTTTCAGCACACGGGCTGCACGATCAGCGCAGCCTCACGTGAGATGCGTGGCTAGTTGAAGCCAGGATCACCAAGCTCGTTCAGGATTCGCTTGAGATCAGCGATGGTCGCGAAGTCGATTGTGACCTGGCCCTTCTTCGCGCCGAGCTTGATTCCCACCCGGGTATCAAAGCGGTCGCCAAGCCGCTCGCTAATCGCGTCAAGCTGAGCTTGCACACCGCCCGCACGAGGTTTCTTTCCAGCTCGAGCTCGGGGTGTCTCGGCGGCGGCCGCTTCTGCGGCGCGCACAGACAGCCCCTCGTTCACGATCTTGTCTGCAAGGCGCTGCATTGCTTCTGCACCAGCGGATCCATCAGTATCAACCGAGAGGATCGCACGGGCATGACCGGCAGACAACACTCCGGCAGCAACCCGAGCCTGCACCGGTTCTGGCAGCTTCAGTAGCCGAATAGTGTTTGAGATCTGCGGGCGCGATCGACCGATTCGGCTCGCCAGCTGCTCTTGCGTGATGCCAAAGTCTGCGAGCAACTGCTGATAGGCAGAAGCCTCTTCGAGCGGGTTCAGCTGTGCGCGGTGCAGGTTCTCAAGCAGCGCGTCGCGCAGCATGTGCTCGTCTGCAGTCGAACGGATAATCGCAGGAATGTCTTCCAGACCAGCACGGCCACTCGCCCGGAAACGGCGTTCACCCATAATGAGCTCGTAACGCGGCTCACCTGCTGCGGGGGTGGGGTCGATTTCACGAACAACAACTGGCTGAAATACGCCAAACTCGCGGATCGAGTGCGTCAGTTCTTCCAGCGCCTCTTCGTCGAACTCCGTGCGTGGCTGCACTCGGTTCGGCACGATCTCACTGAGCTTCAGTCTCGTAAGTGTTGCCCCGGGCACCTCGCGCAATTCGACCTCTGCAACTTCTGCAGATTCCGACTCAGCTGCGGGGCTTGCTGCATCAGCCTGCTCGGCGCGCTGTGCGTCTGGCTTCGTTGTTCCGCCAGAGGGAAAGAACACGTCAACCGGTCGCTCACCCTCAGAAGCCTGTGGGATCAAGGCTCCGATTCCACGGCCAAGTCCGCCGCGTTTCTTCGTCGCCATCTCTAGGCTCCTTCGTTTGTGAGATTGCTGTCTGCGCGCAGAGCGATTTCGGCCGCAGCTTCAAGATATGCAAGCGCCCCAATCGAGGCCGCGTCATACGCATGCACCGTCTGCCCATAACTGGGAGCCTCAGATACTCGCACCGAACGTGGGATCACCGCGCGAAGAGTTTCTGTGGGGAAGTGCTCACGAACTTCAGCGGCGACCTCATGCGCGAGATTCGTGCGAGCGTCATACATCGTGAGCAGAATTGTCGAGACTTTCAACTGAGGGTTCAGGTGCTTTTGAATCAACTGAATGTTTCCAAGCAGCTGGCTCAGCCCCTCAAGCGCGTAGTACTCGCACTGAATCGGAATCAAAACTTCACGAGCTGCGACGAATGCATTGACTGTGAGCAGCCCGAGCGAGGGCGGGCAGTCAATGAAGACGTAATGAAACGTGCGCTCAGTCTCTTTCAAGAAGGTCTCAAGCGCGGTGCGCAGCCGCTGTTCACGTGCGACAAGTGACACCAGTTCAATCTCAGCGCCAGCGAGATGAATCGTCGAGGGAACACAGAACAGATTCTCATGATCTGTGCTCTGTTGCATCGCCTCTTGCATGGTGTGATCGCCAAGCAGAACTTCGTAGACGCTGGTGATCTCCGGGCGGTGTGCGACACCGAGCGCGGTAGACGCATTGCCCTGTGGGTCAAGATCAATCACGAGCACATTGGCACCACGCCGGGCGAGTGCCGAGGCAAGGTTCACGGTGGTGGTGGTCTTTCCGACCCCACCCTTCTGGTTCGAAACAGTGATCACACGAGTGTGATCGGGCAAAGGAGAAACATTTGCCTCAAGCGCACGGCGTCGGCGAACCTTGTCGACCAGGTGATTACCCACCAGTGCGTTCTCGGTATCGGTCATTAGATCCTCAGTCGTGCAGCAATTGTCGCGTCGCGGAGGGAACTCACCTTACCCGCGCCTTAAATACTCTAGTCGTCTCCGCAAGAACGCCCTCGCCAAGCAAGTCAATGCTCATGTCGTGCACTTTGAACTTGCGCAGCACCTTCTCAGCGGCATCAATCTCATTCTGCACCGAATCTCCCTTGAGAAGAAGCAGTTCGCCGCCGTCACGGAGGAGGGGTGCAGCTAGTGGAACGAGTTTTCGAAGCGCAGTCACCGCACGCGCCGTGACCTGATCTACCTCGAATGCATCATGAAACTCTTCGGCCCGACCGCGCTTTACTTCAACGTTCTCAAGGCTCAGGCGATCGACCTGCTCATGCAGCCAGGCGCATCGACGCTCCATCGGCTCGATCAACCTGAAATGCGCATCCGGTCGAATGATGGCCAGCACGAGTCCCGGCATTCCTCCGCCAGTTCCGATGTCCGCAACCTTTGCACCGCGCTCGATGTGCGGTGCAAGAATCGCGCTGTTCAAAAGGTGACGTGTCCACAAGCGAGGCGGTTCCAGTGGACCAATAAGCCCCAGTGGTTCGCCACGTTCTGCTAGGTCGGCGGCAAACGCTCGCAACACCTCAATACGATCTCCTGCGATCTGAGCAGCAACTTCTGGCTCAGTTTCAACGCTGATCTGGGTGTCGGTCATTTCCCCTCGATTTCTCTGTCTGCACGTCAGAACGGTGTGGTGAAAAAATGGGCCCGTGTTTCACGTGAAACTCGGGCCCATTCACGAACAAACTATGCGGAGGTAACTACCAGTCGGCGATCACGGCCCTCACCGCGTGATTCACTGTGGTGTCCGAGCTCAGCAACAATGTCGTGCACAAGCTTACGTTCGTAAGACGACATTGGTTCCAGTTCCACTTCACCACGACCAGCAGCAATCTGCGCGATTGCCGAATCCACGAGTCCCCGCAACTCGGTGGCACGCGCGTCGCGCGATCCACCGATGTCAAGAATCAGGCGCGAGAATCGCCCCGTCTGATTCTGCACGGCGATCCGGGTGAGATCTTGGAGAGCCTGCACCGTTTCGGGCATGGCAAGACGGTCGAGGTCTTCGCCGCCGCCAGTAACCGATAGATAAGCCCGGCCGCTCGCTACCGAAATATCAAGATCCCCATCGAGGTCTGCGAGATCAAGAAGGCCCTCGATGTAGTCAGCAGCAAGGTCGCCCTCCTGCTCAAGGTCCACGGTAGTTGCTGATTCTGCCGATTCGTTCAGCTGGTCTTCACTCATGCTTCGTACCGTCACTTCTTCTTCTTTGCGCGCTTTGCGCTTACCGGCTGCTGGCGTTGTCCCTGGGAAGGAGCAGTTCCTTCGATGCGATCGATTTCGGCAACCTCATCTTCGGTCAGTTTGCCCTTCGCCTTCAGACGAGCCTGACGGTTGCGCCATGCCTCGCTGCCTGGAGTTGGCATGTTCTGGATCACAATGAACTGCTGTCCCATGGTCCACAAGTTTGAGGTGAACCAGTAGATGTTCAGCGCGAGCGGGAACGCAACACCCGAGAACAAGAATGCAAACGGAATGATGTACAGCATGATCTTCTGCTGACGGTACATCGGCGATGCCTTGGTCTCATCGCTCACGTTCTTCGACATGATTTGCAGCTGGGTGAAGAACTGCGAGGCAATCATGAGCACCATGATGGTTCCCAGCAGTACCACAACGATCCAGTTGCCTGATTCCCAGCCCTGAGTGAAGGTCATTCGAAGGGGAGCCCCGAAGATCGACGCCTCGAAGAAACTGTCGGTCAGATCCTGGCCCATGAAGCCAATGCCTGGCTTACGTTCTGCTGCGTGACGAAGCACATAGAAGAGCGAGAAGAATACGGGCATCTGCAACAGAATTGGAAGGCAGGAAGCAAAGGGATTTGTGCCGTGCTTCTTGTAGAGCGCCATGGTCTCGCGACTCATCGCCTCACGAGAGAACTGGTCGTTCTTGCCCTTGTACTTCGCCTGGATCTTCTTCATCTCGGGCGCAAGATCCATCATGCGCCGCTGAGACTTGATTTGTTTCACTGTGACGGGAATCAGCGCTGATCGCACCACAATCACAAGGCCAAGGATCGACAGCACCCATGCTGCGCCAGAAGCAGGGTCTAATCCAATCCAGGTGAAAAGCTGGTGCCAGAGCATCAGCACTAGCTCTACGAGCCAGCGCAGGGGCCACAACAGTGTTTCAATGAAATCCACCGTAATCAGGCCTTTCGTGTGTTGGGGCGAACGAATCCGCGTGCATTTATTGAGAAACTTGGGTGTTTTCGTTCGGGAGCATCATCAATGCCTCCCGCAGAAAATGGGTTGCAGCGCAAAAGACGCCACACAGTGAGGAGCACTCCCACTGTAAATCCTTGGCGCTGGAATACTTCCAAAGCGTATCGCGAACAGCTGGGATAGTACCTGCACACTTGGCCATACAGGGGTGAGATGAGCTTTCGATACGCGAGCATGAACGCGATCGCCATGTTTCGCGGCAATAGCCAGATCTCCTGTGCAAGCCGGGAGATCATCACGCTTCGTCCCGCAACTGCTCAACTCGGTTCAATGCGCGGTTCGTCTCACGCTGCAATTGTTCGAATGGAATGTCTGCGGCTCCGGGAAGCACACGGAAGACCACATCGGCACCCGTAAATCCGTCCCTCAGTCGCTTCTCCACAATGGATTTCATGCGTCGACGAATGAGATTCCTGGTGACTGCATTGCCAACTGCCTTGGAGACAATAAACCCAAAGCGCGCTGGGCGATCCTCGTCAACATACAAAACCGCGTGGGTGATGCAATTTGCACCTCCCACGCGGTTACCCTTGCGTACGATATGTCGGTAGTCATCGCCCCGAGTTACTCGGTGATGCTTAGCAGGCATAGTCGCCGCAGAGAAAAGTATTAGGCAGTGAGCTTCGAGCGGCCCTTGCCGCGACGAGCTGTAACGATCGCGCGACCTGCGCGGGTACGCATGCGGGCGCGGAAGCCGTGCACCTTGGCGCGGCGGCGGTTATTTGGCTGGAAAGTACGCTTGCTCATGAAAAACTCCGTGGAAATCTGTGCCTATGGCACCGAAAAGTCGGCAATGGGAACGCATATGCGCCCATACAAGTGAATAAGTCTACGCCCTACCTCGTGCCTAAGTCAAAGAGTGCGCTTGCGTGCGGGGATTATCTTGTGCCAAAGCTTCGCTCAGAGCATTCATTTCGGCGTGTTGATAAGTAGGTATAAGTATTTCAACTTGCCTGTGGACAAATCTGTGACTAGCGTGAACGGAGACGTTTGCGACGCGTGGTTTTGTACAGTTTTCCGCGCGTATATCCACTGAACGCTCTTGTGCGAAGTTCTGTGGGAAAGCTGTGGATATCTTGCCACACAGACTGAGGAATCATGACTGAAGAAGAGGTAATGCGCGTTTGGGCGCAGGTGACCCATTCGGTCATGGGTGACCCCTCTGTTGGCCCAGCAGTCGGTGCGCAACTCGCACTTGCGGTTCCGCGTGGTGTCGGCGCCGGAATGCTTTACCTCGCAGTCCAGCACGATTTCACGCTGAAACTGCTTGAAAACAAGCTTCGTCCTGCGATTATGAGCGCGATTGCCTCAATTCCTGAAGCAGCAGGGATCGAGAGTTTCGTCGTCGTCGTCGATCCAGATGCGCAGCCGGCCATTGATCCTGAACCAGAAGAAGTTCCTTCTCCCAAGCAATCGATTGCTGAGTCGAGCTCGTTCACCGTGAATGAGACGCATCGTCCGCTCAATGAGCCGTTGGCACGACACGGAGCACCTGAGGCGATTGATAGTCGGCTCAACACGAAGTATCACTTCGACACGTTTGTGATTGGTCAATCAAACCGTTTTGCACACGCAGCAGCGGTCGCTGTCGGCGAGGCGCCCGCACGCGCATACAACCCGCTCTTCATCTACGGTGATTCGGGCCTCGGTAAGACCCACTTGCTCCACGCGATCGGACATTACGCGCGCGAACTGTATCCAGAAGTGCGTGTGCGGTATGTGAGTTCCGAGGACTTTACCAACGATTTCATTAACTCGATTGCGAACAACCAGGGTGCTGCGTTTCACGCACGCTACCGGAGTATCGACGTCCTGCTTGTTGATGACATTCAGTTCTTAGAGGGGAAGGCTGAGACGCAAGAAGCCTTCTTCCACACCTTCAACACCCTGCACGGTCACAATAAGCAGGTTGTGATCACCAGCGATGTGCAACCTAAACAGCTCAGAGGCTTCGAGGAGCGCATGCTTTCTCGTTTTGAGTGGGGTTTGCTGACGGATATTCAGGTTCCCGATCTAGAAACTCGAATCGCGATCTTGCAAAAGAAGGCCGAGCGAGAGCAACTCGAACTGGATCGTCAGGTGCTGGAGTTTATTGCTTCGAAATTCACCTCCAACATTCGTGAGCTTGAGGGCGCGCTTATTCGAGTGACTGCCTTTGCAAGTTTGAATCAACAGCGCATCGACCTTCCATTGGCTCATCTCGTATTGAAGGATCTCATTTCCCTCGATGAAGACAATGATGTGCAGCCCGCAGACATCATTAGTCGAACCGCCGAGTATTTCGATCTCGCGCTCGATGACCTGTACGGACCCTCCCGCGCACAGCAAATCGCCACCGCACGGCAAATCGCCATGTATTTGTGCCGGGAACTCACTTCACTCTCCTTGCCAAAGATTGGTCAGCTCTTCGGTGGTCGCGATCACACCACTGTGATGTACGCGCACAAGAAGATTACGCAGCTCATCGCTGAACGACGCTCCATCTTCAATCAGGTTGCTGAGCTCACTTCTCTCATCAAAAGCTCGCGATAATTCGCGGATTTTTGGCTTTTCGCAGGCCTAGTTATCCACAGCACTTGTCTCTCCTGTGAATAACTGGGGACAACATGCGTGTCGTTGTGGACAATTCTCCTTGCCCTGTGGAGGAGCCTCCATCTGGTAACTTTCGCGTATTCCTGCGGAACACAGGTTATTCATATGCCGCCAACAAGTCACAAGCTTGTAGTTCCGTTGACCTTATTGGCATCGCTCGAGTTATCCACAGTTTCCACAGGCCCTATTACTATTAACAAATTATTTACTTTTCTCTGAGGCTCTCGATAACGCATTCCCGCGCAAATTTGACGCGCTTTGAATGACAACATTCGAGAGAGGCCCGGAGTATGCAAAGATTGTGTGACGACCGTGCTGTCCATCAGTGCGCCTGTAATTCACATCAGAAGGAGATGCCATGCGTTTCACCGTCAACCGTGACGTGTTCAGCGAGGCTGTCTCGTTCGCTGCAAAACTTCTGCCGCAGCGTCCCACACAACCATTGTTGAGTGGAGCCCTGATTGAAGTTGAAAACGGCGAACTCACCATTTCTTCTTTTGACTATGAGACTTCAGCACGAACCACCGTGACGGCCGACATCGCAGACCCTGGCCGCGCCTTGGTCTCTGGTCGTTTGCTTGGAGATATCGCGCAGCGATTGCCACACTCCGACGTCGAGGTATCTCTCGTTGATACTCGCGTACAGGTTCGCTGTGGATCGGCATCCTTCAGTCTTCCCGCAATGCCAGTAGAGGAGTACCCACAGGTTCCTCGCGTTGACACCGTAACGGGAGCTGTTCCAGCAGAAGCTTTTGCCGAGGCCGTGGCTCAGGTGTCACTTGCGGCCTCCAAAGATGACGTCACCCCGGTTATTACCGGTGTCCAGTTCGAGGTCAGCGAGAATGCGTTGACTTTGACCGCTACTGACCGCTATCGCGTCGCTACTCGTCGCATTGATTGGGAACAGCTTGACGGTGGTCAAGAACTCTCGGCGCTTGTGCCCGCAAAGGTGGTAATCGAGGCCGGCAAGACGTTCTCCGGTAACGGAACCGTCCAAATCGCCATCATTAAAGATGGAGAGCGCGAGCTTATTGCCTTCACCGGCGGCAATAAGACTGTGACATCTCTCCTGATCAAGGGCAATTATCCGCCAGTCGGGCGACTTTTCCCCGAGACCATTGATAATTATGCGGTAATGAACACGAGTGACCTCGTCGAGGCAGTCGGTCGTGTTGGGCTCGTGCTCGAACGTGAAGCTGCACTGCGCTTCTCCTTCTCGGAGGGGCAGGTGACCTTGGAGGCTGCCGGAAGTGAGACTGCTCAGGCAGTTGAGACTGTCGACGCCCACCTCGTGGGTGATGAAATGGTCGTTTCATTGAAGCCGCAGTTCTTGCTTGACGGATTGCGCTCCACACATTCGGAGTATGCCCGTATCGGGTTCACTCGAACCGAAAACGCAAGCAAGCCAGGCCCTGTCTTGATCACAAGCCAGCGAAGCAAAGAAGAAGTCGACCAGCAAAGCTTCCGTTACCTCCTGCAGCCAAACTTGCTGCTTCGATAGGGGAGAAGTCACGATGCGTGTGACGCATCTTTCGCTGAGCGACTTTCGGAACTATCGATCAGCGGAGGTAGGATTCACGCCTGGGCCGAACCTCGTGATTGGTCGCAACGGTCAAGGTAAGACAAACCTGGTCGAAGCAATTGCCTACTTTGCTTCACTGAGCTCTCATCGTGTCAGTGCAGACTCTGCCCTTATTCGTGCTGGGCAAGATTCTGCTGTCGCTCGGATGAAGGTTGCGGTAGCGGATCGTGATGTGCTGCTTGAGATGCAGCTTAATCGAGACAAGCCGAACCGGGCGCAGATCAACAGAAACTCTGCCAAACCGCGTGAACTCACTCGCTGGTTCAGCTGCGTCCTTTTTGCCCCAGAAGATCTTTCTCTCGTTCGGGGTGATCCAGGAACACGACGGCGATTTCTCGATGATGCGGTTATCGCCAGGAATCCCGTGTTTGCCGGGGTGCTCTCAGATTACGATCGGGTGGTTCGGCAGCGGACTACCTTATTGAAATCCGGTAGAAATGGCGGGAACCGTTCGGCAATCGAGGCCACACTGAGCCTCTGGGATGATCAGCTCGTTGAACTTGGTTCACGAATCATGCGAGAACGTCAAGAATTACTCCTCGCACTTCAGCAACCACTTCGCAATAGTTACGAAGCTATCGTGCAACACGATCACCGTCCGCGCATGGAGCTCAATGAATCCGTCACGCAACTAGTAGAAAAACGTCGCGTTTCACGTGAAACATCGACGCGTCACGCCGACGATCTGTCGAACATAGAAGCAGCGAAAACTTCGGCTGTTTCACGTGAAACAATTGAGACGAGTTTTCGCGAGGCGATCAATGAGGTGCGACGTCAAGAGTTTGACCGGGGAATGACACTCGTGGGTCCCCACCGAGATGAATTGGTCTTGACGTTGAATGATCTTCCCGTCAAAGGCTATGCCAGCCATGGAGAGTCGTGGTCGTTTGCACTCGCATTGCGACTCGCTGTGGCCTCGCTCTTACGAGAAGAGCTTCCATCGGGGGATCCGGTGATCATTCTTGACGATGTGTTTGCAGAGCTTGACGTACGGCGAAGGAATGCATTGATGGCTGAGGTCGCAAGGTTTGAACAAGTGATTGTCACCGCCGCAGTAGAAGAGGATGTGCCCGCAGGGGAGTGGAACCGTGTGCATATCTCTGGTGGCAGCGTCTTAGAAGGTGATGGTTCCCGTGAATAACGAGAACGACGGCTTCTCAAGCAATGCATATCTCAACGCGAAGGCTCTCTGGAAAGGCCTTCCGATCAGGAGAAATGCTGCACGGCGCCGGAACAAGACCCAAGGAGGAAGCCCGTTCTCTCGGGGAAGGGACCCAAAGACTCTCGGCTCAATACTTGCCGTGGCAACTGAGGACATGGGTTGGACAGTTGAGCTTGAGCAAGCGAAGGTGATTACTGATTGGCCTGAGCTGGTGGGAGAAGTTACCGCTCCTCACACTCGTGTCGTTGAACTTCGTGACGGCGTGTTGATCGTGCAGTGTGACTCCACGGCATGGGCCACCGAACTTCGCCGGATGCGTGCGGACGTGCTCACCAGAATTGTCGATCACTATCCGGATGCCGGCATTGAAGACCTTCGATTCCTTGCTCCTGGTGCCCCAAGCTGGCGGCACGGGTCGCGAGTGAGTCCAGGACGAGGGCCGCGAGACACCTACGGATAGCTCAATTTCTCGGCTAAGTCTGTTGAAAGCGAATATTCAAGGGACGTACCTCGCGAAAAATCCATGCTCAACCGCTAAATAGAGCACTCCTGAGCGCCGAAGATTGATAGGCTAGGGTGCGGAAGTATCAGGCGCGGAAAACTGCCCTGAGAAGCGGGCTTACGAATTCACACAGCAGAGAGATACATCAGCGGATGACTTCAGAACAGGCGGCAAGTGCCGAGGAATACGGTGCCGGCGCGATTCAAGTGCTTGAAGGACTCGAAGCAGTTCGCAAGCGTCCGGGTATGTACATCGGTTCAACCGGTCCCCGAGGTCTTCACCACCTAGTCTATGAGATTGTAGACAACTCGGTCGATGAGGCACTCGCGGGATACTGCGATCTTATCGATGTCACCATTCTTGAAGACGGTGCCGTGCGGGTAGTGGATAACGGTCGTGGCATCCCGGTGGACATGCACCCCACTGAGGGTCGATCCACCGTCGAGGTTGTGCTTACTGTGCTGCACGCCGGCGGAAAGTTTGGCGGTGGAGGGTATGCCGTATCTGGCGGCCTGCACGGTGTTGGATCGTCTGTAGTGAATGCACTTTCGACCAAATTTGCGGTTGAGGTAAAGCGCCAAGGTTTCACGTGGAACATGACCTTTACCGGCGGCGTTCCCGACGCACCGCTGGCCAAGGGCGAAGCAAGCGAAGAAACTGGCACGATCATCACGTTCTGGCCAAGCGCAGAGATCTTCGAGACGATTGAATTCGACTATGAAACTCTTCGTACTCGATTCCAGCAGATGGCGTTTCTCAATAAGGGACTCCGAATTAAGCTGACTGACCTCCGGCCTCAAGAGCCCGTGGAAAACGAAGCGGGGGAGATGGTTGTTCCCGCTCCTCGTGTCGATGAGTTCATGTATGAAAAGGGAATCGAGGACTACGTTCGCTACCTGAACTCGGCGAAGCGCGCTGAGATCGTGAACGAAGAAATTATCTCCTTCGAATCAGAGGACACTTCGCGTCAGATCGCGGCAGAAGTCGCGTTGCAGTGGACCACGGCATACACCGAAAGCGTTCACACCTACGCCAATACAATCAACACACACGAGGGCGGCACCCACGAAGAAGGATTCCGTGCAGCTCTGACGACTCTCGTCAACCGCTATGCGCGTGAAAAGAACCTGCTCCGTGAGAAAGATGACAATCTTTCGGGTGATGACGTCCGAGAGGGTCTCACGGCTGTCATTTCGGTCAAGCTTGGCGAGCCACAGTTTGAGGGCCAAACGAAGACAAAGCTTGGAAATACCGAGGCAAAGGCCTTTGTGCAGAAAGTAGTCGGCGACCAACTCGGTGACTGGTTCGAACGCAATCCCAACTCGGCAAAAGAGATTATCCGCAAGGCAATTCAGGCGGCAACCGCGCGTATTGCTGCTCGTAAGGCACGCGAAACAGCTCGTCGTAAAGGACTGCTTGAATCTGGTGGGATGCCAGGAAAGCTCTCGGACTGCACGAGCAAGGATCCGACAGTCTCAGAGATCTTCATTGTGGAGGGCGATTCGGCAGGCGGCTCGGCGAAGACGGGACGAAATCCCGAGACGCAGGCCATCCTCCCACTCCGCGGAAAGATCCTGAACGTTGAGAAGGCGCGACTTGATCGTGCCCTCAGCAACACCGAAGTTCAGGCGATGATCACTGCGTTTGGAGCCGGAATCGGTGAAGACTTTGACCCAGAGAAGGCTCGCTATCACAAGATTGTCTTGATGGCCGATGCTGATGTCGATGGTCAGCACATCACCACGCTGCTCTTGACGCTGCTGTTCCGCTACATGAGGCCTTTGATTGATCTCGGATACGTGTATCTTGCTCAGCCACCGCTGTATCGCATTAAGTGGACCAACGCGGATCACGAATATGTCTTTAGTGACGCTGAACGCGATGAGCGCCTGAAGATCGGTGCTGAGAACGGACGCCGCTTGCAAAAAGAGAGTGGCGTACAGCGATACAAGGGTCTTGGTGAAATGAACTACGAGGAGTTGTGGGAAACCACAATGAACCCTGAGACCCGTACCCTCTTGCAGGTCACGCTCGACGACGCCGCCAAAGCAGATGAGATTTTCTCTACGCTGATGGGCGAAGACGTTGAAGCACGCCGCAGCTTTATCCAGCAAAACGCGAAGGATGTGCGTTTCCTTGACATCTGATAACCACACCCCTGAGGGCAACGAAACGCCTGATCAAAGTAATTTTCCCGTTCATGGAAAAATTGATCAGGTAGATCTGCAGCTTGAAATGCAGCGGTCATACCTCGACTACGCCATGAGCGTGATCGTGGGTCGTGCACTGCCTGACGTCCGTGACGGGCTGAAGCCTGTGCACCGCCGCGTGATCTACACGATGTATGACGGTGGCTACCGACCGGACAAGGCATTCTCTAAGTGCACCCGTGTCATCGGTGACGTGATGGGCCAGTTCCATCCGCACGGTGACAGCGCAGTGTATGACTCACTCGTGCGTCTGGTGCAACCTTGGGCAATGCGATACCCGCTCGCACTCGGCCAGGGAAACTTTGGATCACCCGGAAACGATGGAGCTGCGGCCCACCGTTACACAGAGACAAAGATGTCGCCACTCGCCATGGAAATGGTGCGCGACATTGATGAAGACACTGTCGACTTTCAAGACAACTACGATGGGCGCACCCAAGAACCGACGGTTCTGACGGCGCGATTCCCCAACCTCCTTGTCAATGGATCAGTGGGCATTGCCGTTGGTATGGCGACAAACATCCCGCCACATAACCTGCGCGAGGTAGCTGAAGCGGCAACTTGGCACCTGGAGAATCCAGATGCCAGCCGAGAAGAACTCCTGGAAGCCCTGATGGAACGGGTAAAGGGGCCGGACTTCCCAACTGGCGCGCAGATCCTTGGCACCAGAGGGATCAAAGACGCCTATCGAACCGGGCGCGGTTCGATCACGATGCGTGCTGTGGTCAACATCGAAGAAATTCAGGGCCGTACCTGCCTCGTTGTCACCGAGTTGCCCTATCAGGTAAACCCCGACAATCTTGCCGTAAAGATCGCTGACCTGGTAAAAGAAGGCCGCGTTCAGGGGATCGCGGATATTCAAGACCAGACCAGTGGCCGCACTGGGCAGCGACTCGTCATCATTCTGAAGCGTGACGCGATCGCGAAGGTCGTACTCAACAACCTGTATAAGCACACGCAGCTGCAGGAAAACTTTGGTGCGAATATGCTCGCCATCGTTGACGGCGTGCCGCGCACACTCTCCCTCGACGGTTTCATCACGTACTGGACCAAGCACCAGATCGAAGTGATTGTTCGAAGGACAGAATTCCGCCTGAAAAAGGCTGAAGCTGAGGCGCACATCCAGCGTGGCTATCTGAAGGCGCTCGACGCGCTCGACGAAGTTATTGCACTGATTCGACGCTCTCCGACAGTCGACGAAGCGCGCGAAGGCCTGATGGGCCTGCTCGGAGTCGATCAGTTGCAGGCAGACGCGATCCTCGGCCTGCAACTTCGCAGGCTCGCAGCGATGGAGCGCCAGAAGATCCTCGACTATGCCGCAAAACTTGAGGCACAGATCAAGGAGTATGAAGACATCCTTGCCTCGCCAGAACAGCAGCGAGGAATCGTCGTCGAAGAACTCGCCGAGGTTGTCGCCAAGTACGGCGACGAACGACGCAGCACGATTATGCACGGCTACGACGGTGACATGTCGATCGAGGATCTGATTCCTGAAGAGGAAATGGTCGTCACCATTACTCGAGGCGGGTACGTCAAGCGGACCCGGATCGACAACTATCGCTCCCAGCACCGAGGTGGAAAGGGAGTGAAGGGTGCACAGCTTCGTGCTGACGACATCGTTGAGCACTTCTTTGTCACCACTACTCACCACTGGCTGTTGTTCTTCACTAACACCGGTCGGGTCTATCGGGCGAAGACCTACGAGATTCCCGAGGGCGGTCGTGATGCAAAGGGCCAGCATCTCGCCAACTTGCTCGCACTTGCTCCTGACGAGTCAGTCACGCAGGTGCTTGACCTTCGCGAGTTTGGTGAGGGGTATCTTCTGCTCGCAACCCGAGACGGCTTGGTGAAGAAGACAGCGCTCAGCGAATATGACACCAACCGCACGGGCGGCATTATTGCCATCAAGCTTCGCGAAGGTGATGAGCTCGTCTCAGCATTGATCGCAGAGCACACTGATGATGTGTTGTTGATTTCTCGACAGGGAATGTCTGTTCGATTTACCGCATCTGATCAGGCACTTCGCCCGATGGGTCGCTCAACCAGTGGCGTTCGTGGAATGAATTTCCGTGAGGGAGACGCCCTGCTCACCGCATCGACTGTCACCGAAAACGGCTACGTCTTTATCGTGACCGAGGGCGGCTACGCGAAGCGCACAGAGGTGAGCGAATATCGAGTACAAAATCGTGGTGGCTTCGGAATCAAGGTGGCAAAACTTGATGAAGCTCGAGGCGATTTGGTCGGTGGATTCATCGTTGATGACAACGATGAAGTCCTCGTAGTGCTCGCAAGTGGCAAGGTGGTTCGATCCCGTGTTGATGAGGTTCCGGCCAAGGGACGCAACACTATGGGAGTCGTATTTGCGCGATTCCCAGAGGGAGATCGTATTATTGGCATCGCACGAAACACGGAACGCGGTCTTGACGACGAAGAATCCGACGATGCTAACAGTGTCGAGGGAACGGACGAGCAGCAACCCGTTGCACCCGAACAGACCGAGAGCAAGGAAAACCTGAATGAGTAACACAGTCGCCGACAAGCTTGCGAAGAAGACCCGCAAGAAAGCGCCTGCCAAGCAGGTTCGCCTGAAGCTGGTCTACATCGACTTCTGGTCCTCGGTGAAGTTCTCCTTCTTGGTGTCACTGTGTGCCGCAATCGTGGGCGTCGTCTCGATGCTTCTGATTTATACGGTGCTGCTTTCGACGGGCGTGCTTGCGAAGCTCAATGAGCTGGTCATGGACATTGTCGGAGACCAAGTGAGCCTGCTCGAACTGCTCAACTATGGCACCGTGTTTACCTTCGGCCTGGTCGTTGGTGTGCTGAATATCATTGTCGGCACCGCGTTTGGTGCGGTCGGTGCGCTCATCTACAACCTGTTGGTGCGCATGCTCGGTGGCTTCCAATTGGGATTCACCAGCAACTAATTTTGGCTTTTTTCGGAGATCGCGCGCGCTCGATTTCGATTTTCGTGCGATCTCCGGTAGAGTCATTTCTTGGTCAGGGGCTATAGCTCAGGTGGTTAGAGCGCTTCACTGATAATGAAGAGGTCCCAGGTTCAAGTCCTGGTAGCCCCACCAAAAACAAAAGGCAAGTGTTACGGCACTTGCCTTTTGTGCATTCTGTAAGGGCTCCACCTCGGCGAAGAAAGCGTATGGGCGCTGCGCAGGCAAGGCGCCTGCCAGGTCGGAGTCTGTATCCTTTCGCGTGTGAGCCTGTGAGCCTGTGAGCCTGTGAGCTCGTGAGCTCGTGAAGCTCCTGGGCCGACACGCCGAAACTGATGAGTTAGCGTAAGGCATTGCACGTCTCGCCACGTCTCGTTTTGCAGTGTGCGAAGTATCCCGCTATAGTTGATGAGTCGAGGCCGACAGATGAAAATCTGAAAGCCTCTGAGAAAATCGCAAGATTCTTCTCGGGTCCTTAACTCAGTTGGTAGAGTGCCTGCTTTGCAAGCAGGATGTCAGGAGTTCGATTCTCCTAGGATCCACCAATAGAAAGCCTCCAACTCATTGCGAGTGGGAGGCTTTCGGCGATTCCGGGGTCGTTTCGGCCCGATCTGTGGCTGTTTCGCGTTGGTTTTGGCGGTTTTCTTGCGTTTCGGGCGCGAGTGACAGCCTTGCCCATTGGGTCTGAGGGGACGCTCAAACTCGGGGTGCGTGTGGTGGTGGGCATGCTGGGTGGGGCTCCGCGTTTGCGGGCCTTTCTCGTACCCGGCCGGTGTGCCGGAGAAAGTTCCCATCCCCTATGTCGCTGCTCGCTGTTGCCCCGCCCACTCCATCTCCCTCCGCCGTAGCTCCGACTGGTCATGTCGGTGATTCGACCGCTTCGCCTGATCTGGTGTTGCGGGCGGTGTCGTATCTGCGGGTGTCGACCCGCGAGCAGGCGGAGCGTGCAGGGGCGCGGGAGGGGTTCTCGATCCCGGCGCAGCGGCAGACCAACCGGAAGACCGCGCATGGGCTCGGCGCGTGGGTGGTGAAGGAGTTTGTCGACGCGGGTAAGTCGGCCCGTTCTGCGGCGCGGCCGGCGTTGAAGGAGATGCTTGAGTGGATCCGTGCCAATCGGGTGGACGTGGTGATCGTGCACAAGCTCGACCGGTTGACGAGGAACCGCGCCGATGACGTGCACACCACGCAGGCGATCGCCGATTCTGGTGCCCGCCTGGTGTCGAGTACCGAGGCGATCGATGAATCCCCATCGGGTCGCTTGGTGCACGGGATCATGGCGTCGATCGCCGAGTTCTACTCTCGTAATCTCGCGACCGAGGTCAGTAAAGGGTTGCGGCAGAAAGCCATGAATGGCGGCACTCCGAACAAGGCGCCGGCCGGGTACCGCAACGTGCGCACCTTCGATGCCCAGGGACGAGAAGCGCGGATCGTGGAGGTCGATGAGGAGCGGGCGCAGATCATCCGGTGGGCATTCACCACGTATGCGACGGGGGAGTGGAGTCTGCATCGCCTCGCCCACGGGATGACTCAGCTCGGCTTCACCCTTCCAACCAGGATGGGGGAGCCGTCACGGGAGGTGACGGTGAGCTCGCTGCAGAAGATCCTCCGCAACCCGTATTACTGCGGGATCGTCACCTACTGCGAGGTCGAGTACCCGGGCAGGCACGAACCCCTCATCGAGGCTGCGCTGTGGCAGCGGGTGCAGGACGCGCTGACGGCGAGGCGGAACACGAGCACCAGAGACGTGCACACGCATTACCTGAAAGGGCTGCTCAAGTGTGGTGAGTGCGGGTCGTCGATGATGTTCAACCGAACCCGCAACAACCACGGCCTGCTCTACTTCTATTTCGTGTGCCTCGGGAGGCACAGTGGGCGGACGGATTGCACGTTGAAGGCGCAGCAGGTGCATCGGGTCGAGCAGGGCGTGCGGGATCTCATCGGGCGGGTGAGCCTCACACCGCAGGAGCGCAAGATCACCGAGGAGCGGCTTCTTGCTAAAGCAGAGGCGGGTCTACAGGATGCGGACACTGAACGTGCGGAACTTCAGGAGCGGGAGCAAGAACTGCGTGGCGAACAGGAACGAGTGCTCCACGCCTACTACGTCGACGCGATCACCACCGACATGCTCAAGCGTGAGCAGGAGCGTATCCGTCGGGAACTCCTCGACATCGCGAAACAGCTCACTGTCTATGTGCAGCAGACCCGGCACGTGGCCACGCAGATCACGGAAGCGCTGGATCAGCTCGAGAACCTCGACCACCGCTTCGATACCGGCACCGAGCAGGAAAGGCGTGTGCTCTGTAAGACCCTCTTCGAGAAGATCGAGGTCCATGCCGACGCAAGGGCGGCTGGAGGTCTTCGCAAAAATATCAGTCCGTCTCATCATGTTGACTTGTCCTGAATGCTACGTAGATAGCTGATCGGTCAAGGACGGTGACCTGTTCGTCTTCTTCCTACGAAACCCAAAAGACCATCCCGGACGCATTCACCATTGATGAGGTGCAGGACATCCGGGAAGCGATCAAAGCGTGGGAGTCGCGCCGCATCCTTTCGGGACCGAGGCCGGATCGACAGCTCGGCCAGATCGTCGAGGTCATGCTCGGCACGTCGGCGCGCATCGGCGAGGTCCTCGCGATCCGAGTCCAGGATCTTCGCCTGGATGAACCGATCCCCACCGCACGGATCACCGGAACGATCATCAGCCGCAAGGGCGAGCCCACTCACCGTCAGGATCATCCGAAGAACGATCGTTCGGTTCGCCGCGTAGCGCTGCCTTCGTTCGCCTTGCACGCAATCCGCTCACGTCTTCTCCGAAGCGGAGAAACCGATCCGAATGCTCTCCTGTTCAGCACACGAGCCCGGACGCCGCACACAACAAACAACGTCCGCCGACTCCTGCGTGACGTGATGGATGACGCTGGGATCGAGAACGTCACACCGCATCGATTCCGCCGCACTGTCGCGACCGTCGTCAACGATGCGCAAGACGCGCTCCTTGCCTCCGAGTTGCTCGGGCACACCGATCCGCGGATCACGATGCAGTACTACATCCAACGCAACGAGACCGTGAGCCCCCTCACGGCTGAGCACCTCGAACGAGCCTTCGGAAAATCGGTTTGATCAGCAGATTCTGTGCCTCATCTGCTCTTCATGAAGAACCGGATGCATAGGTCGCCTGAGAGGATGTGCTTATGGAGTTTGATTCCGTGTCGTCGACCGATGAGGCACTCTGTTTGTCTCATATCAGTGATGCACATCTTTTGCGCCGTCTAGCCAGTTTCGCAGGCGGCGGTGAATGCGTGCTTTGTGCCGTAGGAGCACAGCGGCTTTCCGAGCAAGTGGTGAACTTCGAACACTTGGCAAGGGTGGTCTATGTAACCATGCTTCAGTCGCATGACCATGAGGGCTTTTATATCGACGGGGAGCAACTCTTCGAGCCGCTCACCACGGCCGATGTAGTGGCTTCACTACTAGCGGATGCGATCGAATTTGATTTTGTTGATCGTGTATATGAGACGGTTGCATCGCTGATTCATGAAGACCTCGACTGGTTTGTTCCTTACGACAAGGATCACGAGGCTGGCATTGAATTCGAATGGAACGACTTCGAAGACAGCATCAAGCATGAGTCGCGCATGCTGGCTGCTCCCCGAGACGGCGCTCATCCCGAATCAGCCGCGGAGAAGAACTATGCGTTCGTGAAGTCACTCCTTGTGCTCGCCGAGGAGCGGATGGGACTTGTCCGAACATACGCACGTGGGACGAAGCTGTATCGAGCGCGCACCGAGCGCGATGCGCGCGAGTTTGAGTTGAGGGCCAAGAAGGCGCCGGCGCGAGAACTCGGTGCTGCGCCACGCGACAGGGCGAGTGCCGGCCGAATGAACGCGCAGGGAGTACCAATGTTCTACGTCGCGCTCGACGCGGCGACCGCATGTGCCGAGGTTTCCGCTCACAGCCCCTATGACGAAGCTGTCGTTGGCACATTTGTGTTGCAGCAACCCCTTCGGGTCTTGGACCTTACGACCGTGCCTGCGACGAGGAGCATCTTTGACGACAGTCCGGTGCAAGACGGAGATGAACGGCTGAACTCCCTCAGCTTCTATGTCGAGAGGATCACCCAACCGGTCATACTCGATGGCAACCACCCGGTGGACTATGCGCCGACGCAGGTGCTCACCGATGCCATACGTGAATGGGCGGACCCTCGAGTGGATGGCATTGCTTATCCGTCACGTGTAAGCGAGAAGGGCGGTACCAACGTCGTGCTCTTCTATTCGGACCGAATGTGGTTCGAGTCGCCAGAAGAGCCTTCGTCCCGCTTCGAACGTATGGTTCGGGAAGTGGAACACGGGCGACGAACCTCGCTGTTCCGAATCGATCCGAAGACGGTTCGCCGGTATCAAGTCAGCCGTCAGATTAGCGTCAGGCGCAACAAGTAACGGGCGCTGGTCACGCGCCACTAGGGGGCGCCCGCTCATGTTCATACCACCGATGCACCCACCGACTCGCTTCCCAACGCAATCCGCACCAGAGGAGGCATCCAGAGGTGCCTCCCCGCGATGCGCCTGGCTGCGCCCTACCTCTACGCCGCCGCGATCTGCAACGATCATCAACGACAGCGGTCCCAGTTAGCTCTACCTGTTGGTCCTGCTGTTCATCTAGAACGCGTTCAAGTTCCTCTGGACTGGACCGGTCAGCCTGCGCCCACTGCTCAGGTCGAGGGCTCGCGGGTGCCGGAAACCTGTCTGTTGATGGGTGCCAAGTAGAGTGGTGTCAGCGGAGTATACCCTTCCGCGCGTGGGGAGCACGGGAGAGGTGGTGCAATGGTCGGATCGCTGGCGTACACCGTTGACTACGGCGCAGTCTCCGCGACCGGCCACCTCCTTGGTGAATTGGATGTCGCCGACATTGCGCCTAGTGTGCAATCGATTCTGCGAGATGACACTGGCGTCCAAGAAGCGCGCGAGGCGCTCGCCGACCTGGCAAAGACCGACTTCGAGAACGAGCGGTTAGAGAGCATCCTCACTTCTCCTGACTCCTTTGATGAATGGCGAGTAGGGGAGGCGCTCGCCGAACATCATTTGGTTGCGGAAGCAGGATGCGAGTTCCCCTGGCCGGATAGTCGATCGACGCGAAACCCGAACAGTAGCGGAGGGGGCGTGGACCTTATTGGGTTCCACGCGAGCGATCGAGTTCGATTCGTTTTTGCCGAAGTCAAAACCAGCCATCAGCAGGCCTGGCCCCCCGGCCTGCTGACGAGCCGAAGCCACGGGCTTCATAGTCAGTTGTCTGGACTCAACGCTGGCGACGACCGCAGCAAGTGGGCGATTCGATACCTGACGATGAACTCGATGGGTAAATCGTGGCTGGATAGTTTCCGTCAGGCGCTTGCGACCTACCTAGCGGACAGCCTGGATGTCGTCATTTACGGCGTCCTCATCCATGCGACCGAACCAAACCAGGCAGACCTTCGTGCCAGAGCTTCCAGTCTTGCCCAATCCGTGAAAGAACCAACCAGCATGGCGCTCTTCGCAATCTACCTGACCGCCGAACTACTGGCTCAGGTCGCTGATGCTTCGGTCGTATTGGAGACCGCGGCATGACTATCTCCCGCGAAACAATCAGCCGCCTTAGATCACACTGGGCAATCGAAGCCATCGGCGCGGATCGGGTAAAGACGGCCCACGATTCGGCTGCCTCCATGTACGTCGACTCGAACCTTGGTCGCCAGCTCCACCGCGAAAGCACTCACGACGCCGCGACCGAGGCTCTCATTCAGGACGTCGCCTTCGCCTACGAGATTATCGCCAGCGAAGGGATCGAGGCTCTCGCACATGTGTCGCTGCACTCTGGCACGTCAGACGCCGCAGTTGCGGAGGCCGCGGCCCACGAGGCGTTCGCGCTACTTCGGGCGCTTCCATTGAAGCTTGACTCTTTGGAGGCGCTGGTACATCAAGTCCTCCAACTCGGTGCGCTCGCATACTGTTCGGACCGCTGGGCGGAGTACCGGGCCTGGATGCGCGAGCGCGAAGTCAACCCGGAACTCTTCCAGCCCGACGGCTCATGGGACACACGCGTTCTAAGTGACCTCGGGCAGATTTGGACTCGGCTTCTTCGCAAAGACGGATGGCACGACTTAGAAGGCGTCGCGGAAACGGTGGCGCGGCTGCGCGCAGAGCAGCGACAGAACGAGGAGCTTCTCTTCACGGCACAATCGCGGCCCGAAGAGTTGCAGGTAGCTGGATGGCGCCTCGTGGCCCTGTATCACTGGGCCAGGCTCTCTGAGTTGGTCGCCACTTACCTCATGCAAGGGGAGCCGGCGGACATCGCAACGCAACTTGACTTCCACTTCGACCGAGCGATTTCCGCGGCACAGCAGTCTGCTGATCCAGCATTCGTAGTGGTGCTCCAGTGGCAGCGTGCGATGGCTCAACGCATGGTGGCGGGGGCACTGTGGTCTGTCACGCGTATCGGTCCCGAGATTCGGAGCATCGTCGAAACCGCGACCCGACACCGCGCCATGTTCGAGATGCTGCCTCCGCAGCGCATCGCGATTCAGGAGCAGGGGCTTCTGGATCCGGCGAGCGCGGCAGTCGTTGTCGATCTTCCGACGAGCGCGGGTAAGACCATCCTCGCCGAGTTCAAGATTGTTCAGGCGATTAGCCAGTTCAAGCAGGACAAGGGCTGGGTCGCGTATGTGGCGCCGACACGGGCGCTCGTCTCGCAGATCACTCGACGGCTAAGGCGTGACCTCGGGCCGAGCGGTATTCGGGTTGAGGAGCTCACCTCCGCTGTGGAGATTGATGAGATCGAAGCTGGAATGCTCAACGAGTCTCCCTTTGATGTGCTGGTGGCAACTCCGGAGAAGCTGCACCTGGCAATCCGCAACGCGGCGATCGATCGACCGCTCGCTTTGTTGGTGCTCGACGAGGCGCACAACATTGAAGATTCCGACCGCGGTATTCGCATCGAGCTATTGCTGGCCACTGTCAAAAGAGACTGCGCTCAGGCGAACTTCTTGTTGCTCATGCCTTATGTGCCGAACGGTGACGATCTCGCCCGATGGCTGGCTCCACGGACTGGAAAGAGCATCAGTCTTGCAACAACCCCTTGGCAGCCAAATGATCGGCTAATCGGCCTTGTATCAGCAGTAGCTCCGGCCTCTGGGCGGGGTAGGGATTGGCGGCTCTCTTTCGAACCCATGCTGACTAGCGGATCATCGTTGAACGTCTCAGGCCTTTATCAGATTGGTGAAGCGCCACAACTTGATCTCACATTCTCGGGCATCAAGAACAGTCTCAGCAAGATCGCTGGCGCGTCGGCGCTAACGCTATCTGAGCGAGGAACTGCGATCGTCATTTGCCCGACAATCCCGACGGTGTGGACGATCGCGGAGGAGCTGTCAGGAGAGCTCCCGGAAGTGGACGATCCCGACATCGCTCTGGTACAGCGCTACCTAGCAGCAGAAATCAGCGAAGACTACGCACTTATCGGAATGCTCGGCCGGCGGGTTGGAGTACATCACGCAGGACTCTCCGACGAAACCCGCGCATTGATGGAATGGCTCGCCGAGCAGGGGAAACTACGGATTCTCGTGGCGACAACTGGACTTTCTCAGGGCCTGAACTTCCCGGTCTCATCCATTCTCCTGGCAAGTCGGAACCTGCCCAGCGGTAAGTTCAATCGTCCCATGACGGCCCGCGAGTTCTGGAATCTCGCGGGTAGAGCAGGCCGCGTGGATCAGGACAGTATTGGCGTCGTCGGTATTTCTAGCAAGGAAGGCGATCGAGAGTCGCTGGCGCAGTTCTTGTCAGAACAAGCAGGGGCGCTTGTTTCTAGACTCGTGGTTCTCCTGGATGAACTTGAAGATGCCGGTCGGCTGCTCAATCTAGAACGATCGCTCTACAGCGACCAATGGGCAGACTTCCGTAGTTACGTCGCGCACCTTTTCGCTCAGAAAAAGAACCTAGATGCAGTCCTATCTGAAACAGAGTTGTTGCTGCGCAACACGTTCGGATACTCGTCCCTAGCCGAGGCAAGTCCCGCTGAACGGCGGAAGGGTCTTAGGCTTTTGGAGGCGACGCGAGCTTACGCTGCGGAGCTTGCACAGAACGTTGAGACGACGACGCTCGCTGATAGCACGGGGTTCACCCCCGAGGGCATCCGTTCTGCGATGGGCGCGATGCGTCGGATGGACAAGTCTCTCGATATGAGTGATTGGCAACCTGGCAGCTTGTTTGGCGATGTCACATCGAGCGCTCTTCCCGACCTTATGCGGGTCATGCTTCAGCTGCCGCAGATCAGAGAGAGCATCGATGAGCTGAGTGGAGTCGGCGCTGGTATCGGCGACAGGGCAGCGAAGATTGCTGCTGACTGGGTTGCCGGCGTTTCCATCAAGTCCATCGCCGAACGATACTTCGGCGAAGCGGCAAACGCGACTGCCGCGCTTACGGAGGCGACAAAGGCCATCTACCGAAACCTTGCGACGGCTGGTACGTGGGGAATTACAGCACTTTCCAAGTTGCCCACAAGCGGTATCGATTTTGAGAACGCCACCGAGAGCGAACTTCGAAACATCAACTTGCTCGGCGCAATGCTCTATCACGGGGTCAATACCGAGGCAGGCGTGGTGATGCGGATGAGTTCAGTCCCGAGAACGGCAGCAAACTCGCTCGGGGCGGAGTTCGCACATGGTCACGAATCAGGTTCTCTTCGTCCGTCAGAGGCGCGTGAGTTCCTTTCGCAGCTGTCTGACGCTGATTGGGGTCGGCATGTTCCGCGGGGATCAGACCTCGCAGGTTCTGACCTCAGGAACTTGTGGCAAGTTCTCTCGGGTACCAACGGTGATCGCGACATTCGATCGGCTATTGGCGTTTCAAATCAACCCCACTCAGGATCGCAGTGATGGGTGCGTTGCATATGTGGTCGATGAATGGCATCATGACTGGGAGCGAGAAAACGACTCGTGGTACGAGTATCCCAGTGCGCGATATGAAGAGCGCGCCCCTGGGATGCTCTCGCCGATGCAGCGTGAGGACCTCACATGACCGACTTCTTTAGCTCCTGGTGCGAACCACCGGAGGATGAGACAGTCGGCAAACACGTCTCTCGCGTCTTGACTTCTAAGGACGACGATGCCGGTATTGATGCCGTCCTGGCGTTGCTCCCCCGCGCGTATGCCAGGAAGAAGAACCTAAAGCGGATTGCGAAGCGCCACGGCAAGACAGGCGTCGCGAAGCTCCTCAGCGATAAGGCGCCGAAGACTAAGGGCGGCCGATCTGGCGACATGGGCGAGATCCTAGGCACCGCGTACGTTCAGACCACGATGGGCTACACCACAGGGCCGAGCCGACTCATCGAGCGGGACCACCAGGAGTGGGCCTTGCGAGGGGACGATGTCTTGGGTGCGCGGCTAAACGGTGGGAAGCTCGAACTGGTCAAGGTTGAGGCGAAAAGCCGGGCTAAAGCTGGCAAGTCCGCCGTAACACAGGCACGGGAGGGACTGCGCCGCAACGGGGATCTGGCCTCTCCCCACTCATTGACACAGTTCGCTGAGCGGCTCCTCAAGGAAGACGAGGCGCTGAGCGACGCACTGAACGACGTGCTCCAGAAAAACGGGCTTAGGCCGGGCCAACTTACCCACGTAATGTTCATCTTTTCTGGAGTCCACCCGGCCCGCCACATTCGCGACGACCTCAAGGCATACACGGGCAAGGTAACCCAAACGACCGTGACTGTCCGAGTCAGCGCCCACCAGGAATTTATACGCAAGAGCTACGACTTGGTGGTGACCCGTGCCTCGTGACTCTGCCGACTTAGCCGCCCGGCTCGCTGAGGCAACCGGGGCAGGCTTCCGTGGGAGGCTCCTTGCGCGAGGGCAAGCCCAATCGATGATCCGCCGAGACGGCGAGCTTCCCGACGACTCTCAGAACTTCAGCTCCTATCTCGACCAGGACCTCTTGGAATACGGCTACTCACTCATGAGTACCGCGCTACGCATTCTCGAGTCCGACCAGTCGGAGAACAGAATCTCAGGAGCAGAGATGTCTGGTCAGGTAGCCGCGAGTCGCAACGGTTTCCTGCAAGCCTCCTACGCGTTGGAAGCTGCTACACGGAATGCTGCAAGTGATACCCCAGAGATCGCGTTTCATCGCCTGATCGCTGGTGCTGCTAGCCATATGGCTGGCTACGCTGCGCGCGCATTTTCCTTGGTTGAAGTAAGCCGAGTTAGCGGCAGCCTTTCGCCACTCGAGCTGACGCTCGCCGACCTCGTGATGCGCGACCTCGGCAGCATCGAAGAACGCACTATACGTTTTCGTTCGGCTCCGGAGGCCTCAGACGAAGCACTGACCGAAGCAATGCTGCGTTACGAGGAGACAAACGCCGGTGGCGAGGACTTTGACCCACCGTCCGACGTTGACCTCGCCACAGGCGATGAAGCCGCCGATCCAGAAACTCTCAACGGCCTCGGACCAGTCACGCTGCTGCTGAGCGAGCACTATCTGTCATCGGTGTCCACAGCCCTGTTTGCAATTGCGTTCGGGCGAGACGCTCTTCTCTCGGATGCTCTTGCTGAATTCCAGCTCGGCGAAGACGCTTCCAACGATGTCGCAGCCCCGGGCCCCTGGTGGGTGTTCCGCCTCACACGTCACATCGTGGCAGACCTCGCTGAGACTAGCATCCGGACTAACCTGCCGATCAACCCTCCTGGCGATGTCGATACCGACAGCACGCAAGTGCAGGCTTTCGATGACTCCCTCGACTCCAAGGAGGCCGGCCTTTCTACCACCAGCCGAACCAGCCAATCCGCGAAGCGGTGGAAGCGGCTCCGGCTGACGTACGTCGCCGAATTGCTTGCCCGAGAACGGGCCGAGATTGACTTGTGGCCATCCCAACTGCACGTCGTCGACCGAATTTTTGCTAACACTGATGACCTTGTGGTGGCACTCCCTACGAGCGCAGGCAAGACCCGCATCGCCGAGCTTTGCATTTTGCGCTGCCTGTCTCAGAAGCGTCGTGTCGTGTACGTGACCCCACTACGGGCGCTTTCTGCTCAGACAGAACGCATCCTGGAGGAGACCTTCGCGCCGCTGGGAGCGCGAGTCTCGTCGCTCTACGGAAGCATGGGAGCCAATGACCTTGATGCCGGCGCGTTGCGATTGAGCGACATCGTCGTCGCCACGCCGGAGAAGCTCGACTTCGCACTTCGTTCTGAGCCAACCATTATCGACGACGTCGGGCTCATAATCCTCGATGAGGGGCACATGATTGGTGCCGAGGAGCGGGAGGTGCGCTACGAGGCACAGATTCAGCGCCTGTTGCGTCGTGCTGACGCAGATACAAGGCGTATAGTCTGCCTCTCCGCTGTCTTTCCGGAGAATGAGGAACTCGACGATTTTGTCGATTGGATCACCGATGATGCGCCGGATGGCGTACACAAGGAGAACTGGCGACCGACTCGACAGCAGTTCGGCCTGGTCGAATGGCAGAAAGGCGGACACGCCCGGCTTAGTGTGACCGTCGGAGACGACCAGCCTTTCATCCCACAGTATTTTGGGGCGAAGCCTCCCACCGGGAAGCGGCAGCTCGCATTTCCCAAGGATCAGAACGAAATGACGCTTGCGACTGCTTGGCGTCTGGTCGAAGACGGTCAAACCGTATTGATCTTCTGCCCATTAAGAGTCTCGGTTGGGACACTTGCAACACTCGTCGTCAAGCTCCATCAACAAGGCATGGTTGAGTCAGTCATGCCGGACGGCGTGGACATTTCGGACGCAGTAGCCATCGGTGCCGAGTGGTTCGGAGCCGACCACGAGATCCTGAAGTGCCTGCGCCTCGGCGTGGCTATCCACCACGGGGCCCTGCCTGGACCGTTTCGTCGTGAGATTGAAAAGCTTCTACATAGGCGAATCCTCAAGATAACGGTCGCCTCGCCAACACTTGCGCAAGGGCTGAACCTTTCTGCGTCAGTTGTGCTGTTCTCCAGCCTCCATCGCTATGGGAACTTGTTGAAAGGTTCGGAGTTCGCCAACGTCATCGGAAGGGCCGGACGCGCTTTTGTTGATACTGAGGGGCTTGTGCTCTACCCGGTCTTTGAACCGAGCGCGTACAAACGACGCATGTGGTTGCAGTTAACTGACGGGATACGCTCTCGCGACTTGCAGTCGGGATTGATCATCCTCAGCAAGATGCTTCTGCAACGTATGCAGGAAGCGACCGGCGTATCGCGACTCTCACAATTCCTGGATTACCTGACCGGACGGCTTGACTGGGCTTTCCCTGTGCTACCTGACGAGGAACAGGCAGAACAAGACGTTGCGTCAAAAGGCTGGGCTACGGGCTTGTCCATGCTTGACACCGCCATCTTCAGCGTGGTCGGTGATGAGACCGCAGACGCTGCAGACATCATCCAGGTCCTCGCCGATGCCATGCGAGATTCGCTGTGGGAGAGGCAGCTTCGACGGCTCAACGATGAGGACTCGCTCTTGATTCGCACAGTCGTGGAGCAGCGCGCCCACTTTCTCTGGAGTACCTCCAACGCCGCACAACGTCGCGGTTGGTACCTCGCCGGACTCGGCGCTGACGCGGGCGGTGAGCTAGCAACCGCCGCAGCTTCCATCGTTGATCTGACCAACGCGGCCGAGGCAGCCATTATCGAAGGTGAGACAGCCGAGGCCTCCGACATCCTTATCAAACTCGCTACGGAGGTATTTGACGTCTCCACATTCACTCCAACCGTTGCTTTAAGTAATTGGCGGGTAGTGCTGGAAAAATGGCTTGCTGGCCAGCCGTTGTCCGAGATTGACGAGAACCAGATGGACGTCGTGCAGTTTATCGAGAGTGATGTTATTTACCGGCTCGTGTGGGGTATCGAGGCCGCCCGCGTGTATGAACTCGCCCAGGATAATCTAGCCGCCGATCTGATCGACGGATTCGCGAGCGCCGCACTCGAAACTGGCACGCTCAGCCCCGCAGCGGCAATCTTGATGCGCTCAGGATTCGACCATCGGGCAGCCGCCATTAAGGCCGTAAACGATACGAGCGCTGAGTTCATCGATGCGGCGGGAATGCGAGCCTGGGTATTCGGCCTCGAGCCCTGGCTGGCATCTGACTCTGGGTGGCCGACGGAGGCCAGCAGGGGCGCGTGGGATGAGTTCGCACGTCGGCTGAGGGCGCCTCGGCGCCGTCTTTGGGGGCGTCGCACGCTTTCTTTGAACGAGATCGAGTGGTTCGACGAGCCGGCGAACGAAGGTGAGTGGCTACGTGTAAGCCAGGACGGCGCAGAAACGGCGATCCTTTGGACTCCGGGGTTCGATCCACTCGGAAGAGTTCGAGTCGCCCTAGACGAACATCGTGAGGGGCTACTTCATGCCATCTGCGGGCCTGGGGGAACGGTCGTTCTTCGCTACCGTGGCCCCGACGACTGGCTGGCTGGCTAGCCCGGCTTCAAGAACCTTGTGGTTCGAGCCTTCGTGGAGCGCGACATGCTGTTCGTTACACCAAGGCTCCGTGACCTCGTCGCTTGCGCTTGTCGAGGGGACCAGAAGGGGACCAGAATCATGCAATCTATGCGTTTCGTGATGCGCTCTGCATGATCTGAGGCGCGGAATCACGCGGATTTCGAACAGGAAGACGTTATTTGGACGCCTGGGGGTTAAGGGGTCGTGACCTTAACCAACAGCGCTGCGAGAGCGAAGCGCGTCGCAGTCCATCCGAATCCCGTATCGGGGTACATCATTTTCGCCAGCTGACGGCAGCGCCCTGCTGCTGCCGCGATCACCTTCGTCTGCTGTGCTTCGAAGTTTGCGATTGATCGTCGAGTTGTGATATCCGGTCAGGTCGTCACGTCTTCGGGACTGCACCGCGCCGAAGCTCGTTCGGACCGCGTAACCGTGTTCCCGACTTGAGCAGCACATTCTTGATGGTGTTCCCGGTTACGCCGAAGTGCCTTCCTATAGATGAAAGGCTGTACCCCTCCTCGTAGAGAAGGATGCTTTCGTCCGCCTCGGACGGAAGCATACCTTTGGCTCGGATGGGGACGTTTCAGCGTCGTAGATGCTCGGTGACCGTGGTGCGGTGGACCCCGTACCGCGCCGCGAGCGTGCTGACCAAGTCACCAACCGAGTACTCGTGAACGAGCTGCGAGACTTGGTCTTCATTGAGCAAAGTGACAGCCTTCTCAATTGCGTGCACGGTTTGGCCGCGAAGGTCCGAATGATCGCTGGTTTGCTCGGTCCTGGTGGTACGAAGCTTCCCCTCTTTCCGCAGTTTTACAAGGTTTTTCAATGCGCGCGGCGGGTGGCAAGACCTTCCTGTTCCGCCCACCAATAGAAAGCCTCCAACTCATTGCGAGTGGGAGGCTTTCGGCGTTTCCGGAGTCGCTCTGACTTGAGTCTTGGCTGTGTCACGCTGCTGCTGGGAGTCTTGTGGCTCTTCGCAAATGAAGGTGTAGAGCGGTGGGGCCGAGCCGCGAGAGCGGATCAAGCAGACTCACCCCGCTAAGCGCGCAGTCAGTGTTCACACGGTTCAGGCGAGTTTGGCCAGCAGATGGGATCGACGCAGAGGTGGAAACGATTGGCTGATCTACTTGTAGTCAGGAACAAGTGAGTGAGGTTGCTCCGGTGGATACGTTGCCGCCGGAGTTTGCAGGAACGGTGGCGAGGATCGCGGAGTTCTTGTAGACCTTGATGCTCTTCCCTGTTCGATTGTTTGCTACCGATTGCACGGAGGCCAAGACTCCGATGTTCTGGTTGCTGGAGCAGGAACTGAAGGTAAGACGTTCACCGCTGTATCCTGTGCCGCTGAAAGCACAGTGTCTTCCGGAATCACAGTTGCGTGTCAACGTTGTTGTCGCTGAAGGAGTGCGACCTGCTTCGAGGAGTGGCGCTGCCGTGAATACAACATCACCGTCGTTCCAAGAGATTTCGTTCCAAGCGGTTTGCTCGCCACCGTACTCGGCAATGATCTCTTCAATACGTTCTTGGGTTGGGTGGTGGTCTTCTTCTATGACGTGCACAACGCTTGGTGTGAGCAGGGCAACCCCTGAGAGCAGGAGTGGTACAAGCAGGGCTCGGGGACGAAGGTTCATTCTGTTTCTAATCCTGGTCGAGTGGTGCTTGGGAACGCTGGATCAGCGCTCCCAAGCGATGTAAGAAGTGACGGCTGGGGAGGGAATGTCAGTGCGTGAGGAACCGATGTAAATCGTCTCCGCGGCGAGGAACTTTCCAGTTTGAGGTGAAAGCACCAGAAGGTGCGCATAGTCTTTCTCCGTGACGCGCACGACTACTCCTCGGCGATCGAGTCGGTCTGTGGTGGTGCCATCTAGTTCGATATTCGGAAGGGTCGCTATGAACTCGAGGAGCGCGAATTCTTGCTCGGCGGTGATGAGCCTATTGCTGAGCAGGCCGGTAATTGCCTTGAAGTACTCCGCTGTCGTTGGTATCTCGACGCCGATGGTCGTGGCGAGATAGTCGTTCATGAGGGCGGCATCCGTGGGTGGTTCTTTGGCGTAGGTAGAACTGTGCTCGAACGGGTTGGTGGCATCGTAAGTCGTGTCTTCGAGGATCGTGCCCGGTCTGGGCAGTTTGCTCGCATCCTGACCCGCGAAGGATTCGCCTGCGAGGATTCGAAATCGCGTTGTCCCGTCCGCGAGGAAGGTGAGTTCGCGCCACTGCGGTTCAATTTCGGAGGACTCAATCTCGCCCTTGTCGTTGACCAGGCTGTGTAATGACCATTCGGTCAGTCGGAGTGTATTCGTGGTTGGGGGGCTCTCGGGAGAGTGTGTGCGCCCCCGGCTCAGCTCCTCTGTCACCTCCGCTATAGTCTCTGGGGCCGCTGTGATGTGCAACAGTTCAGGGGTGGCCGCATGGACAGGAGCCATTGTCTGAAGGATGTTGACCATGACCGCCGCAATCACGAACAGCACTGCAGTTGTGCCCGTCACGAGGGTCATCCCGGTGCGGCCAAGCAGTCGCTGACGATGCCATTTCGGGCGATGGTCTCGACTCTGCTGTTGAGGGTTCTTGGAGCGAATCGATTGGAGTAGGCGAAGGCCTTTCTCCGATACCGGGTCTGTGCGATGGGATGTCCCAGGTTTGGCGTTGCGGATGGTGTTCTCGATGTCATCGGTCATCAGTCGTCACCTCCGTGTTCAGATCAAGCCCCAATGCGTCACGGACGAGTCGACGTGCACGGAACAGCCGAACGCGGACCGTTGAGGAGGGGACTCCAAGCAGCTCGCTGATTTCTGCAGGGGTCAGCTCGTCCCAGTAGGCCATCTTCAGAAGCTCGCGTTGCTGCGGAGGAAGTGACCGGATTGCTTCCCGGATGCTCTGACGCTGCTCTATGAGGTCAGTGTCGTCTTCCACCGCTATGAACTTGTCGGCCACTCTGTCATGAAGCGCTGTCGCGCGCTTGCGTCTGCGATACTCGTTGCCGACGAGGTTGCGGACGATGCCGTACAGCCAGGGCACGCTGAGAGTTTTGCCATCGAGGTACTGCTGCCAGACGATCCGGAACACCTCGGCGGCGATGTCCTCCGCATCTGCTTTCGAATCGAGTCGATGCTCCGCGACGGTGAGGACAAGCGGGTAATTTGCGAGAAAAAACTCGTCGTACTCATCCATTCAGACCTCCTCTCCGCGGTCTATCCGTACTCTTTGTTTCCGGATCAGCCCCGAGCGTTTCATCGCGGTCTCAATTTTTCGCGTTCCTCGCGCCTATCCTCGTCAAGCACGAAGGAAGGTGGAACGTGCGGCTGCACCGGAAACAATCCGACGTCATTGAAACGCTTCCCGGAGTGCTGGAAACGTGTGAAGTGACGGCAGAACTGTCGTGATCGAACCACGCAACTTATTACTCAAGGGAGAACATCATGAAGAAGCGAAGCAAGATCATCGCTGCCGGAGCACTGGTGGTAGCGTTCGTGGCCGGTGGCAGCAGCGCCGCATTCGCCGTGGACTACGGCGCCAAGAGCTGTGGAGGAATCACCCACGCGTTTGTCGAGAGCACAACGAAGGGCACACCCACTCTTAAGATCACGGGCACTAACGGCACTTACAACCAGACGAAGTTCGCGAATTCTGTGTCGTGGCAGCGCAACTATCTGAACAGCACCACCCAGAGCTCAACCAGCGCAAGCGTCACTGGCTACTCAGCAATACAGAGCGGCGGCGTCGGGTGCAGCGTCTGACCATCGCTTCGTAGTACCCGACACGAACATACCTTCAGGGCGGAGGTCGTCTGAGCCGGGACAACGGCACATACGACCTCCGTTGCGCATCAGATCAAAGGAGTCGATCATGCAAGCGAAAAAGAGTCTCACGAGGGCTGCACTCGTAATGGCGGCAGGCGGTGTGTTGCTCACCGGGTGCAGTCCCGCGCAGAGTTCGGCACCGATCGACTATGCACCCGGTGAACTCAGCGGACAAGATCAAGACTTCGCTACCAAGATGGCCGCATGTCTGAAGGAGTCCGGGTGGGAAGTCGAAGTGCAGCCCGATAACTCCTATAGCATCCAGCTTCAAGAAGGACAGTCAGACGCATACAACGCCGCTGACGCAGCCTGTGCAGAGAGCCTGGGACTCGATAACGAACCGGAAGAGCTGACGGATGCACAAATGAAACGTCTGTATGCAGGGTTCGTGGCGCTTGCTGGATGCCTTCGCGATGAGGGGCATGAGGTTCGGGATATCCCCAGCGAACAGTCTTTCCTCGACGATGCAGTGTTCGATCCATATGGTGAGTTGCGTGATCCTCGACGGTCTGACGCTCTCAGTGATGAGGAGTACTACGAACTGCTCCAGGTCTGTCCGCGTCCATGACAGTCTGTGTCATTCATGAGTGAGCGGAAGGCTTGACGTTGACGACACTGAAAAGTGCCCGGCGGTATCGATGGCAAGGTGCGGTGATTGGTGCCGGTGTCGTCGCTGTCCTCGCTGCGGCGGGCGTCTGGGCTGGGCTCACAGTGCTGCAACCGGCGGATGATCCGCTCGCGGCTCACACATACACCTATGTTGAGGTCACCGAGGGGGAGGTCGGTTCTCAGCTTGCACTGAATACGATCGCTCAATGGCGCACACAGCGGGTGGGTGAGAACCGTGCCTCAGGTGTTGTTACCTCGGTCAACATCGCTGCTGGTGATGAGGTGAACGTCGGCGACACGTTGTACTCGGTGAATATGCGGCCTGTCGTCATCGGTCAAGGTTCAACACCAGCGTTTCGGGCCATCAGTTATGGCAGCGAGGGCCCGGATGTGAAGCAACTTCAGGAGATGCTCGGCGCGCTTGGTTTCTATTCCTACACCGCAGATGGCAAAGCGGAAGGCGGAACCGAGTCCGCGATCCGTGCATGGCAGGAGTCGCTCGGGCTGGAGCAGACAGGGCAAGTGGAGTTCGGGGATGTGGTCTTCGTCACCACCCTTCCAACACGAATGGCGCTGGATACGGAAAAAGTAGTCACCGGCAGCTCACTCAGTGGCGGCGAGCCCGTGATTCGAGGAATGTCAAGCAACCCAGAGTTCACACTCCCCGTGACCGACGCTCAGGCAGCGATGATCCCAACGGGCACAAGGGTTGAAATGACCTCCCCGAACGGGGATACATGGACAGGCGTGTCCACAGACCAAGTGCGAGACAAGGAAACCGAGGCGCTTACCATCACCCTCGCCGGTGTGGACGGCGCATCGATCTGTGGCGACGGCTGCGCCCAGATACCGGTATCAGGTCAGACGCAACTCGTTTCCCGCATCGTCACGGTAGAGCCGGTCACGGGGCTGGTCGTACCATCAGCGGCGCTGGTCACTGACGCGAACGGAGACCCGATGCTCATCGATGCGAAAGATCTAAGGCATTCGGTCAAGATCATCACGTCCGCAAAAGGAATGTCCGTAATCGAGGGAGTAGAAGCGGGCCTACGGGTGCGCATCCCGGCTGACAACTCAAACGAGAAGCCATGACCGGGGAGCCACGAACACCCCTCCTTGAAGCCGAAGAGATCACATTCGAATATGTCAAGGGCACCCCTGTACTGGAAGCATGGTCGGCACAGTTCTTTGCCGGAACCATGACAGCCCTGACCGGACGATCTGGACGCGGCAAGTCCACGCTGCTCTACCTGCTCGGGCTCATGCTCAACCCCACCTCCGGTGACATTCGAGTCGACGGGAACACTACAAGACCGCTCCGAGACGCAGACCACGCCCGACTCCGAGCAAGCGAATTCGGTTTCGTTTTCCAGGACGCCGCTCTCGACGCAACACGTACCGTCATGGACAACATCACCGAGACAGCGCTCTATCGACCAGGGAAACAATCAGCGTTCTACCCACGGGCAGAAGAACTCCTTCACCGTTTCGGCGTGAACGTACCTGCCCACCGCACACCAGGCCAGGTCTCTGGAGGACAGGCGCAACGCATTGCCCTATGCCGAGCGCTCCTGACCGAACCGAGGATCCTCCTCGCCGATGAACCCACCGGAAACCTCGACCCCGAAAGCACCGAAGTGGTAGTCACCGCACTCCGTGAGCACGCACACAACGGAGCGGCCGTGATCGTCGTCACGCACTCCCCAGAGGTCGCCGCAGCCTGCGATACCGAGATCGTCCTATGATCACCAAAACGATCCGCGAAGCCATACTCTCCGCGCGCTCACAACCTGTCGCCTCTATCGTCACTGTGCTCACAATCGCAGGCATGATCCTCGCTGTCACGCTCACGACAGGCCGCACTGTCGGTGCCGAACAACAAGTTCTCGGCTCTATCGACTCCGCAGGCACCCGTTCGATCATCGTGCGCGCTGAACCAACCGCAGGAATCACTACCGGCGTACTCGACCGCCTCGCTGAAATCGAAGGCATCGAATGGTCCGCTGCATTCACCACCGCAATCGACGCAACCAACAGCACAGTCCATGACGGAACCCGCGTGCCCACCCGAACTGCCTACGGGCACAACCTCGACCTTCTCGGAATCCCAGCCAAGGTGCCAGACACAGGTCAGCTTGGCTATGCCTCCCCAACCGCACTGGAACAACTTGGCCTGATCGACAGCATCGGAGCAGTGACCCTTACAACCGGGGCTAGCTACGGTATCGCCGGAAAAATCGATACACCTGACTTCCTCGCCCCCTTCGAGCCGCTCGTGCTGATGCCGGTCACCGACTGGGACAGTACAGAGCCCGTCGGACTCATCGTCGTCATTGCCAAGACCCCCGAACTCGTTGCGCCCATCAGCGACATACTCAGCTCCGTACTCGCGGCCGAAGACCCCGCACAAGTCAAGATCCACACCAGCGAAGCACTCGCGCAACTCCGCGGACTCATCCAAAACCAACTCGGCTCATTCTCACGTGGACTCGTTCTCGCACTCATGGGTCTGACCGGTACGCTCGTCGCTGTCCTCCTCTATGGTCTGGTCATGATGCGCCGGAAAGATTTCGGACGCCGCCGCGCACTCGGCGCCACACGTTCACACATTGTCGCCCTCCTGCTCATCCAAACAGCATTCCTGAGCACCCTTGGCATCATCACCGGAACAGCGATCGCGACCCTCATTCTCCTCGCCGCCGCCGACCCACTACCCGGCCTTGCCTTCTCTGGCGCCCTTGCGATACTTGCGCTCATCACCACACTCGTCGCAGCGCTCGTCCCGGCGCTCATCGCGAGCCGAAGAGAACCAATCCGCGAACTCAGAATCGCATAGTCAGCTCTCCACATCCTCGTCACGCACGGGTGCCACGAGCGTGTCTTCGCCCACACCGTGCCCCGATGAACCCGAACTGCTTTGACAGCGCGAGTACGCCCACCCCGCCTCCCGAGCTGTTCGCAGAGTGTCCACTTCGTTGTCCCTCAGGGGTGTTCGAGCTCGCTTCGTTCGTTTCACCGACGTGCCAATGAAAGAGTCTGGGGCTCCGTCATCGGACTCAGCATGGGCGTGAATCCCGTGAATTCCGTGATTCCCCGCAGATACGAGCTTCTGAAGCTGTGGACGTCTGTTCCCGCAAGGAACCATTGCGTCCACCACACACCTCAACCTCGGTAACTTGATGGCCGAGGGGTGTGGCGACTCTGCCCGAATCTGCTTGCGGGTTCCGACTCCGCCGGCTGGTTCCGACTCTGCCTGCGCAGAGCTGTTGAATGGTGTTCGGCACAAGAGGCGAGTGCAGTAGGTATACGAGCGCGAACACTCTGAATCAGCTTCGGACACACTCAAAGCCGAAGTTACGAAACCATGCAGTTTCTTGAGATGTTTCCCTTAAGAGAAGCGACAGCTGCTCGGTGCAACAAGAGGCGCGGCCACGACTCCACATTTCACGGCGCTGTCACAAGAGTGTGAAGGGAGGCTGAAAGATGTTCGATCGACTCATTAGGCGACCAGTTCCGATCCCTTACTAAACCCGTCATCTGCACGCTTCAGCACCACGCAATGTTCTGAGGCGTTCACACTGCTCACATAAGCTCAGCCCCGGACACCCCGGGGCTGAGCTGCGTGGGCGAGCTGCGCTATGTGGGCGAGCTGCGCTGCACCACACGAGAGCGGCTCGCGCCCGAAATTCCTCACCGCGAGAACGCATGCAATAAGCAGCACCACGGGGCCGCAACATCGAAACAGGGAAAGACACGGAAAGACACAGAAAAACACAGGAAAACTCAGGAACACACAGCAACAGATAGCCCGCAACACCGATTGCTAGTGTGTTGCTATGACTGCACAGAGCGAGGCAAGCCGTGGCTTTCGAGACCTGGGGATCTGGCCTCTGCGTACAGAGCGTTTGAGTATTCGCCCGGCAACTCTGGAGGACGCGGGGGAGCTGTGGCGATTCCGTGGGATCGATGCTGTGGGTGAGTGGCTGGGCTGGCACCCGATTGATCGTGCTGATTGGAACACGAGCTATCAGGAGAAGTACCTGGACTATCTCGTGGTCGAGCGAGAAGGACGAATCATCGGCGATTTGATGCTCAGTATCGCTGACGGCTGGGGGCAGCGCGAAGTCAAGTCTCAGGCGGCTCGTGTGCAGGCTGAAATCGGGTGGACGCTCGATCCCGACGAGGCAGGGCAGGGATATGCCACAGAGGCCGCCGGAGCGCTCCTGCACGTGTGTTTCAACGACTTGGGTCTTCGTCGCGTAGAGGCTGGTGCATTTGCCGCGAACGAACCCTCCTGGCGCCTGATGGAGCGGCTTGGCATGCGACGAGAATCGTATTCCGTGAAAGAGTCTCTGCACCGCGATCACGGATGGATCGATGGTGTGCTCTATGCGATCCTCGCTGAGGAATGGCACCTTCGCCAAGAACAACCCCAGTAATACACCAGCGCCTCTGCACCGCACGAGAGAAGTGGGCGCAGAGGCGCTGACGGGTGAATGTGGTGAGCGGGCTTAGATCAGTGCCCGACGAAGCAGCGTGTCTGCATCACGGCGCGGGCCGGTGAAGAAGGGCAGCTCGTCACGCACGTGCAGGCGGGCCTCGGTTGCCCTGAGCTCACGCATGAGATCCACAATGCGGATGAGATCGTCGGATTCGAACGCAAGCAGCCACTCGTAATCACCGAGCGCAAACGAAGAGATGGTGTTCGCCAGCACATCGCCGTAGTCGCGAGCTGCTGCCCCGTGTTCGCGGAGCATCCGGCTGCGATCCTCGTCCGAGAGCAGGTACCACTCGTACGAGCGCACGAACGGATAGACGCAGACGTAGCCCTTGGGAGCGTCTCCAGCGAGGAACGCGGGAACGTGGCCCTTGTTGAATTCTGCGGTGCGATGCACGCCAATGTTTGACCAAACCGGGCTGAGCCTGCCCGCAGAACCTTCAAGTACCGCTCGGTACGCTTCTTGGAGCGCCTCGGTGGTGGGGGCGTGCAGCCACAGCAGCACATCAGCGTCGGCACGAAAACCGGAGACGTCGTACCATCCGCGAACGGTCAGTCCCTCGATCCCTTCGATGCGCTGTGTGATTGTCGAAACCGCGTGATCGCCGGGTGCTTCAACCAGGCGATCCTCGGCGAACACGGCATACATGGTGTAGTTCACGGCAGCATTGATCTCGGCCGCGACTGCTGAATGATCGACTACTGCGTGGGTGGTTTCGCTCATGTTTGTCTCTTTTCTTCGCCCGGAGGATTAGTCTTCGTCGCCTGCGAGCACGGGAAGCCCGGTGACTTCTTCGTGGCGCATACGGCAGCTGTGTGGTGGTGCGACGTCGGGAAACGCGCCGAGCTTTCCGACGGTGGGTGCCTCCGGGGTTTCGCCTCGTTCCCGAGCGGCCCGTTCGAGCACCATGTCGACGATTCCAGAAACGAATTCGCTCCGCACGCCAACGGTCGCCGCACGCGCGGCGATCATGCCGTGCTCTTTCGCGGTTTCCATGGCTTCGACATCGAGATCAAACGCAACTTCCATGTGGTCCGAAACGAATCCGATCGGGGCGATGACGATTCGTGTGACCCCTTCGGCAGCGAGTGACTCAATGTGATCATTGACGTCTGGTTCGAGCCACGGCACCCGAGGATCGCCTGAGCGCGAGCAGTACGACAGCGAAGAGGCGAATCTGACGCCAAAGCGTGATTCCAGCGCATCATCGATCGACTGTTGGACATCTTCGTGCTGCTCTTTGTATCCGGGGCCGGTTACAGCGGAGGCGTCCTGCATCGTGTCTGGGATGGAGTGCGTTACATACACGATGTGGGTGTTCTCGTAGCCTCCTTCGAGGGATTCGAGTGCTTCGACAATTGCGGCAGTGTTCGCTGAAACAAATGCTGGGTCGTTAAAGAAGGGTCGAAGCATGTCGATCTGCGGAGCAATGTCTCCGAGTGTCTCTCGGGCAGCGGCGAGGTGCTCACGGTATTGCCGGCTTCCGGAGTAGGAAGCGTATGCGCTCGTGACGAGGGTGAGCACGCGTTTGGCACCGAAGGCGGCCGCATCACGCAGCGTGTCTACCGTGTATGGATGCCAGTTTCGGTTTCCAAAGATCACGGGAAGGTCGATGTCCCGTCGCCGCAACTCGGCTTGGATGGCTTCGAGGAGCGCCAGATTCTGTTCATTGATGGGGCTCTTGCCGCCGAACATGTAGTAGTGCTCACCGACTTCCTTGAGCCGTTCTTCGGGGATGTTCTTCCCCTTTGTGACGTTGCGTAGAAACGGGACTACGTCGTCAGTTTCGTTTGGCCCCCCAAAGGAGCACAGGAGTAGGGCGTCATATGGATCGTTCAGGCGAGTCACGATTTTCACCATATCATCAGAAACTGCATAGATCTGATCTATAACATCTGATGTGTGGGGCATGCGTTCTCACCCTATTCGCATGCAATCAACACCCCACCGAACCGAGGAAATCAGTGAATCGCAGAAGCGTCTGGATCACCGCCAGCGCGGGCACCTTGCTGCTCGTGAGTGCGGCGTTCCTTTCACTTTCGCTCGGGATCGTGCGCGTAAGTTTGCCTGAGACCATGCAAGCACTCTTTCGCCCGGCAGAAGCTGAGAGTGCGACGGCGGCAGTGATCTGGTCGATCCGCTTGCCCCGAATCATCGTGGCCATGCTTGTCGGCGCGGGCCTTGCCACTGTCGGCGCGGTGATGCAGGCGATTCTTCGAAACCCTCTTGCCGAACCAGGCATCACCGGTGTCTCTGCCGGAGCAGCAGTGGGCGCGGTTGCCGGAATTACGCTCGGGCTCGCCGGAAGCAGCCAATGGGGCATTCCATTTGCGGCGTTCGCAGGAGCGGCGATTGTGTCTCTGATTTTGCAATTCGTCTTGCAGCGTCGACGAGATCTCGGGCCAGCGACCATCATTCTTGTCGGTGTCTCCATTAGTGCCCTCGCCGGGGCGCTCATTAACGTGTTGATCGCCAACGCGCACGATGATGCACTCGTGCGCAGCGCGCTCTTCTGGCTCGCGGGGGATCTTGAATTGCGCAGTTGGGATCACGTGCTGATCGCGATCGCTCCAATCGTCATTGGCATTGGATACTTGCTCTCGCGCATGCACGCACTCGATGCCCTGTCGCTCGGTGAGCAAACGGCAGCGACCTCGGGAGTCAATGTCGCGCGTGAGCGCGTCGTGCTTTTGCTTGTGGCCTCCCTTGTGACGGGAGCTGCCGTGGCCGTGAGCGGAATTATCAGCTTTGTCGGGCTTGTCGTGCCGCACGCCGTGCGCCTGATTGTCGGTGCCTCGCACGCACGTCTGCTTCCGCTGTCTGCGTTGGGAGGCGCACTCTTTCTGGTGCTCGCAGACACCATCGCTCGTGCTGCCTTCGGCGCTGTTGTTGTGCAGACGGGTGTGGTCGCCGCGCTCGTTGGTGCGCCGATCTTCCTCATCTTGCTGCTCAGAAAGAGGTCGGCATGATCCAGCTCACCGCTTCCTGCCCCACGCTCGCGGGCACGCTTACCTTCGATTCCTTCGCGGCAACACGTTCGGGTCGAGCGCTGGGGGATCCGCTTGAGCTTCGATTCTTGCCTGGCACCGTGCTGGGCGTGGTTGGTCCGAATGGAGTCGGGAAATCCTCGCTGCTCTCTGCGCTTGCGCACTCAGGTGTTGAACGGCTCGGTACGGCAAAGCGGGGTGAACGTGACCTGAGCGGAATGACGGCCAGTGACCGTGCTGCTTTTGTTTCCCTGCTCGCACAAGACGTGAATGCGCCTGAAGAGCTCCGCGTGCAGGAGCTCGTTGCGATCGGTGCCCGTGCTTCGCGCCGAGAGCACCCCAAAGAAGCCACCAGGCTTGCCTTGGAAGAAATGGGAGTAGCGGATCTTGCCACGCGACGATTCGGAACGCTCTCTGGCGGGCAGAAACAACTCGTGCAACTCGCCCGGGTAATCGCACAAGACACACCGATCGTGATCCTCGACGAGCCCACTTCGGCGCTTGATCTCTACCATCAGCGCATTGTCGAGCAGACCATGCGACGACTCGGCGACGACGGAAAAATTGTGATTGCCGCCCTGCACGACCTGAGCCTCGCGCTCAACGCGTGCACGCAAATCTTGCTGCTCAGTGGCAACGGTGAGTCATACGCAGGATCTCCGGAAGACGTGTTGCGCCCAGAACTTGTGCACGCGGCCTATGGCGTGCAGACAAGTATTCACACGACTCCGCAGGGGCGCAGATTCCTGTCGACCGACTGATTTTCACTCACTACGAAGGAACCCCCCATGAATCGAACCCGGCTCGTTACGGCCACGGCAGCAACTTTCACTGCGCTCACCCTGGCACTCAGTGGTTGCGCGAGCGCAAACGACACCAAGCCAAGCGAAGAATCCACCACGCAAGACACCAATTGGCCGCGCACAATCAGCATTCCGGCGGGTGAGGGCGGAGCAGCCTCAAGTCTCACAATCGAGTCCGAGCCGCAGCGCATTGCGGCTCTTGACTATGAAAGCGCTGAGGTCATTGCCGAGCTTGGACTTTCTGATCATCTGGTGCTGATTCCAGAGGCTGTGCTCAACCCCGCACTCGGCGGTCACGTTGAAGAGCTCGGGAAGGTCGAATCTACGTTCCCGGTGGCAATGGAGATTCAGGCAGAGAATGTCATTGCACTTCAGCCAGATCTCGTCGTAATGAGCCCACGACATGGGAACGAAGCTCCTATTGCTGCGGTGCTTGGCCAGGCCGGAATCTCTTCACTGCAATTGCCGGATTCTTGGAGCAGCAGCAAGGCATTGACCACCAACATTGATCTGATCGGTCAGGCCACGGGAAGTGACGAGGAAGCCGCAAAACTTACCGCTGAGATCACAGACGGACTCGCACAAGAGGCGGCCAAGAAGTCATCGGATGGCCCCCGAGTGCTGGTATTGACAAATCAGGCAGGGCGCCCATTTGTGACCGCAGGCCATGCGTACCCGATTGAATTGCTTGGGCTTGCCGGGGCGCAGAACGTGGCTCAAGAAATGGGAATGGACCGCACTGGGCCCATCACTGCGGAGCAGATTGTGCAGGCCAACCCTGACGGCATCGTCTTGATTGATATGAACGGCACTGGCGACCGAATGTTCACAGAATTGCTGGCAAATCCGGCAGTCGCCGGGGTGCCAGCTGTTGCTGGAGACAAGATGATTCGGGTTCAGGGCCGCCAAGTGCAGGCCCTCGGACTGACCGCGACCGTGGAAGGGCTTTCCCAACTCACTGATTGGGTTTCGACGCTCTAACCCTCCTTCCGGTACATTGTGACCGGAAGGAGGTGAGCGCAATGTCACTCAGTGGACCGCAGAGCGGATCTCAGAAAGCTCGAAATGCGCTCACTTACCTGCGCTCTCACATCGTTGGGGGCGAATGGCAGGTGGGGGAGTTGATCCCGAAAGAACCTGAGCTGATGGAACTCATTGGCGTAGGGCGATCGACGGTGCGCGAGGCGGTGCGCGCGCTTGCCACGCTTGGCATGCTTGAAACTGTGCCGGGCGTTGGCACATTTGTGCGGGCGCGAACCGCGGTCGGCACCGTGCTGACCGAGTTTCTTTCCGGGCACGATATCGAAGAGGTGCTGATTTATCGGCGCTCACTCGAAATCGAGGCGGCTCAGACGGCAACGCTGAATCGCACGGATGAGCAATTGGCCGGACTGCGTGCGAGCTACGAACGTAGCCTTGGTCAACACGACAGCAATCATGAGCGCTGCAACGATATTTCTCGACCAGATTCGTTTCACCGCTTGATCGTGGAGGCAAGCGGCAGTCGCTTGCTGCTCGACCTCTACATTGGCGTGATGCAAGCGTTGAATGAGGCAGCGGATCGTGGCCTCATTTACTTGGGTGCGCATCGCGATACGATTCTTGCCGACCATCGCGCGCTGCTGCGTGCAATTGAGGAGCGTGATGTGCGTCGCGCTGCTCACGGGATGGCGCTGCACGCCGATCGCGATCTGGTGCTACGGACCGACATGCTTGATTTCTCGCCGAATACTTCGCGGGCTGAGACCTTGATCGAGGCTGGCTTCGAGCCTTCGATTGACGAATAGCCTCGTCTGAGGGTCTGCCAAATCTGGGCCTTGTCGGGCTAGACTGCTCGATATGAGCACCGGGTCACAGGCAGAGTTGCAGCTGGAAAACGATCAGTTCAGGGTCACTCGTTGGACGATTGAACCGGGCGGCGTGATCCCCATGCACCGTCACGAGTACGAGTACGTGGTGGTGCCCATGGTCACGATGAGTATGCACGTTGTGAATGCTGATGGCACCGATTTCGAGGCAGCCCTTGTCGCTGGCCAGAGCTACACTCGGCCTGCCGGCTCGGAGCATCAGATCGAGCACCGCGGCAGCGGAGATCCGGTGGTGTTCGTTGAGGTGGAACGCCTGAGCTAGAGCGTTGGTGACTGCGTGACTACACACACTGCCCTGATCACGGGCGCAAGTTCTGGGCTTGGCGCGGAGTATGCGCGACAATTGGCGGTGCGTGGGTTTTCGCTCGTGCTGGTAGCGCGCAAGAGGGCTCCGCTTGCGTCGCTCGCTGCCGAGATTGAGTCTGAAACGGGCGTGACCGTTGAGGTGCTGGCGGCGGATCTGCTCACGGCAGAGGGTGTTGCTGCAGTCGAGTCGAGGTTGAGCGACGAGGATCAACCGATCAGGGTGCTGGTGAATAACGCCGGGTTTGGGCTTCCGCTTGAATTCGAGAACAACGACATTGCTGACGAGGTGAGTCATCTCCGCCTGCACAACGAGGTGCAGATGCGGCTTGCGCATGCGGCGTTGCAAGGCATGTTGGCCCGGGCCGATGGAACTATTCTCAACATTGCTTCGGTGGCGGCGTTTATTCCCCGCAGCACGTATTCGGCTTCGAAACAGTGGCTTGTGGTGTTCTCTCGATGGGCGAATGCGAGGTATGCATCTCGTGGCGTGCATGTGACGGCGGTGTGCCCCGGTTTTACCCACACGAACTTTCACGAGCGCATGGGCCTCGCCCCCGGGCAAGAGGGAGTGCCAAGCTGGATGTGGCTTGATGCTCGGCAGGTCGTCGCAGAGTCACTGCGTGATGCTGGACGTGGAAAAGCGCTCTCCATCCCCTCACTGCGTTACAAGATGCTCGCAACGCTCGCCCGAATCGTGCCGGGTGAACTCGCGGCGAAGGTGGGCGAACGAGGCAGAATATAGCGGCTTCTCTTCGCTCAATGCTGCAACTGAGCGGTCGGGAAACTAGTGTTGATCCGTGACCACATCGCCCGGGCAGGCTGAGCCGCCAGCACGCTCCGCAAGACAGGGGCTGGGACAGGGAATTGCGCTTACGCTGTCTGCGTCGTTGAGCAACCAAGTGGGCGCAGCCATTGGTGCACTCGCATTCTCGGCGATCGGTCCGGTCGGTGTCGTTGTGATCCGTCAGATTCTGACGGCGCTGGTGATGCTGCCGCTTGGCAGGCCGAAACTCAAGAAGATGACGTGGTCGCAGTGGTGGCCGGTGATTTGTCTTGGCATCGTGCTGGGCGTCATGAACATGACCGTGTATGCGACGATTGATCGACTCGGACTTGGCCTTGCGATCACCCTGGAGTTTTTGGGACCGCTCGCGATTGCGATCTTCTCTTCGAGGCGTCTGATAGATCTGCTCGGTGGCTTGCTTGCTGGCGTGGGCGTGGTGGTCTTGGTGAATCCAAACCCCAGCACTGACTTCATTGGCGTGCTGATCGGGTTGGTGTCAGCGGTGGCGTGGGCGTGCTATGTGTTGCTCAACCGCAATATTGGTCAGCGTTTGCCTGGCTTTCAGGGATCTGCGGCCGCGAGCTTGGTTTCGGTGGTGATCTGGATTCCCATCGCCGTGTTCTGGTTCAGCGCGCATCCGCCGACGCTCCTGCCGATCCTGCTCGCCGTAGTGTGCGCGCTGATGTCGTCTGTGGTGCCCTTGTCGATTGATTTGCTGGCATTGCGCAGGCTCTCACCCGGGGTGTTTAGCACCCTTGCCAGTATGCATCCGGTGTGGGCAGCGATTGTCGGGTTGGTGGTGTTGCATCAGATGCTGAACTGGCAGGAATGGTTGGGCATTGCACTGGTGGTCGTGAGCAATGTGCTGGTCACCGCCACAAATCTGCGCCGCGCGTAGACTTGAGGTATGACGCAGTGGCGGACAGATGTGCTTGGCGACGAGTTCGAGTGCACAGACATTGATCTGGGTGCAGACAATGAAGGTCCGCTGTGTGCCACGCTCGTGCGTGCCCTCCCCGAACGCGAGGGCTTCTGGCGTCGGCTGATTGGACCGGAGCGAGAGTTTGCGCATCTGGATGTGCTCTACGTTCACGGCTGGAGCGACTATTTCTTTCAGAAGCAGCTCGCGAGGTTCTTTACTTCACGCGGGGCTCGGTTCTTTGCGCTGGATCTGCGGAAGTACGGCAGGAGCCTGAGGCCGGGGCAAACCTTCGGATACGTCGAGCATTTGGACGAGTACGACGCCGAGATTGCTGCATCGATTGCGATCATGCGAGGCCACAGCGCTGAAGACGCTGAGCAACTCGATGAAATGACGAGTGACCGAAAACTTGTGTTGCTGGGGCACTCCACTGGTGGTTTGGTGCTGAGCCTTTGGGCTGATCGGCATCGGGGCATCGCCGACGCACTGGTGCTCAATAGCCCCTGGCTCGAATTGCAGATCTCGGGCGCTGCCAGACGCGCCATCGCTCCAATGATTAACTTGCAGGCCTGGCGTAGCCCTCGTGATGTCGCGATGCCACAACTCGATCTTGGCTTCTACACGCAGGCGCAGCGGGCAAACTGCACGGCTGAAGAACTCGCGGGTGTGAACCTTGAGTGGCGGCCCGAGCACACCATGCCCATTCGCGCTGGTTGGCTTCGTGCGGTGATCGCCGGGCACGAGCGGATCAGTGCGGGGATCGATGTCGGGATGCCGGTGTGCGTGCTGCTCTCTGCGAAGTTTGAGTTTGCGCTCAACTGGAATGACCACATGTCACGCGCAGACACGGTGCTTGAGGTTGATGAGGTGGCGAAGGCCGCGTTGAAGCTCGGGCCCTCGGTAAGCGTCGAGCGCATCTCGGGCGCATTGCATGACGTGTTTCTTTCTGCGCCAGATGTGCGAGCCGACGCATATAGTCGGGTGCGGAGGTGGCTTCGCGGCTGGCAGGTTTCTGCCTGAGTGGCGACGATGTGGTCCCGCGCAGCTCTGATCCCTGGGATTCTCGCGGGTTGCCGCACTGCCGAGCCGGTAGGCTCTTCATATGGAGATCCGAGTTGCCGCGTATGCGGTAGTTGAGCGCAGGGGCAAACTGCTGCTCACGCATTGGCGACGCGGGCACCTGCATGGTTGGACGCTTCCCGGTGGTGGTCTCGAATCTGGCGAGGATCCCCGTGATGCTGTCGTGCGCGAGGTGTGTGAAGAAACAGGGCTTGAGGCACGTGTAGGCAAACTCATTGGCGTAGATTCGCGAGTGATGATTCGTGAAGAAGTGCCTGAGGGTACTGATCCGGAACTCCACACGATCCGCATCATCTACCGCGCGAGCGTGAAAGACGGCCCACTCAGAAATGAGGTTGGCGGCAGCTCGGATGAAGCTCGATGGGTGCCCATTCGCGAGGTGAAGGGGCTGCGCACACTCTCGCTCGTGCAGGCGGCCATGCGCATGGCCGGTATAGATCAGCGCACTCGGAGCGGCAATCGTCGTCCGTCGAACCGCCAGGGTCGCTCAAGCAAGTAGCTTATGCGGGGCGTTCCGCACAGACAGAAAAGCGTGGCTGCCAGGCAGAAGCCTGCACAGCCACGCAATCCGAACGTCTAGTCGCGATCCTCTGGGGCTACCCAAAGCTCATCATCGCTGCGGAACGCCTGCCACAGGGTGTAACCAATGGCGCCTGCCGCTGCAACGCCGGCACCAATTGCAAGCACACGGCCGAAGCCCGAGCGCTTCTTCTTGGGGGCCTGAATGAGACCCTGCTGCACACCGAATGCTTGCACCTGACGCGCGGCGTCAGTGTTGTCGATTCGCTCCAGGCCGCGGATCGTGCTCGCCAGGGCAGACGCCAGCAGCGGCGCGATGAGCAGTCGGGCGTTTGCCTGTGCGCGTCGAGCGGTGTCAATGCCGCGATCGATCTTCGGGCGAACTCCCTCGAGCGCGTCATTCACTCGGGGAACAACGACTTCGTTGCCCAGGTGCTTCGCCTGACGACCAGCTTCTTGAGCGAGCATCCCGGCGTGGCCGAGAATATCGCGCTGCTCATCGAGCAGCACTTCAGCTTGGGAGCGGAGCTTGTTCAGTTCGCGCTTGCGTTTGCGTGAGAGTGACATAAGAACCTCCGGAACAGTACGGATAGGGCGTGCCTACGTGTGTAACGCTACACGATATGCCTGTGTCAGCACGATGACTCTGTAGAGAAGACACAGCAGACGCACACGGTCTAGCCAGACTCGAACCTCATACAATGGCAACTATGACTCTTCATACCTCAGTTGCGACCATTCACACGAACCACGGCGATATCGTGATCAACCTCTTCGGCGATCACGCACCCAAGACGGTGAAGAACTTCGTAGATCTGGCTCAGAAGGGCTTCTACGACAATGTGATCTTCCACCGGATCATCCAGGACTTCATGGTTCAGGGCGGCGACCCAGACGGCACCGGCATGGGCGGCCCTGGCTACACTTTCGACGACGAAATTCACCCGGAACTCGTCTTCGATAAGCCATACCAGCTTGCAATGGCGAATGCCGGGAAGCGCCGCGACATGACCGGCAAGATCTCGGGGACGAACGGCTCGCAGTTCTTCATCACCACCATGGCTCCGGCTTGGCTCAACGGCAAGCACTCGATCTTCGGTGAGGTGGCTGACGATGCTTCGAAGGCTGTCGTCGACGCGATCGCTGCGGTACCTGTCGGCGCGCAGGATCGTCCACTCGACGACGTGGTGATGACCGGCATCGATATCGCTGAGGTCTAAGCGTGTCGTTTGGCGGTGCGGGAACTCCCCGATTTGGCGAACGCGCTGAGCCTGGACCCAACGACTACTGCTACCGCCATAACGACCGTGCAAGCTTTACGCTGTGCCAGCGTTGCGGCCGCACCATCTGTGCAGAGTGCCAGACCGTTTCACCGGTTGGCGTGCTCTGTGCAGATTGCATGCGGGCCGCGGCGCCGAGCACGAGTGCGAAGGTGGGTAGGCAAGCTCGCGTAATGACTCGCAAGCTCGGCGACCGGGATCGCCCGATCGTGACCTATTCGATCATGGTGCTCTGCGGGCTCGTGTTCGTCGCCCAATTGCTTGGCAACTGGTTCTTCCGCTCGAATGGGGTGGACCCGGTGACGGGGGCGCTTTGGTATGCGCCGCTCTATTCGCTGCCCCAGCTTTTTGAGCCGTGGCGTCTCTTGACAGCGATGTTCACCCACTCGACCGGCTTCTTGCTGCATATTCTCTTCAATATGTATGCGCTGTGGCTGTTTGGACCCAGTCTTGAGCGCCTGCTCGGTCGGCTCTGGTTCACCGTGCTGTACCTTTTTGGTGGAATCGGTGGATCCCTCGGAGTCATGATGTGGGTCTACTTCGCACCGGAACCAATTGCCGCCATGCAGACTGCGACAGTGGGCGCATCGGGTGCCATTTTTGCGCTTCTAACTGCCACGATGGTGGCGCTGAAAGCGAGTCAAGCGAATATCACTTCGCTTGCGGTGCTGATTGGCATCAACTTTGCGATTGGCCTGTTGCCGGGAGCGTCGATTTCTTGGCAGGCCCACCTTGGCGGAATGATCGTCGGCGCACTCACCATGTGGGTGTTGCTGATCACGCGCGGCCCGCGCAAAACGGGCGTTCGTGCGGTTGCCATGTCAGGTGTGGCGGTGTTGCTGGTGGGTGTCTCAATGCTCTATTTCGTGATGCCTCCGGTTGCTCTCGCCTAGGGCGTGTCGGTGTGCTCCGCACGCAACACGTCCCCGCTCGCGCACGGGATTTCAGCAACGGTCCCGAGTCTGTGATCGGGAAACGCGCAAGAGGGGGAGGGTCCGAAACGGACCCTCCCCCTCTTGCTGCGCTAACGAAGAGTTATCCACAGGTTTATCCCCACCTGGGGAGAATTACACCGGTGTGATTTACGTGTACAAACGGGGAAGCTGTTACTTCCACCACGGGGTCATCATGAAACCGATGAGCACCAGGCCAAAACCGACGAAGATGTTTCCCTGCCCAAGTGCCGGAATGGGCAGTGGGAGAGCGGTTGAACTCGTGATGTAGTAAACGATGATCCAAATAAGTCCAAGCAGCATGAACCCAAACATGAGCGGCTTGAACCACACTGGGTTCGGAGCTTCACGGCGCAATTCTGCCGCCTCTGCCTTGCTCAGTCGGTCAATGTTCTTTGCGCTCTGCTTGCTTACGTCTTTTCCTGCTGCAGCCATGCGATTGATTCTACCTTCAGCAACACTGAGTTACCTACGTTTGCCACATCCGAAAGTTCTCACAGCCTCCGCGCCTACAATATGGCTATGACAGGTCGCCACACGCCGAAGAAGCGCGGCAGGGCAAAGCTCAGCCCGCTGACCGTAATCGGCGAATTACTTTTCATGAGCGGACTCATCGTGGTCGGCTATCTTGTTTGGCAGCCCTGGTACACAGGCACCGTCGTCGTCGCCGAACAGGCTGAACTCTCACACCAGATTTCAGCGGATCTCGATGCGGCCGCACCAGCAAGTGAGTACGACGGAGAGATTCCCGTTGCCGCCCGCGTGCCAGACAACCAAGTCTTTGGCCTTATGTATATTCCGGCGTTCGGCGCCGACTTTGTGAATAACATTGCCGAAGGCGTTTCACGCACTGAAGTGCTCAACCTCTCTGATCGCGGGATCGGCCGATACTCGACGACGCAGATGCCGGGTGAACCCGGCAACTTTGCCGTCGCCGCACACCGTTCTGGACCGCGAACGACACCGTTCAAAGAGATCATGAACCTCCGCCTTGGCGACTCGATCTACGTCAGGACCGCCGAGGGATGGTACACCTACAACTTCAGGTCCATTGAATATGTGTTGCCCGAAGAGAGCGACGTGCTCTTGCCCTTCCCTCGTCTCGACGGAGTGCCGGGAGTCGATCAGATCCTCACACTCACCACCTGTCACCCGAAGGACTTCGGCTCGGACGAGCGCGCTATCGCCTACGCGGTGCTCGATTCCTTCCAACCAAGCAGCGAAGGTCCGCCCGAATCGCTGCTGAAAGTCAATCCATCTGTAGGGAAGGCGTAACGATGTTCTCACTCATCTGGCGGTTCCTGCCCGGTCCGGCATGGTTGCGTATTGTGTGCATGCTCGCGGTGCTCGGCGTGATCGTGTATGCCCTGATCTTTTACGGCTACCCCTGGGCAACACAATTCTTCGACACTGAACAAGACCTGGCGACAGTAGGTAGCTGAGATGACTCGCGTACTCGTAATCGACAACTATGACAGCTTTGTCTACACGCTCAACGGCTACCTGCAGCAACTCGGTGCCGAAACGAAGGTGATCCGCAACGATCAGGTCACTATCGGCGAACTCGAACAGCTCGTTCGCGAGTTTGACGGCGTGCTGATCTCTCCGGGCCCAGGCACTCCAAGCGATGCTGGCCTGTCGATTCCGATGGTGCACCTTGCGCTGCGCACTGGCATCCCGCTGCTTGGTGTGTGCCTCGGGCACCAGGCGATTGCCGAAGCGATGGGCGCCACCGTGACCCACGCCGACGAGTTGATGCACGGCAAAGTCTCAACTGTGCAGCACCACGAAGATGCATTCTTCGCCGGAGTTGCCCCTCAATTTCAAGCGACGCGCTACCATTCACTCGCAGTTGTGCGTGACACAGTCCCCGGCGAATTGGTGATCACCGCCGAAACCGAAAATGGCATCGTGATGGCCCTGCGCCACAGCGAACTTCCGATCTACGGAGTCCAATACCACCCAGAGTCGGTATTGACCGAGGGTGGGTATCGCCAGCTTGGCAACTGGCTTGTCACCTGTGGCGCTCAAGAAGCTGCCGAGATCGCCGCATCACTCTCACCACTGCTGAACGTGAAATGAAATGAGGCGCCGCCCTTGCGGGTGACGCCTCATCAGCAGAGTGTGTGCACTTAGCCTGTGCAATAGGCGATGACAACCTCAGATCCCTGTGGTTGCTGACCAACCAGCGACTGTTCAATCACCGGGTAGCCAGACGATTGTGTGCAGCTATCACGCGGAACCGGGTTGACGCTCACAAGACCGTTCAGCAGAGAACGAGCCACTTCAAGCGCCTGGCCGCTGACGTCGGGCACATTGACCAGACCGGTCGAAACGGTGACATCAATCGAATCGCCCGGCTTCAGAGTTGACCCTGGTTCGGGGCTCACCGTGAGCACACGATCCACCGGTGCTCTGGCATCATCAGCCTTGGATACCGTTCCCACTGAAAGCCCGAGCGCCTCAACCGCCTTAGTGTAATCCTCTAGGGACTGACCGCTGATGCTCGGCACCTTCGGGTTCGCGGGACCGCTGGAAATAAACACCGTGATTTCAGTGTCAACCGCGACCCGCTCACCGGCCGCAGGATCGGTCTTGACGACATTGCCGGCCGCAGTGTCATCATCGGGTATCTCTTGAATGATCGGTTTCAAATCAAGATCGAGGAGATCTTCGATGGCCTCCGTGCGCTCGACACCGGAAAGATTCGGGATCGCCCGACTACTCTCTGGCATGAAGTTGCTGGGCACCATAGTGACGACCCAGAACGCGACGGCAGCAATGACCGCGGTAATGGTGAGAATTGACGCCCACACCCACATGACGGGAGGCCGACTCTGAGAACGATTCGATCCACCGGTCTCCGACAGGCGACGAAGCGCGAGATCGGATTCTGACACATCAGTGCTCGTGCTGAACAAGACCGAAGCCTGATCATCATCGCTGCTGAGCTTCGGAACCACACCGGTGGCACCGAGACGAAGCGCGTCTCTAAACTCAGAAGCGGTTTGGAAACGTCGGTTGCGATCCTTCGCCAGTGAGTGCATGACCACGCGATCCAGCGCTTCAGAAAGCTCGCCGTTGTGAGTGCTTGGAGCCTGAGGGCGCTCACTCACATGCTGGTAGGCGACGGCAACCGCCGTGTCGCCGCGGAAAGGCACCGTGCCAGCGAGCAATTCGTACAGCAGCACACCAGTCGAATACAGATCGGTGCGTGTGTCAACCGTCTCGCCCTTTGCCTGTTCCGGCGAGAAATAGGCGGCGGTGCCAAGGATTGCAGTCGTCTGCTGGACCGTCGAGGAGGTTTCGGAGACCGCGCGAGCGATACCGAAATCCATGACTTTCACCTGACCGGATTTCGTGATCATGATGTTGGCAGGCTTGATGTCGCGGTGCACGATACCGGCGCGATGCGAGTATTCGAGTGCGGTGAGCACCGAATCAACCACACGGCAGGCCTCAGCCGTGGTCAGCTGCTGCTCAGAAGTAATCTCACGAAGATTCTGACCGTCAACGTATTCCATCACAATGAATGGCAGCCGCTGCGGACCCGCAGCCGACTGAATGAGATCGTCGCCCGCATCGAGCACACGCACCACGCTTGGGTGCGCCAGACGAGAGGCTGACTGCGCCTCCTGGCGGAAGCGTGAGCGGAATTGCTCGTCATCGGCAAGGTTCGCCCGCATGATCTTGATCGCCACCTGGCGGCCAAGCTTCACATCGGTGCCACGATAGACCGTCGACATACCGCCTTGACCCAGCAGCTCATCGATCGAGTAACGACCTGCAAGCATGCGCTGAGGGCCTTGGGTGGCAGTCTGCGACATCTCATACTCCTGTTGAACGGGGATGTATCCAGTTTAGGCGGATACCACTCGAATTAATTGCCAGGCGGCGTGACTGGATTATCTGGGTCGGGCTCTGGAGGTGGAGCTTTCACCGTCACGGTCGTGACGACGGAAGCTGGAGACACGCGAGTGACCCCATTGCCCTGGCAGGTCACGGTGAACGAAATGGTCATCGTGTCGTTGGGTGCGCCCGGGCTGAGCGTGCCAGCCTGCAGATTCGCGGTCGAACCAGACAGACTTGCGAGGCTGCCAGCACCATTGACGGTCACCACGAAATCACCGGCGCTCAGGCCAGCGGGGCACACCCCAGCCGAAGAGAGGGTAGCGGTAAAGGCCTCGCCGGAGTTCACCTGCTCCGAAGCGACCTTCGGAGCCGCCGGGGCTGCCGCATCGTCAAAACGAACATTGTAGGTGACGGTGATTTTCTGGCTGAACTTCACCTTCTTGCCAGTGGGGCTCACGTCAGAGACCAGATTCTCCTGACCATCAGGCATCGGGTTCCCAGGCTGCTTGACGACATCAGTGAAGCCCATCTCAGTGAGCATCCCAACGACCTCGTCAGCATTCTTGCCGACAAAGTTCGCAGAAACGATCTCAGCGTAATCCTTCTGCTCTGGCGGTTTCGTCGTCTGCGTGGTGGTCGTCTCGGTGGGCTTCTCTTCGCCGCCGTTCTGCGAGAGCAGCGCGACAGCGGTGCCGCCACCGATGAGCAGCAACAACGCGGCCAGAGTGACCAGCGGCCACGTCCACGGACTGCGCTTCTTCTTTGCGAGTTCATCGACCTGCTCAGGCTCATGCGAGGCAGGAGACAGCTGGCTTTCGGGCATCATCGATGTCTGCGGAAGCGCGGTCGTTGCGGCCTCATTCAACAGCTGTGTCGTAGCGGGCATGACCTGAGTCGCTTCCGGCACATCGGCGAGCTGCGGCACGTAGCTGGCTGCGAGCTGCAGATTGCCACGGTGCAACGCGGTGGCTGCCTGGGCAAGCTTGGCGGCAGTCTGCGGGCGATCCGCTGGATCCTTCGCCAAGCATGCAAGCACGAGGCGCTGCACTGGAACCGGAATGTCCTGGGGCAGAGCCGGCGGAGTGTCGTTGATCTGGGCCATCGCGATAGCCACCTGTGACTCACCCGTGAACGGACGCTTCCCAGCGAGGCATTCGTACGCGACGATGCCAAGCGAGTAGATGTCGGTCGACGCGGTAGCGGTGTGTCCACTTGCCTGCTCAGGTGCAAGGTACTGCACGGTACCCATCACCTGACCGGTGGCAGTGAGCGGCACCTGATCGGCGATCCGCGCGATGCCGAAGTCAGTGATCTTGACGCGACCCTCAGGGGTGATCAGCAGATTGCCCGGCTTGATATCGCGGTGCACCAGACCCGCATCGTGTGCGGCCTGCAAGGCAGTCGCGGTTTGCGCAACAATGCCGAGCACACGGTCAGCCGGGAGTCGGCCCTCGCGCTCGATGATCGCAGAAAGCGGTTCGCCCGGCACGAGCTCCATCACAATGTATGCGGAGCCCTGTTCTTCACCGTAGTCAAAGACATTCGCAATGCCTTCGTGATTGACAAGCGCAGCGTGGCGAGCCTCGGCGCGGAAGCGCTCAAGGAACCCCGGGTCGCCCATGTACTCGTCTTTGAGGATCTTGATGGCGACCGTTCGGCCGATGATGGCGTCGCTCGCCTTCCACACCTCACCCATACCGCCGACCGCGATACGTGAGCTGAGTTCATAGCGCCCGCCGAAAGTGATTCCTGCCGTAGGTCTCATTGGTTCAACACCGCTTCCATTATCTGTTTTCCGACTCGTACGGGAAGGTCAGAAGAAGTTCCCGCAAATCCATATGCTTCGCCGCCACCGTCTTCGATGACAACCGCGATAGCTACTTGTTTGTCGCCCATAAAGGCGTAGCCCGTGTACCAGAGCGTGTACGGCAGAGCATCGCCGTTCTCGTCCTGTCCATTCTCGGCAGTACCGGTCTTGCCGCCCACTCTGGCGCCTTCGATCCGCGCTCCAGAAGCAGCGCCCTCGGCAGCATTGACGCCGTTCTCCATCATGCTCTGCAACGCCTTCGCGGTGCTCTCAGAGATGGGCTTAGCGAACTCGACCGGAGCGTACTCGCGCTCAGTGCGAAGATCGGGAGTGATGACTCGCTTCACGAGCGACGGCTCCATCACCACGCCATCGTTGGCAATACCCGCTGACACCATTGCCATCTGCAACGGCGTCGAGCGAACGTCGAGCTGACCGATTGAAGAGATCGCCACCTCGGCGTCATCGGCAGGAGTCGGAGCGATGCTGGGGGTGACAGTGAGTGGGATCGAGAGATCCTGTTCGAACCCGAAGGCGCGGGCCATGTCTGGAACAGCATTGCGATCCATGCTCATCGCGAGCTCGGCAATCGGAATATTGCACGACATCGTGATCGCCTGCATCAGGGTGGTCTGCACACCGGAGCCGCAAGTGCCGCTCCAGTTGTTCTTGATCTCGTGAGTAGATCCGGGCAATTGCAATGCCGTCGGATTCGCAAATGTGCTTGCGGGAGTGGCCGTGCCGTTCTCGATTGCTGCCGCTGCGACAAGCAGCTTGTAGGTTGAGCCCGGATGGTACAGGTCGCCGCCAATCGTGCGGTTGAAGAGCGGATCGTTCGGATCCTCGACCAGCTGTGAGTAATTCGCGATGACTTCTGAATCGTCGTTCACAGAAAGCAGATTCGGATCGTAGCTCGGATTGGACACCATCGAGAGAATGCGTCCCGTGTCAGGTTCAATCGCGATGGCTGCGCCCTTGAACTCGCTCATTGCTTCGGCTGTAGCTGCCTGCACATTCGCGTTCAGCGTGGTCTCTACCGAGCTGCCCTGCGGTTCCTCACCGGTCATGGTGCGCATGAGTCGCGTAAAGAACTGTGAGCCTGCCATGCCAGAAAGATCCTGGTTCATGGCGCCTTCAAGTCCGGTCATCCCCTGGCGTCGCGAGAAATATCCGGTGATCGGGGCATACAGCGGACCGTCGGCGTACTGTCGGCTGAAACGGTACTCGTCATCAGTCGGCGTCGAAAACGCGATCGGATTGCCATCGACCAGAATCGAACCGCGCTCGATCTTGTAACTGTTCTTGATACTGCGCTGATTGAGCTCGTTCTCACGCAACTCGTCAGCACTCACGAACTGGATCATCGTGACCGAGAAAAAGAGCACGATAAACATCCCGAAGACAGTTCGGGAAAGATACTTCAATTGCTTATTCACGCGCGGATCACCAACTTCGGCCGGTTGCGTACAGAATTCGACATACGCAGGAGCAACGCAATAATGATCCAGTTCGAGACAAGCGAAGAACCACCTGCGGCAAGGAACGGCATCGTCAGACCGGTCAACGGAATCACTCGAGTCACGCCACCAGCAACGATGAAGACCTGCAGCGCAATCGCAAACCCGAGACCTGCCGCAAGGAGCTTGCCGAAATCATCTTGACCGGCGAAGCCAATGCGCAGTGCGCGGCCAATCAACAGCAGATAGGCAGCGAGCACCACAAAGAGGCCCACCAAGCCGATCTCTTCGCCGAGGCTCGCAAAAATGTAGTCGCTGCGTGATTCCGGAGTGTCGCCAGGGAAGCCCTGCCCAAGTCCCGTGCCCGTCATGCCGCCGTTGGCCATACCGAAGAGACCCTGGACCAGCTGGTAGCTGGCACCGAGCGGATCGTCAAACGGATCAAGCCAGTTCGCAAAACGATTGCCCACGTATTCGAGGGTTTGGCTGGCAATGATGCCACCTGCCAAGAACAAGCCAACGCCGAGCACAACCCAGCCCACACGGCCCGTGGCCAGGTACAGCATGGAAAGAAAAAGCCCGAAATAGAGCAGCGAGGTGCCAAGATCTCGCTGGAACACCAGCACCGCCATTGCGATGAGCCAGAATACGATCAACGGACCGAGGTCTCGACCACGCGGGAATCGAATGCCGAGAACCTTCTTGCCCACCATCGACAGCGCATCGGCGTTGCGCACGAGATACCCGGCAAAGAAGATGGCGAGCAAGACTTTCGCCACCTCGCCAGGCTGGAATGAGAAACCGCCAACGTGGATCCACACCCGAGCACCGTTGATTTCCTGACCGATGAACGGGAGCATCGGCAGCAGCAACAGCACGAGCGCGCCAAGGCCAGAAACAAAGGTATAGCGGTAGAGGGTGAGGTGGTTGCGGAGCACCGCCAACACAGCAGCGGCAATCAGAATTGCGATAATCGACCACACCAGCTGGCGAACTGAGTAGGCCTCCCAGCCCATATCACCCTTGGACAAGTCAATGCGGTAGATCTGCGCGATCCCGACCGTGTTCAGCAGCACCACAATCGGCAAAATCAGCGGATCAGCATCTGGCGCCGTCACTCGGATCACCACGTGCATCACCAGCACAGCTATCGCGAAGAAAACACCAGGGAGCAGCAGATTGTGGGTGAGCTTCTCATTGACAGTCAGCTCGACAATGACCACCGCGGCAGCGCCGATTGCGAGCGAGAACAGCACGAGTGAAAGCTCAAGGCCACGCAAGATGCGCGGTGCACGAATCGCGGTGATTCGTTGCAACACAGTTTCGCTGGTGCGGGGATTGCTCTGCCTAGAATCGCTCAAGAGTCATCCACCCCCAGCCGGGTCACAATGTCTCTGGCCTCGTCAAGCGAGGATGCGCTGAGCGTTCGTTCAATCTGGCGGCGTTCCATCCCGTCAAGCGCACTCAGCGGGATCCCGGTCTCTTCGGCAACAGAATGCAGGGAGAACGAGCCGATTTCTTGCTGCACACCCTGATAAATGATGACGGTGCTGCCGTCAGTACCCACGAAATAGCGGGTTTGGGTCCACTCATATGCGAGTGCAATACCGCCGAGAATCAGGGTGATGACACCGAGCAAACCGAACATCCACAGCAGGCGTCGGCGGCGATTGCGACGTTTCGTCTCGGCAATCAGCTCATTGAGGTATTCATCTACGCGTGGCTCAAAGTGCGACTCGGCGACAGGCTGGGCGCGACGCGAACGACGTCGACCCATGATCTTGATGCGGTTCGTGCTGTCAGGTTCTTCAACAGCCTCGGTTTCGGCAGATCCAACGAAACGAGCCGTGCCCGGTTCCGTGTGTGATGCCGGTCCGGGCTGCGATTCGACAAGCACCACGGTGACGTTGTCGGGCGCGCCAAACGACAGCGCCTTGTCGATCAGGCTGTCTACCGCACCCTGCAAGGAATGCCGGCGAAGCAGAATCTTCTCTATGTCGTCTTCTTCGACATAGCCGCACAGACCATCGGAGCACAGCAACCAGACATCGCCCGGGAGCGTATCGAGCACTTCGGTGTCAATATCGGGTGAACTATCGACATCACCGAGCACCCGCATCAGTACCGAACGGCGGGGGTGGGTTTTCGCTTCTTCTTCGGTGATTCTGCCGCTATCGACCAAGCGCTGCACGAAGGTGTGATCCTTCGTCACCTGGCGCATTTTTCCGTCGCGCAGCAGGTACAGTCGCGAGTCTCCGATATGAGCAAGTGCCAGACGGTCGCCAACGGTCATGAACCCACAAAATGTGGTGCCCATGCCCGACAGCTCAGGACGATCGCCGACGGTCGCGCGCAACATGCGGTTCGCCTGCAAGAGCGAGTCCGCCAGACGCTGGGCTACCTCAGCAGGATTATCGGAGATTGAGCTTGCAGCAACGAGCGGATCTGCGCCCAGTTCGGCGGTGTCATGCTCATGACGTTGCTGCGGAAACTCGTCAAGTTTTGCGATCGCCCGAGTGGTCAATGCAGAAGCCACATCGCCGCCAGCATGGCCACCCATGCCGTCGGCGACAAGAAACAACCGGTTTCCGGCATACCCAGAATCCTGATTGTTTGACCGCACCATGCCGACGTGGCTGCCGATGGCGCTTGCGAAGCCCACGCTCACGCTTACGGCCTCAACTCGAACGTGGTCGTTCCAATGGTGACCGGCGTAAATGTCGGGACCAGTACCGTGCCGCTCACGCGGCTTCCATTGAGTTTTGTTCCGTTCGTTGAGTCGAGGTCGGTCAGTAGCCAGCGGTCACCGCTACGAGCGAGTTTCGCGTGATAGGTCGAGGTGTACTCATCGACGATTGCGAGCGTTGAGTCGTTGCTGCGCCCGATCGTGATGACACTGTCGTCAAGAGGGAGCGAGGTGCCGGCCGCGCTACCCGAAGTGATCACCAGCACGCGCGGACTGGCCGATCCACCCGCTGAGGGGAGTGCGCCACCGCTCGGCGTAATCGGAGGGTTGACCGGGGGAGCCGCACCCTGGGCAGCAGCCGCGGCAACGACAGGAGTCGCCGGAACCGGGGGAGCTCCCTGGCGGTTAGCCGCCTGATCGCCAGTGCTTGGCAACTTGCGGACGGGCGCACCAAACAGATCGCTGCGAAGCGCATACACGATCGAGAAAATGAAGAGCCAAAGCAGTAGCAAAAAGCCGATGCGCAGGATCATCAGGGTGAGTTCGCTCACAAGCCCCTCCAGAAATCTTGTTCAATCCCGGGCTGCGCTGCATTCTCGGGACGAGCCGCAGACGACTGCGGTTGCTGATGTGAGTGCTGTTGAGGAACAGAATGAGCTTGTGGGCTGCGTGGGGTGCCACTGTGCGAATTGCGTGGCGACTGCGCTGCACCGCGGCTTGGCACGAGCTGAAAACGCAGTGCCGTCTTGCCAATGGTGATCACCGTGTCTGGACTGAGCGCCGCCTCGCGAAAACGTTCGCCATTGATCTTTGTTCCATTGGTGGAACCAAGATCTCGGGCGATACCGGCCCTACCGTCCCAGATGAGCTGAAGATGCTGTCGAGAAGCAGCGGAGTCCGTCACCCGAATATCGGCGTCACTCCCGCGACCCACGATGGTGGTGCCGTTCCGCAATGCGTGCTGCACGCCGTCGACCTCAATCATCGGGATCCACGATACCGCGCCCTCGACCTGGCTGGCATCAATTTGCAGAACACCAGTGGTGAGTGAATCGTCGCGCAGAAGCTCGACATCAGGCTCGCCCAGAAGCTGATAGCCCTGACGCCTCGCGTGCTTATTCACGACGCCAACGAGCTCGCGCTCAAGAGTGCCACCGAGACGGGTGAGGCGGTCGGCATCTGCACCCGAGAGACGAACCACGAAACGGTTCGGAGCGAGCACTCGATCCCGGTCGACAACCACCGAACCGATATCGAGTTCGCGCTTGATCGCCGCAGCAACTTCTACCGGCTGCACGCCCGAACGGAACGTACGGGCGAAGGCGCCATTGACTGCGCGCTCTAAACCGCGCTCGACGCTGTCGAGAATACCCATGGCGTTCGCCCTCCTTCGCGAACATGCTACCCGGCAACCCTGCGCCCGCGCCGAACAATGCCCGGACTGGCGAAATTTTGAGACCATGGTGTGATCTCGAGTGGCACTCAGGAACGACACGGAACGGGTGTGAATCCGTGCCAGCCGCGGCGTGGCTCAACTCCGTTTTTGAACTGAACCAATCTTGTTGCTAAGCTGAACGGGTTGTGGCGCACCCCGGTGCAGCACAGCAAACTCGCGCGAGTGGCGGAATTGGCAGACGCGCTGGCTTCAGGTGCCAGTGCCCGCAAGGGCGTGGGGGTTCAAGTCCCCCCTCGCGCACGTAAATGAAATGACCCCTGACCTGGGATTTAGTTCCCAAGGTCAGGGGTTGTTTTCGTTGGAAGTGCTAGAAAAGTGCTCAGTGTTCTCCGTGGAGCCTTCGGGCTCCAGCGTTTGCGCGTTGACGGTGTCAGCGCGATCTGGGACCACAGGGATGTGCCTTACGTCGAGTACGTTGCGTTCTCGCAAGGAGCGGGTGAGAGGCCTGACGTCTGGGGCGCACATTGTGTCGCCGTGGCATCAGTGTGGCGGTCAATGTGTTCGACGGAGTCGGCTTGGGTGCTGGAGACCCATGGCTAGGGTGGAGGGGTGAGCGGAAGCAACGAGACTAGTAAGGGACCAGACCGCCGGCTCGGACTGACTCCCGAGCGGGTCGTTGAGGTTGCCATGAGACTGTCTCGGGGTAGTGGCCTGAACTCGTGGACTGTGCGCGACCTCGCTGACGCACTCGATATTGCCCCTTCGGTCATCTATCATCACGTTGGCGGCAGAGACCTTGTCATCCGGAAGGTTGTCGAACGTGTGCTCCAGTCCCTCACCCCTCCCGACCCCTGCCTGGAATGGCAGGAGTGGTTTCGAGCGTTCCTGTATGACGGGCGACCCGCGATCGCCCCGTACCCCGGCGTCGCGAAGTGGCTCGTCATGCATGGACCTACCTTCCCGAGCATCCAGGGCTTCTTCGATGCGGGGATCTCGACGCTCGAACGGGCAGGGTTCCCGCAGCCAGCGCTCGTCTACGCACTCCTCGTGAACACCGCAATGCTCACCATCACGATGAGCGATGACCGTCTCGAATCAGGCGACGATGGCCCCCGTGATCATGCCAGCATGCTGCGCGCCTTTTCAGCGATGGGCGTGGAGAGCAGCGGGATAGATCGCATGATCGGAGAGGTCCTGGGGCCACTCGCCAAGGACCCGGGGCGAGCAGGCGAAGCTGTCAATGATGCGTACTACCACCTGCTCGTGGAGTCCTTGCTCACAGGGCTTGCCGCTCAACTTCCGTAAGTCGGTACGCGCGCTCTCCCTGCGCAGGGCCTGATCTGATTGCCCAGAGGGGTGCCCGCGCTGCCCCTTCGACGATGGCATTAAACATGTGATGCAGGTTAGGTCTGCCTTACTATATACTCGATACTCGAACGTTGTTCTAGTGCTTACGGTGCTGACTTGCTTAGGCGTTCATCCCGTATCGAAAGGATCCCTGTGCCTACACATGTGCGCCGACGCGCGCTTCCCCTCCTCGCGCTCACAGCGAGTGCTGCTCTCCTGTTGTCGGCTTGTTCTAGCGATTCCGGCGATGCTCCGACTGGAACCGAGACCCGAACAGTCACCAGCGAAGTCGGCGAGTCCACGATTCCGGTGGACCCGCAGATGATCGTGGCGCTCGACGAGCCCGCTGCGCTGAACATGCTGAGCATCGGGATCACCCCCGATGTCGTGTTTGACTCGTGGCGTACCACGGTCCCAAAGGCGATCCTCGAATCGGCCGGTATCGAGATGGCCACGACGTCATCGTTCTACCCGGAGTTGGAAGAGGTAGCCGCGTTCGAGCCCGATCTGATCGTTGGCACCGCGGCCGAAGGGTTCGCCGAATCCGGGCCGGCGTACGCGAGCATCGCGCCGCTCATTGGTGCGCTGTACGCCGAGGCTGACGGAAGCCAGATCATCGAGGCGTACGGCGAGTACTTCGACAGGCCCGCGGAGGCGGCCCGCGTCAGCGACGCTCTGGACGCTCTCGCGGAGGAGGCAGCTGCGGCCCAGCCCGCTGGCGAGACCTCGATCTCGGTGCTCATGTCCTGGGCGCAGGACAACATGCCGTTGTACATGGATGCGGCCAACTCGCTTCATGGAACGATCGCTGCGGCAGGCTTCACCCGTCCGCCGTTGCAGGACGAGGTCCCCGCGGAAGGCAGCGCATTTGGCGGATGGACGGTCTTCTCTCCCGAGCAACTGCCTGCACAGGATGCCGATGTGCTTGCCATCGCCGTCGCCGCGCAGTACAACCTCGAAGGCATCACCGAGATGCCGCTCTACCCCTCGCTCGCCGCGGTGACGAACGACCGGTCTCTCGTCGTCGACGGGGACCTGTGGTCGGGCGGCGCCGCGTTCTACACCTATTGGGTGCTGCGTGATCTCGCGACGATCGCCGCTAGCGATGATGCTCCGGGTACCGTCGATGACGGCGCGGAGCGCTGGAACGACTACCTCACGGCGATCGGCGGCTGAGGTGTCGGCTCACGCGGCCGTGTCGGAGCGATCGGTCACGTTCTGGCAGCTGGCTGCCCCCGTACGCGGGCGCGTGAGGCTGGCAGGGCTTCTGTCTGCGCTCGGAGCGATCGCAGGTGTGCTCCCGGTGCTGTTCGCGATGGAACTCGTTCGTATCCTCGTGCCTGGCCTCGGCGGTGCCGAGACGAATACCACCGAGGCGTACGTCATCGTCGGTGCGTTGATCATCGGCGTCGTGCTCGCCCAGGCGCTCACTCTCGCCGGGTACGGCATCAGCCACGTCGCCGATGCTCGGTTGGCTGAGTCGCTGCGTCAGCGTCAGGTGGATCAGGCGCTCCGGCTGCGGCTGGACTGGTTCGCCCGCACCGGTTCCGGGCGGGTAAAGAAGGTCATCCAGGACGACGTAGTGAAAGTTCACCAGCTCGTGGCGCACCTTGTGCCTGACTCCGCCAACGGTCTGGTTCGCCCCCTGGCCAGCCTGGTGGTGCTGTTTCTGATCGACTGGAGGATCGGGCTGATCGCGCTCGTGCCGCTGGTGCTGGCCGCAGCGAGTCTGCCCCTGATGCTCAAGGACGTCACCACCCGATTCGCGCAGTACAACACAGCGCTGGCAGACCTCAGCGCTGCGGTCGTCGAGTTCGTCCGCGGCATCGCACCGATCAAGGTTTTCGAGGCATCAGCAAAGGGTCATCGCCGCTTCTGGGACAGCGCACGCAGCCATCACCGCTTCTACACCGAGTGGATGGAGTCGACCACCCGGGGGTCGGCCCTGATGACGGCATTCACCTCGCCCGGCTTCGCGGTCGTCGTGTCCTCGAGCGGCACGGCGCTGCTCATCGTCCTGGCAGGAGCGGATCCGGTACTGCTGCTGCCCTCGATACTGCTCACCGCGAACATCGCAGGCCCGCTCTACCTGATGATGCAGATGACCCAGTTCCTCCGCGAGGCGAACGGCGCAGCCGGCAGCATCGTGGAGTTCTTCGAGCTTCCCGCCGCGACACAGGGCGACCCTGGACGCCGAGCATCCGGAGAGGCAGTGGACATCGACAGCGTCACCTTCGCCTACGAAGACGGTCCACGAGCACTCCAGGACGTGAGCCTCGCACTCACACCCGGCACGGTGACCGCGCTGGTCGGCCCCTCCGGATCGGGCAAGTCCACACTCGCCTCCATCGTGCCCCGTCTCCTCGACCCCGACACCGGGCAGGTGCGACTGGGCGGCGTCGACACGACGGAGCTGACCGCCCTGGAGCTCTACCGGCACATCGCGTTCGTCTTCCAGCAGCCCTATCTGATGCGAATGACGGTACGAGACAACATCCGACTGGCTCGCCCCGACGCCACCGACGCGCAGGTCGTCGCGGCGGCGCGTGCCGCGCAGATCCACGAGCGCATCGAGCGGTTGCCGCAGGGTTACGACACGGCCGTCGGCGAGGACGCGCGACTCTCGGGCGGCGAGCAACAACGGCTTTCGATCGCTCGGGCGATTCTGATGGATGCCCCGATTCTGGTCCTCGATGAGGCGACTGCGTTCGCCGATCCGGACTCCGAGGCCGCCATCCAGCGCGCCCTGGCCGAGCTCACCCGCGGGCGCACGCTGCTGGTCATTGCACACCGGCTGCACACCGTCGCCTCAGCGCATCAGATCGCCGTACTCGACCGCGGAACCGTGCGCGAACGGGGCACCCACGCGGAGCTGCTCAACCGCAACGACCTCTACGCCCGGATGTGGCGGACTTATCAACGAGCGCGAGACACCCCGCTCGCCGACACCACCACCAGCCCATCAGAGGAGACGAAGCGATGATCCGGCGCCTCTACGCCATCGCCGACGCGGATGCTCGACGCAGACTGACAACCTACCTAGTTCTCTCCGCCGTCGCGATCATGCTGGTCTCCACGGCCCTGGTGCTACTGATCCCCCTGATCCGCGCGCTGTTCTCAGATGATCCTGCCCAAGCGCTGCCCTCCGTCATCGCCATTGCGGCGGTCGGGTTGGCGGCGATGACCATCGAGATCGTCAGCGGCATGTATGGCGAGCGGACCGGCGCAGTGCTCATCCTCCGCATGCACGAAGTGATCGGAGAGCGGATCATGCGCCTGCCGATCGGCTGGTTCGACAGCGAGCGGATCGGCACGATCAGCGCTTTGACCTCACGGGGGGTCACCTTCGCTGCCAATGCACCGAACTCGTTCTTGCGTCCGGTCTGGCAGGCGACCGTAGGCCCGCTCGTCGTTGCGACGGCGGTGGTGTTCATCCACCCAGTGATCGGCGCCACCATGCTGCTCGGCAGTATCGCCGTGGTCCTCGTCTGGCGTGCTGTACGCGCACGAGAGCAACGATTCCGGCTGCGCTCAGACCAGATGAACGAGGAAGGCGCCGCGCGCGTGCTGGAGTTCGCCGCCGCGCAGCCTGCCGTGCGCGCCGCAGGCCCGGACTCCTTGGCCGAACGCAGTGTTCGGGCAGCGTTGCGCGAACAACGAGCAGCGGCCGAGCGTGTGCTCGCGCAGAGCAACCGGAGCATGGCACTGTACAACGTGGTGGCGTATGCGGTACTGCTCATCGTCGTCGTGCTTGACGTCTGGCAGGTCGGGACAGGCGAACTCGATGCCCCGACGTTCGTAGCCCTCCTCGCCGTGCAGATCCTCGGCACCTGGTTCGCCGTGCACGGTCTCCCGTTCGGGGAGGGCCTAGACATGTCCAACCGCACCCTGGATCAGATCGACCGGCTGATGACCGCGCCGGTGCTCCCCGAGCCCGACGCCCCGGCCCGCCCCGTCGACGCGTGCATCGAGTTCGATGACGTCACCTTCGGATACAGTGCGGATTCACCGGTGATCCGCGGGGCCTCCTTCCACGTGCCCGCAGGAACCATGACGGCGATCGTCGGCCCCTCGGGCTCCGGCAAAACCACCATCGCCAGGCTTATCGCGCGCTTCTTCGACGTCCAATCCGGCGCGGTGAAGATCGGCGGCGCCGATGTGCGAGCGCTCGGCACCGCGGTCACCCTCGCACAGTTGTCGGTGGTGTTCCAGGACGTGTACCTGTTTGAGGACACGCTGCGAGAGAACATCAGGCTGGGCCGTCCCGACGCCAGCGACACGGAGGTAGAGGATGCCGCCCGCCGCGCCGGGGTCATCGAGATCGCCGAGCGACTGCCGCAAGGGTTCGACACCCCGGTAGGCGAGAGCGGCGGCACGCTCTCGGGCGGGGAACGTCAGCGGGTGTCGATCGCCCGTGCGCTCCTCAAGGACGCCCCGATCGTCCTGCTCGACGAGGCAACGGCAGCGCTGGACATCGAGAGCGAAGCGCTCATCCAGCAAGGCCTTGCAGACCTCTCCGGCCACAAGACCCGAGTGGTGATCGCGCACCGACTGCAGACGATCCGTCAGGCCGACCAGATCGTCGTACTCGACGGCCAGGGTCGGATCGAAGCCGCCGGCAGTCACGACGAACTTCTCGACGCGAGTCCGAGCTACGCAGGTTTCTGGGCGGAGCGCAGCGGCACGTTGAACTGGAGGATCGATGCGGGGTGACCGCGTCACCGGGCGCGTGGCTGTGCTCGTCCTCGGCATCCTCCTCATGGGCGCCACGGCGGCGGCGAGCCTGTTCGTCGGAGCAGGTCACGTCGCACCGCAGGATGTCGTGGATGCCCTGCTCGGAGGTGGGGACGCCGAGAGCGTGACGATCGTCCGCGAGATGCGGCTGCCGCGGACGATCAACGCCCTGCTCGTCGGAGCAGCGCTCGGCTTCGCCGGGGCGATCATGCAAGCCCTCATCGGTAACCCGCTCGCCGACCCCGGCCTGCTCGGGGTCAACGCCGGGGCAGGGCTTGCGGTCATGATCGCCGTCGGCGCGATCGGACTGAGGAGCTTCAACGCGTACATCGGCTTCGCGCTCGCCGGTGCACTGCTCGTTTCCCTCTTCGTCTACGCGGTCTCGCTCACTGTCGGACGCGGCTCACCCTTCACAATCGTCCTCGCTGGCGTCGCCGTCACCGCGGTGCTCACCGGTGTGTCGACGGCGCTTGCGGTGCTCGACTCCGCTCGGTTCAACGCCTTGCGCGGTTGGATGTCGGGGGACGTCGCCGGACGCGACCTCGAGGTCATTGGCCAGGGTGCGATCGTGATCGGAGTCGGGCTCGTGGCGGCTATGACGGTCACGCGGCCGCTCGAGCAACTCGCACTCGGCGCCGACACGGCTCGGGGGCTCGGCGTCGCCGTCGGACGCACCCGACTCGGCGCGGCTATCGCGGTGATGCTGCTCGCCGGGGGTGCCACGGCCTTGGGCGGGCCGATCGTCTTCATCGGGCTCATGGTGCCCCACCTCGCCCGCGCCCTGGTCGGCCCGAGGCTGAGCTGGGCACTCGCCTACAGTGCGCTGGCCGGGGGCCTGTTGCTGCTCGTCGCCGACATGATCGGTCGGGTCGTGATCCCCCCGGGCGAGGCGCCTGCGGGATTGCTGACGGCGATCATTGGAGCTCCGGTGCTGGCCATGCTGGTGCGCGGATCTGCCGGCCGCGCGAAGGAGGAACAGCGGTGACCGAACGGCAGACTGTGGACTTCGGGTCCCACCGGATTCTGCTGCGAACGCGTCGGACATCGAGCATCGTGAACACCCGCACTGCGACGCTGGTGATTGTCGCGTTGCTGGGTGGCATGGTGACGTTCTTCCTGGCCGTCTCGCTGGGGAAGTTTCCCGTGCCGCTCGGCGAGGTCTTCTCGATCCTCGGCGGCGGCGACCACGGCTTCAGCAACCAGGTGGTACTCGAATGGCGACTGCCTCGCGCAGTCGCCGGGCTCGTCTTCGGCGCAGGGCTCGGCGTCTCGGGAGCGATCTTCCAGTCGATCACCCGCAACCCGCTCGGCAGCCCCGATGTCATCGGCCTGGGCGTGGGCGCCTACACCGGTGCGCTCATCGCCTCGCTCGTGTTCGGCGGTGGCGTCGCGGTCACCGTGCTCGCCCTCGCTGGCGGGGTGGGCTCCGCGCTGATCGTCTACTTGCTCTCCTACCGTCGCGGGCTTTCGGGAATCCGCTTCGTCGTCGTCGGCATCGCCTTGTCCTCGGCACTCACCGCCGTGAACTCCATCCTGCTGCTGCGGATGAGTACGCGCTTCGCGACCACCGTGAGCATCTGGGGCCAGGGAAGCCTCGTCGATGTCACCTGGGCCGAGGTCTGGCCGGCGGCATTGTGCGTTCTGGTCCTCATCCTCCTGGCCACCGGGCTCGGACCTTCCATGCGGCAGCTGGAGCTGGGCGACAGTGCAGCAGCATCCACCGGCGTGCCCATCGAGCGGGCACGGCTCGCGCTGCTCGCGGTCGGTGTGCTGTTGACCGCCATCATCACCGGCGTCACCGGGCCCATCGCCTTCATCGCACTCGTCGCCCCGCAACTGGCCCGCCTCCTCACCGGCAACGGCGGGGCCACCCTCGCAGGATCCGCCGCCACAGGCGCACTCCTGCTCAGCGCTGCCGATGTCGCCGCGTCCCACCTCCTGCCCGTCTCCGTGCCGGTCGGGGTCGTCACCGCCGTTCTCGGCGGGGCCTACCTGCTCGCCCTCATCCTCAGAGAGGCCCGACGTTCATGATCCAGATCCAGAACGCCACCGTCGGCTACGGCGGCCCACCCGTCAGCACCGACATCACCCTCGAGATCCCCGAGAACTCGGTGACCATGATCGTCGGCCCGAACGGATGCGGTAAGTCCACCGCCCTGCGCACGCTCGCGCGACTCCTTACCCCGACCACGGGTACCGTGCTGCTGGATGGCGCAGACATCCGGTCCATGAAGACGAAGGAGCTGGCCAAACGGCTGGGTCTGCTCGCACAGCAGTCGTCGGCACCGGACGGGATCCGAGTCGCGGAACTCGTCGCGCGCGGACGCTATCCGCACCAGAGTCTGCTGCGACGATGGTCAGAAGAGGATGATCACGCTGTCGCGGACGCGATGGAGATCACCGGGGTGGCTGAGTTCTCTGCGCTGCCGGTAGACCAGCTCTCCGGTGGGCAGCGCCAGCGGGTATGGATCGCGATGGTGCTCGCTCAAAAGACGCCGCTGCTGCTGCTGGACGAGCCCACGACCTTCCTCGACTTGGCCCACCAGCTCGACGTGCTCGAACTTTGCCGCGCGCTCGTCGAGGAGCGGAATCGAACTGTCGTCGCGGTGGTCCATGACCTGACGCAAGCGGCACGCTTCGCCTCCCATCTCGTCGTCATGCACGAGGGGGCCGTCGTCGCCGCCGGTCCCCCCGCGGAGGTGGTCACGCCGGACCTGATCTGTGACGTATTCGAAGTCGAAGCCAAGGTCGGCCTCGATGCCGAGACCGGCGTCCCGACCGTCATTCCCCTCCGCACGCTCCGTACGACCCCCCGAGCAAAGAAGTCGCTCAGATGAGCAGGGGGCTCTCACGACGCAGCTTCCTCGCCGCCGCGGGCGGCAGCGCGCTGGGTGTGCTCGGCGTATGTTCGTTGAGCTCCTGCGCCCCCTCCGAACCCTCCTACATCCTCGCGACAGACCCGGAAGTCGCGCAGCGGGAGGCGACGCGCCCTCGAAGCGGAGCGACCGTCCGACACCGGCTCACCGCCGAGGCAGACTTCATCTCACTCGCCGAGGGCCAATTACTCGGCACCTGGGGATTTCGTGAGGACGCAGCCCTCGCCGCACTCGGTCCGACCCTCAGAGCCAGTCGAGGCGACCGCCTCGTCGTCGACGTCGACAACAGGCTCACCGAGGACACCTCCGTGCACTGGCACGGGCTTCGCATCCGCAACGACATGGACGGCTCCCCGCCCGACACACAAGACCCGATCCTGCCCGGGAGCGGGTTCACCTACGACTTCACGCTCCCCGACCACGGAACCTACTGGTACCACTCCCACAGCGGCCTCCAGGCCGACCGGGGCCTGTTCGGGGCGCTCGTCATCGAAGACCCCGACGACACTAGTGGTGCGGACACCGATCTGGTGCTCGTCCTCGACGACTGGCTCGACGGAATCGCGGCGACACCCGAGCAGGTGCTCGCCGCCCTCGGCCCCACCGGTGGCGGACACGGATCGCATGGATCCCACGGCATCGACGTCTCTGGCGAGATCACGCCCACAGCACAGGAGCTCGTCGGCCAGGGCATGGGCCATTCCGACGTGCTCGGCGGGCCGACCCAGCACATCGCCTACCCGCTGCACCTGATCAACGGTCGCACCCGCGAGGATCCCGCACGCCTGGAGGTCCCTTCGGGTTCCCGAGTGCGGCTGCGTGTGATCAACGCCGCCGCCGAGACCCCGTACCGCATCGCCCTCGCCGGTCACCGTCTCACGGTCATCGCCGCAGACGGGTTCGACACGCAACCCTTCGAGACAGATGCCGCGCTGATCGCGCCCGCACAACGCCTGGACCTCACCGTCGACCTCTCATCGGGCGTCTGGCCGTTCGTGGCGAGGGTGGAAGGACGCGAAGGATCCACGCTGGCAGTGATCGGCACCGCTGACGCGGTCGGAGCCACACCAACCGGCGCCCGCGCTACAGATATCCCAGAGCTCGACCGGCGCCTCGCAGTTGACGCGGACCTCCGTCCGGCCGAGCACGCCGCGCTGCCCGAGCGAGAACCCGACCAGCTGTGGAGGCTGGAACTCATCGAAGGCACCGGCGGATATGTGTGGGGTATCGCGGGAGAGGACGCCGCCCGGCTGCAGCCACGCCTCGGCGAACGAATCCGCATGCAGCTCACCAACACCACCTCGATGTGGCACCCCATGCACCTCCACGGGCACACCTTCGCCTCCCGCACCCACGCAGGCCTCCGCCGCGACACGATCGCCGTGCTTCCGGGCGAAACAGCGACCCTCGACTTCGACGCCGACAACCCCGGCCGCTGGATGATCCACTGCCACAACGCCTACCACTTCGCCGCGGGTATGACCGCGCCGATCCGATACATCCGGTGAACCTGAACCCGACTCGCACACCACCCCGTCCACATCCAACCAGTACCCCGCATCAACATCGAAGGAGCAGCATGTCCCGCAGTCATCAAGCGCCCCACCGAGCCGCCGCGACCCTCGTCACGTCCGCGCTGGCTGCCGTACTAGCACTCGGACTCGCAGGCTGCGGAAGCAGCGGCACCGAGCACACCGTCACCATCGACGGGCTCAAATGGACTCCCGCCGAAATCGAGATCGAGGTCGGCGACACCGTCGTCTGGGACATGGGATCCAACGGCATGCCACACGACGTAGTCTCCGACGACGAGCTCTTCGCCAGCGAACTCATGACCGAAGGCGAGTTCCGCTACACCTTCACCGAAGCCGGCGAGTACGGATACCATTGCACACCCCACCCCCCAATGATCGGAACCATCACGGTCGTCGAGCCTTGATCCTTGCGCGTCAGCCTGTTGAGACGCAAGACCACCGATGAGCTCGCGCATGTTGGGAGCCTTTCTGGGTGAGGTTGCTGCCACCGGCAAGTAGCACGTTCTGCACGGACTGCGCTATCCGGTGGGTGCTGTGCCTCAGGAGCCGAGGTGGGCGGCGAAGCGGTCTACTGCTGACCTCTGCATGGTCGGGGTGACGTGGGAGTAGATGTTCATCGTCGTGGTGATCGTTGAGTGCCCTAAACGCTCTTGCACGACCTTGGGGTGCTCTCCGAGTTCGAGCAGCAGCGTCGCGTGGGTGTGGCGCAGCCCTTTGGTCGTGACGCGGTGCAGACTGTCGTATTTCACGGTTACCCATTTGATGCGGCGATCCCATCGGCTCGTCATGGCGTCGGGTGAGCGCAGCTTGCCGTCGTCGTCTCCGAACACATAGGCGTCGGCTTTCGCCAGCTCGAACGAGAGTTCGGCGCGAGCGACCTTGTACGAGGCGAGCACTTTCAGTGTCTCGGTGTCGAGGTCGATCACGCGGGCTTGCCCGGTCTTGGGTGGCTTGGTGTTTGTCCATTCATCTGTATCGACCGCGCGGCGGATACTGACTCGCATCGTCTTGGTGTTGATGTCCGACCACCTCAGCGCCAGTGCCTCGCTCCTGCGCATGCCGGTGTAGGCGATCAGCCGCCAGAGCGGGAACAGCTCGTCTTCCAGATCGTCGCGGTTCCAGGTGAGGAATAGGGTGAGTTGTTCGGCTGTCCAGGTGGCGATTTCGGGTTTCTGTGCCCGTACCTCGCTGGTGGTGGGCGCTTTGACGGTGCGCTTCTTCTTCGTCGGGTTCACGGTCAGGTGCCCGTCGTCAATCGCAGCATCGAGGATCGCGCCGAGCACCACATGCACCTTGTGAACCGAGTTCGCAGATAGCGGCTTGCCTTTCGAAGCACTTGCCCCGCAACATCTTTGTTCATCACGAGCGCGAGGAACAGGTGGTCAATGTCTGCCGTTCGCTGCCCGACGCGGGAGGCTTCCTCCATCGCGGCAAGGGAGAGATTGTGTGAGGTTGCGAGTGACGTGGTGAACTTGCTCATCGGTTTCTCCTAGGAACGGGAATGGACTGGTCGATCTTCTTCGCGTACTTCTTGTGAACTGCCTGCCGGGATACGCCGAGTAGGTCGGCCACCTCTTGCCAACTCATGCCCTCGCGCAACCCTGCTTCCACCTGGGCCAATTCGAGACGGTCGGCGAGAGCGCGCAGCGAAGCAATCGCTCTGAGGCCGACGCGTGGGTCACTCGTGTCAGCGGCGAGTCGCGCGATCACTGAAGATTCCATACTTAGCAACTTATGTTGATAGCGAGTTATCTGTCAACGTTAGTTGCTAAGTGCTCGGCCTGAAGCTGGACAAAAGTGCTAACGAAAGTGCTAAGCAACTTGTAGCTCGGCGTGTCGCGGTGGAGTTATCCACAGGTCACATGCCGTAGATCGTTGATTTTATGCGGCAGAACGCCCTATCGAGATTCGCGGCGCGAGGGGGTCGAGGTCAGTTCAAGTCGCCCCTCGCGCACGTAGGGAAGTTCAGGACACACTCCTCAACTTTTCGCGAAAGACACTCAGAACGGCCGAAGATCATCGAATCTTCGGCCGTTTGTCGTTTGGCAGCTGTGCGCTGTTGGCAGCTCTGTGCGCGTGGCAGATGCGCGTGCGCGGCAGCCGTGCGTGCGTGGCAGCTGCGTGCGGGTGTGCCCGACACTCCGTGAGTGCCCCGCCTGCTCAAGCGATGTTTGAGGCGCGGGGCTCGAGCTCAACTACTCTGCGAAGCGCCTGCAGCAAACGGCCATCTTGTACGAAGCTGTCGATCGCACCATCGCAAAATCTTTCACTTCGCTGCACCCAGGTGAGAAACGTGGCGAGCTGATCGCGTGTCATTTCTGGGACGTGCAGATCTTTCACCTCATCGACGTGGTTCACGTAGTCGAAGTCTTGCCCGACCAATCGCGATGCACCCGACATGGCCGCAAGGAGTCGACTGTCGTAGATCGGATACGGCAGTGTGACTGATCCGCTCGCTGCCTCTTGCCACGGCGTCCACTCAACGGTGTATCCGTCCTCGAGCAACTTGATCCCAACCCTGACGAGCTGCAAATGCTCCATCTGGGTGCCTCCTCCCGGTTCACTCCGATTCGAGTTGAACAGCCGAAGCTGCGACACCTTTGGGTGACAGCTTTACTCCCTTAACTCTATAAAACGAAGAACTCGGCGCATTTGTAGGCCGAGCTGGCCAAGCTGAAATCTATTGTTGTCGAATTCGGTGAAACTCGATTGCAGCTACGGCAGCGGCCACGCAGACCGCGGCACCGATCACCGTCACAATGGGGAGTAGCCCAGAAGCAATGACTGCTGCGGCTGCGCCGAGAAACACTACCGATGCCGTGGCGGAGAGTCTCATCCGCAGCAGAATCAGCCAGACAACGAGCATGAACACTGCCACAGGCACGGTGAATGCGAGCGAGGCGGTTGCCGCAGAGAGATGATCCGCTGTTCCAGAAAGGAGGTCGAGTTCGACTTCAATGCCAGCGGAGATTGCGCCCACGGCGGCGAAGATCAAGTAGTGCGCATAGCCGAATGCGAATCCGGTTCGAGAGGAGGTGAGCCGGTCGCCATACTCATGTGAGAAGTACATCCACCACACTCCCGCTGCCAGCACGAGCCCGGCCGCTGCCAGTTGCACGATGCCCTGTATCTGCTCGCCAGTATTGAGGGCATCAATAATGGCGTTCGCCGACGCCAGTAGGCTCTCGCCCAGCAGGATCAAGACAAACAGGCTGTAGCGCTCGGCGATGTGGTGGGGATGCCAGGGGGTCGTTCGTGCGTGTTCGGCCCACATCGGTACACACACTTCGAGTAGCATCGCCGGCCAGAAGGTCCAGAACTGCACCTCCGGGGAACACGCGATCCGGGCAACCCAGAGGCACTGCACCACCGTGATCCCGATCGCGTAGCGGAGTGCGACGGCGCGAAGACTCGGGTCCGAGGCAGCCAATCGCACCCATTGGGTCACCATGGCCAGGCGCATGAGCACGTATCCCCAGGCCACAGTGGCCCAGTCGCCAGTGGTCATGGCGTCTTGCACTCCTGCTGCCAGCACGAGCACGCCACCCATTTGCACAATCGTGGTGACGCGGTAGAGCCAGTCGTCGGTGTCGAATGCGGAGGCAAACCAGGTGAAGTTCATCCACGCCCACCAGATTGCGAAGAAAACCATGGCATAACTGAGCACGGTGCCGGCTGCGTGCCCAGAGACAATGCCATGGTGCAGGTGTTGTGACGCTTGTGACACGGCAATGACAAAGACGAGGTCGAAGAAGAGCTCAAGAGGACTTGCGACGCGATGGGCTTCGTGTGGATCTCGGCCAGACATGCGTATGAGGCCGAAACGGGTGAATAGTGCAGTGCTCATCGGCGGATCGCTTCCAATTATCTGGTCAGGTGAAGCTCAATAAATCTATCGCCGAATCTGGGCTGAACCGAGGATCGTGACGGAATTCTCCGCTTGGCGCTCGCCGCAGCATCTAGAACACTCCGACGAACAGGATCACCGCCAGGGGGATTGCGATGAACACCGTGCCAAGATACGCGGCAACGACCCATTTGTGGGCCGAGGCGAGACGTGCAAATGTCTGTGCGCACCACAGCGGAACCGGTCGGAGGATCGGGATCACATACACCGCAATGATCGCGGACATGTTGTAAAGCAAGTGCACGAATGCCGCTTGGAGTCCGATTCTGGCATCTTGCCCGACCACGGCGAATGCCGCGAATACGACGGTGAAGGTGGTGCCGAGATTTGCCCCCACGGTGACCGGATAGATCTGGCGGGGAGTGAGGATCCCGGCCCCGGCAAACGGCACGAGCACTGAGGTCGTGATTGTCGATGATTGTGTCACCACGGTGACACCCATTCCAGACGCCATCGCAAGGTAGGGGTTTCGCCCGACTGCGCTCAAGAGCGCTTCGCGCGCCTTGCCGACCATGAGCCGTTTGAGGAGCTTCCCGAGATAACGGACCGCGATGAAGATCAGGGCGGCTCCGATCACTACGGTGAGCACCGCTCCGACGGTGGGTCCAAGGCGTGAAGTGGCTGCTTCGATCACGTTGACAACGGGCGTGGTCGCGGCCCTGATGATGTTGAACTGTGACGGGTCTGGCAACCAGCCGGTGCCATAGAAGGCAAAGGTAATCATCTCGCTCAGTCGCTCAAGGGGGTGCCAGAGCAATTCGATGGGAAAGAAGATCAGCAGCGAGAGCCAGTTGTAAAAGTCGTGGATGGATGAGGCCGCGAGTGCCCGTCGAAACTCGACGCGGTTGCCGATGAAGGTGAGAGCGACCAGTGTGGTGGTGACGGTGGTTCCCACATTTGCGCCGAGGATGATGGGAATCGCTCCGGTGACTGAGAGTGCACCCGAGCCGACGGCCGTGACCGCGATGGCTGTCGTAGTGGTGGATGACTGGATCAGGACTGTGCCGAGCACCCCAACGAAGAGCCCAACCCAGGGGTGCTCCGCGAAGGCGAACATGGCGTGTGCCGTGTCTCCGCCGAGGCCTGCGAAGCCTCGGCTGATCACGCTGACCGCGCAGATTAAGAGATAGATGAGTCCGACTGCTCCGCACCACCCGGCTAAGTTCAGCCAGGTGGGGAGTGTGTGCTCGGAGCTCGTGAGACCCGGTGCGCGGTCGCTCATCTCGTTCTGCCTCTCGCCGACGCTGAGAACAGCATAAGTCTCAATGGCTCGTTGGCCCAGGCCCGAAGTGTTGTGCGTGATGCGCAGCCGCCCGTGCTCGTATCGCGCGGTCGGGGGGAGGGTACTCACGTAAAGACCGCTCAACACGAACCACAACTACTCTGTTCACTCGGCGGTGCCTGAAGGTTGCTTGAGGGGAATTACTTAATCACTAGTCCGATGGCACTCAACTAGCGCCCGCATCTCGTTGAGGTGCTTCTGGCAAGGCTTAGGATGCAGAAACACTGCGGCACGAGAGAACCTCGAAGATGAGGTTTTCACATTCGCAGTATTCGATACTCTCGCCGTTTTTGAGAGAAGCGACGGAGCCATTGACGCCCCCAGTGCGGGCGACAAGAGGGCGGTGAACGCTATGAATGTTTCCCAGGTTCCTGTTGATCTGCTGCATTGGATACTCGCAGTCTTGCCGATTGTGGCGCTGCTGGTGTTTCTGGTGCCCCTTCGCTGGCGAGCCCCAGAAGCGGCACCGATTGCGATGCTCATTGCCGGGATTGTGTCGATCCTCGCATTTCGCGTGCCTTGGGATACGCTCGCGGTTGCTTCTGCAAAGGGAGTCTGGGACGCAGTCTTCATTCTGTGGGTCATCTGGCCAGCACTGCTGCTCTATCAGGTGACGAAACAAGCTGGCGCCTACGATGCGCTACGTCACGGAATCGCTCGCTTCAGCCGAAACGAACTTTTCATCATCCTCGCCTTTGCCTGGGTGTTTGCCTCCTTCCTGCAAGGCATCGCTGGCTTTGGCGCCCCGGTCGTGGTGGTGGTACCACTGTTGATGGCAATCGGCGTCAAGCCCGTGTATGCGGTGGCGATGGGTGTGCTTGGTCACGCCTGGGCCCGCTTCTTCGGTACGCTCGGTGTTGGTTGGCTCGCCACCGTGCAGGCCGCAGACCTCAACGATGTGGTGCTCGCCGCATTCTGGTCTGGGTTGCTGATACTCATTCCGACCTACTTTGCTGGGTTCTTCCTGGTGTGGGTCTACGGACGGTGGGCAGCCGTGCGTCACGCGTGGCCTCTCGTGATGATCCTCGGCACGATCCTTGGCGTGGGGCAGATGCTTTCGACGCTCTTTAGTCCCGAACTCTCGACGTTCCTGGCAGCAGCAGTCGCTCTCGTGGCTCTGTATCCGCTTTCCCGCTGGAAGCGGTACCGCGTCCCTGTCACTTCGATTCCCGTGCGGCCCGCGATGACGACCGCCACCGAGGTACAAGAGAGCCAGAAGCCAGTCATGGGATTGCCGATGTCGTTCTTGCCATACGTCGTGCTCACCGTCGTGACACTCAGTGTGCTGCTGATTCCACCAGTGAACTCGGCCCTGCAATCGTTCAGCCTCGGCATGCCTTTCCCAGCGGTGAGCACCGGCTTCGGTGTGGTCAGGGATGCGGTCGAGAGCTACGCCCCCATTCGACCGCTGACGCACCCTGGGACAATGCTGCTGGTGACGGCGATAATTGTCTGGTTGGTCTACCAGGCGAAGGGGTACTATCGCGCTTGGTCGGAACGTCAGAAGCCGGAACGGATCTTCTCTGCGCTGCTGCTTGATGCCGTCCCAGCGTCCATCCCCGTGATCGTGTTCTTGGTGACGAGTCGGATCCTCGACCACAGCGGACAGTCTGAGACGATTGCTCGCGGTGTTGCCGATGTGTCACCTCCGCTCGTGTACGCGGCGATCGCCAGCCTTATCGGCGCACTCGGCGCATTCATGACCTCGAGCAGCACGGCTTCGAACGTGCTCTTCGCCGGATTGCAAAGCGATGTGGCTCACCTTCACGCCATTAGCCCAGAAGCGATTATTGCGGCTCAGGCGGCAGGTAGTGCGTACGGCAACGCGATCGCTCCGGCAAATATCGTGCTCGGCACCTCGGTTGCTGGGATCAAGGGCAGTGAGGGCGCGGTCTTGCGCAAGACGATTGGCTGGACCGTGCTCGTTGCCGTGCTCACTGGTATCGGCACCATCCTCTTGGTGACGCTCGGATAGATGGAGTTGAAAGATGGACAAGAAACTGGTGGTTGAAACCATCGCGATGGTGCTGCTGATTGCTGCGGTGCCTGTCGTGAGTGCCGGCGCAACGGGTGGTCTGGTGACCACCTGGTGGATCGGTTTTGCAGCACTCGTGCTTGGCGCATTGCTGCCGGTGTGGTCTCGGTTCATGGATCACTCCGCAGACGTGCCGCGTGATGCCGGCATGGAGTTTGACGACAGAGCGTAGACGGTGCACCCGAAGAGGTTGCGCCGCGAACACTGTGACTTCCACTCATAGGAAACGACAAAGGAGTCTGAAATGAGCAACTCAAACGGTCCACGAACTGGACGACCACCCACGCGAGCTGCGGGCGGAGTGGTCTCCACTCCGCACTATCTTGCGAGTTCGGCTGGCTTAGATGCGCTTCGCCGAGGAGGCAGCGCTGTCGATGCAGCGATTGCAGCGAATGCGGTGCTTTGCGTGGCCTACCCGCATATGGCTGGCCTCGGCGGTGACGGGTTCTGGATTATTGCCGCTCCGGGCACAGGCCAAGTGCATGGCATTCAGGCATCCGGCCCCGCCGGACAGCATGCCACGCTTGACTACTACCGGGAACGCGGAGTTGACGGGGCGATTCCGGCGCGCGGTGCGCTCGGCGCACTGACTGTGCCGGGGGCTGTCGACGGTTGGCGTCTCGCGCACGAACGCTTTGGCCGGCTTCCCTGGGATTCGCTCTTTGGCGCGGCGATCGTGTTGGCTCAACACGGGGTGGCAGTGAGCCGCTCGCTCGCAGATTGGTCGGCGCAGGACGAGCAGATCCTTGGCCGAGACGCTGCGGCCGCGGCAGTGTTTCTGCACGATGGCCGCGCTCCCCGTGAGGGTGACGTGCTCGTGCAGTTGAATCTCGCGAAATCTCTCGGTGAGATTGCGCGCTATGGCGCACGCGCCGGGTTCTATGAGGGCAGCCTCGCGGAACGCATCGTTGCGGCTCTCGCCCCGCAGGGGTCACCCTTGACTGCCGAGGATTTCGCAGCGTATCAGGCAGAGTGGGTCGAGCCGATTTCAACCACCTATCGGGGTTATACCGTGCATGAGCTTCCGCCAAGCACACAGGGGATGACGGCGCTCCAGGTATTCAACCTGCTAGATGGATTCGATGTGGCCTCGTGGGGCGAGGGCACCGCTGAGTACTACCATCACATGGCCGAAATAGTGAAGCTTGCCTTTGCCGACCGCGATGAATGGCTCACCGATCCTCGCTTCGTCGATATTCCCCTCGATCGTTTTATCAGCAAGGAGTATGCAGATCAGCGGCGTCTGCTGATTGATCCCAATCGCGCGCTCGACATTGCGGCAGTGCCCTCTGGCGTGCCCTACCCGCGCCAGCACGAGCGTGTTCCGGCCGAGGGAGACACCTGCTATTTCTCAGTAACTGATTCTGACGGCATGGTGGTATCGATCATCCAGTCAATCTTTCACGATTTTGGGTGCGGCATTGTGGCTGGCGACACGGGGATCATTCCGCAGAACCGGGGGTCGTTCTTCTCGCTTGATGAGCATCATCCGAATAGCTTGCAACCGGGAAAGCGCACATTCCACACCCTGATCCCGGCGATGCTCACAAAGAACGGTCGGCCGACGTTGGCGTTTGGCTCGATGGGCGGGGAGGGGCAGCCGCAATCCCAAGCGGCCATGGTCACTCGAATGCTCGACTTCGGCTTCGACGTGCAGCAGGCGATCGAGGCACCGCGATGGTTGATGGGTCGCACCTGGGGCACGCCTTCGCGAAATCTCTCGCTTGAGGGCCGCATTCCTGATGAGATCGTTCGCGAATTGAAGCGACGCGGTCAGCCTGTGCAAATGGTGACCGATTGGAACGACAACATGGGGCACGCTCAGGCGATCTGGATCAACCACGAACGTGGGTACTTCGAAGGCGGAGCCGACCCTCGCGGTGACGGTGCGGCCCTCGGGTATTAGGGCAACGGAGGATCAATCATGACCGAAATCGTGATCACTCTCGTGGTGATCCTGCTCGCGATGGTGATGTTCGCTTGGAATAAGATTCCTGCCGGTGTGGTCGCAGTCGGAGCGACGCTCGCACTCTATTTCACAGGGGTGCTGACCGCACCTGAAATGCTGAGCGGCTTCGGGGATCCGGTCGTGATCCTCATCATCGCACTGCTGGCGATTGCTGTGGCGCTGGAGTCAGCAGGGATCGGAACCTGGGCCGGGCAGTTGCTGCTCAAATGGTCTCGGGGGAGCGCGCGGATCAGGTTGATCGCGATTATGGTTGTCGCAGCGATCTTCAGCGGACTCATTGGCATGAACGGTGCGTCGGCCGCGATGATCCCGATTGTGGTGGTGATTGCTGTCCGTACGGGCACGGCACCTTCAAAGCTCATGATTCCGCTTGCGTTTGCGTGTCTGACAGGAGCCAAGCTCACCCTGCTCGGAACCCCGGTGAACGTGATTGCGGCAACGCAGGCGGAATATGCTCAGGCCGGGCACATTGGCTTCTTCGAGTGGTCGATTCTTGGCATCCCGCAATTGCTGGGCACCATTGCGATTACGGTGCTGCTAGGGAAGTATCTGCTGCCTGAACGTCAGAGCGCGTTTATTCCCGCTGATTTCAGCGCCCATGCGCAAACCCTGGTTGAGCACTATCGACTCGAAGAAGGACTGCACCAATTGCGTGTGCGCGAGTCCTCTTCGCTGGTGGGGCAGGGGCGCAAGTCCATCGACCTTGGCGACCAGGGTCTCGACGTGATTTCCGTGACAGGAGCTGGCGGTGTGATGCCTCGCAGGCGTCATCGGCTAGAGCCGGGTGACAGGCTGCTGGTTCGTGGAGATGTTGAAGCGGTGGCCGGGACGGCCGAGCGTTTGCATCTCGGCATTTGTGATGAGGAGGAATCGGAGGCCACGGCGGGGCTGCTGATGGATCGGAGTTCCGGTCTTGCCGAGGTGGTGATTCCACCGCGATCACAGATGATCGGGCACTCCGTGTTCCCTGGGATGGCGACCGAGGACGGCAAACTGATGGTGCTCGCCTTGCAGCGGGGCGGACAGGAGATTCGTCGGCTTCCGGCGAAGCTTCGCGCCGGGGACCATCTATTGCTGCAGGGCACGTGGAATGCGCTTGATGACTATTTGGCGGATCCGCATGTGATCGCCGTGGATTCCCCGGATCTTGTGAAGCGGCAGACGGTTGCTCTCGGAAAGGGAGCCCCGGCAGCGATTGCGATCCTGGTGCTTCTGGTGGTGTTGCTTGCATTCAATCTGGTGCCAGCGGCGGTGGCCGCAGTGCTGTGTGCGACCTTGATGGTGCTCACACGCGTGGTGAGTCTGCCAACGCTCTTGAAGCGGGTTGATTGGAACACTGGCTTGCTGATCGGTGCCATGATCCCACCGGCGGTGGCGATGACAAAGACGGGGACGGCAGCGATGATCGGCGATGGGGTGGTGGCCGCACTCGGTGGGGCCGGCCCATACGTGGTGCTCGGCGGGCTGTTTCTTGCCTCGGCGTTGGTGAGTCAGTTCATCTCAAACACTTCGTCGGCACTGGTGATGATGCCGATTGGCTTGGCAACGGCGGTCGAGCTTGGTGTGAGTCCGCTGCCGATGATGCTTGCGGTGGCGATGGGCGCGAGTGCGTCATTCTTGACTCCGTTTGCGAACGGGGTGAGCCTGATTGTGTATGGTCCGGGTGGATATCGCTTTGGTGATTTTTGGCGACTCGGCCTGGTGGTTCTGGCGTGGACGTTTGTCGTGACGATTGTGATTGTTCCACTCGCGTGGCCGTTCTGAGTGATGCCGTCTGCCGACTCAGGATTGGTGCATTCCGGGATCGGAATGAAGATTCTGAGAGAGGTGGATCCTTGTGGCTGTCAAGCCTGCGACCCCGTGAGGTCGTTGCGCACTGAGCTTATGCAGGGGCAGTGGATCATATTCACTCTGGCGAAACTAGGTGCAGATATGCTCTCTGAGTAATCGGCCTGGCGCTGTTGCCAAGGCAGATACCTAAGAAGGAATGTCTTCTTGGATTACCTGTAAAGGAAGCCCTTATGTCAAACGAAACACCTGAAACCCGAGTTGTCGCACAGAAGCCAACCCCGGCCTTCATCGGTATCTCATGGCTCGCACTGCTCATCGGCTTGGGCTGCTACTTCATTGGCCTCTTCAACTCCCGCATGGAACTGAACGAAAAGGGTTACTATTTCGCGATCTTGATCCTCGGACTCTTCGCCGCGGTGTCACTGCAAAAGACCGTGCGTGACCGGGCCGAGGGTATCCCGGTCACGAACCTGTACTACGGACTCGCCTGGGTAGCCGTGGGGATTTCGCTGGCACTGCTTGTGATCGGCCTCTGGAATGCTGGCTCTCTGATCTTGAGCGAAAAGGGCTTCTACGGCATTGGCTTCACCATGAGCCTGTTCGCTGCCGTCGCCGTGCAGAAGAACGTCCGCGACATGGCCGCGTTCGCTGCAAGCAAGGGCGAAGATGACGATCAGGCTGATCGTCACTTCGCCCAGAACCCTCCCTTCGAGGGGTAGCCGCACGTCGCGGCGCAGTGCGCTAGGTGACTGCGCCGCGACGATGAAACTCCGGGGTGTCCCACAGCTTCTCGTCGAGTACTTCACGCAGCACCTCAACCGCATCCCACACATCGGCATAGCTGAGATAGAGCGGGGTGAAGCCAAAGCGCAGCACCTCGGGTTCGCGATAGTCACCGATGACTCCGCGAGCGATGAGCGCCTGCATGACCGCGTAGCCATCGGGGTGCCGCAGGCTGACATGGCTTCCGCGGGCTTCAGGATCGCGCGGAGTAATCAGTGTGAGCGGGTGGTCGGCGAGCCGCTGTTCGACCAGCGAGATGAAGAGTTCGGTCATTGTGAGTGACTTTGCTCGGAGCAGTTCTTGATCGACCCTGAGCGCAATGTCGATGCCCACCTCTGAAACCGCAAGTGAGACGATCGGCTGAGTGCCGCACAGGAACTTGCGGATTCCATCTGCCGGAGCGTATTCGGGAGACATGGCAAAGGGGCGCGCATGCCCCCACCAGCCTGAGAGTGGCTGCTGGAAGCGATCTTGGTGCTGTGCAGCGACCCAAATGAAAGCCGGAGAGCCGGGGCCGCCGTTCAGATACTTGTATGTGCAGCCGACTGCGAAATCTGCTCCAGAGGCAGTAAGCGTCACCGGAACAGCGCCTGCCGAGTGGCAGAGATCCCAAATGATCAGTGCGCCTGCGTCGTGCGCGCGCTGCGTGACGTTCGTCATTGGCCAGAGTGCGCCGGTGCGGTAGTTCACGTGGCTGAGGAGCACGACAGCCACTTCGTCAGTAAGGGCTTCGTCGAGCGAGAGTGCGTCGTCAATCAAGCGAACTTCGTACCCACGATCCAGAAACTCAGCGAGACCTTGAATCATGTAGAGGTCGGTCGGAAAATTGTCACGCTCGGAGAGGATGACACGGCGACCGGGGGCGTCTTCTTCTTGGATCCGGAGGGCGGCTGCGAGAGCCTTGAAGATGTTGATCGAAGTGGTGTCTGTGGCGACGGTGGTGCCAGTGCCGCCACCGAGCAAGGTGCCGAGCTTCTCGCCGATTCGCACGGGCAGTTCAAACCAGTTGTTGGTGTTCCAGCTGCGGATGAGGTCGGTGCCCCACTCGCGCAACACGACGTCTTGGGCGCGTTCTGCGGCGCCGAGTGGACGGGCGCCGAGTGAGTTCCCGTCGAGGTAGAGCTCGCCGGGCGGGAGCAGGAACTCTGAGCGGAATGTCGCGAGCGGATCGCTGGCGTCTGCTGCGACGCAAGCTTCACGAGTGGTCATCTTGGCGATTGCTGACGGGTCGAACATGCGTCACTTCTTTCGTTCGTGTTCGCGGCGGGAGGCGGATACGCGAGGCGCCTTCGCCGATGGAAGAGATTGTGCATAGATTGCCGGATCCCACGAAAAAGGGCAATGAACATCGAAGAATCCTCGAATATGATGTGCTCATTCGATAATCCTTCGAAAAACATCGGAAACTCGCCGCCTACATGAGAGAAATCATCATGGCCTCACTCACCCTGACCGAAACTGACCGAATCATTTTGGAGGCCTTGCGAGCCGACGCCCGGATCCCAAACACCGAACTCGCAGCGCTCGCGGGGATCGCACCCTCGACGTGTCACGGCAGAGTGCGCGCCCTCGAACGCGCAGGGGTAATCACTGGATACCACGCAGAAGTCGACCCAGAGGCGATGGGACTTTCCGTCAGCGCCCTGATCTTCATCCGGGTGCACGGCCACCTGCGCGATCGGGTGCACACCCTGGGTGATGAACTTCGCGGGCTGGACGGTGTGCAGCATGTGTATCTGATCGGCGGCGAGCGAGATGTGCTGCTGCATGTCTCGGTCGAGAGCGTGAGCCAGTTGCGAGACTTTATCTCAGCGCATATCGGGGTGCACCCGGCAATTGCCGGTACGCAGACCCAGATCGTGTTTGAGCACCTCACTCCATATAGCTAGCTCGTTGATCCCTCGCGCGGCCGGTGTCCCCGCCAGATTGTGCGACAGTTGTGCGAGAGACGTGGCACACTGAGGGGAATGGTCTTCTCAGTCGAATCCCTGCTTCGCGCGCCAACGATCGTCGCCGCAGAACCGATGCTGCACGCGGGTGAAGACTCCCTGCGGCGACGGGTGAAGTGGGTGCATCCCGCAGAGGTGGCAGATATCGCCTACCTGATCAACCCCGATGAGATCATCATTACTTCGTGGAGCTTCTTGCCGCTGGACGTGGCCGGAGTGCGCGAGTATGTGAACTCCCTCGAACAGGTCGGTGCTGCCGGGCTCATCGTCGAACTCGGCAGGCGCTTCGAATACATTCCCCGAGCAATTGTCGAGGCTGTCGCAGACACCTCGATGGTGCTCATTGCCCTTCGCAAAGAATCTCGATTTGCAGACATCGTCGAAGAAGTGGGCAGCCTGATCCTCGATTCCCAAGTGGGTGAACTTCGAGCGCAAGAGGTTATCTACGAAGCCTTCTCCTCGCTCGGAGCAGGCGGCGCGGATGCCTCAAGCATCCTCGCGCTCGCAGCCGAGCACGCAAATATGCCAGCAGTGCTGGAGTCGAACCACCACCGGATCCTCGCCTACGCACTCCCCCGGAGAAGCGATGAATCAGTGCTGCATGACTGGGAACGCCGTTCCCGAGCGCAAGCTCAGCAACGGCAGAGTGACCAAGAAGCGACGGCGGCCATCTGGCTCAGCGCGAATATCGGCTCCGAGCAGCAGCGGCGTGGACGGCTCGTGCTGCTTGCAGACGCCCATGCCACCACCCCTCGTGAAGCGCTGATCCTGCGACAAACTGCGCTCGCACTCACCACGAGCGTGACTCAGCGGCTCGACCAGGCAGAAGAAGAAGCCCACACGCAACTTCTTCAGCGATTGCTTGCGGCAGAAGACACCGCCGACGTGCGAGTGCGCTGCGCTGCGTTCGGACTTGACACGTCAGCGGAAGCCTTCGTTGGGGTTGCGTTTCGGCCCGCACTCTCTTCGCACAATGACGCTCAACGGGGGCACCGCGATATTCCCGCCGTACTCGCGGCGTTGCGGCAATTGCCGCGGCCGATGCTGCTCTGGTCGCGTGAAGATTATGTGCTTGCCCTGGTGGGAGTAGACCCGTCGTCTCTGGCGCAATTACAAGATGAATTACTGGACGCTTTTCCGCCAGAGCTTTCGATCTCAGCGGCCAGAGGCGAAGCCGTCGCCCGGCTCAGCCAGACGCACCAGAGCCTCCAGCTCGCCGAATACCTCATGTCCACCACACGAGGGAGCGCGAAAGCTGGGTGGCTGAGTATCGGGGACTTGCAACTTGGCTGGCTGTTGAAATCGCTGGTTGATGACGATCGCCTGCCCCTGTTTGTGCAGCGCGAACTGGGGCCAATTCTCTCTTCAGAGCCGCCCTCTCAGCGCACCTCCCGCTTAGACACGCTCCGTGCAGTTCTTGAAACGCGAGGCGGAAAAAACGAAGCGGCGAACCGGCTCTTCATTTCACGCCCGGCACTATACGAACGAGTGGCACGGCTGGAAGCCTTGCTCGGGGTGGACCTCAATGATCCGGTCACCCGCACCTCACTGCATGCGGCGCTCATCGCCCATGACCTGCTTGCCACCACGGAACATCAACTTGCGGTGCCCGGAGAAGACGAATCTCAGCAACAACTCGGATGACGGGTTAACAAAGTGACGGGTCGCCTTTGCTTTTCCGCCGGGCTGTAAGTCGCGCCCGCAGACGCCCCCCTGAATAGTGGGAGACATGCGCCAGTGCGCGTGCCGAATGCAGTTCACCAAGATCATGCGGTGAACCCGACACTACGAAGGAACGAATCGAATGCACACCGTATACAACTGGGTTGAAGGTCGCGAGATCTCTTCGGGGGGACAGCTGGTGCCGGTACTGAATCCGGCCACCGACACACAGGTTGCCGCGGTTGAATTTGCCACCGCCGAGATCGTCAGCCGAGCAGTAGCCGCTGCCGAACAGGCAGGAACTGCTTGGGCAAGGGTGCCGCAAGCCCGTCGAGCACATGTGTTGCTGAAATTCCGGGAACTGCTCCTGGCCCAGCGCGACGAAGTCGCCGAACTGATCACCGCCGAACACGGCAAAACAGTGGATGACGCACGCGGCGAAATCGCACGAGCCCTCGAATCGGTAGAACTCGCTGCCGGTGGACCGGCACTCGTGATGGGCGGAACCTCGCTGCAAACCGGCCCCGACATTGACACTCGTTCGGTGCTGCACCCGGTGGGAGTGTGTGTGGGAATCACCCCGTTCAACTTTCCCATCATGATGGGCATGATGATGGCTTCGGTGGCGCTCAGCGCGGGAAACGCCTTCATCTGGAAGCCGAGTGAGCAAGATCCATCAGCCGCACTCCGCGTAGCGCAGCTCTTCAAAGAAGCAGGCCTCCCCGACGGAGTGCTGAGCGTGATCCACGGTGCGAAAGAGATTGCAGAGCAGCTGATTGAGGATCCGCGCACCCAGGCCGTCTCCTTCGTAGGATCAAGCCTTGCGGCCAAGGACGTATACACCCGTGCATCGCAGGCAGGGAAGCGTGCGCAGGCCTTTGGCGGTGCGAAGAACCACCTGATCGTGATGCCCGACGCCGACCTTGACAGCACCGCCGACCAGATCGCCGCTGCTTCTTTCGGTGCAGCAGGCCAGCGCTGCATGGCAATTTCAGTCGCCGTGGTCGTCGGCGCACCGGCAGCACCCCTCCTGGATCGCATTGCAGAGCGTGCCCGTGCGGTGCAACTCAATGGCGGTCACGTTGCAGGCACCGAAGTGGGTCCCGTGGTGAGCCGACAGGCACAGCAGCGCATTCAAGGAATTGTCCGCGATGCGATTGCAGCCGGAGCGACGGCGGTTGTTGATCGAAGCACTGAGGTGGTTCCGGGGTTGGAGCAGGGATACTTCGTGGGGCCAACAGTGCTGAGCGATGTGTCGCTTGACTCGCCAGCTTACGAGCAGGAGATCTTTGGACCCGTGCTGGTGGTGATCCGCGTAGACACCCTCGATGAGGCGATCAAGCTGATTCGCAACCACCGTTACGGAAACGGCGCGTCGATCTTTACTCGTGATGGTGCTGCCGTGAATCGATTCGAGCGCGAAGCGACTGCCGGAATGCTCGGGGTCAACGTGGCAATTCCTGTTCCGGTCGCCGGATATGCGGTGCAGGGCTGGAAAGACTCAGTCTTTGGCGACACCGGATTGAACAATGCATCATGGTCGTTCTACACCAGGCCAAAATATGTCACGACTCGGTGGGAATCGCGCGCCGGAATGGACTTCGGTTTCAGGCCGAATTAGTCCCAGAGATGTCGAACGCGGCGGTTGCGCCACCGCGCACCGCCGCATTCGAGCTTTGGAAGGAATCAGCACACACTAGGAAGGAATCTCCATGAGACACACACATACCCGTGTTGCGACTGGGATCGCCGCCGTTGCCGCTGCCAGCCTACTTTTGGCAGGTTGCAGCAGTGCGGCATCACCCGAATCGAGCGAGAGCAGCGGGGCGCTGAAAGTCGGCGCCTTCTTGCCACTCACCGGTTCGATCGCATACGTCGCCCCGGGGCCGCAGGCCGCGATCTACCAGGCGATTACAGATATCAATGAGGCGGGAGGGGTGCTTGGTCAGCCAGTCGAACTGGTCATCGAAGCCAACGAGGGCGACTCGACTGATACCTCGATTGCCTACCAGGGAGTGGCGGATCTCGCAGCGTCACCAGCGCAATTCGTGATCGGACCGATGGGCTCAACGACGAGCCTCAACACCGTGGATCGATTGAAAGACGCTGAGATTGTGTCGATCTCACCTTCGGCAACAAACCCCGCGATCACAGGTTCAAGCCCCTACTACTTCAGGACAGTGGTGTCCGACGAGGTGCAGGCTGAAGTGGTCGCCGGACTGATCGTGCAAGACGGGCACCAGCGGGTAGGTGTGCTTGCTCAGAATGACGACTATGGCGTCGGTCTTCGTGACAAGTTTGAGCGAGCATTCACTGAGCAGGGTGGCGAGATCGTGTACGGCGCAAAGGGCTCGGGTCAGGAGTTTCCGCTCGACCAGACGATGTACTCCTCAGAAGTTGCGGCGGTGATCGGCGGCAACGCCGATGCGGTCGTGGTGTTCGCGTACGATCAAACCGCTCAGATCATTCCTGAGCTCGCGAATCAGGGGTTTGACCTGTCCAAGCTCTATCTCGTTGATGTCAACACTTCGGACTACAGCTCGGCGTTTGACGCAGGATTGATGACCGGAACAAAGGGTCTGGTGCCCGGAGCTGCTCCCGACGCTGACTTCCTCGACCGACTGGCTTCGGGCTATCAGGAGGTTGCGGGTAAACCGCTGAGCAGTACGGTGTACATGCTTGAGGCCTACGACGCGATGATTCTCGGTGCGCTCGCCGCAGAACGCGGCGGGGCAAGTGATGCCACCACGATCCGCGACAATCTGGCCGCGGTATCGGGCGCCGATGGTGGTGAAGCCTGCGATTCGTTTGCAAGTTGCAAGAAGCTGCTGGATTCCGGCAGCGACATTGCGTACCAAGGCCGAGCCGGGGAGGGGCCGTTTAACGAGCAGAATGATCCGTCAAGTGCCACCTTCGGGGTGTACCAGTACGGTGCCGACAACAAGCCAGTGTTTGGGTTCTCAGTGACGAGCTAGTTGCTTCGTGTACCTGACTCTGGTGCGCGCGAGGGATCGGATGGCGTGATTGCCTTCGATCCCTCGCGTGTGTGTGCGGTCTTGGGGTGGCGCGTTTACCCCGTGGTCGCTTGATGGTGTGAAGCTGCAACCATGTGTGCATCACCTCGTTCTTGCGATTCATTCGACAACTCACCGAGCGAGGCTTTCTCAAACGAGGCTTTCTCGAGCGAGAGTAGCTTAGGAGCGAGCAACTCGGGCGAGAGTAGCTCAGGAGCGAGCAGCTCAGGAGAGAGTTTCTCAGGAGACAGCTTCTCGGGTGACCGCACAGCGATGCGTGAGTTGGTGCTCGCTCAGCTGCGCAGCGATGCGCTCGCCGGACGGTTTGCGCACTGGGGCACGTCAACGCTGATTGATGAGTTCACGGGTGTGCCGATGATCCCGAGCGAGCTTTTCGCTGAGTTGCATCGGGCAGCTGGTATCGAGTGTGAGTTTCCGGTGGGGAACGCTGGTGTGCTGCACGTCTATGGGTATTGGTTCTCGGAGGTGCCCACCCCGTTTGGTCTGAAGCGTGATCGCTGGGAGCGGGGGGAGCTTGCGCTTGCGCTGGGTCTGAGACGCGAGGAATTCTTGCTTCAGCATTCCTCCGGTCGCACCTTGCTTGAGCGGGTGAATGCTGCGTTGCTGCCGCTGCTGCGCGTCCCAGATCCGGCAGTGCAGTTGGCCGAGGTGTGCGTTGCGGGAAGGGTGTGCCGCGTGGTGCTGGTGCGGCGCCCCCAGGAGGGAGCAGCGGCTCTGATTTATGGCATCGCGCGGCGAGCAGCTGAGTTTGTCGGGGGAGCGGATCGGGTTGATCCGGGGGAGCTGAACTTGGTCACTGCGTTTCCGTTCTCCGGTGATTCGGGGGAGCTGCTCGCTGATTTTGTAGCCGATCCGAGGTTTCGTTGGAATGCGGTCAGTCACTAGTCATCTCCTGTTTACCAAGAGATAGACATTTCGTCCATAAAGCCTTCTAGGTTTGGATTCATCGTCCAAATCGAGAGGGAATGTGCATGGCTCCGAGCATCGTCTTTGACTTCGATGGCACCCTTGCCATCGGCCACGGCCCAGTCCGCGCCTACGCGCTGCAAGTTGCCAAGTCCGCAGGCAGTGAATTCTTTGCCAGCGTTGAAGACGCCCTTGTACGCTACGACGCCGGTGACCTGAGCTACCGCGACGGCTACGACATCGTGGGCACCCTCGCGGCTGAGCACGGGATCACCCCAACTGAATTGCAGCAGTGCTACGCAGAAAGCCGCGAGATCCTCGGCACCCCCCAAGCGCCCGTACACACCATGCCCGGACTCGACGAGTTCCTGCAGCAACTCGCGACCCGGGTGCGGCTTGTGCTTGCCACGAATGCACCTTCGGCGGGGATCCACCGCGTGCTTGAAAGCTGGGGCGTGGCAGAGCGCTTCGACGAACTCCACTTCACCGTCGGAAAACCAGTCGGGCTTGAGCGAGTGATTGCCCCGCTCGTGCACGAAGGCCCAGTGCTTTCCATCGGCGACATTGCAGAATTCGATCTCGCGCCGGCCGCCGCACTCGGGGCAGACACCGCCCTCGTTGGCGCTGCCGCCTCGAGCTCAGACTTCTGCGCAACGATGCGCGGCGATTCCCTCGCCGCACTCAGCGCAGAAATTCACACCTGGGCCGTGACCGCGGCATCCAGTACCCCCGAGCTGATCCGCTCGGAAACCGGTATCGAAAGGTAACCCCACCCATGCGTACACCCGTCTTCGCAGCAGGCGCCCTCACGGTCGTCGCCCTCGGACTCGCCGGCTGCAGCGCCGGCAGTGCGACCCCCGCCGAGGAGAGCACAGAATGGCCCTCGTCAATCACTCTCTCGCTTGTTCCCTCGGTCGAAGGCGAGGATCTTGCCGAGGCCCTCGATCCACTCACCAGCTACCTCTCAGAGAACCTTGGCATCGAGGTTGAGGGCGTGGTTGCAAGCGATTACGCAGCAACCGTTGAAGCACTCGGCGCAGACCAGGCACAAGTGATCATCGCCGATGCCGGGTCGGTGTACCAGGCCATGGAACAGTACGATGCGAAGCTCGCCCTGCGCGACGTTCGCTTTGGTGCGACCTCTTACGCGGCCGTCGCCTTCACCAACAACCCAGACAAGTACTGTGCTGAAGCCCCCGTGATGAGCACCTACGCAGCAAGCGGAATTGAGCTCTCCTACTGCAATGGCATCGAAGAAGCGGCAGCAGATGCGAGCGGCCAGGGTCCTGCGGCGCTTGATGCCCTTGAGAAGATCAGCGACGGCACCAAGGTTGCGCTCCAGGCAGCTACCTCGCCCGCCGGATACCAGTACCCGGTCGTGGCCATGCGCGAGGCAGGTATCGACACCGACAAGGGCATCACCCAGGTGCCGGTTGAGGGAAACAACAACGCCGTACTCGCCGTATACAACGGAGATGCCGAAGTCAGTTTCGGGTACTGGGACGCACGCACCACGGTGACCGCTGAAGCGCCAGACGTTGCCGAGAAGGTCGTGGCTTTCGCCTACTCAGACATGATTCCCAACGGTGGCGTTGCCGTCTCCGCAACGCTTCCCGCCGACCTCGTCGAGCAACTCACCAAGCTCATGGACGACTACGCAGACTCTTCCCCCGAGGCCGCAACCGTGATGTTCGATCTCGTCGGACTTTCAGACTGGACAAGCGAAACCTCGCCAGAAGAAATCACCCGCTACGGCGAAATCCTGAAGCAGTTCTCGAACTAATCTCTCTATGTCACTTCACATCACAGATCGCCACGAGGCGGAGCTTCGGTTCCCCGCTGATGCCGCCTCGTGGCGCATCGCCCTTTCAGACGTGTCTGTCACCTATCCAGGCGGCACCAAAGCCCTCACCGATGTGTCACTCGATATCGCTCCGGGCGAGATGGTGTCGATTGTTGGCCTCTCTGGATCAGGTAAATCGACACTGATACGCACGATCAACGGGCTCGTCCCGGTCACCTCGGGAAGTGTGAACGTTGGACCGCATGAGATCTCAGGCCTGCGCGGTCGACACCTGCGCGAAGCCAGGGGACATATCGGCATGATCTTTCAAGCCTTCAACCTTGCAGAACGTGCCAACGTCTACCGGAACGCCCTGGTTGGTCGGTTCGCGCACTCTCCGTCGTACCGAACCCTTCTTGGGCTGCCGAGTGCCGAGGATCGCGAGATTACCCTGCGAGCACTCGACTCGGTCGGCATGCTCGACAAGGTGTGGAGCAAGGCCGGAGCGCTCTCTGGTGGACAGAAGCAGCGTGTCGCAATCGCGCGGGCGCTCGCACAGATTCCAAGCGTCATGCTTGCCGATGAACCGGTTGCGAGTCTCGACCCACCGACCGCACACGCGGTGATGGCCGATCTGCGGGACATCAACGCCGATCGTGGGCTTACTGTGCTGATCAACATTCACCTCATGGATCTTGCACGGCAGTACACCGACCGCATGATCGGATTGCGTGCCGGCCGGATCGTCTATGACGGTCCGGCAGCGGAAGCACGCGACTCAGATTTTGAAGAGATCTACGGCCGGCCGATCCAGCCCCGCGACAGGATGGGATTCGCCGAATGACGAATCTTGTGCTGGCAGAGCACGAGACCGCGCACACCAGTCTCGTGCTCCCGCCTCGGCCGCGCCGATTCTGGCGAACCGTGCTCATCATTGCGGCGGTGAGCGCCTTCACCGTCGCAACATGTCTTCCGGCGATTGGCGGGATAGATCTTGACCTCGGTGCAATCGCCCGAAACTGGCGAAACGGTGCGGTCAAACTGGGGCAACTCTTGCAGCCGAACTTCGAGTTTCTGCCGCGAACTTGGGCACCAATGCTGGAAACCTTGCAGATGGCGCTAGTGGGAGCTGTCATCTCGGCGCTGTGTTCGGTGCCAATCACGCTGTGGGCTGCGACTCCGACAAACCCCAACACGCTGTCTCGACAGCTGGTTCGCACGCTCATCAACGTGATCCGCTCGGTGCCTGATCTTGTGTACGCGACAGTGTTGGTGGCAATGCTTGGCGTGGGTGCGCTTCCCGGGGTGGTCACTCTGGTGCTGTTCAACATCGGCATTGTCGTGAAACTGGTCTCTGAAGCGATCGACGCCGCGGATCACCGCTACATGGAGGCGGGTCGGGCTGCCGGTGGAACGCAGTTTCAGATCAACAGAGCGACGGCATTGCCCCAGGTGATGCCTCTCTTTGCAAACCAGTGGCTCTACACGCTCGAATTGAATGTGCGCATCTCAGCGATCCTCGGCATTGTCGGTGCTGGTGGTATCGGGCGTTTGCTTGATGAACGACGCGGCTTCTACGCCTATTCAGATGTGTCGGTGATCATTCTTGAAATCTTGCTCGTGGTGATCGTCATTGAGGTTATTTCGAATCAGCTCCGTCGGAGGCTCGTATGACGCATATGCGCATTACACAGGGATCAGCGCACACAGCGTTCTTGTCGCAGCCCATCGGGCAGTTGCCGCCCAAACCCTCAAAACTGTGGCCAACACTGTGGGCGATCCTCGCGGCAATCGTGGTTCTGCTCGCGGCAGGGGGGCTGCAAATCTCGTGGTCTGAGTTGCCGACCCTTCCCGGTCGCATCGCCAACTATCTCTGGCTCATGTTCGAGTCACCGAATTGGGAGAAACTGCCGAGGGCGCTCTTTGAGACTTGGCGGTCGATTTCGATGGCTTGGATCGGAGCGCTGCTGTGCGTGCTGATTTCGATTCCCCTCGGCATGCTCGCAGCGGGTTCGGTCGGCCCGCTTTGGCTGCGAGCAACGCTCCGGGGTCTGTTCGCGGTGATTCGCGCGGTTCCTGAGGTCATTATTGCGCTGGTGCTGCTCACGGTGACCGGTCTCACGCCGCTCACCGGAGCACTTGCGCTCGGGATCGCTGGCATCGGTACCCAGGGCAAATGGGTCTATGAGACGGTGGAGTCTGCGCAAGATGGAGCCACCGAAGCGGTACGCGCCGCTGGTGGTAGCACAGCAGAAGTGACCCGCTGGGCGATCTGGCCGGCTGTGGCGCCCGCGCTCTGCTCGTATGCGCTCTATCGATTTGAGATCAATATTCGAACTTCAGCTGTGCTCGGGCTCGTTGGTGCCGGTGGTATCGGCAGCATGCTCTCGAACTATACGAACTATCGACAGTGGGACACGGTCGGTATGCTGCTGATCGTCGTGATCATTGCGACCATGGTGATGGACGCTTTTTCGGGGGCCATTCGCCGCCGACTCATGAACGGAGGCAAATGAGATGGCCTGGACTGGTGCGTCAGATGCCCGACCGAGTGTGCGGATCGCGTCACTCGCCCCTTCGCTGCAGCGCACTGAGCGTCGCGTGGTCGAAGCTATCGCGCAAGATCGAGGGCGTGCAGTGGAGCTCACCGCACAGGAGCTTGCCGAGTGGGTGGGTGTCGGCAGAACTACAGTGATTCGTGCCTCTCAATCGCTCGGTTATGAGGGTTACCCGCAATTGCGTGTCGCTCTGGTGCAAGAGCTTGCGCTCGAAACTGTGGGCACCGCCTCGGAGGCGCAGGCGGCTGATGGCTCGGCGCTCGGAACTCTGCGCACGCGCGTCTCGCAGGTGGCGGCACGTCTGAGCGACACGACTTCGGCGCTGACTTCCGAAGCTGTCGAAGAGTTTTTGGCGTCGCTGGATAGCGCTGAGCGGGTGCTGGTAGTGGCCAATGGGCTTTCTGGCCCGCTTGGTCTGGCACTGGTGATGCGACTGAATGCAGCGGGGAGGTCTGTTGAGTACTTCTCCGACCCGCTCGCTCAGCAGATCGCGGCGCGCCAATTGGGTGCTGGCTCGGCGTGCATTGTGTTCTCCGGGTCGGGGGCAAATCTTGCCACCCTCGATGCGATGGATTCTGCGCGGGCAGGGGGCGCGGCGGTGTTGGCGCTTACCTCTTTTGCGCGTTCTGCTGTCGTCGAACGGGCCGATACGGTGCTGGTGGTGCCGCCGATTAACGACAGTTTTCATGACGAGTTGATTCATACCTCGCGGGCTGCACTCATGCTGCTTAGCGAAGAGCTGGTTGATCTATTTGTTGAGCGGCGGGGTGAGCGTGGACGCGAAGCCCGGGCCACTTCGCTTGCCGTGCTTGCGAGCGCGATCCAAGAGTAGAGCAGTCGTGTTGACCAGTGAAGGTGGCTCAAGAGTTGCTGAGAATTCAACTCCAATTGTCTGAGATTGCCTTCATTCCACCCGGTTCCCGCGAGTAACCTGTCACCACTGTGGCCGATGCGCTGAACACCGTTCGTGGGTCTGCCGGGATGTATCGAGCGAGAAGGAACCGAGATGACGCGAACCCGAGCCGGAATTGTGTGGAACCCCTCAAAGGTGTCCAAGGACACACTGCTTGAGGCACTCGGATCACCCGAGGGCATCGAGGTCTCGTGGCATGAGACCAGCGAAGATGATCCAGGGCGTGCGGCAGCCTCCGCTGCCGCTTCCGCCGGTGCGGAGGTAATTCTCGCAGCCGGAGGCGATGGCACCGTTCGAGCGGTGGCCGAGTACCTTGCAGACACAGCGTCGAGCGCTGAACTCGCCGTGATCCCACTCGGCACCGGAAATCTGCTCGCCAGAAACCTGGGAGTGCCCCTCAACGACCTCGCGGCGGCATTTGCCCGAGCCTTTGAATCCGATGCGCAGCCACTCGATATCGGCTGGGCGGAACTCGAACAGTCAGGTTCCGTGGAGCGCGCAGCATTCGCGGTGATGGCCGGAATCGGCATTGACGCCCACATGATTACCGAGACAAACGATGATCTGAAAGACAAGGCTGGCTGGTTGGCGTATGTCGAGTCACTCGGACGTGCCCTTGACGCGAGCGAGGTCATCGAGGTCACACTCGCTGCAGACGGCGCTGCAGCAACGACCGAATCTGCGCACACGCTCATCATCGGCAACTGCGGCACGCTTCAGGGTGGAATCACCCTGCTGCCAGACGCCGACCCGGCAGACGGTGAGCTCGACCTGCTCGTGCTCAGCGCAGAGAATTTCGTGGGGTGGGCTGATACCGCACGCAATCTCGTGTGGGATAACGGTCTTAAGCGGATCTTCGGCAAGAACACCGAGGCCGAGCCCGCGCAGAGCAGCGAGAGCGCGAGCCATCACCGCTTTACCAAGCTTGTGGTTGAGCTGGCAGAACCGCGGGTGTTCGAGGTGGATGGTGACGTGCTCGGCGAGAGCAAGCGGATCACGCTCTCGATTCAGCCGGCGGCGATTCGCGTGCGTTAGTTCTGTCACGCGACCCGGCGCGGCAGATCGAGCACCCTCGGCCCTGGGCAGTTGCTAGATCCAGCCCTTGTCGCGCGCGATCTTTGCCGCTCCGGCACGATTGCGCGCGCCCGTTTTGCCGATTGCGGCCGAGAGGTGATTGCGGACTGTACCGGCGGAGAGAAACACCTCTGCAGCAATGAGCGCCGCGCTATGCCCTTCCCCGGCGAGCCGCAGTACCTGCTGCTCACGCTCGCTCAATGGATTCGCGCCCTCAAAGAGGGAGGCCTCGGCAAGCGCTGGGTCCACCACTCGCAGTCCGGCGTGTACGCGTCGCACGGCATTGGCGAGGTGCTCGGGAGAGGCATCCTTCACGATAAACCCTCCGGCACCGGCATCAAGGGCTGCCCGCAGATAGCCCGGTCTGGCAAAGGTGGTGACGATCAGCACTCGTGTCGCGGGGCATGCGTGGAGCAGGCGTGCGGTGGCGGCAATTCCGTCATCACCCGGCATTTGAATATCCATCAGACAGACATCCGGTTGCAGGGCGACCGCCTGATCCACCGCGGCAGCGGCATCTGCGGCGAAGCCGACCGTCTGCAGGTCGTCTTCGAGGTCAAGCAGTGCGCCGAGTGCGCCCCGCACGAGTGCTTGGTCATCGACGATCAGGAGTCGAATGGGGTCTGCCGTGGCGGCTTCAGTGAATTCTGATGAGGATTCGGGTGCGTCGGTTACCACGTCACGCTCACTTCAGTTCCGTGTTCGGCTGATGATTCGAGCCGCAATTTTGCTCCGGCCGCGGCGGCCCGTTCTGCCATTCCGTGCAGGCCGTTCCCGGGCCTGGTGATCCCGCCGATCCCGTTGTCGCAGATGCGCACGGTGCCGGGGGCGAAGATGATCTCGACGTGGCTTGCCTGCGCATGACGGAGCACATTCGTGGTGGCTTCGCGCAGGATCCACGCGCTGGTGATCGACTGGGCGGGTGAGAGTGACGACACCTCTCCGGTGACACTCACGCGTATCCCAGCCGAATCGAGTGCTGCCCTGCTCGCCGCCAATTGTGTGACGAGGCCGTCGGCGCGCAGTCCGGTGACGGTTCCGCGAACACCAGCGATGGCTTCACCCGTGAGTCGCAAGATTTCTGCCATTTCTGCTTTGGCTGCCGCGGGATCTTTGTCGATGAGACGCATCGCGAGCTCGGCCTTCAGCTTGACGACCGTCAGTGAGTGGCCGATGAGATCGTGCACATCGCGTGCCACCGATTCTCGTTCCTCGCTCGTGGCAAGGTCGACACGAAGCTCGTCTGCGGTGACCGATCTGCCGATCAGCCACACATTGATCGAATTCACCGCGAGCATTACGAGCACGATTGCGAGCAGCATGATTGCTGGACGCTCCCCCGTTGCGAGCGAAACAATCACCGCGAGGAGTGTTAGCAGCACTGAGAGGATCGCGGTGACCCAATGCCACACTGTGCCGAGCACGTATGAGGCGTAGGCCATCAAGAATGGCAGGAAGCTGGTTGCACCGAAACCGAGAGCTGGAATGGTGAGCGCTGCCATCCCGGCGTCGAGCAGAAACAGAAGGATCACGATGCGTGATGGCGCGTGCCATCCGTCTCGCATTCCGAGTATGAAGCCGCCGAGATAGCACAGCGCAAAGCAGACAAGCGCTACCCAGCCAAGGGTCACGGCCCATTCAGCCGCCGCAGATTCGAGCAACCCAGCTGCCGGGAAGTACAAGAAGCCAAGCCACACGACCGACATCAGCCATCCGTAGCGTTGCCACGGGCTGGTTTGGTCCGCTTGTTGCTGCGGTGCGTTGGTCTTGGATCGTGACGTTTCAGGGGTCGTCATGATGCGAGCCTAAGGGATTTCCTTGCGAACAAGCGGCCAGAATGTATCTGCCCAGACTTCGTAGCCGCGATCGTTTGGATGAAACGCATCCCCGGCGAATTCGGTCAGAATACCGGCGATGCCACGAGCCCTTGTCGCAGCGTAGAGCGGCACCACCTGCAGCCCGCGAGCTTCGGCGATGGTGTGCAGCAGTTCGTTCGCTTCGTGTACTTTGCGGTCATTCCACGGCAGGTGAAAGCACGGCACCTCAGAGACGATGGTGTCGTCGGGGAGCGCATCGAGGATCGTGTGCATGTTTCGATGAAAGGAGCGAGGATTCCACTGGGCAATATCGTTGGCACCGATTGCCAGGGTGACCAGGTCTGCCGGGCGCTTCGCAAGCACCTGTGCTGCCCGCGGAAGCTGATCGCGAACACAAAGATCGCTTGGGGCACCAGAGACTCCGAGGTTGGTCACCGCAATCGGCGCGTGCAACTGATCTTCGATTCGATCTGCAAGCTGGCCGACATAGCTCCGCCCCGGTGTGGACGCGCCGATTCCTTGAGCGGTCGAGTCACCCAGCGCGAGATAGTGAAAGTCGCCAGCCTGTTTGCGTCGGTCGCGCCACCAGGCCGCCGTGACCGGCTGCATCTCGGCAAGGTCCATGAGCGGACGATTTGCAATCTCGAACAAGCGATCTTGACCGAGTCGTTTTGCGATCGTCGCGGTGGCCGAAAGCGCGAGCGCCTTCACGCCGAGCGCTGGGGAGTGACCTGGAAACACTCGCCCAGCGTAACCGACAGTTGCCAGAAACACCCTGTGTGCCTAGCGTCGTTGCCGTGAACGCAGCACGCCAATTCGAGTGATCACCGCAAAGACCGCGGTCCACGCGAATACGTTCAACAGCACCGCCCAGAGCGGATCACTGCCCCCTGCAACGAGAACGCCCTCGGTAATCGGCCATCGAACGAGCGCGACGTACCCATACATCGGTGTGTAGTGCGCAATATCGAGCATGACCCCTTCGAGGGGCATGAACACGTTGCCGAAGAAGCTGAAGAACGTGATCGAGATTGAGGCGAGCGCTGCCGCAGAATCAGAATTGAATGCCAACCCCACGCCAAGCCCGAACAGCCCGAACATGCAACTTGTCAGCAGAATGAGCCCGGCAACGGCGAACCAGCGCCACAGGTCATCTGCTTTGGCCCCAGTGAGGCTCCCAAGCACACAGACGGCAGCAACCGAAAGGGCTGCGAAGCACACCGCGGTGAGGAGCTTGGTGAGCGCGTAGCCAACCATTGACAACGGAGTCATCGCGATTTGCCGACCCCAACCCTGACCCACTTCGCTTGCCGCGAGCGAACACATTGAGCTCATTGCGGTAGCAGCACCAAATGCTGCCATCGATGCCATCACATACAGCGAGACATTGCCGTTCCCCGCACTAACGCTCGCGTACGCAGAGTTCACTCCGAACATGAGGTAAAGCACGACGGGCATGCCGAGCGTGAACGCGAGCGTGTAGGGGTTGCGCAATTGACGTTTGATTTCGGTCAGGAAGAAAGTGGCAGAAAAAAGCATGAGGGATCCTTGATGAAACGAAGCTGAAGCGGAGGCGTGAACGCGGCTCAGTCGCGGGTGAGGTTGGTGAATGCGGTTTCCAAGGTCGGTGAGACGATCTCGAGGTCGTATGCGCCGACGGAGAGCAGGCGTGCGGCACACGCATCGGAGTGTGCGGTACGCAGGGTCAGCCGCCAGCTCTCGACATCAATACCGAAGTCTTGACTGGTGACGGAGTCTGCCAACTGGGGGAGGCCGATCGCATGAAGAACCTCCTGATCCGTCCGCTCCCGAAGCTCCGGTGGCAGGGTCGCCGTGATCGTTCGGCCACCAAGCGCCGCACGCAATTCGGCGGTTGCGCCGTCTGCGACGATCTTGCCGCGATTCATCACGATGGTGCGCTGTGCAAATTGCTCTGCCTCTTCGAGGTAGTGCGTCGCAAACACGATTGTTCTCCCCGCGAGGGCCTCGTCGCGCATGACCTCCCAGAAGCGTCGCCGGGCGACAACATCCATGCCGGTGGTGGGTTCGTCGAGCACCAGGACATCGGGATCGGGCAGCAGCGCGAGCGCAAACTTCACCCGTTGCTGCTCGCCACCAGAGCACTTGCTCACTTTGCGTTTCGCGATTGGTGTCAGGCCGGTGCGTTCAAGCACTTCCGGCACACTGGCCTGAGCGTGGTGAAAACTCGCGATCACTTGCACCGTTTCAGCGACAGTGAGATCAGCAAGCAGGCCACCTGTTTGCAGCAGTGCCGAGAGCTTACCCGCCGCAGCGGCGTGACGAGGGGCTTGATCAAGCACCCGAACGGTGCCCTCGTCGGGATCGCTCAAGCCAAGCAGCATTTCAATTGTGGTGGTTTTTCCTGCCCCGTTCGGGCCGAGCAGGGCAACAATTTCTCCCCGAGCAATGGTGAGGTCGATGCCACGTACCGCGTGCACCTTCCGCTCACCGCTGCCGAAGCTTCGCGTGAGTCCCGAGATTTCAATGGCCGGATTGGTGCCGCTGCGTGAATGATGAGTGCTGCTGACTGTGTGCATACCACCAGGTTTCCAGTTGCGGCCAGTGCTGTCACGATGCTGCTGTCATGTCTCTGACATGACATTTGTCATGCCACGCTGACGTGACCGCGGAGCCAATCGCTGCGAGCGGGAGCCTCATCTTGGTCACGACGGGACACTCCTTCAGCCAGTGATGACAGAATGCACCACAGTATTGCTCTGAGGGGGCCCACATGACTGACGCGCACGAACGGGTAAGAAATGCTGCAGCTGCGCGCGGGCTAGAGATCGAGATTCGCGAGCGACCTGAAGCACGGTCACTCGCCGAGGCAGCGTCGATCCTCGCCATCGAAACCGGCGATATCGTGAAAACCCTTGTGGTGAAGCGCTCTGACGGTAGCTATCTCTTTGCCCTCGTGCCCGGCGGGCGTGCAATCTCGTGGCCGAAACTTCGTGCGGTGGTTGGCGTGAACAAATTGCGGCTACCGGAAGCGGATCTTGCGCTCGCGGCCACAGGGTATGAACGCGGCACGATTACACCAATTGGCAGCACCCAAGACTGGCCAGTCTTTGCTGACGCGACGATTGTGGGGCGGCGCATTGCGATGGGTGCCGGTGCGCATGGCGCGAGTGTGTGTGTCGACGCCGACGAGTTCATTCGCGCCTATGGTGCGACCGTGGCAGACATTTCTGTGCCAGAAGATAGGCCTCCAACGTCCACGCGATAGCGGTCAAGCATCTGACGGGAGCGACACTCGTGCGTGCCCGGTAGCTTCACTCTGAACCTCACTCCAGGCGAGGCATCTCACTGTAGCCTCGCGGGAACTTACCGTGAGCGCGCTCGCGCACGTCACAATTGCGATGCGCCTTCTCGGCAGGAGATCCTGGTACGCAATGTGTCTCGCAAGGGAGTCATGGGCTGATCCCACACAGTTTGTCGTCGAGTTTCGTGCAGAAATGACTGGTGCCAAACGTACAGATGTGGTCGAATTAGCTGCACATGCGCAGCGCTGCTCATAAGGCGGTGCTGCCGAGTACTGGAGCGCGGATCACAAGTCCCGCTCTCTGAACCGGAAGGCACGGCTATGAGCCTGTATTTATGCACCCCTGACCACCCTGCGATTCTGAGCGGGAGGGCCGTGCGATGAAGAACATGCAGCAGTCGTCGGGTATGCCGGTGCATAAGTATCGTCCGTTTCACGAGATCATTTCTGTTGATCTGCCGGATCGTACGTGGCCGTCGAAGCGGATTACCGAGGCTCCGCGTTGGTGTGCGGTGGATTTG